>Ga0209921_1000007_pt1 | contig 208722 bp, 183 predicted proteins | sample SalPonF2_C_D2_MG_FD_185730 | JGI IMG/M metagenome (GOLD analysis project Ga0209921, IMG submission 185730) | Salt pond soil microbial communities from South San Francisco under conditions of wetland restoration - Salt Pond MetaG SF2_C_D2_MG... ...
GCGGCGGATGCCGCAGCCGCGCCGTCCACCGACAGTGACGAGCCGGCCGACGCGGCGGATGCCGCAGCCGCGCCGTCCACCGACAGTGACGAGCCGGCCGACGCGGCGGATGCCGCAGCCACGCCGTCCTCCGGCGGTGACGGACCGGAGTCCGGGGAAACCGGCGACAAGGCCTGAGCCGGCCGGATGAATCCGCAGCAGAATCGAGGTAACAGCATATGGCGATAACCGCAGATCTGGTCAAACAGCTGCGTGACCGGTCCGGCGCCGGAATGATGGAGTGCAAGAAGGCACTGGTCGAGACCGACGGCGACCTGGACGCCGCCATGGAGCTCATGCGCAAGCAGGGCCTCGCCAAGGCGGACAAGAAGGCGGGGCGCGTCGCTGCCGAGGGTGAGATCGTCATCGCCACCGCGGACGACGGCAGCGCGGCCGCGATGGTGGAGATCAACAGCGAGACCGACTTCGTCGCCGGTGGCGACGATTTCCGCGATTTCGCCCGGCGCGTGGCTCAGGCCGCTCTGGCCGGCGGGGCCGAAGACGTGCACCGGCTGGGCGCGATGCAGCTGGGGGACGGACGCACGGTCGAGGACGCGCGCCGGGAGCTGGTCGCCAAGGTCGGCGAGAACATCAACGTGCGTCGTGTCCGCCTGATGCCCCGGGAGGGCGATCGCCTGGGCAGCTACACCCACGGTCAGCGCATCGGCGTGCTGGTCGACGTGCGCGGCGGGGAAGCTTCGCTGGCCAGGGACCTGGCGATGCACATCGCCGCCAGCCGCCCCGTGTGCGTGGCGGAGAAGGATGTCCCGACCGATACCCTGGAGAAGGAGCGCGAGATCCTGCGGGCCCAGGCCGCGGACAGCGGCAAGCCGCCGGAGATCGTGGAAAAGATGATCCAGGGGCGGCTGCGCAAGTATCTGGGCGAGATCACCCTGCTCGGCCAGCCGTTCGTGAAGGACCCGGACCTGTCGGTACAGAAGCTGCTCGAGCAGCAGGGGGCGGAGGTGCTCTCGTTCGAGCGGTTCGAGGTCGGCGAAGGCATCGAAAAGAAGGAAGAGAACTTCGCCGAAGAGGTCATGGCGCAGGTTCGGGACAACTGACCGAACCCGTGCTGGCCCCCCGGGTCCAAGGGTTGGCCCGGAGGGGCCCGCCGCTCGCGGCCGCATCCCCGGCAACGCGGGGAAGCGTCGTGCGCGTGCCGGTCCGGCGGGGCCCGGACCCGGACAAGAACCGAACCGTGAGAGGCTGACTCGACCGCCATGAACGACCGACGCCCCGTGTACCGGCGCATCCTGCTCAAGCTCAGTGGCGAAGCGCTGCTCGGGGATGCGCCGTACGGGATCGACCCGGCGGTGATCCGGCGCCTGGCCGAGGAGCTGCGCGAGGTCGCCGCCACCGGCGTGCAGATCGGCGTGGTGATCGGCGGCGGCAATATCTTTCGCGGTGCGGGGCTCGCGGGGTCCGGGGTGGACCGGGTCACCGCCGACCAGATGGGCATGCTCGCCACGGTGATGAATGCCCTGGCGATGCAGGATGCGCTGGAGCGCCTGCGGGTGCCCGTACGGGTGATGTCGGCGCTGCGGGTCAACCAGGTATGCGAGGACTACATTCGCCGGCGCGCGGTGCGCCACCTCGAGAAGGGACGGGTGGTGGTGTTCGCCGCCGGTACCGGCAACCCGTTCTTCACCACCGACACCGCGGCCAGCCTGCGCGCCATCGAGATCAATGCCGACCTGATGCTCAAGGCCACCAAGGTCGACGGGGTCTATTCGGCTGATCCGGTGCACGACTCGGGCGCCGAGCGCTACCGGCACTTGCGTTATGATGAAGTCCTGGATCGGCACCTCGCCGTCATGGACGCGACGGCGATCGTGATGTGCCGCGATCACGATCTGCCGTTGCGCGTGTTCGACATCAAGCAGGCGGGCGCCCTGATGCGGATCGTCCTGGGCGACGGTGACGTGGGCACCACGGTGGACAACGACACGACCGCCGGAGACAGCAAATGATCGAGGACATCAAGAAGGACGCCGGCCAGCGGATGCGCAAGAGCGTCGACGCCCTGCGCCAGGATCTGACCAAGCTGCGGACGGGTCGCGCCCATACCAGTCTGCTGGATCACGTCACGGTTCCCTACTACGGTACGGAGGTGCCGCTCTACCAGGTGGCCACGATCTCCGTCGCGGATGCCCGCACCCTGAGCATCACGCCGTTCGAGAAGGGCATGGTCCAGCCCGTGGAAAAGGCCATCATGAGTTCCGACCTGGGGCTCAATCCCAGCACCGCGGGCAACGTCATTCGCGTGGTGCTGCCGGCGCTGACGGAGGAGCGCCGGAAGGAGATGGTGCGCGTGGTGCGGCAGGAGGCCGAGGGAGCGCGGGTGGCGGTGCGCAACATACGGCGGGACGCAATCACGGATCTCAAGGAGCTGGAGAAAGCCGAGTCGCTCAGCGAGGACGAAATCAAGCGAGCCCAGGACGAGGTGCAGAAGCTCACCGACCAGTACGTCGGGCGCGTGGACGAGGTGCTCGCGGAGAAGGAAAAGGAGCTGATGTCGGTCTGACCCCGGGCATCCGACCCGACCACGCGGGCCGGGGGAGGGGACGCGCGCGCCGATTCCGTCTCGCCCGGTCGTTACAGCGGACACCGAGCCGGAACATACTGTCTTATGGTTGATCTGACGGGTTTCTCCCCGCCGCCCCAGGCCGGACCGCCACTGCGCCACCTTGCCGTGGTCATGGACGGCAACGGCCGCTGGGCGAGCCGGCGCCGCCTGCCCCGCCACGCGGGTCACCGGGCTGGCGTGCGGGCCACGCTCGCGCTGGTGCGGGAGTGTGCCCGGCGGGGCATCGAGTACCTGACCCTGTTTGCCTTCAGCAGCGAAAACTGGGGTCGGCCCGAGATCGAGGTCTCCTTCCTGATCGAGCTGTTCCTGCGCACACTGGACCGGGAGATCATGCAGCTGCACCGCAACGGTGTGCAGCTCGCCTTCATCGGAAGCACGGAACGCTTCCCGCGGGTGCTGCGCGGGCAGATGCGGCGCGGCGAGCAGCTGACGCGCCGGAACCGCGGGTTGCGGCTCTCGATCGCGGTCGGCTACGGCGGACGCTGGGACATCGTCGAGGCTGCGCGCAATCTCGCCGAGCGGGCCCGGTCCGGTGATCTGGATCCGGTGGCGCTCGATCAGGAAACCTTCTCGCGATGCCTGGCGACGGGCAGCGCACCGGACCCGGACCTGGTGGTCCGTACGGGTGGAGAGCGACGCATCAGCAACTTCCTGCTGTGGCAGCTCGCCTACGCGGAGCTGTACTTCAGCGACACGCTCTGGCCGGATTTCGACGCCGCCGCGCTGGAGGCGGCCCTGCGCTGGTATGCGGGGCGTCAGCGCCGGTTTGGGCGCACCGCCGAGCAGATCGCCGCCGGGTCGGGGCATGCTTAGGCAACGGGTTCTCACCGCGCTGGCCCTGGGCCCCCTGGTCATGGCGGCGATCGTGCTGCTGCCGCTGGCCTGGCTCGAGTTGTTCATCGGCGTGGTGGTTACCCTGGCCGCGCTGGAATGGGGCGGGATCATGCAGCTTCCGGGTGCCGTCGCCCGCGGGGTGTTCGCCGCCGTGATCGCCGCCCTGATCGGGCTGACCGCGCTGGCCTGGCGCACGCTGCCGCAAGGTACCGCCGGGGTGATGCTGAGCGTGGGGGCGGTCTGGTGGGTGGTCGCGGTGGCCTGGGTGCTGGCGTATCCGGCCGGGCTGCCGCCGGGGCGCCCGATGCGCGGGCGCGAGACCCTGGCCGGGGTGTGCATGCTGGTGCCGGCGTGGTTCGCGGTGGTGGCGTTGCGGGTGCAGGCCGCCACCGGCGCCTGGCTGTTGCTGTTCCTGTTGGTGATAATCTGGGCGGCGGATATCGCGGCGTTCTTCGCCGGCAGGGCAGTGGGTCGGCACAAGATGGCACCGCACGTGAGCCCGGGAAAGACCTGGGAAGGGGCGGTGGCCGGGGTGGCCGCGAGCTCGCTCATCGCCGCCGCGTGCGCGCTGCCCCTGGGGGTACGGGCCGGGGCGATTCCCGCGTTCGTCGCGTTGTGCGCCGTGGTCGCATCGTTCTCGATCGTGGGAGATCTGGCCGTGAGCATGTTCAAGCGTCACGCCCGACTGAAGGATAGCGGCACGCTGCTGCCGGGGCACGGTGGCCTGCTCGATCGCATCGACAGCCTGACCGCGGCCGCGCCGGCATTCCTGCTGGGCATCAAGGTTCTCGGGTTGTTCCGATGACAGGCATAAGCATTCTGGGGTCCACCGGCAGTATCGGCGGCAGCACGCTGGACGTGCTCCGCCGCCATCCCGAGCGTTTCCGGGTGGTGGCGCTGACCGCCAATCGCGACGTCGAGCGGATGACGGAGCAGTGCCGGGAATTCCGCCCGGAGCTCGCCGTGATGGCCGACCGGCGGGCAGCGGAGACGCTGCGCGCCAATCTCGCGGGCGAGGGCCTGGCGACCGAGGTCCGGGGCGGGACCGAGGCACTGGAGTGCGCGGCCGCGATTGCCGGCGCGGATTGCGTGATGGCGGCGATCGTCGGCGGCGTCGGGCTGCTTCCGACGCTGGCCGCCGTGCGCGCCGGCAAGCGCGTGCTGCTGGCGAACAAGGAAGCGCTGGTCATGGCCGGGCACCTGTTCATGGCGGAGGTCGCCGCCGGCGCCGCGGAGCTGGTGCCCATCGACAGCGAGCACAACGCCATCTTCCAGTGCCTCCCGGACCGGTTCCATCCCGGAACCGGCGTGGCCCGGTCGGGAGCGAGGCGCATCCTGCTGACGGCCTCGGGGGGACCGTTCCGGCGGACGCCGCTCGAGGAGCTGGAGGCAGTGACGCCGGACCAGGCGTGCGCCCATCCCAACTGGGTGATGGGCCGGAAGATCTCGGTCGACTCGGCCACGATGATGAACAAGGGGCTGGAGGTGATCGAGGCCTGCTGGCTGTTCGGCACCACCCCCGAGCATATCCAGGTGGTGCTGCATCCGCAGAGCGTGGTGCATTCCATGGTCGAGTATGTCGACGGTTCGGTGCTGGCGCAGCTGGGCAACCCGGACATGCGTACGCCCATTGCACACGCCCTGGGCATGCCCGAGCGGCTGGAGTCGGGCGTGACGCCCCTGGATCTGTTCGAGGTGGCACGACTGGACTTCGAGCCGCCCGATCTCGGACGGTTCCCGTGCCTGGCACTGGCGGTCCGGGCCTGGGAAGCCGGCAGCAGCGGTCCGGTGGTCCTGAACGCGGCCAACGAGGTCGCGGTGGAGTCGTTCCTGGACGGGCGGATCCGCTTCCCGCGGATCGCCGCAACCATCGAGGCGACCCTGGACGAGCTGGGGGCGCCGCCGGCCGGCACCATCGACGAGGTCGTGGCGCTCGACGCCCGGGCCCGCGAGACGGCCGCGGAGCAGGTCCGGAGGCTCGCGCAATGACCGGCATCCTGATTTCGGCGGCCGCGTTCGCCGTGACCCTGGGAGTGCTGGTCACGTTCCACGAGTTCGGTCACTTCTGGGTCGCGCGCCGGCTCGGGGTACGGGTGCTGCGCTTCAGCGTGGGGTTCGGGCGGCCGCTCTGGCGGCGCACCGCACGGGACGGGACGGAGTACGCCCTGGGCGCGATCCCCCTGGGCGGCTATGTGAAGATGCTCGACGAGCGCGAGGGCGAGGTGCCGGAAGGCGAGCTCGACCGCGCGTTCAACCGGCAGTCGGTGACCAGACGGTTCGCCATTGTTGCGGCGGGCCCCATCGCGAACCTCGTGCTCGCCGTGCTGGTGTTCTACCTGATGTTCCTCGTGGGCGTGACCGGCATCAAGCCGAAGATCGGATCGGTCGCGCCGCACAGTCCGGCGGCGCAGGCGGGCCTGCAGGCCGGGGACGTGATCGTCTCGGTCGGGGGCGACGCGACGCCGACCTGGGAGCAGGCCAGCCTGGGCCTGCTGGAGGCGGTGCTCGGCTCCGGCAAGGCGGATGTTACGGTCCGCACGGCGCAGGGGGCGCGGCGCCGGGTGACGGTGCACGTGCCGCCCGGGAAGGACCTGACCGGGCCCGGCAAGCTGCTGCCGGGACTCGGGATCGCGGAGTATCGTCCGACGGTACCCCCGGTGCTGGGCCAGCTCGTCTCGGGCGGACCGGCGGCGAGTTCGGGTCTCAAGAGCGGCGACCGGATCGTGGCGGTGGCGGGCAGGCCGGTGCACAGCTGGGACGATCTGGTGCAGGCGGTGCAGGCTCGTCCGGACAGCAGGGTGCCCTTCACCGTGCACCGGGACGGGCAGGAACGGCACATCATGGTGGCCGTGGGCAGTCGCGAGGAATCCGGGAAGCGCGTGGGCTTCATCGGCGCGCGGGCGCACGTCCCGAAGGGGCTTTTCTCGGACATGGTCGCCCGCTACCGTCCGGGCCCGCTGCACGCCGTCCCGGCCGCGCTCGGGCGGACATGGAAGATCTCCCTGCTCACGGTACAGGCGACCTGGAAGATGATCGTGGGCCAGGTTCCCTTGAAAAACATCAGCGGCCCAATCAGTATTGCGCGCTATGCCGGTGAGTCGGCCAGCATCGGCCTGGCGCCGTTTCTGGGATTCCTGGCGGTCGTCAGCGTCAGCCTGGCGATCCTGAATCTGCTGCCGATACCGGTACTGGATGGCGGACACCTGCTCTACTACGTGATCGAGGTCGTGAAAGGCCGTCCCCTGTCCGAGCAGGCGCAGGCCATAGGCCAGCAGATCGGCCTGGCGGCCCTGCTGCTGCTGATCGGGCTGGCACTGTACAACGATCTGGCGCGCTTGCACGGCTGACGCCGGAACAGCGGAAAGGACGACTTCTTGAGTATCTTCCGGGACCTGCGAGGACGAGGGCTCGTTTGCCTGCTTCTGGCGCTGTTCGCCGGCAGCGCGTACGCGTTCCAGCCGTTCGTGATCAAGCATATCCGGGTCGAGGGGCTGCAGAGGATCGAGAAGGGCACCGTCTTCAACTACATGGACGTGGGGGTCGGCGACACCCTCGACCAGAGCAAGGCGCAGGGTGTCATCCGGTCGCTCTACAACACCGGCTTCTTCAGCGACGTCGAACTGGAGCGCCAGGGCGATACCCTGATCGTGAAGGTCAAGGAACGCCCGACGATCTCGAGCTTCTCCATCAGCGGCAACAAGTCGATCAAGACCGACAAGCTCAAGAAGGCGCTGACCAAGGTCGGGCTGGCCCAGGGGCGGGTGTTCAACCGCTCGCTGCTGGATCAGGTGGAGCAGGAGCTGCGCCGGCAGTACTACTCCAACGGCAAGTACGGCGTGAAGATCCACACCGACATCAAGCACGAGGTCGACAACCGCGTCAGCCTGGCGATCAAGATCCACGAGGGGCAGGTCGCGACCATCCGCAAGATCAACATCGTCGGCAACCACGTCTTCAGCGACTCGACGCTGAAGGACCAGATGAAGCTGACCACGCCGGGCCTGTTCACCTGGTACACGAAGAACGACCGCTACTCGCGCCAGGCGCTGTCCGGCGACCTGCAGTCGATCCAGTCCTACTACCAGGACCGCGGCTACGTGAACATGCGCGTCGAGTCCACCCAGGTGTCGCTGTCGCCGGACAAGAAGAGCATCTACATCACCATCAACATCCACGAGGGCAGCCGCTACAAGGTCGGCAACGTCAACCTGGCGGGTGACCTGATCCTGCCGCGCAAGCAGCTGCGCAAGTTCATCGACATCCGGCCGGGCGCGGTGTTCTCGCGCCAGAAGGCGACCCAGGCCGGCAAGCAGATCTCGCAGCGTCTCGGCGAGGAGGGCTACGCCTTCGCCAACGTCAACCCGATTCCCGAAATCGACCAGAAGAACAAGACCGTCAAGCTGACCTTTTACGTCGAGCCGGGCAACCGCTTCTACGTGCGGCACGTCAACTTCAGCGGCAACGAGAAGACCGACGACTACGTGCTGCGGCGCGAGATGCGTCAGTTCGAGAGCGGCATCTTCAACGGATCGGCGGTCAAGCGCGGGCGCACCCGCCTGACGCGCCTGCCGTTCGTCGAAAGCGCCAAGGTCAATACCAAGCGGGTGCCGGGAAGCGACGACAAGGTGGACGTCAACTACGACGTCAAGGAGCGCAGCGCCGGCAGCTTCCAGGTCGGGGTGGGCTACTCCGGCTCGCAGGGCGCATTGCTCAACGCCAGCGTGTCGCACTCGGATTTTCTCGGCACCGGCGACCGGGTCTCGCTGCGGGCGGACCGCAGCCATTACACGGACCTCTACAGCTTCTCGCTGACCCAGCCGTACTACACCCTGAACGGCATCAGCCGCACCATTTCGGCGTTCTACCGGCGCACCAGCGCGCTGACCCAGGTGAGCTCGAGCTTCACCACCAAGACCTACGGCGGGACGGTCAGCTTCGGCATCCCCATCAGCGAGTACGACAACGTCAACCTGGGCCTGGGATACCAGTACACGGACGTGTTCACGTCACCGGTGAGCCCGCTGCAGGTGGAGCAGTTCGTCCACGACAACGGCAACCGGCTCGACAGCGTCCAGCTGCAGATGGGCGTCTCGCGTGACACCCGCGACCGCACCATCTTTCCCGACCGGGGGTACCTGCACAGCCTCAGCACCACCGTTGCCGTGCCCCCCGGCGATCTTCGCTACGTGCTGGCCCAGTACCGCTATCAGCAGATGCTGCCGATCAACAAGTACCTGCTGGGCGAGAGCGACAACACCCTGGCCTGGGGCCACGCCTACGGCAGGACCACCGACGTGCCGCCGTGGCAGAAGTACTTCGGCGGCGGCATGGGCACGGTCCGGGGGTTCCAGCCGAGCTACCTCGGACCACGCGACCAGTTCAACAACCCGGTCGGCGGCGACGTGCTGGTGTCGTCGCAGAACAGCCTGTTCTTTCCGCGGCTGTTCAAGAGCCACAACATGCGTTTCGGCGTATTCTTCGACGCCGGCAACGTCTACGCGCGCGCCCGCGATTTCAAGTTCCGGCGGCTGCGCACCTCGGTGGGCCTGACGTTCCAGTGGCTGACCCCGGTGGTGGGGCTGATGCAGTTCAGCCTGGCGCATCCGATCAACACGTCGCCGAACGATCAGACCCAGGTGTTCGGCTTTACCTTCGGCAGCAGTTTCTGACCGGCGGGCCGACCCCGGAGTACACGCACGGCATGCAATTCAGTATGCTGCATCGACAGTCACCGCCGCCTGTACAGGAGAGAAAGCAAGTGAAGCGTTTGGCGAATCGTTACAAACTGATGATGGCGATTCTGGGTGGCACGCTGCTGCTGGGCAGCCTGCCGGCGTACGCGCAGCTCAAGGTCGGATTCGTGAACGTCCCGCGCCTGATGCAGGAGGCACCGCAGGCACAGGCCGCCCGGGAACGGATCCAGAGCAGGTTCCAGCCCCGGGAGAAGCAGCTGCAGTCCGAGCATGACGCCCTGCAGAAGATGCAGCAGAAGTACCAGCGCAACTCGGACGTGATGAGCCAGTCCGAACGCGACGACCTGCAGTCGAAGATCCAGGACAAGCAGCACGACCTGCAGCTCAAGCAGCAGCAGTTCCAGGACGACCTGCAGTCCACCCGGAGCAAGGAGCTGCGCAAGCTCAACGGCACCATCAAGGCGGTGGTGGACCGCATCGCCAAGCAGGGGCACTACGACCTGATCCTGGTGGACGGCGTTGCCTACGTGAGCAACAAGGTGGATCTCACCGAGCGGGTGCTGGCGGAGCTCAAGAAAGAGAGCAAGAGCGGGAAGTAGCAGCGTGCCGGACGCGACGCCACACGGCTCCGGATACCGCCTGCGCGAGCTGGCGCAGCGGTTCGGCTGCGAGCTCGTCGGCGACGGCGAGCGGCGCGTCGTGGGCGTGTGCACGCTGCAGGAAGGCGCGCCCGACCGCCTGGCTTTCCTGGCCAACCCGCATTACCGCCGGTACCTCGAGGAGACGCACGCGGGCGCGGTGATCGTATCGCCGCAGGACGTCGATGCCGCCGGTGTCCCGGTCCTGGTCAGCGAGGATCCCTATCTCACCTACGCCCGCATGGCGGCACTGTTCGCCCCGGACGAGCGTGGCGCGCCGGGCGTGCATCCGTCGGCGGTGGTGGCCGACGACGTCGCGCTCGGTGCCGGCGCGAGCGTCGGTCCCCAGGCCGTGGTGGAAGCCGGCGCGCGGCTGGACGAGGGTGTCGTGGTCGGGCCCGGCTGCGTGGTGGGTGCACGCGCCCGGGTCAGCGCGGACACCCGGTTGGTCGCCAACGTGACCGTCTGCCACGACGTGGTGCTGGGCCGCCGCGTGCTGGTGCACCCGGGCGTGGTCATTGGCGGCGACGGCTTCGGCATCGCGCGCGACGGGGAGGGCTGGGTCAAGGTGCCCCAGCTGGGCTCGGTGCGCGTCGGGGATGACGTGGAGATCGGGGCCAACACCACCATCGACCGCGGAGCGATCGGCGACACCGTGATCGAGGAGGGGGTCAAGCTCGACAACCAGATCCAGATCGCCCACAACGTGCGCATCGGCGCGCACACCGCCATCGCCGCCTTCGTCGGCATCTCCGGGAGCACCGTGGTCGGCCGCCGCTGCCTGATCGCGGGCGCGGTCGGGATGGTGGGACACATCGAGATCGCGGATGACGTGGTCCTCACCGGGCGCTGCACGGTGAGCCGTTCCATCACCAGGCCGGGCAGCTACTCGTCCGGCACCCCGATGGAGCCGACCGGGAGCTGGCGCAAGAACTCCGCCCGCTTCCGGCACCTGGACGAGATGGCACGGCGGCTGGCCGCGCTCGAGAAGAAGGTGAACAAGAAGACCCCGACCTCGGACTGATGTGCCGCCGGGGATCGGCCGGACAACGCGAAGAGGAAGTCTTGACTACTCTGGATATCCACGGGATTTTCCGACATCTGCCTCATCGGTACCCGTTCCTGCTGCTCGACCGCGTGCTCGAGTGCACGCCCGGCGAGTCGCTGGTCGCGCTCAAGAACGTGACGGTGAACGAGCCCTTCTTCTCCGGGCATTTTCCGGACCGGCCGGTCATGCCGGGCGTGCTGATCCTGGAGGCGATGGCCCAGGCCACGGGGGTGCTGGCGTTCCAGACGGCCGGCCTGACGCCGGATGCGGACACGGTGTATTTCCTGGTGGGCATCGACAAGGCCCGCTTCAAGCGCACCGTCTACCCCGGCGACCAGATGATCCTGGAATCCCGCCTGCTGCGTTCCTCGCGCAACATCTGGAAGTTCAGCTGCGAGGCCAGGGTCGAGGGGCAGCGCGTGGCGGAAGCGGAGATCATGTGCGCGGCGAGGGAGTATCCGCGTGATTGATCGTACCGCCATCATCGACGAGTCCGCGCGCGTGGGCCGGAACGTGAGCATCGGTCCCTACAGCGTCGTCGGCCCGGGGGTCGAGATCGGGGACGGCACGTGGATCGGCTCGCACGTGGTGCTCCGGGGGCCGACCCGGATCGGCCGCGAGAACCGGATCTTCCACTTCGCCTCGGTGGGCGAGGACCCGCAGGACAAGAAATACGCCGGCGAGGAGACCCGCCTCGAGATCGGGGATCGCAACACGATTCGCGAGTACTGCACCATCAACCGCGGCACCGTCCAGGACCAGCGGGTCACGCGCATCGGCAGCGACAACTGGATCATGGCCTACGTGCACATCGCGCACGACTGCCAGGTGGGGAACGACGTCGTCATGGCCAACTGCGCGACGCTCGCGGGCCACGTGCACGTCTACGACCACGCGATCCTGGCGGGCTTTTCCATGATCCACCAGTTCTGCCATATCGGCTCCCACGCCTTCTGCGGCATGGGCTGCGGGGTCAACCGGGACGTGCCTCCGTACGTCACCGTGGCCTCCAACCCGGCGCGGGTGCGCGGCATCAACGCCGAGGGGCTGCGTCGGCGCGGCTTCACCCAGGCCCAGATCCGGAACGTGCGGCGTGCCTACCGGCTCCTCTACCGGGAGGGGCTGCGGCTCGAGGACGCCCGCGAGCGCCTGCGCGAACTGGCCCGGGAGAGCCCGGAAACCGGCATCCTGGTGGACTTTCTTGACCACAGCGAACGCAGCATCACCCGCTGACACCCCACCCGGCGACGGATCCGGGATCCCTGCGCGGCGTGCCCTGCGCGTGGCCCTCGTGGCCGGAGAGAGCTCGGGCGACTACCTGGCCGCCGGCCTGCTGCGGGAGCTCCGCCGGCGTTCGCCCTGCCCGGTGCTCGCCGAAGGTGTGGCCGGGCCGCGGATGCAGGCGGAGGGCTGCCGCACGCTGGTGGATCTCGAGCGGCTGTCGGTGATGGGCGTGGTGGAGGTGCTGCGTCACCTGCCGGGGCTGCTGGCGATCCGGCGCCGGCTGCGGCGCCATTTCCTCGAGCACCCGCCCGACGTCTTCATCGGCGTGGATTCCCCGGAGTTCAACCTCGGCCTGGAGGCCAGGCTACACCGGGGCGGAATCCGCACCGTCCACTACGTCAGCCCGAGCGTCTGGGCCTGGCGTCCGGGCCGGGTGCACACCATCGCGCGGGCGGTGGACCGGATCCTGACGCTGCTGCCGTTCGAGGCGGACTTCTACCGGGAGCACCGGGTCGCGGTGAGCTTCGTCGGTCATCCGCTGGCGGACGAGATACCGCTGCAGGTGGACCATGCGGCCGCGCGCGAAGCGCTGGGCGAGAACGCGCCGGGATCGCTGGTAGCGGTCCTGCCGGGCAGCCGGCTGGGCGAGATCGGGACCCTGGCCGAGCCATTCCTCGCCACGGTGCGGTGGCTGGCGGAGCAGCGCCCGGGGATCCGCTTCGTGGCCCCGATGGCGACGCCGCGGGTGCGCGCGGCGTTCGAGGAGGCGCTGGCGCGCTCCGGCGGCACGGACCTGCCGCTCAGACTCGTGGACGGGCGCGCGCGGGAGGTGCTCGCCGCCGCCGATGCGGCGATGCTCGCCTGCGGCACGGCGGCACTCGAGGCGATGCTGCTCAAGTGTCCGATGATCGCGGCGTATCGCGTGTCGCCCTTGACCTACGTGCTGCTGAAGAAGACCGGACTGGTGCGTATCGACCGCTACGCGCTGCCGAACTTCCTGACCGGCGAGCCGCTGGTGCCGGAATTCATCCAGGGGGATGTCGAGCCGCAGCGGATGGGTGAAACCCTGCTGCGGATGCTGGACGACACCGATCGCCGGACCCGGCTGCGCGAGTCGTTCGCCCGGGCGCACGAGATGCTGAAGCGGAACGCCAGCGCGCGTGCCGCCGAGGCGGTGCTGCAGGTCGCGGGCCTCCCGGCGGGTTGACCGGGAGCCGGTCCGCAATCCGCTTGTAAGGCCCCCGCCCCGGACGTAGCATCAGCGGATCATGCAAGGGCAGGGGGAACTCGATCTCGGGGTGACGCCGGGCACCGTGGCGGGGGTCGACGAGGCCGGGCGGGGCCCGCTGGCGGGGCCGGTGATCGCCGCGGCGGTGATCCTGGACCCGGATCGGCCGGTGCCGGGGCTGGCCGACTCGAAGCGGCTTTCCCCGCGGCGCCGGGAGGCGCTGGACCGGCTGATCCGGCAACGCGCGCTGGCCTGGGCGACCGCTGCCGCCACCCCGGCGGAGATCGACCGTCTGAACATCCTGCAGGCGAGCCTGCTGGCGATGCGCCGGGCGGTCATGGCTCTTGGCGTGGCTCCCGATGCCGTATGGGCGGACGGCAATCGCGCGCCCCGGCTTGCGATGCCGGTGCGGGCGGTGGTGGGGGGCGACGCCACCGTGCCATCGATCAGCGCCGCTTCCATTCTCGCCAAGGTGCTGCGGGATCGCGAGATGGAGGTGCTGGGCGAACGCCATCCCGGATACGGTTTCGAGCGCCACAAGGGCTACCCGACGCGTGAGCATGTCGCGGCGATCGCGCGCCTGGGCGTCACCTCCGAGCACCGACGTTCGTTCGGGCCGGTGCGGGAGGCCCTGGCGCGGGCCGCTGCGCCGCCGGCCGGCTGATCGACACCGAGGAGGCGGTTCTTGCCGATGCCAGCACGTTTCGTTCATCTGCGGCTGCACACCGAGTACTCCATCAGCGACGGGCTGGTACGGATACCCTCGCTGATGCAGGCCGTGGCCGACGCCGGCATGCCGGCCGTGGCGATGACCGACCAGGTGAACCTGTTCGGCCTGGTGAAGTTCTACAAGGCGGCACTGGCGAGCGGCATCAAGCCCGTGGTCGGCGTCGACCTACTGATCGACGAGGGCGAGGGCGAGCTTCCCAGCCGCCTGACGCTGCTGTGCCGCAATGGCACCGGTTACCGCAACCTCACCCGGCTGGTCACCCGCGCCTACACCGAGGGGCGCCACGGCGCCGACCCGCTGGTGCGGCGGGACTGGCTGGAGCCGCTCAGCGACGGTTTGATCGCCCTTTCGGGCGCGCGCGAGGGCGATGTCGGACGCGCCCTGCTGGCCGGCCGCCGCGCGGATGCCGTGGCGCTCGCCCGCCGCTGGAGCGCCCTGCTCGGGCAGGATTACTACCTGGAACTGCAGCGCACCGGGCGGGAAGGGGACGAGGAGCACGTGCACGACGCCGTCGCGCTGGCCTCGGAACTCGATCTGCCGGTGGTCGCGACCAATGACGTGCGCTTCCTGCAGCGCGACGAATTCCAGGCTCACGAGGTCCGCGTGTGCATCCAGCAGGGACGCACGCTGGCAGACCCGCGACGTCCGCGGTGGTACTCGCAGCAGCAGTACCTGCGCAGCGCGGAAGAGATGGAAGCCCTGTTCGCGGACGTACCCGAGGCGCTCGAGAACAGTGTCGAGATCGCCCGGCGCTGCAACCTGGAGCTCGGCCTGGGCCGGAACTTCCTGCCCAGCTTCGCGGTGCCGGAAGGCACGACCACCGAGCAGCACCTGCGCGAGCGGGCCGTGCAGGGCCTGGAGGAGCGCCTGGCCCGGCTCGGCCGGCAGCAGCCGGAGACGCGCCGTCCTTACGACGAGCGCCTGCTTCGGGAGCTGGACGTGATCGAGTCGATGGGCTTTGCGGGCTATTTCCTGATCGTGGCGGACTTCATCGCCTGGGCCCGCGGCAACGGCGTCCCGGTCGGACCGGGACGGGGCTCCGGGGCGGGCTCCCTGGTTGCCTACGCTATTGGCATCACCGACCTCGACCCGCTCGCCTACGACCTGCTGTTCGAGCGCTTTCTCAACCCGGAGCGGGTCTCCATGCCGGACTTCGACATCGATTTCTGCATGGAGGGGCGCGACCGGGTGATCGATTACGTGGCGTCGCGCTACGGCCGCGACCGCGTCTCCCAGATCATCACCTTCGGAACCATGGCCGCGCGCGCCGTGGTGCGCGACGTGGGGCGCGTCCTGGGCCACCCCTACGGTTACGTTGACCGGATCGCCAAGATGATCCCCTTCGAGGTCGGCATGACCCTGGAGAAAGCCCTCGAGCAGGACGAGGAGTTCCGCGCCCAGTACGAGGGCGACGAGGAGGTACGGGCGCTGGTCGACCTGGCGCGTCCGCTCGAAGGTCTGGCACGCAACGCGGGCAAGCATGCGGGCGGCGTCGTGATCGCGCCGTCGGCATTGACGGATTTTTCGCCGCTGTACTGCGAGCCGGGCAGCGACGGCCCGGTGACCCAGTTCGACAAGGACGACGTCGAGGGCGTGGGGCTGGTCAAGTTCGACTTCCTGGGGCTGCGCACCCTGACCATCATCGACTGGGCGGTACGCACGGTGAATGCGCAGCGAGGCACCGCGGGTGAGGCCAAGCTGGACATCGGCGCGATCCCGCTGGACGACGCGGCGGCCTTCGACCTGCTCCGGCGCCAGGCGACCACCGCGGTGTTCCAACTCGAAAGCCGTGGCATGAAGGACCTGATCAAGCGGCTGCGCCCGGACTGCTTCGAGGACATCATCGCCCTGGTGGCGCTGTTCCGGCCCGGCCCGCTGCAGTCGGGGATGGTGGATGACTTCATCAACCGCAAGCACGGCACGGCGCGCGTGGCCTACCCGCACCCCGACCTGGAGCCGATCCTCAAGCCGACCCACGGCGTGATCCTCTACCAGGAGCAGGTGATGCAGATCGCGCAGGTGCTGGCCGGCTACAGTCTCGGGGGCGCCGACCTGCTGCGCCGCGCGATGGGCAAGAAGAAGCCGGAGGAAATGGCCAAGCAGCGCGAGATCTTCATGCAGGGCGCCACCGGACGCGGGGTGGCGGAGGAAATCGCCGAGCACATCTTCGACCTGATGGAGAAGTTCGCCGGCTACGGCTTCAACAAGTCCCACTCCGCCGCGTACGCGCTGCTCACGTACCAGACGGCCTGGCTCAAGGCGCACTACCCGGAAGCCTTCATGGCCGCGGTGCTGTCCGCGGACATGGATCACACGGACAAGATCGTGACCCTGATCGAGGACTGCCACGCCATGGGCCTCGAGGTGCAGCGCCCGGACGTCAACGCCTCGGAGCACGCCTTCACCGTTGCCGGTCCCGGCACCATCCGCTACGGCCTGGGGGCCATAAAGGGGGTGGGGCGCAGCGCGATCGAGGCGATCACCGCCGAGCGCGCCGCGTCGGGCGCGTTCCGGGACCTGCATGACCTGTGCCGCCGGGTGGACCTGCGGCGCGCCAACCGGCGGGTCCTGGAAGCGTTGATCCGCGCCGGCGCGCTGGATGCCCTCGGGCCCAACCGGGCCACGCTGATGGCCCGGCTCGAGAATGCCCTGCGCACGGCCGAGCAGCATGTCCAGGCCAGCACGGCCGGACAGAACGACCTGTTCGGGCTGGGGCCGGAAGTGCCGGATCCCGGGGTAAGCGAGGCGGAAGCGCCCGCCGTGGTCCCGGACTGGAGCGACCGTGAGCGGCTGAGCGCCGAGAAGGAGTCGCTGGGGCTCTATCTCACCGGGCACCCGATCGAGGAGTACGAGGCGGAGCTGGCCCAGTTCACGTCCGGCCGGATCGCCGACCTGGTCGGTGGCATCGATTCCGGCGTGGGCGAGAGCGGCTACGGCGGGGGCCGTCGGGACGTGGTGATCGCCGGCCTGGTGGTGGCACTGCGGCGTCAGGGCGGGCGGCGCGCGTTCCTCACGCTGGACGATCGCAGCGGGCGCGTCGAGATGCCGCTGTTCGAGGAGAACTACCAGAAATACCGGCATCTGCTGGTCCGGGATGCGTTGCTGGTGGTGGAGGGCAGCCTGAGCTACGACGACTTCTCCGGGGGCTATCGGATCACGCCGAAACAGATCCGCGACATCGACCAGGCGCGCGAGGCCTACGCCCGGCAGCTGCTGATCCGCTGGCAGGCCGGTGCCGACGAGGACGCGCAGCCCTTCATCGACCACCTTGCGGAGCTGCTGGGCTCGTTCCGCGAGGGGCCGTGCCGCGTCTCGATCCAGTACCGGAACCCGAATGCCGAGGCCCGCCTGGTGCTTGGCGAGGACTGGCGGGTGCGGCCCAGCGACGACCTGTTGCAGCGCCTGCGCCGCTGGCTCGGACCGGACCGGGTGCGCGTGGTCTATCGCCAGCCCGGCGAGGCCCGCCTCGCTGCGGCGAGCTAGGGGCGACGGATTCCGGCGCACCCGGCGGCATCCTCGTCGCGCGGTGCCGGGGCCGGGGCGCGACTTGTCAGGGGCGGGAGGTAACGGTAACTTGTGCGCTCCGACGCCGCGCGCAATCAGGTCTGGTGCATGAATCCCAATTTTCTCGATTTCGAGCAGCCGATCGCCGAGCTGGAAGCCAAGATCGAGGAGCTCCGCTATGTCGGGGAGGACGGGGAGCTCAACATCGGCGAGGAGATCTCCCGGCTGAAGTCCAAGAGCCGGAGCCTGACGGAGTCGATCTTCGCCTCCCTGGATGCATGGCAGGTCACGCAGCTGGCGCGGCACCCGCTGCGGCCGTACACGCTGGACTACATCGGCGAGATGATGACCGGGTTCCAGGAGCTGCACGGCGATCGCAGCTTCGCCGACGACCCCGCGATCGTGGGCGGGCTGGCCCGGCTGGAAGGGCGCCCGGTGGTGGTGATCGGGCACCAGAAAGGGCGTGACACGAAGGAGAAGGTGCACCGCAACTTCGGCATGCCCAAGCCCGAGGGATACCGCAAGGCACTCCGGCTGATGCGCCTGGCGGAGCGCTTCCGCCTGCCGGTGCTCACCTTCATCGACACCCCGGGGGCGTTTCCGGGGGTCGACGCGGAGGAGCGGGGTCAGAGCGAGGCGATCGCGCGCAACCTGTTCGAGATGTCGCGCCTGCGGACGCCGATCATCTGCACCGTGGTCGGGGAGGGCGGTTCCGGCGGAGCGCTCGCCATTGGCGTCGGGGACTGCGTGGGGATGCTCCAGTACAGCATCTACTCGGTGATCTCCCCGGAGGGCTGCGCCTCGATCCTGTGGAAGGATTCGGGCCGTGCCAGCGAGGCGGCCGCCGCCCTGGGCGTGACCTCGCAGCGGATCCTCGAGCTGGGACTGATCGACCGGGTCATCGACGAGCCCCTCGGGGGGGCTCACCGCGACCGTCAGGCGATGGCCGCCGGCATCCGCGAGTTCCTGCTGGAGAGCCTGGACGAGCTGGAAAGCCTGCCCGTGGACGAGCTCCTGGCCCGTCGCTATCAGCGTCTTGCCGGCTACGGCAGCTTCCGCGAGGAATGACCGCCGGCATGCGTCCCGGCGCCGTGCCGTCATGCACCTGGAACCCGCCTACCTGAACGACTGGCTGGCGCAGCACCCGGTTCCCGCCGCCTCCGGCCGCGTCTGGGTGGGCTTCAGCGGCGGCATGGATTCCACCGTCCTGCTCCATCTGGCCTGCATCCTGCGCGATGCGGGCGAGCTCGGCGAGCTGCGTGCCATCCACGTCGATCACGGCCTGCACGAGTCGTCACCGCGGTGGGCGCGGCATTGCCGCTCCACGTGCAGGTGGCTGGGCGTGCGGCTGAACGTGGCGCGGGTCCCGGTGCGGGCGGTACGCGGAGAGAGCCTCGAGGCGCTGGCCCGGCGGGCGCGGTACGGGGCGTTCCGCGAGCATCTGGCGGCGGGCGACCGGCTGCTGGTCGCGCAGCACCGCCGCGACCAGCTGGAAACCTTCCTGCTCCAGGCATTGCGCGGCAGCGGTCCCGACGGGCTCGCGGCGATGCCGGAGGTGAGCGCGCTGGGAACCGGATTCCTGATGCGTCCCTTGCTCGCGGTCGATCATGCCGGCATCAGCGGCTATGCGCGCCGCCGGGGGCTGGAGTGGATCGAGGATCCCGCCAACGCCCGCCTGGACTACGACCGCAACTACCTGCGCCACGAGGTGCTGCCGCGCCTGGAGCGGCGCTGGCCGTCCGCCGCGAGGACCGTGTCGCGCAGTGCGGGACTGTGTGCGGAGGCGGCGGGGCTGCTGGGCGTGCTGGCGGACCGCGACCTCGAACAGCGCGTGGACGGGCACGGACGGCTGGAGATCCCGGGGCTGCGCGAGCTGGACGGGGCGCGGGTGCGCAACCTGCTGCGACGCTGGATCCGGCGCCGGGGTCTGCCCATCCCGTCGCAGAGGAAGCTGGAGCGCATCCGCCTGGACGCGCTCGCCTCGCGGCGCGACCGCTCGCCGTGCATCCGCTGGGACGGCGCCGAAGTGCGTCGGTACCGGTGCCGGCTGTATGGCATGACGCCGCTGCCGCCGCCGCCCGATCCGGAGCCGCGCGCGTGGGATGGCCGCGTGCCCTTCGAGCTGCCGGCCGGGCTGGGCCGGCTGGCACTGGTACGGGGCGAGGCGCCGGGGCTGGACCCGTCGGTGCTGGAGGCTCCGCTGGCCCTGGGCTTCCGGCAGGGCGGGGAGCGTCTGCGGCTGACGGAGGCACGCCGGAGCCGGGCGCTCAAGAGCCTGCTGCAGGAAGTCGGGTTGGTGCCGTGGATGCGCTCCAGGGTGCCGTTGCTGTTCGTGGACGGGACCCTGGCGGCGGTCGCGACCGGCTGGTATGCGGCCGGGCTCGCGGCGCGGCCGGGGACGCCGGCCCTGCGCCTGTGCTGGGAGGGCGCGCCCGCGCTGCGCTGAGCCGGCTCGGCGGCACGCCGCCCCCGCTCCGGCAGATTGTCCGGCCAGGGGGATTCTGTTAACGTTCGTTGCGGTTTTCGCGGCCCTGGCAGCCGGCCCGTTATCTCTTGTCTAGAGCACCTATGACGCGATTCATTTTCGTTACCGGCGGCGTCGTATCCTCCCTGGGCAAGGGAATAGCGTCGGCCTCGCTGGGCGCGATCCTCGAGGCCCGCGGCCTGCGGGTCAGCATGGTCAAGCTGGATCCCTACATCAACGTCGATCCGGGCACCATGAGCCCGTTCCAGCACGGCGAGGTGTTCGTCACCGAGGACGGCACCGAGACGGATCTCGATCTCGGCCACTACGAGCGCTTCGTGCGCACCACCACCGGCCGGCACAGCAACTACACCACGGGCCGCATCTACGAGAGCGTGATCCAGAAGGAACGCCGGGGCGACTACCTCGGCGGCACCGTCCAGGTGATCCCGCACATTACCGACGAGATCAAGCGCTCGATCCAGGAAGGGGCCGGGGAGGCCGATGTCTGCCTGGTGGAGATCGGGGGCACCGTCGGCGACATCGAGTCGCTGCCGTTCCTCGAGGCCATTCGCCAGATGGGCACCGAGCTGGGGCCGTCGCGCACCCTGTTCATCCATCTGACGCTGGTCCCCTACATCTCGACCTCGGGCGAGATCAAGACCAAGCCGACCCAGCACTCGGTCAAGGAGCTGCGCTCGATCGGGATCCAGCCGGATATCCTCATCTGCCGGGCGGATCGCCCGCTGCCGGACGAGGAGCGGCGCAAGATCGCACTGTTCACCAACGTCAATGAGCGCGCGGTGGTGTCCGCGATCGACGTCGACGACATCTACCGCATCCCCCTGCTGCTGCACGAGCAGGGCGTGGACGACCTGGTCGCCGAGCGTTTCTCGCTGGACCTGCCACCGGCGGAGCTGTCCGAGTGGGAGCGGGTGGTGGCCGGCCGCAGCCGCCAGAATCTGACGGTCACCGTGGGCATGGTGGGCAAGTACGTCGAGCTCGCCGACGCCTACATGTCGCTGAACGAGGCGCTTCGGCACGCCGGGATTCACACCCGCACCCGGGTGGACATCCGTTACATCGACTCGGAATCCCTGGAGCAGGGCGGTACCCGCGCGCTGGCGGATCTCGATGCGATCCTCGTGCCCGGTGGCTTCGGCCAGCGGGGCATCGAGGGGATGATCCGGGCCGCGCGCTTCGCCCGCGAGCACGGCGTGCCGTATCTCGGCATCTGTCTCGGGTTGCAGGTGGCGGTCATCGAGTTTGCCCGGGACGTGGCCGGGCTTAAGGGAGCGCACAGCACGGAGTTCGATCCCGACACCGCGCATCCCGTGATCGCCCTGATCACCGAATGGATGACCCGCGAGGGGGCGGTGGAGCAGCGCGACGAGAATTCCCACCTGGGCGGCACCATGCGCCTGGGTGCTCAGCCCTGTCACCTCCACCCGGGGACCCTGGTGCACGAGCTGTACGGGCGGGACGAGGTGCTGGAAAGGCATCGCCACCGCTACGAGTTCAACAACCACTACCTGGACCGCCTGCGCGAGGCGGGCCTGGTCTTTTCGGGGTTCTCTGCGGACGACAGGCTGGTGGAAATGGTCGAGCTGCCGCGCAAGACCCATCCCTGGTTCGTTGCCTGCCAGTTCCATCCCGAGTTCAAGTCCACGCCCCGGGATGGACATCCGCTGTTCGGCGGGTTCATACAGGCGGCGCGGGCGTATCGCGAGCACCGCGCCGGCGAGGCGGTCGGCACATGAAGCTGTGCGGATTCGAGGCCGGGCTGTACCGGCCGTTGTTCCTGATCGCCGGGCCCTGCGTGATCGAGAGCCGCGAGCTGGCGCTGGATACCGCCGGACGGCTGCAGGAGATCACGCGCGCGCTGGACGTGCCATTCATCTACAAGTCCTCCTTCGACAAGGCCAACCGCTCCTCGCACCGGAGCTTCCGGGGACCGGGCCTGGAAGAGGGGCTGCGCATCCTCGAGGCGGTTCGCGAGCAGGTCGGTGTACCCGTGCTCACGGACGTGCACGAGGACACGCCACTGGAGGAGGTGGCGTCGGTGGTCGACGTGCTCCAGACGCCCGCGTTCCTGTGCCGGCAGACCAACTTCATCCAGAACGTGGCGCGGCAGGGGCGCCCGGTGAACATCAAGAAGGGGCAGTTCCTGGCGCCCTGGGACATGCAGGGAGTCGTCGAGAAAGCGCGCGCGGCCGGAAACGGGCAGATCATGGTGTGCGAGCGGGGCGTCTCCTTCGGCTACAACAACCTGATCTCCGACATGCGGGCGCTCGCGGTCATGCGCGCGACGGAGGTGCCGGTGGTGTTCGACGCCACCCACTCGGTGCAGCTGCCCGGCGGCCGGGGGGACCGCTCTGGCGGCCAGCGCGAATTCGTCCCGGTCCTGGCCCGGGCGGCCGTCGCCGCCGGCATTGCCGGCTTGTTCATGGAGACCCACCCGGACCCGCAGCGGGCGCTGAGCGACGGGCCCAACGCCTGGCCGCTGGATCGCATGGCCGGCCTGCTGGAGACGCTCACGGAGATCGACCGGGCGGTCAAGCGCAACGAATTCGAGGAGACCGACCTCCTGCTGGGCCGGTGAGGGCCCTGCCGCAGGGGCGCCGACGCGGGGATGCCGTCCGCACGCGGCGGAACTGCCGGGACAGCGGTATCGTCAACAGTTCGGAAGAGGAACGGACATGGCCCATATCAAGGACATTCGCGGACGCGAGATCCTCGACTCGCGCGGCAACCCGACGGTGGAAGCCGATGTATTGCTGGACGACGGCACGACGGGACGGGCCGCGGTGCCGTCCGGGGCGTCCACCGGCGCCCGGGAGGCGGTGGAGCTGCGCGACGGCGACAGCGGGCGCTACCTCGGCAAGGGCGTGCGCAAGGCGGTCGAGCACGTCAACGGTGAGCTGCGCGAGGCGGTGCTCGGACGCGTGGTCGACGATCTGAGGGCGCTGGACCGGACGCTGATCGAGGTCGACGGCAGCGAGAACAAGTCGCGCCTGGGTGCCAACGCCATCCTGGCGATATCGCTGGCGGCGGCGAAAGCCGCGGCCCGCTCCGCCGGCGTGGCGCTGTACCGCTTCCTCGGCGGCGACGAGGCCGTGGAGCTGCCGGTGCCGATGATGAACATCCTCAACGGGGGGGTTCATGCCGACAACAGCGTCGACATCCAGGAGTTCCTGATTCTCCCGGTGGGCGCCCCGACGCTGCGCGAGGCGGTGCGCTACGGTGCCGAGACGTTCCATGCGCTCAAGGCGGTGCTGCATCGCCAGGGGTTCGGCACCGCGGTGGGGGACGAGGGCGGCTTCGCTCCCAATCTCCCGTCCAACGAGGCGGCGGTGGAGACCATCCTGGAAGCGATCGGCGAGGCCGGTTACGAGGCCGGACGGGATATCTACCTGGGGCTGGATGTCGCCAGCTCCGAGCTGTACCGGGACGGGCGCTACCACCTGGCGTCCGAGGATCGCGACTTCGACCCCGCCTCCTTCGCGGAATACCTCGGCAACCTGGTCGGCAAGTATCCGGTCATTTCCGTGGAGGACGGCATGGCCGAGGACGACTGGGACGGCTGGCGGGTGCTGACCGAGCGGCTCGGGGGCCGCGTGCAGCTGGTGGGCGACGATCTGTTCGTGACCAACACCCGGCTGCTGTCCCGCGGCATCGACCAGGACGTCGCCAACTCGATCCTGATCAAGCCCAACCAGATCGGAACCCTCAGCGAAACCCTGGATGCGATCGACATGGCGAGCCGGGCGGGCTACAGTGCGGTCGTGTCTCACCGCTCCGGGGAGACCTCGGACGATACCATCGCGGACCTTGCGGTGGCGACGGCCGCCACCCAGATCAAGACCGGGTCGCTTTGCCGGTCGGACCGGGTGGCCAAGTACAACCAGCTGATGCGCATCGAGGATGAACTCGGCGATAGAGCCAGATACCTGGGGCGCGATGCGTTCCCGACGTGGATCTTCGGCGGCGACGCACGCTGAAGCCGTCCGCCGCCCGCGCAGGGTGCCGCGCGTGCACGGCGAGATCGTGCGGCTGGGCCTGATCGGACTTCTGGCCGCGCTCCTGCTCCTGCTCCAGTACGATCTGTGGATCGCCGGCAATGGCGTGCGCCAGATGCAGCAGCTGCAGCGGGAGATCGCCACGCAGCGCCGGGCCGACCACAAGATGCGAAAGCGCAACGACGCCCTGGAGGCCGAGGTCAAGGATCTGAAGACCGGGCTGGGCGCGGTCGAGGCGCTCGCGCGCCGGGAGCTCGGCATGATCGGCAAGGGAGAGACCTTCTACCAGGTGGTGCATCCGCCGCGACAGGGCGCGAGTCCGGCGTCGGTGAAAGGCACCCCGACCCCGTCCGGCCCGGGGACTCCGGCCCCGTCCGATGCCGGCCACTGAGCTCCGGGGGCCGGCCTGCTGGGCCGTGGTGCCCGCGGCCGGAGCCGGTGCCCGCATGGGTGCCGACATCCCGAAGCAGTACCTGACCGTGGCCGGGCGCAGCATCCTCGAGCACAGCGTTGCGGCGCTGCTGGGCGAGCCCCGGATTCGCCGCGTGGTCGTCGCGGTGGCCCCGGACGACCGGCGCTGGCAGGCGCTGGATCTGCTCCGGGCGCCGCGGGTGACGGCCGTGCCGGGAGGCGCCGAGCGCTGGGAATCGGTGCGCGCCGGCCTGCGGGCGCTGCGCGGCAGGGCCGCCGACGCGGACCCGGTGCTGGTGCACGACGCGGCCCGGCCGTGCCTGCATCCCGGCGACCTGCGTCGCCTCCTGGACGATCCCCGTGCCGTGCGGGACGGAGCCCTGCTCGCGGTGCGCGTGCGGGACACCCTCAAGCGGGGGGACGGGAACGGGCGCGTGGCCGGTACCGTGGATCGCAGCGACCTGTGGCAGGCCCAGACGCCGCAGATGTTCCCCTGGGGCGCGCTGCTGGACGCGCTGGAGTCTGCGGCTCCCGGCGAGGGGATCACCGACGAGGCGTCGGCAATGGAGGCGGCCGGCTGGCATCCGCGCCTGATCCCGGCTCGCGCGGACAATCTCAAGGTCACGCTGGCGGAGGACCTGGCCATGGTCGACGCGATCCTGGCGCGGCGGCAGCTGGAGCAGCCGGAGTGAGCCCGCGCGTCGGTCAGGGATTCGACGTGCACGCCTTCGGCGACGGCGACCACGTGATGCTGGGCGGTGTGCGCATCGCGCACGACCGGGGCGTGGTCGCCCATTCGGACGGCGACGTGGTGATCCACGCGCTGTGCGACGCGCTCCTGGGGGCCACCGCGATGGGCGACCTGGGCGTGCACTTTCCCGACGATGCCGAGGCCTGGCGGGATGCGGACAGCCGCGTGCTCCTGCGCGAGGTGGCGGACAAGATCGCCCGGGCCGGCTGGCGGGTCGGGAACGCGGATGTGACCGTCCTCGCCCAGGCGCCGCGGGTCGCGCCGCACACCTCCGCAATGCGCGGCAACCTTGCGGCCGACCTGGGCCTGGACCGGTCCTGCGTGAGCGTCAAGGCCACGACCACCGAGCACCTCGGCTTTACCGGCCGGCGTGAGGGCATCGCGGCGCTCGCCGTGGTGCTGGTGACCGAAACGGGCGCATGATCTCCCGGCCCGCCCGCGACTGGCCCCGGGCGGGAGGCGAGCCGCCCGCCACGGCACGGGTTCGCGCCCTGGCGGCGGATTTCCGGGTCATCGAGCTGCCGTTGTTCGAGCCGGACGGGTCGGGCCAGCATGTGCTGTTGCGGGTGCGCAAGACCGGCGTGAACACCGATTGGCTCGCCGGGCGCCTGGCGGCACTGGCCGGCGTGGCGCGCCACGCGGTGGGCTATGCCGGGCGCAAGGATCGCCACGCCGTCGCCGAGCAGTGGTTTTCGATCGACCTGGCCGGCCGTCCCGAGCCGGACTGGCGCACGCTGGACCTGGCCGGCGTGGAAATCCTGGAAGCCGTACGCCACGGCCGCAAGCTGAAGACGGGGGCCCTGCGAGGCAACCGCTTCGAGCTGACCCTGCGGGAGCTGCGGGGGGACGTGCGGGGTTGCCGGGAACGCGTGGAGCGGATCTGCCGGGAGGGCGTGCCGAACTACTTCGGGCCGCAGCGTTTCGGCCGCCGGGGGGACAACGTGGCGCAGGCCAGCGCGATGTTCGCCGGCCGCCTGCGGGTGCGGGGTCGCGGCCGGCGCGGCATCCTGCTGTCAGCCGCGCGCGCCGCCATCTTCAACGCGGTGCTGGCGGAGCGGGTCCGCCGCGGCGACTGGAATCGGCCCTGCCCGGGCGACGTGCTGCAGCTCGACGGCTCGCGCAGCTGGTTCGTGCTCGACGGCGGTGAAGATCGGGAAGCCGCGTGTCGCCGCTGCGCGGAGGGCGACCTGCATCCCACGGGGCCGCTGTGGGGCCGTGGCGATCCGCCGGCGCTGGAGGACATCGGCCGCCTGGAACGGGAGCTGGCCGAAGGCTTTCCGGAGCTGGTCGCCGGCCTAACGAAGACCGGCATGGCGCACGCGCGGCGCAGCCTGCGGCTGCCCGTGCGGGAGGTGAAGTGGGAGACCGGCTGCGAGGGCGCGCGCCTGGGCTTCACTCTGCCGCCGGGCGGCTATGCGACGGTGGTGCTGCGGGAGCTGGTCGGGGCACCCGCCGCCGGCGCAGGGCCGGCCGGCGAACCGGGCTAGCTAGGGCACGCGCAACAGTACGTACACTGCGCCGGTGCCGCCGTCGGCCGGGCGTGCGGACACGAACGCGAGAACCTCGTCGCGGCGGCGCAGCCACAGGTTGACCTTGCCCTTCAGCACCGGCCCCCGGTGCGCGGAGCGTAGCCCCTTGCCGTGGATGACGCGCACGCAGCGCGTGCCCTCGGCCGCGCATTCCCGCAGGAAGTCCGCCAGCGCATCATGCGCTTCGGGCACGGTCAGCCCGTGCAGGTCGAGCTCTGCCTGCAACGGATACTGTCCCCGGCGCAGGCGGCGCAGGACCCCCGGCCTCAGCCCCGGTCGTCCGTAGGAAAGCTCCTCGCCGGTTTCGACGTCTGCGCCGGTGGGTTCGCACTCGCCCAGCTCGCGGACCACGGCGCGCTCGTCGCGGCGCCGGAAGTCGGCCCTCGGCGTTGGCGGCGGAGCACGCCGTTCGACGCGGCCGCCGTGCAGCGCGCGAACCCCCCGGACGGCGCTGCGAAACAGCGCGGTGTCTTCGTCCGAGATCTCGGGCTCGGGTGGTGTGCGGGATTCGCGGGACATCTGACGACTCGCCTGGTGCGGGCCCTGGACGAAGGGTGCGCAAATCGGCGCGGTTTGTCCAGGGGCGGGAAGCCGGCGCGGGCAGTGGCCGCCGGGGCACGAGCCCATGGGCGGAGACGGTCGTTCACGGTATATTGTCCCGGGCCCGCCGGCCCGGGCGCCGCACCCACGCGGTGTCCCTGCGATCGAGGTGACAAGTGCGGATTCTCATTACCAACGACGACGGTTGTCACGCGGAGGGCCTGCAGACGCTCCGGCGCGCGCTGGCCGAAGTCGCCGAGGTGGTCGTGGTGGCACCGGACCGCAACCGCAGCGGTGCCAGCAATTCCCTGACCCTGGACCGCCCGCTGCGCATCCATCGCCACGAGGCGGACATGTACTGCGTGGACGGGACACCGACCGACTCGGTGCACGTTGCGATCACGGGGCTGCTGGAGACCGATCCGGACATGGTCGTCTCCGGCATCAATGCCGGATCCAACATGGGCGACGACGTCCTGTATTCGGGCACGGTGGCCGGCGCCACCGAGGGACGCTTCCTGGGGCTGCCCGCGATCGCGGTGTCGCTGGTGGGCGAAGAGCCGGTGTTCTTCGAGACCGCCGCGCGTGTAGCGCTGGAGCTGGTCGGACGGCTGCGGCGCGATCCGCTGCCGGCCGACACCATCCTCAACGTCAATGTCCCGGACCGGCCCTGGGACGAGCTGCGCGGCTACGCCGCCACGCGCCTGGGCCGCCGCCACCGCGCGGAACGGCTGACCCGCAGCACCGATCCGCGCGGACGCCAGGTCTTCTGGATCGGTCCGGCGGGACAGGAAGCGGATGCCGGCCCCGGCACGGACTTCCACGCGGTCTCGGCCGGAATGGTGTCGATCACCCCGGTGCATCTCGATCTCACGCGTTACGAGGCGCTCGAGAAAGTCGCCGGATGGCTGGGCGGGCGCTCGCAGTGAACGACAGGAAACTGCTGGGAATCGGCATGACCTCGCGCCGAACCCGCGAACGGCTGGCGACACGCCTGGAGGAGCGGGGGATCCGCGACCAGCGGGTGCTCGACCTGATCCGGCACATGCCGCGGCACCTGTTCGTGGACGAGGCGCTCGCGAGCCGCGCCTACGAGGATACGGCGCTGCCGATCGGGTTCGGCCAGACCATCTCCCAGCCCTTCGTCGTTGCCCGCATGACCGAGGCGCTGCTCGCCGGCGGGCCGCTGGGCCGGGTCCTCGAGGTGGGGACCGGTTCGGGTTACCAGACCGCGATCCTGGCGCAGCTGGCCGACAGCGTATTCACGGTCGAGCGAATCGGCGGGCTGCTGCAGCGGGCGCGCCAGCGCCTGCGCCGCTACGGCATCCGCAACGTGCGCTTCGGCCACAGCGACGGTACCTGGGGCTGGCCGGAGGAAGGGCCGTTCGACGCTATCCTGGTCACGGCGGCGCCCCGCTACGTGCCGGAAGCGCTGGTCGGGCAGCTCGCCCCCGACGGTCGCATGGTGCTGCCGCTGGGCCCGCCGGGGGAGCAGAACCTGATCCTCGTGCGCCACCGGGACGGGGAGCTCGAGCAGCAGGTTCTGGACACGGTAAGCTTCGTGCCGCTGCGCTCGGGAGAGGAGTGATGGCGGCGCGGCCATGGGTACGGGCGGTCGGCCGCGGGAACCGCCGACCGCAGGAGCAGCCGGGCCGTCGAATCCGCCGGGACTAGGGATGAGGTTGCGCTCGTGGCCAACCCGAAGCTTGTGCCTGGCAATCCTGCTGCCGGTGCTGCTTGCCGGCTGCGCCGGAGCGCTCAACTGGCAGCCCGAAATCCACCGCGTGCGCAAGGGCGAAACCCTCTACTCGATTGCCTGGGAATACGGGTTGGACTGGCGCAAGCTGGCACACTGGAACCACCTTTCCGACCCGTCGACGATCTATCCGGGAGAGAGGATCCGGCTGAGCCCCCCGAACGGGGGCGCCACGCGGTGGCATCCCGAGCCGGCTCCGGCGGGACGGCAGGAGGCGCGCAACGGGGTGCAGGCGTCGCCGGCCCCGCCGCCATCCTCCCCGCGTGCCGCCCGGTCGGCGCGGACGATGCCTTCTCACGCTCCGCGGGCAGCCGACTCGATCCACTGGCAGTGGCCCGTCAAGGGCAAGATCGTCGAGCGCTTCCGCTCCGGCGGGGGCCGGAACAAGGGTATCGATATCGGCGGGTACGTGGGCGAGGCGGTGCACGCCGCGGCCCCCGGAAAGGTGGTCTACAGCGGTAGTGGACTTATCGGATACGGGAAGCTTATTATCGTAAAACACACCAGCGATGTGCTGAGTGCGTACGCGTACAACAGGAAGTTGTACGTACAGGAAGGGGACAGGGTCAGCGCGGGGCAGACGATCGCCGAGATGGGCAAGGGGACGGACAACCAGCCCATGCTGCATTTCGAGATCCGTGTCGGCGGCGATCCCGTGAATCCGGTGCGGTTGTTGCCGGGCGCGTAGCGGCTGCTGCAACCGTGACGAACCTGTCTCCGCTCAGACATCCCGGCATGTGGGGATGAGCCCCAAAGGAGTAGCGGGTATGAGTGCGCGATGGCGTGCCCATTCGGACAGGGATCCCGTCCTGGATGGCCAAGCTCTTCTGGTACCGGCAGAGGATGCCGTACCCACCGGTGATTTCGCCCCGGCCGAGACCGCAGTCGATGACGGCATCCGGGCCGACAGCGACGACACCGGCGATGTTCCCCCCCCCCGGCAGCACTGGGATCCCGACCCGGCCGTCCAGATGGACGCCACCCGGCTGTATCTCAACGAGATCGGCTTCTCGCCGCTGCTGACCGCCGAAGAGGAAGTCCGGTTCGCACGCCGGGCGCAGCGCGGGGACGCTGCGGCGAGGCGCCGGATGATCGAGAGCAACCTGCGCCTGGTGGTCAAGATCGCACGCCGGTACATGAGCCGGGGACTGCCGCTGCTGGACCTGATCGAGGAAGGCAACCTCGGCCTGATCCATGCCGTGGAAAAGTTCAACCCCGAGCTGGGCTATCGCTTCTCCACCTATGCCACGTGGTGGATCCGGCAGACGATCGAGCGGGCCCTGATGAACCAGACCCGGACCATTCGCCTGCCGATACACGTGATCAAGGAGATCAACGTGTACCTGCGCACGGCGCGGCAGCTCGCGCATAAGGTCAACCACAACCCGACCGCCGAGGAAATCGCGCAGCAGCTCAGGCGACCGGTGGACGACGTCAAGCGGGCCATGGGGCTCAACGAGCGCACCGCGTCCGTCGATGCCAGCATAAGCAAGGACGACGACCGGGCGATCCTCGATGCGATCCCGGACGAGAACGGCCAGGATCCATCCGAGCGGCTGCAGGACGACGACGTCCAGGCGGTCCTGGATGGGTGGCTGCTGCGGCTGAACCCGAAGCAGCGCGAGGTGCTCGAGCGCCGCTTCGGGCTGCATGGCTTCGAGAAGCAGACGCTGGAGCAGGTGGGACGCGAGATCGGGCTGACCCGGGAGCGCGTGCGCCAGATCCAGGTCGACGCCCTCAGCCGCCTGCGGCGCATCATGGAGACCGAGGGACTCAACCAGGAAGCCCTGCTGAGTCCCTGAGCGGGAGGCGATCGTCGCATCGCGGCCGGCGGGTGTGCGGCATCGCCGGGCGGATCTGCGCGTCCGGGCCGCTTTCAGTCGCGCGGGGTGATGATCAGGGCGGCCGCGACCGGGCGGTCCTCCGCGACGAGGATGTTGTAGGTCCGGCAGGCCGCGGTGGTGGCCATGATCTCGACCCCGATGTGACGGTCGTACAGGGCGCGGAGCAGGCGCGGATGGGGAAAGCGGTGGCTCTCGCCCGTTCCCAGTACCACGACGTCGGGGCCGAACTCCGCCACGCGCTGCATGTCCTCGGCCAGCAGGTCCTCGAAGCTTGCCGGGCGCCAGTCCCCGACCACGCTTTCCGGGGTGACGATCAGGCTCCTGTGGTAGGCGGTATCGTTGATGCGCACCTCGCCGGGCGCGTAGCCGCGAATGTAGTTGCCGTGGAGAGGCAGATCCTGCTCTATCTTCATGTCCGCCAAGATAGTGGAAGTGGGGCCGGCGGTACAAGCGGCCCGGCCGGAGGCGATTGACAGCGGAGTTCCGACTGGGTACGTTCCCCGGTTTCCGCCCGGATGATGCGGGAGGCGCTGCGGCACCGGGACGCCCGCGCGTCGCCGGCGCGAAACCCGCGGCAGTCGCGCGCCGGGAATTCCGCGCCGGCGTCCGGCGGGTCGGAACGGGCCGGGGCGGCACCGGCAAGCGCGCCCGGCGACCGCAGCACAGCGATCGAGTAGACCGAATTGATAGAAGAATTCCCACGCATCAAGCGCCTGCCTCCGTACGTCTTCAACATCGTCAATGAGCTCAAGGCCGCGGCGCGCGCGCGAGGCGAGGACATCGTCGATTTCGGCATGGGCAACCCGGACCAGCCCACGCCGCAGCACATCGTCGACAAGCTGGTCGAGGCCGCCCAGCGCGGGGACACGCACCGCTACTCGCAGTCCCGGGGAATCAAGCGCCTGCGGCGCGCCATCTGCAACTGGTACCGAAGCCGCTACGACGTGGAGCTCGACCCCGAGAGCCAGGCCATCGTGACCATCGGCTCGAAGGAGGGGCTCGCGCATCTGGCCCTGGCAACCGTCGGTCCCGGCGATGCCGTGCTGGTGCCGAACCCGGCATACCCGGTGCACCCCTATGGCTTCGTCATCGCCGGCGCGGACATCCGGCACGTGCCCATGGTGCCCGGCGGGGATTTCTTCGCCGAGCTCGAGAAGGCGATCCGCGACTCCTGGCCGATGCCCAAGATGCTGGTGCTGAACTTTCCCGCCAATCCGACAGCGCATTGCGTCGATCTCGAGTTCTTCCGCAAGGTGGTGGACATCGCCCGCGAGCACGAGATCTGGGTGATTCACGATCTGGCCTACGCCGACCTGTGCTTCGACGGCTACGTCGCGCCGTCGATCCTGCAGGTGCCCGGTGCGGCCGAGGTGGCGGTGGAGTCCTACACCCTGTCCAAGAGCTACAACATGCCCGGCTGGCGGGTCGGATTCCTGTGTGGCAACGAGCAGCTGATCGGGGCGCTGGCGCGCATGAAGTCCTATCTGGACTACGGCATCTTCACCCCGGTCCAGGTGGCCGCCATTTCCGCCCTGGAGGGCCCCCAGGACTGCGTCGACCGGATCCGCGAGACCTACCGCCGGCGCCGGGACGTGCTGTGCGACGGCCTGGCCCGCGCCGGGTGGGAAGTGCAACGGCCCAGGGCTACGATGTTCGTGTGGGCGCCGGTGCCGGAGCCTTTCCGCGAAATGGGCTCACTGGAGTTCAGCAAGCTGCTGCTGCGGGAGGCCCGGGTGGCGGTGTCGCCAGGCATCGGGTTCGGCCAGTACGGGGATGATCACGTCCGGTTCAGCCTGATCGAGAACGAGCACCGCACCCGGCAGGCCATACGCGGGATCAAGCGCATGCTGCGAAACCACTGAATCGTCGACTGCCAGGAGCCTGCACTTGGAAGAGGTGAAGATCGGCCTGCTCGGGCTGGGGACCGTGGGAAGCGGCACGGTCAATCTGCTGAGCAGCAGCGCGGGGGAAATCCGCCGGCGGCTGGGGCGTCGCGTGGTGGTGACCCGCGCCTGCGTCAAGGATCTCACCCGTCACCGGGACTGCGACATCTCGGGGATCGAGCTGACCCGGGACCCCTATCAGGTCGTCCGCGACCCGCAGATCGCGATCGTGCTGGAGCTGATGGGCGGCTACGAGCCCGCCCGGGAGCTGGTGCTCGCCGCCATCGAGGCCGGCAAGCACGTGGTCACCGCGAACAAGGCGCTGATCGCGAAGTACGGCAACGAGATCTTCGAGGCGGCGCACCGCCGCGGGGTAATGGTGAGCTACGAGGCCGCGGTGGCGGGCGGGATCCCGATCATCAAGGCGATCCGCGAGAGCCTTGCGGGCAACCGGATCCAGTGGGTCGCCGGCATCGTCAACGGCACGGCCAACTTTATCCTGACCCAGATGCGCGACGAGGGCGCGTCCTTCGAGGCCGCGCTCGCCGACGCCCAGCGCCTGGGCTATGCCGAGGCCGATCCCACCTTCGACGTCGAGGGGATCGACGCCGCCCACAAGCTGACCATCCTGGCTTCCATCTCCTTCGGCATCCCGCTGCAGTTCGACCGGGTCTACACCGAGGGCATCAGCGGCATCGGGCGCGAGGACATCGCGTACGCCGAGGAGCTCGGCTACAGCATCAAGCACCTGGCGATCGCACAGCGCACGGAGGACGGCATCGAGCTGAGGGTGCATCCGACGCTGATGCCCCGGCGGCGGTTGATCGCCAACGTCGACGGCGTGATGAACGCGATCCTGGTATACGGCGACGCGGTCGGGCACACCATGTACTTCGGGGCGGGCGCGGGCGCGGAACCCACGGCCTCGGCCGTGGTCGCGGACGTGCTGGACCAGGTCCGCTCGCTGCACGTGGAGGTGGCGAACCGGGTGCCGGATCTCGCCTTCCGGGCGGAGACGATCTCCGAGCAGGAACCGGTCCTGCCGATGGAGGCGATCACCACGGCCTACTACCTGCGCCTGCCGGTGGAGGACAGCCCCGGGGTCATGGCAGACATCACGCGGATCCTGGCGGACCTGGGCATCAGCCTGGAGGCGATCCTGCAGAAGGAGCCGGAGCCGGACCAGGACAGCGTGCCGATCATCATGCTGACCTACCGCATCCAGGAACGCCAGATGAACGAGGCGCTGCGCCGCATTGCACGCCTGGACGCCGTTCGTGGCAAAATCACCCGCATCCGGCTGGAACACTTCGACGCCTGAAGGGCACTCCGGCCACCCCGTTCACAGAGGATTCCCATGCCGCCGCGCAGCCGTTACACCGGACTCATCGAGCGCTATCGCGCGCGTCTGCCCATCGGCGACGGCACCGTGCCGGTCAGCCTGGGAGAGGGCGACACCCCACTGATCCGTCTGCGCAACATCCCGCGCGACGTCGGGCGCGAGGTGGACCTTTACGTCAAGTTCGAGGGACTGAATCCGACCGGCTCGTTCAAGGACCGGGGCATGACGGTTGCGGTGACCCGCGCCGTGGAGGAGGGCAGCAAGGCGATCATCTGCGCGTCCACCGGCAACACCTCGGCCTCCGCGGCGGCCTACGCCGCCCGGGCGGGGCTGATCGCGTTCGTGCTGATCCCGGACGGCAAGATCGCCATGGGCAAGCTCGCCCAGGCCATGATGCACGGGGCCGTGGTGCTGCAGATCCGGGGCAACTTCGACGACGGCATGCGGCTGGTCAAGGAAGTGGCCACGGAAGCGCCGGTGACCATCGTGAACTCGATCAATCCGTATCGTCTCCAGGGGCAGAAGACGGCGGCTTTCGAGATCGTCGAGGAACTCGGCGGGGCCCCGGACTACCACTGCCTGCCGGTGGGCAACGCGGGCAACATCACTGCCCACTGGATCGGCTACTCGGAGTGCTGCACGGAGCCGGGCGCGGCGACCACCGAGGCCTGCACCTTCTGCGGCGGCGACTGCCGATTCCTGGAGTCGCCGATGGTCTCGCGTCGGCCCGTGATGCTCGGCTACCAGGCGAACGGCAGCGCACCGTTCCTGCGCGGCGCGATGGTCGACCAGCCGGAAACGGTGGCCACCGCGATCCGGATCGGGCATCCGCAAAGCTGGACCCAGGCGTGGAAGGTGCGCGAGGAGTCCGGCGGCTGGTTCGCGGAGTTCTCCGACGAGGAGATCCTCGCGGCCCAGAAGATGCTCAGCAGCCGCGAGGGGATCTTCTGCGAGCCCGCCTCCGCGGCATCGCTGGCGGGTGCCCTGCGGGACATCCGCGAGGGACGCATTCCCGAGGGCAGCACGGTGGTCTGCACCCTCACCGGTCACGGCCTGAAGGATCCGGATATCGCGATCGAGCAGTGCCGCGGCTCGATCCGGGACATCGACGCCGACCTCGAAGCGGTCAAGCGGGAAATCCTCGGGCGCCTGGAGTGACCGCCGACCGGACGCCCGGGGCCGCGCCCGTCGTTTCCGCTGCCGGCGTCGCGGCACGGCGATAGCGGCGGCGCCGCAAGCAGGAGGCACCGATTGCATGCGACGTGAGCTCACCCTGCTGGTGCCGGGCCTGTTCGGTCCGCTGCCGGGCGTGCCGGCCGATCAGCTGGTGCCCGGCGAGCGGCTGCCGGGGCTCGAGGGGCTGCTCGGCCGTGCGCCGGCGCGGCGCTTCCCGCCCCGGGGCCCGGAGCAGGCCCTGCTGCAGCTCTTCGGTTGTGATCCCGGCGGTGCCGGCGCGGCCGCCACGAGCTACCTGGGCGACACCGGCCACTGGCCGGAAGGCCCGTTGCTGCGCGCCGACCCCGTCTACATGCGCGCCGCCACCGGCGCCCTGATGCAGTTCGACGCGGCCGGGCTGGGACTGGAGCGGGAGGAAGCCGACGCGCTCGTGGCCGCCTGCAACGAACTGCTGGACGCGGATGGAGCGCGCCTGAGCGCACCGGTCCCCCATCGCTGGTATCTGCACCTCGGGAAGCTGCCGCGGGCGCGTACCCGGCCGCTTTCGGAGGCCCGTGGCGTGGATCTCTCCTCCCTGATGCCGACTGGCGAGGACGGTGCCCGGCTGCGAGGCCTGCTTACGGAGCTGCAGATGGTGCTCACGGATCATCACGTCAACCGGGAGCGCGAGCGGACCGGCCGGCCGCCTGCGAACTCGCTGTGGCTCTGGGGCGAGGGGCACGATCCCGCGCCCGGGGCGCACCGGTGGCACGCGCTCTGGAGTGACGATCCGCTGGCCGGAGGCCTCGCCGTCCGGTCCCGGGTGCCGGCGCGGAGCGTGCCGGAGGGCGCCGGTCCGGTGCTCGGTGCCGGCGGCAACGGACCCGAGCTGGTGATGCTGGAGCAGGCTTGGCGGGTGATCCAGTACGGCGACCCGGGCGAATGGATGGAGGTGCTGCAGGGACTCGACCGCGCCTGGTTCGAACCGTTGCGGCACGCACTGCGGCGGGGACACCTCGCGCGCCTGCACCTGCTGCCGCTCAACGGCCGGGTCTACCGCGCCGGGCGGGTCGACCGGTGGCGCCTGTGGCGGCCCCGGCGCAGCCTTGTCCGCCTGGCGGGCGCCACGTGAGCGGAATCCGGATCCGGCGTCGGTCCGGCGGCGACCCGGGATCCCTGCCCGCCGACATGCCGGCGGTGCTGCGGCGGATCTACGCGGCCCGTGGCATCGGCGATGCGAAAGAGCTCGAGCACCGCCTCGAGGGTCTCCACCACATGCGCAGCCTGGGCGGCCTCGAGGCCGCGGTCGACTTGCTCGCGGCGGCCGTGACCGGCGGGCAGCGGGTGCTGATCGTGGGCGATTTCGATGCCGACGGTGCCACCAGCAGCGCCGTGGCGCTGCGCGCCCTGCGGGCGATGGGGCTGGAGCGGGCGGGCTACCTGGTCCCCAACCGCTTCGAGTACGGCTACGGTCTCAGCCCGGAGATCGTCGCGGTGGCGGCACGCGAATGCCCCGACGTGATCGTCACGGTGGACAACGGCGTGTCCAGCGTTGCCGGTGTCGCGGCCGCCCGGGAGCACGGCATCCGGGTGGTGGTTACCGACCACCACCTGCCCGGCGAAATCCTGCCGGCGGCCGACGCGATGGTGAACCCGAACCTGCCCGGCGATGCCTTCCCCAGCAAGCACCTTGCGGGGGTGGGGGTCATTTTCTACGTGATGCTGGCGCTGCGCGCGCGTCTGCAACGGGACGGGTGGCTGGACGGCGGCCGGCGGGCGGCCCCCAACATGGCCGATCTGCTCGACCTGGTCGCGCTGGGCACCGTGGCGGACGTGGTGCCGCTGGATCGCAACAACCGCGTGCTGGTCAGCCAGGGGCTGCGCCGGATTCGTGCGGGCCGGGCGTGTCCCGGGGTCCTGGAGCTGCTGCGGGCGGGTGACCGGGACCCCGCCCGCGCCGTGGCCGCCGACCTGGCCTTCGCCGCCGGACCACGGCTCAATGCGGCCGGGCGGCTGGAGGACATGTCGCTCGGCATCGAATGCCTGTGCACCGATGCCCCGGGGCGTGCGGCGCAGCTGGCCGGGCGCCTGGATGCGCTCAACCGGGAGCGGCGGGAAATCGAGGGGCGCATGGGGCAGGAGGCGCATGCCTACCTGGAAGGGATGCGGCTGGATGACAGCGGGCTGCCGGTCGGCCTGTGCCTGTACGATCCGGCCTGGCACCAAGGCGTGGTAGGGATCCTCGCCTCCCGGGTCAAGGAACGGCTGCACCGCCCCGTGATCGCCTTCGCCCGCAGCGGCGAGGGCGAGCTCAAGGGCTCCGCGCGGTCGGTTGCGGGAATGCACATGCGGGACGTCATCGACGCGGTTGCCACGCGCCATCCGGGGCTGGTGGGGCGCTTCGGCGGGCACGCCATGGCGGCCGGGCTGAGCCTCCCGGAGCCATGCTACGAGGACTTCGCCCGGGCCTTCGACGAGGAGGCCCGCCGCTGGCTCGACGAGGACGCGCTGGAGGGCGTGATCCACAGCGACGGGGAGCTCGCGCCCGAGGAGCTTACGCTGGAGACGGCACATCTGCTGCGCGACGGCGGTCCCTGGGGACAGGGGTTCCCGGAGCCGGTCTTCGACGGTGAGTTCGAGGTGCTGGAGCGTCGCATCGTGGGCGAGCGGCATCTCAAGCTGAGCCTGGACGCCGGCGACGGCAGCCGGGCGCTCGAGGCCATTGCCTTCAACCAGGCCGAGACCGGCCTGCCCGCGGAGCGCTGCCGCGTGCGCGCTGCCTACCGGGTGGACGTCAATGCCTTCCGCGGCCGGGAGCGGCTGCAGCTGATCGTGGAGCACCTCGAGCCGGTCTGATTCCGGCCCGCGCGACCGGCGGCCCTAGCCGTAGCCGGGGGGCGCCTCGAAGCCGCCGATGACTTCGGCCAAGCAACGGGCGAAGGCGAGACAGGTGCGGTCCTCCAGGAACGGGCCGATGATCTGGATGCCGACCGGCAGCCCGCGGGCCGAGCGTCCTGCCGGCGCGGAGGTGGCGGGAAGCCCGGGCAGCGTCGCCAGGCCCACCCAGCCCAGCTGTTCCCAGTAGTTGCGCTGCTCGCCGTTGACGACGATGGTGCGCGCCAGGCTGTCCTGACTGTGATCGTGGGGAACCGCCTCGACCGGCGTGACCGGGCACAGCAGCACGTCGCAGTCGCGGAAGAAAGCGGCCCAGGCGGCGCGGTAGCGGTAGCGGGCCTCGTTGGCGGCGAGCCACTCGTGGTGGGACTGGGTGCCGTAGCGCGCCAGCCGGGCGGCGAATCCGTCGGCGTCCGGCGGCAGCTCCCGGGCGCGCCGCGCGAGGCGCTCCAGGGTCGCCTGCGGCAGGCCGGCCGTGGTGACGGGGTAGAGCAGTCGCAAGTAGTCGCGGAAGGCCTCGGCCAGGCTGAATGGCGGCCGGGCACGGGCGTCGATCCGGGCGCCCGCCCGCGCGAGGCTGTCCAGGGCTTGCTGCAGCACGTCGCCGACGGCGCCGTCGACCGGCACGCGGGGGTCGTCGAGCCACGCCGCCACCCGGAAATCGCCGAGCCGGCCGGCCCGGGGCGGCGGCAGCTCCAGGCGCCAGCCACGCGCCATGTCGCCTTCCGGACCCGCCAGGATCTCCAGCATGAGCTCGAGGTCGCCGGCGCTGCGTGCCAGCGGCCCGGCCACGGAAAGATCCCCGGGCGCGAGCGTCCCGGGTGGTCCCGGGATGTGTCCGCGCTCGGGCACGATGCCCCAGGTGGGCTTGTGGCCGTAGACCCCGCAGTAATGCGCCGGTCCACGGATCGAGCCGCCGATGTCGCTGCCCAGCTCGAGCGGTGTGAGGCCGGCCGCCAGCGCCGCGGCGGAGCCGCCGGATGAGCCGCCGCAGCTGCGGCCGGGGTCCCAGGGATTGCGGGTGGTGCCGAAGACCTCGTTGTAGGTCTGCAGGTCTGCGGCCCAGGCAGGGGTATTGGTCTTGCCGAAGACGATTGCGCCGGCCTCCCGCAGCCGGCGCACGGCCACCGCGTCGGTCTCGGGCACGTGCTCCGCGTACTGCGTCGTGCCGCCCGTGGTGCGCAGTCCCGCGGTTTCGAAGGTGTCCTTGACCGTCATCGGCAGGCCGTACAGCGGCCCCGCCGGGCCGCCGGCCTGTCGGTGCGCGTCCGCCGCATCGGCCGCCTCGCGGGCGCGTTCGGCGTCCAGCGTGACGACCGCGTTCAGCGGCGGGTTGAGCCGCTCCACGCGTTCCAGCAGCGCCTCCAGGAGATGGCGGCTGGTAAGCCGGCCGCCGCGCAGCCGGGCCAGAAGCTCCCGCGCCGGGTACACCGTGATGTCGTTGCCGGGCGGCTCAGCGTCGGATGACATGAAGCTCGATCCTGCGGTTCTCCGCGCGGCCTGCACGGGTGGTGTTGTCGGCGACCGGGTCCTTCTCGCCGAACCCCCTGGCCACGAGCTGACCGGGTGAAACGCCCACGCTGAGGAGGTAGGCGCGAACGGTCCGGGCGCGCGACAGCGAAAGCTTCCGGTTCGATTCCTGCGAGCCGATGTTGTCGGTATAGCCGGCAACGACCGCCTTCATCCGCGGGTCTTTCAGGAAGCGCTGCGCGACCCGGTCGAGTGCCTTGCGGGCGGATGCGTCCAGGCGATCGGAGTCCGGGCGGAACCCGACGCCGGGCAGCCGTATGATCCTGGGCCGCGGGCATCCGTGTGCGTCCACCGGCGTGCCGGCAGGGGTTCCGGGGCAGCGGTCGGCGGCGTCGGGCACCCCGTCGCCATCACTGTCCACCGGGCAGCCGTGGCGATCGACTTGCGTGCCCGCGGCGGTTCCCGGGCAGTTGTCCTCGCTGTCCGGGACGCCGTCGCTGTCGGAGTCCGTCGGCGGAGAGGGCTGTGCGGGGGGCGCGGCCCGGGCGGGCCGGGGGCGCGACCCGAGCGGGATTACCAGGCCCACGTTGTAGACGATGTCGCGCAGCGTGGTCAGCCCCTTGGGCGTATCGAAGTGGTTGACGAAGTCGACCCGGTAGCGAACGTCCACGCGGATGCCGAAGCCGCTGTCGCCGAAGCGGCTGAAGAACCCCACCCCGGCATCCGCGACCGGGTTGTACGCGCTCACCGTGCCCTGGCGCGTGCGCTGGTCCGCGGCGCCGAGCAGAAGATACGGCGAGAAGGCCGGCCGGCGGCGGAACAGGAACATCCCGTCCAGCGCCAGGCCCAGGTGTTTCAGGTCGGGACGCCCCGCGCCGCGGGAGGCATGGTCGCCGTAGGCCCGCAGCTCCATGTTCCAGTGGCGCGCCAGCGGCTTGCCCAGGCTCAGCTGCCAGCCGCGCGCGTTCTGCGTCACCTGGCGGCCGTCCGTGTGGACGTAGGTATAGCTCGGGGACAGGTAGAGCCGCTTGTCCAGCGCGTGCGCGGGGGGCACGAACATGGCCAGCGCGACGAGCGCCAGCGGCAGCAGCCGGTCGGCTTTTCTCATGGCCCGTTCCTCTTGTTATCGATCGGGTTCAGGCACGGTCCGGGGCGAGCGGGGCATCGACGGCAGAGTAACGATGGCCCCTGGCGGTTGCAAGCGCGGGCCGCTCCGGGCCGGCCGGCGGCCGTCGCCGCCGGCCGCGTGCCAGGTCGCGGCGGCCTCGTGTAGAATGCACGCTTTCCGCTCCCACAGCCTGCGAGAGGCAGCATGCTTGAGACCAACGCAATTCGGCAGAAAATCCGGGACATGCAGGGTCGCCTCGACGACCTGAGGAGGTATCTTTGACTACCCGGGCAAGGCGGAGCGCCTGACGGAAGTCGAACGCGAGCTGGAGCAGCCCGATGTCTGGAGCGACCCCGATCGGGCGCAGGGGCTGAGCAAGGAGCGGGCCCGCCTGCTCGGGACCGTCAGCGTGCTGCGGGAATGCGGTCGCGGCCTGGACGATGCCGGCGAGCTGCTGGAAATGGCCGCCCAGGAGGACGACGAGAGCACGGTCCGGGAACTGGAAGCGGACGTGCAGCGGCTGGAGAAGCGGCTGGCGGCGCTGGAATTCCAGCGGATGTTCTCGGGCGAGATGGACGAGTCCAACGCCTTCCTGGACATCCAGGCGGGATCGGGGGGCACCGAGGCCCAGGACTGGGCCGAGATGCTGCTGCGGATGTACCTGCGCTGGTGCGAGCGTCACGGTTTTCAGGCGGAGCTGATCGAGGTCTCCGAGGGCGAGGTCGCCGGCATCAAGAGCGTCACCGTGCGGGTCGCGGGCCCCTATGCCTACGGTTGGCTGCGCACCGAGACCGGGGTTCACCGCCTGGTCCGAAAATCGCCGTTCGACTCGGGCAACCGGCGCCACACGTCGTTCGCGGCGGTATTCGTCTCGCCGGAGATCGACGACGACATCGACATCGACATCAACCCGGCGGATCTCAGGATCGACGTCTACCGGGCCAGCGGCGCCGGGGGGCAGCACGTCAATACCACCGAATCCGCGGTGCGGATCACCCACGAGCCCACCGGAATCGTGGTGCAGTGCCAGAACGACCGCTCGCAGCACAAGAACCGGGCCACGGCCATGAAGCAGCTGCGTGCCAAGCTGTTCGAGCTGGAGCTGCAGCAACGCCGGGAGCGGGCGGAAGCCGTGGAGGAGACCAAGGCGGACATCGGCTGGGGCAGCCAGATTCGCTCCTACGTGCTGGATCAGTCCCGGATCAAGGATCTGCGCACCGGCGTCGAGGTGGGCAATACCCAGGCGGTGCTGGACGGTGATCTCGACGGCTTCATCGAGGCCAGCCTGAAGCAGGGCGTGTGAGCGGCGCCATCCCCCCCGACCGGAGGAACGGACACAGCGGCATGAGCCAGCAAGACGGACACGGCAGCGACGAAAGCGGCCTCATCGCGCAGCGGCGGGAGAAGCTCCGGGAGCTGCGCGAGGCGGGGCGTGCCTATCCCAACGATTTCCGGCGCGATGCCCTGGCCGGCGAGCTGCACGAGGCCTACGACGAGCTCGACGAGGCCGAGCTTGAGGCCCGGGCGGTCCGCGTGCGCGTCGCCGGCCGGATGATGGCCAAGCGGGTGATGGGCAAGGCGAGTTTTACCCACCTGCAGGACATGAGCGGCCGGATCCAGCTGTTCCTGCAGCGGGATGCCCTGCCGGACGGAGTGTACCGCGCCTTCAGGAGCTGGGACATCGGCGACATCGTGGGTGCCGAGGGCCTGCTGTTCAAGACCCGCACGGGCGAGCTGTCGGTCCGTGCCCAGCGCCTTGAGCTGCTGTCGAAGTCGCTGCGACCGCTGCCCGAGAAGTTCCACGGGCTGCAGGACCAGGAAACCCGCTACCGCCAGCGTTACCTGGACCTGATCGTGAACCCCGAGGTCCGCGAGACCTTCCGGCTGCGCAGCCGGATCATCGAGTACGTGCGCGCGTTCCTGTCCTCGCGGGAATTCCTCGAGGTCGAGACGCCCATGATGCAGCCGATCCCGGGCGGCGCTGCGGCACGCCCGTTCATCACCCATCACAATGCCCTGGATACCGACCTGTATCTGCGGATCGCACCGGAGCTCTATCTCAAGCGACTGGTCGTGGGCGGGTTCGAGCGGGTGTTCGAGATCAACCGCAACTTTCGCAACGAAGGGGTCTCCACCCGGCACAACCCCGAATTCACCATGCTCGAGTTCTACCAGGCCTACGCCGGTTACGAGGACCTCATGGACCTTACCGAAGAGCTGTTGCGGGGCATGGCCCGCCATCTGCTGGGGAGCACCGCGATCAGCTACCAGGGGCACCGTTGCGACTTTTCGCGCGCCTTTCCCAGGATCACGGTGCGGGAGGCGGTGCTGTCGCGGAACCCGCAGCTGGATCCGGCCCGGATCGATGACCGTCGGCACCTGGCGGAACACTGTGCCGGGCTGGGCCTGGAGGTGCATCCCTCGTGGGGGCCGGGCAAGCTTCAGAGCGAGATCTACGAGAAGACCGTGGAGCCGGGTCTGGTCGATCCCACCTTCGTGACCGAGTTTCCGACCGAGGTGTCGCCGCTGGCCCGCCAGAGCGATCGGGACCCGGCCGTGACCGAGCGTTTCGAGCTGATCGTGGCCGGCCGCGAGATCGCCAACGGCTTCTCCGAGCTCAACGACCCGGATGAGCAGGCGCGCCGTTTCCTCGACCAGGTGGCGCAGAAGGATGCCGGCGATGAGGAGGCGATGTTCTACGATGACGACTACGTGCGTGCACTGGAATACGGCATGCCGCCGACGGCCGGCGAGGGGATCGGCATCGACCGGCTGGTGATGCTGCTGGGCGACGCGCCCTCGATCCGCGACGTGCTGCTGTTCCCGCTGATGCGTCCACAGGGAACCCGGGAATAATCAATATATAACAAATGAGTAAAGAATATTCTTAAAGTGAGAATAGAGAAATGCCCGCCGACTGCCGGCGCTTGCTCGCGGCCGGCCGGGGCGGTACAAACGTCGGCAGGCCAATCCGTGAGGAGAGACGGCGATGTCGGGGCTGAGCCGGAGCCGGGTCCGGGGCGGGACGGACCTGCCACTGATCGAGCACACCATCGGCGCGCAGCTCGACGCGACCTCGCGCCGCTGGGGTGACCGTCCGGCCCTTGTGTCGGTCCACCAGGGGGTACGCTGGAGCTGGGCCGAGCTGGCCGAGCGCGTGGATGCCTGGGCGGCCGGCATGCATGCCCTGGGGCTCGGGCGCGGGGACCGTGTCGGCATCTGGGCGCACAACGGCTGGGAATGGCTGGTGACGCAGCTGGCCACCGCGCGGCTGGGCATCGTCCTGGTCAACATCAACCCGGCCTATCGGACGGCCGAGCTCACCTACGCGCTGAACAAGGTCGGCTGCAAGGCCCTGATCGCCATGGCCGAGTATCGCAGCAGCGACTACATGGCGATGCTGCGGGAGGTGGCGCCCGAGCTGCCCGACTGCGAGCCGGGCGCGCTGCGGGCAGCCCGGGTGCCGGAGCTGCGACTGGTGGTGCGCCTGGACGGGGAGCGCAGCCCGGGCATGCTGAATTTCGGTGACCTGCCCGGGCACGCGCGTGCGGCGGCCGGCCGGGCACCGGCGGACCTCGGTGCCGCGCTGGACCGCAACGATCCCGTCAACATCCAGTTCACCAGCGGCACCACGGGCCGCCCCAAGGGGGCGACCCTCACCCACCGCAACATCCTGAACAACGGCCACCTCGTCGGCGAGGCCATCCGCCTCGGGGAGCAGGACCGGCTTTGCGTGCCGGTGCCCCTGTATCACTGTTTCGGCATGGTCATGGGGAACCTCGCGTGCCTGACGCACGGGGCCTGCATCGTCTATCCGGCGCCGGCCTTCGACGCGGCCAGCGTGCTGGAGGCAGTGGAGTGCGAGCGCTGCACCGGGCTTTACGGTGTGCCGACGATGTTCATCGCCGAGATGGCCGAACCGGCGTTCCCGGAGACCGACCTGTCCTCGCTGCGCACCGGGATCATGGCCGGGTCGCCCTGCCCGCGGGAGGTGATGCGGCGAGTCATCGGCGAGATGCACATGGGGCAGGTCACCATTGCCTACGGCATGACCGAGACCAGCCCGGTCAGCTTCCAGACCTCGCCCGAGGACGCGCTGGAGCAGCGCGTGTCCACGGTGGGCAGGATCCAGCCCCACCTGGAGGCGAAGGTGGTCGACGCCGACGGCCGGGTGGTTCCCCGCGGGGCCGCGGGGGAGCTGTGCACCCGGGGCTACAGCGTAATGCAGGGCTACTGGGACGATCCGGTGCGGACCCGCGAGGCGATCGATGCCGACGGCTGGATGCACACCGGCGACCTCGCCACCCTGGACGGGGACGGCTACTGCCGCATCGTCGGCCGCATCAAGGACATGATCATCCGCGGCGGCGAGAACATCTACCCGCGCGAGGTCGAGGAGTTCCTGTACGCACACCCGGCCGTGGAGGACGTGCAGGTGGTGGGCGTGCCGGACCCGAAGTACGGCGAGGAGCTCTGTGCCTGGGTCCGCCTGAGGCCGGGCGAGAACGTCACGGAGGAAGACATCCGGGCGTTCGCCCGCGGCCGCATCGCGTATCACAAGATCCCGCGCTACATCCGCTTCGTCGAGGAGTTTCCGCTCACCGTGACCGGCAAGGTCCGCAAGTTCGTCATCCGGGATCGGATGATCGAGGAACTCCACCTGCACGAGCGGTGACGTCAGCTCCGGGCTTCCGGCTCGGCCAGCAGCTGGCGGAGGTCGTGCGAGATCGCGCGGGCATCGTCGTCCTGCTGCGCCAGCAGCCGGATGCGCCCGCGGCGGTCGAAGATGAAGATCGCGCTGCTGTGGGAGACCTCGTAGCTGCCGTCCGCGGCGGGCTTGCCGTAGCCGTAGCTCACCCGGTAGCGCCGGGTGAGCGTGCGCAGCGCGTCCTGCCCGCCGCGCAGCCCGGTGAACTGCGGCCCGAAGGCGCCCACGTACCGGTGCAGTACGGTGGCGCTATCCCGCTTCGGGTCGACGCTGACGAACAGCACCCGAACCCCGTCTGCGCGGTCGCCGAGGGCGCCCAGGGAGCCCGCCAGTTTCGCGAGCGTGGTCGGACACACGTCCGGGCAGTGCGTGTAGCCGAAGTAGAGCAGGACCACCTTGCCGCGGTAGTCTCCCGCCGTTGCCGGGCGGCCGCTGTCGTCGGTGAGGCGGAACCGCAGCGGCGGCATGACGCCCTCGATGTTCTTCAGCGACCAGTGCCGGGAATCGCCACAGCCGGCGAGCAGCACGGCGACCGCGAGAACCGGCAGCAGGGTTCGCGGCAGACGTCGGTGGATGCGCATGTCAGCCCTTGTCGGTTCCGGAAAGCGGGTGCATCGCCGGCGCCCGCCCGTCGCCGCGCGAGGGCCGCGTCGCCGCGGTCTGCGGGTCCGCCTCGGCGCGCCACCGGCGCAGCACCACCAGGGCGCCCAGCATGCTCATCATGCTGGCCGGGATCCAGGTGATCAGGCCGCCGATCTGCTGGTCCGTCAGCGGCCCGATCGGCCAGGCGCGGCCGCAAACATTGTAGACCGAGTAGATGGCGTGCGGAGTGAGACTGAGCCAGGCGCCGATGGCGATCTGCGGCAGCATCACGAACCACAGCATCAGAACACGGGTGCCGTAGCCGGGCGTTCCGGGGGCATCGCGCCGGGGCTCGACGATCAGCCACCAGAACAGCAGGCCGTCGACGGCCATGCTCCAGTTCATGGCCTTGTACTGGCGGATGCTCAGCATCGCATCGAAGTGCACCGACGGCAGCAGCCAGTACCAGACCAGCCCCGCGAACAGGACGCTCGCGAGGATCGGGTGCTGGAGGCTGCGGCAGATGGCGCGCATCGGGCCGCGCGGCAGGGGCAGGACGGCGAGCGGCCGCCGCAGGCGCACCGGCAGGCCCGCCCGCAGCACCGGCCCCGGCAGCGCCAGCAACACCAGCAACGGCCCCAGGTGGTGCAGCACCAGATGCTGGGCCCGGTGGATCCAGAACATGTGCTGGGAGAGGTAGTCGAGCCAGGTCTGCAGCACCGCGTAGATCAGCGCGACACCGGTGATGAAGCACAGCACGCGCCATGCCGCGGGAGCGCTGCCGCGCCGGCGCAGTCGCAGCCAGCCGCGCACGAACAGGGCGGTCGCCCCGGCGCAGACCACCGCGACGGTGGGGGAGAACTCGTACGGTGCGACCAGATCCGCCAACCCCGGCATTCCGAGCCCCCCGCGGTGTCAGCCGTCGTCCGCCCCGGAGGCTTTGGCTGCGGAGTCCCCGTCAACCGCGTACGGCAACGTCTCCAGTGTCAGGCGCCGGCCGCCGGGAGCGTCGAGGTGCAGTCCGGTGCCGGACGCGGCGTCGATCTCGACCACGGCGAGCAGCTCGCTGCCGCTGTCCGGATGGGGCCGCGCATCCACCACCGCACCGACGGTCCGTTCGCCGTCGGCAAGGACGGGATCGCCGGGAGCCGGCGTGGCGTCCGCTTCCAGGTGCGCGCGATACATGCGGCGCTTGACTCGGCCGCGGGAATGCACCCGGGCGACGACTTCCTGGCCCGGGTAACAGCCCTTGCGGAAGCTGACCCCGCCGATCCGGTCGAGGTTGACCATCTGGGGCAGGAACTCGCCGCTGGTCCGGGCGTAGACCGTCGGCAGACCGGCAATGATCTCCAGCAGTTGCCAGGCGTCCGCCCCCACCGGAGCGCAGCGCACGTTGAGACGTTCCCACAGCCGCCGCATCGGCTCGACGCGCTCGCCCGCGATCTCGAAGCGGGGGTGCGGGCCCGGCAGCCGGATGACGCTGGCGTCCTCGCGTTCCGCGACCATCCACGGTGCTGCGGGCACCGCGCCGACCAGGATCTCCTCGAGCTCGGCGGCCGCCTCCGGACCGGACACCCCGATCCGGATGATGCCGTCGGAGGCATCCTCCAGGGTCACGCGTGCCCGCAGAACGAACTTGTGCAGGCGTTCCAGCATGAATTCCACCTGGTCCCGCGGCAGTTCGAGAGCCCAGCGGTCGTCGCGGCGGAACACGCGCAGGGTGGCCAGCAGCCTGCCTTTCGGATCGCAGTGGCCCGCCGGCGTGGCGCGCCCCGAATCGATGTCGCGCAGGTCCGCCGTGAGCTGGCCCTGCAGGAAGTTCGCGGCGTCTTCCCCGTGCACCCCGATCACGCCGAGGTGCGAGAGGTCCGCGAACACGTTGCCGGTGGTCGCCACCTGGCGTTCGCGGTCCGGGGTTCCGAAATGTGCGACCGCGCCGTCGTCGAGCTCGGCGCCGGCGTCGACAAGGAACTGTTTCCACTCGGGCTTCATCACGGAGCTCATCTGTCGCAGGGCGGAAGGGCGGCTGACATCATAGGCGACGCGGAGGGCCCTGTCAGCACCGGTGAGCGCGGCCAAGGGCCGGCCCCGGCGCCGGGCCTCCGGGACCCGATGCGGCCGGTGCGGCGACGGGCCTCGCTTGCGTAAGCGGCGCCGAATGCAGTATAAACGGGGCCTCCCGAGGCAGGACGAACACCATGCACGAGCGCGAGTCCGAGCAGCCGACCGAGTCGCACGACGGACCTGGCAGGGGGCCGGTGCCACCCGACGCGCCGCGTCCGCGCGAGATCGGCGGTCCCAGCGGACCGGAGCCGACCCGCTACGGCGACTGGGAGAGAAACGGCCGCTGCAGCGACTTCTGAGGCGGCCGGCGCCCGCCGTCCCCGATGATCGTTCTGCGCCCCGCCCCGCGGGTGTCCGGGCACCGTTCCGGATGCGCGACCGGCGCGCCGGCACCGCCAGACAAAGGAACAAGAGGTGAACGCGTATGCAAGATGACCCACGGCCTCTGTCACCCCATCTGCAGATCTACCGACCCCAGCTCACCTCGGTCCTGTCCATCTCCCATCGCGCCACCGGCGTGTTCCTGGCGCTCGGCACCCTGGCTCTGGTCTACTGGTTCGCTGCGCTGGCTTCCGGCCCCGAGGTCTTCGCCCAGGCGCAGATGATCGCCGGGGCGTGGTACGGACAGGTCCTGCTGGTGCTGTGGACCTTTTCGCTCTTCTATCACCTGTGCAACGGCATCCGGCACCTGTTCTGGGATGCGGGCTACGGGTTCGAGATCCGGCAGGCCTATGCCAGCGGCTACGTCGTCCTGGTGGCGGCCGCGGTGCTGACCGCGGGCACCTGGGTGCTGGCGCTGGCGGGAGGACAATGATGGATTACCGCAGTCCCATTTCCCGGGCGCGGGGCCTGGGCTCGGCGAAGGAGGGCGCCGCCCACTGGTGGACGCAGCGGCTGACAGCCGTGGCGCTGGTACCGCTGCTGCTGTGGTTCGTGGCCTCGCTGATCGGCCTGACCGGCGCCGGGTACGACGACGCGGTGGCCTGGGTTTCCACCCCCTGGGTCACCGTGCTCCTGATCGTGACCATCGCGGTGGTGTTCCATCACGCGCAGCTGGGGCTGCAGGTCGTGCTGGAGGACTACGTGCACAGCGAATGGCTGAAGGTCGTCAGCATCGCGCTGGTCAAGTTCGCGGCCGTGCTGCTGGCCATCGGCGGGATCTACTCGATCCTGCGCGTCGCCTTCGGAGGCTAGTTGATGTCGAAAGCGTACGAAATCGTAGAACACAAGTACGACGTGATCGTGGTCGGCGCCGGGGGCGCGGGCCTGCGCGCAACGCTGGGCATGGCGGAGAAGGGGCTCAGCACGGCCTGCGTCACCAAGGTCTTCCCCACCCGCAGTCATACGGTCGCCGCGCAGGGCGGCATGAGCGCGTCGCTCGGCAATATGGGAGCGGACGACTGGCGCTGGCACATGTACGACACGGTCAAGGGATCGGACTGGCTCGGTGACCAGGACGCGATCGAATACATGTGCCGGGAGGCGGTGCCCGCGGTGGTGGAGCTGGAGCACTACGGCGTGCCCTTCTCGCGCACCGAGGAGGGGCGCATCTACCAGCGTCCGTTCGGCGGCATGACGACCCACTTCGGCGAGGGGACGGCGCAGCGGACCTGCGCTGCCGCCGACCGCACCGGGCACGCAATCCTGCACACGCTGTACCAGCAGGCGCTGCGCAACCGGGCCGAGTTCTTCGTCGAGTACTTCGCGCTGGACCTGTTGCTGGACGCGGACGGCGTCTGCCGCGGGCTGCTGGCATGGAACCTGGCCGACGGCACCATCCACCGGTTCCGCGGCCACGCGGTGGTGCTCGCCACCGGCGGCTACGGGCGCGCGTACTTCTCCTGCACGTCGGCCCACACCTGCACCGGCGACGGCAACGGCATGGTGCTGCGCGCGGGCCTGCCGCTGCAGGACATGGAGTTCGTCCAGTTCCATCCCACCGGCGTGTACGGCGCCGGCTGCCTGATCACGGAGGGGGTGCGCGGCGAGGGCGGTTACCTGACCAACAGCGAGGGCGAACGCTTCATGGAGCGCTATGCGCCCAACGCCAAGGATCTGGCCTCGCGCGACGTGGTCAGCCGTGCCATGACCATCGAGATCCGCGAGGGACGCGGGGTGGGGCCCGAGCAGGACCATATCCACCTGCACCTGGAGCACCTGGGTCCGGAAGTGATCCACGACCGCCTGCCCGGCATCGCGGAGACCGCGCGCATCTTCTCGGGCGTGGATGTGACCCGCGATCCGATCCCGGTCCTGCCGACGGTGCACTACAACATGGGCGGCATCCCGACCAACCATCACGGCGAGGTGCTGACCGTGAAGGACGGTGAGGAACAGGTGGTGCCCGGCCTGTTCGCGGTGGGCGAGGCGGCGAGCGTCTCGGTGCACGGAGCCAACCGGCTCGGGTCGAATTCACTGCTGGATATCGTGGTGTTCGGCCGGGCGGCCTCGCTGCGCTGCGCCGAGCTCATCACGCCGGGCGAGCCTCACCGGCCGCTGCCCGATGATCCGAGCGACCGGGCCCTGGAGCGTTTCGACCGCCTCCGGCACGCCAGCGGCGACAACCCGACCGCCGGGATCCGCCGCGAGATGCAGCAGGTCATGCAGCGGGACGCGGCCGTGTTCCGCACCGGCGAGACCCTGACCCAGGGCTGTACCAACCTGGATCAGGTTCTCACCAGTTTCGAGGGCGTGCACGTGACCGACCGATCCCTGATCTGGAACACGGACCTGGTGGAAACGCTGGAGCTGGCGAACCTGCTCGGCTGCGCGGCGGTGACCATCCATTCGGCGGCCAACCGGACCGAGAGCCGCGGCGCGCATGCGCGCGAGGACTATCCGGACCGGGACGACGGGAACTGGATGAAGCACACGCTGTCGTGGCTGCGCGAGGGCAAGGTGGAGTTCGAGTACCGGCCGGTACACATGTTCACGCTGACCGACGAGGTGGAGGTCATACCGCCCAAGGCCCGGGTCTACTGAAGATTACGCGGCGGCGCAGCCGCACGAATCGAGACGAACACGCCGCCGGGCGACTCCCGGCGGCAGTCCAGGAGCGAACCATGGCGGATTTCACGCTTCCCGCGAATTCCAGGATCAGGAAGGGCCGGACCCACAAGGCTCCGGAGGGTGCCCGCAACGTTCGCCGGTTCCGGGTCTATCGCTACGACCCGGACAGCGGCGAGAATCCACGCCAGGACACCTTCGAGGTGGACCTGGACAACTGCGGCCCGATGGTCCTGGACGCGTTGCTCAAGATCAAGAACGAGATCGACGCCACGCTGACGCTGCGACGCTCGTGCCGTGAGGGCATCTGCGGCTCGTGCGCCATGAACATCGACGGCGTCAACACCCTGGCGTGCACCTGCGCGATCGACGACATCAAGGGTGACGTGAAGATCTACCCGCTGCCCCACATGCGGGTGCACAAGGACCTGGTCCCGGACCTGTCCAACTTCTACGCCCAGTACGCGTCCATCGAACCGTGGATGAAAACCTGGTCTGCCACGCCGCCGGACCGGGAGCGGCTGCAGTCGCGGGAGGACCGGGAGAAGCTGGACGGCCTGTACGAGTGCATCCTGTGCGCCTGCTGCTCCACCTCCTGTCCCAGCTACTGGTGGAATCCGGAGCGTTATCTGGGGCCGGCGATCCTGCTGCAGGCATATCGCTGGATCGCGGACAGCCGGGACGAGGCCACCGGCGAGCGGCTGGACGCGCTGGAAGACCCGTTCAAGCTGTATCGCTGTCACACCATCATGAACTGCACCAACACCTGCCCGAAGGGGCTCAACCCGGCGAAGGCGATCTCGGAGATCAAGCGCATGATCGCCGAGCGCCGCTGAGGCCGCTGGATGGCCGAGACATCGCGGCTTCGCTGGCTCTGCCGGCGCGGCATGAAGGAGCTGGACGAGTTGCTCGGCGGGTTCTTCGAGGCCCGCTTCGGGGACCTCTCGCCACGGCGGCAGGAGGCGTTCGCCCGGCTGCTGGAGCTGCAGGATCCGGAGCTGCTCGCGTACCTGATGGACCGGGAACGTCCCGAGGACGAGGGACTGCGTGATGTCGTCCGGGAGATTCGTCGCAACGCGGGACTTCAGCCTTGAGCCTTCGCGGCTGCTGGCATCCGGCCTGATCATCGTCGATGCCGGAGCCTCCGCGGCGGCCCTGGCCTGGCTGCCGGTGTGGCTTGGCATCCCGGCATGCGTGCTGCTGGCGATGAGCCTGCGCCGGGAGCTGCGGCGCCACTGCGGCGCCGAATCCCTGTCGCACCTGCACCGGCGCGACGACCGGGCGTGGCAGCTGCGGGACCGGCGCGGGCGGCGGTTCGAAGCGGAGCTGTCGGGGTCCAGCTGCGTGACGGCGGTGATCACGGTGGCCAGCTTCCGCACAAGGGACGGCCGGCGCAGCGCCGTGATCCTGCCGGACAGCGCGCCGGCGCACGTCCGCCGCCGGCTGCGGGTGGCGCTGCGCTATCCCGCCTGATCCGGCCAGCGCACCGGCGCGTAGCGGGCGGCGTAGCGGGCCGGGACCAGCACCGTGTTGCGCGGAGGATGGCGGTCGTCGGGCGCGGGGTAGTCCAGCGTGTAGTGCAGGCCGCGGCTCTCGCGGCGCAGCGATGCCGAGCGCACGATCAGGTCCGCGACGACGGCGAGGTTGCGCAGCTCCAGCAGGTCCGCGTGGATCCGGAAGTTGCCGTAGTACTCCTCGATCTCCGCCAGCATCATGTCGACGCGGTGACGGGCCCGCTGCAGGCGCTTGTCCGTGCGCACGATGCCTACGTAGTCCCACATGAAGCGCCGCAGCTCGGTCCAGTTGTGGGTCACCACCACCTCCTCGTCGGAGTCGGTCACGCGACTCTCGTCCCATGACGGCAGAGCGGGGGGCGGCGGCGTGCTCTGCAGGGTCCCCGCGATGTGCTCGGCAGCCGCGCGGGCGAACACCAGGCACTCCAGGAGCGAGTTGCTGGCCATGCGATTGGCCCCGTGCAGGCCGGTGAAGGCCGTTTCGCCTACCGCGTAGAGACCGGCCACGTCGGTGCGGCCGTGGTGATCGGTGAGGACGCCGCCGCAGGTGTAGTGGGCGGCCGGCACCACCGGCAGGGGCTCGCGGGTCATGTCGTACCCGAGTTCCAGGCAGCGCGCGTGGATGGTGGGGAACTGGCGGCGGATCAGCTCCGCCGGGCGGTGGCTGATGTCGAGGTAGACACAGGCCGCTCCGAGGCGCTTCATTTCGTGGTCGATGGCGCGCGCGACCACGTCGCGGGGGGCCAGCTCCGCGCGCTCGTCGAAGGCCTGCATGAAGGGCGTCCCGTCGGGCAGCAGAAGGCGGCCGCCTTCGCCGCGCACCGCCTCGCTGATGAGGAAGGAGCGGGCATCCGCGGAGGAGGCTCCCGGGTGATAGAGGCAGGTGGGATGGAACTGCATGAACTCCAGGTTGGCCACGCGGCAGCCCGCGCGCCAGCCCATCGCGATCCCGTCACCGGTGGCACCGTCGGGATTGCTGGTGTACAGGTAGACCTTGCTGGCCCCGCCGGTGGCGAGAGCCACGGCGCGTGCCGAAATCGTGCGGACGAGGCCGCTGGTCCGGTCGAGGACGTAGGCGCCGGCGCAGCGTGGCGGATCGAGGCCCAGGCGGTCGCCGGTGATCAGGTCGACCGCCATGCTGCTCTCGAGCACGCTGACGTTCGCCCGTTCCCGCACCAGCCCCTCCAGTGTGGTCTCGATCGCGCGGCCGGTCGCATCGGCGGCGTGGATGACCCGACGGTGACTGTGTCCGCCTTCGCGGGTGAGGTGGTAGCCGCGGTGGGGCGCGTCGCCGTCCTCGCGGGTGAACGGCACCCCGAGATCGATCAGCCAGCCAATGGCGTCCGGGCCGCGTTCGACCGTATAGCGCACGGCGTCCGGATCGCACAGGCCGGCGCCGGCGCGCAGCGTGTCGGCGACGTGGGAGTCGAGCGAGTCACCCTGGCCGAGCACCACCGAGACGCCGCCCTGGGCATAAAGGGTGCTGCCTTCCGTCAGGGGTCCCTTGGCGATGACGGCGACCCGGATCGATTCCGGCAGATGCAGGGCGAGGGTCAGGCCGGCCGCGCCACTGCCTATGATGAGAACGTCGAACTCTTGCTGTTTGTTCATAGATTCGGATATGAGTGGCTGCTAAAATCATGCCACTTGTGGGAACTGCTTCCTATCGGGGCCGCTGCACGCACACGGTGTGATCCCGCCCGGCAGGCAACCGTAATATACCTTTCAACTCGCGTACGAGCGAACTAACCCGCGGAGGCCTTGTCTATCCAGCAGACAGGGGCTCGCGGGCATTGGAGAGATGCCCGCATGGGCAAGCGGAACGCAGATCGGGAACTCGTTGAACGTGTACAAGACGGCGACAAGTCCGCGTTCGACCTGCTCGTGCGCAAGTACCAGGGCAAGGTCGTGAAGCTGGTCTCGCGCTACGTGCACGATCCCAGCGAGGCGCTCGACGTTGCGCAGGAGGCTTTCATCAAGGCGTACCGGGCATTGCCCTCGTTTCGCGGGGACAGTGCCTTCTACACCTGGCTCTACCGGATATCGATCAACACGGCCAAGAACCATGTCGTCGCCCTGGGTCGCCAGCCGGTCAACAGCGAATCGGAGATCGGGGACTCGGAGCACTTCGACATCAACAACCGGCTGCAGGAGGTCGATACACCGGAGGGCATGGCGCTGACGGGAGAGATCCAGGATACGGTGCTCAGGGCGATCGAGGCGCTGCCCGAGGATCTGCGCACCGCGATCATGTTGCGGGAGCTCGAGGGCATGAGCTACGAGGAGATCTCGCAGGCGATGGACTGCCCGGTCGGGACCGTGCGCTCCCGGCTGTTCCGGGCGCGCGAGTCCATCGACAACCAGCTCAAGGAGCTGCTCGACTAGACAGCGTTGGGGTAATCGGCCTGATGGGCCAGGGCAGACGGGTGGATGGGCATGTCCGAGAACATCGACAAGCAGATATCGGCGTGGGTGGACGGCGAGTTGCCCGAGCGGCAGGCGCGCGAGCTGGCGCAGCGCGTCAGCCAGGACCGGCACTCGCACCTGACATGGGAACGGTACCATCTGATCGGCGATGCCCTGCGGGGCGACGCCGACGGGCGGACGGCGGGTCTTGCCGACCGGGTCATGGCCGCGCTGGAGCGTGAGCCGACGGTTCTGCGGCCCCGGCGCCGGCGTCGCGTGGGACCGGTCGCCGGGCTGGCGGCCGCGGCGGCGGTGGCCGCCGTGGCGGTGGTCGGGGTCCTGAGCCTGACCGGCGGCGGGCCCGGCGCGGACGGGGCCGGTCCGGCGAGCCGGACGGTCGCACAGGTGCAGCCGGTGCGGAGCCGGTCCGGCACGCGGATGGAACAGGCCGTGCGGGACCAGCTGCGGGTGTACGTCGCGGACCACAACCAGCAGCTGGCCGTATCCGGCAGCAACGGCATGCTGCCCTACGTCAGGATGGCGGACTTCGAGGCCACGCCCCGGCACAAATGAAACCGGCCATGGTATTCACCGGAGTGCTGGCGGCCGCCCTGGCGTCTGCCGTGCCGGTCGCGTTCGCCGCGGGATCCCCGCCCGGGCCGAACGGATCGGGCGCGCGGGTCGGGGCGTGGCTGTCGCACATGGCCGATCAGGCCCGCGGCGAGAATTACGAGGGCACGTTCGTGTACATGGAGGGCGGTCACCTGGAGACCTTCCGGGTGATCCACCGGGTCACCGGCCATACCACGGAGGCCCGGATGTACGCACTGAACGGCGAGCATCGCGAAGTCCACCGGGTGGACGGCAAGGTGAACTGCTTCTGGCCCGATGCCGGCGAGATGCTGAAAAGCTCGACGGGCGCCAGCAATCCGTTCCCCAACCCCTTTCCCGCCAATCCCGCAAAGCTTGCGCCGTATTACCGCTTCCGGATGTTCGGGACCGCGCGGGTGGCCGACCACGAGTGCCGGCGGGTGGGACTGATCCCGCGCGACGGGTATCGCTACGGCTACCGCATGTGCCTCCAGCCCGGCACCGGGATGCTGCTCGAGTCCCGGCTCATGAATGCGCGGGGCAAGGTGCTCCAGCAGGTACTCTACACGCGCATATCCTACCCCCGGCACATCGATTCCGGGCTGCTCAAGCCCAAGGTCGACACGCATGCGCTCAAGCGGATTCCGCCGGCTCGCGCCCAGCCTCAGCTGGACGCCGGCGGGGGCGGCTGGAAGGCATCGCGGCTGCCGCCGGGGTTTCGCCTCGTGAGCCGCCACTACGAGTTCACGCAGGGGCGCAGCACGCCGGTGCAGCACATCGTCTACACTGACGGCCTGGCGACGGTGTCCCTGTTCGTGGGCCCGGTGCCGCCGTCGGGAGCCGTGTTCAACGGCGTCTCGCGGGAGGGCTCGATCAATGCCTTCGGCACCGTTCGCCAGGGGCACCAGGTGACGGTGGTGGGCAGCGTGCCGATGCAGACCCTGCGGATGATCGGGACCTCGGTACAGTCGGTCCCGGCGGGCGGCGGCAAGCGGTAGGCGCGCCCGACCCGGCCGGGCGCCGGTTCTGGCAATCAGCCCGGGAAGCTTAGTAATATGCACGCCGCGCCAGCGGCCCGATGCCGTCGTGTCCTCCGGACAGCGGGATCGCGGCCGGGCAGGAGACGACGCACCGCGCGACCGCCGTATGCCTCGACACGAACTGACACTGTACAGCCGCCCGGGCTGCCACCTGTGCGACGAGATGCTCCGCGAGGTCCACCGCGCGCTGGACTCGCGCGAGCTGGCCGTGGAGGTGGTCGACATCGACCGCAACGCAGAGCTGCTGGCGCGCTACATGCTGCGCATCCCGGTCCTGGCCCTGGACGGCGAAGAGGTGTGCGAAGGGCGCTTCGACCCGGAGGCCTTGCAGGCGGCTCTGCGGGCGCGGGCGCCGCGATGAGCGCCGCGCAGTCGGAGCAGGGCGGCGGCCGCATGCCGCGGGAACGGATCCGCAATTTCTCCATCATCGCCCACATCGACCACGGCAAGTCGACCCTCGCCGATCGGTTCATCCGCCTGTGCGGCGGCCTGGACGAGCGCGAGATGCTCGAGCAGGTGCTGGACTCGATGGACCTGGAACGGGAACGGGGCATCACCATCAAGGCGCAGTCCGTGACCCTGGGCTACCGCGCCGCGGACGGCCGGGACTACCAGCTGAACTTCATCGACACGCCGGGCCACGTCGACTTCTCCTACGAGGTCTCCCGGTCGCTCGCCGCGTGCGAGGGCGCCCTGCTGGTGGTCGACGCGGCGCAGGGCGTCGAGGCGCAGAGCGTCGCCAACTGCTACACCGCCATCGACCAGGGACTGGAAGTGGTGCCGGTGCTGAACAAGATCGATCTTCCCTCGGCGGACCCCGAGCGCGTGATCAACCAGATCGAGGAGATCATCGGCCTGGAAGCGCACGACGCGCTGCGCGTCAGCGCCAAGACCGGCCAGGGCATACCGGAGCTCCTGGAGGCGCTGGTCCGGCGCATCCCGCCGCCCGCCGGGGATCACGACCAGCCGCTGCAGGCACTGATCATCGACTCCTGGTTCGACAACTTCGTGGGCGTGGTCTCCCTGGTGCGCGTGGTGCACGGGGAGATCCGGCCGGGAAGCCGCATCCGCGTGATGTCCAGCAGCCGCGACTACCAGGTCGCCCGGGTCGGCGTGTTCACCCCGAAGCCGCGGGACCTCGGGGCGCTCGGCACCGGCGAGGTGGGGTTCGTGATGGCCGGCGTCAAGGACATCGACGGCGCCCCGGTGGGGGATACCATGACCTCGGCCGAGCGCCCGTGCGGGGCCCGGCTCCCCGGCTTCAAGCAGGTCAAGCCCTACGTCTTCGCCGGCCTGTTCCCGGTGACCTCCGACGACTATGAGGGCCTGCGGGATGCGCTGCAGAAGCTGCGGCTGAACGACGCCGCCCTGAGCTACGAGCCGGAGACGTCCGGCGCGCTCGGCTTCGGCTTCCGCTGCGGCTTCCTGGGCATGCTGCACATGGAGATCGTGCAGGCGCGGCTGGAGCGGGAGTACGACCTGGAACTCATCACCACGGCGCCGACCGTGGTGCACGAGGTGCTCACGCGCGGCGGCGAGGTACTGGCGGTGGACAACCCGGCGCACCTGCCCGCGCCCGGCGAGATCGAGGAGATTCGCGAGCCGATCATCCATGCGGACATCCTGGTTCCCCAGGAGCACGTCGGCGCCGTGATCATGCTGTGCGAGGAACGCCGTGGTCGCCAGCTGCGAATGCAGTACCTGGGCCAGCAGGTGTCGATTACCTACGAGCTGCCCATGAGCGAGGTGGTGCTGGACTTCTTCGACAGGCTGAAGTCCGCGAGCCGCGGCTTCGCCTCCTTCGACTATGAGTTCCGGCGCTTCCAGGCAGCCAGCCTCGTCAAGCTGGATATCCTGATCAACGGCGACCGGGTGGACGCCCTGTCGCTGATCGTGCACCGTGACATGGCCTACCACCGCGGGCGCGAGCTCGTCGAGAAGATGAAGGAGCTGATCCCGCGCCAGATGTTCGAGGTGGCGATCCAGGCGGCCATTGGCTCGCAGGTGATCGCGCGCACCACGGTGCGCGCGCTGCGCAAGAACGTGACCGCCAAGTGCTACGGGGGCGACGTCACGCGCAAGAAGAAGCTGCTGGAAAAGCAGAAGGCCGGCAAGCGCCGGATGAAACGGGTCGGCCGCGTGGAGATCCCCCAGGAAGCCTTTCTGGCAGTGCTGGACGTCAGCAAGAAATCCGACTGAAGCCCCGGGGGGCCGGCGTCGGGAGAACACGCAACGAGGTGGACGCAGGTGGACTTTTCGCTTTTGCTGGTGCTTTTGACGCTCGCGACCGGCGTGGTATGGGCCCTGGACAAGTGGCTCTGGGAGCCGCGGCGGGAGCGGGCGGCGGAAGCCGGAGAGGGCGGCCGCCGCGCCCCGATGGGGGTCGAGTTCTGTCGCAGCTTCTTCCCCGTAATCCTGGTGGTGCTGCTGCTGCGATCCTTTGTCGTCGAGCCTTTCCGCATCCCCTCCGGGTCGATGATGCCCACCCTGCTGGACGGGGATTTCATCCTGGTGAACAAGTTCGACTACGGCCTGAGGCTGCCCGTGGTACACACGAAGATCCTGGGGGTGGGCGAACCGCAACGCGGTGACGTGGCGGTGTTCCGCTGGCCCAAGGATCCCAGCAAGGACTTCATCAAGCGGGTCGTGGGGCTGCCCGGAGATACCGTGACCGTTCACGGCAACGAGCTCGTCGTCAACGGCAAGCGCATTCGCCACCGGTATCTCGGGCCCTACCTGGGGCCGGGCTCGTCCTCGCTGTTCAATCCGGGGCTCTACCGGGAGACGCTCGGCTCGCACACCCATGATATTCTGCTGATGAAACAGGTACCGGTGCCCAACGGGACATATCACGTGCCCAAGGGGCACTACTTCGTGATGGGTGACAATCGCGACGACAGCGACGACAGCCGGATGTGGGGCTTCGTGCCCGAGCGCAACCTGGTCGGGAAGGCGTTCCTGATCTGGATGAACTGGGACCCGCAGCGCATGCATCCGCTCTGGAGCCGCATCGGCGAGGTCATTCACTGAGGCGGAGGCTGGATAAAATATGAACAACGGCAGGAGGGGGGGATGGAAGCGCCAGCAGGGGCTGAGCTTCCTGGAAATTCTGCTTCTGGTCGCGGTGGGAGGCTTCCTGCTGATGACCGCGATCAAGCTGGTGCCGGTCTATATGGGCTATTTCGACGTGGCCTCGTCGCTGGATTCGCTGGCCAACGTGGCACCCTCGCAGCGCACGGTCCCGGAGCTGCGGCGCCTGCTGCGCAAGCGCTTCGATATCAACGACGTGACGCTCCAGCCGGGCTCGGTGCAATTCACCAACGAGGACGACGGCAGCATCGACGTGCACGTGCACTATACGCGCACGACCCAGTGGATCGGGAACGTGTCGCTGCTGGTGACCTTCGACCGGCGCGTGGTGGTACCGGCGGGCTGATGTCGCGCCTGGAGCGGCTCAGCGCGGACCTCGGCTGCCGATTCGGCGACATCTCCCTGCTGGAAGCGGCCCTCACGCACCGCAGCGCCGGCGGCAACAACAACGAGCGCCTGGAATTCCTGGGTGACGCGGTGGTGAACCTGGTGATCGCCGAGGAGCTGTTCCGTCGCCGTCCGGAGCTGCCCGAGGGCGATCTGAGCCGCCTGCGCGCGAGCCTGGTGCGCGGCTCGACGCTGGCCGAGATGGCAGCGGACCTCGATCTGGGGTCGTGCCTGCGGCTGGGGCCGGGCGAGCGCAAGAGCGGCGGGTTCCGGCGCGGCTCGATTCTTGCCGACGCGCTGGAGGCGGTGTTCGGGGCGATCTACCTGGACGGGGGATTCGCCGCCGCCGCGGCGGCGATCCGGAAACTGTACTCGGCGCGGCTGTCCGACCTGCCGCCGGTGGACGAGCTCAAGGATCCCAAGACCCGGCTGCAGGAGTACCTCCAGGCGCGCGGGCGCCCGGTGCCGAACTACGGGGTCGCCGATGTGGCGGGAGAGGACCATCGTCAGCGCTTCACCGTGGAGTGCCGGCTGCCCGACGATGGCCGCTGCTTTTCGGGCGAGGGCGGCAGCCGGCGGGAGGCGGAACAGGCGGCGGCACGCGCCTGCCTGGAGGGACTGCACGCGGATGCCTGAGACGCGATCCGGATTTCGCAGCGGGATGGTGGCGATGGCGGGGCGGCCCAACGTCGGCAAGTCCACCCTGCTCAATCGCGTGCTGGGACAGAAGATCAGCATCGTGACCCGCAAGCCGCAGACCACCCGGCAGCGGATCCTCGGCATCCTCACCCGGGCGGACGCCCAGATCGTGTTCGTCGACACTCCCGGCATTCACCGGGGCGAGCGCAGCGCGCTCAACCGCTACATGAACCGGGCCGCCCGCGAGAGCCTTGAGGACGCGGACCTGGCGCTGCTGGTGGTCGAAGCCGGGCAATGGACGGACGCCGACGACCTGGCGCTGGAATGGATCCGTCGGGCCGGTGTGCCGGTGGCGCTGGCGGTGAACAAGATCGACCGGGTCCGGCCGCGCGAGCGGCTGCTGCCGTTCCTCGACGAGGCCGCGCGCAGGGCCGATTTCCGTTTCCTCGTCCCGCTTTCTGCCCGCACCGGGGACAACCTGGCGGCGCTGCTGGACGAGCTGGCGGCGGCGCTGCCGGCCGGTCCGGCGCTGTTCCCGGAGGACCAGATCACCGACCGCAGCGAGCGCTTCCTGGCGGCCGAGCTGATCCGCGAACAGCTCATGAACATGCTGCACCAGGAGGTTCCGTACGGGCTCGCCGTGGAGGTGGAGCGCTTCGAGGCGGAGGACGCGGAACGCGTGCGGATCGGCGCCGTCATATGGGTTGAGCGCGAAGCGCACAAGGCCATCGTGATCGGGCGGGGCGGCGAAGCGCTCAAGCGGATCGGCCGCGCGGCACGGCTGCAGATTGCCGAAGCGCTCGGCTGTCGCGTGCATCTCGATCTCTGGGTCAAGGTCAAGGAGGGCTGGACCGACCGTCCGGGGGCGATTCAGCAGTTCGGTTACGAGTGACCGCTCCCGGCGCGCTGCGCGCCGCGGCGGCACGAGGCATGCATGAGCAGCAAGCGGATCAGCCTGCAACCGGCCTTTCTCCTGCACCAGCACGACTACCGTGACAGCAGCCGCTTGCTGGAGCTGCTGACCCGCGACCACGGACGCGTCGGCGCGGTGGCGCGCGGCGTGCGCTCGCCGCGGTCCCGGCTGCGCGGGGTGCTGCAGCCGTTCCAGCCGCTTCTGGTGTCGTGGAGCGGCCGCGGCGAGCTGGTGACGCTGGCCGGCGCCGAGCCCGCGGATCGGTGGCCGGCGCTTTCCCGCGGCACCCTGATGAGCGGCTTCTACGCCAGCGAGCTCATTCTGCGGCTGCTGCAGCGCCACGATCCGCATCCGGGCGCGTTCACCGCCTATGGCGGCCTGCTGCAGGCGCTGGGGACCGGTGACGATCCGGAACCCGCGCTGCGCGTATTCGAGCTCGAGCTGCTGCAGGAGCTCGGTTACGGCCTCGAGCCCGCGATCGACGCGGACAGCGGCGCCGCGATCGATGCGCGGGGATGGTACCGCTTCGAACCCGAGCACGGCATGGTGGCTGCGGCCGGCCGCGGGGACGACCCGCGCGAGGTTTCCGGACGGGCCTTGCTGGCGCTGGCGCGGCACGAGCTGGTCGAACCGGTCGACCTCCGCCATGCAAAGCGCCTGTTGCGTCAGGTATTATCGATCTATCTCGGTGACCGCCCGCTGCGCACGCGGGGCGTGCTGGCGGCGATGCAGCGCGAACGCCGGGCGGCACCGGGGCGTGACACGAGCGAGGAAGCGGATGAGTAATCCAGCCGGCATCGCACTTGGGGTCAACGTCGACCACGTGGCCAGCCTGCGACAGGCGCGCGGGACGCGTTACCCGGAGGTGCTGCAGGCCGCTCTGCTGGCCGAGCAGGCGGGTGCCGACAGCATCACCGTGCATCTGCGCGAGGATCGCCGCCATATCCAGGAACGCGACGTCCGGCTCCTGGTGCAGGCCCTGCAGACCCGGCTGAACCTGGAGATGGCCTGTACCGACGAGATGCTCGAGGTGGCGGCCTCGGTGCGGCCGGCGGACTGCTGCCTGGTCCCCGAACGGCGGGAGGAGCTGACCACCGAGGGCGGCCTGGACGTGGCCGCGCAGGAGGGCCGGATCGTGGAGGCCTGTGCCCGGTTGGCGCGGGCCGGCGTCCGCGTGGCGCTGTTCGTGGATCCGGATGGTGCGCAGCTGGAGGCGTGCGCGCGTGCCGGAGCGCCGGCGGTCGAGCTGCACACGGGCCGGTACGCGGACGCGCCCGACCGGGGCGGGCGGGCCGCGATGCTGGAGGAGCTGCGCCAGGCGGCCGCGCGGGCGCGGGCGCTTGGGCTGGAGGTGCACGCGGGTCACGGTCTCAGCTACCACAATGTCCAGGCGGTTGCGGCGATTCCGGAGCTGACCGAGCTGAACATCGGGCATGCCATCGTCGCCCGGGCGGTGTTCACCGGCATCGAGGCCGCGGTGCGCGAGATGCGCCGGCTGTTGCGGGAGGCGCGCCCCGGGTGATCGTTGGCGTGGGCACCGACATCGTCTGCATCGGACGGATGCGCAACAACCTGGAACGCTTCGGCGAGCGTTTCGCTTGCCGGATACTGGATGCCGGCGAGCTGGAGGAGTATCGGGACGAGCGTTTTCCGGAACGACTCCTGGCCAAGCGCTTCGCGGTCAAGGAAGCCGTGGCCAAGGCGCTCGGCACGGGTTTTCGCGATGGCGTGACGCCACGGCAGATCGCGGTGGTGCACGACCCGCTGGGCAAGCCGGCAGTGCGTTTGGCCGGCCCGGCGCGGCGACTGAGCGATGCGCTCGGGGTGGGTGCCACCCTGGTGAGCATCAGCGACGAGCGGGAGCACGCCATCGCATTCGTCGTGCTGCTGCGCGGCTGACGCGGGCCGCGGTGCCGGCCGGCAGCAGTGCCCGAGGGAGGGAGTGCCATGAGCACCACTGCATCCGAGTGCGCCGTCACCATCGACGGGCGGCAAGTGGGGGCCGCCCGCGGCCGACTGCTGATCGATGTCTGCCGCGAGCACGGCATCGAGATGCCCCAGCTTTGCTATCATCCATCCCTGGGCTCGCTCCAGACCTGTGATACCTGCTGGGTCGAGGTGGACGGCGAGCTCGCGCGCGGCTGCGCGGTGACCGTCCGCGACGGGATGCGCGTGAGCATCGGCGACTCCGGCGCGGCCGCGGCCCGGCGCGAAGGCATGGACCGCGTGCTCGCCAACCACGAGCTTTACTGCACGCTTTGCGACAACAACCACGGCGGGTGCGAGCTGCACAACGCGGTGGGGCGCATGCACGTGCCGGGCCAGCACTACCCGTTCCGGGGCAAGCCGTACCAGCCCGACACCGACAACCCCTTCTACGTCTACGATCCGGACCAGTGCATCCTGTGCGGACGCTGCGTCGAAGCCTGCCAGAACCTGCAGGTGAACGAGACCCTGACCATCGACTGGAGTCTCGAGCGTCCGCGCGTCGTCTGGGACGGGGGCGCGCCGATCGACCAGTCCAGCTGCGTGTCCTGCGGACACTGCGTCACGGTCTGCCCGTGCAACGCCCTGATGGAAAAGAGCATGCTCGGCGAGGGCGGGCCGTTCACCCGGCTGTCGCCGCAGGTCGAGGAGGGCGCGGGCACCGGACGCAAGGCGATCGACCTGGTCAAGGCGCTGGAGCCGCTGACCGGCTTCGGCCCGATCTTCGGCATCGCCGACATGGAGGCCGAGCTGCGCCGGGGCGAGATCCGGCGGACCAAGACCGTATGCACCTACTGCGGGGTGGGCTGCAGCTTCGACGTCTGGACCCGGGACCGGCGCATCCTGAAGGTTCAACCGGTGCCGGAGGCGCCCGCAAACGGCATCTCGACCTGCGTGAAGGGCAAGTTCGGCTGGGATTTCGTCAACAGCGAGGACCGTCTGACGCGGCCGCTGATCCGGACCGCCGACGGTTTCCGCGAGGCGGACTGGGACGAGGCCCTGGCGCTGGTGGCACGTCGCCTGGGCGAGATCCGCAGCGATCACGGTGCCGACGCGCTGGGCTTCATCGCGTCCTCCAAGTGCACCACGGAGGAGTCCTACCTGATGCAGAAGCTGGCGCGACAGGTGATCGGCACCAATAACGTCGACAACTGCTCGCGCTACTGCCAGGCTCCCGCGACCGTCGGATTGTGGCGTACGGTCGGCTACGGAGGGGACGCGGGGTCGATCTCCGACCTCGCCCGCGCCGAGGTGCTGCTGATCGTGGGCTCGAATACCGCCGAAAGCCATCCGGTGATCGCCACGCGGATGAAACGGGCCCGGAAGCTCAAGGGGCAGAAGCACATCGTCGCGGATCCCCGGGGCAACGAGATGGCACGCCGCGCCGATCTCCACCTGCAGCCGGTGCCGGGGACCGATCTGGTCTGGCTGTCGGCGCTGAGCCGCTACATCCTGGAAAACGGGCTGGCCGACGAGCGCTTCCTGGAACAACGTGTCTCGGGACTGGATGCCTACCGGGAAAGCCTTGAGCCGTACACGCTGGACTACGCGGAAGAGGTGACGGGAATCCCGCGAGACCAGCTGGAAGAGGCCGCGCGGACCGTCGCCGCGGCCGGGAGCGTATGCGGCGTCTGGGCCATGGGGGTGACCCAGCACGGGGCCGGCTCGGACACCTCGACCGCCATCTCCAACCTGCTCCTGGTTACCGGCAACTACGGCCGGCCGGGCACCGGCGGCTACCCCATGCGGGGGCACAACAACGTCCAGGGCACCAGCGACTTTGGTTCCATGCCGGACCGCTTCCCGGGCTACGAGTTCGTCACCGACGAGGTCGTGCGCGCGCGATACGAGCATGCATGGGGCGTGCAGCTGCCCGCCACGCCGGGTTTCAACAACCACCAGATGGTCGAGGCCGTTCACCACGGGAAGCTGCGCGGGATGTACATCCTGGGCGAGGAGATGGGTATCGTCGACTCCCACGCGCAGTACGTGCAACAGGCGTTCGAGAAGCTGGACTTCCTGGTGGTCCAGGACGTTTTCTTCGGCCGCACGGCCGAGTTCGCGGACGTGGTCCTCCCGGCCTGCCCCTCGCTGGAGAAGGAGGGCACCTTCGTCAACACCGAACGGCGGATTCAGCGCCTGTACCAGGTCATGGAGCCGCTGGGGCAGTCGCGCCCCGACTGGCGCATCCTGCAGGACGTCGCGCGTGCGCTCGGGACGGACTGGAGCTATGCCCATCCGGGAGAGGTGATGCACGAGGCCGCGTCGCTGGCACCGCTGTTCGCCGGGGTGAGCTACGAGCGCCTGGAAGGCTACGCCTCGCAGCAGTGGCCGGTGGCCGCCGACGGCACGGGCACGCCGCTGCTGTACACGGAGGGATTCCACTTCGACGACGGCATGGCGCGGCTGTACCCGCTCGAATGGCGCGAGCCCACCGAACAGCCGGACGACGAGTACGACCTGCACCTGAACAACGGGCGCCTGCTGGAGCATTTCCACGAGGGCAACCTCACCTACCGGTCCCCGGGCATCCGCGCCAAGGTCGGGAGCACCTTCGTCGAGGTCTCCCCGGAGCTCGCCGGGGAGCGGGGCGTGCGCGACGGCAGCCTGGTGCGGCTGATTTCCCGCCGGGGCGCGGTGCGGGTCGGCGTGGTGGTGACCGACCGGGTGCGGGGGCACGAGCTGTACATGCCGATGAACGGACGTGCCAACGAGGAGGCGGTCAACGTGCTCACCAGCTTCCTGGCCGATCGCGACACGGACACGCCCGCCTACAAGGAAGTGGCGGTACGCATGGAGGTCCTGAGCGTCGAGGGCGAGCCCGTGCTCAAGCGGAACAACCACCGCTACGGTCACGCGACTCCGGCAAGCGGCATCCAGGTGGACCGCAAGTGGCAGCGCGACGACTATGTCCGTCCGCCGGGCAGGGCGCCGGACGATGGAGGGCTGTGATGGCACAACGAAGCGAATACCGGCCCGCACAGGGGCTGAACGAGGGCGGCGCCGCGGCGGCGGATCCGGTCCGGGTTGCGGGACAACTGGCCGCGCTGGGCGAGCTGGTCGCCGACCTCGAGCGCCGGGGCGTGCTGCGCCTGTTGCGGGACCTCGGCGAGGCCGCGCCCGGCATCCTGGAGATCGCGCTGCGCGGCCTCGAAAGCGAGCGCGGGCGCAACGCGCTGGAGAACCTGGTGCTGCTCGGGCGCGAGCTGGGCCGAATCGATCCGGCGGAGCTCGAGCGGATGCTGGCGGCGATGCACGCGGGGCTGGCACCGGTCATGGAGCCGGGGCCGGAACCCGCGACCGGTTCGGGCCTTCGGGCGGCGTGGGCGGTGCTGAACGACGGCCCACTGTGGCGCTCGCTGGCACCGGTGCTCGACGGGCTGCAGGCATTCCGGGCCGCGCTGGCCGCGCGGCCCGATCGGCATGAGTAGCCGGAACCGGCGCCGCATCGGGATCACGGCGTTCGAAGGCGGCGTCCTGCGCCGGCGGGAAGACTGCCTGGCGGAGGAGGCGCCGCTGGAGATCCATATCGCCGGCGTCCCGCCGCTGGTCACCATGCGCACACCGGGGCAGGACGCGGAGCTGGTCGCCGGGCTGATGTTCACCGAGGGCGTCGTGCGGGACGCCTCCGAGATCGTGTCATTGCAGCCTGGCGCGGGACCGCACGGACGGATCGTGCGCCTGATGCTGCGGGCCCCGGCGCGGCTCCGGCTGCCACTGGCGGAGCGAAGCGGCCTGGCAAGCAGCGCCTGCGGTGTCTGCGGCAAGCCGAGCTTCTCCACGGCAGTGCTCGATCGGCAGCCCGTGCCGCGGGGCGAAGCCCGGATCGGAACGCACGTTCTCGATCGGCTGCCGGAGCGGCTTCGGGCGGCGCAGGGGCTGTTCGAGCGGACCGGGGGATTGCATGCGGCGGGTCTCTTCAGTGCCGCGGGCGAGCTCCTGGCGGCGCGGGAGGACGTGGGCCGGCACAATGCCCTGGACAAGCTGGTCGGGTGGGGCCTGCGCCGCGGCAATCTGCCCTGGGACGACCGCATCGTGCTGCTCAGCGGACGCGCGAGCTACGAGCTGCTGCACAAGTGCGTCATGGCGGGCGCGCCGGTGGTCTGCGCGATCTCCGCGCCCAGCACCCTGGCGGTGGAAGTGGCCCGGCGCTTCGACGTCACCCTGGCGGGCTTCCTGCGGGACGGGCGCGTCAACCTCTATTCGGCTCCCTGGCGCGTGTCGGGAGCAGCCGCGGAGCGCCGCGGCTAGACCGGACGGGACGAGGGCGGGGATCCGGCGGCGGTGCCGCGGTGCCGGGCCAGGAAGCGGCCGATCTCGCGGTTGAGCCGGGCGAGCAGGTAGGCCGTGTGCTCGCCCGCGAGGCCGTCGCTCTCGTCGCGGAGGTGCGTCTCCAGCTCGCGCGCGCGGCTCTGGATCACCGACAGCTCGCAGAACGCCGCGGAGCCGTGGATCAGGTGCGCCTGTGCCACCATGCGCTCGCGGTCCTCCCCGGCGAAGGCGTCGTTCATCGCCTCGCACTGGCGGGGCAGGTCCTCCAGCAGCATCTCCAGGATTTCCGGGTCGTCGGGCGCCGCATCCACCGCGGGGTCGTCGTCGGAGAACCCGCCGGTCGCGACCGGGGCGGGGGAGGGCTCGTCGGCGGCGGGCGCCGTGGCGGCGCCGCGGCTGGGCCGGGCGAGCGTGCGCTGGATGGTCGCGACCAGCGTGTCCTCGCGGATGGGCTTGACCAGGCAGGCATCCATGCCGGCTTCGAGGAACCCCCGCTGCTCGTCGGGGATCGCGTTGGCGGTGACCGCGATCACGGGCGTGCGACGTTCCGGCTTCTCCGCCATGCGGATGCGCCGGACGACCTCCGTTCCGCTCAGGTTGGGCATGTGCACGTCCAGCAGGACGGCATCGAACTCCGTGGCACGGAACTGCGCCAGGGCTGTCCGGCCGTCTTCCGCCTCGGTCACCACGGCGCCGTAGCGGCGCAACTGGGTCGCCAGCAGGCGCAGGTTGATGCGGTTGTCGTCGGCAGCCAGCAGGTGCAGGCCCGCCAGGCTGTTGCGCGGGAGCTGCATGCCGTCTTCCCGGCTCGGCGCCTCCTGCGGGGTCCGGCCGGCCCCGGGGGCGACCAGTCGGCACATCTGCTCGTAAAGACGGCTGTGGTTGATCACCTTCGGCAGGCAGATGTCCGCGCCGAGCTCGCAGACACGGTGGTGCACGGTTCGGTCGACCGAGTTCACCAGCACCACGGTGTTCCGGCCGCCGCGGCGCAGCCGGCCCAGCACACCGTGAATGCCGCCGTCGTCCAGGCCGCTCCGGGCCAGTCCGAGGACCACGAAATCGTAGCCGTGCCCGGCGGCGTCGGCCCGCGCCAGGCTGGTCTCAAGCGCCTCCAGGGTGTCCACCTCGTCCACGCTCATGCCCCATTCCTCCAGGGTGTGCGCGATCGCCAGGCTGGACAGGTGGTAGCTCTCGAACAGCAGGGCGCGTCGCTCCCGAAGGCCGTCCGGCATGCGGCCGGGCTCCTGCTCCTGCTGTTCGCACCGCCGCAGCGTGACCGTGAACCAGAATTTCGACCCCTTGTCCAGCCGGCTGCGAAAGCCGATGCGCCCGCCCATTGCCTGGAGCAGCTTCTCCGACACGAACAGTCCCAGGCCGGTGCCGCCGAAGCGGCGGGTGGAGGACGAGTCGGCCTGGGTGAAAGCCTGGAAAATGCGTTCCTGCTCGCGCGGATCGATGCCGATTCCGGTGTCGGCGACGCTGACGGTCAGAGTGACGTCGTCGGCACTCTCCGCTTCGTTCATGAGCCGCACCGTGACGTTGCCGCTCGGGGTGAACTTGACCGCGTTGCTGAGCAGGTTGGTCAGGATCTGGCGCAGCCGGACCGGGTCGCCGCGCACCCGCGCGGGGACGTCGGAGTAGATCAGATGCACCAGCTCGAGCTCCTTCTCGTAGGCCAGGGGCGCCAGCAGACCCACGGTGTCCTCCACCAGTTCGCGCAGGTTGAACGGTACGTCCTCCAGCACCAGCTTGCCGGCTTCCACGCGGGAGAAGTCGAGAATGTCGTTGATGATGCTCAGCAGATTGCCGGCCGACTTGTGGATGATCTGGACATACTCCTCCTGCTCCCGGTCCATGCGGGTCTGCGCCAGCAGGTGGGTGAAGCCGATGATGCCGTTGACGGGGGTACGGATCTCGTGGCTCATGTTGGCGAGAAAGCCGGACTTGACGCGGCTGGCGTCCTCCGCGCGGCGCCGCGCCAGGTCCAGCTCGACGTTTTTCACCTCCAGCTCTTCCAGCGTGGTGCGCAGCTCTCCGGTGGCCTGGTCGATCTGCTCCTGCAGGTCCCGGTGGCCGGCCTGGAGAGATTGGGCCATGGCGTTGATGCCCCGTTCCAGGGTGCCCAGCTCGCCGCCGGACTCCTCGGGCACCCGCCGGCTGAGCTCGCCCCGCCGCAGGGCGCGGACGCCGTCGGTCAGGCGCAGGATCGGGCGGGTCACGTCCCGGCTCGCCTGCAGCGCGAGCAGGAAGCTGATGAGCAGGCCGATGAGGGTGATCAGCAGTCCGTTGACCAGCACCTCGACCTGGCGACTGCTGGTTTCCGCCCGCGATAGCTGCACCTCGACCCATCCGCGCCCCCCGGCGCCGCCCGCGACCGGGATGGTGATGGGCACGCGGAAGGACTGCAGCGCGCCGTTGGCGCCCGGGGCGATGTGGCGCAGTATCCAGCCGGTCGCGGGCAGCTGTCCGGCAGATCGCCGGGCGTGGGCCAGCACCTGTCCGGAGGGCCCGATGATCTGCACGCGGGCGACGGCCTTGTCGCTCAGGGCCGCCCCCACGATCTGGTCGAGCATGGCCTGGTCGTGGTGGGCCAGGGCGTAGCGGGCCCCTGGTGCCAGTTGACTGGCGATCGCGCGGCCGACCGTGCTGTGCGCCTGCTCCAGGTCCTGGATGCGGGTGCTCACCAGGTACAGGCCGACGATGACCGCGAGCAGCGCGGGCGGCAGCACGGCCAGCAGCAGCATCCGGTCCCGTATTCCCCAGCGTTTCAGCACGACGACCCGTCCCCCTGCACGGCAGTGCGCCGGACCAGATATTGATAGTACTTTGCCGGCCCGGCAGCGAAAAGCCGCCCGGGGTCCCGTCCCTTACGTCTTCCGGGCGGTTTCGAGTAGACTTGCAGGATGTCCTACCCGACGATCGAAAGCTGCGTGGGCGGCACGCCGCTGGTGCGGCTGCAGCGCCTGCCGGGGGATACCGGCAATACGATCCTGGTCAAGCTCGAGGGCAGCAACCCCGCCGGTTCGGTCAAGGATCGCCCCGCGATGTGCATGATCCGCGGTGCCGAGGAGCGCGGCGAGATCCGCCCCGGGGACACCCTGATCGAGGCGACCAGCGGCAATACGGGGATTGCGCTGGCCATGGCCGCCGCGGTCCGCGGCTACCACCTGCGTCTGATCATGCCCGAGAACGCCAGCGCCGAACGGGCGGCCACCATGAAGGCCTACGGGGCGGAGCTGGTCACCGTGAGTCGCGAGGCCGGCATGGAGGGCGCCCGGGATCTGGCCCGGCAGATGCGTGAGCAGGGTGACGGCCATGTGCTGGACCAGTTCTCCAATCCGGACAACCCCAGGGCCCACTATGAGGGAACCGGACCCGAGATCTGGCGGGACACCGGCGGGACCGTGACGCACTTCGTCAGCTCCATGGGGACGACGGGGACGATCATGGGCACCTCGCGCTATCTCAAGGAGCGCAACCCGCAGGTCCGGATCGTCGGGGTGCAGCCCCGTGACGGTGCCAGCATCCCGGGCATCCGGCGATGGCCGGAGGCCTATCTGCCCTCGATCTTCGAGCCGGCGCGCGTGGACCGGATCATCGACGTAAGCCAGGAGGAGGCGGAGGAGGGTGCCCGCGGGCTCGCCGCGCGCGAGGGAATCTTCGCCGGCGTCTCCTCCGGCGGCGCGGTGGCTGCCGCACTGCGCCTGTCCGCAGAGGTCTCGGAGGCGGTGATCGTTGCGATCGTGTGCGATCGCGGCGACCGGTACGTCTCGACCGGCGTCTTCCCGCTGGATTAGCCGTCGGGGCGTACGGAGCAGGATGAACGTCTTCACTTTCGACATCGAGACCGTGCCGGACGTCGCCAGCGGCAGACGCCTGTACGACGTGCCGGACCTGGACGACGACGACGTCGCCCGGATCATGTTCCACCAGCGCCGGCAGAAGACCGGCGGCAGCGAGTTTCTGCCGCTGCACCTGCACCGGGTGGTGGCGGTTTCGGTATGCCTGCGTTCGGGCGATGCCTTCCGGGTATGGTCCCTGGGCGACCCGGACGCGGACGAGGGTGAGCTGATCCGGCGCTTCTTCGACGGCATCGAGCGCTTCGTACCGGACATCGTCTCCTGGAACGGCGGCGGCTTCGACCTTCCGGTGCTGCATTACCGCGCCCTGCTGCACGGGGTGGCGGCACCGCGCTACTGGGAGACCGGGGACGAAGACGGCGCATTCCGCTTCAACAACTATCTGAACCGGTTCCACTCCCGACACACCGACCTGATGGACGTGCTCTCGGGCTACCAGGGGCGTGCGGTGGCCCCGCTCGACGAGATCGCGGTGCTGCTCGGCCTGCCCGGCAAGATGGGCATGCACGGATCGCACGTCTGGGACCGCTTCCGCGAAGGGGAGATCGGCGCGATCCGCGACTACTGCGAAACCGATGTGCTCAACACCTACCTGGTCTACCTGCGGTACCAGCTGATGCGCGGGCGGCTTTCCCGGGAGGGATACGCGGGCGAGTGCGCGGTGGTTCGGGAAGGGCTCGAGAAGGACGGGCGTCCCCACCTGCTGGAGTTCCTGGATCGCTGGATCGCGGCCGGCGGCGCCGGGGAGGGCTGATGGCGGTGGCACGGCACGCGCGCAGGCAGCGGCCCGAACCGGAGCCGCGGGAAGCGGAGATCGAATCGCTGGGCCACGACGGGCGGGGTGTCGCCCGCATCGACGGCAAGGCAACCTTCGTGCACGGGGCCCTGCCGGGCGAGCGCGTGCGGGTGCGGCCGGTGCGTTGCAGGCGGGACTTCGACGAGGGCGAGGTGGTGGAGGTGTTGCAGGCGTCTCCGGACCGGGTCGAACCGCGCTGCCGCTTCTACGGGACCTGCGGCGGCTGCAGCCTGCAGCACCTGGATCCGCGACGCCAGATCGAGGCCAAGGAAACGATCCTGCTGGACAACCTGGCGCGCATCGCCGGGCTGCGGCCGGACCGCGTGCTGCCGCCCCTGACCGGCCCGGCCTGGGGCTACCGCTGCAAGGCCCGGCTGGGCGTGCGGGACGTGCGTGGCAAGGGGCGTGTGCTGGTGGGCTTTCGCGAACGCGGCAGCAGCTTCATCGCCGACATGACCCGTTGCGAGGTACTGCATCCGGCAGTGGGCGAGCGCCTGGACGCGCTGTCTGCACTGATCGGCTCGCTCGACATCCGGCGCCGGGTGCCGCAGATCGAGGCGGCCGCGGGAGACGACGGCGTCGCGCTCGTGCTGCGCGTGCTGCTCGAGCCGACCGCGGCAGACCGGGAGCGGCTGCGCGCGTTCGAAGAGCGCGAGCGAATCCGGATGTGCCTGCAGCCGGGCGGGGTCGACTCGGTCCGGTCGCTGGACGGGGAGGAGGTGGTGCTGCACTACGCCCTGGACGAGGACAGGGTCAGGATCCGCTTCCGGCCGACCGACTTTACCCAGGTCAATCCCGCGATCAACCGGGCCATGGTGGAGCGGGCCCTGGACCTGCTGCGCCCGGAAGGGACCCGCGCGCTCGACCTGTTCTGCGGACTGGGCAATTTTACCCTTCCGCTGGCCCGGCGCGCGCGGCACGTGACGGGCGTGGAAGGGGACGCCACGCTGGTGCGGCGGGCGCGCGAGAACGCGGCGGCCAACGGACTGGAGAACGTGGACCTGCATGCGGCCGATCTGCAGGACCCGGCCCTGCTGAGGGAGGCGCCTTGGCTTGCGGGGCGCTTCGAGCGCGTGCTGCTGGATCCGCCGCGCTCCGGCGCGCGCGGGATCCTCGAATGCATCGGCACCGCAGGCGTGGAGCGCGTGGTCTACGTCTCCTGCCATCCCGGCAGCCTGGCCCGCGATGCCGGCATACTGACGCGGGAGCATGGCTTCCGCCTGGAAGCCGCCGGCGTGATGGACATGTTTCCGCAGACCTCGCACGTCGAGTCCATCACCTGCTTCGTACGCCCGGGAGGCTGAGCCGGATGGGTCGCGAGATCGAGCGCAAATTCCTGGTGACCGGCGACGGCTGGCGGGCGGAAGCCGAGGAATGGCTCGACATGCGCCAGGGCTACCTGGTGCTGGAAGGCCGCAGCTCCGTCCGCGTTCGGGAAGCCGGCGAACGTGCCTGGCTGAACATCAAGAGCGCCGAGCTCGGTGTCGAGCGGCGCGAGTTCGAATATCCGATCCCGGCTGCCGACGCGCGGGAGATGCTGGCGCACCTGTGCCGGCATCCGCTGGTTGAAAAGCGCCGCCACCGCGTGCCCGTGGGCGATCATGTGTGGGAGGTGGACGAATTCTTCGGCGACAACGCCGGATTGGTGGTGGCCGAGATCGAGCTCGGGCATCCGGACGAGCCGTTCCGGCGACCACCCTGGCTCGGCCGGGAGGTGAGTCACGAGGCCCGCTACTACAATGTCCGGCTGGTGCGCCACCCCTATCGGGACTGGAGCGTCGCCGAGCGGGGCGCGGGAGATGAGTGAGTCCCGGGTATCGGTCCGCGTGAGCCTGGCACGCCAGGAGCTGCTGCTGATGGGCGCGGGAAGGGTCCTGCGCCGCTACCGGGTTTCGACCGCCGCGGCCGGGGCCGACGAGCGGAACGGCAGCCTGGGCACGCCCCGGGGGCGGCACGTGGTGCGTGCCCGGATCGGGGACGGCGCGCCGGTGGGGACGGTTTTCCGCGGACGCCGCCCGACCGGCGAGATCTACGACGAGACGCTCGGCCGCCGCTATCCGGGGCGGGACTGGATCCTCACCCGAATCCTCTGGCTCAGCGGCTGCGAGCAGGGCTTCAACCGGCTGGGGGACGTGGACACCATGCGCCGCTACATCTACGTCCACGGAACCCCGGACAGCACGCGGCTCGGCGTGGCGGGCAGTCACGGCTGCATCCGCATGAACAACGCGGACATCGCGGAGCTGTTCGACCGGGTACCCGCGGGCACGCGGGTCGACATCCGGGAGGACTGAAACATGGCGGGCGCACAACCCGGCCCGGTGATGCTGGACCTTGCCGGGACCGAGCTCGACGCCGAGGAGCGCGAGATCCTGGTGCATCCGCTGGTGGGGGGGGTGGTGCTGTTCCGGCGCAACTACGCCGGGCCCGCACAGCTGGCGCGGCTCACCGCTACGGTCCATGCGCTTCGCCCGACACTGGTCGTGGCGGTCGACCAGGAGGGTGGCAGGGTGCAGCGCTTTCGGGAGGGCTTTACGCCGCTGCCGCCGGCGGCTGTCCTGGGCCGGATCCACGACCGCGATCCCGGGGCCGCGCGTGACGCCGCCTGGCGCACCGGGCGACTGATGGCGCGCGAGCTGCGCCGCTGCGGCGTGGACATCAGCCTGGCGCCGGTCCTGGATCTTGCCGGAAACCGCGAGGTGATCGGGGACCGTGCGCTGCATCCGGATCCGGAGGTAACGGCCGCCCTTGCCGGGGCCTGGATCACGGGCATGGGCGCCGCGGGGATGGCCGCGGTGGGCAAGCATTTCCCGGGGCACGGCGGCGTCAGGGGCGATTCGCACCGGCTGCTGCCGGTGGACGACCGTTCTCTCGAGCAGATCCGCAAACGCGATCTGCTGCCCTTTGCCCGCCTCGCCGCCGGCGTCGGCGGCCTGATGACGGCGCACGTGCACTATCCGCGGGTGGACAGCCTGCCGGCGAGCCTCTCGCGGCGCTGGCTGCGGGACGAGCTGCGGGGCCGGCTGGGGTTTGCCGGCGCCGTGCTGTCGGACGATCTCTCCATGGCCGGCGCCGCCGGCTTCGGGGACATGGTAGAGCGCACCCGCCTGGCGCTGCGGGCGGGCAGCGACATGGTGCTGGTCTGCAATGACCGGGAGGGCGCCCTCGCGGTCCTGGACGGGCCGGTGCGCGCCTCCGGGGAATCGAGCGGGCGCATTGCCGCCTTGCGCGGCGGCCGGGGCGCGGAGCCCCGCGAGGGCTGGGCCGCGACGGAGGCCGCGGACCGGCAGCTGGTCGGGGGCCTGTGCGCCACGGACGAGTGAGGAACCGATGACGGACCTGGTCAGGCATGTGAACGAGGTGTACGCGCGCGCCGAGCGCCTCTACAGCGGGGCGCAGGTCAGCGAGGCGCTCGCGCGCATGGCTGAGGCCATCGGCGCCGCGCTCGCGGGGGCCGACCCGGTGGTGCTGTGCGTGATGCTGGGCGGGCTGATCCCGACGGCGGAGCTGGTTCGACACCTGCACTTCCCGTTCGAACTGGACTACCTGCACGCCACCCGCTACCGCCGCGGCACTTCGGGCGGCAGCCTGCAGTGGCGTGCGCGACCCGAGACGCCGCTCGCGGGGCGCCGGGTGCTGATCGTGGACGACATCCTCGACGAGGGCCTGACCCTGAGTGCACTGCGGGACTGGTGCGTGGCGGAGGGAGCGGCCGCGGTGCAGACGGCGGTCCTGACCCGGAAACGTCACGCCCGCAACGGCACCGGCATCCGCGGGGATTACGTCGGCCTCGAGGTGCCGGACCGGTACGTGTTCGGCTCCGGCATGGACTACCGGGGCTATCTGAGGAACGCGCCGGGCATCTTCGCCGTGGCCGAGGGCACCGAAGGGGACGCGCATGAACGGTGAGGCGTGCATCGCGATCATCGGGGGCACCGGGCTGGACGCGCTGCCGGAGCTGGAAGTGCCTGAGACGCTCACGTGGGATACGCCCTACGGCGCTCCCTCCGGCGGGCTGGTCCGGGGACGCCTGGCGGGGTGCCCGGTGCTGTTCATGCCCCGCCACGGCAGCGACCACGCGCTCGCCCCCCACCGCGTCAACTACCGGGCGAACCTGTGGGCACTGCACGCGGCGGGAGCGCACAGCGTCATCGCCGTGGCCGCGGTCGGCTCGATCGCACCGCAGCCCGAGCCGGGTGGAGTCGTGATTCCTGACCAGATCATCGACTACACCTGGGGTCGCGAGCACACCTTCGTGCACGCGGGCCGGGTGCAGCACGTGGATTTCACGCGGCCGTACACGCCGACCCTGCGGGAACGCCTGGTGGCTGCGGCGCGCGATGCCGGCGTGCCGATCACCGACGGCGGTGTCTACGGCGCGACCCAGGGCCCCCGGCTGGAATCGGCGGCGGAGATCGCCCGGCTGGCACGCGACGGCTGCACCATGGTCGGCATGACCGGGATGCCCGAGGCGGCGCTGGCACGGGAGCTGGAGCTGGACTATGCCTGCTGCGCGGTGTCCGTCAACCGCGCTGCCGGGGTCGCGCCAAGCGGGGACATTCACGCGGAGATCGGACAGTTCCTCGCGCAGGGCATGCAGCGGGCGCTGGAGATCGTCCGCCACGCCGTGGCGCAGCTCGCGGACGCCGGTGGCCGGGGAAGGTCATGAACCCCGCGGCGTGACCAGGGCCAGCACGCCGAAGCGGGGATTGTCCAGGTAGTGCAGCTTGCCGCTGCGCATGCGGCGCTGCTGGCGCATCGGGAAGCCGACCAGGTGGGGTCCCACGCCGGGTGTCGCGTTCAGCGCGCCCGGTCCTTCCCCGGAGCTGCCGGCGCCGCCGGCCTGGCTGCCGTCCGACCGGGATGCGGCGTTGCTCCCGGCGTTGCCGTTCGTGCCGGAGGAGCCCAGGCCGGAGCCCGCTACCACCTGCGAGTAGACCATGTTGACGGTCAGGTGCAGGTAGCGCACCACGCTGAGCTTGATGGTTCCGTCGAGCCGGTAGACCGGTGCCGGCGGCGTGGCCGCCTCACCGGTGCCGCCGGTGGCGGCCTGCGGCTGCGCGGGGGCATCCTGTCCGCCGGGCGTCGCGGCGGGCTCCGCCGGCTGCGTGGAACCGGCCGGGGCGGGTGGCTGAATCGTCTGTTCGCCGTGCAAGCGCACGGCTTTCGCCTTGGCCGGCGGGTACCCGGGCTGGGTCCAGGCCACGTGCAGGATGGGCTGGTAGCGCGAGGAATGCTTCAGCGCCTTCCATACGCCGTCGAGGCGGTAGCTGGAGGAGGGCAGGCGGGAGAACGGTCGGGGCTGCCCGGCGCCGTGGAACGGTTTGAGGGTGACGGCCCCCTGTACGTCCGGCATCGGCGGACGCGTGGGCCACATCTCGTCGGAGAGCCCGGGCGGCGAGACGTTGCGGAAGACGATGATCTCGACGTCGTACCAGCGGGGCGAGGGTTTCTGCGCCGCGAGCGCGGTCGACGGGATCCCCAGCGCGACCAGCACGAGCATCGCCAGCGCCATGCCGGCCGCGCCTGCCGGGAGTCTGCGGGGTCGGTGGTGTTGCAGCATGGCGCCCATCTTACGCACCCGCGCCGGAGACCGCACTCTCCGCCTCCGTGCTGCGCGAGAGACGCTCGAGCAGGTCTTCCACGAAGCGGATGCGCGCCCCGGGTTCCTCCAGGTCGGCCTGGAAGCGCAGCCCGGTCTGGCCGTCCAGCCGGTAGCGCTGCGGGTCGCCCTGGATCAGCGCGATGATCGCCGCGGGGTCGACGTCCGGCTTCTCGCTGAAGACGATGCGGCCGCCGGCGGGCCCGGCTTCCAGCTTGCGGATGCCCAGCGGCGCGGCCTTGAGCTTCAGTGCCGTCAGGCGGAACAGGTTCCTGGCCTGGGGCGGCAGCAGGCCGAAGCGGTCGATCATCTCGACCTGGATTTCTTCCAGCGCGCCCGTGTCCGGCGCGCTCGCGATCCGCTTGTACAGCATCAGCCGGAGGTGCACGTCCGGCATGTAGTCCGAGGGCAGCAGCGCGGGCACCTGCAGGTCGAGCTCCGGGCCGTGCTCCGGCTGCTCCACCGCATCCGGCAGCTCCCCGGAACGCAGCGCCCGCACCGCGCGGTCCAGCAGCTCGCTGTAGAGGCTGAAGCCGATCTCCTGGATCTGGCCGCTCTGCTCCTCGCCCAGCAGCTCGCCCGCGCCGCGGATCTCGAGGTCGTGGGTGGCCAGGGTGAAGCCGGCCCCGAGATCCTCCAGCGATTCCACGGCCTCCAGTCGCTTGACCGCATCAGGGGTCATGACCGAGCGCGGCGGCACCAGCAGGTAAGCGTAGGCGCGGTGATGGGAGCGGCCCACGCGCCCGCGGAGCTGGTGCAGCTGCGCGAGGCCGAAGCGGTCCGCACGGTTGATCAGGATGGTATTCGCGGTGGGCACGTCGATGCCGCTCTCGACGATCGTGGTGCACACCAGGACGTTGAAGCGGCGATGGTAGAAGTCCAGCATCACCTGTTCCAGCTCGCTCTCGCGCATCTGCCCGTGAGCGACCCGGACGTGCGCCTCCGGGATGAGCTTGCGCAGCCGCTCCGCGATGCCCTCGATGTTCTCCACCTTGTTGTGGAGAAAGTAGACCTGGCCGCCGCGCTTGATCTCGCGCAGGCAGGCCTCCTGGATCAGGGCGTCGTCCCACTGGCTGACGAAGGTCTTGACCGCCAGGCGCTCGGCCGGTGGCGTTGTGATCAGGGAAAGATCGCGCAGGCCCGCCAGGCTCATGTTCAGGGTGCGGGGGATCGGCGTCGCGGTGAGCGTCAGCATGTCCACCTCGGCGCGCAGCCGCTTCAGGGCTTCCTTGTGACGGACCCCGAAGCGGTGCTCCTCGTCCACGATCACCAGGCCCAGGTTGGCGAAGCGCACGTCCTTCTGCAGCAGCTTGTGCGTGCCGATGACGATGTCGACGCTGCCGTCGGCGAGCCCCGCGAGCGTGCGCTCCTGCTGGCGGCGTCCGCGCAGCCGTGACAGCGACTCGATGCGCACCGGCCAGTCGGCGAAGCGGTCCAGAAAGGTCTGGTAGTGCTGCTGCGCAAGCAGGGTCGTGGGCACCAGGACGCCGACCTGGCAGCCGCTGCTGACAGCTACGAACGCGGCGCGCATGGCGACTTCCGTCTTGCCGAAGCCGACATCGCCGCACACCACGCGATCGGTGGTCCGGTCGGCGCGCAGGTCATCCAGCACCTGCCCGATGGCGGTCTCCTGGTCCGGGGTCTCCTCGAACGGGAAGCCCGCGGCGAACGCGCGGTAATCGGCCTCGCTCCAGTGGAACGCATGGCCGGGACGGGCGGCCCGGCGTGCCTGGATCTCCAGCAGTTCGGCGGCCACGTCGCGGACCTTTTCCGCGGCGCGGCGCCGGGCGCGCGCCCATTGCTCCCCGCCGAGGCGGTGCAGCGGCGCGTGCTCCGGTGCGGTTCCCGTGTAGCGGCTGATCAGGTGCAGCGAGGAAACCGGTACGTAGAGCTTGTCGCCGCCGGCGTATTCCAGCGCCAGGAACTCGGCCTCGGTGTTGTTCACGGTCAGCGTCTGCAGCCCGAGGTAGCGCCCGACCCCGTGCTGTTCGTGGACCACCGGGGCGCCGACGCTGAGATCGCCCAGGTCACGGATGATCGTTTCCGGATCGCGCGCGGCCCGCCGGCGCCGCTGCTGCCGGGGGCGCTCGCCGTACAGCTGCGATTCCGCGATCACCGCCAGCGGCGTCTGCTCGAGCAGCAGGCCCCGGTCCAGGGGGGCGACGCAGATGGCGCACCCGGGGCCGTCTTCGACGAAGGCCTGCCAGGACTCGACCGTACGCGGATGAATGTCCTGGTCGGCGAGCATCTGCAGGGTCGCTTCGCGGCGGCCGGCCGACTCCACGGCGAACAGCACGCGCCCCGGGAACTCGCGCAGGAAGCGGTGCAGCTCCGCCGCCGGCTCCCGTGCCCGCGGATTGAGCAGCAGGCGCGGCGGGTGCCCCGCCGCCAGATTGGCGCCGCCGTCCCCGGGCTGCTCGAACACGTCGGCGATCACCCGCGGGAACGCAGCGAGCCGCTCGCTCACCTGCGCGGGCGGCAGGAAGACCTCTTCGGGGCGCAGGAGCGGGCGCTCCTCGTTGACCGAGCGCTGTTCATGGCGATCCTGCGCCTGCTGCCACGCCGACGCCAGGGCCGCCGCCACGTCTCCGGTCTCGACCACGAGGGTTCCGCGGGGCAGGTAGTCCGGCAGAGTCGCGGTGCGGTCGAAGAACAGCGGCAGGTAATACTCGATTCCCCCGGGCGCCAGACCGTTGCTGACGTCCCGGTAGATCAGGCTCTGGCGCGGGTCGCCCTCGAAACGGGCCCGGTAGCGCTGTCGGAACGCCCGGATCGCCGCCTCGTCCAGCGGAAACTCGCGCCCGGGAAGAAGCCGGACGCGGTCCACCCGCTCCCGGGTGAGCTGGGTCTCCGGATTGAAGGTCCGGATCGACTCGATCTCGTCGTCGAACAGGTCGATCCGGAAGGGAACCGCGCTGCCCATCGGGAAGATATCCACGATGGAGCCGCGTACCGCGAACTCGCCGTGCTCCATGACCTGCGGCACGCTCGTGTAGCCGGCGGCATCGAGGCGCGCGCGCAGACTTTCGGTTTCCAGCCGCTCGCCGGGCTCGAGCAGGAACACACCGCCCTCGACGTAGCTGCGCGGGGGGAGCCGCTGGATCAGGGTGTTCGCCGGCACGACGACGATGCCGCGCTCGAGGCCGCCGAGGCGGTGGAGCACCTCGAGCCGGCGCGAGACGATGTCCTGGTGGGGGGAGAAGACGTCGTAGGGGAGGGTCTCCCAGTCCGGGAAATGCAGCACCGGCTGGCGCCCGTCGCCGTAGAAGCCCAGCTCGCTCTCGAGGCGGTCCGCGCTGCGTGCGTCGTCGCACAGCAGCAGCACCGGCCCGGGGTGGCGGGCGGCGGCCTCGGCCACGGCCAGCGGTGCAGCGCCGTCGTGAAGCCTGCCCCAGCGCAGGACGTCGCCGGGGCCGCGGGGCAGGGGCAATTGTGTCAGGGCTTGCATGTGTGGTCCGCGAACGTTCGGACGCCGGAACGGCCGCCGCCGCTCCGGCCGGGGTTACGCTGAAATGGTTCCGGCGTAGCGCCGGGCCAGCTCGGCCCGCCGCTCGTAGGCATGACGGGCAATGGCAATGTCCTCGAGGAAGTACGGGAGCTCCTCCAGGCGCAGTGCCTGGGCCCCGTCGACCAGCGCCTTCTTCGGTGCCGGATGGAAATCCGCCAGCACCATGTTGGCACCGGCCACCACCCCCTGAGCGGCGGCGTGCACCAGATCGGGGATTCCGTCCGGCGCCAGCGCCCGGCTGCCCACCGAGTGCGAAGGGTCGATGCATACGGGCATGCGGGTGAGACGCTTGACCACGGGGATATGCGCGAAGTCCACCAGGTTGCGGTGGGGGTCGCCCATGTTGGTCTTCATGCCGCGCAGACCGAAGATCACCCGGCGGTTGCCTTCCGAGGCGAGGTACTCGGCCGCGTTCAGGGATTCGTCCAGGGTGATGCCGAAGCCGCGCTTGAACAGGACCGGGAAGCGTGTCTGCCGCCCGACCGCCTTGAGCAGCTCGAAGTTCTGGGTGTTGCGCGTACCGATCTGCAGCATCACGCCCACCGGGTTTCCCGCCGCCTCGAGGGCTTCGACGATCTCGCCGACGTGGGATTCGTGGGTGACCTCCATTGCGATCACGCGCATGTCGTATTTTCCCGCCAGCTCGAACACCCAGGGCAGGCACTCACGTCCGTGCCCCTGGAACGAGTAGGGACTGGTGCGGGGCTTGTACGCGCCCATGCGCGCGCAGACCTGGGCGTTGTCGCGCAACGCCCGGAACGTCAGCTCGACGTGCTCGCGGGTATCGACCGCGCAGAGCCCGGCGAACACGTGGAGGTTGTCCTGGCCGAACCGGACCCCGTTGTAGTCGAACTCGGTGCTGCGCGTGCGGTCCTTGTGCCTTCCCAGGATCCGGTAGGGCTCGGAGACCCGGATTACGCGGTCCACGCAGGGCAGGGCGGACATCTCGTCCACGCTGAGCACGGAGGTGTCGCCGACCAGGTAGACCTCGGTCAGCACCTGCTGCTCGCCGGTCTCACGGTGCACCCGCACGCGTACGCCGGGCAGGGCTTCCAGCTTCGCCATCAGGCGCGCGTAGTCGTCGCCGCGGGGATCGGTGTCCGGCTCCAGGATGAGGATCATGTCGAGACGGATTCCAGCAAAGGGGCATGCCGTAACAGGGAGCCCGCGATTATGCCACAGGGGCGGGCCGAACCGCCATTGCCCCCGGCCGGGTCAGTCCCGGTCGCGGAAGCGTCGCAGCAGGTCGCCGTAGCTGTCGATGCGCCGGTCGCGCAGAAAGGGCCACAGCCGCCGGACATGCTCGCTGCGGCCGCGGTCGATGTCCGCCAGCAGGACCTGGTTGCGATCGCCGGCCGCCCGGGCAAGCAGCTCACCCTGGGGACCGCAGGCGAAGCTGCTGCCCCAGAAGCGGATGCCGGGTCCCGCGCCCGACGGATCGGCCTCGTCCCCGACACGATTGCAGGCCAGCAGCGGCAGTCCGTTGCACACGGCGTGCGCCCGCTGCGCGACGATCCACGCATCGCGCTGGCGCTCCCGTTCGGCCTCGCCGTCCCGCACATCCCAGCCGATCGCGGATGGATAGAGCAGTATCTCGGCACCGGCAAGGGCCATCAGTCGTGCCGCCTCGGGGTACCACTGGTCCCAGCACACCAGCACCCCGAGGCGCCCGACGCCGGTGTCCACCGGGCGCCAGTCCCCGTCCCCCGGGGTGAAGTAGAACTTCTCGTAGTAGCCGGGGTCGTCGGGTATGTGCATCTTGCGGTAGCGCCCCGCCAGGCTTCCGTCGCGGTCCAGCACCACCGCGGTATTGTGGTACAGGCCGGCGGCGCGCCGCTCGAACACCGAACCGACGATGACGATGCCCAGCTCGGCGGCCAGCCGTCCCAGGACCTCGGTGGTGGGCCCCGGGACCGGCTCGGCCAGGTCGAACCGCGCCGGGTCCTCCGTCTGGCAGAAATAGACCGTGTTGTGCAGCTCCTGCAGCAGCACCAGCGCGGCGCCGCCGCTGGCGGCTTCGCCGATCGCGCCCAGCTGCCCGTCGAGATTCCGCGCCGGGTCGTCGTCGCAGCTCCGCTGGACCAGGGCGACGCGCAGGTGGGCATCGGTGCGGGTTTCAAGGGGTTCGCTCACGCTCAATCCTCTTGCCTCCGGCGGGATGCGCCATCTCCGGGGTTTGCACTGGCACCCGGCAGATCCACCCCTGCGGGCAGCTGCATGGTGGCACAATGCAGGCTTCCGTGCTCCAGCACCAGGTCGCGGCAATCGACCGGGATCATCCGGTAGCCCGGAAAGGCCTGCTGCAGGCGCTCAGCCGCCGTGCGGTCGGCCGCGTCGCCGTACGCGGGCACGAGCACCGCGCCGTTGCATATCAGGAAATTGGCGTAGCCGTCCGGCAGGACCGCTCCGTCCGGGGCCTCCAGGCGCGCCGGGCGGGGCAGCGGGATCAGCCGGTAGGGGCGGCCGTCGCCGGTTCGCATGGCCGCGAGCTCCGCGGCCATCGCGCGCAGCGCGCGGGACTCGGGGTCGGTCGTCCCGCCGGCGGCCTGGTAGACGATCGTATCGGGACCGGCGAAGCGTGCCAGGGTATCGATGTGCCCGTCGGTGTCGTCTCCCTCGAGGTACCCGTGTTGCAGCCAGAGAAACCGGCGGATGCCGAGCAGGGCGGCCAGGCGCCGTTCCATCGCGGCCCGGTCGAGGCCCGGATTGCGGCCCGGCGAGACCAGCGAGCTTTCCCGGGCCAGCAGGGTGCCCGCGCCGTCGCTCTCCAGCGCACCGCCCTCCACCACCAGGGGGATCCGCTCCATCGGAGTGTCTCCGAAACAGCCCTGCCGATGCAGCCGCTGGCACACGCGTGCGTCGCGGTCCCACGGGTACTTGCCGCCCCAGGCGTTGAAGCGGAAGTCCAGCAGGGTCGCACGGCCATCGCGCATCACGGTGACCGGGCCGTGGTCGCGGACCCACACGTCGTCGCTGGGCGCGATGCCCAGCAGCAGCCGGGAGGCCGGCAGGCCGACACGCTGCAGGCGTTCGCGCAGCGCGCCGGCGTGCCCCGCGTCGTGCGCGACGACCAGCACCCGGGCCCGGCGCGACAGCGCCAGGGCGAGGCGGTCGAATGCCGGCTCGATGCGGTGCATCCAGCGGGCCCATGCGGTATCGTCGTGCGGCCAGGTGAGCATCACGGCCGCCTGCCGCGTCCACTCGGGCGGGAATACCACGGGCGCGGCCGGGGGCATCGCGGACGGGGTGCCGTCGGCGTCAGGGGCGGGACGGGGGCCGGGGCTGATCCCGGGTATCGACGCTGTGGATAACGTACTGATGCTCGAAGTACACAATGTAGCCGGGATATACCCAGCGCGTGATGGGCGGCTTGCCCACCGGGGGAATGCGGCGCTGGGGAGCACCGTAGCGCTTGCGTACCGCCTTCATGGTCAGGCCGCGTTTCGGCATGTCCGGACGGGACGCGCCGTGGGGCGGCGCGCCGGCGGAGGTGCTGGAAGCCTTCGGCATCGACAGGGTGTCCGCAGCGGCGGAGCCCAGGAACAGGCCCAGACACAGCATAAGGGCGGTACCCCAGACCGCGGTTCGCATCAGGCACCTCCAGGTAAGGGCCGACTCTGCCCGGACTATAGCACTGCCCGCGTTGCCGGGGAACCGCGGACCGGACAGGGAGTCTGAGGGGATCATGGATTTTGCCGAGCCACTGCTGGCCGGTGTGCTGCGTCGGCGCAGACAGCGCTTCCTGGCGGAGGTGCAGCTGGCCGATGGCGGTATCGTCACCGCGCACTGCCCGAATACCGGCAGCATGCTGGGGTGCTGCGAGCCCGGCTTCCGCGTGTGGCCGGGCCCGGCAACGCGGCCCGGGCGGCGCTGCCCCTGTACCTGGGAGCTGGTGTCGGTGCCCGAATCCGGTGGCGACGGGGAGACCCTGGTGGGAATCAACACCGGGCGCGCCAATGCGCCGGTGCACGAGGCGCTGCAGCGACGCAGGATTCCCGGGCTGGACGCGTACCCGGCGATACGGCGCGAGGTGCCGGTGGACAACGGGCGCATCGATTTCCCGTTGCAGTCGGCGGACGGTGCCCGATGCTTCGTCGAGGTGAAGAACGTGACCGCCGCGGTATCCGGGGGCCGTGCGCCGTTCCCGGACGCGGTCAGCAGCCGTGCCTGCCGGCATCTGCGCGAGCTGGCACGCCTGGCGGCCGAGGGGCACCGCTCGGTGCTGCGCTACGTGGTGCAGCGCCGCGACGTCGAGTGCGTTGCGCCGGCCGCGGAGATCGACCCGGACTACGCCGGGACGCTGGCCCGGGTCCGCCGGGACGGGGTCGAGGTGCTCGCCTGGCGTGGGCGGGGCACGCCCCGGGGCATTCGCGGTGGCGGAGGCGTGACCGGGTCGCTGCAGCGCAGCCGCGCGGCGACCCGCCGGCACTCTACCTCCGGCCCGGCGAGTATGGTGTAATGCCGCCCCATGTTCCGGCCCTATGAGCTCTTCGTCGGTCTGCGCTATACGCGCGCCAAGCGGCGCAATCATTTCATTTCTGTCATCTCGCTGATCTCCATCCTGGGAATCATTCTCGGCGTCACCGCGCTGATCACCGTGTTGTCGGTGATGAACGGCTTCGAGAATGAACTTCGCCACCGGATCCTCGCCATGACCGCCCATGTGACCATCCAGAGCTTCAACGGCTCGATGGCGAAGTGGCAGCAGGTCGAGAAGGAGACAACGAAGGATCCGGAGGTGATCGCGGCGGCGCCGTACGTCAACGGGCAGGCCATGTTCCGCAGCGGTCCCAACATGACCGGCGGCCTGATCCGCGGCGTGCTGCCGTCGCAGGAGAAGAACGTCTCCGACGTCGCCAGCCACATGCTCGAGGGCTCCCTGAGCGCCCTGAAACCGGGAAGGTACGGCATCGTCCTGGGGCGGGTGCTGGCACAGCAGCTGGGGGTTGGCATGGGCGACCCGGTGGACATGATGATCCCGGAAGCCACCGTCACGCCGGCCGGCGTCATACCACGCATGCGTCGCTTCCACGTGGTGGGGATCTTCAGCGTCGGCATGTACCAGTACGACAGCAGCCTGGCGTTCATCGACCTGCACGACGCCTCGGTGCTGTACCACATGAACGGCGGCGTGACCGGTGTCCGGTTGCGTCTGAAGGACATGTTCCGGGCGCCGCAGGTGAGCCGGCGCATCGAGCAGATGCTGCACGGGCAGTACTACGTCAGCAACTGGACGCGCAAGCACCGGAACTTCTTCCGCGCCATTCGCACCGAGAAGACCACCATGTTCGTGATCCTGACGCTGATCGTCGGGGTGGCCGCGTTCAACATCATCTCGACCCTGGTCATGATGGTCACGGACAAGCAGGGGGATATCGCCATCCTGCGCACGGTCGGTGCCTCGCCGCGCAGCATCATGGGGATCTTCATCGTCCAGGGCGCGCTGATCGGCGTCGTCGGGACGCTGCTGGGCGTGATCGGAGGCGTGGCGCTGGCGCTCAACGTGGAAACCGTGGTCCCCGCGCTGGAGCACCTGATCGGGGTGAACTTCATCCCGGCGGACGTCTACTACATCAGCAACCTGCCGTCGCAGCTGCAGTGGTCCGACGTGGTGCATATCGGAACGCTGTCGCTGGTCCTGTCGCTGTTGTCCACGCTGTACCCGGCCTGGCGCGCGGCGCGCACCGAGCCGGCCGAGGCGCTGCGCTATGAGTGACGGCGGCGCCGCCCTGATCCGCTGCAGCGGGCTGCACAAGCGCTACCGCCAGGGCGCGCTCGACGTGGAGGTGCTGCGCGGGGTGGACTTCGAGCTGCGGCCCGGGGAACAGGTGGCGGTGGTGGGCAGCTCCGGCTCCGGCAAGAGTACGCTGCTGCAGCTTCTCGGCGGCCTGGACATGCCTACGGGCGGGTCGGTGGAGATCGTGGGCCAGCCCATGCACCGCCTGCGCGATGCCGAGCGCGGACGGCTGCGCAACCGGGCGCTGGGATTCGTCTACCAGTTCCATCACCTGCTGGGCGAGTTCAGCGCGCTGGAGAACGTCGCAATGCCGCTTCTGGTGCGTCGCGAGAAGCCCGCAAACGCGCGCGAGGCGGCGGCCGAAATGCTCTCCCGCGTGGGGCTCGGCGCACGGCTTCAGCACAAGCCCGGCGAGCTCTCCGGTGGCGAGCGCCAGCGCACCGCTGTGGCACGGGCGCTGGTCACACGGCCGCGGCTGGTGCTGGCCGACGAGCCTACCGGTAATCTCGATCCGGCCACCGCGGACGAGGTCTATGACCTGATGCGCGAGCTCAACCGGAAGCTGGGTACCGGCTTCCTGGTGGCCACGCACGACACCGGGCTGGCGCGCCGCATGGATCGTGTGCTGCACTTGTCTGAGGGGCGTCTCGAGCCTGCCTGAGTCGCGCCGCAGGGAACAGGGACGATTCGGCTCACCACCGCAGGGACGCGGCGATGCCGGTGCTGGTGCTTTTGTACACCGCCGGGATACTGCTGGCGCAGCTTCCGGCCACGCTTCTCCCGCCCGGCCGGGCGGCCGTGATGCTGCTCGCGGCCGGGCTGCTGGCGCTGCTGCGCCGCCGACGTGCATGGTACGTCGCGGCGGCCCTGGCTGGATTCGGCTGGGCGAGCCTGTACGCGGGGCACCTGCTGGCCCGGCGGCTGCCGGGCCAGCAGGGCCGCCCGGTCGACTGCCGGGTCGCCGGACGGGTGGCGTCCGTCCCGGTCCGTCGCGGACACCGGCTGCGCTTCCTGATACGGGTGTCGCGAGCCGGGTCGGGCTGTCGGCAGGGCGGGCCGGCCGCCGGCCAGCGCCTGCGCCTGAGCTGGTACGGACAGGGGCGCAGTCCGTCACCGGGGGAGCTCTGGAGCATGCCCGTGCGGGTGTGGGCGCCGCACGGCTTCATCAACCCCGGCGGGTTCGACTACGAGCGGTGGCTGTTCCTGCACCGCATCGATGCGACCGGCTACGTTCGTAACGTCCGTGCCGCGCGACGGCTGGCTCCTCCCGGCAGCGCGGATCCGGTCCTGCGGCTGCGGGCCGGGATCGACCGGCGCCTTGCCGCCGAGCTCCCCCGCGACGGTCCTTCCGCAGTGATCCGGGCCCTGGCCACCGGCTATCGGGGCGCAATCGGCCCGGCCACCTGGGATCTCCTGGCCCGGACCGGCACCGTCCACCTGGTGGCGATCTCGGGCCTGCACGTGGGGTTGGTCGCGGCGCTGGTGCTGTTGCTCGCCGGCGCCGCCTGGTCCTTGTCCCGGCGGGCGACCGACCGGCTGCCGGCGCGGCGGGTCGCAGCTCCCGCGGCGTGGATGGCGGCCGCTGCCTACGCGCTGCTGGCCGGCTTCACGATCCCGACGCGGCGGGCCCTGGTGATGCTCACGGTCGTGCTCGCCGCCGTGTGGTGGCGTCGCCGGCCGGACCCTCTGCGTACGCTGACGATCGCTTTCCTGGCGGTGCTGGTGATCGAACCGACCTCGGTGCTGGCACCGGGGCTGTGGCTGTCGTTCGGCGCGGTAGCCTTTATCCTTTACGGCATGGTCGCGCGGGTGCGGGTACCCGGACGCGCCCACGCCGCGGTCCGGGTGCAGCTCCTGGTCTCGGTCGGGCTGTTTCCGCTGACGCTGCTGTTCTTCGGCCGCGCCAGCTGGATTGCCCCGATCGCCAATCTCTTCATGGTGCCGCTGTTCGGCGTGCTGGTCGTCCCGCTGGTGCTGACGGCCGTGGCACTGCTGGCGGCCTGGCCGATCGCGGCCCACGGAGCACTGCACCTGGCCCACGGGATCCTGGCCGCCTGCTGGCCCCTGCTCGAGGGACTCGGACAGCTTGCGGGGCCCGGCGTGCACCTGGCGCCGCTGGCGCCTGCCCGGGCCGGTCTGGCGGCAGTCGGGGCGGCATTGCTGCTGGTTCCGCGCGGGGCGCCCGGGAGGCTGGCCGGTGCCGTGATTGCGATCGCGGCGTGCTGGCCCCGGGTCTTCGTGCCGGCACCGGGCGTGGCGCGGGTCGCGGTGCTCGACGTGGGCCAGGGACTTGCCGCGGTCGTGCGCACGCGGCGCCACGTCCTGGTGTATGACACGGGGCCCCGCTTCGCCAGCGGCGGCTCGGCCGGAGCCACGGTGGTCGTGCCCTATCTGCGCAGCATCGGCGCGCGGCGCATTGACCGCATCATCGTCAGCCACGCGGACCGGGATCACGCCGGCGGTCTGCGTGATCTGCGCAGGACATTCCCGGTGGGCGACATCGAGATGGGTGGAGGCGGGCGCCTCGCGCCCGGCGCCCGACCCTGCCTGGCGGGCCAGCACTGGCGCTGGGACAGGGTCCGGTTCGCCATCCTTCACCCCGCGGCCGGGGACCGCCTGCGGGGCAACGATGCCTCCTGCGTGCTGCGCGTCGACGGCGAGGGCGCGAGCATGCTGCTGACCGGTGATCTCGAGCGCGCCGGTGAACGCGAGCTGGGCTCGCGCGGGGCCGGGCGACTGCGGGCCGACGTTCTGCAGGTGCCGCATCACGGCAGCCGGACCTCGTCCACGCAGGCATTCCTGCGCGCAGTGCATCCGGTCGCGGCCGCCGTATCCGCGGGCTGGGGCAACCGCTATCACCTGCCGGCCGGGGAGGTGCTCGCGCGCTATGCGGGCCTGGGCGTGCCGACATTCGATACGGCCCGGGACGGTGCGCTGCTGTGGCGCATCGGCGGGGACGGCGTGGCGTCCTCTCCGGTCTGCTGGCGGCGGCGCGATCGTTACTGGAACGCCCGGATCGGACCCGACCCGGGCTGCCGCGCGCGCTTCGGCCGCTGAGACCCGCCCCTGCCTTCGAGAAGACCGGCAAATCGCGTATCATGCGCCTCTGCGCCGGTTTCGGCGCGGGGGACAACAAACCAGGGCGGCGGCTCGCCGACCGTACGGAAATCCGACATTCAGATGCTCGAAATCATTGAAGCCGGGGGCTGGGTGATGGCCCCGATCATCCTTTGCTCGCTGCTGGCTCTGGCGATCTCGGCGGAACGCCTCTGGTACCTGCGCCGTCCCCGGATCGCCCCGCCCGCACTCGCGCGCGAAGTGTGGAAACGCCATCGTGAAGGCGGGCTCACGCGGGCGGACCTCGATGCCCTGCGGCGGAATTCGGCACTGGGACAGATCCTGGCCGCCGGGCTCGCCAACATCCACCTCGACCGTGAGGCGGTCAAGGAGAGCATCGAGGACGCCGGGCGCCACGTGGTGCACGAGCTGGAGCGCTACCTCAACACCCTCGGCACCATCGCCTCGATCAGCCCGTTGCTGGGCCTGCTGGGGACGGTCCTGGGCATGATCCGGGTGTTTTTCACCATCACGCACACCGGGGTGGGTGACCCCGGGGCGCTGGCGGGAGGCATCGCCGAGGCCCTGATCACCACCGCTGCCGGACTGCTGGTGGCGATCCCCACGCTGTTCCTGTACCGCTACCTGCGTGGCAAGGTCGAGGAGCTGGTCGTGGTCATGGAGGCGGAGGCGATCAAGCTCATGGAAGCCATCTACCGGCCGGCCGAGTCCGGGGGAACCTCGCGGTGAGAATGCGCACCCGCCAGTCGGAGGAGCCGGAGATCAACATCACCTCCCTGGTGGACGTGGTCTTCCTGCTGCTGATCTTCTTCATGGTGACCACCAGCTTCGTGCACATGTCCAACATCCACATCCAGCTGCCCACGGCCAGCAGCACGCCGCAGGCGCAGCAGAACGGACACCTGGTGGTTACGGTGGACCGCAAGGGCCGCTACTACGTCGACGGGCACCAGCTGGTGAATACTCGCGAGGACACGCTCCGGCGCGCCCTGCGCAAGGTCGCCGGGGGGGATCGCGACCGGCCGCTGACGATCCGTGCCGATGCACGCACCACCCACCAGTCCGTGGTGACGGTGCTCGATGTGGCCGGGGCGCTGGGCTTCCACAACATCGTGATCGAAACCGCGAACAGCGGCGCGAACGGAGGCTCATGAGCAGGCGCGACAAGGGCAAGCCGGCCAGTGCCTACTGGCAGCTGCTCAGGTATACCCGGCCGCACATGCGGGTGTTCCTGATCGCGGCCGTCGGCATGGCGTTCTTCGCGGCATCGGATACGACCTTCGCCTGGCTGATGAAGCCCCTGCTGGACGGCAGCTTCGTGCACCGGGATCCGACCGTGATCGCGATCATGCCGGTGGCCGTGATCGTGCTCTTCCTGGTCCGGGGGACCTCCGGGTTCGTGTCCCAGTACGGCATGTCGGACGTGGCCCGCCGGGTGATCAAGCAGCTGCGCCGCGAGGTGTTCGAGCACCTGCTGGTGCTGCCCGCGCGCAACTACGACCGCACCTCGTCCGGCCACCTGCTGTCGCTGATGACCTACAACGTAGAACAGGTGGCGGAGTCCTCGAGCCAGGCGGTCACCATCATGATCCGGGACACCCTGACGGTCATGGGGCTGGTGGGCCTGATGTTCTACCTGAGCCCGATCCTGACGCTGTTCCTGGTGCTCGTGGGACCCTTCGTGGCGCTGCTGATCCGCTACGTGAGCGCCCGTTTCCGCCGCTACAGCCGGAGGATTCAGGACTCCATGGGGGACGTCACCCACGTCACTGAGGAAGTGATCGAGGGCCACCGGGTGGTCAAGATGTTCGGTGGACGGGATTACGAGTCGTACCACTTCGAGGGCGTCAACGAGAAGAACCGCAAGCTGCAGATGCGCCTCGCCGCGACGCGGGCGGCCAGCAACCCGGTGGTGCAGTTCATCGCCGCCTGGGGCGTCGCCGGTGTGATCTACGTTGCGACCCTGCCGAGCATGCTCGACACCATGTCGCCCGGCACGTTCGCGTCTTTCATTGGCGCGATGCTGGGCCTGCTGCAGCCGCTGCGCCACCTCACCACCGTCAACGCCACCCTCCAGCGTGGCATCGCCGCGGCCGAGAGCATCTTCGACCTGCTTTCCTGGCCCCCCGAGCCGGATCATGGCGCGCGGCGCCTGGAGCGGGCCCGCGGCGAGATCGAGTACGACCGGGTCACGTTCGCCTACGAGCCGGAGAAGGGACCGGTGCTCCGGGACGTCAGCCTGAAGGTCCGGCCGGGCCAGACCGTGGCCATCGTGGGGCGCTCCGGGAGCGGCAAGTCGACCCTGGTGAGCCTGCTGCCCCGGTTCTACGAGCCGCAGCGGGGCCGGATCAGCCTCGATGGTATCGCGATCGATGTGCTGCGCCTGGCGGACCTGCGCAGCCAGATTTCGCTGGTGAGCCAGGACGTGACCCTGTTCAACGACACCATCTTCCGCAACATCGCCTACGGCATGCTGGGCGAAGTGGACGAGTCGAGCGTGATCGAGGCGGCCAAGCTGGCGCACGCGTGGTCCTTCATCCGGCACCTGCCGCAGGGTCTTCAGACCGAGATCGGCGACAACGGCGTGCTCCTCTCCGGGGGCCAGCGCCAGCGCCTGGCCATCGCCAGGGCCCTGCTCAAGGACGCGCCGATCCTGATCCTGGACGAGGCCACGTCGGCGCTGGACACCGAGTCCGAGCGGCATATCCAGGCGGCTCTGGACACGCTGATGAGCCGCCGCACGACCCTGGTCATCGCCCACCGCCTGTCCACCATCGAAAATGCCGACGCGATCGTCGTGATGCACGACGGCGAGGTGGTCGAGACCGGAAGCCACACCGAGCTCCTCGCCCGCGGCGGCCACTACGCGACGCTGCACCGCCTGCAGTTCGAGCATGCCGGGGTGGCGCAGGGGCTGACCACCCGGCAGTAGCAGGCGCATGCACCGTCTCCTCGATGCCCTTTGGTACGGACCGGCCTGGCGGGCCTGGCCGCTGTCGCCGCTGAGCGCCCTGTTCCGGGGGGTGGCCGGCGTGCGCCGTGCCCTCTACCGGAGCGGCGTTTTCCGCGTGCACCGCTTCCCGGTGCCGGTGGTCGTGGTCGGCAACCTCACCGTGGGCGGCACGGGCAAGTCGCCGCTGGTGGTCCGGCTGGCGGCACTGCTGGCCGAGCACGGCTGGCGTCCCGGGATCGTGGTGCGGGGATACCGCGGCGGGGCGGAGGAATGGCCACGCCGGGTGACCGGGGAAAGCGATCCGGCGGAAGTCGGTGACGAGGCGGTGCTGCTGGCACGGCGGTGCAGATGTCCGGTGGTGGCGGGGCCGGAACGGGCCGCGGACGTGCGCCTTCTGCTGGGGGACGGCGCACGGCGCCCGGATGTCGTGCTTTGCGACGACGGGCTTCAGCACTATGCGCTGGCGCGCGACATCGAGCTCGTGGTGGTGGACGGCCGGCGGGGCTGGGGCAACGGTCACTGCCTTCCGGCGGGCCCCCTGCGCGAGCCCCTGCGGCGGCTGCGCGAGGTCGACTTCGTGCTGGTGAACGGGCCCGGACAGGCACCACCCCACGGACACCGGATGCAGCTGGTTCAGGGCGACGCCGTGTCGCTGGCGGGGCATACACGGCGCCCGCTGCGGACGTTCGCGGGAGAGACGGTGCACGCGGTGGCCGGGATCGGGAATCCGCAGCGCTTTTTCGATCAGCTTGCCGAAGCCGGTCTGGAGGTCATCCCGCATGCGTTCCCGGATCACTACGCGTACCGCCCGGCCGACGTTCGCTTCAGCGACGGCAGGGTGGTCGTCATGACCGAAAAGGACGCGGTAAAATGCACGGGATTCGCTGGCGGGGAGCACTGGTACGTCCCCGTGGAGGCAATCCTGGGTTCCGAAGTCGAGGCCGCGTTGCTCGAGCGTCTCGAACAGGCGCGGACGCCGGCCGGAGGGCGCGGCGCGTGACGGGATGCCCCGACGCGCCGCCGGCCTGCTCCCGAATTCCATCCGCCGGTGTGCGGCGGTCGCTGGAGACCATACATGGACAAGAAGCTGTTGGACATCCTCGCCTGTCCCCTGTGCAAGGGGCCCCTGGTCTATCGCAAGGAGGAAGGAGAGCTCGTCTGCAAGGCGGACCGCCTGGCCTTTCCGATCCGGGATGACATCCCGGTGATGCTCGAGTCCGAAGCGCGGGAACTGGCGGCCGACGAGGAAGTGAAATGAAATTCCGGGTCGTCATCCCGGCACGGCATGGAGCCACCCGGCTGCCGGGCAAACCGCTGCGTATGCTGATCGGGCGGCCGATGATCTGGCACGTGTACCAGAGGGCGGTGGAGAGCGGTGCCGATCAGGTGGTGATTGCCACCGATCACCGGTCCGTGATGGAAGCCGGCTCGGGTTTCGGGGCCGAGCTGTGCATGACGTCCCGGAGCCATCGTTCCGGCTCGGACCGTATCGCGGAGGTGGCCGAGAAATACGGCTGGGACGACGCCGACATCGTGGTCAATCTCCAGGGCGACGAGCCGACCATGCCGCCGGAGAACGTCGCGCGCGTGGCGGAGAACCTGTCCGGCACGGAAGGCGCCGACATCGCCACCCTGTGCACCCCGGTGGGAACGGTCGAGGAGCTGCTCGATCCGGACGTGGTCAAGGTCGTGCGTGACTCGCGGGAGTTCGCCCTGTACTTCAGCCGCGCGCCGGTTCCCTGGAACCGGGACGGAGGATTCTCGGTCGATGCCGGCATGCCCCCCGGGATCTGGTATCGCCATATCGGCCTCTATGCCTACCGGGTACATGCGCTGCGGCGGTATACGCAGCTCGACCCGTGCGACCTGGAGAGTAAGGAGAGCCTGGAGCAGCTGCGCGCCCTGTGGCACGGCATGCGGATCCATGTGGGCGATGCGCTGGCCCTGCCGGGCATCGGCGTGGATACCGAGGCCGACCTGGAACGGGTGGAGCAGCTGCTCCGGGAAGAAGAGGAAGCCTAGGAGCGCCGCCACATGGTCCGGGTGCTGTTCGTCTGTCTCGGCAACATCTGCCGGTCACCGTCCGCGGAAGGGGTGGCGCGCCGCCTCGCCGAACACGAGGGGCTCTCCTCGCGGCTGGAATTCGATTCCGCCGGTACCGCGGCCTACCACGTCGGGGAACCTCCCGATCCTCGCATGCAGGAAAGCGCCGCGCGCCGGGGTCTGGACTTGGCGACGTTCCGGGCGCGCCAGGTGAATCGAAGCGATTTCAGTAGCTTCGACTACCTCCTTGCGATGGATTCTTCGAACCTGGAAGTGCTGCGCGAGATGTGCCCGGAGGGCTGGCGCGGGCACCTGGGATTGCTCATGGAGTTCGCGCCGGAAGCCGGCTTCGCGTCGGTTCCCGACCCGTACTACGGCGGCTCGGCGGGATTCGAACGGGTCCTCGACCTGCTGGAAGAGGCCAGCGAGGGACTGATCACGCATCTGCGCCGCCGGCACGGCTTCTGAAACGCGGCCCGGCGCGTGGCCGGGCCGGCTGTGCCGCGCGCCCCCGGTCAGCGGTCGACGTCCGAAGACGGATCGTCCGGCTTCTCACCCTCGGTTCCGGGACCGGCATATTCCGGCCGGGTGCGCTTGTGCCCGGTCCCGGTGTCGGGCGGAGTGCCGGCTGCCGTCCCGGGCTCTCCGGAATCCGGTCCGCCAGTGTCCCGGTCCGCCGTCGGGGCGTCCCGGGTTTCCGCCGGGGATCGGTCCGGGGCCGGCGGGGGTGCCGATTCCCGGGCCTCTTCCCTGTTCGCGTCAGCGCCCGGCGTGTCCGCGGTCATCGTGTCGGGGCGGCTCCCGCGGGGAGGCCCGGACTCCGCGCCCGCGCTGACGGGGCTGGTTTCGGCGCCGGACGGCTTCCCGGCGGAGGTGTCCGGCATGGCCGGCTGTCCGGCGGGCGTCGACGTGTCCCCCGCGCCGGCCGGTTCGGCCGGAGACGGGTGCGCGGACCCGGCATCATCGCCGGCTACGCTACCGCCCGGGTGGGGTTCCGGGGCGCGTGCCGGATCGGCGGACGCGCCTTCCGGCTTGCCGCGGGCGCCGTTCTGCTGCTCCTGTGCCGTGCCGGTATCCGCGCCGTTCGACTGGGCCCCGGCCGAGGAAGAACGGCGCCGGCGACGGCCGCCCCGCCGGCCTCGGCGACTGCGTCCCGAGGCGGATCGGCTGCTGCCGCCATTGCCGCCATTGCCGCCATTGCCGCCGTTGTTGCCGTTGTTGCCGTTGTTGCCGTTGTTGCCGTTGTTGCCGTTGCCGGAGCCGCCCTCGGTGGTTGCCGCTTCCGCCGAAGCTTCGGCCCCGGACGGCTTCTTGTCCTTCTCCCGGTCATCGCGGGAACGGGGCTTGCCCGAGCCGGTCTTCTGCTCCTCCGGCGCCGATTTCCGCTGGCTCTTGCCGCTGCCGCCCTGACGGGACTTGTCTCCGCCGCGTGACTCGTTTCTGCCACCGCGCTCACCGGATCGGTTGCCCCGGTTGTCATCGCGGCGCCCGCTGCCGCGGCCCTGCCGGGAAGACTTCTGTTCGGTCTGTTTGCGTGCACGCGATTGGCTCTTGCCGCCGTCCTCCCCGTCGCGGCCGGAACGACGGGCGGTGGCGGCCTGTCCGGCGGCGGATTCGGCCGTGTCCGCGTCACCCGCTCCAAACAGGCGCTGCCAGACGCGTTTGAGCACACCCGTGGATTCCGCTTCCCGGGTTTCCGGCGCATTCGGCGACGGAGCGGGGCGGCTGGGGGCCACCATGCGCACCGCAGGCTGCTCGGGTGCCACCGTACGGGCGGGTGCCGACGGACCCTCGACCTCGATCAGCGCTTCGTCGACCAGGCGATAACTGGCTTCGGCGTGACCCTCGGCCGGCAACTCGTCGTCGCGCACCCGCTCGATGGTGAAGCGGGGAGTATCGAGGTGGGGATTCGGCACCACCATCAGTGATACGCCGCAACGGCTCTCGATATGTGCGAGCTCGGCGCGCTTTTCGTTCAGGAGGTAGCTGGCGACCGATACCGGCACCTGGACCTGGACCTGGCCGGTGCGCTCCTTCATCGCCTCCTCCTCGAGCAGGCGCAGGATCGACAGCGCGAGGGACTCCACGCTGCGGATGTGACCCTGCCCGTTGCAGCGGGGACAGACGATCTGGCTGTACTCGCCGAGAGAGGGCCGCAGCCGCTGACGGGACATCTCCAGCAGGCCGAAGCGCGAGATCCGTCCGATCTGGACCCGGGCACGGTCGACCTTCATCGCCTCGCGCAGGCGGCTCTCGACCTCGCGCTGGTTGCGTGCCGGGGACATGTCGATGAAATCGATCACCAGCAGTCCCCCGAGGTCCCGGAGGCGGAGCTGCTTGGCGATCTCGTCGGCGGCCTCGAGGTTGGTGTTGAGCGCCGTTTCCTCGATGTCGGCGCCCTTGGTGGCCCGTGCCGAGTTGATGTCGATGCTGGTCAGGGCCTCGGTATGGTCGATGATGATCGCGCCGCCCGAGGGCAGGGTCACCTCGCGACGGAAGGCCGTCTCGATCTGGCTCTCTATCTGGTACCGGTTGAACAGCGGAACCTCGTCCTCGTAGAGCTTCAGCCGGGCCAGGTTGTGCGGCATCACCTGGTCCATGAAGTCCCGCGCCTGCTGATACACCTCGGCGTCGTCGACCAGGATCTCGCCGACGTCCGTGCGCAGGTAATCCCGCAGCGCCCGGATGATGACGTTGCTCTCCTGGTGAATGAGGAACGGTGCCTTGCGCGACTCGGCGGCCCGCTCGATCGCCTCCCACAGGTGGAGCAGGTAATCGAGGTCCCACTGCAGCTCCTCGATGCTGCGGCCGACGCCGGCGGTACGCACGATCACGCCCATGCCGCTGGGGATCTGCAGGTTGCGCAGCGCCTCCTTGATCTCGTCGCGGTCTTCGCCCTCGATGCGCCGGGATACGCCTCCGGCGCGGGGGTTGTTCGGCATCAGCACGAGGAAACGGCCGGCGAGGCTGATGAAGGTCGTCAGCGCGGCCCCCTTGTTGCCGCGCTCCTCCTTCTCCACCTGGATCACCAGCTCCTGACCTTCCTTGATGGCGTCCTGGATGCTGACGCGCCCGCCGCCGGTATCCGCTCCTTCCTGGAAGTAGTTGCGGGCGATCTCCTTCATGGGCAGGAACCCGTGGCGTTCGGAGCCGTAATCCACGAAGGCGGCGTCCAGGCTGGGCTCTACGCGGGTAATGCGGCCCTTGTAGATGTTGGCCTTCTTCTGTTCGCGGGAAGGGACCTCGATGTCGAGGTCATAGAGCTGCTGTCCGTCGACGAGGGCAACGCGCAACTCCTCTGGCTGAGTTGCGTTCACCAGCATTCTTTTCATGTTCTGAACTCTTCGGGCTCTACCGCCGCCACACCGACCTGGAGCATGACCGACCGGACAGGCCGACCGCCAGTCACCGCTTGCGCGGCGACCGGGCCGGTGGTCCGCTCGCGTGTCCACCGGGGCCGAGAAACGGTCGACGGCCGGGGATGGCGCGGGAGCACGTATCTGGTTGACTGACCCGGCGCTCAGGCCGTATCCGGCGAGCGCCCCTCACTTGTTCCGTCGGCTTGCCGAATCCCGGCAGCCGGCAGCGAAACTTGCCGTACCGCCTACGCCGGAACGGTTCGACATCGGCGCGTACTGCGGTACCAGAGGAATATACCAACCTTGCGTAAGTGCTTCAATTCAGCGAAATGGGGTGGCGGGCACGGATGCGGCCGAATGCCGGCGCTGGTGTAGAATGGCGGCCTTCGATACCGCCTCCTTCCGAGGATCGACACGGTTCCATGGCTCAAGACCGGCAGCCGGACCCGTCCCGCGTGAGCCACCTTCGGGTAGGTCCGGAGCGGGCGGGTCAGCGCATCGACAACTTCCTCCTGTCCGTGCTCAAGGGCGTTCCGCGGGCGCACGTCTACCGCATCGTCCGGCGCGGAGAGGTGCGTGTGAACCGCGGGCGCGTGTCGGCGGGATATCGCCTGCGCGAGGGCGATACCGTGCGCGTACCCCCCGTGCGACGGCGGTTGCGCGGAAGTGACGCGCCGCCGCCGGAGCTGGCGGACCTGCTTGCCGGCCGGATCCTCTATGAGGACCGGGACCTGCTGGTGCTCGACAAGCCGGCCGGGGTTCCCGTGCACGGGGGCACGGGAGCGCCCTTCGGCGTGATCGAGATCACGCGGGCGCTGCGGCCGGAGGAAAGTTTCCTCGAGCTGGCGCATCGCCTCGACCGGGAGACCAGCGGGTGCCTGGTGCTGGCGCGGCGGCGCGACGTTCTCACCAGTTTGCACCGGGCGTTCCGGGCGGGGGAATGCGACAAGGGCTACCTGCTGCTGGTGCGCGGGCACTGGACGGGCGGCGAGGGCGTGGTGCGCGCGGCCCTGGACGAGTCCGCGAGGGTGCGGGGCGAACGCCACGTGCGCGTCGCCGACGGCGGACGGGCGGCGGCGACGCGGTTCCGGCCGCTTGCCGACTACCGGCTCGACGGCGAAGCGGCGACCCTGATGGAAGCACGGCCGGAGACGGGACGCATGCACCAGATCCGCGTGCACGCGGCGCACGCGGGGTACCCGCTCGCCGGAGACCGCCGCTACGGCGACCCGGGCTTTAACCGGCGGTTGCGCGCGGCCGGTCTGCGGCGCCTGTTCCTGCATGCGCACGAACTGGTCCTTCCCGGGAGCCCGGACTGGCACTTCTCCGCGCCGCTGGCGCCGGACCTCGCTGCGGTCCTGGAGAGCCTGGAGGAAGTCGCGTGAGGGGTTCCGTGCGGCTGCTGGTATTCGACTGGGACGGCACGCTGATCGACTCCATCGGTCACATCGTCGCGGCCATGCAGGCGGCGATCCGGGACGCCGGACTGCCGCCGCGTTCCGAACGCGAGATCCGTGACATCATCGGTCTCGGGATCCGGGAGGCGACCGCCCGCCTGTTTCCCGGTCTGGACGGGCCGGAGCTGCGGCAGGCCCTGGGCAGCGCGTACCGCCGGCGGTACTACGCCGGCGGTGACGACAGCCAACTCCTGCCGGGGGTGGCAGGCGCCCTGGAGCGGCTGGCGGAGTCCGGCTACGTCCTGGCCGTGGCGACGGGCAAGAGCCGCCAGGGGCTCGATCGGGCGCTCGCGCGTACCGGTCTCGGCCACCGCTTCCGGGCGACCCGCTGCGCGGACGAGGGAAGGTCCAAGCCGCATCCCGATATGCTGGAGCATCTCCTCGGGGTCACCGGAACGCCCGCCGGCGCGGCCCTGATGGTGGGCGACTCCGAACACGACCTGCGCATGGCGCGCAGTGCGGGAGTGGGCGCGGTGGGGGTCTGCAGCGGCGCGCACGGGGAGAGCGTGCTGCGTCGCTGCGATCCGCTGGTGTGCCTGGCCGGCGTGGGCGACCTGCCCGCGTGGCTCGGCCGGGCGGGTCTCGGACCGGCGATGGAATAGGACGCCTGTGCGGCCGGCTCAGGGAACCCGCACGCCCCGCGCGCGGAGCATCTCCGCCAGGCGGATCAGGGGCAGGCCCATCAGCGCGGTGGGGTCGTCGCCGTGTACGGCGCGGAACAGGCTGATGCCGAGCGCCTCGCTGCGAAAGCTGCCGGCGCAGTCGTAGGGGCGCTCACGCGTCACGTAGCGCTCGATCTCGGTCGGCGCGAGCTCGCGGAAGACCACCTCGGTGGCGACGCTGCAGCTGTCGCGGTCGCCGCCGCGGGCATCCAGCAGGCACACGCCCGTCAGGAAGCGCACGCGCCTGCCGGAAAGGCGGGCGAGCTGGTCCAGGGCCCCTTCGTGCCCCCCCGGCTTGCCCAGCGCCCGCCCATCGATCTCGGCCACCTGGTCGGATCCGATGATCAGGGCGCCGGGATGTGCTCCCGCAACGGCCGCAGCCTTGGCACACGAAAGCCGCAGCACCAGTGCGTCCGGGCTTTCGCCCGCACGGCCCGACTCGTCGATATCGGCCGGATGCACCTCGAAGGCCAGTTCCAGCCGCTCCAGCAGCTGCCGGCGATAGGGCGAGCCCGAGGCGAGGATGATGCGACGTTCGTGGGACATGGCCGGCAGCTTTTACGGCAGCGGCCGCCGCGTGTCAACCGCCAGGTGGTGATCGCTCCCGCAAAAACAGGCAGTTGCCGGCCGCAGCGCTTTGACAACACGGGACCGCATCCATAAGATACGCCGCTTATGGTCGCGACGCTTCCTGCCGAACTGGACGTCAGGCGCCTGACGGACGCGGGCGCGGAGCTGGAGGGCGCGCTGCCGCTGGCGGGCATGGAGCGGCTCGCGGACATGATGCTCGGTCCGGGGCGGGAGCAGGTCTCGGTGCGGCTCCGGTTCCTGCGCGACGAAACCGGACGGCGGCTGTTGCGCGGACAGCTGCAGGCGCCGGTCACCTGCCGGTGTCAGCGTTGCCTGGAGCCGGTGCGACTGGATCTCGAGCATGACTTCACCATCGAGTTCGTGTGGGGCATGTCGCAGCTTCCGCAGGTGGAGCACAACCACAGCCCGTACGTGCTCGAAGGCGACGAGCCCCTGTCGCTCGCGGAGCTGGTGGAAGACGAGCTGATCCTGGCGATGCCGGTCGTCGCCCGGCACGGGGGAGTGGAATCCTGCGAGCCACCGCGGCATGATGCCGACCGCGGCGAGGCCACGGACGGCGGCGCAGGCGGCGGGGAAGGGCCCTTTGCGGGCCTGGCCCGCCTCAAGTCGCGCAAGTGAGCCCGCATCGGAGCGGGAACGGGGCAGCAAACAGCAATCAGGTTCGGAGCGATAAGACATGGCGGTACAGCAGAATCGCAAGACGCCCTCCAAGCGGGGCATGCGTCGCGCCCACGACGCCCTTCGCCGGCCCACCCTGTCGGTGGACAGCACCACGGGCGAGACGCATCGGCGCCACCACATCACGCCCGACGGCTACTATCGCGGGCGCAAGGTGACCCAGTCCGGGGAAGACTGAAACGATCGCATACAGTGCACCACGGATGCCGTTCCGGGCCGCGGCCGCCCGCCGCATCCGGTTGCGGGTTCAACCCCGGGTGTCTTCCGCGTCGGCGTCTGCCGCCGATGCGGTGAGGCAACCGGGGTTCGTGTTTCGGGGGGGCGGATCGACAGCATGGCGCAGCGCCTGACGATTTCACTGGATGCGATGGGGGGCGACCATGGACCCGACGTGGTCGTTCCCGCCGCACTGCACGCTGCCGGGCAACATCCCGACCTGCACCAGATCCTGGTCGGCGACGAGGGCGTGCTGCGTGAAGCGCTGGAGCGGAACGGTGCGGGCACCGGGCCCAGCCTCTCCATCCGCCACGCCTCCCAGACCGTCGGCATGGATGAGCCGCCTTCCAAGGCCCTGCGCAACAAGAAGGATTCCTCCATGCGCGTGGCCATCGACCTGGTGAAGGAAGGCAGCGCCGATGCCTGTGTCAGCGCGGGCAACACCGGAGCCCTGATGGCGACCGCCCGCTTCGTGCTGAAGACCATCGGGGGCATCGACCGTCCGGCGATCAGTTCCGCGATCCCGTCGATCTACGGTCACACCTACATGCTGGACCTCGGGGCCAATACCGAGTGCACGCCGGAGCAGCTGTTCCAGTTCGCCGCCATGGGATCGGTGCTGGTCACCGCCGTCAACAGCATCGATGCGCCCAGGGTGGGGCTGCTGAATATCGGCGAGGAGGAGATCAAGGGCATCGAGGCCGTGCGCCGGGCGGCCCAGCTGCTCAGTCAGAGCAGCCTGAACTACGTGGGCTTTGTCGAGGGTGACGACATCTACACGGGCGAGGTCGACGTGGTCGTCTGTGACGGCTTCGTGGGCAATGTCGCCCTCAAGACCAGCGAGGGCCTGGCCAAGCTGGTGGGGCATTACGTGCGGGAGGAATTCTCGAGCTCGGTCTATTCCCGCCTTGCGGCGCTGGTGGCCTGGCCGGTCCTGCGCCGCCTGCGCTCCCGGATGGATCCGCGGCGGTACAACGGCGCCAGCCTGCTGGGTCTCCAGGGCATCGTGATCAAGAGCCACGGCGGCGCGGACACGTACGCTTTCGCGAACGCCATCAGTATGGCTATGCTTGAGGTGAAAAAATCCGTACCGAAAAGAATCGGCCACCTTGTAGCCTCCGCGATGGCCGACGTCAGCGAGAGAGAGACCTGAATTCATGTACTCCCGTATCCTGGGCACCGGCCGCTGCCTTCCGCGGAAGATCGTCACCAACAAGGACCTCGAAAAGGTCATCGACACTTCGGACCAGTGGATCCGGGAACGCTCGGGCATACGCCAGCGCCATATCGCCGGAGACGATGAGACCACCACCGACCTGGCCGAGGGCGCGGCCCGCAATGCGCTGGAGGCGGCCGGGATCGAGCCGGAAGAGCTGGACCTGATCGTATTCGGTACCACGACGCCGGACCAGGTCTTTCCCAACAGCGGCGTGATCCTGCAGTCCAAGCTCGGGATCGCCGGGATCCCGGCGTTCAGTCTGGAAGCGGCCTGCACCGGTTTCATCTATGCGCTCAGCGTGGCCGACAAGTTCGTACGCACCGGCGAGGCCCGGCGCGCGCTGGTGATCGGTGCCGAGCGGATATCCGCCCTGGTGGACTGGAGCGACCGCTCCACCTGCGTGCTGTTCGGTGACGGTGCGGGCGCGGTGGTGCTGGGTCCGGACGACGAGCCGGGCATTCTCGCGACCCACCTGCATGCCGACGGGACCTACAAGGATCTGCTCTATTTCCCGTCCGGCCCCGGCAAGGACTTCCGGCACACCAGCGACGGTCACGTGATGATGAAGGGCAACGAGGTGTTCCGCGTGGCCGTCACGCAGCTCGGCAGGGTGGTGGAGGAGACCCTGGAACGCAACCACCTCGACAAGGAAGACATCGACTGGCTGATCCCGCACCAGGCCAATATCCGGATCATCCAGGCCACCGCGAAGAAGCTGCAGATGCCGATGGAGAGGGTGGTGGTGACGGTCGACCAGCATGCCAATACCTCGGCCGCATCGGTGCCGATGGCACTGGACGTGGCGGTGCGCGACGGCCGGGTCAAGCGCGGCCAGACGCTGCTGCTGGAAGCGTTCGGGGGTGGCTTTACCTGGGGATCCGCGCTGGTGCGCTACTGACGGCCGCGCCCGGTCCGGCGAGGGGCTCAGGGCGCGATCAGCTGGTTGAGGTCGAAGATCGGCAGCAGGATGGCGATCACGATGGTCGCCACCATCGCCCCCATCAGCAGGATGATGCCGGGCTGCACCACCGCCATCAGGGTCTCGATCAGGGCCTGCATCTCCTGCTCCTGGTTGCGCGCCGCGCGGTCCAGCATCTCCTCGAGGCGGCCGCTGGTCTCCCCGCTGGCGATCAGATGGATCGTCATGGGCGGGAACAGGCGGCTGTTCCCCAGCGCCTTGCTGATCGCCGAGCCCTCGCGCACGCGCCGGGTGGCGTCATCGACCGCCTCGCGCATGGGAATGTTGCTCACCACCTGGCCGGCGATGCGCAGCGCTTCCAGCACCGGCACGCCGCTGCCCGCCAGGATGCTCAGCGTGCGCGCGAAGCGCGCGGCGTTGAGGCCCGCCACCAGCCGCGACAGCAGGGGGGCCCGCAGCAGCATCCGGTGGTAGCGTCGCCGCGGTCCAGGGCGCTGGAGCAGGAAGTACAGGCCGATGCTTCCCGCGATGACGGCAACCAGCAGGTACGGCCAGCCCACCCGCAGGAACGCGCTCAGCGCGATCAGCATGCGCGTAAGCAGCGGCAGCGTCTGGTTGTGGTGCTGGAACACCTGGGCCACGGTCGGGATGACATAGGTTACCAGTCCGAGAGCCACACCCATGGCGACGATGAACAGCGCGGCCGGGTAGATCAGCACCAGCAGGGCCTGCTGGTGCATCTGCTGGCGGCTCTCGGTGTAGTCCGCGAGCCGGTCCAGCACTTCCTCCAGGTGCCCGGACTGCTCGCCCGCCTGGACCGTCGCCAGGTAGATCTCGGGGAATACCCGGGGGAACTGCGCCAGCCCCGTGGCCAGCGGGTGACCCTCCATCACGCGCGAGCGGATTGCCAGCACCATGCTCTTCAGGCGCGCCCGGTCCGTCTGCTGCGAAACCGCCAGCAGCGCCTCTTCCAGCGGAAGCGCGGCGCGCACCAGGGTCGCTAGCTGGCGCGTGATCAGCGCGAGGTCGCTGGCGCTGATGCGGCGCCCGAAGCGCATCCGTCGCGGCGCGTTCGGGCCGGTCCGGGTTTCGCTCACCGGAGAGACATCCAGCGGGATCAGCCCCTGCTCGCGCAGCTGCTGGCGGACCTGGCGGGGCGTATCGCCCTCGGCGACGCCCTTCCTCTGGCGACCGGTGCGATCGAGAGCCGCGTACTCGTAGGCGCCCACCCGCTCAGGCCTCCCGGGTCACGCGCAGGACCTCGGACAGGGCGGTCGTCCCGTTCAGGATGTGCCGGAAGCCGTCCCGGCGGATGCCCGGGCTCATGCGCCGGGCATGCACCTCGAGGGCGTGCTCGCTTTCCCCGGCGTGGATCATCCGGCGCATCTCGTCGTCCACGACGACCACCTCGTAGATGCCGGTGCGGCGGTGGTAACCGGTCTGGTTGCACTCCGGGCAGCCCGTTGCGCGATACAGCGAGGGAGGATTCTCGGCCGGCAGGTCCAGCAGGTCGCATTCCTCGGCCGAGGGCAGGTATGGTTCGCGGCAGTGCCGGCAGAGCACCCGCACCAGCCGCTGGGCCATGAGCCCGACCAGGCTGGAAGAAAGCAGGAACGGCTCCACGCCCATGTCGCGCAGACGGGTGACGGCGCCGATGGCGGTATTGGTGTGCAGCGTGGAGAACACCAGGTGCCCGGTGAGGCTCGCCTGTACCGCGATTTCCGCGGTCTCCAGGTCACGGATCTCGCCCACCATGACCACGTCGGGATCCTGGCGCAGGATCGCCCGCAGGCCGCGCGCGAAGGTCATGTCGACGCGGGTGTTGACCTGGGTCTGGCCGATGCCGTCGAGGTAATACTCGATGGGATCCTCGACCGTCATGATATTGCGGCTCTGGTCGTTGAGCCGGGTTAGCGACGCGTACAGGGTGGTGGTCTTGCCCGATCCGGTGGGGCCGGTGACCAGGATGATGCCGTAGGGGCTGCCGAGGAGCTCGTCCATCGACCTGAGATGCTCGCGGGACATCCCGAGCTCCGGGAGGTCCAGGCGTCCGGACTGCTTGTCCAGCAGCCGCAGCACCACCCGCTCCCCATGACCGGAGGGCAGGGTGGAGACACGCACGTCGACCGCGCGGCCGGCGACCCGCAGGGAGATGCGGCCGTCCTGGGGCAGGCGCTTCTCGGCGATGTCGAGACGCGCCATCACCTTGATGCGCGATACCAGCAGCGGCGCCAGCACCCGCTGCGGCTCGAGCACCTCGTGCAGCACGCCGTCGACGCGGAAGCGCACCAGCAGCCGGTTCTCGAAGGGCTCTATGTGGATGTCCGAGGCGTCCTCCTTGATCGCCTCGGTGAGCAGGGCGTTGATCAGACGGATGATGGGAGCGTCGTCCTGGCTCTCCATCAGGTCTTCCGGCTCCGGCATGTGCTGCGCCAGCTGATAGAGGTCCACTTCCTCGTCCAGTCCCTCCATCATCTGCATGGCCGCGCTGGAGCCGGCCTCGTAGTCCTGCTGCAGGCGCTGCTCGAATACCGCGCGCTCCACCGGCTCCAGGCGCAGGGGGTGGCCGATCGCGCGGCGAAGCTCGGCTACGATCATGGGGTCGAGATCTTCGCGGCAGAGCACCGTGACCTCGCCGTCCGCGTCCACGCGCGGGTCGACCAGCACGCCGTGGCGGCGGGCGAAAGCGAACGACGGGCGGTGGACGCCCTGCTCCTCCGGCCCGGCGTCCGCCCGCGTTTCCTGCGATGTGGGTTCCGGCGTGCTCATTGCTGCTGGGATCCGTCCGACGGTGAGGATGCTCCGGAACTGCCGGCGGTATCGGCCGCTCCCGCGGCACCGGCCGGCCGTTTCGGCTTGCCCGCGGGCGGCGCGGAGCCGGCGCCGCTGCCCGCAGCGGCACTGCCGGACGAACCGGTCGGGGACGAGCCCTGGTTCCCGGACCGGAGGTCGATGGGCGGCATCGTGGGCTGCTTGCTGCCGGGCATCAGGTTTATCCCGCCCTTGTTGACGCGCTGCTCGAGCGCGCGCAAGTACTGATACTTCTGCTGCGTGTAGCGCGCCGTGTCAACACCGCTGCGCAGGATCCGGGGCCGGATGAAGACCATCAGGTTGCGCTTGGTCTTCTTGCTGTTGCGGTAGCGGAAGAGCTGACCGAGCACCGGGATGCTCCCGAGCACCGGGACCCGCTGCTCGTTCTGCTCCACGTGGGTATCGATCAGCCCGCCGAGCACGATGGTCTGGTCGTCGTTGCAGATGACATTGGTGTTGATCGTGCGCTTGTTGGTGATCAGGCCGTAGCCACTGGTCGCGGTGCTCTGGACGCTCGAGACCTCCTGCTGGATCTTGAGCTCGACCGAATTGCCCTCGTTGATCTTGGGCGTGATCTTGAGCTTGATGCCGACTTCCTTGCGCTCGATGGTCTGGAAGGGGTTGACGGTGTTGCTGGCGTTGGTGGTGCCGTTGGTGTACTGCCCGGTGACGAAGGGCACCTCCTGTCCCACGGTGATCTCGGCTTCCTCGTTGTCCAGGGTGGTCAGCGTCGGGGTGGACAGGATGTTGGTGTCGTTGCTGCTCGCCAGCGCCCGCAGCAGGACTCCGAAATTGACCCCGTTGCTGTTGAGCCGGCCGACACCGAGGGTCAGCCCTTCCAGCTGCGGCAGCACCTGTTGCGGGGCGCCGGCCAGGCTCGCGAGGCCCGAGTTGGTCTGGTTGAAGTTGGTGATGGCCGCCGGACTGTTGGTGCTGCCGCCGCCCTCGGCGGCCCACTGGATACCCAGCTCTGCGGCCTTGTCGGAGCTGATCTCGGCAATGATGGCGTCGACCAGCACCTGGGCGCGGCGCACATCGAGCTCGCGCACCAGGGTCTTGATGGTCGACATCGCCTGCGGCGGAGCGGTGACGATGAGCGCGTTGGTCGCCTTGTCGGCGACGATGCTGATCTTGCCGTTGCCGCCCCCGGAAAGCGCCGCCGCGGCAGCCGAAGCGCTCGCCGATCCCCCGGACCCCTGGCCGGAGCCGCCGCCGCTGCTGCTCTGGCCGGTAACCACCTTCTCGAGGATCTGGGCCAGGTCAGTCGCGTCGGCGTAGTTCAGATAGACCACCTGGCTGTTGCCCTGCTTCTCCAGGGGCTGGTCCAGCCGGGAGATGAGCTGGCGCATGCGCTTGCGCTGTGCCGGGTCCCCGGTGAGCAGCACACTGTTGGTGCGCGGATCGGCCAGCGCCTTGACCTCGGGGCCGTTGTTGCCGCCACCGGACTTGCTGATTGCGTTTACGATCTGGGCGACGTTCTTGGCACTGGCGTGCTGCAGTTGAACCACGTCCACGTTCTGGCTCTGGCTTTCGTCCATGCTGTGGACGATCCTCGCCAGGCGGCGCACGTTCGCGGCGCGGTCCGAGATGATCAGCATGTTCGCGGGCGGATAGGCGGCCAGGTGCCCGTACTGGGGCACCAGCGGGCGCAGGATGGGCACCAGCTGTGCCGCGGGAATGTTGTTGACCTTCACCACCCGGGTGACCACGTCCGCTGGCGCCGGCGGCTTCGGCCGGCCGGTGGCGCCGTACTGCTTGGCGTCGACCTCGGGCACGATCTTGGTGACGTTCTTGCCTTCCACGGCCGCGTAGCCGTTGACCTCGAGGATTTCCAGGAAGGTTTTCCACAGTGCCTTCTCGCCCATCGGGGTGGACGAGATCACGGTCACGTTTCCCTTCACGCGGGGGTCGACGATGAAATTGCGACCGGTGGCGTCGCTGACAGTCTCGATCAGCGCCCGGATGTCCGCATTCTTGAGATTGAGCGTGATCTTGCCGTTGCCCGCGGCCTTTGTGCTGCCGCCCGCACCGGCGCTGCCGGACGGTGCCTGCGATGCCGGCCCCTGCGCACCCTCACCGGCGGCAACGGCGGTCGACAGCATGGCCGTGGCGGCGAGGAACAGGACGACGGAGACAGCGAGCGGAAGAGTGCGGCGGGCCTGGAGTGCTTTCATGCAGGTTCCGTTCTGCTTTATGCGGCGGTTTTCGTGTGGGCGATTGTCGGCCGTGACGGCGTCAATTGTCCAGCGAGACGGTCACCGTCTTCTGCTGGCCCCCGCGATCGACCACGAGGCTCAGCTGGCTGGCGCCCTTGAGGGTCTGCATCAGGTTGAAGGCCTTGCTCGGCTGGTCGAGGTCGACGCCGTTGACGGACTTCACGAGATCCCCGGGATGCAGGCCCAGCCGATGGAACAGCGAGCCGTCCGGGCCCGGGTAGACACGGTAGCCCGCCAGCTTGCCGCTGCGGTAGACCGGGCGTACCCGTACCAGGTTGGCGAGCTTGTCCGGGTTCGACAGGATCTGGTTGCGGACCTGCGCCAGCTGCGCGCCGCCGGAGGAGCCCGGCCCCGGGCCGGCGTTGCCCTGCGCGGCGCTCCCGTGCAGCAGGTCCTGCTTGTTCGCGTGGGGCAGCCGGAGAGCCTCCAGCGCGCCGTTGCGCCGGATGATCACCCGGTCCGGGTAGATGTGCGTGACCACGGCGTTTCCGGGGAGCTGGTCGCCGACGCCATAGATCTTCTCGTCCTGATTGCCCCGGGCGATGATCGCGCGCGAACGGCCGGCGCGACCCGAGGTGAAGATGCCGTAGAGCTTGAGGTTGAGCCCGGTCTCCGGCGCGTTGATCGGGCCGTTGCCCGTCGGATTCTGGGGCGGGGCCTGGCCGAACAGGTTGCGGGCGGCGATGCGCTTGATACCCTGCTCCGGCGCGGGCCCGGCACCCTGGCTGGCGCTCCTGCCCGGCGCCCCGGCCCGATCCGCGCCCGCCGGCGGGGCGAAGGCCTGGCCGGTGGCCTGCCAGACGGCGTCCGCGGCAGCGTGCGCCAGCAGCACCACCAGCGCCAGCGTAACCAGCTCCGGCAGGTGGCCCAGCAGGTAGCGCTGCACCCGCCGGAGCAGCTCGATTGGGAGTCCGTCCGCGGCCATGAGTCCTGGGTCAGGGTATACCGGCCCCGGCGTTCCAGGCCGGGAGCGGTCGATCATACCCCGCGCCCGGGGAACCCCACAACACGGGGTCCGGCGAGGGGCTTCGGCGGGGAAGGGGGGTTTAAAAGCGATCCCGTTCGCCGCAAAATTTCCCTGTGGGGAAGCTGTCGCCCTCACCGCCCGCGGCCGGGAACCCTCGATGCGGGGGCACGGTCTGACGCGGGTGGCCACCAGAGCATCCGCCGGCCGGCGGTGCGGCAGCTGGGAGCACACGGGCAACACGCGGCTGGCAGCGGATCAGGTCATGGCGCAACGCAAGCACACCCAGGGCGATGAAGGCATCGCGGTCAAGGAATCGCGGCCGGAGGTCAAGGAACCGCCGCTGTACAAGGTCGTGCTCCTGAACGACGACTACACGCCGATGGAGTTCGTCGTGCATGTGCTGGAGACCTTTTTCGGCATGGGGCACACCAAGGCCACCCAGATCATGCTGCAGGTCCATACCCAGGGAAAGGCGGTATGCGGCATCTTCACCGCGGAGATCGCGGAGACCAAGGTCGCGCAGGTGAACGAGTATGCGCGCAAGCACCAGCATCCGCTGCTGTGCTCGATGGAGCGCGCGTGACTGCCGTTCGACGGGGCAACGGGGCCGCCGGCACGCCGGTCGAGATGGACGCCGGCGCAATTTCTGCTAATGATAGAGACGTGAGCCGCGGCGAGCGGGGCCGTGGCGGCGGATGCGGAAGGCGGGCAGCCTTCCGGCCAATGCACGCGGAGGGAACCGCTCCTCCAGGGTAGAGATCATGCTGAGCAAAGAGCTTGAGTACACCATCAACGCGGCGTTCAACGACGCGCGGGAGAAGCGGCACGAGTTCATCACCGTGGAGCACCTTCTCCTGGCGTTGCTGGACAACTCGATGGTGGCCGAGGTGTTGCGCGTCTGCGGATCCGACCTCGATACGCTGAGCCGCGACCTGCGCGACTTCATCGAGGCCAACACCCCGGTGCGCGACAATCTCGATACCCAGGACGTGCAGCCCACGCTGGGCTTCCAGCGCGTGCTCCAGCGCGCGTTCTTCCACGTGCAGTCGGCCGGCAAGAAGGAAGTCACCGGGATCAACGTGCTGGTCGCGATCTTCAGCGAGCAGGACTCGCACGCGGTGTACCTGCTCAACAAGCAGGCGGTCACCCGCCTGGACGTGGTCAACTACATCTCGCACGGCATCCGCAAGGTGCACGACGGCGAGGAATCGGAAGAGGTGCGCGAGGACACCGAGGAAAGCGGCGAGCGCGAGGAGACCGGCAACACCCCGCTGGAGCTGTATGCGACCAATCTCAACCGGCAGGCGCGGACGGGGCGGATCGATCCCCTGATCGGGCGCGAGTACGAGATCGAGCGCGTGATCCAGGTGCTGTGCCGCCGGCGCAAGAACAATCCGCTGCTGGTGGGAGACGCCGGCGTGGGCAAAACCGCCATCGCCGAGGGCCTGGCCTGGCTGATTACCCAGCGGCGAGTGCCCGAGGTGCTGGCCAAGAGCACCATCTACGCCCTGGACCTCGGCGCCCTGGTGGCGGGCACCAAGTACCGGGGCGACTTCGAAAAGCGGCTCAAGGGCGTGCTTGCGCAGCTGGGCAAGGATCCGGGCGCGATGCTGTTCATCGACGAGATTCATACCATCATCGGCGCGGGCGCGGCGTCCGGCGGCGTTATGGATGCCTCCAACCTGATCAAGCCGGTGCTGGCCTCGGGCGAGCTCAAGTGCATCGGCTCGACCACCTACCACGAGTACCGCGGAATCTTCGAGAAGGATCGCGCGCTGGCGCGGCGCTTCCAGAAGATCGACGTGTCCGAGCCGACCGTCGACGAGACCTACCGCATCCTCAAGGGGCTCAAGCCGCACTTCGAGTCGCACCACTCGGTGCGCTACACGAGTCCGGCCCTGAAGGCGGCGGCCGAGCTGTCCGCGCGCTACATCAACGATCGCCGCCTGCCGGACAAGGCCATCGACATCATCGACGAGGCCGGGGCCAACCTGCGCCTGCGCCCGGCCTCGAAGCGCAAGAAGACCGTGTCGGTGGGCGATGTCGAGGCGATCGTGGCCAAGGTGGCGCGGATTCCGCCACGCCAGGTCTCCAGCACCGACATGGACGTGCTGCGCAACCTGGAGCGCAACCTCAAGCTGGCGATCTTCGGCCAGGACGAGGCGATCACCACGCTGAGCAACGCGATCAAGATGTCCCGTTCCGGCCTGGGCAGCCCGGACCGGCCCATCGGCTCGTTCCTGTTCGCCGGCCCGACCGGCGTCGGCAAGACCGAGGTGACCCGGCAGCTCGCCCGGATCATGGGGATCGAGCTGCTGCGCTTCGACATGTCGGAGTACATGGAGCGCCACACGGTGTCCCGCCTGATCGGTGCGCCCCCGGGCTACGTCGGCTTCGACCAGGGCGGGCTGCTCACGGACGCGATCCTCAAGCACCCCCACTCGGTGCTGCTGCTGGACGAGATCGAGAAGGCGCATCCGGACGTGTTCAACCTGCTGCTGCAGGTGATGGATCACGGCACGCTGACGGACAACAACGGCCGCAAGGCCGATTTCCGCAACGTGATCATCGTGATGACCACCAACGCCGGTGCCGAGACGATGACCAAGCGCTCCATCGGGTTCACCACCCAGGATCACTCCACGGATGCCATGGAAGTCGTCCGGCGTACGTTCACGCCCGAGTTCCGCAACCGGCTGGATGCGATTATCCAGTTCCGTTCGCTGGATCCGGAGAACGTGGCGCACGTGGTGGACAAGTTCATCATGGAGCTGGAGGTCCAGCTGGAAGGCAAGGGCGTCGAGATCGAGGTGACCCGTGCCGCCCGGAGCTGGCTCGCGGACAAGGGCTACGATCCGCAGATGGGCGCCCGTCCGATGGCGCGCGTCATCCAGGAGAACATCAAGCGTCCGCTGGCGGACGAGATCCTGTTCGGCCGCCTGAGCGGCGGCGGCAAGGTCAAGGTTCGCGAGGAGGGTGGACGGCTGGTGCTCGACGTCCAGACGGTCGCGGCCTGAAGCGGCGGGCGATGCCCGCGGCCCCGGTCGGTGCGGCGGGAAGCGTCCGCCACACCGACCGTGCTAGCGGCCACGGTAGACGATGCGTCCCTTGCTGAGGTCGTAAGGGGTGAGCTGGACGGTGACCTTGTCACCGGTGAGGATGCGGATATAGTGCTTGCGCATCTTGCCGGAAATGTGGGCGGTGACGACATGCCCGTTCTCCAGCTCGACGCGGAAGGTCGTGTTGGGGAGGGTTTCGACGACCCGCCCCTGCATCTCGATCAGGTCCTCTTTCGCCATTCGACTCCTCGGTGTCAGACGCGGTTCGGTGGTCCGTCGCGGCGGACCGGCTGAGGATGCGGATTTTGCCTCAAGCCCCCGACCCCTTCAACTGCCGCGCGCGGGCGGCCCCTCGCCGCGATGGTACCGCACCCAGCCCTGGTCCGTGCGCAGCTCCACGGGACGGAAGTCCACCTTGTAGTCCATCTTGGCGTGGCCCGCGATCCAGAAGCCCAGGTAGAGCCACGGCAGGCCGCGGCGCCGGGCTTCCTCGATCTGGCAGAGGATGGCGTAGATGCCGAGCCCGCGGCGCCGCTGCCGCGGATCGAAGAAGGTGTACATCGCGGAGAGGCCGTCGGCCATGGCGTCCACCACCGCCACCGCGAGCAGCTGCCGGTCCCGGCGGAACTCCCACAGGGCGGTGTCGCTCCAGTCGCTGTGGATGAAGAACCGGTACTGCTCGCGGGAGCTCCCGTCCATGCCGCCGCCCGGATGGCGGGCGGCCGTGTACGCGGCGTAGAGGCGGTAGTGCTCTTCCCGGAACACCGGCGCGACGACGCCGACGCGGAGGTCCCGGTTGCGCCGCCAGGTACGCCTCTGGGAGCGGTCCGGGCGGAACTCGGCGACGGGGATGCGGCTCGGGACGCAGGCACGGCAGCCGTCGCAGTGGGGCCGGTAGAGGTACGGTCCGCTGCGGCGGAATCCCCGTGCGCTGAGCCGGGCGTGCAGTTCCCGATCGGGATACTCGCGCGGGTCGAAATAGACATTGCGCGCGACCCGGCCGGGCAGATAGCCGCAGGGGTGCTCGGGACCCCGGATCACCCGCAGGGACCGTGGCCCGACGGGATCGTGGCCAGTCCCGCGGTTGCGCGTCACGAGGCACCCGCCTGATCGTCGAGACGCCAGGGTCCCGGGGCCGGCCGGTCGCCCAGCGTGCCGCGCTGGACCAGCTCCAGAAACCGCTGGCGGGGGATGTCCACGGCACCCATGCGATACAGGTGGGGCGAGCCGACCTGGCAGTCGAAGACCAGGAAGTTCCACAGCCGAAGCTGGCGGGAAAGCACCGCCAGGGCCACCTTGGATGCGTCGCTGCGCCGGCGGAACATGGATTCGCCGAAGAAGACCCGGCCGAGGGCCACGCCGTACAGCCCGCCGGCCAGCTCGTCGCCGGCCCACACCTCGACCGAGTGGGCGACTCCCAGGGCGTGCAGCCGGCAGTAGGCCTGCTGCATCTCCGGGGTCAGCCAGGTGCCCTCGTGGTCGCGCCTCGGTTCGGCACAGCCGCGTACCACCGCGGCGAAATCCCGATCCAGGGTAACCCCGAATTCGCCGCGGCGAAGCCGGCGCGCGAGGCGCCGCGAAACGTGCACGCCGCCGGGGAGGAATACCGTGCGCGGGTCGGGCGACCACCAGAGGATCGGCTCACCCGCGCTGTACCATGGGAAGATGCCGCGCTTGTAGGCCGCGATCAGCCGTTCGGGCCCGAGGTCGCCGCCCGCGGCCAGCAGCCCGTTGGGATGGCGCAGGGCCCGCGAGGGGTCGGGGAAGGCGCATGCAGGAGCCCTGGCATCGATCCAGGCGATGCCGCTCATGAGGCTGCCCCGGCCGCATCACCCGACCGGTAGGGCGAATGGGTCCGCATCTCCTCGATGTAGCCGTCCACGTAGCGGACCTCGCGCTGCACGAAATCCGCGATCGCGTCCCGGAAACGCGGGTCCGCGATCCAGTGCGCCGACCAGGTGGCGACCGGCAGGAATCCGCGGCTCACCTTGTGCTCGCCCTGGGTGCCCGGATCGAAGCGCGCGAGGCCCGCCTCGATGCAGTATTCCAGCCCCTGGTAGTAGCAGGCCTCGAAGTGCAGGCTGTGGTAGTCCGCGTCCGCGCCCCAGTGGCGCCCGTACAGCGCCGCATCATCGCGCAGCGTGATGGCCGCCGCGACCGGGAGATTTCCCCGGGTCCACGCCAGGACAAGAACCAGCTGCTCGCCCATGGTGCGGCTGATCTCCTCGAAGAACGGGCGACCGAGGTAGGGCAGACGGCCACGCATGTGGTAGGTGCTCGCGTACAAGCGGTGGATCGCCGGCCACAAGGCCGGATCGAGCCGGTCGCCCCGCACGCGCTCCATGCGGATCCCGGCTTCGCTCACGCGGCGCCTTTCCCGGCGGATCTTCTTGCGCTTGGCGGAGCTGAACGCGCCGAGCAGGTCATCGAATTCGGCGTAGCCGTGGTTGTGCCAGTGGAACTGGCAGGCCTTGCGCAGCAGCAGGCCCTGCCGGGCGAGGCTGTCACGGTCGTCCTCGCCCGGAAACAGGCAGTGCAGGGAAGAGACCCCGAGCTCGCGGGCGTATTCCACCGCCGCATCGGCCAGGGTCCGGCGCACCTGTGCCGGGTCCGTAGCGCTGCTGCGCAGGGCCTCGGCTCCGGGTGTGAGCAGTCTCGGTCCGGTGACGGGGGTGAAGGGGACGGCAGCGACCAGGCGGGGATAGTAGGCCAGCCCGTGGCGCTCGTACGCGTCGGCCCAGGCCCAGTCGAACACGAACTCCCCCATCGAGTGATCCTTGAGGTACAGCGGCAGGGCGCCCACGAGCCGATGCTGGCGGTCGCGCAGCAGCAGGTGCCGGGGGTGCCACCCGGTTCCGCGCCCCACGCAGCCGTGGCGTTCCAGCGCGACCAGGAACTCGTACCGGGTGAAGGGGTAACCGTCGGGGTTGAGGCGGTTCCACTCGGCCGCCGACAGTTCCGCCAGGCTGGAGCAGATCTCGGTCTGCATGACGGGCCATTCTACTAAGCCGGTCCGGGGTAAGGCCACGTCCCGGCCGGCGCGCCCGTCGACCGCTCCGCGCGCTGTCGCCCCTCCGCGGTGCACCGCCGCGGCGCTGCCCCTCCCGCAGCTCGCCGGCTCGGCCGAGGGATCAGCGGGCGCGCGCCGGGGGAAACCGACGGCGGCCGCGGCTGTCCAACGGCTCCGGGTGCGGGTGCCTCATGTATACTGGGGCGACCATTCGCGAAGGCTGCAAGCGGGGGCTTGATGCGCATAGGCGTGCCGCGGGAACGAAAGCCGCTGGAAGGACGTGTTGCACTGGTACCGGAGGCGTGTGCCCACCTGGTGGCGCTCGGGCACGAGGTGTGGGTCGAGCGCGGCGCCGGAAGGGCCAGCGGCTACCCGGACGATGCCTACGCGGCGGCCGGAGCCCGCTTCGCCGACGATCCGGCCGGACTCTACGAGGCGGCGCGCCTGGTCGTGAAGGTGAAGGAGCCGGTGGGCCGGGAGCTCGAGCTGCTGCGCCCGGATCATCTGCTTTTCTGCTTCCTGCACCTGGCCGCGCTGCCGGAGCTGAAGGATGCTCTCTGCCGGATCGGCCTGACCGCGGTCGCGTTCGAGACGGTGGAAAAGAACGGCGGGCTGCCGCTGCTCGCGCCGATGAGCGAGATCGCCGGGCGCCTGTCGGTGCAGATCGGGGCTCATCTGCTGCACCGCCCCCAGGGGGGGCGCGGCCTGCTGCTCGGAGGCATCACCGGGGCGCCGAGGGGCCGCGTGGTGGTGCTCGGCTGCGGCTCGGCCGGCATGGCTGCAGCGCAGTTGGCGGTCGATACGGGCAGCGAGGTGATTGCGTTTGATCTCGACCGCGAACGCCTCGCCAGCGTGCATCCCCTCGGAACCGGCGTGACCGCGCTGTTCCCGTACGCGGACGCCGTCCGCGAGGCAGTGGCAGGCGCGGATATCGTGATCGGGGCCGTGCTGGTGCCCGGCGCCCGGGCACCGCGCGTGGTCGACGCCGCCATGGTCCGCAGCATGCCCTCGGGCAGCGTGATCGTGGACGTGTCGGTGGACCAGGGCGGCTGCGTCGAGACCACGCGTCCGACCACCTACGACGAGCCCACCTACGTGGTCGACGACGTGATCCATTTCACCGTCACCAACATGCCCGGGGCGGTACCGCGAACGGCGTCCCAGGCGCTGTCGGCGGTTCTCACACCCTATGTCGAACGACTGGCGGCGGGCGACTGGGAATCCGATCCCGCGCTGGCCGGGGCGGTCAACGTCCGGGACGGCCGGGCGGTGCTGGAAACGCTGCGTGGCTGATCCAACAAAAATATGATCAAATAGCTACTTACAGTGCACTTCTTACAAACGGGCTTAGCATAGTGGCGGACGCGACGCCGGACAAGGATCGAACCTCACTGCGGGTGCCGCCGCTGGCGCGCGGCCTGCGGGAGGGAGCGCTGATCGTCCTGGTGACCGCGGCGGTGTACCTGGTGGTGGCACTGGTCAGCTTCAGTCCCGCGGATCCGGGCTGGTCGCATACCGGACTGGGGCGGGGGATCGCCAACCGCGGCGGCCTGGCGGGAGCGTACCTGTCCGACGTGCTGCTGTCCCTGTTCGGCTACATGGCCTACCTGTTCCCGCTGATGGTGGGCTGGTGCGGATGGCTCGCCTTTCGCGGCCTGCGTGAGCCGGACCGGGGGGCGCTCGCCACCACCGGCCTGCGGGCACTGGGCTTCGTGCTGACCCTGACGATGGGCAGCGCCCTGGCGGCGCTGCACGTGCGCACCGGGATGATGCCGCTGCCGCTCGGCCCGGGGGGCATCCTGGGCGACGCGGTGGGCAACGGCCTGGTGGCGGTGTTCAGTTTCGTCGGCGCCACGCTGTTTATGCTGGCGCTGTTTCTCACCGGCGTGACCCTGTTCAGCAGCCTTTCCTGGCTGCGCCTGATGGATCTGACCGGGAGGATAACGCTCGGCCTGCTGGCTTTCCTGCACGGGCGCTGGCACGCGTCGTGGGAGGTGATCCGGTATCGGCGGGCGCGCCGCGCGCGGCGCGAGACCGTCGAGCGCGAGCAGTCCCGCGCCCGCCGGCGCGCAAAGCCGCGTATCGAGCCCAAGGTGGCAACGGTCGAGCCCAGCGAACGGGCCCAGAAGGAGCGCCAGGGGAAGCTGTTCGAAGGACCCGTGGTACCGGGTGAACCGCCGCCGCTGTCGCTGCTGGATTCGCCGCCGGAGAGCCGCAAGCCCTATTCCCAGGAGGCCCTGGAGGCGATCTCGCGCCAGGTCGAGCTCAAGCTCCGGGATTTCGGGGTGGAGGTGGAGGTCGTTGCGGTGCACCCCGGGCCGGTCGTGACGCGCTTCGAGCTCCAGCCCGCCGCCGGGGTCAAGGTCAGCCAGATCTCAAACCTGTCGAAGGATCTGGCGCGGGCGCTGTCGGCGGTGAGCGTTCGGGTGGTCGAGGTCATCCCCGGCAAGTCGGTGGTGGGTCTGGAGATCCCCAACGAACAGAGGGAGCTCGTCTGCCTCAGCGAGATCCTGCGCTCGCGCGAGTACGACAAGTCCTCCGCGTTCCTGACCCTGGCGCTGGGCAAGGACATCAGCGGCTACCCGGTGGTGGCCGACCTGGCCCGCATGCCGCACCTGCTGGTGGCCGGCACCACCGGCTCGGGCAAGTCGGTGGCGATCAACGCGATGCTGCTCAGCCTGCTCTACAAGAGCCGTCCGGAACAGGTGCGGCTGATCCTGATCGATCCCAAGATGCTGGAGCTGTCCGTGTATGACGGCATCCAGCACCTGCTGGCACCGGTGGTGACGGACATGAAGGAGGCCGGCAACGCGCTGCGCTGGTGCGTGGCCGAGATGGAGCGGCGCTACCGCCTGATGGCGTCGGTGGGGGTGCGCAACCTGGCCGGTTTCAACCGCAAGGTGAAGGAAGCCGCCGAGCGCGGCGAGCCGATCGCGGATCCGCTGCACGACAAGGCCCAGGGCGATCTCGACGACGCGGCGCAACCGGCAACCCTCGAGCCGCTGCCGTATATCGTGGTGGTGGTGGACGAGCTCGCGGACCTGATGATGGTGGTCGGCAAGAAGGTCGAGGAACTCATCGCCCGCCTGGCGCAGAAGGCGCGCGCATCCGGGATTCACCTGATCCTGGCGACGCAGCGGCCCTCGGTCGACGTCATCACCGGGCTGATCAAGGCCAACATCCCGACACGGATCGCGTTTCAGGTCTCCTCGCGCGTGGATTCGCGCACCATCCTTGACCAGATGGGAGCGGAGCAGCTGCTGGGCCACGGCGACATGCTTTACCTGCCGCCCGGCACGGGCTCGCCAACCCGCGTGCACGGCGCGTTCGTGGGCGACCACGAGGTGCACGCGGTGGTGTCCCACCTGAAGAAGGGCGCCTCTCCGCAGTATCTCGACGAGGTTCTTTCGGGACCCGAGGAGTCGGCCCTGCTCCCGGGCGGCGGGGGCGACGCCGGCGACGCGGAGCAGGACCCGCTGTACGACCAGGCCGTCCGGGTCGTGACCGAGACGCGCAAGGCTTCCATCTCGGGCGTCCAGCGCCGCCTGCGCATCGGCTACAATCGCGCCGCGCGCCTGGTGGAGCAGATGGAGAGTGCCGGCATCGTGGGCCCGTTGCAGGGCAACGGCTCGCGCGAAGTGCTGGCGGCGCCCCCACCGAAGGACGATATGACCGAATGACCGGATTCCCCGCCACGTTCCGGCCGCGCCCCCTGGCGCGGCTGCTGGTCCTGTGCCTGACAGCGGCACTGTTCGCGCCGGCCGCGTCCGCCGCCTCGCACGGCGCCACGGCGCTCAAGGAGCTCGAGCACTTCTACCACAGCGTGCATACGCTGCATGCCCGCTTCAGCCAGGTGTTGCTCGACAGCAACATGCAGGTGAAGCAGCGTGCCCGGGGAGAGGTCTGGATCCAGCGCCCCGGCAGCTTTCGCTGGCGCTACGACGCGCCCCACAAGCGCCTGATCGTCAGCGACGGCAAGACCGTGAAGCTCTACGATGTGGACCTGTCGCAGATCACGGTGCGGCCGGTGAGCAAGGCGCTCACCAGCACGCCCGCGATGCTGCTTGCCGGGGGTACGGCGCTGGACAAGCGGTTTCACATCAAGGACCTCGGAAAGGTGGGCAAGACCCGCTGGGTGGAACTCAAGCCCAGGACCCACGATACCGATTTCAAGAGCGTGCGCCTGGGATTCAGGGACGGCCGGCTGGCTGTGATGGAGCTGCATGACACCTTCGACGAGACCACCCGCATCCGCTTCAGCGACGTGCGGGTGAACCAGCCGATCAAGGGTTCACGCTTCCAGCTCGAGGCGCCGCCCGGGGTCGAGGTGGTCGGAGGCTGAGCATGCACCCCGTACGGGGCGCGGTGGAGACGGGCCATGACGGTTAGGAACGCCGCCTACCGGCCGCTGGCGGATCGCATGCGGCCGCGCACGCTGGACGAGTGCGTCGGCCAGGAGCACCTGCTGGCCCCCGGCAAGCCGCTCAGGCTGGCGATCGAGGGCGGCTCGCTGCACTCGATGGTGCTGTGGGGCCCGCCGGGTTCGGGCAAGACCACCCTGGCGCGGCTGATCGCGGAATACTGCGACATGGCTTTCGTGACCCTCTCGGCCGTCATGGCCGGGGTGAAGGACGTGCGTGCAGCCGTGGAGAGCGCCCGCGCCCTGCGCCACTCCGAGGGACGGGGCACGATCCTGTTCATCGACGAGGTCCATCGCTTCAACAAGGCGCAGCAGGACGCGTTCCTGCCGTACGTGGAGGACGGCACCCTGGTATTCGTGGGTGCCACCACCGAGAACCCCTCGTTCGAGCTCAACAATGCGCTGCTCTCGCGTGCCCGCACCTATGTGCTGCGGCGGCTGCAGCCGTCCGACCTGCGCCGCCTGCTGGACCGGGCGCTGGAGGATGCCGAACGCGGGCTGGGCGGGCGCGGCACGACCGTGGCGCCGGCGCTGCTGGAGCGGCTCGCCGAGGCGGCCGACGGAGATGCGCGCCGCGCCCTGAACCTGCTGGAGCTGTGCGCCGACCTGGCGGGCGATGAAGCGCATGGCGGGCGTGTGGACGAGGCGATCGTGGCCGAGGTGGTGGCCGGCGGCGTGCGCCAGTTCGACAAGGGGGGAGAAGCGTTCTACGACCAGATCTCGGCGCTGCACAAATCGGTGCGCGGGTCCGCCCCGGACGCCGCCCTGTACTGGCTGGCACGGATGCTGGACGGGGGCTGCGATCCCCTGTACATCGCGCGCCGGGTGGTGCGCATGGCGAGCGAGGACATCGGCAACGCGGATCCGCGCGCCGTCGCGCTGGCGCTGGACGCCTGGGACGTCCAGGAACGTCTCGGCAGTCCGGAGGGCCATCTTGCGGTCGCCCAGGCCGTTGTGTATCTTGCCTGCGCGCCGAAGAGCAACGCCGTCTACACCGCCTTCAACCAGTCCGTGAAGGATGCCGCGGCGTACGGCTCGCTGCCGGTTCCGATCCATCTCCGCAACGCACCGACGCGCCTGATGAAGGAACTGGGTTACGGCCGTCGCTACCGTTACGCCCATGACGAGCCGGACGCCTACGCCGCGGGCGAACGCTATTTCCCCGAGGAAATGGGGGAGCGGCGCTATTACCGGCCGGTGCCCCGGGGCCTCGAGATCCGCATCGGGGAGAAGCTCGAGGCGCTGCGGGAAAAAGACCGCAAGAGCAGGAAACCGTAGATCCCATGCTGGACCCCAGACGCCTGCGCAACGAGCTCGACGACGTGGCCCTCCGCCTGAAGCGGCGGGGCTTCGAGCTCGACGTGGACGCCTTCCGGCGTCTGGAGGAAACCCGCCGACAGGTTCAGGTCGAGACCGAGGAGCTGCGCAACGAGCGCAACGTGCGCTCGCGCGAGATCGGCAAGGCCAAGGCCGCGGGCCGGGACATCCAGCCGCTGATCGACCGGGTCTCCAGCCTGGGTGAGCGGCTCGAGGCGGCGGAGGAGCGCCTGGAGGAGACCCGGACGCAGCTGGACGAGCTTCTCCTGGGCATCCCCAATGTGCCGCACGACAGCGTACCGGACGGCCTGGCCGAGGATGCCAACGTCGAGCTGCGCCGCTGGGGCGAGCCGCCGCGGTTCGACTTCGAACCGCGCGACCACGTCGACCTGGGCGCGGCGCGCGGCCGGATGGACTTCGAGAGCGCCGGCCGCATCGCGGGCAGCCGCTTCGTGGTGCTGCGCGGCGAGCTGGCCCGCATGCAGCGGGCCCTGATCCAGTTCATGCTGGATCGCCACACGCAGCAGCACGGCTACGAAGAAGTCTACGTCCCGTACATGGTGAACCGGCAGACGCTGATCGGCACCGGCCAGCTGCCCAAGTTCGAGGAAGACCTGTTCCCCATCGGCGGCGACTGGGGCTACTACCTCATTCCCACGGCCGAAGTCCCGGTCACCAACCTGGCCGGGGAGGGAATTCTGGAAGCGGAGGCGCTTCCGCTGCGGCTGGTTGCGCATACGCCGTGCTTCCGCTCCGAGGCCGGCTCCTACGGCAAGGACACCCGCGGGATGATCCGCCAGCACCAGTTCGAGAAGGTCGAGCTGGTCCAGGTGGTGGCCCCGGAGCGCTCCTACAACGCCCTCGAGGAGCTCACCGGGCACGCGGAGGCCATCCTGCGCGAGCTCGGCCTGGCCTACCGGGTGGTGGCACTGTGCGCCGGCGACATGGGCTTCGCTGCCGCGAAGACCTACGACCTCGAAGTCTGGCTGCCGAGCCAGCGGCGCTACCGCGAGATCTCCTCCTGCAGCAACTTCGAGGGCTTCCAGGCCCGGCGCATGAAGGCCCGCTTCCGCAACCCGGACACGGGCAGGCCGGAGCCGGCCCACACCCTCAACGGGTCCGGCCTGGCGGTCGGCCGGGCGCTGGTGGCGGTACTGGAGAACTACCAGCAGGCCGATGGCAGCATCGCCGTGCCCGAGGCGCTGCAGCCCTACATGGGCGGGCAGGCGCTGATTCGGGCCTGAGCGCGGGCGCAGGCGGTGCCTCGTTGCGGCCACCCGGACCCGCTATGCTGGAGGAGACCCGACGAGGGGGAGGCATGATCCCGCTGTACGAGGCCCAGGGGCTGCTGGAAGCGCAGATGTGCCGGGATTACCTGGCGGCACGCGGCATACGCGTGCACGTCCAGGGCGTGTATCTGCAGGGCGGGGTGGGGCAGTTGCCGGCCGATACCCGCCCGGTGCTGTGGCTGGAGGACGCGCGCCAGTACCGGCTCGCCCGGGAGATGATCGCCGAGGTGCTGCAGCCCGCCCGTTCCGACGCACCATCCTGGCGGTGCGCCCGCTGCGGCGAGCAGGTGGGCCCGGAGTTCGACATCTGCTGGAATTGCGGGGCGGGACGGACCGAACAGCCGTAGCCGGCAGGTCGGGGGCGCGGCGGCTGCCGCGCCCCGCGAGCTCAGGCCGTGGGATCGTCGGAGACGCGCACCACCATCTTGCCGACATTCTTGCCGTGCATCATGTCGAGGAAGGCCCGCGGCGCGTTCTCGAGTCCCTCCTCGATGGTCTCCCGGTGCTTGATGCGGCCGTCGCGAATCCATCCGGCCATGTCCTGCTGGAAGCGGGGCATCAGGTCGAAATGGTCGGAGACGATGAAGCCCTGCATCCGCAGCCGGTTGGGAATGATCTGGATGATGCTGGCCGGGCCCGGCTCCAGCTTCTCCAGGTTGTACAGGGAAATCATGCCGCATACCGGAATCCGCCCGAAGGGGCGCATGTGCATCAGCGCCGCCTCGAGTATCCTGCCGCCGACGTTCTCGAAGTAGACGTCCACACCGTCGGGGCAGGCGTGGGCAATGGCACCGTTGAGGTCGTCGGTCTTGTAGTTGAAGGCCTCGTCGAAGCCCAGCTCGTCCGTCAGGTGATGCACCTTCTCGTCGGAGCCCGCCATGCCCACGGCGCGGCAGCCCTTGATCCGGGCGATCTGGCCCACCACGCTGCCGACGGCGCCCGAGGCCGCCGACACCAGCACCGTCTCGCCGGTGCTTGGCTGGCCGATCTCCAGCAGGCCGGCGTAGGCCGTCAGTCCCGGCATGCCCAGGACCCCGAGATAGGCCGGCAGGGGGGCAAGGTCGGGATCGACCTTCATCAGCGGCATGCCGCCCGCCGGGCTCGGCGGGGCCGCAAAGTACTCGCGCCATCCGTACATGCTGCTCACCAGGTCGCCCTCGGCAAGCTCGCTGCTGCGCGAGCGCACGACCTGCCCGATCGCGTGTCCCTCCAGCGGCTTGCCGACCTGGAACGGCGGCACATAGGACTTGACGTCGTTCATGCGGCCACGCATGTAGGGGTCGACCGACATGTAGATGTTGCGCACCAGCACCTCCCCGTCGGCGGGCTCGGGCACGGGCACCTCGGCGTACTCGAAGTTGCTCTGGTCGGGCCAGCCGCGGGGCCGTACCGCCAGCCGGATCTCGTGATTCCGCTCGCTCATGCGTGTGTCTCCTTCGCGTGGTTCGGTGGGTCGTGGTTGCCGGGCATCGTACCATTCATCCGCGGTATCCGAGGGGGACGGGGAAGTTCTCAGGTTATTAAGGGGTTGACGGGGGTGAACGTTTCGCGGCGGGAGGCAGGCGGAAGCGCGCGGCGATGGGGTCGTGATCCGAGCTTCTCCGCACCGTATGCGGGTCGCGGGCCAGGGAGGCGGGGAAGGCGGCGTTGACGTGCGGCAGGCGCACCAGGGTCGCTTGACCGGCGAGCGCGGGGCTGGCCAGCATGTGGTCGATGAGCTGGGCATTGCCGCGGTAGATGTAGCTGTAGCGCCGCGGCCCGGGGACACGCGCGGTGAGATCCGTCAGGCGCGGGGGCTGTCCGTTGGCGATCAGGCTTACCGGGTCGGGGCCGCCCTCGCGCGGCTCGCGAAAGGCGAAGTCGTTGAAATCCCCCGTCACCAGCAGCAGCGCGCCCGAATTGCGCCGGAGCGCGCGGGACACCCGCTCGCGCACCCGCGCCGCTTGGCGGCGTCGCAGGCGCTCGCTCGGTCGGCGCGGGATGCAGGCGCAGAACAGGGGATCATCCGCGTACTTGCTCCGGAAGTGCACCGCGATCACGGTGAGCGTCCGGCCCGCCACGGTGAAGCGGCCGAGCAGCGGATCACGCCCGGGCGCGGACAGTGACTCGACATGCTCCCGGCGCATCCGGTCCGCCCGCCAGAGGAAACCCGCGCGGATGCCGCGGCGGTCGCCGCTGGGCCGGCTGGCAGCGTGGTAGGGGTGGCCGGTGCGCCGTCCCAGGCGCGCGGCGAGATCCTCGATCACGGACGCGCTCCCGGCCTCGGTCACCACGATCAGAGCCGGCGCACGAAGAGTTTCCGCGAACAGGGACACCAGCTTGTCCCGGTGTCGTTCGTAGTCCCGGCGACGCACTGGATGGGCGTCCGCGGAACTACGCGCTCCGGGAGGGAAAAGGTTCTCGAGGTTCATCGACGCGACGGCCAGGGTGCCTGTGCGGGGCGCTCGCAGGGGGCTCGCGGCCGGAACCGGCGAGGGCGACGCCCGTACTCCGGTGACCAGCACGCGGTAGCTTCCGTAGCGGATGTCGACCACGCCGGTCGCGCGGGCCATCCGGTCTCCGGTGCGCAGTGGCCGCGGCCGCGCGGAGCCCAGCGAGGAGAGCATGATGCGCTCGGGATGGTAGCTCACTCGGCCCGGCGCCGTGGCGCGCAGGCGCAGGATGCCGGTCGCCGCGGTGAGGTCGGGCTCGGAGCGCACGTTGCCCGGGGCCAGTACGACCGCGTCGCCGTGGGCGTCGGTGGGTCCCACGACCATCCCGTGTGAAACGCGCACCCGCATGCCCTCGAGCGACTCCCAGTGCTTCATCGCATCACGCCGTGCGCTCCGGGGCAGGCGCTGCAGTCGTACCGGCCCCGGCAAAGCCACTCCGCGCTCGAGGCGGCGGATCCGGCGCACCAGGAAGATCTCGGTCCGAGGCGGAGTGCGCCCGGTGGGCGCCTCTCGCACCCGCCCGGTCAGCACCAGCCGATCGCCGGTGCGGATGCCGCGATGGCGCAGGTGCGGATCATGGACGAACACTCCGTCGCTGGTCTCCGGGTCGCCGTCGCCCGGCACCGCCTGAAGCCAGAAGCCGGACCGCCGTCGGTCGACGGCACTGACCACGCCGCCGGCGCGGACCGGCCGGCTCGTGTAGGGGGATCGCATGCCCTTGCCCTGGATCTCCGGGATCGAGACCGGAGTTGCGCGGCATCCACCGTGTCCGCCGGCGGCGGGGGCCGGCTCGCGACCCGCGTGGAACGGGAGCGTGCGCCAATGCGCGTGCACCTGGCGGGCTCCCGGCGGGAAGTACTTGCCGTCCGGACCCACCCGCGCGGCACCGAAATAGAAGCGGTCGCCCGGATCGCCATCGTCCAGCGCGAGGGCGCTGACGGCGGCGACACCGGCCAGGCCGCGTGTCGGCAGCGTGACGGTGCGGACCAGCGCAAGCGTCAGCGACGAGTTCTCGAAATAGTTTGCGGGCAGCGCCAGGTCAGGCTGCAGGTGATACAGGCGGCGCAGGCCCGCGCAGACCCCGAGCAGGAAACGACCGTTGCCGCCGACGCGGTCGCGGTCGGTGAAGTCGATGCGACGGTCGATATGCCCGGCACGGCCGTGGTCACCCTCGACCACGATCAGGCTGTAGCCCGCGAGGCTGCGGTGCGGGCTTGCGACCAGGCTCACGTACTCGGCGTCGTCCCGGCCGCGCTGGCTGGCACGCACGGCCGTGATGCGGGGCGCCGCGCAGACCTGTCCCAGCAGCGCAATCGCCAGCAGCGGGACCGGCCAGCAACGGCGAAGCACCCCCGACAACGCCGGTAGCGGCGGCGAAAGCCGGCGTGGATGATGCTCGTCCGTGAGCGTCGCGGGCCGCATTGCCGGGCGCGGCTACAGGGTGGGCAATCGGGAGGCGACCGGTTCCAGCAGCCGCTCCCGGGCCTCGCGGGTCTCCGCCGCCATGGCCCGGTCGACGATCTCGGGAGTCAGGTGGGGCGCGAAGCCACGGATGAACTCGTACATGTAGCGCCGCAGCATGGTGCCGCGGCGAAAGCCGATGCGCGTGGTGCTGTGGTCGAACAGGTGGCTGGCATCCGCCGCCACGAGATCCGCGTCGAGCTCGGCGTCGTAGGCCATGTTGGCGAGAATGCCTACCCCCAGACCGAGGCGGACGTAGGTCTTGATCACGTCGGAATCGACCGCGGTCAGCACGACATCCGGCTGCAGCCCGCGTTCACCGAAGGCCCGATCGAGCCGGGATCGGCCCGTGAAGCCGAACACGTAGGTGACGATCGGGTACTGCGCGACCGCTTCCAGCGTCAGCGGCCGGATGCTCGCGAGCGGATGGCCGGGTGGCACCAGGACGCAGCGGTTCCAGTGGTAGCACGGCATCATCACCAGGTCCTCGAAATGCTCCATCGCCTCGGTCGCGATGGCGAAGTCCACCTCGCCCCGGGCAGCCCAACCGGCAATCTGCATCGGGGTGCCCTGGTTGATGTGCAGGGAAACCCGGGGATAGCGCTCCCGGAAGCGTGCGATGGCCTGGGGCAACGCGTAGCGGGCCTGCGTGTGCGTGGTGGCGAGGCGCAGGTTGCCCCGGGTCTCGTCGCGGTAGTCGGATGCCACGCGCTCGACATTCTCCGCGTCCCGGAGGATCCGCCGGGCCAGGTCGAGAATGGCGCGACCGGCGGGCGTAATGCTGGTCAGGTGCTTGCCGTTGCGCTCGAAGATCTGCACCCCGAGCTCGTCTTCCAGCAGCCGAACCTGCTTGCTCACCCCCGGCTGGGAGGTATAGAGCGCCTCGGCCGCCGCGGTCACGTTCAGATTGCGGTCTGCGACCTCGGCGATGTAGCGAAGCTGCCTGAGTTTCATGGCGACTCTTCCCGTATCGCAAGGAGCGGGTTATGCATTCCGAGCCTAAAAATATAGGGAAACATTCTTTTTCAGTCTATACAGCCGTTGCTAGCTTGTTCTCACCGGGGCGGGAGGAACGGCACGGAGACCCACCACATGCTGGATTTTAGCATCGCAGGCTTGGCCGTCGGACTCGCGGTCGGACTGACGGGCGTCGGCGGCGGATCCATGATGACGCCCATGCTGATCTTCTGGCTCGGCCTGCCTCCGGCGGCCGCGGTCGGGACCGACCTGCTGTTCGCCACCGTTACCAAGGCCTTCGGTGTCGTGCTGCACCGACGGCACGATACCGTCGCCTGGCCGGTCGTGCGGCGACTGGCCACGGGCAGCGTCCCCGCGGCGCTGGGCACCGTGCTCGCGCTGCGCCATCTGGCGACCGGGAACGGGCCGCCCCAGGACCTGATCACGGGCGTGCTGAGCGTGGCTCTGGTCGCCACGGGGCTCGGCATCCTGCTCAGAAGCGGGCTGGCGGGGCGCCCGGGGAGGGCCCCGGGATGGCTGGAGCGGCTGCGACGCCCCGAGCGCGCCGTGCCCGTGACGGTCGCGTTCGGCGTGCTGCTCGGGGTGCTGGTCACGCTTTCCTCGGTGGGTGCCGGCGCCATCGGTACGGCGTTCCTGGTATGGCTCTATCCCGACCTGACAACGGCCGAGGTGGTCGGGACGGACGTTGCGCACGCAGTCCTGCTGGCCCTCGTGGCCGGCCTGGGGCATGCCTCCCTGGGTAACGTCGAACCGGCTGTCCTGGCCGCGCTGCTGGCGGGTTCGCTGCCCGGCATGTACCTGGGCACGCGTCTCGGCAGGGGGATGCCGGACCGGCTCCTGCGCCCGGCGCTCGCCGGCGTGCTCATGCTGGTCGGAATCGGGATTTTCATGCAGGGGTGAGCGAATGACGGAAAGCAATATCGATGCAGGTCTTCGGCGCAGGATCGACGACGCGGCGCGCGTCCTGCAGGAAGTCGAGCGGGACTACAGTCCCGCGGCCCTGGCCACGAGCTTCGGTGCCGAGGACATGGTCCTGACCGACCTGGTGCGACGCCATGCACCCGGGATCGCGATCTTCACGCTGGATACGGGGCGGCTCAACGAGGAAACCCACCGGCTGCACCAGCAGGTCCGCGAGCGCTACGGGATCGAGATCGAGACCTGGTATCCCGATGCCGGCGCAATCGAGCGCTTCGTGCGGGAGAACGGGATCAACGCCTTCTACCGCAGCGTGGACCTGCGCAAGGCCTGCTGCGGCATCCGCAAGGTGGAGCCGCTGCGGCGTGCGCTCGCCGGGCGCCGGGCGTGGGTCACCGGCCTGCGGCGGGCGCAGTCGGTCACGCGCAGCGATGTCCCCGTGCAGGAGCATGACGCCGCCCACGGGCTGGAGAAGTTCAACCCGCTGGTGGACTGGAGCGAGCAGGAGGTGTGGGCCTACATCCACGCTTTCGGGGTGCCGTACAACGAGCTGCACGATCGCGGCTATCCGAGCATCGGCTGCGCTCCCTGCACCCGGGCCGTCACCGCCGGCGAGGACATCCGCGCGGGCCGCTGGTGGTGGGAGGATCCCGCGAGCAAGGAGTGCGGTCTGCACGTACGCAGGACCGGCTGAGCATGGACTACTTCCCGATCTTCCTGCGCATCCGCGGACGCCGTTGCCTGGTGGTGGGCGGCGGAGCGGTGGCCGTACGCAAGTCGCGCCAGCTGCTGCGCGCCGGGGCCCGGGTGGTCGTGATGGCGCCGCAGCTTCACCCGGGGCTCGCCTCGCTGGCCGCCAGCGGGCGGGTCCGGCACCTGCGTGCCGACTTCGAGCGGTCCCGGGTGCGCGGCAGCGCCCTTGTGGTCGCAGCCACCGGGGACCGGGCGGTCAACCGGCGGGTCTACGTCGCCTGTCGACGGGCCGGGATCCCGGTCAACGCCGTGGACGATGCGGCGGCATCGACTTACATCACCCCGGCCGTAATCGACCGCTCCCCGCTGCTGATCGCCATCTCCAGCGCGGGCCGGGCCCCGCTGCTGGCGCGGATGCTCCGGGAACGTCTGGAATCGCTGTTGCCGGCCCGGTACGGACGCGTGGCGGAAATTGCCGGCGAGTTCCGGGAGCGCGTGGCCCGCCGGCTGCATTCGGGAGCGCAGCGCCTGCGGTTCTGGGAGCGGGTCCTGGACGGCGTTGCTGCCGAGCACGTGCTGGCGGGCCGCGAGGCCGCCGCGCGGCTGGCCCTGCACCGCGCGCTACGGCAGGCGGAATGCGACGGCGAGCCCGGCCAGGGCGAGGTCTACCTGGTCGGAGCCGGGCCGGGGGACCCCGACCTCCTGACGCTCCGGGCGGTGCGCCTGATGCAGCAGGCCGACGTCGTCCTCTACGACCGGCTGGTTTCCCGCGAGGTGCTGGACCTGGTGCGCAGGGACGCCGAGCGGATCTACGTGGGCAAGGCCCGCTGGGCGCACAGCGTGCCGCAGGAGAGGATCAACGGCCTGCTGGTGGAGCTGGCCCGGCAGGGTCGGCGGGTGCTCCGCCTGAAGGGCGGCGACCCGTTCCTGTTCGGGCGCGGCGGGGAGGAGATCGAGTCGCTGCGCGGCGAGGGGATCCCGTTCCAGGTGGTCCCTGGCATCACCGCCGCCGGAGGCTGCGCGACCTATGCGGGGATTCCCCTGACCCACCGGGACCATGCTCATGCCTGCCAGTTCATCACGGGGCATCGGGCGGGGGAGTCGGACGGCCTGGACTGGCAGGCGCTGGCGCGCCCGGGCCAGACGCTGGTGTTCTACATGGGCCTGGGTCGGCTGGAGGAAATCTGCCGGAGCCTGCGGTCCGCCGGAATGGCCGGGCAGACGCCTGCGGCGGTGATCGAGCAGGGGACCATGCCGGGGCAGCGGACGATCACGGGCACCATCCGCGACCTGCCGGATCGGGTTGCCGACCGGGGCATACAGGCACCGGCCCTGATCATCGTGGGGGGAGTGGTGAGCCTGCGGCCAGGGCTCGCGTGGTTCGGAGAAATGTCCGAGCGGGCGGGGACGGGCTTCCAGAAGGACCCCGGGGAATCGGGGCTGGCACCGCTGCACGCGGTATCCTGAAGGCGGGTCGCATTGTCAGCGGGAAAAGTCGTCCGGCACGGTGCGCAGGTGCAGGTCGCGCTGCGGGAAGGGGATTTGCACCCCGTGCTCGCGGAAGGCCGCATCGATGGCGAAGTTGACCTCGCTGGAGACGCGGAAGCGCTGGCTGATATCCCGGATCGTCGCGCGCAGCTCGAAGTCCAGCGAGCTGTCTCCGAAGCCGCGGAAGAAAACCGTCGGCGGCGGCAGATCGGCCTCGCTGATGATGTCGGGATGACCCTCGGCGATGTTCAGGAGCAGCCGCTCGACCAGGCGGACGTCGCTGCCGTAGGCGACCCCGATCCGGACGATGATGCGACCGAAGCGGTCATTGAGCATCCAGTTGGTGACCTGTCCGGAAATCAGCTCCGAGTTGGGTACGACGACATTGGTACGATCCAGTGTTTCGATCTCGGTGGAACGGATGCTGATCCGCCGTACGAAGCCTTCCGTCCCGGTGCCGACCGTGACGTAGTCGCCGGGCCGGATGGGACGCTCGAACAGCAGGATCAGTCCGGATACGAAATTGTTGACGATATTCTGCAGACCGAAACCGATACCGACCGAGAGTGCGCCCGCGATCAGGGCCAGGTTGGCCAGGCCGAGGCCGGCGAGACCGAGGGCGACCACGGCGGCGACGGTGAATCCGGCGTAGCCGGCGAGCGTGACCGCTGCTTCACGGGCACCGCGGTCAAGCCGCTCGCTGGCCGACAGGCGCAGCTGGATCCGGTCGCGCGCCCAGCGCGTGGCCGTCAGCAGCACGGCGAACGCCACCAGTCCCTCGATCACCCGCAGCGGAACCACCCGCGTCCCGCCCACCGGGATTCCCTCGTTCAGCATTCGCAGGATGGCCAGCGTGCCCGCGTGGGGGAGTCCCCACACCTCCAGCAGGAGCAGTACGAAGCCGATCCACGCAGCCAGCCAGATGGCGGCCCGCAGCCACTGGATCCCGGGCAGCGGCTCTCCCGGCGGAATCCCGAGGGCTTGCCGGATCCGAGCCTGCCAGGGCCGGTGACCGGTTTCCAGCTCGTGGAGCAGGGCCTTCAAGCCGTACCCGACAATCCAGAATCCCGATACGCCGAGCAGTGTGCCGACCGAGCCCCGCAGCAGAAAGGCGGCGGCTTCCCGGTATCCGAGCCATTCCATCAGGACCGTGCCTGCCAGGGTCGCGATGGTCGCGCGGCGCACCAGGCCCGCACCCGACGGCTGGCTCGGCACGCGGCCCAGCAGGAAGAGGAGGCGCGCCAGGGCCAGGGAGAGCAGGGTCACCAGGATTCCGCGCAGGGTCAGGTAGAACCCTTCCGGCTGCCGCAACGGGGGCGTCAGCCCGACGAGTGCGGTAATCAGGGCGAGCGCCAGCGCCGCCTGCGCTCCGCGGGCCAGCGTGTGCCCGAGAGACCGGTCCAGGGGGAGCGCCAGGTGCAGGCCGTACGGGGGAGCGAATACGCCCCGGATGAGAATGTGTCCCGCGACGTAGCAGAGCGACCCTGCCAGAAGCCACTCGATCCCCTCCGGGGGCCCGGGAGCATGGCTGAGCCACAGCCACGTCAGGCCCGCGGTCAGGCCGGCGAGCAGGGGAAGGGTGGTGCCGAGTTCCGCGAGCAGCGCCGGGGCGAGTGCCCCCTCACTGGCGCGAGCCCGGCCGCGCAACAGGCGCCAGGCCGGTGCCAGTGCAAGCAGAACCGCGGCGAGGGTGAGCACGCCCAGGATGATGCCTCGGCTGCCGGCCAGCGTCCGGGCTCCGCTGAATGCGACGAGCTCCGGCATCGCGGGAAGGCGGTTTCCGGGCGGCGCGCGCAGAAGCTTCCGCACGCCCTCCCACAGGGGCGGTCCCCGCGTGCGCAGCGCTCCGGACACGACCGGGTCGGGAGCGTGCCTTGGCCGGTGAGCCAACCCCCCGGGCGGTGACCGCAGCAGCCCGCAGAGCGCCTCCGTAGCCTGTCGACGGGGGCCTGATGCGGCTTGTGCCCGGGAGAGCATCGCCGGCCGAGCCGCAGCCTCCGCGCACGGATGCACCACCGCATCGATCGCGTGCAGGGTCTCCGGCAGCCGGGCAAGCCCGGCGGCGAGGCTGCCGCGGCTGGACATCGGAAAGGCGGCGCCGACCCCCGCCGGCAGGAGCAGCGCGAGGGCGAGGGCCCGGGCGCAGACAAGGCTTGCGTGGCGGAAGCGTCCGGCGCGGGGCCCGGACGGTGCAGCGCGCCGGGGCCGAACGTTGGCGGGACTTGCCCGCGAAGATCGGATTGCATCCATTGCGCTGGCGGCTTCCCTGCCGTTGCGCCGGTCCCGGGCGGGATCGGGACCGTCATTGTCGCAGAAACCGTTTCCCGCTGCGCCGTCGACCGGGCCTGCGGGCGCCCGGGAGCAGCCCCGTCAACGGCGCCCGGAGAAGGCGCCCAGGATCTCGAGCAGGCTCAGGAACAGGTTGAACAGCGCGACGTAAAGGGTCACGGTCGCCGTGATGTAGTTGGTCTCCCCGCCATGCACCATCTCGCTGGTCTGGTACAGGATCAGGCCCGACATGAGCAGGACGAACATGGCGGACACCGCCAGCGAGAGGCCCGGGATCGAGAACACCATGGCGGCGATCCCGGCGAGGAAGGCGACCAGGATGCCCACCATGATGAAGCCGCCGATGAAGCTGAAGTTCTTCCGCGTGAGCAGGGCGTAGGCGGACAGCCCGACGAAGATGACGGCGGTCCCGCCGAGGGCGGTCATGACCAGCTCTCCGCCGTTGGAGAAGACCTTCAGGTAGGTCTCGATGATCGGCCCCAGGGTCAGGCCCATGAAGCCGGTGAGGGCGAACACGAACACCAGCCCCCAGACACTGTTGCGGAAGCGCTCGGTCAGGAAAAGGAGTCCGAAGTAGCCCGCGAAGGTCAGCAGCAGACCCGGCTGCCCCCAGCCCAGCATCATCGACAGACCCGCCGTGGCGGCGCTGAACATCAGGGTCAGCGACAGCAGGATGTAGGTGTTCCGGACCAGCTTGTTGGTCGCAAGGACCCGACTGTCCGCGCGGGAAACGGTCCGCTCGCTAGCGGGCATCGTTCACCTCCGGGTAGTGATGCACTCGTTGCATGTTCCTGAGACCGGTACGCACCGGGGTGGTTCCGGCCGGGTATCGCTGCCAGCCATTCTAGGCCATTCGCGCCGCCGTGTCGCTGGAAAACCCGCACTGCGGCTATTACAGTGATCGGCGAACGCGAAAAGCTTCCCCGGTGGGTTGGCAGAGCGGCTGAATGCACCGGTCTTGAAAACCGGCAAGGGTCTACGCCCTTCCAGGGTTCGAATCCCTGACCCACCGCCAATCTCCCTTCTGAAAGCCGCTCCGGGTGCACCTCGATGCCGTGCCTTTGGCAACGCGGCCTGCAGTCGCCGGGACATCCCGACAGCACTTGCCGGCCCGCCCTCGGGGCAGGCACGATGATTCTTCCGGGCGCATGTCCACAGCCGGTTGGAGGCCCGAGCGATGACCGAACCGGATCCGTTCCGCTCCGCGGTGGACCAGGCCGTTCGCGATGCGCGGCCCGGGGCCCCCGCGCTGGAGGGCTGGCAGGGCGTCGCGGGCGGTGACATCAACCGCGCCTGGCGCGTGCAGTGCGGCGACCGGGCGCTGTTCGTCAAGGGCAACCGGCCGGAGCTGTCGTGGATGTTCGAGGCGGAAGCGCGGGCCCTGGAGGAGATCGCCGCGAGCGGCACCGTGCGTGTCCCCGGGGTGGTCGCCCTGGTGCGATCCGCGGCGGGGTCGGCGCTGGTGCTGGAGCACCTGGCGCTGGGGCCGCTGGACGAGCCCGCGCGCCGGCGGCTGGGCGAGCGGCTCGCGGCCATGCACCGCGTGCGCGGCCCGCGCTACGGCTGGCAGATGGACAACACCATCGGCTCGACGCTGCAGCCCAACGCCGGCCGCGAGGACTGGATCGCGTTCTTTCGCGACCAGCGGCTCGGGCACCAGCTGGACGTCGCGGAGAACAGCGGCAGGGGCAGGGATCTGCTGGAGGACGGGCGGCGCCTCTGTACGCTGCTGACGGGGCTGTTCGACGGTTACCGGCCGCAGCCCTCGCTGCTGCACGGCGATCTGTGGGGAGGCAACGCGGCGATGGACGCCGGCGGCGAGCCGGTGATCTACGACCCCGCGACCTACTGGGGCGACCGCGAGACCGACATCGCCATGACCGAGCTGTTCGGCGGCTTCGGGCGGGCCTTCCGGGACGCGTACGAAGGCGCGTGGCCGCTGGACGCGGGTTACGGCCGGCGCCGGATCCTGTACCAGCTCTACCACGTGCTCAACCACATGAACCTGTTCGGGGGCGGCTACGCGGACCGCGCGCGTGCGATGATCCGCGAGCTCCTGGCCGAGCTCCGGGGGTAGGGGTCGGGTTCGGGCCGGCCTAGGCGCCCACGGCGCTGCGGCCGTAGGTCTTCTCGACGTAGTCCCGCACGATCTCCTGGAACTCGCCGGCGATGTTGTCGCCCTTGAGGGTCACCGTCTTCTCGCCGTCGACGTACACGGGGGCCACGGGCTTCTCCCCGGTACCGGGCAGGCTGATGCCGATGTTGGCGTGGCGGCTCTCGCCGGGACCGTTGACCACGCATCCCATCACGGCGACGGACATTTCCTCCACGCCGGGGTATTCCACGCGCCAGCGGGGGATCATCTCCCGCAGGTAGCCCTGGATCTCGCTCGCCAGCTGCTGGAAGAAGGTGCTGGTGGTCCGGCCGCAGCCCGGGCAGGCCACCACCACGGGGCTGAACGAGCGGATGCCCATGTTCTGGAGGATTTCCTGGGCGACGTGCACCTCCTCCGTGCGATCGCCTCCGGGCTGCGGAGTCAGCGAGATCCGGATGGTATCGCCGATGCCCTCCTGCAGCAGCACCGCCAGCGCGGCGGTGGACGAGACGACGCCCTTGGTGCCCATGCCGGCCTCGGTCAGGCCCAGGTGCAGCGGATAGTCGCAGCGGGCCGCGAGATCGCGGTAGACGGAGATCAGGTCCTGCACGCCGCTCATCTTGCACGAGAGCACGATGTGATCGTGCGGCAGGCCGAGCTCCTCGGCCCGGGCGGCGCTGTTCAGGGCCGAGGCGATCAGCGCGTCGTGCATGACCGCTTCCGGTTCCTTGGGCCGGGCCAGGCGCGCGTTCTCGTCCATCATCCGGGCCAGCAGGTCCTGATCCAGGCTGCCCCAGTTGACGCCGATGCGGACGGGCTTCCCGAAACGGCAGGCCTGCTCGATCATGCTGGCGAACTGCGGGTCGCGGCGGCTGCCCTTGCCGACGTTGCCCGGGTTGATGCGCAGCTTGTCCAGGGCTTCGGCGCACTCGGGATGGCGGGCCAGCAGCTTGTGGCCGTTGAAATGGAAGTCGCCCACCAGCGGCACGTCCAGCCCCATGCTCTCAAGGCGCTCGCGGATCGCCGGGACCGCGGCGGCCGAATCCTCGTTGTTGACCGTGACCCGCACCAGCTCGGAGCCGGCCCGCGCCAGCTGGGCCACCTGTACCGCGGTTGCCACCTCGTCGGCGGTGTCGGTATTGGTCATCGACTGCACCCGGACCGGGGCATCGCCGCCGAGGGTGACGCCGCGAATCCTGACGGGTACGCTCCTGCGCCGCTTGATCGGAGAATCAGTCATGGGTCGTCCGTCCGGTGCCGATGAGTGTGTCGCCACGATGCCGGGCCCGGCCGGGCACCGCCATCGGGCGCCGCCATTGTACTAACCGGATCAGCCGGAAAGCCACCTCCGCGGGAACGGGAGGGAGCTTCGCCCCTTGGCAGCGGTGCGGCACCGCCGCATAATGCGGCGCTTTCGCACCGCCGGGGCAGACACCGCATGTGGTTCCGCAATCTTCGCTTCTTCCGCCTCACGCAGCCGTTCGACCTCGACTCCGCAAGCCTCTCGGAGCGACTGTCGGCCCACGCCTTCCGCCGCTGCGGCGAGCACGAGCCGTCGACCATGGGCTGGGAGCCGCCGTACCCGGGGACGGAGTCGTTGGTGCACACGGCAGGCGGATGCCTGCTGATGGCGCTGCGCAATGAAGAGCGGGTTCTGCCGCCCGCGGTGATCCGGGAACGGGTCGAGGAGGAGGCGGCCGCGCTGGAATCGGAGACGGGACGCCGGCCGGGACGCCAGGCCCGGGCCAGGCTCCGGGAGCGCCTGACTTTCGAGCTGCTGCCGCAGGCGTTCACCCGTTCGCATCGCACCTGGGTGTGCATCGACCGGCGGCGCGGCCTGCTCGCGGTCGACAGCAGCGGCGCCCGCCGGGCGGAGGACGCCGTGAGCCTGCTGCGGGAGAGCCTGGGCACGCTGCCCGCCGTCCCGCCGGCGACGCGGGAGGCTCCCGAGCGTGTGCTTACCGCCTGGCTGCGCGGGACATCGCCGCCCGGCGATCTGGTGCCGGGCCGGGAGTGCGAGCTTCGGCAGGCCGCCGAAGACGGCGGCGTCATCCGGTGCCGTGGCGTCGACCCGGACACGGGCGCCCTCGCGACGCACCTCGCCGACGGCTGGCAGGTGGCGCGTCTCGCGCTGGAGTGGGAGGAACGGCTGTCGTTCGTGCTCTGCTCGGATCTGTCGCTGCGCCGACTGCGCCCCATGGACCTGCTGCAGTCGGAGCTGGAGGATGCAAACGGGGACGATCTCGCCGGGTTCGACGCATCCGCCGCCATCACCTGCGGCGAGATCGGGCGACTGGCCCAGCGCCTGCTCGGCGTGTTCGGGGCCGCAGCCGACTAGCGGTCCGCCGGATCGCGCTCAGGCCCCGGCCGGGCACAGCGGGCTGCCCGGGTCGCCGGGAACGCGCAGGACAGCACCGGCCACCGGGCGATCCAGCGCCAGGCGCATCGCGCTGCGGGCGCATTCGAATGCATGCCGTCCGGCCTGCAGGCGGTGGGGTCCGGTCCGGGGCAGGTCGGGGACCGCCAGGGTCAACAGGCCGGGCCGGGCGGGCAATCCCGCCCGGCCGCCCCGCTGCCGGCGACGGGACGCCAGGTGATGGTACAGCACGCGCGGGGCCGCGGGCAGACCGGCCAGTCCGGGACGATCGGCGATGCCGCCGTCCAGGTACGGCCTGCGGTCGATCCAGACGGGGTGGAACAACAGGGGCACCGCGCAGGAAGCCCGGATCGCCGGCACCAGCGCGCCCCGCTCGAACACCCGGGTACGCCGTTGCAGGACGTCATAGGCAGACAACGCCACCGGCCGGCGGCAGCCCTCGAAAGTATCGGCCGGCAGCGCTCCGCGGAGCAGATCGCGGAAGCGTCGCCCGCGCAGCAGGCCAGGGCCCGGGACGGGGTCCCAGAAGTCGCTCCGCCGCAGTCCCAGCAGGATCGAGCCCAGGCGGAGGGAGTCCAGCCCGGCCGCCCAGGCGGCCGCCACCAGGGCACCCGCGCTGGAGCTGCCGAGGCGCGCCGGGAGCAGGTGCTCCTCCTCCAGCACCGACAGCGCACCGCAGTGGGCGAAGAAGCCGAAAAATCCGGATGACAGGGCGAGCGCGAAGGGCCCCGCCGAGAGCCATTCGCGCAGGGTGGGGCGATCCGTTTCGCGTTGCATGGCATCATTTTACCACCGACTCCGGGTGGTAGAATCCGGCCAACGAAGGCAAGCGTGGCATTCGATGCAGGGCAGCCTGGACAAGCTGCGGGGGGAGCCGTGCGACCCCGTGCGCTATCATCTTCGCGTGGGCGGCGACGAGTGGGACCTGAACGCGCTGCTGGGCCGTCGCCTGGCGTTGCGGTTCGACGGGGAGATCCGCTGCGTCGCCTGCGGCCGGGTCACCCGGCGAAGCTATCGCCAGGGGTACTGCTATCCATGCAGTCGCCGGTTGGCGCGCTGCGACCTGTGCATCCTGCGCCCGGAGCTTTGCCATTTCGATGCGGGCACCTGCCGGGAGCCGGAGTGGGGGCTGGAGCACTGCATGCGCGGGCACCTGGTGTATCTTGCCAACGCCTCGGGCCTGAAGGTGGGCATCACCCGCGAGGGGCGCGAGCAGCGTCGCTGGATCGACCAGGGGGCGGTGCAGGGCGTTGCGCTGCTGCGCGCACGCAGCCGCTACCTGGCAGGCCTCGCCGAGTCGGCACTGCGGCAGCACGTGAGCGATCGCACGGACTGGCGTCGGATGCTGCGCGGCACGCCGCCGCCGGTCGACCTGCAGGCGCACGGGCAGCGGCTGCTGCGCCGGACGCGCGCCGAGCTGGAACAGATCCGCGGCGAGCACGGCCGCGATGCGCTTGTCCCCGTGCGCGCCCGGGCGCGGCGCATCGCCTACCCGGTCGCGGAGTACCCGGGGCGGGTTCGCTCACTGGACCTGGAACGGGAGGGCGCGATCCGCTCGGCGCTCCGCGGGATCAAGGGGCAGTACCTGATTCTCGACGACGGTGTGCTGAACGTACGCAAATTCACGGGCTACTGCGTCACCGCCCGGGCCTGCGGGGACGGGCGGTGAGGGGGAGGCAGGCATGGATCCACGCTTCTGGCGGGAGCGCTGGCTCAGGAACCAGATCGGATTTCACCAGGACCGGGTGAATCCGCACCTGCAGCGCTACGTCGACCGGCTGGAGCTTGCGCGCGACGACACCCTGTTCGTGCCCCTGTGCGGCAAGTCGCTCGACATGGTCTGGCTGGCGCAGCAGGGCTATGACGTACTCGGCGTGGAAGTCAGCCAGGTGGCGGTGGAGGCGTTCTTCCGGGAGCAGGGGCTGGAGCCGGAGCGTGAGGATCGCGGCGCCTACGTGCGCTGGCGGGCCGGCGCGATCACCGTGCTGCAGGGAGACTTCTTTCACCTCCAGGCGGTCGACCTGGGGCCGATACAGGCGGTCTACGACCGGGCGTCCCTGATCGCGCTGCCGCCGCGGCTGCGCGAGGACTACGCTCACCGGATGGGGCAGCTGTTCCCGTCCGGCATGCGCACCCTGCTGATCACCCTGGAGTATCCGCAGGAGGAGATGGACGGTCCGCCGTTCTCGGTCAGCGACGCGGAGGTGGCCGCGTTGTTCCGGCGCCGGCACCACTGCACGCTGCTGCACGAGGAGTCGGTGCTCGAGAACGCACCCCGGTTCCGCGAGCGGGGCCTGACCCGCCTGTCGGAGAAGGTCTTCCTGCTCGAGCCCAGGCGCTAGAACCCGCGTGCCGGTTGTCAGCGCCCCGGCTGCGACTCCCGCCCGGAAGCCTCGTGTTCCGCATCGCAGGCGCGGCAGTTGAGTTCGCGCCCGATCCGCGCCCTCCGGGTTTCCTCGCGCAGCACCCAGGGCCGATTGACCCACGGCGGATTGTGCCGGACATGCTGGGTGTGACCGCACTCCAGCTCCGCCACCCAGTGATTCCTGTCGTCCTGGTGAAAGCCGACGATACGCTGCTTCATTCCTCGCGCCGCTCCATCCCGTGGCACCCGTGACCGGTCGGCCGGCCCCGCCGGCCGTTCAGGAGGCGCGCGAGAGCGCCGGTGGCGGGGTGTCGTGGTCGGGCGATGCCTGGCGCTCCAGCCAGGACCGGATCTCCGGTCCGAGCCTGACGCCGCGGGCATTGGTGCCGTCATTGCCGAAGAACAGGTTGAACTGCAGCATATAGCACCAGCCGTCCACGACGGCGATGTCGAAACCGGCATAGTTGAGACCAAGCGCGCGGGCGATCCGTTCCACGAGCGCCACCGCCTGCGCGGGGACGGCGGCGAAGCTCAGCCTGGCGCCGGCTGCGAGATTATGGTGGAAGCCGTCGCCCCCCTCGCGCGAGCAGGCGGCAATCACCCGGTCGCCGACCCATACCACCCGCAGGTCGCGGTCCATCTCGAGGAGTTCCTGCGCGTACAGCACCTCCAGCCGCTCTGACACCCGCCGCAGGGTGGCGCGGTCGTCGACCCGGAAGACGCCCCCGGCCACGCGCGTCGCGCGGCTCCTTAGACGACCAGCGGGAAGTACGACCAGCGGGAAGTCCAGCGCGTCGATGACCTGCTGCATCGCCGAGGGCCCCGACGGCAGGATCAGGGTCTCCGGTACGTGCTCCGGGACAAGGGCACGGATCGCGCGGGTCATCTCGATCTTGTCGTAGCCCAGGTGCTGGCCGGCCGGGCTCGGGAAGATGCGCTTCCGCAGCGCGTATACCAGCGCGTTGACCTGCCAGGTCTGCGGAAACAGGACCCAGTCGGCTCCGCGGGCCGGCTCGTTGCGGACGAAATTCTGGTCCGGCTTGACATAGCGCACGCCTTGCACGCCCGCCGCGCGCATGGCGTCGAAGGTAATCAGCTGTTGCATCCGCCGGGACTCCGGAAAGGGGCGGGGCGCTGACGCGCCGCTCTCCGGCAGAGAGCGCAGGTCTTTCAGTCTTCCCGCCGCCCCGAGTCAAGGGGCGCCAGGATGGGCGGCAGCGTGGCAGGCCCGGGCTCTATCCCGGCGCACGCTCGGCAATGGCGCAGGCGAATGGCCAGGTCTCCGGTCCGTGCAGCTGGACACGGACCTCGCGGAAGCCCGCGGATTCGAGCAGCCGACCGACATTGCGTGCGTACAGTGGCACCGGTGTCGAAGGCGCCTGCCGGCGCCGGCGCAGCGCGTCCCAAGGATAGAACGCCAGCACCAGCCGGCCGCCGGGACGCAGCACCCGACGAATCTCGACCAGACCGGCCTCCGGGGAACGCCAGGCCTGGATGCCGTCGATGCTGCAGGCGCGGTCGAAGCGACGATCGGCGAACGGGAGCCGCTCGGGCGTACCGCGTCGAAGCTCGAGGAGCCCGCGTTCCAGCAGAGGCCGGTAACGCCGGCTCGCCCGTTCGATCAGGGCGTCGGACGCCTCGACGCCGGTGACCGATCCGGGCGCGACGCGCCCGGCCAGGGGCTCCAGCAGGGATCCGTGGCCGAACCCCGCTTCCAGCACGCGTTCTCCCGGCGCCGCCTCGAGCGCCGCGAGCGCCGCCGCATGCAGCGGTGCATTGACGCGGCTGCGGTAGCGTCCGGCCATCTGTGCGAAAAATCCGGTCGGGGCCGCCAGCTGGCGGGTCAGGTTGCGTCCGGGCATGGCCGCTCCTCCTCTTCCGCGTGACGCGCACAGCACGTCGATTGAAGTCTAGAACACGCTCCGGGATATGTCCCGGGTCCTGCGGCGCTGCGCGAGCCTGGAACGCGCCGGGTGCGGTCCGGGAACACTCCGCCGGGCCGAGCGTACGCCCGCCATCCTTACAGGACCGTGACCGGGAGCCCGGGCCACGCCGGTGCGCACGGCTTGACTTTCGCTCGTGCCTGGAGCACGGTTCGCATCATGCAAAATGAATGCCATATCCGCGCTACGTCTCTGCGACTGTGATGCCCGGCTCCCGCGGGGAGCCGGGACGTTCCCCGTTCGGTCTGGCCAGAGACAGGTGAGCATTCGAGTCATGAGCTGCATCCCTTTCATCCACGAGCCCGCGCCCGTCCCCGAGACCGGGCGCAGCTTGCGCCGTTCCCTGTTCCTGCTGCGACTGAGCCGCGGTCGCCGCGCGGCCTGACGTCCGTGTCCGGCGGCCGCATCGCCCGATTTTCACCGATTGCCGCAGGAGGACAGGAGATGCGTTTTGAGCCCGGAAACAAGTACCGACCGTTCGCCCCGATCGATCTCCCGGACCGGCGCTGGCCGGCACGCGTGATCGACGCCGCACCAACGTGGTGCAGCGTTGACCTGCGCGATGGCAACCAGGCGCTGATCGAACCCATGGACGCCCGCCGCAAGGGGCGGCTGTTCGATCTGCTGGTGCGACGGGGATTCCGGGAAATCGAGGTGGGTTTCCCGGCTGCCTCGCGGACGGACTTCGATTTCGTGCGGGAGCTGATCGAGCAGGATCGCGTACCGGACGAGGTCACGATCCAGGTGCTGACCCAGGCCAGGCCGGAGCTGATCGAGCGGACTTTCGAGGCCCTCGCCGGAGCGGGGCGGGCCATCGTCCACCTGTACAACTCGACCTCGACGGTCCAGCGGCGGGTGGTGTTCGGCCTCGACCGTGCCGGGATCGTCGACATCGCGGTACGCGGCGCCCGCAAGGTGCTCGAATGCGCCCGTGCGCATCCGGGGACCGACTGGACCTTCGAGTATTCCCCGGAAAGCTTCACCGGAACGGAGCCGGATTTTGCGGTCGAGATCTGCGAGGCCGTCAATGCCGTATGGCAGCCGACGCCCGAGCGGAAGGTGATCCTCAACCTGCCGGCCACCGTCGAGATGGCCACGCCAAACGTCTATGCCGACCAGATCGAGTGGTTCGGCAGGAACATCCCGCGCAGGGACAGCGTCGTGCTGAGCGTGCACCCGCACAATGACCGGGGCACCGCGGTCGCGGCGGCGGAGCTGGCCCTGATGGCAGGGGCCGAGCGCGTCGAGGGGACCCTGTTCGGCAACGGTGAGCGCACCGGGAACGTCGATCTCGTCACGTTGGGCCTGAACCTCTACAGCCAGGGTGTGGACCCCGGGGTGGACCTGTCCGATATCAACCGGATGGTGCGCACCGTGGAGTACTGCAACCAGCTGCCGGTTCATCCGCGTCATCCGTACGGCGGCGAACTGGTCTTCACCGCCTTTTCCGGCTCCCACCAGGACGCGATTCGCAAGGGCATGGCCGCCCGCCGGTCCGGGGAGCCCTGGGAGGTGCCGTACCTGCCCGTGGACCCGAGGGATCTCGGGCGCAGCTACGAGGCCGTGATCCGGATCAACAGCCAGTCGGGCAAGGGCGGCATCGCCTGGGTGCTCGAGACCGAGTACGGTCTCGCCCTGCCGCGGCGGCTGCAGATCGAGTTCAGCCACGTGGTGCAGGCGATCGCCGACGACACCGGGCGTGAGCTGGAGTCGCAGGCGGTCTGGAACGCCTTCCGGGCGGAGTACCTGGAGCAGGGGGGGCCCTGCCATCTGCTGGAATACCGCGAAAGCCGTGCCGCCGGAAGCCGGGACCGGGTCCGGGCCAGGCTCCGGGTGCAGGACCGCGAGCATATTATCGCCGGCGAGGGCAACGGGCCGATCGATGCCTTCGCCCGCGGCCTGGCCGATCACCTCGGCTTTCCGGTCAACGTGCTCGACTACCGCGAGCATGCCGCGGGCTCGGGCTCGGACGCGGGCGCCTTCGCCTACGTGGAGATCGCCACGGCCGGGTCTCGCGGCATGTTTGGCGCGGGCCGGGACAACAACATCGTGGCAGCCTCGCTGCGTGCCGTGGTAAGTGCGGTCAATCGCGCCATGCGGGCGGGCGCGCTGGAGCGCGCGACCGAACCCGACGCGGGCTGATGCCGCGGGCTCCCGGGTCCGGGCACGGGGCTGCCCGGACCCGGCCGGACGTACCGGTCACGGGCCCGACCTTCGATCAGGAGTCCTTATCCCCCGTCCACGCCAGGGAACGCTGCACGGCCCGGTGCCAGCCCTCCCGCATCGCCCGGCGCTGATCGGCGCCGATTGACGGGGTAAAGCGGCGCTCCACGCTGTTGACCGCGGAAAGCTCGTCCTGGGAGTTCCAGAAGCCACAGGCGAGTCCCGCCAGCTGGGCCGCACCCATGGCCGTGGTCTCGGTGCATTCGGGCCGCTCCACGGGGACTCCCAGCAGGTCTGCCTGGATCTGCATCAGGAGGTCGTTGCGGCTGGCGCCGCCGTCGGCGCGCAAGGCGTTGAGCGTAATCCCGGATTCCTCGCGCATCGTCTCGAGCACGTCGCAAGTCTGGAAGGCGATCGCCTCGAGCGCCGCCCGGGCGAGGTGGGCGCGGCTGGCATCCCGCGTCAGCCCGGTGATGGTCCCCCGGGCGTGCGGGTCCCAATAGGGAGCGCCCAGGCCCACGAAGGCGGGAACGAGATAGACACCGTGACTGTCCCCGACCTGGCCGGCGAGGGTTTCAATCTCCGCGGCGTGCCCGATCAGGCCGAGCTGGTCGCGCAGCCACTGGACCAGCGCGCCGGCGACGAAGATGGAGCCCTCCATCGCGTACCGCGGCGTTTCCCGGCGCCCGATGCGCCAGGCGATGGTGGTCAGCAGCCCCCGGCTCGACTCGCGCGGTTCCGTGCCCGTGTTGAGCAGCACGAAGCAGCCCGTGCCGTAGGTATTCTTGGCCATGCCGGGTGCGTGGCAGCCCTGCCCGAACAGGGCGGCCTGCTGGTCTCCGGCGATCCCCGCGATGGGCAGCGGTGCGCCGAGCAGGCGGGTCTCGCCGCACACCTCGCTCGAGCCGCGGACTTCCGGCAACAGGCCGCGGGGAATGCGCAGCCGCTCGAGGATGGTCTCGTCCCAGCGTCCCTCGTGGATGTTGTAGAGCAGGGTGCGGGACGCGTTGGAAACGTCGGTGACATGACGGCGTCCCTCCGTGAGCTGCCACACCAGCCAGCTGTCGACGGTGCCGAAGGCCAGCTCCCCGCGCCCCGCCCGCTCCCTCGCGCCGGCGACGTTGTCGAGCATCCAGGCGAGCTTCGTGCCCGAGAAGTAGGGATCGACCACCAGCCCGGTACGCGCGCGCAGTTCGACGTCGAAGCCTTCCGCGCGCAGGCGCTCGCAGTGCCCGGCCGTGCGACGATCCTGCCAGACGATGGCGTTGCAGACCGGTTCGCCGCTGCGCCGGTCCCAGAGCAGGGTGGTCTCGCGCTGGTTGGCGATGCCGATGGCAGCGATGTCCCGGGCTTTGACGTTCGCGTGCTTCAGGACGCGCTCGGCTACGTCCCGCTGCGTCTGCCAGAGATCGAGGGGATCGTGCTCCACCCAGCCGTCGTGCGGGAAAATCTGGCGGAACTCCTGCTGCTCGGTCGCGGCCGGCCGACCGGCATGGTCGAACAGGATCGCCCGCGAGCTCGTGGTCCCCTGGTCCAGGGCCAGCACGTATTTGGCCATGATGCCGCTCCTCCCGCAGGTCTGCTTGCCGCCGCGCGGCTCGGGACGAACATGCCAGCGGCGCGGATGCGGCGCAAGCGCGACAACACCGGCAGGAGACTGGCGGGCCAACCCGGACCTTCCACCGCGCCCGGCCGCCGTAAGGACGTATTCCCGTCAGGAGTGCACACGTGTAGCATACGGGCCCGCCGGGGCGGGCAGCGATCGCGGCGCGGCGGGCGTGGAACGCGTTGTCTATAATCCGCGACATCCGCGTCGGGACCCGGCGCAGGAAGGCAGCGGGAACGACGACCACCGGAACCCGCCTGCGCCCGGGCCGCATCGAGAAACGGGAGAGTTGCTATGACGGATATCGCGCACCTGCTGGGAGAAGAGGCGGACAGCCTCCTGGAGCATCGCTGCACCGGCATCTCCGCGGAGATGCTGGAGCTGCCGGGACCGGACTTCGTGGACCGCGTGTTCGCCCCGATGGACCGCAAGGCGCCGGTGCTGCGCAACATGCAGGCATTGCTGGATCACGGCCGGCTCGGTGGCACCGGTTACCTTTCGCTGCTGCCGATCGACCAGGGGGTGGAGCACTCTGCCGGCGCGTCGTTCGCCCCCAACCCGATGTACTTCGATCCGAAGAACCTGTTCGAGCTGGCGATCGAGGGTGGCTGCAACGGCATCGCCTCCACCCTGGGCGTGCTGGGCTCGGTGGGGCGCAAGTACGCGCATCGCATCCCGATGATCTGCAAGATCAACCACAACGAGATGCTCACCTACCCGAACATCTTCGACCAGACGCTGTTCGCGAGCGTGGAGCAGGCGTTCGACATGGGTGCCGTGGCCGTCGGTGCGACCATCTACTTCGGCTCCGAGGAGTCCCGCCGGCAGATCCAGGAAATCAGCGAGGCCTTCGCGCACGCCCACGAGCTCGGCATGGTCACCATCTGCTGGGCGTACCTGCGCAACCCGGGCTTCAAGAAGGACGGCGTGGACTATCACACGGCGGCCGACCTCACCGGCCAGGCCAACCACCTGGCCGCCACCATCGAGGCGGACATCGTGAAGCAGAAGCAGGCGGAGAACAACGGCGGCTTCACCGCGATCGGCTTCGGCAAGACCAGTGAAAAGGTCTACACGGAGCTGGCCCCGGATCATCCCATCGAGCTGTGCCGCTATCAGGTCGCCAACTGCTACATGGGGCGCATCGGCCTGATCAACTCGGGCGGCGCCTCGGGCGGCGAGAGCGACCTGGCGCAGGCCGTGCGCACGGCCGTGATCAACAAGCGTGCCGGGGGCATCGGGCTGATCTCGGGGCGCAAGGCGTTCCAGAAGCCGATGAAGGAAGGCGTCGAGCTGCTGCACGCGATCCAGGACGTCTACCTCGACGACAGCGTTACCATCGCCTGACCCGCGGATGCACCCGCGCGGTTCGCCGGCACGCAACGAGGTCCGCACCGGCAACGCGAAAGCAGGGGGACCCGGATCGACCGGGTGCGGTCAGCCGGGGTCAGAGGTGGATGAATCCCGCAGCAGGCGGGCGAAGGCCTCGGCCGGAACCGGGCGACTGAAATAGAAGCCCTGCATCTCGTCGCAGGCCTGGCTGCGCAGGAATTCCTGCTGCTCCACGGTCTCCACGCCCTCGGCGATGACCGTCAGGCTGAGGCTGCGGCCCATGGCGATGATCGCCCGGGCGATGGACCGGTCGCCGGCGTTGGCGGCCAGCTCGCGGACGAACGAACGGTCGACCTTGAGGCTGTCGATGGGAAACCGCCGGAGCTGGGACAGGGACGCGTAGCCGGTGCCGAAGTCGTCGATGGCGATGCGCACGCCGAGCTGCTTGAGCCCCTTCAGGATGCCGGCCGCCCGATGGGTGTCGTGCATCACGACGCTCTCGGTGATCTCGAGCTCCAGCAGCTCCGGGGCCATGCCGGTGTCCCGCAGCACGGCCTCGACGTGCTCCACCACGCCTGGATCGGTGAACTGCACCGGTGACAGGTTGACCGCCATGCTGACCGGTCTCAGCCCCTCCCGCTGCCAGGCCACGTTCCGGGCACAGGCGGTCTCCAGCACCCAGCGCCCGATGGGGATGATCAGGCCGGTCTCTTCGGCAACCGGGATCAGGCGGGTCGGCGTGACCTCGCCGAGCTCGGGATTGTGCCAGCGCAGCAGCGCCTCGACGCCGGTGATCCCGCCGGTCGCCAGGCTGGTCTTGGCCTGGTAGGCGAGGCTGAGCTCGCCCTTCTCCAGCGCTTGCCGCAGCTGCGTCTCGATCGCCACCCGTTCCAGCGAACGCGCCTCGATGTCCGGGGAATAGAAGCGGAAGTTGTTCTTGCCGTCCTCCTTGGCCTGGTACATCGCCATGTCGGCATTTTTCAGCAACGCGGCACTGTCGGCCGCGTGGTCCGGGAATCTTGCGATCCCGATACTCGCGGTCACCCGGCACTCGCGACCCAGGATCTCGAGCGGTTCGATGGCGGCCGCCAGGATCTTGCGCGCGACCATGGCCATGGCCTCCTCATCGGCGGCTTCCTGGACCAGTGCGACGAACTCGTCGCCCCCGATGCGGGCGACGACATCGCTGGCACGCAGGCAGTGGGTGAGGCGACGCGCCATCTCCCGGAGCAGCATGTCGCCGGCATCGTGGCCGAGCGAGTCGTTGATGATCTTGAACCGGTCGAGATCGATGAACATCACCGCGAAGCCACGACCGTAGCGGCGCGCGGACTCCACCGCCATCGAGAGCACCTGGTTGAACAGGGTGCGGTTGGGCAGGCCGGTGAGGGTGTCGTGGGTGGCGAGGTACTGGATCCGCTCCTCGCCGCGCTTGCGCTCCGCCTCGCGCTCGAAGTTGTCCAGCGCGAACACGACGTTCTCCGCCATCCGGCGCATCAGCGCGACGCCGTCCCGGTCGAAGTGGCGCTTCTCCCGCGAGGCGAAAATCAGCACGCCCACGCACCGGTCCACGCGGACCAGCGGCACCGCCGCCACGGAGCGGATGCCGTGGCTGCTCGCTTCCCGGTGCCAGCGGCGGGAGAGCGCGTCGTGCTGGTAGTCGTTGCTGACGCAGGGCTCTCCGGTCTGGAACGCCCGCCTGTCCTCGGGACCCGTCGGCCAGCAGCACGGCCGCCAGCGCCAGCTTTCCGCCGTCCACTGCGGCGTTGCACACCTGCCGGTACAGGTCCTCCGGCGTGGCGGCCCGCAGGATCGCCTCGTTGGTGGCGCTCAGCGCGGCGTACAGGCGCGCCATGCGATCGCGCGCCCGCTCGGCGCGCACGCGATCGCTGATGTCGTGGACCATGCTCACGATCAGCCAGCGGCCGTTCCGCCGGATCGCGCGACGGTGCAGCTCGACGACCGTGCGCAGGCCGTCGCGGGTGGTGCTGGGCGTCCGGGTGGTCAGGCCGCCGGCCTCGATCACTTCATCGTAGCTGCGCGCGAGCTGCTCCGGGTCCATCAGCAGCAGCGCGTGCGGGGGGACCTGCAGCAGCTCTTCCGGGCTGTCGTATCCGACCTGGTCGCAGGCGGTGCGGTTCACGTAGACGAAACGCATCGTCTCGCGATCGACGATGTAGATCATGTCCCGGGAGGCGTCCATGGCGGCGCGGAACTGCAGCAACTCCTCCTGCCGGCGCTGTTCGTCGGTCACCTCGCGGCCGATGCCCCGGTAGCCGCGCCGGGCGCCCGGCGCATCGCGTATCGGTTCGCCGCTCACGCGAAAGTGCCGCCGCGTGCCGTCGGGATTGGTCCCGGCGACCAGCTGCTCGCGGAACGCCGCCGGGGCGCTGCTCCCGCCGCGGGGACCGGCCCAGCCCCCGTCCGGGCCCGCCTCGAGACCGAGCTCCCGGGGCGTCCTTCCGATCCAGTCCCGGGTGACGAGCGGGTCCGCGCCGATCATGGCGCCCTCGAGACGCGTGAAGCGAAGCGTCGCGTCCTGTTCCCAGTAGAAATCGGAGACGAGCGTGATCAGGCTCGGCGGCGCATCCGGGCCGTCGCCGTCATGAACAGGCATTCCGGGGCTCCCGTGGCTGCGCCGAGTCGTTTGCGGTCATGATTCTTCTGGCATGCACGTTGCCGGAACGATACGCCGCGGGGTCGCACGCAACAAGCCGCGGCCGGCCGCGGATCCGGGGATTCGGACGGCTCGACGCGGTATCGGCGGCCGGCGATCCCGCCCGCAATGCGCCTGTTCGCGTACGCGCTCAGCAGGTAGGCTGGAAGCCCCGGCGAGACCCCGGAGGCATACCGGCGCAGGTCTCCGGGAATCGCCGGCATCCGGGCAACAGGGGGGGCAGCGCGCGCATGGCATCGGGACAGCAGCAGGTCCACGCAGTCGACGAGCGGACGGTACGGCGGTCGGTCGCGGCCGCCGCGCTCGGCAACTGCCTGGAGTGGTTCGACTTCGGCGTCTACAGCTACGTCGCCGCGACGATCGGCGCGGTGTTCTTTCCCTCGCACAGCACCTCGGCCTCGCTGCTGTCCTCGTTCGCGGCCTTCGCGGTGGCCTTCCTGGTGCGCCCGCTGGGCGGCTTCGTGTTCGGCCCCCTGGGCGATCGGCTGGGCCGCAGCCGGATCCTGGCCATCACCATCATCGCGATGTCCTGCGGCACGTTCGGCGTGGGCCTGATCCCCGGCTACGACAGCATCGGCGTATGGGCACCGATCCTGCTGGTGCTCGCGCGGCTGGTGCAGGGCTTCTCGGCCGGAGGGGAGTACGGCGGCGCTGCGACCTTCGTGGTCGAGTCCGCCACCGACGAGCGCCGCGGTTTCCTGGCCGCCTGGCTGGATTTCGGCACGCTGGCGGGCTACTCGCTGGGGGCGCTGATCGTCACCGGTCTGACCCTCGCCCTGCCGCACGCGGCGATGGTGAGCTGGGGATGGCGGGTGCCGTTCCTGCTGGCCGGGCCACTGGGCCTGTTCGGACTGTACCTGCGGCTGCGCCTGGAGGACAGCGTCGCCTACCGCGATCTGGCCGATGCCGGGCGCGTCACGGGTGCGCCCCTGAAGGAGGCGGTGAGCGCCAACTGGCGACTGATCCTCCTGTGCATGGGCCTGGTGCTGATCCTCAACGTGGCGTACTACGACGTGCTCTCGTACCTGCCCAGCTATCTCCAGGAGCAGGTCCACATCGGGGGAACGCGCTCGCTGCTGGTGCTCGTGGCGGTAATGGTGGGCATGATGGGGCTGGCCCCGGTGCTCGGCCACCTGTCCGACAGCATCGGCCGGAAGAAGGTGCTGCTGGCCGCCTGTGGCGGCTTCATCGTGTTCTCGGTGCCGGCTTTCTGGATGCTGCAGACCGGGATCACCTGGCTGCTGGTCTCGGGCCTGGCGATACTCGGCCTGCTGACCGTGATGCTCGCGGGTATCATGCCGTCGACGCTGCCGGCAATCTTCCCCACGCGCAACCGCTATGCCGGGTTCGCGATCGCCTACAACCTCTCCACATCGCTGTTCGGCGGCACCGCGCCGTTCGTGATCCAGTACCTGGTCTCGGTGAGCGGCAACGACTACATGCCGGCGTTCTACGTCATGGGGGCTGCCGCGATCGCCCTGGTCCCGATCGCGATCATGCAGGAGAGCGCCGGCCGGCCCCTGCACGGCTCCCCTCCGCAGCGCTCGCGGCGCTATGCCGCTGCCGAGGCCTGAGGGGGTTCTGCGTCCGCCACCGGCGGGGCCCGATCACTCTGTGACAGATCCCAGGCACGCCCGGATCGCCGCCGCCTGGCGCTCCAGCTCGCCGGCGCTCGCGCGGCGCCGCAGGGGCGGCAGCGCACGACGCGCGAGGTCCCGGACCAGGGCCGCGCGATCGCCGGCCCGGCGGGGCAGCACGTGCAGGTGGACGTGCGGGACGGTCTGCTGCGCGGCGCGGCCCTCGTTGATCACGTAGTTGAAGCCCCGCACATCCGGGAAGGCCACGCGCACGGCCCGCGCCAGGTGGGTGCCCACGGCGGCCATCGCGTCCCGTTCCGCCGTCGGCAGCTCGCTCAGGAATTCGTGGTGCTGTCGCGGGACCACGAGAAGGTGACAGGGCCGCAGCGGGTACAGGTCCATGAAGGCGACACAGCGGGGACCCTCGCAGACCCGCGCGGCCGGGAGGCGGCCGGCGAGGATCCCGCAGAACACGCATTGGGCGGGCTCCTGTTCCGCGTCCATCAGGAGGGATATCCGGTCACGTCGCGGATGGCGTGATAGAGCGGCTTGAGGCGCGGATACATGCGGCGGTACACGCGCCGGTACAGCCCGTCGTAGATCTCCCGGTTGGCGGGATCGGGCCGGAACACGTCGGTCACGCGCACCATGCGCCGTACCGCGGTCTCGAAATCGGGATGCAGACCCAGCCCCACCGCCGCGTCGATCGCCGCTCCCAGCCCCGAGGTCTCGTAGGTGTGCGGGCGCTCGGCCGGCAGCCCGAAGACGTCGGCCGTGATCTGCATGGCCTGGTCGCTCTGGGAGCCGCCGCCACACACCCGCAGCCGCGAGACGGGCACCTTGCCGCGCTTCTCGATGCGTTCGCGGCCCTCGCGCAGGGCATAGGCGAGCCCTTCCAGGATGGCGCGATAGATGTGCGCGCGGGTGTGCACATCGCCGAAGCCGATCATGGCGCCTTTCGCCTCGGGCCCCGGGATGCGGGTGCCGGGCGACCAGTACGGCTGCAGCGTGAGCCCCATCGAGCCCGGCGGGACCTGCGAGACCAGCTCGTCGAACAGGCTTTCGGGCTCGATGCCGTGTTTCGAGGCCATGTTGCGCTCGTGCTGGCCGAATTCCTCCTTGAACCAGTTGACCATCCAGAAGCCGCGGAATATCTGGATTTCCGAGCACCAGGCGCCCGGCACCGCGGAGGGGTAGGGCGGCACCAGCGGGATCGCCTCCAGGTAACGCTCGCGGGTGCTGTTGATGGTCGCGGTGGTGCCGTAGCTCAGGCAGGCCACTTCCGGAGTCAGGCATCCCGAGCCGATGACCTCGCAGGCCTTGTCCGCCGCGGCAGCGATCAGCGGCGTGCCTTCCGGGATGCCCGTCGCCCGCGAGGCGTCGGCCGTGATCTCGCCAAGGCGCCCGCCCGGCGGCACCAGCTCCGGCAGCATGCGCCGCTCCACCGGCAGCGCGCGCCACTTCCAGTCGCGTGGACCGGCCCAGCCGAAGCGCCGGAAGTCGAACGGGATATACCCAACCTGGCAGGCGATGGAATCGACGTAGCGGTCGGTGAGCCGCCAGGTCAGGTAGCCCGACAGCAGCAGGTACTTGTGCGTCCGGCGCCAGATATCCGGCTGGTTCCGGCGGATCCAGTTCGCCTCGGCCTGGCGCCGGAAGTAGTCCAGCGTGCCGCTCTCGCCGAGCGCCCGGAAGAGCAGCCCCCAGGGCCCCCCCATGGGCGGCAGGTCTTTCGCCTCGCGCTGATCCAGCCAGCTCATGGCCGGACGCAGCGGGTGTCCGTCACGGTCCAGGTTGATCACGGTGCCGCGCTGGGTAGTCAGGGCCACGCCGGTCACGGCAGCGGGAGAGACCGTGGTCTCATCCCACAGCTGGTTGCAGGCCCGGCAGACGGCCGCCCAGAAGACCTCCGGGTGCTGCTCGGCCCAGCCGGGGTGTTCGGAGAAATACGCCTCGATCGGGATGCGCGCCTTGGTCACGAGGTTGCCGTCGAGATCGAACAGCAACGCGCGCACGCTCTGCGTGCCGTTGTCGATCGCGAGCAGGTGGGGCGAATCAGGCATCCGGACTCTCCCCGAGCCCCGGGCCGGTCCGGCCCAGCGGCCGGCGTCCCGGCAGACTGTAGTGCCGCAACCAGAGGTCCCGGTAGGCGGCTTCCTCGCGTTGCCAGCGCTCCTCGCTCCAGCCCAGTTCGTTCTGGCACAGGTGCTTGACGCGCGGCAGCAGCGCGGCGCCCCCGCCGGGCTGCAGGAGCCCCAGGCGCGTGCGGCGCAGCATCAGGTCGTCGAGATGTTCGACCGCCTCGGCTCGCGCGGCCCAGCGCAACTCGGCCCACAGCGTCCGGGTGCCGGGCACGAGGTCGAGCTCCCCCGGACCGGCGGCTTCGACCACGTCCGGTGCCCGGTCGCCGTAATGGCCGGCAAGCCGGGCCCGCTGATCCGCACCCAGCTCCAGGGGCACCGTCCAGTCGCCCAGCCGGGAGCGGAACACCGGCGACTCCGGGTCGCCCGGCGGCAGGTCCGGCACGAGCTCCCGCGCCGCGTCGAACACGTCGCGGGCGATCAGGCGGAAGGTCGTGAGCTTGCCGCCGGTCACCGTGATCAGCCCGCGGTCCTGCCACACGACGTGGTCGCGACGCTCCTTCGAGGGATCCTTCTCGCCCGAGCCGACCACCGGGCGGACCCCGGCGAACGAGGCGATGACGTCTTCGGCCGACAGGGCCAGCGCCGGGAATTCGGTGTTGACGCAGGTGAGCAGGTACTCCAGCTCGCCGCTGCTCATGGCGGCCTCGACGTCCAGGTCCTCGCGGTGGTCGAGGTCGGTGGTGCCGACCACCGAGCGGCCTTCCCACGGGTAGATGAAGACCGGCCGGCCGTCCTCCGGGTGCAGGACCGTCAGCGCCTGGAACACGGGCAGGCGCCAGGCCGGGAACACGATGTGGCTGCCTCGCAGCGGCCGCACCCGGGTCTCGTCGTTGACCCCATGGCGCAAGCGATCGGCCCAGGCGCCGGTGGCGTTGACGACCACCCGGGCACGCACCTCGGCCCGACGTTCACCGCACATGTCGCGCAGTCGCACGCCGGTGACCGCGCCGCCTTCCATCAGTAGCTCCTCGGCGCGCGTGTAGTTGGCGGCCATCGCGCCCTCGGCGCGGGCCTCCTGCAGCGTACGCAGCACCAGGCGCGCGTCATCGGTAACCGCATCGGAATATTGCAGGCCACCCCGGAGCCCGTTCTCGGAAAGGCCGGGAAGCTGCATAAGCAGTTCATCCGCCGGCAGGTAGCGGTGATCGTGCTTGCGCGCGATCAGGTCGTAGATCCACAGCAGCGTGCCCATGCTGCGTCGGCCCGGGAAGCGGCGCCGGCGCACCGGGTAGACGTAGGGCATGCGCTGGACCAGCCCCGCGGCCTCGCGCAGGAAGCGCTCGCGCTCGGTGACCGCGTGTCGCGTGAGCCGGATGTCGCCCTCCGCGATGTAGCGCAGGCCGCCGTGGACCATCTTCGAGGAACGGCTGGAAGTGCCCCAGGCGAAGTCATGCTGTTCCACCAGCAATGCCTGGAGACCCCGCTCCGCGGCTTCGCGCAGGATTCCGGCGCCGGTGATGCCACCGCCCACGACCAGCAGGTCCCACACGGGGGCGTGCTCGTCCTGGAGCTCTGCCCAGAAGTGCTCACGCCAGTTGCGGTCCCAGGCTCCGACCAATGTTGCGTGCCTCCGAAGGTTTGCCGTCTCAGTCCGGGACCAGCTTGCCCGGGTTCATCGTGCCGTCCGGGTCGAGGTGGACACAGGCCGCCCGGATGGCGGCGATGCCCAGCGTGCCCTTCTCGGCGGCGAGGTAGGGGGCGTGGTCCGTGCCCACGCCGTGCTGGTGGCTGATGGTGCCTCCCCGGGCGACGATCTCCCTCGAGGCGGCGTGCTTGAGGCGCCGCCATCGCTCCAGGGTCGCTTCGTAACCGTCCGCCACCCGGAAGAGGTACGTGGTGTAGATGCTGGATCCCTGGGTATAGACGTGCGACAGGTGACTGAAGGCGTGCACCGGCTCCCCCTCGTCTTCCAGGGCCTGGCGCAGGGCGCGCTCGACGCCCCACATGGTCGGGTCCACGCGCGGCCAGTCCACCGCGGTTTCCAGCGTGTCCACGGCGTAGCCCAGCTCCCACAGGCTGTCCCGCAGGTACGGCGAGCGGAAGCGCGCCCGCGCCCAGCGCCGGCCGAGTCCGCTGCCGGCGGAGACCCCGCCGTGGGCGCGGAACAGCGCGAGCGACTGCTGCAGGGCGTTGCTGCACTGGTCCCGCCGACCGGTGACGCCGAAGGTCAGCATGCACTTGCCGGTGCCGGCGCCCCGTATCGCCAGGTAGCGCTCGAGCATCCTGACCGACCACTCGTGACCGGCCAGCGTCAGCTGCGTGCGGGTCTCGGCCGGGTTGCTCAGGCGCAGCATGGACAGCTCGATGCCGGCCTGCACCGCCTCGCGGACCGCCGCGGCGCCGGCGCTCCAGTCGGGGAAGAACAGCACGTGGAAGCTCTCGTGCTCGGGGATGGGCCGCACGCGCACGGTCGCCTGCGTAAGCAGGCCCATGCGCCCCTCGGAGCCGAGAATCCAGCCGCGCAGGTCCGGACCGGCGGCGGAAGCGGGCACGGTCGGCACGTCCAGGGGGCCTTTCGGCGTCACCAGGCGTCCCCCCGCGAACAGCTGCTCGATGCGCCCGTAGCGCAGTGACTGCTGCCCGCTGGAACGGGTCGCGATCCATCCCCCCAGCGTGGAGTATTCCCAGGACTGCGGAAAATGGCCCAGCACGTGGCCCCGCGCGCGCAGCTGGGCTTCCACCTGGGGACCCGAAGCGCCGGCACCGAATGTCGCGAGACGGCTGACCGGGTCCAGGTTGGTGAGCAGGTTCATGCGCCGGGTGTCCAGGGTGATCACCGGTCGGTCGCCCGCGGCCGGGGTGACGTGACCGGCGACCGAGGTGCCGCCGCCCCAGGGGATCACGGCCGCGCCGCTGCGATGCGCGAACTCGATCAGCTGGCGCACGTCGCGCGCCGTCTCCGGGTAGGCCACCGCGTCGGGGAAGCTGCCGAACTGCCCGCTGCGCATCGCCAGCCAGTCCGGCAGGCTCTGGCCACGGGCGTGGCGGATCCGGGCTCCGGGATCAGTGTACAGGCCGTCGCGGGGCGGCAGACGGCTGTCGGGGACGCTGGCCGCGACGGTTTCCAGGCCGGCGTCGGGCAACGGCGTGGCGCGCCCGAGCTCCTGCTCCAGGAAGGTCCTCGCGCCGCCGGGCACCGGAAAGTATCTGCTGTCGTCGCCCCAGCCGTTCCAGCGTCGCATCGGTGTTCGCCGTCCCTCCGGTCGTTCTTGTCTCGTCGCGCGAGGTGCACCGAGCGCCAAACTATACCAGCCTTCTCGACGCTGTTGTCAGGCTTCGACGGCAGCCTGTGCGGTCGCGGCCGGGCGCCGGGAGGGCGGGCCGGCGCCGGGCCCGCCTGGAAAGGCCGCACGCGCTGGGTTACGCTTTGCGCCCGTCACCAGTCCGACGGATCCCACGGGAGAGAGCCTTGCGAACAACCGGACGGTCACGCCTGGGCCCGTTGCTGGCCGCAGGCCTGCCCGCGTTGCTTCCATGCGCCGGGCTGGCCGCCGGCTCCGCGCCGGGAAATGGCAGCCCCGCGCCGGCAGGCGCCATCACGGTCAGCGCACCGCGCCTCAAGCAGCCGCTGAACCAGACCCCCGCGGCGATCAGCGTGGTCACGCGCCGGCAGATGCAGGGCCAGCAGGGCCTGGCGCTGGACGAATCGCTGGACCGGGTGCCCGGAACATTCTTCCAGGACCGCTACAACTTCGCCCAGGACCTGCGCATCTCGATCCGCGGCTTCGGCGCGCGTGCCAACTTCGGCATCCGGGGCATCAAGATCCTCGTCGACGGGATACCGGCGACCCTGGCGGACGGCCAGTCCCAGGTCGACGGCATCGACATGAACGCCATCCAGCGGATCGAAGTCATGCGGGGACCGGCCTCGTCCCTGTACGGCAACGCGAGCGGGGGCGTGATCCGCATCACCACCCGCAGCGGCCCGCCCACGCCGTTCGCGGCCGCCACGGTCAAGGGCGGCAGCTACGGGTTCCGCGAGGCGGATGTCCAGGCGGGCGGGCAGTTCGGTGCCTGGAACGACTTCGTGGACGCTTCGGCGATGCGGCTGGACGGCTATCGTGATCACAGCCGGACGCAGAACGCCAATTTCAACGGCAAGTTCCGCTACGACCTGGGCCCGGACGCCTCGCTGACCACCGTGGTCGGGCTGGTGAACTCGCCGCAGGCGCAGGATCCGGGCGGTCTGACCGCCGCCGAGGTCCGTGCCGATCGCCGCCAGGCGGCGCCGGGCAACCTGCTCTACGACGCCGGCGAGCACGTCAGCCAGCAGAAGCTGGGGCTGGTCTACAAGCGGTCGCTCGATCCGGCCGACGAGCTCAGTGCCCACGGCTTCTTCGTACGCCGCGACTTCGGCAACCGGCTTCCGTTCGAGCACGGCGGCCAGGTCCGGTTTCTGCGCCACTACGGCGGTGGTGGGCTGGATTTCACCCATGTCGGCTCGCTGCTGGGACGACCCAACCGGGTGCTGCTCGGGACCGAGCTGGAGCGACAGCGGGACGATCGTCAGCGCTACGACAACGTGCTCGGCCGGCGCGGCGCGATGACCCTGAACCAGATCGAGACCGTCGACAATGCGGCGGGTTACGTCCAGGACGAGTACCGGCCGGGCGCGCGCTGGAACGTCAACCTCGGAGTGCGCTACGACTCCGTGGGCTTCCGGGTCCAGGACCGCTACCTGGCGGATGGCAACCAGTCCGGCCGCCGGACCCTGGGCCAGTGGAGCTACAGCGCCGGCGCGAGCTACGCCTGGCACGGCCGTCAGCGCGTTTACACGAATGTCTCCACTTCGTTCGAGACGCCGACCACGACGGAGTTCGCCAACCCCGGGCCCGGCGGCGGTTTCAACCCGAACCTCGGCCCGCAGGAAGCCACCAACTACGAGCTGGGCCTGAAGGGCTACGGCGGAGGGATGCGCTACGACGTTTCCGTGTTCCATATCGACGTCCGCGACGAGCTGGTGCCGTACCAGCTCCCGGGGCAGCCGGGGCGTGACTACTACGTCAACGCCGGCAGCTCCGCCCGCGACGGACTCGAAACCTCCCTGCGCTACCGGCTGGGGGCACATCTCACCGTCAGCGGGAGCTACACCTACTCGGCGTTCCGCTTCGATCACTTCAGGGACAGCAGCGGCAACTACTCGGGCAACACCATCCCGGGAATCCCGCGGCAGAAGCTGTTCGCGGAGCTCGCCTGGCGTGCCGGCGGCAGCTTCGCCGTGCTGGACGCGCTCGGCGTGAGCCGGCTGTACGCGGACAACGCCAATGACGCCACCAGTCCCGGCTACGCCCTGGTCAATGTCCGCTTCGGGCTGTCGCGCAAGGCCGGGGATTTCGAGGTGCGTCCGTTCCTGGGGCTCGGGAACCTGCTCGACACCCGCTACAGCCAGAACGTGCGCATCAACGCCTTCGGCGGGCGCTACTACGAGCCGGCGCCCGGACGCAACGTCTACCTCGGGATCAAGCTCCGGACGGGATGAGGGTCAGTCCGCGGAGGCGCCGTTGGCGGGGTTCTCGACCGCGACCAGCAGGCTGCAGTCGATGCGCGCGAGCAGGTTGCGGCTGACCGAAGTGCCGCCCGCCCACCAGCGGGCGAGGGCGCCGCGCTTGCGATGGCCGACCACCACCAGGTCGGCGCCGATCTCGGCCGCCACCGCCGCGATCTGGGCCACCGGCTCCCCGTAAGCGACGCGCCCTTCCACCTCCAGCTCGCGGGCGCGCAGATTGCGGATGCCTTCGCGCACCGTCTCTTCGACCTGTCGGCGGTTGTCCGTCGCCATGTCTGCCGGCACGATCTCCGAGCCGGTGAAGGCCGACGGCATGTCGATCACGGCCAGCAGGCAGACCGCGGCGCCGCACAGCGCCGCGAGCTCGGCTCCCTGCGCAAGTACGGCGCGGCCCTCCACCGAGCCGTTGTAGGCGAGCAGGATCTTGCGGTACATCGGTGCCTCCCCCTGGGTTCCGGGCCGGGCTGGTCCGGCCTCCCGGACGGTGCCCACCCGGTCCGGTCGGGGTCGATTTTGCGGCAGCCGCGGCGCGGGCGGCAAGTTCAGGCCGCCGGGCGCGCCCGCCGGCGGTGCGGGAACACCTGCCGCGCGACCTCGCGGAAGTGGCGCACGAAGTGCACGGTCAGACCGCGCGTCAGGTACTCGGGCAGCTCCTCGTAGTCGCGCCGGTTGTCCTCCGGCAGGATCAGCTCGAGGACGCCGCTGCGGCGCGCCGCAATGATCTTCTCGCGGATCCCGCCGACCGGTAGCACCTGGCCGGTGAGGGTAAGCTCGCCGGTCATCGCCAGCGGACGCTGCAGGCGCTCGTCGCGGGCCAGGGAAAGCAGCGCAGTGGCCATCGTGATGCCGGCGCTCGGGCCGTCCTTGGGCGTGGCGCCCTCGGGCACGTGCAGGTGCAGGAAGGCCTGGTCGAAGTACACCGGGTCGCCGCCGAAGGCCGGGACGTTGGAGGCCACGTAGCTGTAGGCGATGTTCGCCGACTCCTGCATCACGTCCCCGAGATTCCCCGTCAGCTTGAAGCCCCGCTGGCCGGTGTACACGCGCGTCGCCTCAATGGTGAGGGTGGCGCCGCCCAGCGCGGTCCAGGCGAGTCCCGTCACGACACCGACGCCATGGGCGGGCTTCTCGGAGCGGAACAGAGGCTTGCCCAGGTAATGGTCCAGGTCGCGCACGCCGACCCGGATCCGGCGGTCCGGGTGCTCCACGATATCCACCGCCGCCTTGCGGATGATCCGGCCGAGCTGCTTCTCCAGGTTGCGTACGCCGGCTTCCCGGGCGTAGCCCTCGACCACGTGGCGCACGGCCGCCGGCGTGATCCGGATCTGCGATGCCGTCAGGCCCGAGCGCTCGAGCTGCCGCGGCCAGAGGTAGCGCCGGGCAATCGCCACCTTCTCGTCGGTGATATAGCCGGCCAGCCGGATCACCTCCAGGCGGTCGAGCAGCGGTGCCGGGATGGTGTCCAGCTGGTTGGCGGTGCAGATGAACAGCACCTTGGACAGGTCGTAGCGCACGTCCAGGTAGTGGTCCAGGAACTCGCTGTTCTGCTCGGGGTCGAGCACCTCGAGCAGTGCCGAGGCGGGATCGCCCTGGAAGGACATGCCGAGCTTGTCGACCTCGTCGAGCATGATGACAGGGTTGGAGGTGCCCACTTCGCGCAGTGCCTGGATCGCCTTGCCCGGCATGGCGCCGATGTAGGTGCGCCGGTGGCCCTTGATCTCCGCCTCGTCGCGCATTCCGCCGAGGCTGAAGCGATAGAAGCGTCGGTCCAGGGCGGAGGCGATGGAACGCCCGACGGAGGTCTTGCCGACGCCCGGGGGGCCCACCAGCAGCAGGATCGATCCGCTGACCTCGCCCTTGAGCGCCCCGACCGCGAGAAACTCGACGATCCGGCGCTTGACGTCGTCGAGCCCGTAGTGATCGCGGTCCAGCACCCGCCGCGCGTGGTCGAGGTCCAGGTTGTCCCGGGAGTAGCGGCCCCAGGGGAGCTTGGTCATCACGTCCAGGTAGTTGCGCGTGACCGCGTACTCGGGCGAGCCGGACTCCAGCACGGACAGCTTGTCGAGCTCCTCGTCGATGCGGTCGTCGGCCGCTTCCGGCAGGCTGAGGTCCTGCAGCCGCTGGCGGAAGCGCTCGACCTCTGCGGTGCGGTCGTCCTTTGCGATCCCGAGCTCCCGCTGGATCGCCTTGAGCTGCTCGCGCAGGAAGAACTTCCGCTGCTGATCGCTGACCTGCTCGTCGACCTGCTCACGGATGCTGGCCTGGGCCTTGGCGACGTCCAGCTCCTTGCGCAGCAGCACCAGCACCTTCTTCATCCGCTCCAGCACCGGGACCGTGTCGATCACCTCCTGCAGATCACCCGAGTCCGCGGTGGTCAGGCTGGCCGCGAAGTCGGCCAGCGGCGAGGGGTCGTTGGGGTGGAAGCGGTTGAGATAGTGCTTGACCTCCTCGGAGTAGAGGGGATTGAGCGGCACCAGCTCACGGATGGTGTTGATGATGGCCATGGCATAGGCCCGCGTATCGTCGTCGGGCTTGCCGCCGGCCTCCTCGGGATACTCGACCCGGGCGATGTAGGGCTGGTGGCGCTGCAGCCACCGGCTGATCCGGAAGCGTCGCAGGCCCTCGGCCACGAACTGGATCCGGCCCTGGTCGCGGACCACCCGGTGAATGCGCGCGACGGTCCCGGTCTCCTCGAAGTCGGACGGCCGCAGCTGATCCAGCGACCGGTCGGACCCGGTGTGGGCGAACACCAGCCCGACCACCTGCTGGTCGCGGTCGTAGAGCCCCTTGAAGGTCTGCAGCCAGGGATTCTCGTCGAGCAGCAGCGGCAGCGTCTGCGCGGGGAAGAACGGCCGTTCCGACAGGGGGAGCAGGAAGAGGGTGTCGGGCATGACCTCCGAGGCCAGCGTCAGCTGTCCCGGAGCCGCGTTCGCGTCTTCGGCGTCTTGCCGGTTCTGAAAGTCGTTCATGGGGCTGTCTTCGCGTTGTGCCACGGGTGGAGGATCGTCCCCTCCACCGGGTGGGCCGGTGAATGGTCGCTGTCAGCGGATGCCATCTGTGTGAGTGGCGTCTGCCGGGCCGCTTTTCAAGGCGGGCCCCGGGTACGGGCCACGGCCGGGTCCGCTCCAGGGCGGCGCGCTGGGGTCCGCGAAGCCGCGCTCGCCGCGGCCGCCCGGGCGGTGGTATCTTGAGCCGGGCCACGAACAGCATCACCGCCATCGATCGAGGCATCGTGTCCGGGAACGAGTCAGAGCACAGCGCGTCGGCGGCCGGTTTCCATCCGGCCGTGCGGGCCTGGTTCGGCCGCGCGTTCGGTGAAGCCACGCCGATCCAGGCGCGGGCCTGGCCGGCAATCCGCTCCGGCGAGCATACGCTGATCTCGGCACCCACGGGCTCGGGCAAGACCCTGGCGGCGTTCCTGGCCGGCATCGACGAGCTGGTGCGCGAGGCGGGCGAGGGCGGGCTGCCGGACGAGACCCGGGTGCTGTACATCTCGCCGCTGAAGGCGCTCAGCAACGACATCGAGCACAACCTCCGGCGTCCGCTGGAGGGTATCGACACCGAGCTGGAGGCCGCCGGCGCGGGGGCGGCCGGGATCCGCAGCGCCGTGCGCACCGGTGACACGCCGCAGTCCGTCCGGGACGCGATGCGCCGGGTGCCCCCGCACATCCTGGTCACCACGCCGGAGTCGTTCTATATCCTGCTGACCAGCGAGAGCGGGCGGCGCAACCTCGCCTCGGTGCGCACGGTGATCGTGGACGAGATCCACGCCGTGGCGGGCAGCAAGCGCGGCGCCCACCTGAGCCTGTCGCTGGCGCGCCTGCAGGCCCTGGCGGGCAATTTCGCCCGCATCGGCCTGTCGGCCACGCAGAAGCCGGTGGTAGAGATGGCGGCGTTCCTGACGGGACGCGGGCCCGACGGCGAGGCGGCCGGCTGCCGGATCGTCGATGCCGGTCATCGGCGGCGACTGGAGCTGGCACTGGAGATTCCGCCGGCGCCGCTGGAAGCGGTGATGTCGGCGGAAGTCTGGGAGACCGTGCACGATCGGCTGGCGGAGCTGATCGAGGCGCACGGCACCACCCTGATCTTCGTCAATACGCGGCGCCTGGCGGAACGCCTGACCCGGCACCTCTCGGAACGGCTGGGCGAGGACCGGGTGACCTCCCACCACGGCAGCCTGTCCCGCGAGCGTCGCCTGAAGGCCGAACAGAAGCTGCGCGACGGGGAGCTGAAGGCACTGGTGGCGACCGCGTCGCTGGAGCTGGGAATCGACATCGGGCCGATCGACCTGGTTTGCCAGATCGGCTCACCGCGCTCGATGGCGACTTTCCTCCAGCGCGTGGGGCGTTCGGGACACGCCGTGAGCGGCCTGCCCAGGGGACGGCTGTTCCCCCTGAGCCGGGACGAGCTGGTCGAATGCACGGCACTGATCGATGCGGTGCGGCGCGGGGGGCTCGATCGCCTGCTCATCCCGCACCAGCCGCTGGACGTGCTGGCGCAGCAGATCGTGGCGGAAACCGCCTGCCGCGAGTGGGACGAGGACGCGCTGTACCATCTCGTGCGGCGCTCCTGGTCGTACCGGGAGCTGGCGCGGGAGGACTTCGACGCCGTGGTGCGGATGCTGGCGGAGGGTTTCACCACCCGCCGCGGGCGCCGCGCGGCGCATCTCTACCGGGACGCGGTCAACCGCCGCCTGCGCGGGCGCCGTGGCGCGCGCCTGGCGGCGATCACCTGCGGCGGCACGATCCCCGATACGGCCGACTACGACGTGATCCTGGAGCCGGACGGCCTGTTCATCGGCAGCGTGAACGAGGATTTCGCGGTCGAGAGCATGGTCGGTGACGTGTTCCAGCTCGGCAACAGCTCCTGGCGGGTGCTGCGCGTCGAGTCCGGCAAGGTGCGCGTCGAGGATGCGCGTGGCCAGCCCCCCGGCATCCCGTTCTGGTTCGGGGAAGCCCCCGCCCGCACCGAGGAGCTCTCGGGGGCCGTCTCGGACCTGCGTTCCGCGGTCGCGGAGCGGCTCGGCCCCGATCCCCGGAACCCGGACCCGGCACCGGTGCGCGACTGGGTGGCCACGCATTACGGCATCCCGCGCGCGGCGGCCGAGCAGCTGGTCGCGTACCTCGCCGCAGTGCGGGCTGCCCTGGGTGTGATGCCGACCCGCGGGCACGTGGTGCTGGAACGGTTCTTCGACGAAGCCGGCGACATGCACCTGGTGGTGCACAGTCCCTTCGGCGGGCGCATCAACCGTGCGTGGGGACTGGCCCTGCGCAAGCGGTTCTGCCGCAAGTTCAATTTCGAGCTCCAGGCTGCCGCCACCGAGGACGCGATCGTGCTTTCGCTGGGTGCCACGCACAGCTTCCCGCTGGAGGAGGCGGCGCGCTACCTGCACCCGGCGAGCGTGCGGCCGCTGCTGGTCCAGGCCCTGCTGGACGCCCCGCTGTTCAACGCCCGCTGGCGCTGGACCGCCAGCATCGCCCTGGCGCTGCTGCGCTTTCGCAGCGGGCGCCGCGTGCCCGCCCAGATCCAGCGGATGGAAGCCGAAGACCTGGTGGCCGTGGTGTTTCCCGACCAGCTGGCCTGCCTGGAGAACGTCGCCGGCGAGCGCGAGGTCCCGGACCACCCCCTGGTGAACCAGGTGCTGGACGACTGTTTGTACCAGGCCATGGACATCGACGGCCTCGAGCGGCTGCTCGGCGCGATCCACGACGGCAGCATCGGCGTGACCGCAGCCGACCTGACCGAGCCGTCGCCGCTGGCGCACGAGATCCTGAACGCCCGGCCGTACGCGTTCCTGGACGATGCCCCGCTGGAAGAGCGGCGTACCCGGGCCGTCGCCAGCCGCCGCTGGCTGGATCCCAAGACCGCCGCCGACCTCGGGCGGCTGGATCCGGAAGCGATCGCCCGCGTGCGTGGGGAAGCGTGGCCGGAGCCGGGCGACGCGGACGAGCTGCACGATTCGCTGCTGCTGACCGGCTACCTGCTGGAATCCGAGATTCCCCGATCCTGGGAGCCCCTCTGGCGCAGCCTGGTCGGGGACGGGCGGGCGGTCCGCTGGTCCGCCCCCGGCATCTCCGGAGGCCTGCGGGTGGCTACCGAGCGGGTGCCGGAGGTGCGTGCCGTGTGGCCGGCCGGGTGCGGCGATCCGCCCGCCCGGGTGCCCGGCGAATTCGAGCGTGCCGACTGGACGGCGGAGGGTGCTGCGGTGGAGCTGGCCCGCGGCCGCCTCGAGGTACTGGGCCCGGTGGGCCCGGAGGCGCTGGGCCTGCCCGAAAGCCTGACCGCCCCGGCGCTGACGGCCCTGGAGGCCGAGGGGTTCGTCCTGCGGGGACGTTTCACTGGCGAGGAGGCAGCCACGGAGTGGTGCGAGCGGCGTCTGCTGGCCCGGATCCACCGCTACACGCTGGCGCGGCTGCGGCGCGAGATCGAGCCCGTGTCCGGGCGCGACTTCCTGCGTTTCCTGTTCGACTGGCAGCGGGTCACGGAGGAGGCGGCCGGCCCCGACGGCACTGCCGGCGTGATCGAGCAGCTGGAGGGCTACGAGGCGCCGGCCGGTGCCTGGGAGGAGGACATTCTGCCGGCCCGGGTAAGCGACTATGCGGGCGAGCACCTGGACGCGCTGTGTCTGTCGGGGCGCATCCTGTGGACGCGACTGACGCCCGCCCGGTCCGGCGGCCGGGCCGGCCAGGGCGCGCCCCGCAACGTGCCCGTTGCGCTGTTGCCCCGGCGCGCAGCCACGACCTGGCGCAGCCTGGTCGGGCGCGTCGAAGGGCCGCAAGTGTCGGGGCGTGCGACGCGCCTGCACCGCACCCTGCGCGAGCGGGGCGCCTATTTCTTCGACGAGCTGGTCGACGCCACCGGAATGCTCGCGGCGGAAGCGGAGGGCGCGCTGCGCGAACTGGTCTCCGCCGGGCTGGTCACCGCGGACAGCTACCAGGGACTGCGGGCGATGCTGGCGTCCGCGCCGCGTCGGCAGCGGGCCCGTCGCCGCGGACGCCGCGGCATCGCCGAGAGCGGTCGCTGGTCCGCGGTGGAACCGGCGGCCGCCGGTGGGGCGGAGCAGGAGGGAGCGACCGCGTCGGGACTGCCGGCCGCGGCGGTGGAGCATGCGGCCCGGACGCTGCTGCGACGCTACGGCGTGGTGTTCCGCGCGCTGCTGGCCCGGGAGGCCGGGTGGCTGCCCCCGTGGCGGGAGCTGGTCGCGGTGTACCGTCGGCTGGAGGCACGCGGCGACATCCGCGGCGGGCGCTTCGTGGCCGGCTTCCCGGGGGAGCAATACGCGCTGCCCGAGGCCGTGGGCAAGCTGCGCAAGGTGCGCGACCGGCCACCGGACGGCCGCCGGGCCGTGATCAGCGCGGCCGACCCGCTCAATCTCAGCGGGTTCGTCATCCCCGGGCCGCGGATCGCGGCACTGGCGGCCAACCGTCTGCTCTACCGGGACGGAATCCTGGTGGCGACACGCGTGGCCGGGGAGGCTCGGTTCCTGGAGGAACTCGCGGCGGCCACCGAGTGGCAGGTACGGGACCTGCTGACCCGTGGTGCCGGAGGCGCCCGCAGGGCGGGGCTGCTCGGCGCCGCCGGGGGAAGCGGGCACCGGAACGCAACGGGTGGGGCTAGCTCCTAGTAGCGGCCGGCGGTGACCAGCCCCATCCGGACGGCCTCCAGCACGGCCTCGGCCCGGGACGAGACGTTGAGCTTGCGATAGATCGTCTTGATGTAGCCGGCGGCCGTATTGGGCGTGATCCCGAGCAGCCGCGAGATGTCCGATCGACCCAGGCCCTTCGAGACCAGTGTCAGGACCTCCTTTTCCCGATCCGACAGGGTCGTGTCGGCCTCGCGCGGCGGCGGCTGGTTCTGGAAGTACCGCATGATCCGGCGGGCTACCGCCGGGGACAGCGGCGGCTCGCCGTTGACGATGTTCCGGAGCTGTTCGCACAGGCGCGCCCGGGGCTGGTCCTTGAGCAGGTAGCCCTGGGCCCCGGCCTGGAGGGCCGCGAACAGGTGGCGATCGTCATCGAAGATGGTCGCGATGATGCCATAGCTCTGCGGCGAGGATTCCGCGAGCTGGCGGATGAGCTCGATGCCCGAGCCGTCCGGCAGGTTGATGTCGACCACCGCGATACCGGGAGACTGCTCCTCCAGGGCGCGGCGTGCCTGCCCGAGCGTCGCGGCGTCGCGCACCCGGATGTCCGGGAAGGCCTCCGCGACAAGCCCGCAGAGCCATTCCCGTGTTTCGTCGTGGTCCTCGACGACCAGCGCATTCAGTATCACATCGCCTCCCCGGGTCCGGCCCCTTCCCGGCCCCTCAGCCTTCCTCCGCGCCCAGCGGCAGGCTGGCCTCCACGACGAAGGCCCATCCCGGGCGCATGGGCTCAGTGTACCACCGCGCTTCCCCGTGCAACTCCTCGGCGCGGTTGACGATGTTGTGCAGCCCCTTGCCGGGCACCTCGACGCTCGGCTGCCGCTCCAGCCCGTCGTTGCGTATCCGCAGCAGGAGTCGCCGGGCCTGCTCGAAGGTGACGTCGACCTCGATGCGCCCGGCGCTGGCGTGGCGCAGCGCGTTGGAGACGGCTTCCTGCAGGATACGGCTCAGGTTGATCCGCTGTCGCGGCGTCAGCCCGACCTCGCCGCGGAGCGCCTCCTGGGACCAGGCAAGGCGGATACCCGTATCCTGCAGCCGGTCGGTCAATTCGGCCCGCCAGTCGGATAGCGCATCGGCCAGCGGCACGGTGGCCGTGTCGTCCAGGCTGTAGATGGTCTCCCGCAGTGCCTTGAGAGCCAGGCGAGCGAGCTCGGCGTTGCGGGGACGCTCGGCATTGTGTACCAGGGTCAGAAGCCGGGCGCCGACGTCGTCGTGCAGGTCACGCATGATGCGCTCGCGCTCCGTCCGCACGCCGGCCTCCTGGGCCTGCCGCAGGCTCCCGGACCGGCGCGTTACCTCGAGCATGGCCGCCGCGAGGCGGGTGTCCTGGGGAGAGAACAGGCGATTCCCGCGCCGCGCGTAGGACAGCCGGAATGCGCGCTGGCCGTCCAGCGTCGGGACTTCCATGACCAGGCCGTTGTCCCGGATCACGGGGCCGATGCGCGGTCCCTCGCGCAATTCGATGTGCAGCGGCTCGAACACCTGCTCGAGCAGGCGCCGCCACTGATGACCGAAACCGGCCGGGGAACGCGCCGAGAACAGGGCCTCGATGAGCTCGGGCAGGTAGTCGTCGACCCGCGCACGGGGCGCGGAGTTCATCCTCAGCCAGAGCCACTGGCGCAGGGGCAGATACACCCACGAGACGAACACCACCGCCACCCCCATGGAGACGTAGGCGTTGAGATCGAACAGCATCACCAGCATTACGTCGATGGTGATCAGGGCGAGACCGCCGAGGAACCAGACCCACGCCTTGAACCACCAACGTTCCAGCTCGAACAGGCGGTAGTGGAAGATCCCCAGCGCCAGGCCTGCGTACATCATCAACACGATCGCGAACGTGGCGTCCATCGAGGTCAGCGGACGCTGGTCGATCACCACCGGTACGAAGAACAGGGCCAGCGCGATCCCGAGGCTGAGGAAGACGGACAGCAGGAACCACTTCAGCGCGGCCCGCTCCAGCGGCATCCCGGCGCTGCGGCGCCACTGCACGCCGGCGAACGCGATGCCCGCGGGGACCGTCGCCATGATGGGCAGGTAGAAGCTGTGGACCGGCCAGTCGTGCCACTGGAAGACCTCATTGACCCATACACCAAGCGCCGCGAGCATCACCAGGGTCGCGGTGGGGAAACGCCCCAGGCGGTGCGGGTAGTGCCACAGCAGCGCCAGTGTCGCGTATGCGAACACCAGCACGCCCAGGTGGTTGAGCTCTGCCAGGCCGCGGAAGAGCAGGGGATCCAGGGCCAGCTCGCGCGAAACGTAGATCGCCGCCGAGGCGGCGCCGAACAGGTAGCCGATGCCTCCCAGCATGAACAGCCGCGTGGTCATCTGGCCGCGACGAAAGGACCAGGCCCCCATCCCCATGGTACAGGCTGCCGCGCCGCACAGGAGCAGGATCCAGAAGCGAAGCGGCAGACTGATCAGGGGGCGCGTATCCGACACGTGGACGGGGATCGGGGTGCCCTTGCCGGTGACCAGGCGTACGCCCGGATGCTGCAGGGCGTCCCAGATCCCGTACTGGCGGCTGAAGAACGCATTGAAGCGCCCGAAGGTCGCCAGCACATCGGGCTCGGGCATGAGGTCGCGGGCTGCGAGCGGCACCGTGCGGCCGTTCCCGGCACGGATCGCCTGGATCACCGTGCCGGGTCCGATCCCGGCGCGGGCGGAGGCTCCGCCTGCCGACGTCACCACCAGTCCGTGTCCGTCGGGAGCCGGCGCCAGCGACAGTCCCAGCCACGGCACGTGGACGCTCAGACTCACCGCGATCCACACGACCGCGGTCACCATCAGCCCCGATGCCAGCAGGATGCGCAGCGGCGCGATCTGGGGCAGCAGCGTTATGAACGGTGCCCGCGTCTCGGCGGCATCGGTGGACAGTTTCGTGACCATCGGCGGCGCATCATTCGTGTCATGGTTATGCGGTCGAGGATAACCGATGGCGCCCGCTTGTGCGTGCGCAATCCCCTGCGGGATCATGACGCCGGTCAGGGCGTCGCGACAAGGGGAACGGCCATGAAGGTGATGGAGCTGCAACGGACCGGGGAAGCGCTGGTCGAACGTGAGCGACCCGTTCCCGAGCCGGCTCGCGGCCAGGTACTGATCGCGGTGGAGGCCTGTGCCGTCTGCCGCACCGACCTGCACGTGGTCGACGGTGAGTTGCCGGCCGCGCCGCTGCCGGTCGTCCCGGGGCACGAGATCATCGGGCGGGTCGAGCGCTGCGGCGCGGACGTTTCGCTGGCGCCCGGCACCCGACTCGGGGTGCCCTGGCTGGGCTACAGCTGCGGCGTTTGCGAGTTCTGCCGGCGCGGCGAAGAGAACCTCTGCGACCGGGCCCGTTTCACGGGCTACCAGATCGACGGCGGCTACGCCGAGTATACGGTCGCCGACCACCGCTACTGCTTCCCGGTCGATCCCGACGCCGACGCGGCGGAAGCCGCGCCCCTGATGTGCGCCGGACTGATCGGCTACCGTTCTTTGCGCATGAGCGGGGAGCAGGTTCGCCGCCTGGGGCTGTACGGCTTCGGTGCGGCCGCCCATATCGTCGCGCAGGTGGCGGCGTGGCGGGGGATCGAGCTGTACGCGTTCACCCGGCCCGGCGATCGGGCCGCGCAGGATTTCGCCCGGCGGCTGGGGGCCGGTTGGGCCGCTGGTTCGGACGAGCAGCCACCGGCGGCGCTGGACGCGGCGATCATCTTCGCCCCGGTGGGCGAGCTGGTGCCGGCCGCCCTGCGCAGCGTCCGCAAGGGCGGTACGGTGGTGTGCGGCGGCATCCACATGAGCGATATCCCGTCCTTTCCGTATGCCATCCTCTGGGGGGAGCGGCAGATTCGGTCCGTGGCCAACCTGACGCGGCGCGACGGGCGCGAGTTCCTCGAGCTCGCGCCGCGGGTCCCGGTCCGCACCGAGGTGGAAAGGTTCCCGCTCGAGTCGGCGAACGAGGCGTTGTCCCGGTTGCGGGAGGGGAAGCTCAACGGAGCGGTGGTGCTGGTGACGGAGCGGTATCGGGGTAGGTTATCAACTCACTAAGTTACTAAGGAAAGAGGGCGCGGTGCTCCGCGGGGTCTTCCCGTGCCCCGCGCCGGAAAGAAAAACCCCGCGCGAGGCGGGGTTTTTCGGCATGCACCCGGCGTTGCGACTCAGGCGGCGGCCTTGCCGTCACCGGCCAGCTGCCGCAGCACGTATTGCAGGATGCCTCCGTGCCGGTAGTAGTCCCACTCCTTGGGCGTATCGATGCGCACCCGCGCGGTGAGCGTGGTCTTGCTGCCGTCCCCCCGGGTGACCTCCACGTCCACCGTGCGGGCGCCCTTTTCCAGGCCCCGGACGGTGTAGGTCTCGGTACCGTCGAGGGCGTGCTTCTCGGCGCTCTCGCCTTCCTGGAACTGCAGCGGCAGGACCCCCATGCCGACCAGGTTGGAGCGATGGATGCGCTCGAAGCTCTCGGCCAGCACCGCCTTCACGCCGAGCAGTACGGTGCCCTTGGCGGCCCAGTCCCGGGACGAGCCGGTGCCGTACTCCTTGCCCGCGACCACGACCAGCGGCGTGTTCTCCTGCTGGTACTTCATGGCCGCGTCGTAGATCGCCATCTGCTCGCCGCTGGGCACGTGGACCGTGTAGCCGCCCTCGACGCCCGGCACCATCCGGTTGCGCAGGCGGATGTTGGCGAAGGTGCCGCGCATCATCACCTCGTGGTTACCGCGGCGGGAGCCGTAGGAGTTGAAGTCCTTCGGCTGGATGCCCCGCTCCTGCAGGTACCGGCCGGCCGGGCTGTCGGGCTTGATGGCGCCGGCCGGGGAGATGTGGTCGGTGGTGATGCTGTCGCCCAGCAGGGCCAGGCAGCGCGCGCCCTCGATGTCCCGGATCGGCTCCGGAGACATGGTCATGCCCTCGAAGTAGGGCGGGTTCTTGACGTAGGTGGAGTCCTCGTCCCAGGCGTACAGCTCACCCTCGGGGATCTCGAGCCCGTTCCAGCGCTCGTCGCCGCGGAACACCTGCCCGTAGGAACTGGTGAACATGCCGGAATCCACGTTGTCGCGCACGACGTCCTGGATCTCTTTCTGGGACGGCCAGATGTCTTTCAGGAAGACGTCCCGGCCGTCGCGGTCCTTGCCCAGGGGCTCCCGGTACGGGTCCATGTCCATGGTGCCGGCCAGGGCGTAGGTCACCACCAGCGGCGGCGAGGCCAGGAAGTTCATGCGCACCTCGGGATGCACGCGGCCCTCGAAGTTGCGGTTCCCCGAGAGCACCGAGGTGGCCACGATATCGTGCTCCTGGATCGCCTTGCTGACCGGCTCCGGCAGGGGGCCGGAGTTGCCGATGCAGGTGGTGCAGCCGTAGCCGACCACGTTGAAGCCGAGGGATTCGAGGTCGTCGAGCAGCCCGGCCTTCTTCAGGTAGTCCGTGACCACCATGGACCCGGGCGCGAGCGACGTCTTGACCCAGGGCTTGACCTTGAGGCCACGCGCGGCCGCGTTGCGCGCGACCAGCCCCGCGCCCAGCATCACGGCGGGATTCGAGGTATTGGTGCAGCTGGTGATGGCCGCGATCACCACGGCGCCGTCGCGCAGGGTGAAGGTCTCGCCCCGGTACTCGACTTCGGCCCAGCCTTTCTGGCGGTGCCCGTCGCTGCCGACCGCGGTGTCACCGCCCTCGCCCTCGAAGCGTGCCGCCTCGGCGTTGGCGCCGTTCCGGTCCGCGGTCATGTCCTTCAGGTGGCTCTCGTAAGTGCCCTTGATGTCGGTCAGCGCGATACGGTCCTGCGGCCGCTTCGGTCCCGCCACGCTGGGCACCACCGTGCCCATGTCCAGCTCCAGCACATCGCTGTAGCGGGCCTCGCTTTCGCCTTCCTCGCGCCACATGCCCTGTGCTTTCGCGTAGGCCTCGACCAGCCGAACCTGGTCCTTGCTGCGACCGCTCAGCTCCAGATAGCGCAGGGTCTCGCCGTCGATGGGAAAGATGCCGCAGGTCGCGCCGTACTCGGGGGCCATGTTCGCGATGGTGGCACGATCCGCCAGCGGCAGGTGCGTCAGGCCGTCGCCGAAGAACTCGACGAACTTGCCCACCACGCCCTTCCTGCGCAGCATCTCGGTCACCGTGAGCACCAGGTCCGTGGCCGTGGCGCCCTCGGCGAGGCGACCGGTGAGGCGGAACCCGACCACCTCCGGGATCAGCATGCTGATGGGCTGGCCCAGCATCGCCGCCTCGGCCTCGATGCCGCCGACGCCCCAGCCGAGCACGCCGACACCGTTGATCATGGTGGTGTGGGAGTCGGTGCCCACGAGCGTGTCCGGATAGGCGAAGTGCCTGCCGTCTTCCTCGCGGGTGAAGACCACCCGGGCCAGGTACTCGAGGTTGACCTGGTGCACGATCCCGGTGTCCGGCGGCACCACCTTGAAGTTGGAGAACGCGGTCTGGCCCCAGCGCAGGAACTGGTAGCGCTCCTTGTTGCGGCTGAACTCGATGCGGGCATTGAGGTCGGCGGCGTTGGGCTTGCCGAACTCGTCCACCTGCACGGAGTGATCGATCACCAGCTCGGCGGGTGACAGCGGATTGATCTGCTCCGGCTTGCCGCCCAGGTGCTGCATGGCGTCGCGCATGGCGGCGAGGTCCACCACCGCCGGGACGCCGGTGAAGTCCTGCATCACCACGCGGCTGGGGGTGAAGGCGATCTCCGTCCGGCTGCCGCCCTTCGGGTCCCATCCGGCCAGCGCCCTGATGTCCTCGGCCGTGACGGTGGCGCCGTCCTCGCAGCGCAGCAGGTTCTCGAGCAGGATCTTGTGGCAGTAGGGGAGGTGGGCGACGTCGTAGTCGTTCTGCAGGGCATCGAGCCCGAAGATCTCGTAGCTGCGACCGTCGACGTCCAGTGTGGTACGAGCGTTGAAGCTGTCCTTCATCGTTCCTCCCGGTGGGTGTTCGTGTGACCGATCGGTCCGGTACGGCGGGCGCCAAGTATAGCGGAAACGGGTAGTACGCTCCACGCGCCGAGCCGGCGGCAGCGCCCCCTAGAGCAGCGAGATGCCGGCCTGTCCGGCGAGCCGTCGCGCCTCGCGCACCATGCCGCGACGCCCGAGCAGCAGGCCGATGCGGTTACCCCCGCACTGGCGCCACATCCACGCCGAACGCAGCCCGGAGAGGAGCAGCGCACGCACCATGTTGGCATTGTGCGGATTCTCCAGCTGGGCGGGCTCGCCACGCACCATGATGCGGGGTCCCGCTTCGCCGGCCGTGCGGCGGTACAGATCCGCGAGCGAGGCCAGCACGTTCTCGTGCGACGCGCCGAAGTATTCCGCCTGGGAAGCGGCGGCCTGGACGCCTTCGGCGAGCCGGCGCACGAGCTTGCGGCTGCGTCGCACGCGCCGCTCGATCTGGACCAGCGCCGCGACGTAGTAGGGCACCGGTCCACGGCCCGGGTCGGTGCGCTGCAGCAGGTAGGACGCCAGCCCGCGCAGCCCGACCTGGACCCGGCCCGTGCCGCCGTAGACCTCGGACACGGAGGCCGCGTCGACCTGCAGCACGCTGGCGAGGCTCGCCTCGACCGCGTCGCCGTCGGTTCGCCGTGCGAACGCCACGTCGTCGACCAGCACGGCGCTCTGGAAGATCCCGGCGAACGCCAGGGTCCGCTCGGCGGGGGTGTGCCTCATGCGCCCGCCCCGACCGCGGTGCGCTCTCGCTCGCGGGCGATCCGGCCCCGGCCCTCGATCACCCCTCCGCCCAGGCACTCCGTGCCGCGATAGAGTACGGCGGACTGTCCCGGCGTCACCGCCCGCTGGGGGCGTTCGAACAGCAGCCGCACCCGGCCGTTGCCGGCATCCTCGACCCGGCATGCCTGGTCCGGCTGGCGATAGCGCAGCCGGGCATGGCAATGGGCCGGCAGGTCAGGAGGCTCGGGGGTCAGCCAGTGCATCCGGGAAACCTCGACCCGGTCGTGGAAGAGCAGGGGATGGTCTTCGCCCTGGCCGACCACCAGCACATTGCGCTCGAGATCCTTGTCCAGCACATACCAGGGCCGGTCGTCGCCGCCCGGTCGCCCGCCGATCCCCAGCCCCTCGCGCTGGCCCAGGGTGTAGAACATCAGCCCCGCGTGCTGTCCCACCGTCTCGCCGTCCGGGGTGCGCATCTCGCCGGGCTGTGCCGGCAGATAGCGCCCGAGGAACTCGCGGAAATTGCGCTCGCCGATAAAGCAGATGCCGGTGCTGTCCTTCTTGGCATGATTGACCAGGCCCCAGTCCCGCGCCAGCGTGCGCACCGCGGTCTTGCGCATCCCGCCGAGGGGGAAACAGGTGCGGGCCAGCGCCTCCTGCGCCACGGCGTGCAGGAAGTAGGACTGGTCCTTGTCGGGATCGAGGCCCTTGTGCAGGGCCGGGCCGCGCGGCCCGTCCACGCGGCGGGCGTAGTGACCGGTGGCGACCAGGTCGGCTCCCAGGCGCCGGGCATGGCGGTGGAATACGCCGAACTTGATCTCGCGGTTGCACAGCACGTCCGGGTTGGGAGTGCGGCCGGCACGGCAGGCAGCGAGGAAATCGTCGAACACCCGGCGGCGGTAGTCCGCGGCGAAATTGGCGCGGTGCAGCGGGATGCCGAGCTCCTCGCAAACCCGGCGTGCATCCTGGAAGTCCTCCGCGGCCGTGCACCGGGTATCGTCCTCGTCCCAGTTGCGCATGAACAGGCCCTCGACCCGGTAGCCCTGCTCGAGCAGCAGCCCCGCGGCGACGGAGGAATCCACGCCACCGGACATTCCCACGATGACCAGCTTGTGGTGGCGACCGTCTGCCATTTCGGGCTCCCTACGCGCGTGTTCAAGCGACCCCGCTGCGGGCGATCACGTCCAGCGGATAGCGGGCGCCGTGCAGATAGTCGTCCAGGGTCTGCATGACCAGGGGGCTGCGCAGCCGGTCGGCGCTGGCAGCGATCTGGTCCCGATCCAGCCAGAGCGCCCGCACGATGTCCCCGTCCAGCGTCCGGCCGGGCTCCTCCCGGACACCCTTGCCGAAAAAGCCGACACGGCAGAACGTTTCGCCGTTGTCGGGATTGCGCCAGAGGTAGACGCCGGTCACGCCCCGGGGCTCGAACACCCAGGCGGTTTCCTCCAGGGTTTCGCGCACCACGGCGTCGATAAAGGTTTCGTGCTCCTCGACGTGCCCGGCGGGCTGATTGTAGACCAGTCGTCCCCCCGCGCGCTCCTCCACCAGCAGGAAGCGTCCGCGGTCCTCGATCACGGCTGCAACCGTCAGGTGCGGTTTCCAGACCCGTTCAGCGCTCATGCCTCTCGTTTCCCGTCGGCGCGTGGATGGTCGTCATGGTGGGCGGGCCCGCGCCCCGGTGCAAGGCGGGCGGACTCCGGTCAGATCCGGCCGTTGAGCTTCAGGTGGTAGGTGCCGTTGGCGTCCGGGCGGCCCAGCATTCCCAGCAGATTGTGCAGCTGCGAGCCGGGGTGGCGCTGGGTGATCGCCAGCTCCACGCGATACAGCCCGCCCGGGTCCAGCGAGGCATCGCCGCTGGCCTGCAGCGGACCGCCGCGGTCCCGGATGTCGCCCACGATCCGGTTGCCCTTGCGGTGGATGTCGATGCCGTACTGACCCAGGGAGACGTCCCGGTCGCCCAGGTCGAGCTTGAGATCGCTTACCGATACCCGGCCCGAGGCGTCCGTGGGATGCCCGCCCTTCCAGGCGAGCGTCTCGAGCTGGAGGTTGACCTGTCCCTTCGCGGGCAATCGTCCGGCCTTCATCAGCGCGCCCAGCGCGCGGATGTCGCTCTGACCGGCGACGTTGTCCAGGCGCAGCGTGCCGGAAGGGGTGAACGCCGCGTCGCCGTGGACGTAGCCCTGCTGCAGGCGCGCCCGGAAACGGTACCCGAGTCGCAGCAGGAACAGGCGCGCGGGCCGCAGCTGCCAGCGGACGTCGAGCAGTGAGCCGTCGCCCACGGTCACGCGTGACGCCGAGCCATTCCAGACGGTGCCGGAGATCCCGCTCACGTGCACCGTTTGCGCCCGCGGACCCCACCAGGCCCACGCCAGGCGTGCCGGAAACCCCGCCACCAGGAACGCGGCCAGCGACAGCAGGCCGGCACCCACGAAGACTCGCCACGACCAGCTCACCTAGCGCTCCAGTGTGAAGCGGGCATCCACCAGCCCGGGTTGGCTCTTGCGGTCGATGCTGACCTCGGAGACGGAGACGCCCTGACCCTGCATCTTCTGCATCCATTTCAGCAGATCGTTGAACGCCGCCTGCTTGAACCACACCTGCAGACGCTTGTCCCCCTGCGGCTGCACCCGGGTGAGCGCACCTCCCAGGCCCAGGCCCGTCGCAGTGTTGTTGGCCTCGCTCAGCAGGTTGCCCCCGGCTCCCTGTTTCTGCCGACGGACCCGGGCCCGCAGGACGCGGACCTCCGAGGCGATCCGTTGCATGTCGTGCAGGTTGCCCTGCAGGGTCTCGCGCCGGGACCGGGCGTCCTTGAGCGCACCCTGGAGCGGCTGCCAGAGTGCCAGGTAGCCGAACAGGAGCAGCACCACGACAGCGCCCCAGAAGAGGAACAGCTGTTCCCGGCGTGCCAGCTGCTCCCACCAGGCCCTCATGCCCCGGGACTCCGCATTTCCAGGCGTGCCTCGATGCCGTGGGGGTTGTTGTTGACCGACTGGATGTCGAAGCTGAAGCGACTGCTGCCGGCGATCCGCTTCTTCAGGCCGTCGATGGTATCGAGCTTGTCGGCCTTGACGTCCAGGTTCATCACGCCGCGCTGGTAGCTGATCCCCTTGAGCGTGACGTTGTCGTCATGACCCAGCGCCTGGCTGAAGCTGTCGAGCATGGCGAGGAAACCGGCGTTGCCGCCGACGGTCTGCTTGCGCAGCTTGTCCAGCCGCTGGTGCGCCTGCACCTGCATGTCCACGACCCGGTGCACGTCGGGAAACGCCTGGTGGAAGAGCTGCCGCGTTTGGGTTTCCAGCGCGCGGTTGCCGGCGCCGAGCCGGTGCAGGTGGTAGAAGCCCAGGCCGAAGCGGGATACCAGCAGCAGCGCGGCCAGCACCACCGCGGCCCGCCATCGGCGCCACTGGCGCCGGGCCTCCCGGCGCGGGGCATAGGGTCCCTGCCGGAGGTTGAGCGGCAGCGACCTCGCCGGCACCGGATCGATGCAAGTCAGCAGGCCCTCGACCGGGTGCTCCGCGACCGACTCGACCCGCTCGCGGAGCAGCGCCCGCACGGGTTGGGCCGCCTCGTCCCCGGTATGGTACAGGTCGACGACGTCCGGGCGAGGCCCGCTGTCATCCAGCAGCCGACCCAGGAGGAGGCCGGCTTCGGCAGCGTCGATCTGCATGCCGCCGGCAACGCCGGTCCGCAACAGCAGCCGTTGCTCTTCGGCCAGCACGGTCCAGCGGCCTTCCTGCCAGGGCAGGGCCAGCACCTCGGGCACGACCGCGGCCACCGTCACCCCGGCCTGCTCGGTTTCCAGCTCCGCCAGCCAGGCATCCATGCGGGTCCGTGCCACGACCGCGACGGAGGTGCCCGCCGGGCCGGTCTCGCCGAGGGCGAAATGCAGGTTCTCGATATCCTCGGCGAGATGCTCCTCGAGGGCGAACGGCGTGGCCTGGCGCAGGCGGGCACGGTTGCGCACCGGCAGGTCGACCCGGGTGAGCAGGACTTCCGCCGTCGGTGCCAGCAGCACCACGTCGTGGCCGCGGGCTGCCGCGGCCAGCGCCTCCAGATCGCCGCGTCCGCCCGTCGCCGTCTCGTCGTCCCGCCGCGCCTGCCAGGTGATCTCTCCGGTGTCCGGATCGGGCAATCGGACGTAGATCGGATTTCTCACTAACGGGTCCCCCGGCGCCGGGAAAGCAGACGCACCTGCCCATCGTCCATGCGATGGAGCAAACTGTACAGATACACCGTAACGCTGCCAATCGTGACCCGGACCTGGAGCAGGAAGTAGCTGGTCTGCACGCTCAGCACCGAGTCATCGATCTTCTTTCCCGCCAGCTGCTTCTGGCTGCGGAAATCGCTCACGGACTGCCACCCGTTGGCGCCGCGCGCCTGGACCAGCGCCTTGGCGTCGGACTCGCTGAGGCCGTCTGCCAGGGCGCGCAGGACCTCCGGGGGCGCGGTATTCACGTTGATCGGGGTATGCGCGGGCAGCGCGCTCACGTAGGGGGCGAGCGCCTGGTAGACCTGCGGAGTCACCCCCTTGACCTGTCGCAGGTCCGTGATCGTGAGCATGGGGCGGTCGGCGGGTCGGTAGGGCGGGTCCTGGGCGAGGTAGTAGCTGTCCTCGGCCCCGCCGGGGAAGCGCACCTGCCGGTTCGGATCGATCCAGTCGATCACCGCGTTGCAGATATCCGGATCGAGACCGAGATCCGCCAGCAGGCGCCGGAAGATTTCGACGTACTGCTGGTCAGGCTTGCCGCCGGGATCGACCAGGTCGTTCAGGTTGAACCGTCCCTGCTCGTCCTCCACATGGCCGCCGATGGACCCGCCCTGGATCGGGAGATTCGGCAGGGGCTGGGCCCAGGCTTCCCCGAGGTCGTCGACCTTGTTGTTGCGGCCGTCGCGATACAGGATCTGTGCCACCCAGTTGTCAGCGCCGTGTCCGTAGAGGTAGGCCTGATCGGCATCCAGCAGGTTGCTGGTACGCTGGATGTCCAGCTCCTCGCGGGAGAGCATGCCCGCGGCCAGGATGGCGGCGATCGCCGTGACCAGCATCGCGATGATCAGCGCGGCCCCGCGCTGGCGATGTCGCGGGGCGTCAGCCATTGCCTGCCCCCGCGACGTTGAAGGTCCGCGTGATGCGTCCCCAGTCCTTGAGCTCGAGGGTCACCTGGATGGCCAGGGGAAGGCCCGCGGCCTGCGCGCTGGCGGCATTCACGGGCGGCCACTGGCTGTGCCACCGGCGGTGGACGTCGAGGAAGCGGACGTCCAGGCTGTCCACGTTGTCCAGGATCGCGCTCTTGAGCGGCTGCGCCTGCGGCGCGCGGTCGAGTTCATGCCAGAAGATCCGGTAGAGCTTGTGATCGCTCACCTCGTACGCCACCCGCTGCATGGAGCTGCGCGGCCGGGACAGCGGATTGGCCCAGCCGAAGTGCGTCAGCTCCAGCGGATAGGCATTGCGCGGGTTGGCCACGATCGCCGGGCGCAGGTCGCCGAACTGGTCGCGGACCTCCCGGGGCGCCAGCTGCTCGCAGTCGGCCTCGAGGTACATGAAGGCGGTCTGCACGCTGCCGAGGCGGTCGAGCATGTCCGTCGTATGCTCGCGCACGGTTACGACCTCGTTCAGGCCTCCGTAGGCCATCGCCGCGAGCAGCGCGAACACCGCCAGCGCGACCAGCAGCTCGAGCAGCGTGAAGCCGGCCTGGCGCCGCAAGCTGTGAGAATCAGGGGGCATTCGGCAGGGATTGCTGCGACGAGGGTGACGGGACCAGCGGGTGTCTGCCGAGGAACCCCGTAACCGTGGCGATCACCCGCCCGGGCGAGTCCGCGGGGCTCACGTGGACGTCGACGCGGCGCAGGTCCTGGTCGGGCGTGCCGGAGATGTCAGCGGTCCAGTGCCAGTTCTGGCCCCCCATCTTCTGCTGCCCATGCTGCTGGCCGGTGGAGGGCCAGGGATCGTTGTCCTCGATCTGCGTGAAGGCATTCTCGGCCACCCAGCTGGCGAAGGTCTTCTGCCGCAGGTAGTCCGCGGTCCGCGTGAACTGGCTGCTGGTGGCCACGATCGCGCCCATCGCGATCGCGATGACGGCCAGCGCGATCATCACCTCGATGAGAGTGAATCCCCCGCTTGCGGGCCGGGAGAGGCGGGCCATTTCACTGTCCCTCCATCCTGGTCTCGATCTTCCCGGTGGGCGAGCCCTTGACGATCGCGACGGCCGGGGTCCCCTGCGCCGAAATGCGCACCTGGAACGGCGTCATCTCGCCACTCGACAGGACCAGCACCTGGGGCCGCCGGTCCTGCTCCCCGGAGGTCAGCTTGGCCGCCAGTCCCTCGACGGACAGGTCCATGCGCACGCCGCCGGGAAGGCTGTGATGGGCGAGAGCGGCCTCGCCCGAGACCGGGCGCCACTTCTGGTCGTGCAGCTCGAGAAAGCCGTAGCCGTCGCCCGCGACCCTCAGGCCGTACTGGGTGGACTGGATGACCGCGTCCTGGGACGCGACGTCCAGCACCGCCGTCAGGCGCTGCGCTTCCTGCTTGACCAGCCGGTCGCGGTTGCCGTTACCCAGCGACAGCACCGCCACGGTCGTGATGATGGCGATGATCACCATCACGACCAGGATCTCGATCAGGGTGAATCCGCGCTGTCCCCGATCGAGGCAACGGCGTGCCCCCCGCATCATCCGCTCAGTTCAGGTCCCAGTTCCCGATCGTGGCGTCGATCCCGGTGCCTCCGGGCTGATCGTCCGCGCCGAGAGTGTAGATGTCGATCGGCCCGTGCTGGCCGGGGTTCAGGTACTTGTACGGGTGTCCCCACGGATCCACGGGCAGGCGGTCGATGTAGCCGCCGGCGTTCCAGTTCGGGGCGGGTGGATCTCCCGCGGGTTTCTTGACCAGCGCGTTGAGGCCCTGCTCGGTCGAGGGGTAGCGGTAGTTGTCCAGCTTGTACAGGTTGAGCGCGCTCTCGAGGGAGCGGATGTCCTGTTTCGCCTTGGTGATGCGTGCCGTGTCCGGACGATCCATCACGCGGGGAACGATGATCGCGGCCAGAATGCCCATGATGGCCACCACGACCATGATCTCGATGAGAGTGAAACCGCCCGCCGCTGCGGGGCGCCGACGGTTGTGCGTGTGCTTCACTACAGGTCCTCGGATGGTGCTTGTGGCGTGAATGAGTGCATCGTAAATCCGCGCCCGTGTTTTCGCCAGTGACGCGCGTCAACGTCGATCGTTTCCGCGGGGCGGGCGTGTTAGCATTGGTTCCCCGCACGCGGACGCGGAGACGCCCTTTGGGGCCGACACCCCGAGCTTCTCCTTGTCTTTTCAGTCGGCTGGGGGTTCTTCTTCATGTCATTTGGAATGGTTTTCCCGGGCCAGGGGTCCCAGTCAGTGGGAATGCTCGCCGGACTCGCCGACCGCCATGCATCGGTCCGCGCGACGTTCGATGAAGCCTCGCAGGTCCTGGGCTACGATCTCTGGGGCCTGGTGCAGAACGGACCGGAGGACGAACTGGGCGGCACCGAGCGCACGCAGCCGGCCCTGCTGGCCGCCGGCGTGGCGGTCTGGCGCGTCTGGCAGGAGGCCGGCGGCGGTACGCCGGGGGTGATGGCCGGTCACAGCCTGGGCGAATACACCGCGCTGGTCTGCGCCGGCGCCCTGGACTATCCCGAGGCGGTCATGCTGGTCGCGCGGCGGGGGCGGTTCATGCAGGAGGCCGTTCCCGCGGGAGAAGGCGCCATGGCCGCCATCCTTGGCCTGGACGATGCGACTCTCCGGGAGGTCTGCGAGCAGGCTGCCAACGGCGAGGTGGTGCAGCCGGTCAACTTCAATGCGCCCGGGCAGGTGGTCATCGCGGGCAACCGGAGTGCCGTGGATCGCGTCGTCGCGGCCGCCAAGGAGGCCGGCGCCAAGCGGGCGGTACCGCTCGCGGTGAGCGTACCGTCGCACTGTCGCCTGATGGAGCCCGCCGCCCGGCGCCTGCAGGAAGCCTTGCAGCAGGCGCGGGTTGCGCGGCCGGAGATCCCGGTGGTGCACAACGTGGACGCCGCTCCCCACGAAGACCCGGACGAGATCCGTGACGCCCTGGTTCGCCAGCTTTACAATCCCGTGCTCTGGGTCGACGTGGTCCGCGCGCTGATCGGGCGCGGTGCGGGCGTTATCGTGGAGGCGGGGCCGGGCAAGGTGCTGAGCGGGCTCGGCCGCCGCATCGACCGTGGCGTACCGACCCTGCCCGTGTTCGATCCGGACACGCTGGGCTCGGCCATGGACGCGATCGCGGAGACGGAGTGATGCTCGAGGGCAACATTGCACTGGTGACGGGAGCCTCGCGGGGGATCGGCCGGGCCATCGCGCTCGAGCTGGCACGGCGCGGGGCGACGGTTGTGGGCACGTCGACCACGGAAGAGGGCGCGCAGGGGGTCCACGAGGCGCTTTGCGCCGGCGGCGGCCGGGGGTACGGCAAGGTCCTCGACGTGACCAGTGCCGACTCGGTCGAGGCGCTGATGAAGGCGCTGCGGGAAGAGCCCGGCGAGCCGTCGATCCTGGTCAACAATGCCGGCATCACCCGCGACAACCTGCTGATGCGAATGAAGGAGGAGGAGTGGCAGGCCATCCTGGATACCAACCTGACCTCCGTCTTCCGCCTGTCCCGGGCGTGCCTGCGTGGCATGATGAAGGCGCGCCGGGGACGGATCATCAACGTCGGTTCCGTGGTCGGCAGCATGGGCAATCCCGGACAGGCCAATTATGCCGCGGCGAAGTCGGGCATCATCGGCCTGAGCAAGTCGCTGGCGCGTGAGGTCGGCTCACGCGGCATCACGGTGAACGTCGTGGCGCCGGGGTTTGTCGATACCGACATGACCCGGGCACTTTCCGAGGACCAGCAGCGGGCGATCCTCGGGCAGGTCGCCCTGAACCGCCTCGCCCAGCCTGAGGAAATCGCCCGCGTGGTGGCGTTCCTCGCATCCGACGATGCCTCCTACGTGACGGGCGAGACGGTGCATGTCAACGGCGGCATGTACATGATCTGAGCGCCGTCGTGGCGGGGCCGCGAGGCCCGTCAACGACGACCGGGTAGGGGCGGGCGGAATTTGTGGATCGAACCCCGCGTTTTATCTACAATGGCGCCCGCGACTGTTGCTTGAATCCCTGTTGGAGGACAGAACAACCATGAGTAGCGTTGAGGAAAGGGTCAAGAAGATCATCGTCGAGCAGCTCGGGGTGAAGGATGACGAGGTGACCAACGAGGCATCGTTCGTCGACGATCTGGGGGCGGACTCGCTCGACACGGTGGAACTGGTGATGGCTCTCGAAGAGGAGTTCGAGTGCGAGATCCCGGACGAGGAAGCCGAGAATATCACCACGGTGCAGCAGGCTATCGACTACATCAACGCCAACCTGAGCTGATTCCGTTTTACCCTTTCCTGGTGGTCCAGCCGTCGCCGCGCCGTGGTGACGGCATTTAGTACGGGCCGCATCCGCCGGGAATCCTCACTGCGCGTCGGGGGGTGGTCGTGTCGAAGCGTCGTGTCGTCGTCACCGGACTGGGGGCTGTGTCGCCGCTCGGTCCGGACATGCCGTCTGCCTGGGACAACGCCCTCGCGGGGCGCTCCGGGGTCGCTCCGCTCGAGGTGGACTTCGACCTGGAGCCGTTCCCGACCCGCTTCGGGGCCCAGGTCAAGGGGTTCGACGTCACGCGGTCCCTGTCCTCCAAGGATGCGCGCCGCATGGACGTATTCATCCACTACGGCATCGTGGCGGCGCAGGAGGCCATGCGGGACGCCGGACTCGAGGTCACCGACGATGACGCGCACCGGGTCGGGGTTTCCATCGGGTCCGGCATCGGCGGGATCCATGGCATCGAGCGCACGTACAAGCAGTATCTGGACAATGGTCCGCGCAAGATCTCGCCGTTCTTCGTGCCCAGCTGCATCATCAACATGATTTCGGGCGACCTGTCGATCATGCACGGGCTGAAGGGGCCGAACCTTGCCACCGTCACGGCCTGCACCACGGGGACGCACAACATCGGCCTCGCGGCACGCCTGATCCAGTACGGCGACGCCGACGCCATGGTCGCGGGCGGCTCCGAGATGTGCACGACGGCGAGCTCCCTGGGGGGGTTCTGCTCCGCGCGGGCGCTTTCCACCCGCAATGACGATCCCGAGCGCGCCAGCCGACCCTGGGACCGCGACCGTGACGGCTTCGTTCTCGGGGACGGTGCCGCGGTGCTGGTGCTGGAGGAATACGAGCGGGCCCGTCGCCGCGGTGCCCCGATCTACGCCGAAATTCTCGGCTTCGGGATGAGCGGCGACGCGTATCACATGACCCAGCCCGCGGAAGGCGGTGACGGTGCCTGCCGCTGCATGCAGGGCGCACTCGACGACGCCCGCATCGACGCCGGCGAGGTGGACTACATCAACGCCCACGGAACCTCCACCAAGGTCGGAGACGTCGCGGAGTGCACCGCGATCAAGACCACCTTCGGCGCGCACGCACGCAAGCTCGCGGTCAGTTCCACCAAGTCCATGACCGGTCATATGCTCGGCGCGGCGGGAAGCATGGAAGCCGCATTTTCCGTGCTGAGCCTGCGCGACCAGGTGATCCCCCCCACCGTGAACCTGGACAACCCGGACGAGGGCTGCGACCTGGACTTCGTGCCGCATACGGCGCGCGAGACCGGCCTCGACGTGGTGCTGTCGAACTCCTTCGGCTTTGGCGGGACCAACGGTACACTGGTGTTCCGTCGCCTGGCCTGAAGGCCGGGAGCCGTTGCCGCCCGAATGCCGCCTGCCGGCGCCGTCCGCGCGGAACCCGTCGGACTCCCGCGTCGCCTCCATGCAGGTGGATGAACAAGCGGCCGCCGCGTGGTACGCGGCCACCGAGGGCAGGGCATGAAGCGACTTGTTGCCGGCACAGCGGGTATCGCGGTCTTGCTGCTGGCGGCCCCCGCGGTGTTCCTGTGGCACTACCGGTCCAGCCCCGTGCCCGGGTTGTCGAGTCCGGCCACGGTGGAAATCCCGTCCGGCCAGAGCCTCTACGCGACCGCCGACCAGCTCCATCGCGCCGGCGTGCTGCGGCATCCCCGGGCATTCGCCTGGATGACCCGCCTGGAAGGCCGGGCGCAGCGCATACAGGCCGGAGAGTACCGCTTCGATCCCGGCGCCACGCCCGACCAGGTTCTGGACAAGCTGGTGGCAGGAAAGGTGGTCCGGCATCACGTGACCCTGGTGGAGGGATGGGAGTTCCACCGGGTGGTCCAGACGCTGGAGCATGACGACGCCCTCGAGCATACCCTCGAGGGCCTGGGCCCGGAGCAGATCATGGCGCGACTGGGTCATCCACACCAGAAGCCCCAGGGCCGGTTCTTTCCGGACACTTACACGTTCCCGCGCGGCACCACGGACGTGGAGATCCTCCGACGCGCCTACGAGAAGATGCAGACGATCCTGCACGAGGAGTGGAAGAAGCGTGCGCCGGATCTGCCCCTGAAGAGCCCGTACCAGGCGCTGACGCTGGCCTCGATCATCGAGAAGGAAACCGGCAAGCCCGGTGAGAGGGCCCGCATCGCGGGCGTGTTCATCCGGCGCTTGCGGCGCGGAATGCGCCTGCAGACAGACCCCACCGTGATCTACGGCATGGGCTCGCGCTACCACGGCGATCTGCACGCGGCCGATCTGCGGCAGAACACGCCCTACAACACCTACGTCCACAAGGGCCTGCCGCCGACGCCTATCGCCATGCCCGGCCGCGCCGCGATCCACGCCGCGCTGCACCCGGCTCCCGGGGATTCCCTGTACTTCGTGGCCAAGGGCAACGGCAGCCACGCCTTTGCGGCCACCCTGAAAAAGCACGACCAGCAGGTGCGGCGCTACCAGCTGCACGAGAACAACTGAGACGAGGCGAACTTGGAGCGGGGCAGGTTCATCACGATCGAGGGCGGTGAGGGGGTCGGCAAGAGCAGCGCGCTGCCCCGCCTGCGCGGTCACCTCGAGCGGGCCGGCATCCGCGTGGTGCAGACCCGGGAGCCGGGCGGCACGCCGGTCGCCGAGCGGATCCGCGAGCTGCTGCTCGACGCGCGGGCGGCCATCGGCGACGACTGTGAGCTGATGCTGGTGTTCGCGGCCCGTGCCGAGCATCTCCAGCGGGTGATCCGGCCGGCCCTGGAACGCGGGGACTGGGTCCTTTGCGACCGGTTCACGGACGCGACCTACGCCTACCAGGGCGGCGGCCGCGGCATCCCCGTCGAGCGCATCGCGCCGCTGGAACAGTGGGTGCACGGCGACCTTCAGCCCGACCTCACGCTGCTGCTGGACGCGCCGGTCGAGATCGGCTTCACCCGCGCGCGCCGGCGCGGCGCCCTGAACCGCTTCGAGCGGGAGCAGGCGGAATTCTACCAGCGGGTTCGCCAGGCCTATCTCCGGCGCGCGGCCGCGGACCCGGGCCGGTTCCGGGTGATCGACGCGACCGGGGAGCCCGACGGCGTGCAGGAGGCGCTGGCGGAAGCCGTCCGGCCACTGCTCGAGGAGCGTGTCCGATGACGCCGGAGACTTTTCCCGCCCCTCCGTATCCCTGGCAGCAACGCGCGTGGCACTGGCTGCTGGGCGCGTACGCGGGCGGCACCCTGTCGCACGCCTACCTGCTGGAGGGACCGGAGGGCCTGGGCAAGCTCGATTTCGCACGGCGGCTGGCGGGTACCATCCTCTGCGACGAGGAACCGGCATCGTCGCCCTGCGGCGCGTGCCGCGCCTGCATCCAGCTCGCCGCCGGCAGTCATCCCGACTATCGCGAGTGCGCGCCGGAAGAGGGACGCAGCGCGATCCTGGTCGACCAGGTACGGGCCCTGTCCGCGGAGCTGGCCCTGAGCAGCGGCTACGGCGGTGCGCGGCTCGCGATTCTGCATCCCGCCGACGCGCTCAACGCCAACGCCGCCAACAGTCTGCTCAAGACGCTGGAGGAACCGGTCCCGGGGACCGTGCTGTTGCTGGTTTCCGCCCGCCCGGCAATGCTGCCGGCGACCGTACGCAGCCGTTGCCAGCGGGTCGGATTCACGGCGCCCGGCCGGGACGAGGCGCTGGCCTGGATCGGCGAACGCGCCGGCGGACCGGAAGCGGAGCTGGCGCTCGCGTTCACCGGCAACGCACCGCTGCGTGCCCTGGACCTGTGCACCCAGGGCATCGGCGAGCTGCACGAGAGTCTCTCCCGGGAGATGGGTGAGCTCCTCGCGGGGCGGCGTGATCCGGTGCCGCTGGCCGAGGAGTGGAGTACCCGCGACCTCGCGCTGGTGCTGACCTGGCTGGCGGGCTGGACCGGCGACCTGCTGCGCCGGCGCGTTCCGGGCGCCGGTCGGGGGGCCGGATTGTGCCGGCTGGACGAAGCGTCGCTGGCAGAGGTGGACGCAGGCCGCCTTTTTGCTTACCTTGACATGGTGTACGAGGCGCTCGTGGCTCTGCGCACGCCGCGCAACCGACAGCAGCTGGCCGAAACGCTGCTGCTGCCGTGGGCGGGTCCCGGGCGCAAGCCGCGGGTCTACGCGCCGGGGCTCGCAAGGGGGACGGGTTGAGGCATGGCAAGCAGGCCGGGCTCGCCACAACAGGGTATCCTGACGCTCACGATCAAGGACAAGAGCGCGCTCTACGTCGCGTACATGCCCTTCGTCAAGAACGGCGGCCTGTTCATCCCCACCAACAAGTCCTACAAGGTGGGAGACGAGGTCTTCATCCTGCTTACCCTGATGGACCAGGCCGAGCGTCTCCCGGTAGCCGGACGGGTCATCTGGGTTACCCCCCGCGGGGCCCAGGGCAAGCGCACCGCGGGCATCGGGGTGCAGTTCAGCGCGCAGGACGGCGGCGAGACCCAGAGGAAGATCGAGACCTACCTCGCCGGTGCGCTCAGCGCGGACCGGCCTACGCATACCATGTGAAAACAGAGTGTTAGGCTTTAGGTTTTAGGTTTTAAGTGAAGAGAGGGCACGTTGCCCTCCCTCGGTTGTGTGCCCCTTGGGCAGTGCGTGTAGCCCCGGCAGCGTTCGGGTCCGCGGGCGGGCAGGGAGGGCCTGCTCCCTGCCCGCAACCTGGCTAAAGGTCGGCGAATTCCTTCTTGCGCGGTCCCATGTAGCCGAACAGGTGGCCGGCCACCTTGCGCATCTGGATCTCCTCGGAGCCCTCCGTGATGCGGTAGCGGCGGTGGTGGCGGTAGATGTGCTCGAAGGGCTTGTGCCGGGAGTAGCCAATGCCGCCGTGGACCTGCATGGCGCGGTCGGCCGCCTCGCAGCACAGGCGGTTCGCCTGGTAGTTGCACATGGAGACCTTGTCGGAGAGGCGCTCGGCCACCTCGCGCTTGTCCATGCGGTCCATCTCCCAGGCCGTCTTGCGGATCAGCAGGCGCAGCATCTCCGCCCGGGTGGCCAGCTCCACCAGTGGCCACTGGATCGCCTGGTTCTGGGCCAGGGCCTTGCCGAACGGCTTGCGCCTGCGGGCATAGCGCACGCTCTCCTCGATGCAGTAGACGGCGGCCCCCAGGGAGCCGGCCGCCTGCCGGATCCGGTTCTCGTGCACGAAATGCTGGGCCAGCGCGAGGCCGCCGCCCTCCGGGCCGAACACCGCGGATTCCGGGACCCAGACGCCGGTAAAGCTTACCCGGGGATGGTCGGTGGGCATGTTGAAAGTCCACAGATACTCCTCGACCTTCACCCCGGGAGCGTCGGCCGGCACCAGGAAGCAGGTGATGCCGCGGGCGTCGCCGTCCTTGCCGGAGGTCCGGGCGAACAGCGCGCAATGGGTCGCCGCGTGCATCCCCGTGGTCCACATCTTCTCGCCGTCGATGCGCCATCCCGAATGCCCGTCACGCTCCCCGTGGACCGCGCGGGTCGCCATGTGCGTGGCGTCGGATCCATGTTCCGGCTCGGTCAGCCCGAAGGTGATGCGGCGGCTGCCGTCCAGGCTGCCGGTGATGAATTCGCGCTTCTGCTCGTCGGTGCCGAAATCCCGCAGCATCAGCACCAGCGGATTGTTGCCGACGATGGAATGCTCGTTCTGCAGGTCGTTGTGCAGGCCCAGGCCCCGCGCGGCGAGATGTTCCCGGATGACCGCCATCCAGAGGTTCGAGCCGTCGCGCCCCCCGTACTCCCGGGGCAGGGCGAAGCGCAGGTGTCCGGCCTCGTCGGCCCGGCGCCGGGCCTCGGCCAGCAGAGCCTCCCATTCCGGCCGGGGCAGCCCTCCGTTCTCGAAATCCGTTCGCGCCCATTCGCGCCGGTGATCGAAGAAGCGGATGTTGTCGTCCTGCCCCTCCAGCGGCCGGATCTGTTCCTCGATGAAGCGGTCCAGCTCGCCGAGATAGTCGACCAGCTCCTGCGGCAGCGTAAAGTCCACGTGTCACCTCCTGCTTCTTGCGGGACCCGGCACCGCGCCGGGCCATGGGAATTCGTCGCCGGGATCGGCTCCCGGGCCCGCGTTGCGGGCAGACCATGGCAGCCGATTGTGCCGGGAAGAGGTCCCGGGCAACAGGGGGGCGCGAAACGGGCTGCGGCAGGCACGCTCCGGAGCGGCGCCCGCCGGGGCTCGCGCATTGTCCTGCGCGTGCGGGTCAGGGTATTGTAACGGCGTGTCGACGCATGGAGCTGCGCGGTCCGTGCGCCACGGGAGAGGGAGCTTGGACACGTCGGGGATTCGTGCCACATTCAGGCGGCCCGCCAGGGCGGTGCTGCTCTACGTCGCCATCGGTGCGGCGTGGATCCTGCTGTCGGATCGCGTAATCGGCGCGGTCGGCCTCGATCCCCGCGTGCTGGCCTGGGCGCATACCCTCAAGGGCTGGGCGTTCGTCGCGGTGACGGCGCTGGTGCTGCTTTGGGCGCTGTACCGCGACCAGCGCACGCTGGCGCGGGCGGGCCGGGAGCTCGCGACCAGCGAGGAACGCTATCACCGTGTCTTCCAGAACATCACCGACGGTGTGCTGCTGACCATTCCGGGGGGCGACATCCTCGCGGCGAACGCCCAGGCGTGCCGACTGCTCGGCCGCCACGAAGGCGAGCTGCTGGCGCTCGGCATGGGCGGACTGATCGGCCAGGTGGAGGGAGGGCTGAACCGGGCCGACACGGGCTACCGCGGGCGGCTGCGCATCCGGCGACCCGACGGCGGCTCGTCGCTGGTGGAGGTGCGCACGAGCCGCTTCGACAGCCTGCGCGGCGAGGTCCGGGAGGTGGTGATCCTGCGGGATCTTTCCGAGCACATGCGGGCGGAGCAGCAGCTCAAGCTCGCGGTGCGCGCGCTCGACAGCACCGACGAGGGCGTGGCGATACTCGACCAGCGTCGGCGGGTGCTGTCCGCCAATTCCGCCTTCCGCCGGATCACCGGCTACCAGAACCGGGAGCTGTTGGGGCGCCCGGCCGGCATGCTCCGCTCGCCGCGGCAGGAGTCGGCGACCTGGGAAGGCATCTGGCGGGCGGTGGCCTCCGGCAGCACCTGGAGCGGCGACACCTGGATACGGGGTCACGGCGACCCGGCCGTGCCGGTGCATCTCGCCGTGCGCAGCATCGCGGCAGACCGGCCGGACCGGGACCCGCACTACGTGCTGGTGCTCACCGACGCGTCCGGACACGGCGATTTCCAGAGCCGCCTCGAGTTCCTGGCCCACCACGACACGCTCACGGGCCTGCCCAACCGGGAGCACCTGCAGGACCTCGCCCACGATGCCGTGCGCCGGGTCGCGGAATCGGGCGACACGGTCGCGATGCTGTTCCTCGATCTGGACAACTTCCGCGACGTCAACGACTCGCTCGGTCACCTGGCAGGCGACGAGCTGCTGCAGGAGGTGGCGAAGCGCCTGCGCAAGGGGCTGCGTGAGGACGACCTGGTCGCCCGCCTGGGTGGTGACGATTTCGTGGTGCTGCTGGACGAGCTGCGTCAGGGCGCGGACGCTGCCGTGGTCGCCGAGAAGCTGCTGCGGGAGCTCGCACCGCCGTTCCGGGTCGCCGGACACGAGCTGTTCGTCTCCGCGAGCCTGGGGATCAGCTGCTATCCGGCGGACGCCGACGGTGCGGATACCCTGATGCGCAACGCCGATGCCGCGATGCATCGGGCCAAGGAGCTCGGTCGCAACACCTATCAGTTCTACTCCGCCGAGATGAACACCCAGGCGATGGACTTCCTGGTGCTGACCAACCAGATGCGCCAGGCGTTCCAGAAGGACGAGTTCTTCCTCGAGTACCAGCCCGTGGTGAACCTCAAGGAACACCGGATCATCGGCTTCGAAGCGCTGATCCGCTGGCGCCACCCCGAGATGGGCAGCATTCCCCCGGATCTTTTCGTGCACGCCGCGGAGAAGAGCGGCATGATCGGCGCGCTGGGCGAGTGGGTGCTGCACAATGCCTGCCGGCAGGCGCGCCTGTGGCAGGATGCCGGCTTTCCGGCGACCCGGATGGCCGTGAACCTCGCGGCGCCGCAGTTCCGCAACCCCAACCTGGTGGAAGAGCTCACGCGGATCCTGGTGGACACCGGGATGCAGGCCCGCTACCTGGCCCTCGAGATCACCGAAACCATGTTCATGGAGAATCCGGAGCGCACCCGGGAGATCCTCAACGAGCTCAGTGCCATGGGGATCGCGGTGGCGATCGACGACTTCGGCACCGGCTACTCGTCACTGAGCTATCTCAAGCACTTCCCGGTGGATTATCTCAAGATCGACCGCTCCTTCATTCGCGGGGTGCCGGACGATCCGGACGACGTCGCCATCACCCGGGCGATCCTCGCTCTCGCCAACAGCCTCAACATCCGGGTCGTGGCCGAGGGCATCGAGTCCGAGCGCCAGCGTCGCTTCCTGGTCGACGCCGGCTGCCTGGAAGGCCAGGGCTACCTGTTCAGCCGTCCCCGCCAGGGGGCGGGCATGACCCAGGTGCTGGAACGCCATCACGCCTGAGCCGCGACGGCGGCGATGGTCATTCCGCGATGGTCTCGGGCACGTAGACGTGCTCCTCGATCTCCGCGTCCTGGCGACGTAGCCACGGCGTGTGGCGGCTGGCGATCACCGTGAGAATGTAGAGCACCACGCCGCCGACCGTGGCCCAGAGCCACGGAGCCCAGCCGAAATGCTGGGCGATGAAAGTCATCGGGACCACCGTGATCACCACGTAGATCCGCAGCACGGCGGTCCACAGCGCCCAGCCCGAGGCCTGGATCGCGGTGCTGATGTCCTCCAGGGTTTCCGAAAACCAGGCCATCCAGGGTGCGAAGGTCACCCCGAAGAAGCCCCCCAGCAGTGACATCAGCGCGATCATGCTGCCCTCGGACGGGTGGCTTCCCGCCAGCGGGATCCACACCAGCATCACCGCCAGCGTGAGAATGGAGCCGACGAAGGAGACGATCTTGCGGCGCTGGAGCCGGTCGGAGAGCACCCCGGCGCCGATGAGCGTGATCAGGTTCAGCAGCCAGAAGTACTGGGACAGGTACGCCGCCTCGTCGGGGCTGTAGTGATAAGCGTCGACCAGGATCTTGGGGCCGAACTGCTGCAGTGTCAGGTACAGCATCAAGAACAGCGTGACGCCCACGATCATCGCCCACACGCGGCCGTAGCGCATGGCGGCGCGCATGCTCGAATCGGCGGTCTGCCGTGCCTGCTCCGTCCCGCCGCTGCCGCTGACCGCCTGGCTGGCCGTGTGCATGATCCGGTGTCGCACCTCCGGGGCCAGATCCTGCATGGTGAACAGCACGAACACCGCCACCACCAGGCTGATGCCGCCGGCGATGTAGAACTGGGACTGCCAGGTATGCAGGAAGGGCAGGGTGTAGCCGGCGATCGCCGCGGCCATGAAGCTCGATCCCACTGGCCCGAAGGTCCAGAAGCCGTAGGCTACGGCGCGGCCCATGCGCGGCGAGAAGTCACGTACGAGGCCGGCAGAGGCGGCGATCACCGCGCCCTCGATGAACCCCAGGAAGGCCCGCACCACGAACAGCGTCGCGACGGAGTCCACCAGGGTCATCGCGAACACGCAGACGGCGGTACCGAACAGGGCGGGGATCAGCACCGTCGTGCGGCCACGGCGGTCGCACACGGGGCCGAACAGCATCGCGCCAAGGGCGGCGAAGATCACCGTCGACATCACCACGAAGCCGTACTGCTGAAGCGACATGCCGATGTCCTTCATCAGCAGCGGCAGCACCGGGGCGATCTGTGCCTCGTAGCTGGCGATGACGGTGGCGACCACGGCGACGAACAGCAGGAAGATCCTGCGCCCCCCGGTCGGATAGTGATCGAGCTGGCGTGTTGCGAACAGCGCGCCCGTGCGGCTCATTCCCGTCTCCCCCTTTTCGCGGCGGTACCCGGGCGGGCCGGCGGCCGGCCCGCGGGCCAGATGGTTCGTGTCCCTAACTTAGCACGCGCCGACCCGGGTGGGGAGCGTCACGGGCGGGGCCGGGGCGGGACGGTTCTGGTATCGTTACGGCTGGCGTATTCCTCCTGTTTCCCCAAGCCCCGAGGCGGATGGGTCATGGACGTCACCACGGTTGTCAGCTCGTTCGTCGCGTTGGCCGGCTTCCTGTTGCTGAGCCTGGCGGCCGGAGCGCCGGGCATGAAGTTCCAGCCGGGCAGCTGGTACGAGGCGCTGTCCAAGCCCGGATGGCTGCCCCCGGACTGGCTGTTCCCGATCGTCTGGACCACGCTGTACATCATGATGGGGGTCGCGGCCTGGCTGGTGTGGCAGGCCGCGGGCTTCGCCCTCGGCGGCCCGGTGCTCGGACTCTTCGTCCTGCAGCTGGCGGCCAACGCCATGTGGTCGTGGATCTTCTTCGGCCGGCACCGGATCGGGCTCGCACTGGTCGATGCCTTGGTGCTGCTGGCGCTGGTAGTCGCGACCACGGTGGGCTTCTGGCGCTTCAGCAGGCCGGCGGGCGTGCTCATGTCGCCCTACGCAGCCTGGGTGGCGTTCGCGGTGCTGCTGAACCTGTCCATCTGGCGTCGCAACAGGCGACCCGGCCGCGGGCGGGCCGGCGGGACTTCCCGGGGGTAGCTTGAAGCGGATCTGCGTATTCGCCGGAGCGCGTGCCGGCAACGCCCCGGGGCTGCAGCGGCATGCCACGGAGCTCGGCCGCTGCATCGCCGCGGCGGGACACGAGCTGGTCTACGGCGGTGGCGGAACCGGACTGATGGGTGCGCTCGCCGACGGCGCGCTCGCGGCCGGGGGCCACGTGACCGGCGTGATCCCGCGGGCACTCGTACGCCGGGAGGCGGCGCACCGGAACCTGTCGGAGCTGCGGGTGGTCGGCTCGATGCACGAGCGCAAGGCAATGATGAGCGAGCTCGCCGCGGGGTTCATCGCGCTGCCCGGCGGACTGGGCACCCTGGAGGAACTGTTCGAGGTCCTGACGTGGACGCAGCTGGGTCTGCATCGCAAGCCCTGCGGCCTGCTCAACGTGGAGGGCTACTTCGACGCCCTGATCGCGTTCCTGGACCACGCGGTGGCACAGGGGTTGCTGGATCAGGGAAATCGCGACCTGCTGCTGGTCGAGGACCGGCCGGCGCGCCTGCTCGAGACCCTGACGCAGGCCTCGCTGCCCTCCGCTCACCGCTGGATCGGTCCCGCGCAGACATGACCCGCCCCGCGTGCCAGGGCCGGGGAGCAGGACGATGACGGGTTCGCTGGAATCCACCCTGATCCCGGTGCTCGGCCTGGTGGCAACGGGGTTCGTCGCCGGACGCAGCCTGCAGGTGGACCTGGCGCAGCTGTCCCGTTTCACCCTGTACGTGCTGACCACGGCCCTGATCTTCGACAGCATGTACCGGGCGGAGCTGCCCGCCGCCAGCGCGATCGGGCTGATTGCCGGTTTCGCCGCGATCAGCGCGGTGCTGGCCGCGCTGTCCTGGGCGCTGGCACGTGCGCAGGGGCTGTCCCCGCGGCACCGGGCCAGCTTCGTCGCCGCCGGCATCTTCCCGAACTCCGGCAACATGGGTCTGTCCGTGGTCCTGTTCGCGCTGGGCCAGGCGGCGATGAGCCGGGCCGTGGTCTACCTGGTGGCGTCGTCGATCCTGATGTTCGGCTTCGGTCCCGCGCTGTTCCGGGGCGGACAGCCGCTGCGCGGGCTGGCCCAGACCCTGCGGCTGCCGTTCCTGTGGGCCGCCGGCGCCGGTTTCCTGCTGCGCTGGCTGGGCCTGGGCCTGCCCTTCGGGCTGGGCCGTGCCGTACACATGACCGGGCAGGCCGCCATCCCGGTGGTCCTGGTGATCCTGGGCATGCAGATCTCCCGCAGTCGCCTGCGCCTGGGCCGCTTCGTGCTGCTGGCCAGCGTCGTACGCCTGGCGGGCGGACCGCTGCTTGCGCTGACGGCCGCGAAACTGCTGCACCTGGGACAGCTGGATACCCGCGTGCTGGTGCTCCAGAGCGCCATGCCCACCGCGGTCAATTCGTTGCTGCTGTCGATCGAGTTCGGGGGTGACGCCGAGCGCACGGCGGAAGCCGTCGTCGCCAGCTCGGTGCTGGCCTTTGTCAGCCTGCCGGTGGTATTGGCGTTACTGCACTAGGACCGGGGGTGCCGGCGGGGCGCGGGACAAAGGCCGCCTGCCCAGAACCGGAAACGGCCGGGCTCCCGAGCGTGCCGGGCCTAGTACATCCTGCGCCGGAACATCCAGGCGGCCGCGGTGAGCGAGACCAGCCCGATCACCGCCATGGGCCAGAACTGCCGCAACAGCAGGGCCGGGGGCGCCGCCTCGAGGAACACCCCGCGGACCACGACCATGAAATAGCGCAGCGGGTCGAGCAGGGTCACCAACTGTATCGCCCGGGGCATGTTCTCGATCGGCGTGGCGAACCCGGACAGGATGATTGCCGGCACCATGAAGAGGAACGCGCCCAGCAGGGCCTGTTGCAGGGTGGCGCATATCGACGACAGCAGCAGCCCGACCCCGACCGCCGCGAGCAGGTAGAGCAGGATCCCCGCGTACAGCAGGAGCAGGCTGCCGCGGAAGGGGACGTCGAACCAGAAGACCGCGACCAGGATGATCGCTGCCGACTCCACCAGGCCGATGATGAACCCCGGCAGGGATTTGCCGACCAGGATCTCGACCGGGCGCATGGGCGTGACCAGCAGCTGGTCGAAGGTGCCCTGCTCGCGCTCGCGGGCGACCGACATGGCGGTCACCATCATGGTGGCCACCAGGATCAGCAGTCCCACGATCCCGGGCACGAAGAACCAGTGACTGTTCAGGTTGGCATTGAACCAGGCGCGCACCTCGAGCGTCGCCGGAGGGCCGCGCTGCCCGTACTGGCGGGCCCAGGCGCGGTCGAAGCGCTGCGTGATGCGCTGCATCCGTGCCAGGGCGATTGCCGCGGTGTTGGAGTTGCGGCCGTCAAGCACGATCTGGACCGGTGCGGGGCGGTGCTGCAGCAGGTCCCGGCTGAAGTCGGGCCCGAGGTGCACAACGGCCAGCGCCCGCTTGTCGTCGATCTCGCGTCGGACCTCGTGCCCGTCGTGGAGATAGCCCACCGTGGAGAAATCCGGGGAGCCGGAGAAACGGGCGACGAAGCGGCGGGCGATGGCACCGCGGTCCTGATCGTAGATGGCGATGCGCACGCGGTGAATGTTCATGTTGGCCGCGTAGCCGAACACCAGGGTCTGGATCAGGGGCGGCACGATCAGCGCGATGCGGCTGCGTCGGTCCTGAAGCAGGTTGCGGAACTCCTTCAGGGTCAGCGCGAGGATGCGTCGCAGCAGGCTCATCGGGCTCACCCTAGTCCAGCCTCTTGTGCGATCGCAGCGCGCTGAGCCCGAGCAGCACCACCGCCATCAACCCCAGCGCAAGCGCGTCGAGTGCCAGCACGCCGCGTACGTCCCCGGCGAGGAAGACGGTGTGCAGTGCATCCACGTAATAGCGTGCCGGCACCACGCGCGTGATCGCGCGCACTGCCAGCGGCATGCTGTGGATGTCGAACACGAATCCGGACAACAGGAAGGCCGGCAGGAAGGTGACGATGATCGCGATCATGCCGGCCACGAACTGGTTCCGGCTCAGGATCGAGATCAGCAGGCCCATGCCCAGCGCCACCAGCAGGAACAGTGCGGAGATGCCCAGCAGCACCCAGAAGGATCCCCGCAGGGGCACCTGGAACAACCACAGCGCCATCGCAACGGACAGCCCCAGACCGCCCATGCCGAGAACGAAGTAGGGGATCAGCTTGCCCAGCAGGATCTCGCCCATGGAAACCGGCGTCACGATCAGGGCCTCCATGGTGCCGCGTTCCCATTCGCGCGCGACCACCAGCGCGGTCAGCAGGGCGCCGATCAGGGTCATGATGACCGCGATCAGGCCCGGCACGAGGTAATCGCGGCTGCGGGCGTTGGGGTTGAACCAGGTCCGGGCGCGCAGGTCCACCGGCTGCACGAGCGGATTGCCGGTGGCGTGCGCCTGCTGTTGCAGCCAGGCGGCCCAGGTACCCTCGACGTAACCCTGGATGAGCTGCGCGGTGTTGGTGTCCACGCCGTTCAGGACCAGCTGGATGCCGGCTCCGCCGGGCGCCTGCAGGCCCCGTGCGAAGTCCGACCGGACCCGCACCAGGGCGTCGACCCGGTGCCCGCGCAGCGCCTCGCGGGCACGCTGCCAGGACACGTAGTAGTGCGGCGCAAAGGAGGGCGAGCCGAGAAAGCCCGAAGCGAACGCGCGCGAAGCCGTGTCCGGGTGTTCCACGACCACGCCGATCGGCACGTTGCGGGCGTTGAGGGAGACCCCGTAGCCGAACAGGAACAGCAGGAACACGGGCAGCACGAAGGCAATCGCGAGGCTGCTGGGATCGCGCCCGACCTGCAGGAACTCCTTGCGAATCAGGCCGCGCAGGCGGCGTCCGCGCGGGCGCTTCATCGCGGCCGGTCCTCCACCAGCGCAATGAAGGCATCCTCCATGCTGCCGGCATCCGCGGCGCCCAGCGCGCGGCGCTTGATCTCGGTCGGGCTGCCCAGGGCCAGCAGGCCGCCGGAAACCATGATCGCCAGGCGGTCGCAGTAGTCGGCTTCTTCCATGAAGTGGGTCGTCACCATCACCGTGACGCCCTGCTCGGCCAGGGTGTTGATGCGCGCCCAGAACTCCCGCCGCGCCAGCGGATCGACGCCGGAGGTGGGCTCGTCCAGGAACAGGATATCCGGCTCGTGCAGGAGTGCGGCGCCCAGCGCGAGGCGCTGCTTGAATCCCAGGGGCAGGGTGCCGCTTTCCCGGTCGCGGTACGGCCCGAGCTCGAACTGCTCCAGGACCCAATCGATGCGCTCACGCCGGCGTCGGCCGGTGAGATTGTAGGCGCTGGCGAAGAAGGCCAGGTTCTGGGCCACGGAGAGGGCACCATACAGGGCAAAGCGCTGCGCCACGTAGCCGATCCGCGCGCGCGCCCGGGCGCGGCCGCGCCGCAGGTCGACACCGGCCACGCGCGCGCTGCCGCCCGAGGCCGGCAGCAGCCCGCACAGCATCCGGAACGTGGTGGACTTGCCGGCCCCGTTCGCCCCGAGCAGACCGAAGACCTCGCCGCGGCGCACCTCGAAGCTGAGATCCCGCACCGCGTAGAAATCCCCGAACCGCCGTGTCAGCCCGTCCACCTCGATCAGGCGGGCATCGCCGCCGGACGCGGCGGCACCGGTCGGTACGGAACGGCGGGTGGTCTCGAGGCTCCGGTTGCCGTCGCCGTCGGGCCGCAGGAGCGCCACGAATCCGTCCTCGAAGCGTGGCGCGGCCGGGTGGAAAACCACGTCTGTACCGGGCGCCGCCGGCGCGCGACCCGCTGCGCGCGTGACCACGCGCACGGACTCGCCCTGCAGCGTGGCGTCGATCACGCCGGGGAGGGCGGCGGCCTCGCGCCGGATCCGGCGGCGGTCGCGCGGCGCGGACGCCAGGAACACCCGCCCGCGCAACGGCCCGCTGAAGTCCCCGGGCGTCCCCTGGCCGAACACCCGTCCCCCGCTGAGCAGGATCACCTCGTCGCAGCGCTCCGCCTCGTCCATGTACGCGGTGCTGAGCAACACGCTGGTGCCACGCTCGTGCACCAGGCGATAGACGATCTCCCACAGCTCCCGGCGCGATACCGGATCGACGCCCACCGTGGGCTCGTCCAGCAGCAGCAGCCGGGGCGGATCGACCAGCGTGCAGGCCAGGCCCAGCTTCTGTTTCATGCCGCCCGAGAGGCGGCCGGCCAGGCGATCCCCGAACGGTCCCAGGCCGGTCATGGCGGTGAGCTCGGCGTATCGCTGCGGACGTTCGGCCATCGGAACCGAATGCAGGTCCGCGTAGAGATCGAGGTTCTCCTGCACGGTCAGGTCCTCGTACAGACCGAACCGCTGGGGCATGTAGCCGATCTCGGCCTGCGCGGCGAGAGGCTCCCGGCGCATGTCCCGGCCCAGCACGCGGACCGTGCCGGCGTCCGGCAACAGCAGGCCGGCGACCAGGCGCATCAGGGTGGTCTTTCCCGCGCCGTCGGGACCGATCAGCCCGGTCACGTGCCCGGCGATCGCGGTGAAGCTGACCTCCCGCACCGCCTGCAGCACGCTGTCGCCGGAACGGAACCCGCGGTCCACCCGCTCCACCGCGATCACCGGGGCGGTGCGGGAGGGCGCTTCAGCGGCCATCCCGGCCCTGCCGGCCGCGGCACGACGCGGGCCTGGCGGCTTCCGGCTGCAGCGTGACAGTTACCGGCATCCCCAGCCTGAGCCCGCGGTGCGAACCGCAGAGGTTCACCCGGAGCTCGTAGACCAGGCTGGTTCGGATCTCCGGGGTTTCCACGGATTTCGGGGTGAATTCGGCCGTTGGCGAGACAAAGCCCACGACCCCCGGGTAGTCGCGACCCGGATACGAGTCGCTGGTCACCCGGGCCGCGATGCCCGGGTGGACGCGTCCCAGCCGCGACTCGTCGACATAGGCGCGGACCCACATGTCCGCCGTCAGCGCCAGCGTGTACACCGGCGTCTGGGGCGAAGCCATGTCGCCGACCTCCAGGATCCGGTTTTCGATCACCCCGTCCCCGGGCGAGCGCAGCGTGGCATCCTTCAGGTGCTCGGACGCCAGGTCGAGCTGTGCCCGGTAGGCCTGCAGCCGGCTGCGCGCCGCGTCGATATCCTCCCTGCGGGGGCCCGCGCGCAGCAGCTGCAGGGCCTGGCCGGCGGCATCCAGCTGCGCGTCGGCGGACTGCGCCGCGGCCCGGGCGTCATCGAAATCCTGGTGCGAAACCATGCCCTTGCGGAACAGCTTCCGGGTCCGCGTCTCACGCAGCCCGGCGAGGTGCGAGCGGGCCCGGGCGGCACGCACGTCGGCCTCGGCCTTGCGGATCTCCTGCGGCCGGCTGCCGGCCTCGAGGGCCGCCAGCACGCTGCGTTGCGCCGCCACTTGCGCACGGGCGTAGGCCAGGTCGCTCCTGAGCTCCGCGGCGTCCTGGCGGGCCAGCACCTGCCCCCGGCGCACCCGGTCCCCCTCGCGCACGTCCAGCTCGGCGATCCGCTCCGGGCCCTTGAACGCCAGCTGGACCTGGCGTATGTCAATATTGCCGTAGAGCGTCAGCGCGCCGGCGCCCGCATCACGCCCATGCCACCATACCCAACCGCCGGCGGCGCCCGCCGCGAGGACGACCGTCGCGAGGACGAGCACAGCGACCCGTTTTCTATGCGTCATGTTGCTGGTCCCGAGAGCCGGGCCGGGGCAGGGCGCCCTGGCAGAAAAGTCTCGTGTTGTGTACCACCAGCCGTTCCAGCGTCGACTGATCCATGTCTATTTCCGCTGCTTCGCGGGCAACGGGCAGGGCGATGAACGGATACACGGCGAGACTCATCACGGATACCGCTGCAAACCCGGCATCGAGGTCCCCCCGAAGCTCTCCCCGGGCGACCGCCTCGCGCAGCCACGGAACAAGAAGGCCGCCGGCTCCCGGTCTTGCGAAGCGCTGCAGGAACTCGTCCCGGAAACGGCCGTCCGGTGCGAGCACGTCCCGGACAATGAGCCGCGGCAGCCACGGTCTGCGTGCCATGACCCCCATCACGGCCCGGAACAGCGATTCGATCCGCTCGTTCACGTCGGTGCCCGGATGAGAAAGGGCCGCCTGCACCCGGTCGAGGACCTCCGTCGCCGCCAGTTGCAGCATCTCCCGATAGAGACCGGCCTTGCTGCCGAAGTGGTAGTGCACCATGGCCGCGTTGACGCCGGCTGCCTGCGCGAGGTGGCGTACCGGGACGCCATCGTAGCCGCGCGCCGAGAACAGCGCCCGGGCAGCCTCCAGGAGGGCGTAACGGGTTTCCTCGCCGGTCCCTCCCGGGGGACGACCGGGACCGCGGCGGGGCTCGCTGGAACGTGGCATGAGGTGAACCTTCCTCTCCGGGAGACTGGTCTCTGTATTTAATCATACGAATGATTAATATGCAGGCACGGCCACACAACGAGTTAATCCCGTTTCGCGAAATGCCGCGTACGTCATTGTGCAAAAAGACGACATATCGCGCCCGACTCGCCCGGCCCGGGAACGGGTCCAGCTCCAGCGGACGGCCTCGCCGCGCGACGCCTCGCCGGGTCCGGATGACAGAAGAACGAAGCGGCGTTGCAGGCGGTGCATCGCGGCAAGGGGCCCGGGGATGGCCCCGCGGAAGCGGATACGAGGGCTGCGGGGCGCACGATCGACGTCGCGGCCCGAGCCCCTGGTGCCGTATACTCGTCCAATACTGCGCATAATGTATATTATGTTAAATGCTAGCACAGCGCCCACATGGACGAGCACGAAGAGACGAAGATCCCGTCCCCGAACACGACGGAAGCCGGGACAGGCCCGGCTTCCGCACGCTCCTCGCTGTTCGCGGGCTTACCGGAATACCACCAGGCCCCCGCTGCCGTCGGCGACGTACACCCGGCCATTAGCGATGGCGGTGGACGCCGCTTCGCCGACCGTATCGTGATACTGGAGCAGCTTCGGATTGGCGGGGTCGCTCCAGTCCAGCTTGATCACGCCGCCATCGCTGTAGGCGACGTAGAGCAGCAGACGGGGTTTCTGGAGCTGGTAGACATTGCCCGCGGCGTTCCGGATCGGCGCATTCGCCGGGAAGTACTGCGCCGTCATGTATTGCGCGCCACCGGGAACGTTTTCGTAGCCTGGCACCTCCTGGAGCTGGAAACGGGCCACGGCCACCGGGCGGTAATCCGTGCCGGTATGCTGGTCGAACAGCTCGGTGGGATCGACTCCGGCGGGCACGGGTGCCACCAGGTCCGAAAGCCGGTAGGCCACCATGCCGAAGCTGTCATAGGTGAAGTAGGCATAATTGCCCACCACCTTGACGTCTACGCTCTTGCCGTCCGCGTTGCCGACGTGGATCCCCTCGTCGGCTTCCTCCTCGATCTTGATCGGCTGGAAGGTTTTCAACAGCGTCATGCCCGGCACCATGCCCTTCTCCAGCAGATCGGTCATGTCGACCACCGAGATCCCGGAGCTTCCGGCGGCGACGATCGCGTAGCGGCGGCCATTGCGCGAGTCCCTCCAGAGGGCGACCGCGGAGGCGCGTCCGAGCGAGGGCTGCCCCTTGGCACTGCCGATGTTGGCGACCACCGGACTTCCAGCCGAGGGATCGGCGTGCCGATCGTAGACCGTCAGCCCGTTGCTGCCGTCGGCCACGATCGCATACTTCGCGCTGAAGGCGACGCCGTAGGCGTGATCCTGCCCGTTGATGCCGCCCAGGTTGCCGGTTCCCTCGGAGCTGTGCTCGTAGATGCCGGACGATGTGGTGTTGAGCAGCGCGGGCGCACCGACTTGCGCCGTGCCGCCGGTGACCGCGCCGACGTCCACGCGGCGCAGGCCGAGGCTCTGGGTCAGGACGTAGGCCTCGTGGGGGTCGCCGTCGAACGCGACCGCGTAGGCGTGCGGCGTCGGCAGGACGGTCTGGCCCGAGGCGCTCACCTCCGGGTACTCGTCCTGGAGGGTGTTGGCGACCAGGTGGATGGCATCGGTGGCATGGCCCTCGCCGTCGGCGATGCGCCACACGCTCATGCCGTGGGGGCCGTCCGACACGTACAGGAAGGGTCCCGATACCGTCACCCCGGCGGTGTGACCGATGGCGATGCCCTGGCTGGCGGCGCCATCGACGTTGGCCCCGACCTCGTGCGTGCTGACGAACACCGCGGGAACCCCGAAACGGTTCTGCATCGGCGTGGCCTGGTCCAGACTCTCGATGTCCACGAAGTTGAGACCGCCCGCGCCGTCGGCCTGCACCGCGTCGACCTGGCCCGCGGCGCCGGGATTCCGGTTCGGCATCAGCATCAGCGCGCCACCGTGGCCGCTGAGCTCGCCGGTCGCCAGCGCGATCGGACCGCCCACCGTGTACAGGAATGTCGGCAGCGACTCCTCCTCGGTCGGATCGTTGGGTGCCATGTCATACGAGGTGACGAACTCGTAGTCGGGCCAGAACGGCACGGTGGGCTGGGTATCGTTGTTGTAGGATCCCTTGCCATTGGGCCCGTGCCAGGTGCCCGGGTTGCTGGCGTCGTTCACGACCACCAGGCCCGCGAAATGGTCCGAGTAGTAGACCCGGTTGTCGGTGGGATCCACCTTCACGGCCACGACCCCGGCCTCCTTGAGCATCCCCGAGCCGAAATGCGGAAACAGGCTCTTGGACTGCTGGCCGGTGGGCTCATCCGGCCCGTGCGCGGGTACTGCCGGCACGTAGCCCAGGTACTGGGGACTGGCCGGGTCGGTGATGTTCACGGCCACCAGGCCGCCCAGGGAGTACGCGACGTAGGCGATGGTCTCGCTCCCCTGGCCCTGAGGGACCGTCTGCAGGTCGACCGCGCGCGCGGTGTAGTAGTACTGCCCGTAGCGGTCGAAGTCCGCCCAGGGCGTGGCACCGGGCGCACCGTTGTGCCAGATCTCCTTGATCTCGTAGTTGGCCTGCTGGTAGGTGGGCATGCCGGTCACCGGATCGATCCACGACGGATCATGCACCGCGGTCTTCGGGTCCATGCCCTGGAACCAGTCCTCGGTCATTCCGGTGTCGGTGTACAGGTTGTAGCCGCCCAGGCGCTGCAGCGTTGGCGGGTCGTACACGCCGAGGCCCAGCGCTCCCAAGGCCGCGTAGAGCTTGCCGTCATAGAGCCGGAGGCTCTGCGGGCCGCCCCAGGGATTCTCGCCGGCGTACTGGAGCGTGTAGACCTCGTTCACGCTCCCGTCGGCGTTGGCGACCTTCAGCGTCCCGTCGGCCTCGGTCACGGGCGTCGGCAACAGGTTGGCAAGGGCGGTCCTGTGGATCCCGTAGGCGCTGTCCGCGATCCAGAGGCTGGTGCCGTCCGTGACCATGTCCGTGACCGGGCCGTCCGTTCCGCTGATGGTCACGTCGCTGACGATGTCGCCGCCACCCTCGGCGTAGCTGATGCCGCCCTGCTCGTAGTTCACCTTGACCGTACTCACCAGGCTCATCGCCGCCGGGTCCGTGACGTTCACCACTCCGATGCCGTGGTCCCCCATGGAGAGCAGCGCGTACTCCACGTTGTCGTAGTTGACCAGGGTGACGTGCCTGACCATGCCCGGGACGGTGATCTCGTGCACCGCACCCTTGCTCGTCCCGACGGGCGTCGCGGCGAGGCGGTTGGCCATGTTGTAGAAAGCCCATTGCGTGCCGTCGGTCGCGTCGAAGCTCGCGACGGCCGTCGTCCCGCCTCCGTCCTGTGCCGCCACCGTGCCGAGGTTCGATTCGATGATGGTCTGGGGAACCTGGACTTCGGAGGTGCTCCACGGGCAGCCGCTCAACCCGAGCCCGACTGCCAGGACAACTCCCGCGATTCCCGTCCGCGTCCCGAGTTTCGCCGCGAACCGTACTTCCTTGCGTCCCATCGCGCTGTCTCCGGCTTCCCCGTCGGGCACGTGACCGGGCCCTTCCCGGAACTTGGCCGCACCCAACCTCATTAGGCATCGCTAACACTACGAGGAAGCCGGGATCGCACGTTGACGCCGATCAACGCCGCTGGCGGCCTCTCCCGGCGGCCGAGCCGCGGCATGGCAGAACTGTGACGTGGGTCACAAGCCGACCGGGTGTCGGCGATCCCGCCGTGTGCGGGGTGATGGGAAAAACGGGCTGTAGCGGGAGCACACGCCATGCCCCTGCCCGCCCTGATCGGCTCACCCGGCCCGACCTGCGGATCCCGCCCCGGTCCAGGGCGTGCGATTCGCGCGTCGCGCCGGCCTCCTTCTTGCCGTCACGCCCGGGCTACGGCATAGGCAGAGCAAGGCGGACAGGGATGACCCAGGTCAACGCCGTCATGCGCTGCCAGAGCTATCAAGAAGCGGAGGCGTCGATTACCGAGCACCGCGATGGACGGAGACGGTGATCCGGGAAATGCAGGCCGCCCACTGCGGAGCGGGCTTCGTCTGTTCCTGTGCGGCGACGTCATGACCGGGCGCGGCATCGACCAGGTACTGCCCCATCCGTGCGGGCCGGGACTTTACGAGCCCTACGTGCATGACGCCCGGCGCTACCTGGAGCTCGCCGAAGAGGTGAATGGCGCGATCCCGCGCCCGGCAGGCTTCGACTACGTCTGGGGCGACGCCCTGGCCGAGCTGGAGGCGCGCCGGCCCGATGCCCGCATCATCAACCTCGAGACCAGCGTGACCACCAGCTCCCGCCCCTGGCCCAAGAGCATCAACTACCGCATGCATCCGCGCAACCTCGCCTGCCTCGCGGCGGCGGGGATCGACGCCTGCGCGCTGGCCAACAACCACGTCCTCGACTGGGGGCGGCAGGGGCTCTGCGAGACCCTGAACGTCCTGGAGGCCGCGCACATCGCAAGCGCGGGAGCGGGAGCCAACGCCCGTGACGCCATGACACCGGCCGCCGTGCCGCTGGACCGAAAAGCGCGTCTGCTGCTGTTCTCGGCGGCCACGGGAGACAGCGGCGTCCCCCGCGACTGGGGTGCGCGGGCGCACCGGGTGGGGGTCAACCGGTTGCCCGATCTTTCCGAGCGCACCGTCGACCGACTCGCCCGCCACGTCGAAGCCTGCCGGCGCCCCGGCGACCGGGTGGTGTTTTCGCTGCACTGGGGCGGCAACTGGGGCTTCCGCGTCCTGCCGGAGCAGCGGCGTTTCGCCCACTCGCTGGTGGAGCGCGCAGGCGTCGATGTGGTGCACGGCCACTCCTCGCACCACGTCAAGGGCCTGGAGGTTCACCGCGGGCGCCTGATCCTCTATGGCTGCGGCGACCTGGTCAACGACTACGAGGGCATCGGCGGCTACGCACACTACCGGGGTGATCTCCGGCTGATGTATTTCCCCCTGCTCGACCGCCGCGACGGATCACTGCTGGAGCTGTCCCTGGTGCCGACCCGGATGCGCCGATTCCGCATCGAGCGCGCACCGGATCGGGACCGTGAGTGGCTGCTGAACACCCTGCGGCGCGAGTGCGCCCGGCTGGACTCGGCCACGCCCGAGCCGGCGGCGGACGGAGCGCTGCGACTGGTGCCGTGAGCGCCGGTCAGGAGCCGGTGGTGCGGTCGGGCTCGCTGGCCTGGGCGGTGGCCGTCGGTGGCAGGTGCAGGATCTGTCCCACGCGGATGGTGGAGTCGTCGAGGCCGTTGTACGTCTTCAGCGCCCGGGTCGTAACGCCGTGGTCGTGGGCGATGCCAGAGAGGGTGTCACCACGCTGCACCACGTAGCGATCCCCAGCCGGCCCCTGGAAGCGCTGCGGGGCGAAGCTCTGCAGGTAGTGCATGATGCCGCGATAGATCGCGTCGGCCAGTTCGGCCCGGAAATGCCGGCGGTGCAGCTCGCGCGCCTGGTGCGGATTGGACAGGAACGCCGCCTCGCACAGCACCGAGGGGATCAGCGGGTCCCGGAGCACGGCGAAGTTCGCGTGCTGCACCTTGTGGTCATAGACCGGCTCGACCTTTCCGAACTGCCCGATGATCTCGTGCGCGAGATTGTCGGCGGCGTCGATCGAGGAAGACTGCAGCAGGTCGGTGAGCACCACGTTGACCTGGTGGCTCTTGGAGAACTTGATTCCGGCCACGTCCCGGTCGGAGGAGTTCTCCACCCGCGCCAGCTGGGCCGCCTCGGCGTCACTGGCGCCGTGCTCGGAAAGCGCGTAACAGGTGCCGCCGTCGACCCGCGGGTTGTGCGGATAGGCGTTCATGTGGATCGAAACGAACAGCGCCGCGTGGTGCTTCTGCGCCTCGATCACCCGGCGCGTCAGGCTCACGTAACGATCGTCACGCCGGGTCAGGAATGCGCGCACATGGCCCGTGCGGTTCAACCGCTCGGCGACCATGCGCCCGATCGCCAGGGTCACGGTCTTTTCGTGCAGCCCGTGGGGGCCCGTGGTACCAGGGTCGCGCCCGCCGTGTCCGGGATCGATGGCAACCACCAGCGGCCCCGTGCGGGCATGCGCCGCGGCGGTCCGCACCGGCCGCGGCGAGCTCTTCCGGCGGCTTTGCTTGCCCGACCCGGTGAGCGTGATGACCAGGCGCTCGCGGCCGTGGGCTCCCGGGCGGCGCTGCACGTCGACCTTGGCCGGGCCGGCGAGATCGAACACCACGCGCAGCGTCCCGTCCTTGTGCCGCGCCATCCGGATATCGCGTACCGCACCGCCCGCCGGTGGTGCCAGCTCCTCATGCGCGGGACGGGTGTCGCTCAGATCCACGACCAGGCGTGGCGGGCTCTTCAACGTGAAGTAGTGGAATTTCGTCTGCCGGCTCAGGGAGAGTACTACGTGGCCGCCACCGGCGTCCGAGAACAGATCGATGCCGGTCAGTCGGGCTACGCCGGCCCGGGCGCTGCCCGGGAGAGCCATGCAGAGCAGC
>Ga0209921_1000008_pt1 | contig 167193 bp, 151 predicted proteins | sample SalPonF2_C_D2_MG_FD_185730 | JGI IMG/M metagenome (GOLD analysis project Ga0209921, IMG submission 185730) | Salt pond soil microbial communities from South San Francisco under conditions of wetland restoration - Salt Pond MetaG SF2_C_D2_MG... ...
TTCGCCGCGGCGGTTGCGCTTGGTCGCGTAGGCTCGCTGCAGCCGCACCGAGAAGCGCAGGGCGAACCAGGCGACGTCGCCGATGATCGCGACCGCCCGGGCCTGCTGGAACACGGCGGCGAGGGTCGACTGGGGGTTGCCCGCGATGGCGATGTGTGCCGCGACGCTCACGCCGATGATCCAGACGAAGATCTGCAGCGGCGTGTTGAGGGCCTCGACCAGGGCGTCGTCCCACAATGCCGTCGAGGTCCGCGCCAGGCGCTGGACGAAGCGCTGGACGAAGCGCTGGATGATGAAGTTGGCGGCAGCGCAGACGAACACGATGCCGGTGGCCCAGAACAGCCACGACCAGTCGTGGTAGAAGGCCAGCACGTCCTTCCAGAATCCGCTGTGCAGCATGATGTCCCTCGGTCGGCTCGGCGGACGAAGCGGGGCTCATTATAGCGGCGGGTCGCCGGAACGACGACGCGGGCTCACGCGAGCGCCGTGCACTCGATCTCGATGTCGAATCCCATCGCCTCCGGCCACCCCTTCACAGCGACGAAGGTCCGGGCCGGGAAGTCCTCGCGGAAGAAGCGCGCGTAGGCCCGGTTGATGACGGCGAACTGGTCCGGATCGGTGGCGTAGACGGTGACCTTCAGCACCTTCTCGAGGCTGCTGCCGGCCGTTTCGAGCACCGTCCGGACGTTCTCCAGGCACTGCGTGGCCTTCCGTTCCATGTCGCCCTGCACCGGACGGCCGGTGCGCGGGTCGAGTGGCGGCATGCCCGAGACGAACACCATGCCGTTGCCGCGCACGGCGGTGGAGATGGGCACGCCGAGGCGCTCGGCGCCCTCGGAGAAAGGGGATACGCGAATGATTTCCTTGTCTGCCATGGCTGCCTCCGGGTTGGCACGCGTCAATCCGTCCTGCGCTTGCAGGCGCGCTGGCCAAGCATAGGGCGCGGGACGCATTCCGGGAATCCGGAAACGTGATACAGCTTTCTGTCCGGTCATATTCCAGTAATATACACTCCGTATACTTCCGGGCCGTGCAAGCGGATTCCGTAACGTTCCAGGGACGAAACGTCATGCCAGCAGACAATCCTCACCGCCGCCGGTCGCGACTGGCGCTGCTGCTGATCCTGCTGGCCGTGCCGGTCCTGGCCGGCTGCAAGCAGACCGGTGCCAGTGCCGATCCGGGCAGCGCGAAGCCTCCCGCCGCCGCTTCCGGTACCGCGCCCGCAGACCCGCCGCAACAGGCCTCGCTGCGCCCAAAGCACGTGTTCGTGATCGTGCTGGAGAACAAGGGTTACAGCGAAACCTTCGGCCCGGATTCACCCGCGCCCTACCTGTCGAAGCAACTCACTTCCCAGGGCGAGCTGTTGAGCCAGTACTACGGCATCGGCCACAACAGCCTCGACAACTACATCGCGCTGATCAGCGGTCAGGCGCCCAATCCCCAGACGCAGGCCGACTGCCAGGTCTACAGCGACTTCGTCGGCGCGCCGGTGCTCGGCCCGGACGGCCAGGCGATCGGCCAGGGTTGCGTGTATCCGCCCGACGTGAAGACGCTGGCCGGCCAGCTGCAGGAGGCCGGTTTGACCTGGGGCGCCTACCTCGAGGACATGGGCAACTCCGCGACCCAGCCGGACACCTGTCGCCACCCTGCGCTGAACAGCCAGGACAACACCCAGAGCGCCAGCGTGGGCGACCAGTACGCGGCCCGGCACAACCCGTTCGTGTACTTCCACTCGATCATCGACAGCAACACCTGTGCCCGGCACGACGTGCCGCTCAAGCGCCTGCCACAGGACCTGCAGAGCGTGAAGACGACCCCGAACTTCGTCTTCATCGCACCCAACCTGTGCCACGATGGCCACGATTCGCCCTGCGTGGATGGCGAGCCGGGCGGGCTGGTTTCCGCGGACGACTTCCTGCGGCAGTGGATCCCCGTGATCCGCTCCTCCCCGGCCTACCAGCTCGACGGCATGATCGTGATCCTGTTCGACGAGGCGGAGTTCGGCAACAGCAACACCGACGCCTCGGCCTGCTGCAACGAGCAGCCCGGGCCGGACTCGCCGCTGCCCGGCATCGTGGGCCCGGGCGGCGGGCGCACCGGCGCCTTGATCCTGTCGCAGTACGTCGTGCCCGGCTCGGTCAACGACACGCCGTACAACCACTACGCGTTCCTCAAGAGCGTGGAGCAGCTGTTCGGCCTGGGCTATCTGGGCTACGCGGGCCAGAGCGGCCTCAAGGCCTTCGGCGGTGACGTCTACAACCGGCAGATGACACCGTAGTCCGGCGGGGATCGGGGAAGCGACATGGGAAGCGACAGGAACGACGACAGGGAAGACCGCGGCACCGGCGACGGCGGCGGCATCGATCGGCGCCGCCGGCTGTTCCTGGGCGGCATGGCGGCAGCGGCCGGCTCGCTGGCGCTGTCCGCCTGCAAGGGCCACGGTGGCGCGGGGCCCGGCAACGGTGCCGGCGGACCGCCGGCGAGCGACACGCATCGGTCGCCGGTCGGCCATGGCGGCCCGAGCAGCGCGTCGCACGCCTCGCTGCCGGATCCCACGCGCTCGGGCATCGAGCACGTGGTGGTGGTGATGATGGAGAACCGCTCATTCGATCACTACCTTGGCTGGCTGCCCGGCGCCGACGGGCGCCAGGCCGGGTTGAGCTACCAGGACAAGCAGGGGCAGTGGCATGCCAGCTACCCGCTGGCGCCGATGTACCAGAACTGCAGCAAGGGCGATCCGGATCATTCCTACAAGGGCGGGCGGATCCAGTACGACGACGGGCGCTGCGACGGCTGGCTGAAGGCCGGTACCGACGACCTGTTCCCGATCGGCTACTACGAACAGAAGGACCTGTCGTTCCTGGGCCAGGCGGTGCCGGACTGGACCACCTTCGACCGCTACTTCTGCGGCATCCTGGGCCCGACCTATCCCAACCGCTTCTTCATGCACGCGGCGCAGACGGACCGGCTGTCCAACACCACCACCATCTCCACGTTGCCGACCATCTGGGACCGCTGCGCGGCCGCGGGCCTGACCCACGCTTACTACTTCTCGGATATCCCCTTCACTGCTCTGTGGGGGGACAAGTATCTGTCCGTCTCCCGGCCGTATGCCGCCTTCCTGGCCGACGCGGCCGCCGGGATGCTGCCGCAGCTCTCCTTCCTCGATCCCCGCTTCGGGGGCGAGGGCCAGGGCATTTCCAATGACGATCATCCCTTCGCCGACATCCGCGACGGCGAGGCCTTCCTGGGCGAGGTCTACCGGGCGGTGACCGCGAGCCCGAACTGGGACAGCACGGTGCTGGTGATCACCTACGACGAATGGGGCGGGTTCTTCGACCATATCGCTCCGCCGAAGGGGCCGGTTTCCCCGGTGGAGCAGACACTGGGCTACGATGGCCTGCTCGGCTTCCGGGTGCCGACGATGGTGATCTCGCCCTTCGCACGGCGGGGCCACGTGGAACACGCGGACTACTACGATCACACCTCCGTGCTGAAGATGATCGAGTGGCGCTGGAACCTGCCGGCGCTGTCGGTGCGCGACGCGCATGCGCGCAACCTGGCCTATGCACTGGATTTCGCCAGCCCCGATACCGGTGCCCCGGCATACGATGTCCCGCAAGGCCCGTTCGGCATGCCCTGCAGCAACGGCCTGCCGGTGACGCCGCCGGACTTCTCGCAACTGCGGCAGCTGGCTCAATCCGCGGGTTTCACGCTTCCCTGATCGGCGCTTGGACCGGTGCGGGCGTTCCAGTAAAGTCCCGGAACGAGGACCGAGGCGCACCGGGACGGCAGATGGCGGGTCGATGCAGGTAGGCAGCAGGGCGTGGCGTACGGCGGCGGTGGCGCTGCTTCTGCTCCTGTGCGGCGGCTGCAGCGGGCCCTGGAACGACCCCTACCCCTACGCCCGGCCGGACGCCAACACGCTGTACGCCTCGTTCCAGGAGCAGCCGCGCCACCTGGACCCGGCGCGGGCCTATTCCTCCGACGAGTACACCTTCATCGGGCCGGTCTACGAGCCGCCGCTCCAGTACGCCTACCTCAAGCGTCCCTACCAGCTGGTGCCGCTGACGGCCACGAAGGTCCCGAAGCCGCGCTATCTCGATGCGCAGGGGCGTGCGCTGGGGCCGCATCCGGACCCGGACCGCATCGCCTGCAGCGTCTACACCATCCACCTGCGCCACGGCATCCGCTACCAGCCGCAGCCGGCGTTCGCGAAGGGTCCGGACGGCAGGCCGCGGTACATGCACCTGACCGCCTCGGACGTGTCGGGCTACTCCAGCATCACGGACTTCCCGCATACCGGCACGCGGGAGCTGGTGGCCTCGGACTACGTCTACGAGATCAAGCGCCTGGCCGACCCGCACGTGCACTCGCCCATCTTCAGCCTGATGCAGGACCACATCGTCGGCTTCGAGGCCTTCGCCAAGCGCGTGGCGAAGGTGCGGGCGCGGCAGGAGAAGGCCGGCGAGGGCGCGTTCGTGGACCTGGCCAGGATCCCCATGAAGGGTGTGAAGGCCACCGGTCGCTACACGTTCCGGATCGAGGTGAAGGGGCGCTACCCGCAGCTGCGCTACTGGCTGGCCATGCCGTTCTTCGCCCCGGTGCCGCCGGAGGTGGCCCGCTTCTACAGCCAGAAGGTGCTGCAGGACCGGAACATCACCCTGGACCAGTATCCGGTTGGCACCGGCGCCTACATGCTGACCGAGAACAACCCGAACCGGCGCATGGTGCTGGTGCAGAACCCCGATTTTCACCGCGAGACCTACCCGGACTCGGGTATGCCCGGCGACCGCAAGGCCGGGCTGCTGGATGACGCCGGTGATCGGCTGCCGTTCATCCACCGCGTGGTGTTTTCACTGGAGAAGGAGAACATCCCGTACTGGAACAAGTTCCTGCAGGGCTACTACGACATGTCGGGGATCAGCTCCGACAGCTTTGACCAGGCCGTCAACATCGGCAGCCAGGGCAACGCACACCTGACCCGGAGCATGAAGGCCAAGGGCATGCAGCTGAAGGTCGCGGCGGCGCCGACGATCTTCTACATGGGCTTCAACATGCTCGACCCCGTGGTGGGCGGCTACGGCGAACGGGCCCGCAAGCTGCGTCAGGCGATCTCCATCGCGGTGAACTACGAGAGCTTCATCGCCATCTTCCTCAATGGCCGGGGCATTGCCGCCCAGGGGCCGATCCCGCCGGGCATCTTCGGTCACCAGGCCGGCAGGACCGGGATCGACCCCTACGTGTACCGGTGGGAGAACGGGCACGCGGTGCGCAAGCCGATGAAGGCGGCCCACAGGCTGCTGGCGCAGGCCGGCTATCCCGGCGGGGTGAGCGCGAAGACCGGCCAGCCGCTGCTGCTGCACCTGGACATCTCCGCCAGTGGGCCGGAGGACAAGGCCCGCCTGGACTGGTACCGGAAGCAGTTCGACCGCCTGGGCGTGCAGCTGGTCGTGCGCAACACCACCTACAACCGCTTCCAGCAGAAGATGGCCGACGGCAACGCCCAGATCTTCGTCTGGGGCTGGAACGCGGACTATCCGGACCCGCAGAATTTTCTCTCGCTGCTCTATGGCCCCAACGGCAAGGCGAAGTACCACGGCGAGAACGTGGCCAACTACCACAACCCGGAGTTCGACAGGCTGTACCAGCAGATGCGGGCGATGCCGGACGGGCCGAAGCGGCTCGCCATCATCCACCGCATGGTGCATATCGCCCAGCAGGACGCGCCCTGGATCTGGGGCTTCTACCCGGAGAACTACACGCTCTACCAGTCCTGGGTGCACAACGCCAAGCCCAACATGATGGCCAACAACACCCTCAAGTACCTGCGTCTGGATCCGCGCGAGCGCGCCCGCGACCGTCGCCGCTGGAATCAGCCGGTGTTGTGGCCTCTCTGGGCGGTGGCGGGGGTCCTGGCGCTGCTGGTGGTGCCCGGCGTGGTGACCTTCATGCGGCGCGAGCGCCGCGGGGCGCGGAGGAAATAGCGTGCTCGGTTACATCATCCGCCGCAGCGCCTACGCCATACCCATCCTGATCGGGGTGAACCTGATCACCTTCGCGCTGTTCTTCGTGGTCAACTCACCGGCGGACATCGCCCGCATGCAGCTCGGGGTCAAGCGCGTGACGCCGGCGGCAATCCAGACCTGGGAGAAGGACCACGGCTACGACAAGCCGCTGATCTACAACGACAAGGCCGCCGGTCTTGGCCGCGTCACCGACACCATCTTCTTCCAGAAGTCGCTCAAGGTGTTCGCCTTCGACTTCGGCCGCTCCGACGCCGGCCGCGACATCGGCCGCGACATCCGCACCCGGATGTGGCCCAGCCTGGCCTTCGCCGTCCCGACCTTCCTGGTCGGCATCCTCACGAACATCACCTTCGCGCTGATGCTGGTGTTCTTCCGCACCACCTACATCGACGCCTGGGGCGTGGTGCTGTGCGTGGTGATCATGTCGATCTCGCAGCTGTTCTACATCATCGGTGGGCAGTATCTCCTGGGAAAGATGATGCATATTGTACCGATCTCCGGCTATATTGGCGGGATCAGCGCGCTCAAGTTCCTGGCCCTGCCGATTGCGATCGGCGTGGTCAGCGGCATCGGTGCCGGCACCCGCTGGTACCGGACCATCTTCCTGGAGGAATACGGCCGGGACTACGTACGCACGGCGCGGGCCAAGGGCCTGTCCGAGATCCGCGTGCTGTTCCGCCACGTGCTCGGCAACGGGCTGCTGCCGATCCTCACCGGCACCGTGGTGGTCATCCCGACGCTGTTCCTCGGCAGCCTGATCATGGAGTCGTTCTTCGGCATCCCCGGGCTCGGCAGCTACACCATCGACGCCATCAACTCGCAGGACTTCGCGATCGTGCGCGCCATGGTGTTCCTGGGCTCGCTGCTGTACGTGATCGGGCTGCTGCTGACGGACATCTCCTACACCCTGGTCGACCCGCGCGTGAGGCTGAACTGACGCCATGCCGGTGATCCTCTGGACCGACGCGCTGCTGTACCTGCTGCTGGTCGCGCTGGCCGGGTTCGTGGTCTACGTGCTGCGCACGCCGCACGCGCGCGAGCCCTGGCGGCGGGTGTTCTCGAGCCATGTCGGCATGGCCGCGCTGGTGATCATCTGCGCCTACCTGGTGGTCGGGGTGCTGGACTCCATCCACTACCGGCCGGCGGTGCCGGGGAGCAGGCCGGGGCAGACGCGCTACTCGCCGGAGGTGCTGAGCCTGCTCGATCGGATCGTGACACCGCTGCGCGAGCACAGCGAGCAGACCTACTCGGCGCCGTTCGCCACCCGCCTGTACACCCGGCAGGTGGTGACCGGACCGCAGGGGAAGAAGCGCCAGGTCTACAAGCGCCTGAAATACGGCGGCGCCAATCTCGTCGACCCGGCACGGCAGGAGGCCGGGGACATTGCCCGGCGCGCACTCGCCGGCACCGGCTGGGGTGTGCTGATCTCGGCGGTCGTAGCCGGTGCACTGATCCTGTTGCTGGCCTGGCGGCGGCGCCGGCGGCCGGCGTCGGTGGCCGCCGAGGTGCTGCGCGGCCGGAGCGTGGTGCGCTGGCGGACCGCGATCCTGACGTTCTCGATCCTGGTGATACTCGTCTGCATCTGCACCGATCTTGCAGGCAACTACCATATTCTTGGAACGGACAAGGTGGGTGAGGACGTCTTCTACGAGGCCATCAAGAGCATCCGCACCGGCCTGCTGATCGGGACCCTGACGACGCTGGTGATGCTGCCCTTCGCCATCGCCCTGGGCACCATGGCGGGCTACTTCCACGGCTGGGTCGATGACCTGGTGCAGTACGTCTATACCACCCTGAGCTCGATCCCCGGCGTGCTGCTGATTGCCGCGGCGATCCTGATGCTGCAGGTGTACATGGAGAACCACTCCGGACTGTACGACACCACCGCGGCCCGCGCCGACCTGCGGCTGCTGTTCCTGTGCCTGATCCTCGGCGTGACCAGCTGGACCAGCCTGTGCCGACTGCTGCGCGCCGAGACCCTCAAGCTGAGCGAGCTGGACTACGTGCAGGCGGCGGTCGGCCTGGGCGCGCGCCACGGGCGCATCCTGCGCCGCCACATCGTGCCCAACGTGATGCACATCGTGCTGATCCAGGTGGTGCTGGATTTCAGCAACCTGGTCCTCGCGGAGGCGGTGCTGTCCTACATCGGGGTGGGCGTGGATCCGAGCATGAACAGCTGGGGCAACATGATCAACAGCGCGCGACTGGAGCTGGCGCGCGATCCCGTGGTGTGGTGGCCGCTGGCGGCCGCGTTCGTGTTCATGCTGGTGCTGGTGCTGGCCGCCAACCTGTTCGCCGACGCCGTGCGCGATGCCTTCGATCCGCGGCTGCGCGGCGGCTCGCCGGGAGGTGTGCTGTGAGCGGCGCGGACCTGCTGCGGGTGGAGGAGCTCAGGACGTGGCTGGATACGCCCCAGGGCACGGTGCACGCGGTGGACGGCGTGGACCTGGAGCTCCACCGCGGGGAGGTGCTGGCACTGCTGGGCGAATCCGGCTGCGGCAAGTCCATGACCGCGCTGTCGCTGATGCGCCTGGTCCCGGAGCCGGCCGGCTACATCGCCGGCGGCCGGGTGCTGCTCGAGGGCACGGACCTGCTCGACCTCACCGAGATCGGCATGCGCCGGGTCCGGGGCGGCCGCATGGCGATGATCTTCCAGGAGCCGATGAGCTCGCTGAACCCGGTGATGACGGTGGGGAGCCAGATCGGCGAAGTGCTGCGGCGGCACCGGGGGCTGCGGGGGGCGGCAGCGCGGCGGCGTGCCGCCGCGCTGCTGCAGGAGGTGGGCCTGCCGGCGCCCCGGCAACGCCTCGACGAGTACCCCCACCAGCTCTCCGGCGGCATGAAACAGCGGGTGATGATCGCCATCGCGCTGGCCGGCGAGCCGGAGCTGCTGATTGCGGACGAGCCGACCACGGCGCTGGACGTGACCATCCAGGCCCAGATCCTGGAGCTGCTGCGGCGCCTGCAGCGCGAGCACGACATGGCCATGCTGCTGATCACGCACGATCTGGCCGTGGTGCGCGAGACCGCGGACCGGGTGGCCGTGATGTACGCCGGGCGTATCGTCGAGCAGGCCAGCCGTGACGAGCTCTTCCGGGCCCCGCGGCATCCGTACACCCGCAAGCTGTTCGAGTCCCTGCCCGGCACGGCCAACCGCGAACACGCGCTCTCGGTGATTCCGGGCACGGTTCCCGCGCTGACCCGGCAGTTCACCGGCTGCCGCTTCGCCGACCGCTGCGAGTATGCCTGGCGGACGTGTCGGGAGGTCGAGCCCGCGTGGCGGCGCGAGGGCGGGTCCGGGGTGCGGTGTCACCTGTATGACCCGCGCTTTCAGGGGCAGGCGCCGGCGGTGCCCGGCGCGGCACCGGAGGCCGTGGAGCCGGCCCGGCCACGGCCGGCCGAGGAAGGCGAAGCGCTACTGGAGGTCTCGGAGCTGCAGGTGCATTTCCCCATCCGGCGGGGTGTGCTGCAGCGGGTGCACGGATACGTCTACGCCGTGGACGGCGTGTCGCTGGAGCTGCGGCGGGGGCGCACGCTGGCGCTGGTGGGCGAGTCGGGCTGCGGCAAGACCACCCTGGGGCGGGCGGTGACCCGGCTGCTGCGGCCCACCGGCGGCCGCGTGCTGTTCCACGGCGCCGACCTCGCGCGGCTTGCGGGCGGAGCGCTCCGCGCCCGCCGCAAGGACTTCCAGATGATCTTCCAGGACCCGTTCTCGTCCATGGACCCGCGCATGATGGTGGGCGAGGTGGTGATGGAGGGATTGCGCGCGCAGGGCATCGGCGCCGGGATAGACGAGCGGCGCGCCCGCGCGGCGCAGATGCTCGGCCAGGTCGGCCTGGACGCGGACGTCATGGACCGCTATCCGCACGAGTTCTCCGGCGGCCAGCGCCAGCGCATCTGCATCGCACGGGCGCTGGCGCTGGATCCGAAGCTGCTGGTGTGCGACGAGCCGACCAGCGCGCTGGACGTGTCGGTCCAGGCGCAGGTGCTGAACCTGATGCGCCGCCTCCAGGCGGAGCTGGCGCTGTCCTACCTGTTCATCACACACGACATGTCGGTGGTGGGTTACATGGCCGACGTAGTGGCGGTCATGTACCTGGGCCGGGTGGTGGAGCAGGGCAGCGTGCGCGACGTGCTAAAGCGCCCGGCGCATCCCTACACCCGGGCTCTCCTGGCAGCGGCACCGAGCGTGGAGGCGTCCGCCGGTCGCCCGGTGATCCGCCTGGAGGGCGATCCGCCGTCGCCGGCCAGCCCGCCCCGGGGATGTCACTTCCGGGCGCGCTGTCCCCGCGCCATGAGCCGCTGTGCCGAGGCCTATCCGGACGAGACCCCGCTGGGTGGCGGGCACCGCGTGCGCTGCTTCCTGCACGGCGGCTGAGGCGCGGCGTCCCCGCTGCCGGTCAGCCCTCCGCCCGGATGACCTCGACCAGGGTGGCGCCGCCGGGCCGCAGGTCCGTCCAGCCGCCCTCGAAGCGCAGCCGGGCGACACTGGCGGTGCCCAGCGAGACGTTCGCACTGTCCCGGGCGAGGCCGTGCACGAGCCGCTCCAGTCCGGGATTGTGACCCACCACCAGGACGGTTTCCGCCTGCTCCGGGCATTCCTCCACCACGGGCATCACGTCGACCGAGTTGTCCTCGTAGAGCCGCTTGTCGTACTCGATGCGGGTGCGGGGCAGGTCCAGCTCGTGGCAGGCCAGGGTGGCGGTTTCGCGGGCGCGCTCGGCCGGCGAGCTCACGATCGCGTCGGGCACCAGGCCCGCCTCGCGCAGCCGCGCGCCGATCGCCCTTGCCTGCGCCTGGCCGTCAGCGGTCAGGATGCGGTCGAAATCGTCCCGCACCCGGGCATGGGAGCGGCCGGCCTGGGCGTGTCTCAGGAGCAGCAGCGTGCGCGTCATCGCAATGGTCTCCCTCTGGCCGTGACTGCCTCCGGTCGGGTCGGGGAAGTCCTGCCCGGATCGGGCACCCGCCGGCTTCGTCGCGCGGACCACCCGCCGGAGCGACTCCCGGAAAGCCCGGGCGCGTTTCCCGCCGTTCCCTGACAGAGTATAGGTGCCGGCCCCGCGGTATTCGGGCCCGACAATGTTTGCGAGAAGACTGGTATTCTCACGGCAGTCCCGCCGCCGGGACAAGCACCGCGTCCGCGATGGTCGGGCGGGGCGCCGGGTCCCCGGCGACGGCATCCGTATCACCGCGAGACCGGGGCATCCGTGAACGAGGGTACGAGCCGGACATCGCCGGAGCCGACCGGTGCCGAGCGCGCATTTCGGATCGGGCGCCGGCTGTTGCCGCCCGTGTTCCTGCTGGTGGTGGCGGTACTGGTCGCGCACGAGCTGCAGAGTTTCAATTTCCAGGCGTTCCGCGCCAGCATCCGCTCCGTCTCGGTGGGGGCGACGCTCGCGGTGCTGCTGAGCTGCCTGCTGGCACAGGCGGGCATGACGGTCTATGACCTGCTCCTGTGTCGCTGGCTCGGCCTGCGCCTGGGGCGCCTGCGGGTGCTGCAGTTCTCCTGGGTCGCGAACAGCTTCAACAACCTGATCGGCTCGGCAGCGCTCACCGGCTCGGCGATCCGGTTCCTCGTGCTGACCCGGGCCGGGGTCGAGCCGCGCCGGGCGGTGACCTATGCCGGGATCGTGGTGCTGGCGATACCGCTGGGGGCCGGCGGCCTGTGCGCCTGGGTCCTGCTGTTCCAGACCGCACGCCTGGCAATGCTGCCGGTGCCGGTGCCGATCTCCTTCGGCGTGATGCTGGCGATGGCGGTGTACGTGCCGGCCTTCGTGCTGCTGACCGGTCGCGGCCCCCTGCACCGCTGGCTGAGCGAGCGCATCCCCACGCTGGGCGGCGGCTACCGCGCCGCGCTGGTGGCGCTGTCGGTACTGGACTGGCTGCTGACCGCGCTGGCCTTCCGGGTGTGCCTCTGGGCGGTCGGGGTCGCCTCGCCGGTGGATGTCTTCCTGGCCGCGTTCACGGTCGCCTCGGTCTGGGGCATGTTCAGCTTCATTCCGGGCGGGCTGGGCGTGTTCGACGGCGCCATCCTGCTGACGCTGGCGGGCATCGCCTCGCCGGAGCGACTGCTCGGCGCGGTGGTGCTGTTCCGCGTGGGCTTCTACCTGGTCCCCTTCCTGGTCGGCGTGCGTCTCGGCGCCGGCCTGATCGAGATCGATCAGCAGGCACCGCTGGGGCGGCTGGCGCGCCGGATGGCGGCCAACCCGCTGTTCGGCGCACTGCGGATCCCGGTGAGCATGATCAGCTCGCTCGGGGTTCGGGCGCTCAGCTACATGACCTTCCTCGGCGGAGTCCTGCTGCTGCTGGCCGCCGCCTTCCCGGGCCTGGCCGTGCCGCGGCAGGTGATCCCGCTCTCGCACCTGGTCACCGAGGGCTCGCAGCTGGTGACGGTAATGATCGGCACGTTGCTGATCGCCCTTTCGCGCGGCATCGGCGCCCGCGTGCGCTCGGCCTACGGGCTCACCCAGGCGCTGCTGGCCGGAGGCGCGCTGTTCAGCCTGATCAAGGGCATGCACCTGGCGATCGCGGTGTTCCTGCTGGTGGTGAGCCTGTTGTTGCTCGGCACGCGCGAGCACTTCACGCGCGAGGGCTACTCGCTGATCGGGCGGCGCAGCCTGCTCTGGCTGGGGGCCGCGCTGGCGGCGTTCGCCGGGTTCGTGTGGGTCGCCGGCGCGCTGCACACCGGTCCGCTGACCGGCATGGCCTCGCTCGGCGGGCTGCACGGCGTGCGCCTGGCGCGCAGCCTGCTGGTGCTCTGCCTCACCCTGCTGGGATACGTCGCGTGGGGCTGGTTCCGCATGCCGGCACCGCCGCAGGACCTGCCCGACGCCGATGCCCTCGGCCGCGCGCGCGCCTTTCTCGAGCAGTACGGCAGCGGCGAGCTTTCCCACCTGCTGTTCACCGGCGACAAGCACCTGTTCTACGCTGCGGGCGACCGGGTCCTGATCCAGTACGGCACCATCCGCGACCGGCTGATCGCCCTGGGACCGCCGGTGGGCGATCCCGCGGCACTGCAGGACGGCATCCGCCAGTTCCGCGACTTCGCCGACCGCTACGACCGGGTGCCGGTCTTCTACCAGGTGCGCGACGACCAGATCCACCTGTTCCACGACCTGGGCTTCCGCCTGCTCAAGCTGGGCGAGCGGGCGGTGGTGCCGCTGGAATCGTTCAGCCTCGCGGGGCGGCACAACCAGGATCTGCGCACCGCGCTCAACCGCGGCGCACGGGAGAACCTGGCGATGAGGCTCGCGGAGCATCCGCTGGACGCCCAGACCTGGGAGGCCCTGGAAGGGATCTCGCGGGCGTGGCTGCGCGACAAGGGTGTGCTCGAGAAGGGCTTCTCGGTGGGACGGTTCGAGCGCGGCTACCTGGAGCGGTCGCCCGTCGCGCTGGTGCGGCGCGGCGAGGAGATCGTGGCCTTCGCCAGCCTGCTCCCGGGCTACGGGCGGCGCGAGGAGCTCGGCATCGACCTGATGCGCCACGCGCCGGAGGCGCCTCCGGGGACCATGGACTTCCTGTTCGTGCGCCTTATCGAGCAGGCGCGGGAGCAGGGCTACCACTACTTCGACCTGGGCATGGCGCCGCTGAGCGGGGTCGGCGGCACCCGCTGGTCCTCGCGCGACGAGCACCTGGTGCGCATGGTCTACGAGCTTGGCGGCAGCGCCTACAATTACCGCGGGCTGCGCCGGTACAAGGAGAAGTTCCGGCCGCAGTGGCGCAGCGCCTACCTGGCCTACCCCTACGGGGTGGCGGTTCATCCGCTGCTGCTCGACCTCGCGGCGCTGGTCGCGGGCGGCTATCGCCACGTGCTGGTCCCGCACACGCTGCGTGCGTTGCGCGGGCGCTACAGCCGGACCTCCATGCCGATCTCGAACACGCGGTCGGAGGGAAGCTGATAGAAGCGCGTGGCGCGCAGCGCATTGCGCGACATGAACGCGAACAGCTTCTCGCGCCACATCGCCATGCCGTGCTTCTTCGGCGCCGGAATAAGAGTCTCCCGTCCCAGGTAGTAGATGGTTTCGTCCAGGTCCAGCTCGACGCCGTGCTCCGGCAGTGCGGCCAGCTCGCCGGGGATGTTCGGGCCCTGCATGAAGCCGTAATTCAGGGTCACCCGGTAGAAGCCGAGCTCGTGGGGCTCCACCTCGATGCGCTCGGCCGGCGGAACCCGCGGAACCTCCTTCGTGACCACGGTCAGGATCAGCACGCGCTCGTGCAAAACCTGGTTGACCCGCACGTGGTGCAACAGGGCTGCCGGCGTGTCCTCGCCCGGGCGGGTCATGAACACCGCGGTCCCTTTCAGGCGCAGCGGCGGATGGGCGCGCAGCTCGCCCAGCAGGGTCTTGATCGAGGTCTCGCCGGCCTTGAGGCGTTCCGCCAGGATCTCGCGCCCGCGTCGCCAGGTCATCATCAGCGTGAAGGCGATGGCGGCGATCAGCAGCGGGAACCAGCCGCCTTCCTCGACCTTGTACAGGTTGGCGCCGAAGAACGCGGCATCGACGACGATGAACCCGGCGGCCACCAGGCCCGCGCGCAGGATGCCCCAGCCCGCCCGCTCGCGCGCGACCACGTAGGCCAGCACGGTGGTGATCACCATGGTGGTGGACACGGCCACCCCGTAGGCCCCGGCCAAATGGCTGGAGGTACGGAAGCCCAGCACCAGGGCGATGGTGGCGACCATCAGCGTCCAGTTCACCGCCGGGATGTAGATCTGGCCGACCTCGGAGGGCGAGGTCTGCTCGATGCGCATGCGCGGGAACTGGCTCATCTGGATGGCCTGGCGCGTGAGCGAGAAGGCGCCGGTGATCACCGCCTGGGAGGCGATCACGGTCGCGACCGTGGCCAGCAGCACCAGCGGGTACAGGGCCCAGGACGGAGCCAGATGGTAGAAGGGCTCGCTCGACTCGCGGCCCTGCGCGAGCAGCAGCGCGCCCTGGCCGAAGTAGTTCAGCAGCAGCGCCGGCAGCACCACCGTGAACCAGGCGAGCCGGATCGGCTTCGGTCCGAAGTGGCCCATGTCCGCATACAGGGCCTCGCCGCCGGTCACCACCAGGAACACGGCGCCGAGCACGACGAACCCGGTCTCGCCGTTGTCCAGCAGAAAGCGGATCGCGTGGCGCGGGTCGATCGCCACGAGCACGGCGGGTTGCCGCAGGATCCCGCTCACGCCCAGCACCGCCAGTACCGTGAACCACAGCAGCATGACCGGCCCGAATACGGCGCCGACCTTCGCGGTGCCGCGGCTCTGGAACAGGAACAGCGCGATCAATACGCCGATGGTGATGGGGATCACGTAGGCGGAAAGCGCCGGTGCCGCCACCTGCAGGCCCTCGATGGCGCTGAGCACGGAGATCGCCGGCGTGATCATGCCATCGCCGTAGAGCAGCGCCGCGCCGAAGATACCCATCGCGATCAGCGTGCGGCGGTCCCAGCGCGCCTGGTTCCGCCAGGGCCGCACCAGTGCCAGCAGGGCCAGGATGCCCCCCTCGCCGTTGTTGTGAGCGCGCATCATGAAGGCGAGGTACTTGACGGAGATGACCCACAACAGGGACCAGAAAATCAGCGACAGCACGCCCAGCACGTTTCCCGCCGTGACCGGGATCGGGTGGCTGCCCAGGAAGCATTCGCGCAGCGCGTACAGCGGGCTGGTTCCGATGTCCCCGTAGACCACGCCCAGAACCACGAGGCTCAGCGGCAGCTTGCGCTCCTCGCTCATTCGTTCCTTCCTGTTGCCGTTGTCAGTGTCGGGCGGGACGGCTGGCCGCCTGCAATATCATGCCCGCGAGCCGGTGATAGTCGCCGCCGAAGTGGTGACCGCCCCGGACTTCCCGGATGGTCGCGCCGGCCAGCGAGACCTGCGGGCACGCCGAATGCGCCTCGTCGGCGCCGTAGACGCACAGCACCCGCATGCCGCGAAGACGGCGGATCTCCGGCGGCACGGGGTATCGGGGGCCGGATTCCGGCAGGTGCAGCCAGTCCGCGACGTGGAACTCGAAGCCGGTCTTCTCCCCCGGACCGAGCAGCGCCACCAGGTCCACTTGCGCCCGCTGGCCGGGCGGGAGCCGGCTGGCCATGAACGGCAGCACGTCCGCACCCAGCGAGTAGCCTATCAGGATCACGTGGCGCCGGTCCCAGCGCCGGCCGAAGTGCGCGATGGCCCGGGACAGGTCGCGGCCGGCCTCATCCGGGCCGTGCGCGTGCCAGAAATACTCCAGCGAGCTCCAGCCGGCCACTGGCACACCGCGGGCCGCGAGGTCGGCCGCGATCCGCCGGTCCAGCCCGACCCAGCCGCCGTCGCCCGAGAGCATCACCGCGAAGGTGTCGCCACGGGCGCTCCGGGCCGGTACCTCGACCAGCGGCAGGTCCAGCAGGTTGTCGGCGTTGCCCGCGTGGTCGTCGCGCGTCGCGAGCTTCGCGAACGCCGCCCGGTACTGCGGCACCCAGTGGCGCCGGACCGAGTAGCCGTGACCGACGTGCGGCAGGCGCACCAGGGTGGCGTTGCCCACCTGATCGATGAATCGGGCCACGGCGTCGATGTTGTACACGCGGTCGATCCCGCCCTGGAGGATGATCCACGGAACCGGCAGGTCCGCGGGCTCGACATCGTAGCCCTGGTGGTCACGGCGCCGGGTCATGTGCAGCTTCGTGCCCGGGCAGAGCGGGCGCGTCACGGCCAGCTCGGGGCCGAAGCCGAGGCTGATGCCGCCGCGGAACGTGCCGGCCGGCGCCTCGGCGAGCAGGGCGTAGGTCAGGGTGGCGCCGGAGGAATACCCGGCCAGCACCGGCGGAATGTAGCGGTGCAGGCCTTCACGGCGTTGCAGGTACTGGCTGAGCTTTTCCAGGTCGGCAGCCGGGTAGGCGCACCGGCCCTTTTCCCGGTCGAGCCGGTGCAGATAGGGCGGCGTGCTGAATCCGGCCACGAGCGCGCCCTCGCGGGCGAGGATCCGGGCCATGTCGACGACGCCGAGATTCCAGCCGCCGTCGCCGGAGGCGAACAGCACCACGGCCCGGACCGGGCCGTGGGGGCGGTACACGTGCACGGTCCCGATCCTCGGCAGGGAGAACGTGGGCACCGAAGCCGCCCGGGCCGGGGCAACGCCCAGGGCGAGCAGCAGCAACAGCCAGGGAATGCGTGTTTTCAATCTACCGGCTCCGGAGAACAGGGGGACCGCCGTCCGTGCCCCGGCACGCCGCATTCGCCGGTGCCGTGCTCAGTGCCGGAACAGCCAGAAGATCAGGGTCAGCACCAGGCTGACCAGGATCGAGGTGGTCAACGGGAACCAGAACGTGAACCCGCGGCGGCGGATCAGGATGTCGCCGGGCAGGTGGCCCAGTCCCAGGCGCGACAGCCAGGGCCAGGCGACGCCCAGGACCACGAGCAGCACGCCGGTTACGATCAGTGCCCGCGAGAACATGCTCACCCCGGTCCGTCGACGGCGCCGAGGCGGTCCAGCAGGAAGGCGTACTCGAAAGCCAGCTCCTCCAGGTGGGCATAACGTCCCGGGGCGCCATGGTGGCCCGCGCCCATGTGGGTGCGCAGCAGCAGCAGGTTGTCATCCGTCTTCATCTCCCGCAGGCGCGCCACCCACTTGGCAGGCTCCCAGTACGGAACGCGCGGGTCGTTGAGCCCGGCGGTGACCAGCATGTGCGGGTAGTCCTGCCGGGTCACGTTCTCGTAGGGCGCATAATCCCGGATCCGCACGTAGGCGCCGGGCTCCTGCGGGTTGCCCCATTCGTCGTACTCGATCACGGTCAGCGGCAGGCCCGGATCGAGCATGGTGTTGAGCACGTCCACGAACGGTACCTGCGCCAGCGCCGCGTGAAACAGGTCGGGGCGCATGTTGAGCACCGCCCCCAGCAGCAGGCCGCCGGCGCTGCCGCCCATTATGGCGAGCTTTCCGGGCCGCGTGTAGCCGCCTTCGATCAGCGCCTGCGCGCAGGCGACGAAGTCGGTGAAGCTGTTGCGCTTGTGCGCGAGCTTGCCGTCCTCCTTCCAGCGCTCGCCGAGGTCGGCGCCGCCACGCACGTGGGCCATGGCGAACACCACGCCGCGCTCCAGCAGGCTCAGGCGGGTGCTGGAAAACGCCGGCTCCATGCAGATGCCGTAGGCTCCGTAGCCGTGCAGGACGCAGGGGTGCCTGCCGTCGAGCGCCAGGCCGCGGCGGTGCACCACGGTCACCGGGACCCGCGTGCCGTCCGGCGCACGCGCGTGCAGGCGCCGCGCGACGTAATCCTCCGGCCGGTAGCCGCCCAGCACCGGGTCGCGCTTGCGCAGGACGCGCTCGCCGGTGTTCATGTCGCAGTCGTACACGCTGCGCGGCGTGACCGGCGAGGCATACACCAGGCGCAGGACGTCGGTGTCGAACTCGGCGTTCTCCCCAGGGCCGCAGGCGTACACGGACTCGTCGAACTCGATCCGCCGCCAGCCGCCGCGGTCGAGGTCGAGCACATGCACGCGGTGCATGCCTTCCTCGCGGGTGTAAAGCACCAGGTGACGGGCGAACAGGTCCATGCCCTCGAGCGTCCTCCCCGCCTCGTGCGGAACCAGATCCGCCAATGGCGCGGACCAGCCGCATTCCCGTACCTCCGCCAACGATCCGCGCAGGAGGCGAAATTCCAGTGCGTCCCGGTTGGTAAGCACGAACAGCTCGCCGTCGCGGTGCTCGGCCGTGTATTCCACCCCTTCCAGGCGCGGCAGCAGGCGCCAGGGGCGCTGTTCCGGGGCCCGGCGGTCCAGCATCCAGGTCTCGCTGGCGACATTGCTGGCAGACTCGATCAGCAGGTAGCGGCGGTCGGCGCTCTGGTCGATCCCGACGAACCAGGCCGGATCGGGCTCCTCGTATACCAGCACGTCGCTTTCGACGGCCCGCCCCAGGCGGTGCCGGAACACGCGCCAGGGACGGTGCGCCTCGTCGAGCACCGTGTAGAAGAGGTGATTGCCGTCGGCCGACCACAAGACGTCGCCGCCGGTCTCCTCGATGCGATCGGGCAGGTCGATATCGCGTGCCAGGTCGCGAACCTGGAGCACGTAGCGCTCGGAGCCGTCGCGATCCTCGCTCCAGGCGAGCAGGGTGTGGTCCGGGCTCGGCTCCACCGCACCCAGGGAGAGATAGCCGTCCGCCTGTGCACGCAGGTTGGCGTCGAGCAGGACCTGCTCCGCCGCGGCGGCGGCGTCGCGCGGACGGCGGCAGAAGACCGGGTAGTCGCGGCCGCGCTCGGTGCGGCGGTAATAGACGTAGTCGTCCAGCGGCACCGGAACCGAGGCGTCGCTCTCGCGGATGCGGTCCAGGAATTCCCGGTAGAGCCGGCGCCGCAGGGGCTCGAGGTGCCGTGTGCATGCCTCCGCGTAGGCGTTCTCGGCCTGCAGGTGCGCGATCACCGCGGGGTCGTCACGCTCGCGCAGCCATGCGTACGGGTCGCGGCGCGACTCGCCGTGGTCGGTGCGCGTGCAGGAACGCTGCGGGGCGCGGGGCGGCACTGGCATAACGTACCTCGCTGAGGGAAGGCTGAAGACGGCGCGCCCGGGCTCATTCCCGGACGGCAGAGTATATATGGGAATTGCGGGGCGGGATTCAACGGGGTTGCCGGGGTTCGGGCGGAGTGGCTGCGGCAAGCGAGTGGAGGGCAGGGGCCGGAGCGGTTTCAGGTTTTAGGTTTTAGGTTTTAGGTTTTAGGTTTTAGGTGAAGAGTGCGACTCAGCCCGAGGGCAAGGTTCGCGTCCGGGGCGCTTCAAACCGTGTGGCGGACCGCCTACGCGTGCATGCGCCACCGAGCCAGATCGGCGGCACGAAACCCCTCTTTCCTAAAACCTAAAACCTAAAACCCAAAACTGCTATCTCTCCCCGTCCGCTCCATCCGGGCCGCCTCGGTCGCGAGTCCACCAGGTTTCGCCGGCGTTTGACGTGCGTCATATTCCCGTCACCTGTTCCACGGCAGGCTGTGAACAATGGACTGGAACGGCCCGGGTGCCGGGCGTGGAGCAGGTCATGAGCGAGAGTGAAGTCAAGCTGAGCTGGGCGCGCGCGGACGCCGATTTCGATTACAAGACCTACGACCGGACACACTTCCTGGATTTCAGCGGTGGCGTACGGGTGCTGGCGTCCGCTTCGCCCGGCTATTACGGCGACGGGCGGCTGCTCAATCCGGAGCAGGGGCTGATCGGCGCGATGTCGAGCTGCTTCATGCTGACCTTCCTGGCGATCGCGTCGCTGAAGGGGCTGGTGGTCGACACCTATACCGACGAGGCGGACGGGGAGCTGGACCGGAACGAGGACAACCGCAACTACGTCTCGCGCATCGTGCTGCGCCCGCGTACCGGCTTCGCCGAGGGCAAGGGGCCAGAGAGCGGCGAGGCCCTGATGGAGCTGTACCGCAAGGCGCACCGGAGCTGCTTCATCGCCAACTCGGTGGTGACCCGCGTCGACATCGAGCCGCGCGACCCGGGCATTGCCTGAGTCACCGGGCCGGTGTTGCATGCAGCACGGCCGCGGCCCGGTCCGGGTGATCGCTGAACAGTCCGTCGACCCCCAGCTCGAAGCAGAAGCGGCGCAGCTCGCTCTCGAAATCGGGGTAGCGCGGATCCACGGCGTCGGCACGGAAGGTGTAGGGATGGACCAGCAGACCGCGGGCATGGGCGTCCCGGACCAGGCCCGGCCCCGGGGCGTCGCCGGCCTGGTACGGATCGATCAGGCGCCGGTCCGGACCGATGGCATCGGCGTAGGCGGCGATGGCGTCCAGCCCGGAGGGCGTGACCGGGGCGGGATCGCCCACCAGCTGCACGAGGCGCAGCCTCGTACCCAGTGACGCGCGCATGTGGCGCAGGCTTTCCGGGTCGAATGACTGCACGAAGACCGGGTCAGCGGCGTCGTGGTAGCCGTAGCTCTCCAGCAGCGCCAGCAGCGGCTCCTCCATCGGCAGGCCGGCCGCACGGTGGAAACCCGGCTGCTTGGTTTCCGGGTACACCCCGGTCCTGCGGCCGGTGAGCCGGTTCAGCTCGGCCACCAGCTGCAGCAGCTCCTCGAACGTCGGCACGGGAAAGCCGTGGCTGTCGCGGCGGAAGCGGTGCTCCGTCCGTTCGCGCGCCTGCAGGCCGCGGATCTCGGCGAGGTCGAGGTCGACCGCGTACCAGTGTCCGTCGGCACGGCGGCGGGCGGGAAACACGGCGGCGACGTCGGTGGTGTCCTCGAGGATCACGTCGTGGCGCGCGATCAGCACGCCGTCGCGGGTCATCACCAGGTCGGGCTCGAGAAAGTCGGCACCCATGGCGTGCGCCATGGCATAGGCGGCGAGCGTGTGTTCCGGCAGGTAGCCGCTGGCACCGCGGTGCGCAATGACGGTCCGGCTGCGTTGTGACATCGGTTCCTCGCGGAATGTGCGGATGAAGGCCGCGCGCCCGGTGGTATAGTGGCCGTGATTTCTCCCGCCCGCCAGGCCGGAAGCGAAGGGGAGGACGAGGATCCGCGATGAATCATCTTGCCCATCTGTTGCTGTCCGAGCCCGACCCGGACGCCGTGGTCGGCAACCTGATGGGGGATTTCCTGCGCGGGCCGGTCGAGCAGCTCGAATCACCCGCCCTGCGGCGGGGCGTGCGCCTGCACCGGCGCATCGACAGCTACGCCGACGCGCACCCGGTGATGCGCCGCAGCCGCCGGCGGCTGCCCAGCCCCTACCGCCGCTATGCCCCGATCCTGCTGGACGTGTTCTACGATCACCTGTTGACCCGGCACTGGGACCGCTACGTCTCGGTCCCCCTGCGGGAGTTCAGCGCGCGTGTCTACCTGCTGCTGGAGCGGCGTCGCCACCTGATGCCGGAGCGCATGCAGCGCTATGTCTGGTACATGCGCGAGTACGACACGCTCTATGGGTACCGGCGCCGTGCCGGGATCGAGCGGGCCCTGTCGGGCCTCTCGCGCCGGATGCGCCGCAGCAACCCGCTGTCCGAGTCGGCCGGCGAGCTGTTCCGGCTGTACCGGGACCTGGAAGGGGACTTCCTGGAATTCTTTCCGCAACTGCAGGCATTCGTGACCGGGGTCACCGGCACGCCGCCCCGCCAGTTCGGTCGGGTGGTGCTCATGACCGGACCCTGATCCCGCGGGACCGCATTCAGCCGGTGCCGGCGCGACCCTCGTAGTAGGCCTGCTTGTTGCTGTACATGCGGGCGTCGGCGGTGCGGAAGACCTCGTATGGATCGTTGTCGGCGGAGCTCGCCACGCCGATGCTCAGGCTGATGTCGATCGCCTCCAGCTCGCCCGAGGGATTCTCGCAGTACACTTGTGCTTCGCGCGTCTTGCGATGGATCCGCTCCACCAGCAGGCTGATCTGGTCCGGTCCCGTGCTGGGGCAGAGCACCACGAACTCGTCGCCGCCGATGCGGCAGACGATGTCCTCGCGCCGGCAGGAGCTCACGAGCAGCCGCCCGACCTCGATGATGACGCGGTCGCCCTCGGCATGGCCGAACTCGTCGTTGACCCGCTTGAGGCTGTTCAGATCCACCAGCATCAGGCAGAAGTCGACCCCGGGGTTGTCGCGCTTGAGCCGGATCTGGTGCTCCAGCTCCTGCTTGAAGTAGGTGCGGTTGAACACCCCCGTCAGGGCATCGGTGTTCGCGAGCTTTTCCAGCTCGAGGCTGAGCAGCTTGTTCTCGGTTGCGGCAGCGAGCTGTTCGACGAAGATCGAGACGATCTCACGTGATTCCCGGTCCAGTGGCGGACCCTTGATCACCAGCTTGCCGATCACGCGACCGCCCCGCCCGTGCATGGGCAGAAAGCTCCAGCCCATGAAGGATTTCTTCCCCTGGCCACCGTGCGGATCGGCGGTGCGCAGCTTTTCCACCACGCTCTGGGCCTCGTGGGTGAGCAGGCGGGCGTTGTTCTCGATCAGGATGCCCTTCTCCGCCTCCGTGATCCCCTTGGAGGACAGGTACTTGATCATCTTGGGGCGGGTACCCTCGATGATTACGCCGAACTCGTTGCCGCGGAAAAGCTGGTGGAGCTGGGTAAGCATGCCGTCCAGCAGGTCCACCAGCTCCTCGGACTTCTGCATGGTCAGGCTGGCGTCGAGCAGCGAGCGGAACACCTGGTTCTTGCGTTCGTTGGCGCGCCGGGCCCGCACCGCGCGTTCCTCGCTGCTGGCCAGGATGTTCGCCACGGTGACGAACAGGTAGACCAGCGGAAACGCGATGATCGCCGCCGTGATCACGGTAGTGACGTGGACCTGCCAGGGCACGCGACCGACGAGAGCGAAGTAGATGGGCGGGGCCAGCAGCTCGGCACCCAGCACGGCTCCCGCCAGGGCCACGAGCATCTGCTGGTAGCGCCGCATGCGACCCAGCAATCTTAGTAGTCTTGTTACCATCCGCTCAGCCCGTCGTCGCAATCTGCGCGATCTCCCGCGAAAGTCGCGCCGGGTCCTCCTGCGCAGCGCGTACACTCACCCATTTTCAATATACTACGGGTGGCGCCGGAGTCGACCCATGGCCTCCAAATATACGGATCGGGGCCGGGCCCGGCGTCCGCGGGCGCGACGGATGGGAAGAAACGCCGGACGACCGGCGTTTCCCGGCGCGGCGGGGATCGTTAGGCTGATAAACGAAGTGTTGGCGTCCCGGCCGGGCGGTCCGACGGGGAGACCGGCCCATCCCCGCCGGGCCACGACCCGGTCACGCTCCGGCGCGTCGACGCCGCTTCGAGGGACAACAACGAGAGCAAGGGGCGGGCCCCGCAGCTGCATGCCGAAAACAGACCCGAACACGCGCGGTGCCGGCCGTCGCCCGAGCAGCCTGCCGCGCCTGAACTACCTGCCCCGGACGCTGCTCCTGCTCCAGGGCGGTGCCATGGTGCTGGTCGTCATGCGCAACCAGCCCTGGCCGGCGCTGTTCCTGGCCCTGTGGGCGCTGGAGTTCCTGGTCTGGCCGCACGTCGCGTATTTCCGCACCCGCTTCAGCGCCGATGGCCGCCGCGCCGAGTGCAACAATCTGCTGATCGACGCGCTGACCTTCGGTGTCTGGACGGCGCAGGTGCACTTCCTGATCTGGCTGGGATTCTGCTTCCTGGCCGCGCTGATCCTGAGCAACCTGGCGGCCGGCGGCGTGCGATCGCTGCTCTCGGCACTCGCGACGTACGCCGCGGGCTGCTTCGGCGGCGGCCTGGCGCTGGGCTTCCGCTTCGACCTGATGGCCGGCGTGACGGACGAGCTCGCGGGGCTGGTTGCCGGCTCCGCCGTGCTCTTGCTGCTGGGCCTGATCACTCACCAGCAGACCCAGCGCCTGCTGTCGACGCGACGCAAGCTGCGCGAACGCAATCGGGTGTTCGAATCCCTGCTGGACATGGGCATCGCCGAGCACGGCGCCGGGGAAAGCGGCGCCCTGATCCGCCGTTGCCTGGGCTACCTGGCGGAGCTCATGCCGGAGGCCGGCTTCGGGGTGATCCTGTATCAGCGGGACGCTCCCCAGCGCATCCACCGGGCCGAATTCCTGGCCGTGGACCGGGACGATCGCAGCCGGCTGGGCGAGTCGCTGGCCGCGACGGGCCCGCAGGCCCCGCTGCCCGGGCGAGTGTCCTCGATCCGTTCCGGAGAGACGTTGCACCTCATGCCGCTGTCGTCACAGCTGCAGGAGCTGGGCGGCATCCTGGTGGTCCGGGCGCAGCGTCTCGAGGATCGGGCGCGCGCCACGCTGCAGCTGTTCATCGACCAGCTCAGCGCAACGCTGCAGAGCTCCCTGGTGACCGCCCGGCTGGAACGGCTGGCCAACACGGATCCGCTGACCGGGGTCTACAACCGGGTCTTCTTTCGCGAGGCGCTGACGGAGGCCATCGCGGCGCGGCAAGGGTCACCGGCTGCCGATTTCGCCCTGCTGCTGGTCGACATCGACGGGCTCAAGCGGGTCAACGATCTCCACGGTCATGGAGCCGGTGATGCGCTGATCCGGGCCGTGGCGCGCATGCTCTCGCGCTGCGTCCGCGACAGCGACACGCTGGTGCGCCTGGGGGGCGACGAGTTCGTCATCCTCAGCCGCGGCTGCGGGCAGGAGCGGGCCGATACCATCGCCGAACGGATCCGGACGGCCGCGCGCGGCACCTGGGTGCACGCCCAGGCACGCAACGGGGCGCGGCTGCGCATCGGCGTGGACGTCAGCCTGGGCGTTGCCGCCACCGACTCCGTCTCTCCCGAAGAGCTCATGCAGGTCGCGGACGAGCGCATGTACGCCGACAAGCAGGCGCACTACGCGCGCAAGGAAGCCGCACGTTGACCGCCCGGGAGCCGCCGATCCGGACCGTCCGGGGTTCCAGGCCGGCGGGACCGTCCGCTCAGGCGGCGACCGCCGGGCGCGTCTGCAGGGCGGGAGTGCCGGCCCAGTGGATCAGCTCGAGACGCCCTTCCGGGTCTTCGGCCAGGGCGGTGCAGGATTCCATCCAGTCGCCGGTGTTGAAGTAGGCCACGCCCTCGATACTGCGCACCCGCGGCCGGTGGATATGGCCGCAGATCACCCCGTCGAGCCGACGGCGAGCCGCCTCCGCCGCCAGCGCCTGCTCGAAGCGCTCGATGTACTCGACCGCGTGCAGGAACTCGAGCAGGAAATCCGCGCGGCATCCCCGGCACCCCAGGTGCACGTCGGAGATCCACACGGTCCGGTAGCGGAGGCGGTACGGCTGGTCGCGGTGCGGCATGGCTGGTGCTCCCCCTTGGAATGCCCGCGCAAGTCTCGCAAGGGGGGATGACAGAATCGTGAAGTATGGTTTCACGTTCTCGGCTTTACGTAAGAAGCGGCAAGTTTCGTTGCCTGCTCTGCCTGCTCGCCAGGCGAGGCCAAGACTGCGAGAAACGCCTGGGCTTTCCGTAAAGCAGAAGCCGCAGATAGCCGCCGGTCTCCTCTTTGCCTAAAGCCTGCAACCTGGAGCGGACCCGCAAACGCCACAGCTACAGCGCGATCACCTGCCCCCTCTCCGCGATCCCCGGCATCCTGCCGGTCCGTTCGCGGAGCTTCGCCGCGAGCGCAGAGAGCCGGTCCGGCTCGCCGTGCACCAGGTGGATCGACGGTCTCCCCTCGATCGCCGATGCCCACTCCACCAGTCCCGTCTGGCCGGCGTGGGCCGAGAATCCGCCGAGGGTGTGAATCGACGCGTTGACCGGGACCTCTTCACCGAACAGGCACAGGCTCCGGGCACCGTCGACCAGTGCCCGGCCGGGAGTGCCCCGGGCCTGGAATCCCACGATCACGACCCGGGTTGCGCGGTGCTGGAGGTTGTGCCGCAGGTGATGGCGGATGCGGCCGCCGTTGCACATCCCGCTGCCGGCGATGACGATCGCGCCGCCGGCGATGCGGTTGATCGCCATGGAATCCTCCGGGGTGTGCGAGTAGCGCAGCGGCGGCAGCCACTCGGCCAGGCTGCCCGCGTGGGCCTCGCGGATCTCGGCCCGGTCGCGGCTGTTGTACAACCGCTGGTAGCCGTCGTAGACGCGTGTCGCTGCGATCGCCATGGGGCTGTCCAGGAAGACCATCTGCTGCTTGAGACGGCCCGCCTGGTACAGCTCGCCCAGCCGGAACAGGATTTCCTGGCTGCGGCCCACGGCGAAGCTGGGGATCAGGACGTTGCCACCGTTGTCGGCCGCGCCCGCCAGTACGGTCTCCAGCTCGTCCAGGGTCTCGGCCATGGGCCGGTGATCGCGGTCGCCGTAGGTCGATTCGAGCAGCAGCAGCTCGGCGCGTTCGGGCAGTTCCGGGTCACGCAGCAGGGGCGAGGCGCGATTCCCGAGATCGCCGGAGAAGACCAGCCGGCGCCGGTCGGCACCGTCGGCGAGATCGACCTCGACGATCGCCGAGCCCAGGATGTGGCCCGCGTCCCGGTAGCGGCAGCGGACGCCGGGGACGACGTCGAACCATTCCCGGTACGACACGGGCGTAATGCGGGTAAGCGTGGTGTCCACGTCCGTCTGCCGGTACAGCGGCTCCGCCGAACGGCGGTCGCGGTGGCGGCGGGCCCATTCGGCTTCCCGCTCCTGCAGATGCGCGGCGTCGCGGAGCATGATCTGCAACAGGTCGGCGGTCGCCCGTGTGGCGAAGATCCCGTGCCGGAAGCCGTCGCGGACGAGCCGCGGCAGCAGGCCGCTGTGGTCGAGGTGGGCATGGGAAAGGACCACCGCATCGACGGTGTCGGGCGGCACCGGGAAGGGCCGCTCGTTCCATGCCTCGGTCGCGGCATCGCCCTGGTAGAGCCCGCAGTCCAGCAGCACGTGACGACCGTTCCACTCGAGCACGTGACAGGAACCGGTGACCTGGCCCGCGGCGCCGGAAAACGTGAGTGTGCGCATCTGTGCCCCGACGGACGGCGCGAACGACGGTGCCGGCGGCGGTGGCGCCGCCGGCACCCGTTCAGGTGACCTTGTGCTCCTTGAGGTACTTCAACCCCAGGATACGCAGGACGTACTTCTCGTAAATCGACTGGAACTGGCCCTTGCGCATCTTGCGCATGAAGTACTTCTCGTACGCGATCTTCGCCAGGTGCACCCAGCGTCCCTTGCGCGCCCAGGTTACGTTGCGCGGCGGAATCTGCGGCAGGGCGATGAAGGCGAAGCCGGTATTGCCGGTATCCGCGAGGCAGATGGCGTTCCACGCCCCGCGGGCGGTCACCTCGCGCCCCGCGACATCGGCCGCGATGTTGGTCGCGATGGCCGAGATCATGCTCTCGATCATGTAGCCGGTCTTGGGCGCGCCGGTCGGCACCGGGGTGACTTCGACCGGGGGAATCGCGATGCATACGCCCGCCGAATAGATGTTGGGCCAGACCGGATTGCGCTGGAACTCGTCGATCTGGACGAAGCCCTTGGGGTTGCACAGCTTCTCCACCGCGGCCACCGCGGGCACGCCGCGGAAGGCGGGCAGCATCATCGAATACCGGAACGGGAGCTCGTGCTCCTTGATGACCTCGCCATGGCGGTCGTGCTCGGCCACGATCATCCGGTCTTCCTCGACGCGCTGGACTGCGGCGTTGGTGATCCATTTGATCTCGCGGCTGCGCAGCTCGGCTTCCAGCAGGCCCTGCGAGTCTCCGACTCCCCCGAGGCCGAGGTGGCCGATATACGGCTCGGGCGTGACGAAGGTCATCGGCACGTCGGCGCGTTTCCAGCGACGGCGCAGGTCGCGGTCCAGGATCATGGAGAACTCGTAGGCCGGCCCGAAGCAGCTCGCGCCGGGCAGCGCGCCCACGATCGCCGGGCCCGGCTCGTCCAGCAGCCGCAGATAGGCCTGGTAGGCGTGTTCAGCGTGGTCGACGGTGCAGATGGACTGGGTGTGGCGATCGGGCCCGGCACCGTCCACCTGGTCGAAGGCGAGCTCGGGACCGGTGGTGATCACCAGATAGTCGTAGTCGACCGCCGTGCCGTCCTGCGTGGTCAGCCGGTTCTGATCGGGCTCGATCCTGGTCGCCGGGCTCGCGATCAGCTCGATGCCGCGTCGCGAGAGGGGCGGGGCCAGCGGAATCGTGATGCTCTTGCGGTCCCGCCAGCCCACGGCCAGCCAGGGATTGGAGGGCACGAACTGGAAATAGTCGGTGGAATTGATCAGGGTGACCCGGTGCCCGGAACCCAGTGTATCGCGTATCTCGAAGGCGCCGGGCAGACCCCCGATGCCGGCACCGATGATTACCACGTGAGCCATGGCCAAGTCTCCTGCAGGCCGGGACGCCGCGCGTCCGTGAGATGTACTCCGTTTATAGCCGTAGCGGAGTCGCGGCGGGTTGATGCCGGTCAAGCGGTCGACGCTGCGAGGCCCGACACGCTGACCCCGCCGGGCGGCTCGTGCGTTCGTGACGCGATGCCGCCATCGCGGCCCTTGATCGAGGCCCGGGCGGAGGCAACAATCTCGCCAGCACTTTTCGCCAGCATGAAGGAGCGTACCAATGGGCCAGATCAACCCGACCGGAGAACGACTGAAGAAGCTGTCCCAGGACCAGCGGGACCAGCCCGTGGTCATGATCAACCTGCTCCGCTTTCGCGAGCGGGCCACCTACGCGGCTGGCTCGGGGGACAGCCCCTGCAGCGGCGAAGAGGCGTACCAGCGCTACGCCGAGGTGGCCGGACGCATGCTCCAGCGCATCGGCGGGCGCATGCTCTGGCTGGCCTCGGTGGACCAGGTGGTGATCGGCGAGGACGCGGAAAGCTGGGACGAGGCCATCCTGGTCCAGTACCCCTCGCGCAAGGCCTTCCTGGAGATGCTGCAGATCCCGGAATACCGGGATGCGACCCGGCATCGCGATGCGGCCCTGGAGGATTCGCGGCTGTTCGCCTGTACCACGCGGGCGGGCGAGCTGGGCGACTGAGCCCGGCCCGGGGCTGCGCGGATCACTTCTCCACGCAACCTGCCGGGCGACAGCACTCCTGCTGGTAGCGCCGCTCCAGCGTCGAGCGACGCAGCGGCTTGCCCTGCGCATCGCGGACCTGGCGCGCAAGATCGTGGCAGTATTCCTGCTTCTGCTGGTCCATTTGCGACTTCTCCTGCGGCGAGGGCAGGCTGAAGCAGGCGGTCAGCGACAGCGCGAGAGCGACGACTGCGGTCCGCGCGTGCGCTCGGTTCATGACGTGGGCTCCTGTGGCGCAGTTACCGCCTGCGCTAGTATCGGGCTTCACCAACGCATTGGAGCACGAGCATGAGCGAGTACGTATTGACGGAGGTCAGCGGGGGAGTCCTGCGCATCACCCTCAATCGCCCGGAGAAGCGCAATGCCCTCAGCCTGGACATGTACTCGGCGATCGCGGACGCCCTCGAGCGGTCGGAGTCCGACCCGGGGATCCGGGCGGTGGTGCTCGGCGGGACCGGAGACTGTTTCACCAGCGGCAACGACCTGGTCGACTTCCTCAACGACCCGCCGCGCGGCGAGGACCGCCCGGCGGCACGCTTTCTCGCCGGGATCTCCCGGGCTTCGAAGCCGCTGATCGCGGCCGTGAACGGACCGGCCATCGGCGTGGGCACGACCATGCTGCTGCACTGCGATCTGGTGTACGCCGGAACGGGGGCCCGGTTCCAGCTCCCCTTCGTCAACCTCGGCGTGGTTCCGGAGGCCGGTTCGAGCGTGCTGCTGCCGGCCCTGGCGGGTCACCAGCGGGCGGCCGAGCTGCTGTTGCTGGGTGAGCCGTTCGACGCCGAGACCGCACACGAGGTCGGGATGGTCAACCGCGTCCTGCCGGACGAGGAGGTTGCCGAGCTCGCGATGGCGGTGGCGCGCAAGCTGGCCGCCAAGCCGCCGGAGGCTCTGCGCCTGGCCAAGATGCTGATCAAGCGGTCACAGACCGAGGCCGTGCGCGAGGCCATGCGCGTGGAGGGCGAGCACTTCACCGAGCGGCTCGCCTCGGCGGAGGCGCGCGAGGCGATGCAGGCGTTCCTGGAGCGGCGCCAGCCCGACTTCTCCAGGTCCGGGTGAGGGACCGGGAACATGAGCATCTGGTTTCAGCAACTCGGGCTCGGGCAGGTTGCCGACGCGGTCGACCGTTACCTGGCAGCGCACCTGGGCATCCGGGTCACCGGCATGGGTGAAGATTATCTGGAGGGCACCATGCCCGTGGACGACCGCACCCGGATGCCGCTGGGGCTGCTGCACGGCGGCGCGTCCTGCGTGCTGGCCGAGAGCCTGGCCAGCTACGCTTCCTATCTGTGCATCGATCCGGCGCGCTATGGTGTGGTGGGACTCGAAATCAATGCGAGCCACCTGCGGGGCGTGCCCGGGGGCATGGTGACCGGCGTGTGCCGCCCGATGCGCCTGGGCCGCAGCAGCCACGTCTGGTCCATCGAGATCCGGGACGATCGCGACCGCATGGTGTGCATCAGCCGCATGACGACAGCCGTGCGGCCGCTGGCCGAAGAGGGGTGAGCGGCCGGCTCTCCCGGACCGGCCGACTGTCGTGGCACCAGATTCAGTATGGGGAGATGACCATGTCGAAGCTCGAGGACAAGACCCTGTTCATCACCGGCGGCAGTCGCGGCATCGGGCTGGCCATCGCCAGGCGGGCCGCGCGGGACGGCGCCAACGTGGCGATCGCCGCCAAGACCGCCGAGCCCCACCCGAAATTGCCCGGGACCATTTACACCGCCGCCGAGGAGATCGAGGAGGCCGGCGGTACGGCGCTGCCGCTGGTCACCGACATCCGCTTCGAGGAGCAGGTCGAGGACGCGGTGGCGAAAACCATCGCACGCTTTGGCGGCATCGATATCCTGGTCAACAACGCCAGCGCGATCAGCCTCACGGGCACGCTGGAGACCCCCATGAAGCGCTACGACCTGATGCACCAGGTCAACGCGCGCGGGACGTTCATGACCTCCCAGAAGTGCCTGCCGCACCTGCTGGAGGCGCGCAATCCACATGTGCTGAACCTGGCGTCGCCGCTCAACATGGAGGCCCGCTGGTTCGCGCCCCACGTCGCCTACACCATGGCCAAGTTCGGCATGAGCATGTGCGTGCTGGGCATGGCGGAGGAGTTCCGCGACCGCGGGGTCGCCTTCAACGCCCTCTGGCCGCGCACCGCCATTGCCACGGCCGCGGTGCGCAACCAACTGGGCGGGGACGCCGCGGTCAACCGCAGCCGCAAGCCCGAGATCATGGCCGACGCCGCCTACGAGATCATCACCCGCGACAGCCGCAAATGCACCGGCAACTTCTTCCTCGACGAGGAGGTCCTGAAGGAGGCCGGCGCGACCGACCTGCGCCCCTACCAGGTCGACCCGGCGCTGGACGCGAAGGATCTGCTGGCCGACTTCTTCATCTGAGGGCGCCCGGCCTGCGGCATGGGCGGGCCCGGTGATGCGGGGGACTTGACGAGCCGGAAAGGACCGGACCTACTGTCCCGGTGGGACCCGAGTACCGGGACCGGAAGAGGCCGCCGCGTTCGCGGTGGCCCGGATCGGGGGAGGATGCCCATGGCTGAGGAGATCAGGGAGCATGTCCGGGACCGCGGCACCTGGCTGCGGCTGTTCTACATCGTTCTGTTCGCGGTAATCCTGAACATCGCGTCAGCGGTGCTGGCGGCCGCCGTGATCATACAGTTCGGGTTCGTCCTGCTGACGGGGCAGCCGAACGGAAACCTGGCCCACCTGGGCCGGACGCTGGCGCGCTTTGTCGCAGACGTCGTGCTGTACATGACCTTCAACACCGACGATCGGCCCTTTCCGTTCTCCGAGTGGCCCGGCGGCGAGGTGCCCGCCACGCGGGGCACGCGGCGCCGCAGCAGCGGATCCCGCAGCGGCGGGACCCGTTCGCGGGCGCGGGCCGGCCGCTCCGGCGGCAGTCGTGCGCGCACCGGAAAGTCCGCCACGGGCGGTGCGGACAGCAGCGGCGAGGCCGGCCAGTGAACCACCGGCCTCCGGCCCTGTCTCCCATCCAGGGAATCCCGCCGGGCACGCCGGCCGGGCGAATGTCCCGGGACGGCAAAGACACAGCCGCAACGACGGCGAAAGGACGGCCATGAAGTACCGCAGCGTGGCAATCGTGGCGCTGCTGACGACCAGCCTCACCGCCTGCACCTGGGTGAGCCTGAAGTCGGACGCGCAGAACGTGATGGTCCTGCCGCAGGACCGCGTGGCGCACTGCAAGAAGCTCGGCAAGACCGACGTGTCGGTCGACAGCAAGATCGGCTTCGTCAGCCGCTATCCCTCGGACGTCGAGCAGGATCTCAAGACCCTTGCGCGCAACACGGCGGCGAACCAGGGAGGCGACACCGTCTCGCCGTTGGGCCCGGTCAAGAACGGGAGCCAGACCTTCGGCATCTACCGGTGCCTGGGGAGCGGGCAGACGGGTAACGGAGCCGGCGCCGGCAAGGGCGGCGACCAGGGCGCCGGCCAGACGCAGCCCATCGGCAACTGACGCGGTCAGCCCATCCGGGCGATCAGGCCGGTGGGAAGCCAGCGCAGCACGCGCCCGATCACGTTCCAGGGCCAGACCGGCACCGTCGCCGACGGTACGCGTCGCTCGATCATGTCCGCGATCAGGCGCGCGCCCTTGTCCGCGGTGATCAGGAAGGGGCGGCTGGCCATCATGTCGTTGATCGGGGTGTCGATGTAGCCCGGGTGCAGCACGGTCACCGCGATGCCGCGCTTCCAGGTTTCGGCCCGCAGGGCTTCCATGTAGGTGGTCAGGGCCGCCTTGGACGCGCTGTAGGCGGCGCTGCCGGGCAGTCCGCGAAAGGCCGCGACCGAGGAGGTCGCCACGACGTGGCCGTGACCGCGCTCGAGGAAATACGCGGTGGCCGCGTCCACGGTTGCCATGGCTCCGATCACGTTGGTCTCGATCGTGCGGCGCGCTTCCTCGAAGCGGCCGCTGCCGATACGCCCCTCGCTGCCGATGCCGGCGTTGGCGAACACGATGTCGAGGCCGCCCAGCGAGTCGGCGAGCTCCCCCAGCACCCGCGGCACCGCGTCGTAGTCGGTGACGTCGAGCGGGCGCGTCTCCACGGTGCAGCGCTCGCCGTGCTTCTGCCGGATCTCGCCTGCGAGCGCGTCGAGGGCTTCGGCGCGGCGGGCCGCCAGGCCCAGGGCGTACCCCCGGCGGGCCAGCTCCAGCGCCAGCGCCCGGCCGATGCCCGAGGACGCCCCGGTGATCATGATCGACTTCGGCATCGCGTCGGCTCCCGGTCTCCGCTCAGCGCCCGTCGCGCAGGAACGCCCCGATGCGCTCGATCGCGCGCCGGCCGTCCGTGAGGATGGGCGCGAAGATATGCCAGACATGGATCATGTCCGGCCATTCCTCCAGCATCACGGATACGCCGTCCCGCCGTGCGCGTTCGGCCACGCGCCGTGCGTCGTCCAGCAGGGTTTCCGCGGTCCCGACCTGGATCAGCAGCGGCGGCAAGCCCTGAAGGTCGGCATGAAGCGGCGCCGCCAGGGGATTGTGGGGATCGCTGCCGGCGAGATAGTGGTCGGCCATCATCAGCAGACCTTCGCGGTTTACCATGGGGTCGATCGCCGCGTTGGCCTGCATGCTGTCACCGATGCCTTCGAGGTCGACCCAGGGCGAGATGCACGCCGCCCCGCCCGGCAGGCTGATGCCCTCGTCGCGCAGGGCCACCAGGGTCGCGAGGGCGAGGCCGCCGCCGGCCGAGTCCCCCGCGACCGCGATGTCGGTCGGCTGGAACCCCTGCTCCAGCAGCCAGCGGTAGGCTGCGACCGCATCCTCCACCGCCGCGGGGAAAGGGTGCTCGGGCGCCAGGCGATAGTCGATTCCCAGGGCGCTCCGGCCGGAAGCACGCGAGAGGTCGGCCATGAGATTTCGGTGGGAGGTCACCGAGCCGATGACGTAGCCGCCGCCGTGCAGGTAGAGCAGGGCGCGTTCCGGCGCGGCTCCCGGCGCACGGATCCATTCGCCGGGCACGCCGCCCGCGTGGACCGGCTCCAGGCTCACGTCCTTCGGCGTGGGGAATACCTCGGCGAGGGCGTCGATTCCCGAGCGCATCTCCTCCAGCGACTCGCCACGGGACTCGGCACGCGCCGCCAGCAGCTCTCGAACGGCGTCGATTTCGGCATTGGACATCTTTGGCTCCTTGCTTCGGGCCGCGCCGGCGCGGCCCGCGGGCGGTACCCGATGATAGCGGCGGCCTCCCGGCGGCGTTCCGTTCTTCGCCGGCGGGCCCGGCGGTGTCGCCCGGCGCCACCTTCCGGTAGCATGCGCGCCGGTTGCGGAAGTTGTCAGAACATCATACTAACCCGGTCGGGGCGATGCCTCACCCCGGAGCGGCATCGGGCCCCGGTTGCGGGAACCCGTGGTGCTGCCGGCGATCGAATCTGCGTGCGGCCGCCGGCCGGCACCGCTCGTTCAATTTTCATTCACGCCGGGACGTGTAAAATTCGGGAGCAAGCGCGTCGTCCGGGACCGGCTGCCGGAGGTCCGCGCGCGGGCGTCGGCCGGGCCGCGGCATCCCGGACATCGCCGAACAGGAACGGAACGGCCGCGAGTCCCGCACGCGAAGCGCAGGAGCGGATCCTCGGGAACATGCATATCGTCGACACCACGATGTTCTATGCGCCGGTAAGCGGCGGCGTAAAGCGTTACCTTCTCGCCAAGCACCAGTGGCTGGAACCATGCCGTGCCTTGCGCCATACGCTGCTCGTGCCCGGTCGTACCGACCGGCATGATGGCGCGGGGCTGGAATGCCTGGCCAGCGCTCCGCTGCCGTTCGGGCACGGCTACCGGCTGCCGCTCAACCTGCCCCGCTGGCGCGCTCACCTCGAGGCGCTCGCGCCCGACCTGATCGAGGCCGGTGATCCATACCAGCTGGCATGGGTGGCGTTGCGCGCAGGACGGAACCGCGGCGTCCCGGTGGTGGGGTTCTATCACTCGGACCTGGTGCGGCTGCTCGGGGTGCGCCTTGGCAACTGGGTCGAGCCGGCTGTCGGCGAGTACGTGCGGCGGCTGTACGAGCGCTTCGACCTGGTGCTGGCACCCAGCCGCATGATCGCCGACAAGCTCGAGTCGCTGGGGCTGCATCACGTGCGGCATCAGCCGCTGGGCGTCGACACGGAGCTGTTCAACCCCCGCCGGCGCGATCCGGGGTTGCGGCGGGAGCTGGGCCTGCATCCGGACACGCGGCTGCTGGTGTTCGCCGGCCGTTTCGCGCGCGAGAAGAACATCCCGTTGCTGGCGGCGGCGGTGCGGCGCCTGGGCCCGCGCTACCAACTGCTGCTCGTGGGCGGCGGCGGGCCGTTGCCGCCCTTGCCCCCGAACGTTTCGGTGCTTCCCTACCAGGCGGCCGGCAGGGACGTCGCAAGGCTGGTTGCGAGCTGCGACCTGCTGGTGCACGCCGGCGGCCGGGAGACCTTCGGGCTGGTGGTGCTGGAGGCGATGGCCTGCGGGCTGCCGGTGGTGGGTGTGGATTCCGGCGCCGTGGCCGAGCTGGTGGACGAGGACGTCGGGCAGATCGCCCGCAGCGGCGACCTGGACTCACTGGTCGAAGCGATCGGCGCGGTCTTCGAGCGGGGTGCGGACATGCTCGGCCGCGCGGCCCTGGAGCGGGTCCGCCGGCGCTACACCTGGGGCCAGGTCCTGCGTCGGCAGATCGCCGCCTATGCCGAGCTGGCGGGCGTGCGCTCTCCGCTCGAGGAGGAGCCGGAGCTGGAGGCCCATGCGGCCGGCTGAGCACGCCCGCGCGCTATGCGTGTCGGTACACGACGTCGCGCCGGCGACCTGGCCCGAATGCGCCAGCCTGCTGCGGATGCTCGACGCCATCGGCGGGGTCCGCGTCACTCTGCTGGTGGTCCCGGATTACCACGGGCGCGGCCGCATCGACCGGGACCCCGCCTTCCTCCGGGCGATCGATGCGCGCCTGGCGCGCGGCGACGAGGTCGCGCTGCACGGCTATTATCATCTGGACGATGCCGCCCGGCCCCTGGGCCCGCTCGGATGGTTCCGGCGGCGCGTGTACACTGCGAGCGAAGGCGAATTCGACGCCCTGTCCGCCGGGGCCGCGCGCCAGCGCATGGAGCGGGGGCTGGCGCTGATGCACGGTCTCGGCTGGCCGGTGAGCGGCTTCGTGGCGCCCGCCTGGCTCCTGGGACGCGCGGCGCGCGGGGAGGTCGCCTCGCTGCCGTTCCGGTACACGACCACCATGCGCAGTCACTTCTGCCTGCCGGGCTGGCGGGAGACGCCTGCCCGCAGCCTGGTCTACAGTGCCCGCAGCGCCTGGCGCCGCGACGCGTCGCGGCGCTGGAACGAGTCGCTGTTCCGGCGCCAGCGGCGGGCGGGCCTGCTCCGGATGTCCCTGCACCCGGTGGATGCCCGGCACGAGGCGGTCGTGTCGCACTGGCACGACCTGGTCGTGCGCGCCCTGGGCGACGGACGCCGGCCCTTCACCAAGCAGCACTGGACCGAGGCGGTGGCTTGCGCCGGCACTGGCTGATCCTGATCCTGCTCAGCCTCACCCTGAGTCTGAGCGTGCCGCTGCTCTACGGCGGCCTGCAAAGCGTCTACCGGCTCGGCCGTCTCTCTCCCTGGGTGATGCTGCTGCTGCTGGGCATGGTGCTGGTCGGCTGGCTGTTCAACGCGGCACGGCTGATGGTGCTCGGCCGGGCGCTGGAGATCCCGTTCGCGGGACGCGGCGCGATGACCACGGTGGTTTCGACCGAGTTCGCCGGGCTGGCCACCCCCGCGGCCAGCGGCGCCGCGCCGACGTTCCTGTTCCTGCTCTCCCGCCACGGCTTCCCGCTCGGTCCCGCCGCGGGGGTGCTGGCCGTGGACTTCGTGATGGATGTCGTGTTCTTTCTCACGGCCCTGCCGGGGGCCCTGGCGCTGTACGCGTTCGGCGAGAACGGTGCCGATGCCGGGCGCCTGGTGATCCTGGTCGCGGTCGCACTGGGCGGGGGGGTGGTGGCGCTCGTGGCCCTGACCCGCTACTACCGGCCGCTGGCGATCCGGGCGGGGCGGCTGCTCGGCCACCATCACCGGCTGCGGCGTTTCCGGTTCCGCCTGGCACGTTCGCTGGTGAACTTCCGGGCGAGCGTGCGGCTGTTGTTCCGGATGGGGCGCGGCAGGCTGTTGCTGCTGTACGCGCTGTGCTTCTGCCACTGGACCGTGCGCTACAGCATCCTGCCGGTTCTGCTCTACTTCATGGGACATCCGGTGCCCTGGGCATACCTGTTCGTCGGCCAGGGACTGGTGCTGTTCGGCGGGCTGATGACCTTCATCCCCGGGGGCGGCGGCGGCGTCGAGGCCGGCCTTAGCGCGCTCCTGCACCCGTACCTCGATCCGCGCACGACCGCGACCGCGATGCTGGCCTGGCGCTTCGTGACATTCTACTGGTACCTGATCGTGGGTGCGCCGGTATTCGCGACCGCCACCGGGGCGCACGCCCGCCGGCTGATGAGCCGGTCCGGGACGGAGCCGGGGGAAGACGGACCGGATCGGTGAATCAGGACCGCTGCCGCTGCATCTGGCGCAGGAAATTACTGTTGCGGGCGATGTCTCCCAGGGTGATGATGCCGAGCACGTCCTCCGGCCGATCCAGCGTGCCGTCGGCGGTGACCACCGCGATGTCGTTGCCGGCCGCGCGCAGCTTGGCCACCACGTCGAAGATCAGATCGTTCTGCCGCACCACGGTGTACTCGCGTGCGGCGAAGGATTCCACCGCCCGTTCCGTGTCGCCGCCGGGGTTGACCAGCAGGGCGGCGTGGCGCTCGGCGCTGAGGATCCCGCGCAACGTCCCCTCGCGGGTCACGATCAGGTGCGGGATGCGCCGGCGGGAGCGCATGGCGGTGCGCAGGCTGGACAGCGGCTGGTCCGCCTCGATCTGGTGCACCGGGGTGTCGAGCACGTCCAGGGTGCGCCGCATCATGTACAGGTTGGTGTGCAGCGAGTCGGGGATGTAGTGCCGGCGCCGGGTGAGCTTGAACGTGTAGATGCTGTCGCGCAGGAGCATCCGGCGGATGCCGTAGGCCATGGACACCGTCAGGATCAGCGGGATGATCACGTGGTAGTCACGCGTCATCTCGAAGGTCATGACGATTGCGGTCAGCACCGCGCCGGTGGCCCCGCCGACGACACCCGCCATGCCCACGATGGCCAGGTTCACGGTGGCGATGTGCAGGCCCGGGGCCACGGCGTTGACCGCCAGGCTGTACAGGCTCCCGAGGGCCGCGCCCAGGTACAGCGAGGGCGAGAAGATGCCGCCCGAGGCCCCGGAGCCGAGCGTCAGGGAGGTGGCCGCCAGCTTGCCCAGGAAGATCAGCACCAGCAGGTAGGGATCGGTGAGCACGCCTTCCAGCGCCTGCTGCACCGTGGCGTAGCCCACGCCCTCGACGTAGTAGTGGCCGAAGTGGCGCATGAACAGGTACATCATCACGCCGACCAGCAGCATGCCCAGCGCGTGCCGCGTGTAGTAGTTTCCGGGCATGCCGTCGAACAGGTCCTCGCACCAGTAGATCGCCCGGATGTAGAGCCAGGCCACCAGCCCCAGCGCCAGGCCGAAGAACAGGTACACCAGCAGCAGCCCGGGCGAGAACACCTCCTCCGGCGGCACCACCAGCTGCGGCACGTGAAACGAGGGGTTGTTGCCGAAGGCCAGGCGGCTGATGAAGGTGGCGGAGCCGGTGGCGATCGCGATCGGTATCAGGGTACGCGCGCTGGTCTCGGGCACGATCAGCTCGATCGCGAACAGCAGCCCCGCGAGCGGCGTGTTGAAGGTTGCCGAGAGCCCGCCGGCGGCGCCGCAGCCCACCAGCGTGATGCGCTGCCAGTCGGGCATCCGGATCCACTGCCCGACGGTGGAGCCGAACGAGGAGCCGATCTGGATCATCGGCCCCTCGCGTCCGACCGAGCCGCCGCTGCCGATGGAGATGGCGGAGGCGAGGGACTTGATCAGCGCCACGATGGGGCGGATTACCCCGCGGTTGTAATAGATCGCGTCCATCACCTCGGGGACGCCGTGGCCTTTCGCTTCGGGCGCGAAATTCTTCACCAGGAAGGCGACCACGAGCGCCGCGCCGACGGGCACGAGAATGATCCAGGGACCCAGCGGACCGGCCGGGGTGTGCACGTTGGCGTCGTAGTGCCAGGAGAGGGTGCCGGTGAGAAAGAGGTTGTGGAACAGCCCGATCATGGATCGGAAAATCACCGCACCGCCACCGGCGATGATCCCGACCAAGACGGCCAGCAGGGCCAGCCGGAGCCCTGCGTCCTCGTCGCTTGCGGTGCGCATTGCGCTCCTTCCCCTGCGTGCCCCGACGCGCATCCCCGCCACTCCGGCAACGCCCGGCGGGGGCGCGGCCGCGTGCACGCGCACGGCTGAGCCGCGCGGCCCCGCGCTGTCGCGCTGGTCCGGCGATCGGCTCGCCATTGTCCCCGGTGACGAGCCGCCTCTGATGGCGGGAACAGGTCGTTTATTCTGGGTGCGCCCGCCCCGCGGGCGCGGTCCGGAGCCGCTCCCCCCGGACGTGGCCCGGAGAGTGTATCATCGCCCCATCCCGCACGCGACGGACCTGTCTCAGGCCGTCTCGCGAGCCGGTGGTGCCATGAATTCCGGTCCGACCGGATCGGTGACGTGGGCGGCGATAATGCGGTCGATCTCCTGGCGCGTCTCGACGTCGAGGTTCCAGCCGGTCGCCTCCTCGAGGGGATCCATCTGGTCCGGGCGGCGCCCGCCCCAGAGGGCGACGGAGACCCCGGGCTGGTCCAGCACCCAACGCACGGCGAGCCCCAGCAGGCTCCGGCCGAAGCGGTCGCGGGCCAGTCGCTCCAGGGCGCCCACGGCGGCGAGATACTGCTCGAACCGGCGCGGCCGGAACTTGGGATCGGTGTTGCGCAGGTCGTCGCCCTCGAAGCGACGGCTGGCGCTCATGCGTCCACTGAGCATGCCCCGGCAGAGGGCGCCGTACGTGAGCGTCGCAATGCCGGCGTCCCGGCAATACGGCAGGACATCGTCCTCGATGCCGCGCTCGAACAGGTTGTAGGGGGGCTGGACGACGTGCACCGGCGCCACCGCGCGGAACGCATCGATCTGCGCGGGGCTGAAATTGCTCACCCCGATCGCGCCGATCTTGCCCTCCCGGAGCAGTTCCTCCATGGCCCCCGCGGTTTCCTCCACCGGCACGCGCGGGTCCGGCCAGTGCACCTGGTACAGGTCGATGTGGTCCGTGCGCAGGCGCCGCAGGGAGTCGTCGATCTCCCGCATGATGCGCTCGCGGCCGGCATTGCGCCGGACGTTTCCGTCCCCGTCCCACTCCAGGCCCGCCTTGGTGGCCAGCAGCACCCGGTCGCGCCCGCCGTACTCGGCCAGGGCGCGACCGACGATGTCCTCGGAACGCCCGAACCCGTAGGCCGGCGCCGTGTCGATCAGGGTCACCCCCTTGTTGAGGGCGGCGAAGATGGTGCGGATCGACTGCTCCTCGTCGGTGCCTCCCCACATCCAGCCGCCGATGGCCCAGGTGCCCAGGCCGATGCGCGAAGGCTTGAACGGGGTGCCGGGGATGTCCGTGTAATCCATTCCGCGTTTCCTCCGGTTTGGCTCAGCGGTGATCCGGGTCGGCCGGCGGCACGACCTTGCCGGGATTGAGCAGATCGTCGGGATCCAGCGCGCCTTTCAGCGCGCGCATCAGGTCCACGGCCACGGCCGGCTTGTAGTGCGTCAGCTCACCCAGCTTCAGCCGCCCGATGCCGTGCTCGGCGGAGAAACTGCCCCCGAGGTCGGCGACCACGTCGTGCACGATGCGGTTGAACTCGTCCCAGCGCGCCAGGAAGCGCTCGGGATCCATGTCCGGTGGCTGCGTGAGATTGAAATGGATGTTGCCGTCGCCGAAATGGCCGAACGGGCACGCGCGGATCCCGGGCAGCACGCGTTCGACCTCCGCGGTGGCGCGGCGGATGAGCTCCGGCACGCGCGAGACGGGCACCGAGACGTCGTGCTTGATGCTCGCTCCCTCGCGCCGCTGCCCCTCGGGGATGCTCTCGCGCAGTTGCCACAGCTCCCGACCGCGGGCCTCGCTTTCAGCCAGCGCCGCGTCGGTGATGCGGCCGTCCTCCAGCGCCTGTCCGAGGGCCTGTTCCAGCACGTCGCGCAGACCGCTGTCCGGGCGGGAGCTGGACAGCTCGACCAGCACGTACCAGGGGTGCGCCCGATCCAGCGGGTCCCGGCAGCCCTCGACGTGGCGCGTGGCGAACTCGAGGGCGTTGCGCCCGATCAGCTCGAAGCCGGTCACGGCCTCGCCGCTGGCATCGCGCAGGCGCCCGAGCAGGTCCACGGTGGAGCACAGGTCCTCGAGCGCGACCAGCGCGACCTGGACGTCCCGGGGCAGGGGATAGAGCTTGAGCACGGCGGCCGTGATCACGCCCAGGGAGCCCTCGGCGCCGATGAACAGGTCCTTGAGATCGTAGCCGGAGTTGTCCTTGCGCAGCCCGGTGAGTCCGTCCCAGACGCGCCCGTCGGGCAGCACCACCTCCAGGCCCAGGGCGAGGTCACGCGTGTTGCCGTAGCGCAGGACATTGGTGCCGCCGGCATTGGTCGACAGGTTCCCGCCGATCTGGCAGCTGCCCTGCGCGGCCAGGCTGAGCGGGAACAGCCGGTCCTTCCCGCGCGCCGCATCCTGGACCTGCTGCAGGACGCATCCGGCCTCCGCGGTAATGGTGTAGTTCGGGGCGTCGATCTCCCGGATCCGGTTCATGCGGCCCAGGCTGAGGATGATCTCGCTGGCGTCCTCGTGGGTGGAGGCGCCGCCGCACAGGCCGGTATTGCCGCCCTGCGGCACGATCTTGAGTCCGGTATCGCGGCACAGACGCACCACCTCGGCGACCTGTCCGGTGTCGGCGGGACGCGCCACGCCCGCCGCGCGGCCGTGGTACAGGCCGCGCCATTCGCGCAGGTAGGGGGCCATCGATCCGGCGTCGTCGAGCCACCCCTTCGGGCCGAGCATCTGCCGCATCCGCTGGCCGGCCGCGGCATCGCGTCCGCTCATGGGCGTCCTCCCGTGCTGCTGTCGTGGATGGTCATGCTGCGGCGCACATCAGCCGTCGTAGAGTCCGTGGCGCCGGTGCCACTGCTCGAGAGACTCCTCCGGGTAGACCGGAAAATGCCGCTCGGTGGGGCCCTCCGGTGGAATCTCGCACCAGGGTGCCGCGTAATCCAGCATCAGGCGCACGTGCTCAGGCGGGCGGGGCAGCGGCGTGTCGATCGCCGAGGCGAACGGATGCACCAGGTCCGGCCAGGTGGGGTCGAACAGCCAGAGTGCACTGCCGCAGCGGCTGCAGAAGTGCCTGCGCCCTTCGCTCAGGCGGCTGCTGCCATCGGGTTCCTCGATCTGCGCACGGTACACCGTGAGGTGCTCCTCGCCCTCGACTTCCAGGGTGTGCGCATCGGCGCCCAGGTTGATCGCGTAGCCGCCACCGCCCGCGGTCTTGCGACAGATGCTGCAGTAGCAGGCCTGGTACGGACAGGGCATGGCCGATTTCACGCGGAACCGGACCGCCCCGCAGTGACATGAGCCTTGCAAAAGCATGGCGGTCCTCCTCGCGAGCTCGCCGACCCGGGTTCGGGTCGGTACCAGTGTACCGCGCAGCGGGGCGACGCGAGGGGAGATCGGCGTCGCCGTCGCCCAGCGTTCGGGTCACGCAGGGCCTGACAGGGTACACTGTCGGACTGGTGAATCGCCGGCGCCGGCCTGTCCGCGCGCCGCAGGGCCGAAGGAGATCCGATCGATGCACGAACGTCGTTTCGACAAGCCCGTCGAGCGTCTGCGGGATCCCCGTCGCGTCGCGCTCATGGACGTCGATGCGGTGCTCAACTTCTGTCTGGAGGGCCTTGACGCATCCCGCGTCCTGGACGTGGGGACGGGCAGCGCACTGTTCGCCGAGCGCTTCGCCTCCCGCGGGTTGGCAGTCGCCGGCTCGGACGTCAATCCGCAGATGCTGGAGGCGGCCCGCCAGTACCTGCCGGAGGCCGAGTTCCGTGAGGCACCGGCGGAGGCGCTGCCGTGGCCCGACGGGAGCTTCGAGCTGGTGTTCCTGGGGCACGTGCTGCACGAGACCGACGACCCGGTGGCCGCGCTGCGCGAGACGCGACGGGTCGGCACAAGGCGCGTGGCGGTGCTGGAATGGCCCTACCGCGAAGAGGAGGACGGCCCGCCGATCGCGCATCGCCTGGCGCCCGCGGTGGTGGAGAAGCACGCGCGCGAGGCCGGATTCGAACGGGTCCGGGTGGTCAATCTCAGCCACATGGTGCTGTTCCTGCTGGAGAAGCATGCCTGACCGTCGCCTGCAGGCGGCTTGCGCCCGGTAGTACAATAGCCCCCAGGTGGACACAGTCACGATCATTCCGGATCAATCGCCAATGGATTCCAATTCGTTCAAGGGCATTCCCGTGGTCACCCGCAGTGGCGGAAAGTTCCGCACCCCGCAGGGATTCAGCGCCATCAAGAACGGCGTCAAGCGCCGGCGCGACCCGGCGCCGGTGCCGCGCGGCGACAAGCCGGACTGGCTGCGCGTGCGCGTCCCGAGCGGCAAACGCTACACCGAGGTCAAGCGGACGGTGCGCGAACATCGCCTGAGCACGGTGTGCGAGGAGTCCATGTGTCCGAACATGGGCGAGTGCTGGAACAACGGCACCGCGACCATCATGCTCATGGGCTCCGTGTGCACACGCGCGTGCCGCTTCTGCGCGGTCGACACCGGCAACCCGCACGGCTGGCTGGACCCCGACGAGCCGGCCCACACCGCGGAAAGCGTGCGCCTGATGCGGCTGCGGTACGTGGTGCTCACCTCGGTCGACCGGGACGACCTGCCGGACGGCGGGGCGGCGCATTACGCCGCATGCGTGCGCGAGATCAAGCGCGTGAACCCGGAAACCGCGGTGGAGGTTCTGACCCCCGACTTCCGCGGCGAGGTGGACAACGTGGACATCGTGCTGGCATCGGGCATCGACGTCTTCGCCCAGAACGTGGAGACGGTGCGCCGGCTGACCCACCCGGTGCGCGATCCCCGTGCCAGCTACGAGCAGACCCTGGCGGTGCTGGCGCATGCCAAGCGTGCCCGCCCGGACATCCTGACCAAGACCAGCCTGATGCTGGGCCTGGGCGAAACCGAGGACGAGATCCTGGAGACCATGGACGACCTGCGGGAGATCGGCCTGGATGTTCTCACCTTCGGCCAGTACCTGCGCCCGACCGTCAATCACCTGCCGGTGGAGCGCTTCGTGCCGCCGGAGGACTTTCGCAAGTACCGCGAGTGGGGCCTGGAGAAGGGCTTCACGGAAGTGGTCTCCGGCCCGCTGGTGCGTTCCAGCTACCGCGCCGACCGGGTGCTGGAGCAGAACAACGCCGGCCTCGACGAGACCGCGTGAGCGGCCGGACATCCCTGTCCGGTCCGCCGTGGGGGGCCTTCAGCGCTTGCCGCCGTAGCTCTCGCGCAGTCTGAACTTCATCACCTTGCCGCTGGCGTTGCGCGGCAGTTCGTCGACGATCTCCACGCGCGTGGGTTTCTTGTACGAGGCGATGTGCTCCCGGCAGTAGTCGATGATCTCCTCGCCGCTGGGCGGGTCGCCGGCGTCCACCGGCACGATCAGGGCCATCGGCGTCTCCACCCACTTCTCGTGCGGGACGCCGATCACCGCGACTTCCCGCACCTTCGGGTGCCCGTCGATGCAGGCCTCCACCTCGGCACAGTAGATGTTCTCGCCGCCGGAGATGATCATGTCCTTCTTGCGGTCCACCACGTAGAGGAAGCCTTCCTCGTCCTCGCGCGCCATGTCGCCGGAGTGGAACCAGCCGCCGCGGAACGCTTCCTCGTTGGCGTCCGGGCGGTTCCAGTAGCCCGGGAAGATGGTCGGGCCGCGGTAGACGATCTCGCCCACCTCGCCCCGCGGGACCTCGTTCATGTGGTCGTCCACCAGGCGCAGCTCGATGTTGGCGATGGGCTTGCCGATCGAGCCCATCTTGCGGATGGCATCATCGCCCAGCAGCAGGCACGTGACCGGGCTCGCCTCGGTCTGGCCGAAGGCGTTGATGTTGGGCACGCCGGGGAAGGTCTCGGCCATGGCCTTCAGCACCGACGGCGTCGCCGGCGAGGCGCCCCAGGAGATGCGGCGCAGCTTGAGGTCGCGCTTCTCGATTCCCGGCACCGCGCAGATCTGCTGCCACTGGCTGGGCACGAAGTAGCAGCCGGTGATCTGCTCCTTCTCGAGCAGGTCCACCACCTCCTCCGGATCGAAGTGGCCGGACGGCATCAGCACGGTCTTGCCCGCCAGCATGATGTAGGGAAGGATCCCCCCCACGCCGGCGATATGGAACAGCGGCAAACCCGACAGCCAGACCTCGTCGTCGCCGCCCACCCCCTGCGCAGTCATCATGTTGAAGCTGTTCATCAGCAGGTTGAAGTGGGTGAGCACGGCGCCCTTGGGCCGCCCCGTGGTGCCCGAGGTGTACATGATGAACGCCGGGTCGTGTTCCGGCACGTCGATGTTCATCGGCTCCGCGGAGGCCGCGTCGACGGCTTCGTGGTAGGGCTCCGCGCCGTTGCCGGCCCGCGCCGGGTCCCCGGAGGTGACCAGGCAGTGCGCCAGCGCCGGCACGCGTTCACGCACCCTGCCGGCCAGCTCCGCCAGGGTGTCGTCGACCAGGATCACCTTCGAGCCGGAGTCCTCGATCAGGTAGGTCACCTCGTCGGCAACCAGGCGGAAGTTGATCGGCACGCCGAGCGCCCCCAGCCGGCAGCAGGCCAGCAGCGACTCGACCGCTTCCAGGCAGTTCATCATCAGGATGGCCACGCGGTCGCCGTACTGCACCCCCCGGTCCTGCAGGGCGTGGGCGAGACGCGTGACCCGCTCGTCCAGCTGCGAGAAGGTCAGCTGCCGGTCACGGAAGCGGAACGCCACCTTGTCGGGATGCTTGCGCGCGGCACGGGCGAGCTGCTCGCCGTGTGACATGCGCCGGGAGCTGGCCAGGGCGGCCTGTAGGTCGTCGGTCATGACAGCGTCTCCTCGGGATGGTATCGAAAGGAAAAGCCCCGGCGTGGCCGGGCCCGGCCCGCCGGTGGCTGTTGCCCGGTTTTCGCCCACTCTACTGATCCGGTCAGAGGTAATGCCACATCCGGCAGAGCGCGTGCGCGTCGATGGCGGTGTGGCGCTCGCACGTCAGTCGCGCGCGGGACGCGTACCGGTGGTCCCGCCGGCTTCCAGCCAGGCCTGGAACATCAGCACCGGCCAGAGGTGGTTGTGCCAGCGGCCCCGGCCCGCCAGCGTGTCCGTCCACATCCCGCGTATGATGCCCGCGTCGAAATACCCCTCCTGTTCCAGCCGGGTCCGGGAGAGCTGGGCCTCGGCCCATTCCCGGAGGGGCCCCCGGAGCCACGCGCGAATCGGCGCGCCGAAGCCGGTCTTCGGCCGGTCCACCAGCTGCGGCGGCACGTGGCGGTGGAGCACGCGTCGCAGCAGGTACTTGGTCTGCCCTTCGCGCAGCTTCAGCGACAGGGGCAGGCGCCACGCCAGCTCCACCACCCGGTGGTCCAGCAGCGGATTGCGCGCCTCCAGGGATACGGCCATGGAGGCCCGGTCGACCTTGGCCAGGATGTCGTCGGGAAGCCAGGCCAGAAGGTCGAGCAGCATCATGCGCTCGGCCGCACCCTCGATGTCCGGTGCGGGCGCCGGGCCGGTGAACAGGCACCGGGGCTCGACCGCTCCGATGACCGCGTTCCGGGGATGCTGCCAGCGCGACAGCCGCTGGCGATACATCGCATCCACGCTGGTGCTGCGGAGCTCTCCCGAAAGGTTGCGCCAGCGATCCTCCGGGTGCCGTCCGCGCGTTCCCGCCGCAAGGACCCCCGCGAGGCCCAGTCGCAGTGGTCGGGGGATGCGCTGCAGCGCGCGCCAGATCCGCAGCCCGCGCAGGTAGCGTCGATAGCCCAGGAAGAGCTCGTCGCCGCCGTCTCCCGACAGGGCGACGGTGACGCTCCGGCGGGCCAGCCGCGCCAGCAGGTAGGTGGGGATCTGCGAGGAGTCGGCGAAGGGCTCGTCGAAGACCCGCGGCATCTCGGGGACGGTCGCCAGCACCTCCTCCCGTCCGATGCGCAGCTCGGTGTGCTCGGTCCCCAGGTGACGGGCGACCGCCCGGGCCGCGTCGGCCTCGTCTTCCTCGCGATGCTCGAAGCCCAGGGTGAAGGTGTGTACCGGCGCCGCGCTGCGCGCCTGCATCAGCGCCACCACGGTGGTCGAGTCGATCCCGCCGGAGAGAAAGGCGCCCAGGGGTACGTCGGCCACCATACGCGCCTCGACCGACTCGCCCAGGACCTGCTCCAGCGCGTCCGTCGCCCGGTCGGCGTCGCCCGGGAAGGGATCTCCCTGGCCCCGGCGCGCCACGTCCGCCAGCGACCAGTAGGGCCGGGGGGAGGCCCACGGGTCGATGCCGGACGCGCCGGGGGCGGCGGTCCGGGCGTCCAGGGTCAGCACCGTGCCCGGCATCAGCTTGTACACGCCGGAGAAGATGGAATGGGGCGCGGGGACGTAGCTGTAGCGCAGGAACAGCGCGAGGACCCCACGATCCACCTCGGCGCTGAAATCCGGGTGCGCGCGGAGGCTGCGGAGCTCCGAGCCGAACACGAGGTCGCCGCCCGCCCAGCCGTAGTACAGCGGCTTCTGCCCGAGGCGGTCGCGGGCGAGATGCAACGTCTGTTCCGCCCGGTCCCACACGGCCAGCGCGAACATGCCGACGGACCGCTGCAAGGCCGCCTCGAGCCCGACGGAGGCGATCATTTCCAGCAGCACCTCGGTGTCGGAATGACCCCGGAAGCTCACGCCCCCGGCGGCGAGCGCCCCCCGCAGCTCGCGGTGGTTGTAGATCTCGCCGTTGAACGCGATGACGTAACGCCCCGAGGCCGACATCATCGGCTGGTGCCCGTGGGGGGACAGGTCGATGATCGACAGGCGCCGGTGCCCGAGCCCGACGCCGGCCTCCTCGTCGCTCCAGCAGCCGGCATCGTCGGGTCCGCGATGAGACAGCGTGTCCGCCATGGCGCGCGCCAGGGACGCGAGCTCCGGGCCGGGACGGTTGCGCAGGATACCGGCAATGCCGCACATCGGGATGTTCCTTGTCGGTTGGGACCGGGCGCCTCTCGGCCGGCCAGGGGACTCGGCGCGGAGGCGGCAGCCAGTATATTGGTTTCGCCGGGGCTGTCGCGGTTCCGGCACCCGCGCCGCCGCGCTCCCCTTCGACGGTCCGGTCCGCTCTGGCTCCCGCCCCGACCCGCCTAGTAAAATATTTCAATGGAAGACATTTCGCACATTCTCGACCCGCTGAACGAGCGTCAGCGCGAAGCGGTGACCGCTCCGCCCGGACCGGTGCTGGTGCTCGCCGGCGCCGGCAGCGGCAAGACGCGCGTGCTGGTGCATCGTATCGCCTGGCTGGTGCAGGTGGAGAACGTCTCGCCGCACTCCATCATGGCGGTGACCTTCACCAACAAGGCGGCGGGCGAGATGCGCGGGCGGACCGAGCAGCTGCTCGGCATCCCCGCCCGGGCGATGTGGGTGGGGACCTTCCATGGCCTTGCGCACCGCCTGCTGCGGCTGCACTGGCGGGAGGCGAACCTGCCCGAGACCTTCCAGATCCTGGATGCCGAGGACCAGCGCCGGGTGGTACGCCGGGTGCTGCGCGCACTGGAGCTCGACGAGAGCCGCTGGCCGCCACGCCAGATGCAATGGTTCATCAATGCCCGCAAGGACGAGGGGCTGCGGCCCTGGCACCTCCAGGACACGGGCGACCCGGTCCATCGGCAGATGGTGCGCGTCTACACCGCCTACGAGGAGGCGTGCCGGCGCGGCGGGCTGGTCGATTTTGCCGAGCTGCTGCTGCGCGCCCACGAGCTGATCCGGGACAACGACGACCTGCGCCGGCACTACCGGGAGCGGTTCCGACACATCCTGGTTGACGAGTTCCAGGACACCAACACCCTGCAGTACGCGTGGATGCGCCTGCTCGCCGGCGACCGCAGCGCGGTGTTCGCGGTGGGCGACGACGACCAGTCGATCTACAGCTGGCGGGGCGCGCGCGTGGAGAACCTGCAACGCTTCGTGAAGGACTTCCCGGACACGCTCACGGTGCGCCTGGAGCAGAACTACCGCTCCACCGGAACCATCCTGGAGGCCGCCAATCACCTGATCACCCACAACCGGGCCCGCATGGGCAAACGGCTCTGGACCGAGGACGGGGAAGGCGAGCCCATCCGGCTGTACGCTGCCTTCAACGAGTTCGACGAGGCCCAGTTCGTGATCGACCGGATCCGCCGCGAGACGGAGCACGGGCGGGCACGGCGCGAGATCGCGGTGCTCTACCGCTCCAACGCGCAGTCGCGCGTGTTCGAGGAGAACCTGATCGCTGCCGGCATTCCCTACCGGGTCTACGGCGGGCTGCGGTTCTTCGAGCGCGCCGAGATCAAGGACGCGCTCGCCTACCTGCGACTGACGGAGAATCGCCACGATGACGCCTCGTTCGAGCGGGTGGTCAACCTGCCCACCCGGGGCATCGGCAATCGCACCATGGAACAGGTCCGCCAGCTCGCGCGCGAGCGGGACCTGTCGCTTTGGCAGGCGGCGGCCGCGCTGGTCGACGAGGCCGCGCTGAGCTCCCGGGCCGGCAACGCACTGCAGGGGTTCCTGCGCCTGGTCGACCGGCTGGGGATCGAGATCGGCGGCCTGGAGCTGCACGAGAAGGTCGATGCCGTTCTCACGCGCAGCGGCCTGATCGAGCACTTCGAGAAGGAGAAGGGTGAGCGCGGCGAGGCCCGCATCGAGAACCTGCAGGAGCTGGTCAACGCGGCACGGGGCTTCTACGCGGAGGACATGGAGGACATCGGTCCGCTGGCTTCGTTCCTCTCGCACGCGGCGCTGGAGGCCGGCGAAGGCCAGGCGGACGAATGGGACGACTGCGTGCAGCTGATGACGCTGCACTCCGCCAAGGGGCTGGAGTTCCCGGTAGTGTTCATGTGCGGCATGGAGGATGGCCTGTTCCCGCACCAGCGTTCCCTGGAGGACGCGGAGGGACTGGAGGAGGAGCGGCGCCTGTGCTATGTGGGGATGACCCGCGCGATGGAGCAGCTCTATCTCACCTACGCGGAGAAGCGGCGGCTCTACGGCAGGGAGAGCTACACGGTCGCGTCCCGCTTCATCGGCGAGCTTCCGGCCGAATTGCTGGAGGACGTGCGCCCGCGCCTGCAGGTGACCCGCGCGGTGGGCGGCCACGCAGTGCTCCGGGCCGAGCCGGAGCTGCCCGACGGACTGGGGCTCGGCCAGCGCGTGCAGCATCCGAAGTTCGGCGAGGGGGTGATCCTGAGCTACGAGGGCCAGGGTCCGCAGGCCCGGGTGCAGGTGCAGTTCGAGGGCGCGGGCAGCAAGTGGCTTGTGCTGGCCTACGCTCGGCTGCAGGCGGTGTGAGGATCCGCCGGCGCCGCGTCAGCCGCCGTCCTGCAACCGGATCACCAGCGCCTGGATGCCGTGCTTGCGCAGTCGGGCACGGGTGGTGTTCAGGCGCGACAGGTCGGTGAACGGTCCGATACGCACGCGGTGCCAGGTGTCCTTGCCCTCTCCCTGGCTGTCGATGGTCACCTTCTGGATCGACGCCTCGATCCCGAGCAGCGCCAGCTTGGCCTTGAGCTGGTCGGCGTCCGAGTAGTGGCGGAACGCGCCGGCCTGCAGGTAGTAACGCCCCGGCTTGACCACCTTGCCGCCCTGCGACGGTTGCGGCTCCGCCTCGTGCTCCCGCCGGGGGATCACGATCTTGAAGTTGGGCAGCAGCTTGTAGAAGTTGAAGCGCGGCTTGGCGGCCTTCGTCTGTTTCCGGGGGGTGGTGTGCCCGGACGCCGCAGTCTTCCCGGTGGTGCCGGCGGAAGCGCGGGGGGACGGGTGCGACGCCGGTCGCGACGAGGCCGGATGGTGCGGAGCGGCGCCCGGGACCAGCAGGAAGGCGATCACGGCCAGCGCACCGCCCAGCGTCAGGCCCGCGAGCAGCCATGCCCACGGCGGAAATCCGGACCTGCGTTTCTTGCGGCGGGGCGGGCGGCGGGCGTTCTTGTAGTCGCGCGCCATCGGCCTACATGGTCTCCGGCGTGCCGATTCCCAGCAGGCCGCAGCCATTGCGCAGCACCTGGCGGGTCGCGAGAATCAGGCACAGGCGGGCGTCGCGCAGCTCGTCGTCGTCGACCAGGAAAGTGTGCGCGTTGTAGTAGGTATGCAGGGCGTTGGCCAGCTCGCGCAGGTAGTGGGCCAGCTGGTGCGGCGCATGTCCGGACGCGGCGGATTCCACCACCTCGGGATAGCGGGACACGGCCGTCATCAACGCCTGCTCGTGGTTCTCCCGCAGCAGCTCCAGCCGCCCGAGCCCGCGGGCCTGGTCGAAGCCGAGCCGCTTCTCCCGCAGCTGGCGCATCACGCTGCAGATGCGCGCGTGCGCGTACTGGACGTAGTAGACCGGGTTGTCGCTGGTCTGGGACCGCGCCAGGTCCATGTCGAAATCCAGGTGCTGCTCGTTGGAGCGCATGATGTAGAAGAAGCGGGCGGCATCGTTGCCCACCTCGCGGCGCAGATCCCGCAGGGTCTCGAATTCGCCGGAGCGCGTGGACATCGATACCTTGCGCCCGCCGCGGTAGAGCACCGCGAACTGCACCAGCAGCACGTCCAGCATGTCCGGGTCGCCGCCCAGGGCCTGGAAGCCCGCGCGCACGCGCGGCACGTAGCCGTGGTGGTCGGCGCCCCAGATGTCGATGATGTGCGCAAAGCCGCGCCGCCGCTTGTCCAGGTGATAGGCGAGATCGGAGGCGAAGTAGGTGGCGACGCCATTCTCCCGCACCACCACGCGGTCCTTCTCGTCCCCGAAATCGGTGGACCGGAACCAGGTCGCGCCGTTCCACCGGTACAGGTAGCCCGCCTCCTCCAGGCGTGTCAGGGCATCGTCGACCGCGCCCGAATCCACCAGGGAGCGCTCCGAGAACCATTCGTCGTAGACCACGCCGAACTCTTCCAGGTCCTCGCGGATGTCGGCCAGGATCGCGTCGATGCCGGCGTTGTGCACCACCGCATAGGCCTCGTCACCGAGCAGTTCGCCGGCCCGGCGGATCAGCGCATCGATCCGGGTGTCGGCGTCGCTGTTCTCCGGCAGGCCCCGGTACAGGTCCGTCCCGGCCCGACGCAGGGTCTCGCCGTGGCCGCGGTACAGCTCCTCGGCGATGTCCCGTACGTAGTGACCCTGGTAGGCCCCCTCCGGGAAGTCGACGCGCACGCCGCAGCGCTCGAGGTAGCGCAACCACACGCTCAGCGCGAGGATGTCCATCTGGCGGCCGGCATCGTTGACGTAGTACTCGCGGTGCACGTCGTAGCCGACAGCGGCGAGCAGACTGGCCACGCTCGCGCCATAGGCCGCTCCCCGTCCGTGGCCGACGTGCAGCGGACCGGTCGGATTCGCCGAAACGAACTCGACCTGCACCCGCCGGCCGCCGCCCAGGTCCTGTCGGCCGTAGCGATCGCCCTGCTTGAACACGCGTCGCAGCTCCGCGTGGTAGGCGGCCGGCGTCAGGAAGAAATTGATGAAGCCGGGGCCGGCGATCTCCACCCGGTCCACCTCGGGCGAGGCGGGCACCGCCTCGACGATGAGGCCGGCAAGCTCGCGCGGGTTGCGGCGCGCGGCGCGCGCGAGGGTCATTGCCACGTTGGTGGCGAAGTCGCCGTGGCGGCTGTCCCGGGCACGCTCGATCGCCACCCGCGCGGGTACCTGCCCGGTGGACAGGACGTCCTCACCGAGCCGCGACAACGCCTCGCGGACGAGTTGCTCCAGTGCTGCCTTCAAGGCGGGCCCCCAAATGCGTCCGGGCGGGAGGGAAAGAGCGGCATTCTACCTGTTCCCGCCCGTCCCTGGAACGGCTCAGCCGTCCCGCCCGGAGTCCAGGTCGAGCGCCGCGGAGTTGATGCAGTAGCGCAGGCCGGTGGGCTCGGGACCGTCCGGGAACACGTGACCCAGATGGGCGTCGCAGCGTGGACACAGGACCTCGGTGCGGTGCATGCCCAGGCTCTGGTCGTCCCGGGTCGCCACGGCGGCGCGCTCCACCGGCCGGTAGAAGCTGGGCCAGCCGCTGCCGGAGTCGAACTTGTGCTCCGATCGAAACAGCGGCTGGCCGCAGCACACGCAGCGGTAGGTGCCGTCCTCCCTGCAATCGTTGTACTTTCCCGTGAACGGCCGCTCGGTTGCACCCTGGCGCGTCACCCGGTACTGCTCGGGCGTGAGCCGTCCACGCCAGTCGTTATCGTCACGCACGATCTTGTCATCAGGCATTGGTGCCTCCCCGGGTCTGTTGGCGGAAAGTGTCAAGTTTTAAGTGTTAAGTCTTAAGTCAAGAGCGCGACCGCTCCTCCTGCCATGAATCCGCCGTCCGGGTTGCGTCCAGCCCTGAAAGCCCGCCTGCGCCTGCCAAACGCAGAAGATTCAGAAGAAGCAGCCCAGCGCTCTTAAAGCTTAAAACTTAACACTTAAAACTCCGGGCCGCCGATAGCGGCGGCCCGGCTAGTACATCTCCGCCGGATCCACGTCGATCGACCAGCGCACCCGCCGGGCGAGGGGGTGCTCGGCCAGCTTCGGCACCCAGGGCCTCAGCAGCCCCTGCATCCGCTGGTGGTCGGGGGCCTGCACCAGCAGCTGGTAGCGATAGCGTCCCGCGCGCCGTTCCATCGGAGCCGGTACCGGTCCCAGCAGGAAGACGTCGTCTGCCGCGTGCTGCCGCGCCAGCTCCAGTGCCGCCTCGAGAAAGCGTGGCGGCGGCTCCCGGCGCGGTGCCTCGGCGCGCAGCAACGCCAGCCGGCTGTACGGGGGCAGCGTCGCCGCGCGCCGCTCTTCCAGCGCCATGCGCGCGAATGCGCCGTAGCCTTCACGCAGCAGCGTGCGCAACAGGGGGTGCTCCGGGTGGTGCGTCTGGATCAGCACCTCGCCGGGCCGGCCGGCGCGCCCGGCACGCCCCGCGACCTGGGTGATCAGCTGTGCCATGCGCTCGGGCGCACGGAAATCGGCGCCGAACAGGCCCTGGTCGGCGTCGACGATCGCTGCCAGGGTGACTTCCGGAAAGTGGTGGCCCTTGGCCAGCATCTGCGTGCCCAGGAGGATCCGGCTGCGGCCGGTGTGCGCCTCCTCCAGCAGCTCCTGCATGGAGCCTCGCCGCTGCGTGCTGTCGCGATCGATGCGCAGCACCCCGGCGCCCGGGAAGCGCTCCTCCAGGGCGGAGGCGACGCGCTCGGTGCCCTGGCCCAGCGCGACCAGCTCGCCGCCGCACTCGGGACAGGCGTGCAGTGCGGGGCGGGTGGCACCGCAGTGATGACAGAGCAGGCGCGAGCCGCCCGTGCGACGGTGGAGAGTCAGCCGCGCGTCGCAGCGTTCGCAGCGCGACACCCAGCCGCAGGCGTGGCACAGCAGCGTCGGCGCGAAGCCGCGGCGGTTGAGGAAGACCAGCACCTGCGTGCCCTGATCGAGGTGCCGCTGCACCGCCTGCAGCAGGCGTGGGGACAGGCCCTCCTCCAGTGGCACCGCGCGCACGTCCAGGAGGCGCAGCTCCGGCTCCGCGGCGCGCCCGGCCCGGTGCGGCAGGCTCAGGCGACGGTAGCGGCCGGTCCGGGCATTGGCGAGGCTCTCCAGTGACGGTGTGGCCGACCCCAGCACGGCGGGGATGCCGCAGTGCCGGGCACGCCACACCGCGAGGTCGCGGGCGGAGTAGCGAAAGCCCTCCTGCTGCTTGAACGACAGGTCGTGCTCCTCGTCCACCACGATCAGCCCGGGTCGCGCCAGCGGCACGAACACCGCCGAACGGGTCCCGATCACGATCCCGGCCCGCCCCTCGCGGGCACGCAGCCAGGCATCGAGGCGCTCGCGGTCGGTCAGCCCCGAGTGCAGCACCGACATCGGCACGCCGAAGCGGCGCCGGAAACGGTCGATCAGCTGTGGCGTCAGGCCGATCTCCGGGACCAGGATCAGTGCCTGCCCGCCGCGCTCCAGGACGCGCTCCACGCAGCGCAGGTATACCTCGGTCTTGCCGCTGCCGGTAACACCTTCCAGGAGGAAACAGGCGAACTGGCCCAGGGCCTCGCGGATCGCGTCGATCGCGGCGTGCTGGCCCGGGCCCGGCGCCGGCGGCGCCTCCGGGTTCCCGCACCCGGTGCCCGGCTCGTGCCGGGGCCCCGGGACCGACGCCACCAGCCCCTTCCGGCGCAGTGCGTGCAGCGCGTGGCGCCAGTTTCCGGGTTCCTCGTGGATGGCGGTTGCCGAGAGTCCCCCGGGCGCTTCCCGCAGGCGTTGCACGAGGCGCGCCTGGCGTGGCGCGCGGACCGGCTCTCCGGGCCCGAGCGCGCGGCCAGCGGCCGTCAGGGCCCAGTGCACCGGGAGCCGCATCCGGGCCGGCTCACCGCGGCGCAGGGCCACCGGCAGGGCCGCCGCGAGCACCTCGCCGGGAGGGTGACGATAGTATTCGGCGGCCCAGCGCGCCATTGCGAGCACGTCCGCGTCCAGCACCGGGCGTTCGTCGAGGACCGCCAGGGCCCGTTTGAGACTTTCGACCGGGACCCGGCTTCGGTGCGCGACCTCTACCAGGACGCCGACCGCCCGGCTGCGGCCGAAGGGCACGCGCACGCGCGTTCCCGGCTCCGGCACCGACCCGTCCGCGCGCGCGGGCGGCAGATAGTCGAAGCAGCGGTACAGGGGCGCGGCGAGAGCGACGCGCAGTATGGGCTCCCGGGATGGCATCCGGATACTGTACTCACCCGTCCGGCGCCAGGCGAGCCGCCCGGAGGCGCGCTCACGTGCCGCTCGCCCGGCGCCGGCAGGGCAACGGGTCGCGTGGGGACGGTCAAAATCGGATTATCCACAGTATCTGTGGATAACTTTGTGGACGAACCGGTGGAAATCGCCCCAAGTGCCCGTCAGGTCAGGGCTTGTGACAAAGTGGTTACAAATTGGCCGAAACAAAAAACCTCTTCTTGATCAACTCGTTATGACGTTATTCGAGAACCGGCGGGAGGTATGCGGCGTATATGGCGATACGCTTTGCCGGGACTTGTACAGCATGTGCATAACTGCGCCGGACAGAACCGGGAGAACGGTCTTGTCAAGCCCCCAAAGGCGTCGCTGGCCGGTAACGGGCGGCCGGGCGCAGGCCCGGCCGCCCCGGCGCAGGCTCAGTATTCCTTGACAGCCGCGACCAGGTCGCTGGCGACCTTCTGGCCGTCGCCGTAGAGCATGCGGGTATTGTCCAGCGTGAACAGGGCGTTCTCGATGCCGGAGAAGCCCGTGCCCTGGCCGCGCTTGACCACGATCACGTTCTTGGCCTGGTCCACGTTGAGGATCGGCATGCCGTAGATCGGGCTGTTGGGGTCCGTCTTGGCGACCGGGTTGACCACGTCGTTGGCCCCGATGACCAGCGCCACGTCCGCCGTGGCGAACTCGGCGTTGATGTCCTCGAGGTCGTAGATCAGGTCGTAGGGCACTCCCGCCTCGGCCAGCAGCACGTTCATGTGCCCCGGCATGCGCCCGGCGACCGGGTGGATCGCGAACTTCACCGTGACGTCGCGGTCCATCAGCATCTGCACCAGCTCCCAGACCTTGTGCTGCGCCTGAGCCACGGCCATGCCGTAACCGGGCACGATGATCACCTTGTTGGCGAAGGCCATCATCACCGCGGCATCGGTGACGTCGATGGGTTTGAGCGCGCCGCCCTCGCCGCCGACCGCCTGGGCGCCCTCGTCGGCGCCGAATCCGGCGAACAGCACGTTGGTCAGGGGCCGGTTCATGGACTTGGCCATCAGCTGGGTGAGCATGCCGCCGGCGGCGCCGACCACGGTGCCGGCGATGATCATCGCGGCGTTCTGCAGCACGAAGCCCTCGAACGCGACCGCCAGCCCCGTCAGGGCGTTGTACAGGGAGATCACCACGGGCATGTCGGCGCCGCCGATGGGCAGCGTGGTAAGGATGCCGACCACCAGCGCGGCCAGGAAGAATGCCGTCAGCAGCGGCATGTTGTCGCTGTTGCCGGCGACCACCACGCTGATCGCCATCGCCACCACGGCGATGAAGATCAGCAGGTTGACGATCTGCAGCACCTTCGAGCGCAGCGACTTGCGGATCAGTCCCTGCAGCTTGCCGAAGGCGATCAGGCTGCCGCTGAAGGAGACCGCGCCGATGATCGCGCCCAGCACGGCGAGCGCCAGCACGCTCCGCTGGTGATGCTCCGCCCCGAACAGCTCGACCGCCGCGATACACGCGGCCGCGCCGCCGCCCATGCCGTTGTAGAGGGCGATCATCTGCGGCATCGAGGTCATGGCGACGCGTCGGCCGCTGTACCAGGCGAGGCCGCCGCCGACCGCCATGGCGATGATCATCAGAACATAGTTCACCGCCGGGACGTGCTGTCCCATGGCCGGGTTGACGAAGCTGAACAGCGTCGCCACGAGCATGCCGGCGCCGGCCCAGAGGATGCCGCCGCGCGCCGTCTTGGGGGAGCTCATGCGCTTGAGCCCCATGATGAACAGGTACGCGGTGACGAAATACGAGGCGTTGATCACCGTGCCCAGGTAGGGCCATGCAAGGATGTTTCCCATTGTTGTCAGTCCTCCTTGCTGCTCTTGAACATCTCGAGCATGCGCTCGGTGACCACGTAGCCGCCGGCGGCGTTACCCGCGGCCAGCAGCACCCCGATGAAGCCGACCGCGAGACCGAACGGCGAGTGGGCCTGGCCCAGGGCCACCATGGCGCCGACCAGCACGATGCCGTGGATGAAGTTCGAGCCTGACATCAGCGGCGTATGGAGGATCGACGGCACGCGGGCGATGATCTCGTAGCCGGTGAAGGCCGCGAGCATGAAGATGTACAGGGCGGTGAAACCTTCGATCATTTCTTGTCTCCTTCGGCCAGCTCCCGGGTGGGCTCGTGGCGGATCTCGCCGTCATGGGTCACCACGCTCTTGGCGAGGATTTCGTCCTCCCAGTCCAGCTCCAGCTTCTCTTCCTTGATCAGCAGCCCCAGGAAGTTCTGCAGGTTCTTGGAATACATCTCGCTGGCGTGCTCGGCCATCATGCTGGGCACGTTGACCGGGCCGTGCACCACCGCGTTGCCGTGCTCGACGGTCTTGCCCGCCTCGGTCACCTCGCAGTTGCCACCGGTCTCGGCGGCCAGGTCGATGACCACCGCGCCCGGCTTCATCCCCTCGACCATCGCCTTGCTGATGATCTGCGGCGCCCGCCGGCCGGGCACTGCCGCGGTGGTGATGACGGCGTCCGCCCTGGCGACGTGATCGGCCAGCATCTGCTGCTGCTGCGCCCGCTCCTCCTCGGTGAGCTCGCGCGCGTAGCCGCCCTCGGCCTCGGCCTGCACGTCCAGCTCCAGGAACTTGGCGCCCAGCGACTGCACCTGCTCCTTGGCCGCGGGGCGCACGTCGTAGGCCTCCACCTGGGCACCGAGACGGCGCGCCGTGGCGATTGCCTGCAGCCCGGCGACGCCGGCGCCCACGACCAGCACCTTGGCGGGCCGGATGGTCCCGGCGGCGGTGGTCAGCATGGGGAAGAAGCGGTCCAGCATGGTGGCCGCCATCAGGGCGCACTTGTAGCCCGAGCAGGAGGCCTGTGAGGACAGCGCGTCCATGGCCTGCGCGCGGGTGATGCGGGGGATCAGCTCCACCGAGAACGCGGTAATGCGCCGGTCCCGCATGTGCCGGACCTCGTCCAGGCGGTTGTGGGCCGCCATGAAGCCGATGACGACGGCGCCTTCGCGCATCCGGTCGATCTCGTCCACGGTCGGCGGCTGAACTTTCAGCACGACGTCCGCCTGGCCGTAGAGGCTCGCGGCGTCGTCGACGAACGTGACGTTCTCGTAGGACTCGTCCGGAATGTGCATCGCTTTCCCCGCGCCGCGCTGGACGAGGATCTCGGTCCCCAGCGCCACCACCTTGGCGGTGACGTCAGGGACCATCGCCACGCGGCGCTCCCCTTCCGTGATCTCCGTCGGTACGGCAATTTTTATGGGCATGGTTTTCTCCCAGCCTGCTTGCAGTTGTTCGCGGAGAGGCCCCGGTGCGGGCCCTCCCGGCATATCGGTCGCTCAAGGATTCGGCCGAAAGGCAGCGCCGGCGGGCGCAATCCGACCCCGAGATTGTGTGTTGTATGGCGGGCTTGCAAGACCGGAGAGGTCGGCCCGCAAGTCGAATCAAATGCGTAAGTTTAACCTCTCGATTTGGCGAAGGCCATACGCCGCGCCGGCCGCAGGCGTCGCGGGCCACGGGTTTGCATTATCCCGGGGTTTCTGAGATATAAGGGTTGGCCGGGTGGCGCGGCCCGGCGCGAAACGTTGAGCTCGCGAGGTGTCGCGGTGTACGACTTCAGACAGCAGGTTCTGCGCACGGATGCGAGTGGCATGCCGCTGGAGTGGGTCGACTACCAGCAGGCCGTCAGGCTCTACCACCTCGAGCAGGTCGCGTACACCTGCGGTTCCCTGCTCTACCAGGTCCACGGCGGCATCAACGCCCGCACCGGCCGGCGCAGCATCATCGACGTCAACTCGATCATCGCGACCTACGGGAGCAACCAGCTCCTCAACCTCAACCGCGAGGACTACACCCCGCCGCTGACCAACCGCACGCTGTTCAAGCGTGACGCCAATCTGTGCCTGTATTGTGGCCACCGGCATCCCGACGCCGAGCTCTCGCGGGATCACGTCACCCCGCTGAGCCAGGGCGGGCGGGACATCTGGTCCAACGTGGTGACCGCCTGCAAGCGCTGCAACAACCACAAGGCGGGTCGTACGCCCGAGGAGGCGGGGATGCAGCTGCTCGCCATCCCCTTCGTGCCGACCCACGCGGAGTACGTGTACCTGCAGGGCCGGCGGGTGCTGGCCGACCAGATGGCTTTCCTGCGCGCGCACTTTCCCCGTACCAGCCCGCTGCACCAGCGCCTGCGCGCGGCCTGAACACCTACTGCTCCATCAGCGAGCGTTCTGTGTAGCCACCGGGTATCCGGAACATGCCGGGATCCAGCCCGCCGTGCTCGACGGTTTGAAGCCGTGAGGTACCGGTGGCCGCGCTGCCTGCGGGACGCTCCAGCACCGGGAATCCCGGCATTTGCGCCGGGTCGAACGTGAGATCCTTGCTGGTCTCCCCTCCCAGGCGGCGGGCGATCTCCTGTCCCTCGCTCGCCATCGAGCGGATCGCGTGCAGGTCGTCCCGGCTGATGCCCAGCGCGGCGCGGCCGGCCATGCAGATCTCCCGGGGAGATCCGCCGTGCGGCTCGACGCGGTAGAGGCGACAACGAACACCGCTCACCGTGTCGTTGCGCCCGGTATCCGACACCTTCGGCGGGACGGCCGCCGTGGCAGCGGTTGTGCGCTGCTTTTCCAGCATCTTCCGGACCATGTCCCGCTGCCCCGGCGGTACGTTCGCCAGCTGCGCCTGCATCTGCTGCTGCATCTGCGCGCGCGCCCGGTTCGCCGATTCACGTGTGAGCCGGATGTACTGGTGCCGCTGCGGCATCACCATCGTCAGGGTGCCCGTGCGGGAATCGTAGAGCGTGTATCCGCTCCTGTCGTCGGACTGGTCGATGCGTACCTGCCCGGCGTGGACGTACATGTCCACCGTGGTGGGCGGGGAATCGCGATGCGTGTCGCGGAGCCGGATGTGGACATCCGCGTGCGCCGCGCCCGCGGCGAGCAGCGTCGCTGCCGCCACTGCCAAAGCCTTCCCTGTCACTGTTCTCTCCCGCCGGAGCGCACCGGCCCGTCGCTCGGTGCCCGCGAAGCCAGTTTAGACCCTCGCGACGGTGGTTGCCCGGGCAATGCGGTGTGCCGGGCGGGGACGGACGGGGTCTCAGTGCGGCGGGAACTCCTTCAGGATGGCGTCCACCACCCGCGTGACCGTTTTCGTATCCATGTGGTCCTCGTCGATGATGCCGGAGGACCAGCCGCGCCAGATCAGCTGGCCGGTACGGGCGTCGATGACGTCGAGGATCAGGGTGTTCTCCTGGTAGGACTGGAACGCGACGCTCTGATCGAGGAACCAGGGCCCGGTCCAGTAGCCGAAGCCGACCGACGAGCCGCGCATGCGCTCACGCTGCGCGGTACTGTAGGTCACGATGAAGTCCGCCCGGGGGGGGTGCACGGACTTGTAGCCCTGCGACGTCAGGTCGGCGCGCACGGCCCGCGCGACGCGCTGGCCGAAGATCTCGTTGTCCCAGACCGGGGTGGATTTCCCCGTCCGGCTCGCCGGGGCACGCCAGGTGAAGGTGTGCAGCCGGGCGAATGGCGCACCGTGCTCGAAGTCCGTGTTGACCGGTACGCCAGCGCAGCCGGTCAGGGCGATCGCGGCCAGCAGGCTGATATAGGGGCTCAGGCGGCTCTTGGCCAGGTTGTTCATCGGCAGGGAATCCCGTGGCTTGGAAAGTTCGCTCCATTCATAGACGGCTCCGGTATCCTCCGGGTTCCGGATCAGAAGGCGACCCCCGCCTGGAGCCCGGCGCCGAGTTCGTTGCCATTGCCGATGACCGAGGCATCCACGTGCGCGTCCAGGATCCGCAGTCCGATCCCCGCGCTCGCCACCGTGGCGCGCGTGCCCGCGGGGGCGGCCCGGTTGTCGCGTACCCCCAGCCGGAGCTTGAGGGTATCGTCCAGATCCAGCTCGGCGCCCACGCTGAGAAACCGCGTGCGGGCGCCGAGACCGCCGACCGGATTGCCGGTGTTGAGATCGTAGTCCGCGGCCAGCGTGAACCAGCTCCCGTTGCGCGCAATCCCCAGCCGGTAGCTGGGCCGGATTCGGACGGTGTGGCCCGCCACGGTGGGGTAGTCCTGCGCCACCAGGTCCCGGCCGACGAGGCCCACTCGCCACGTGTCGTCGATCCGGGCAGCGATTCCGGCATCGACGTTGAGGTTATGGCTGCTCGCCGTGCCCTTGCGATAGTCGATGCTGGCCTGATCCACGCGCTGAGTATAGTCGATGGTTTCCACCCGCTGGACCTTGGGCGCGATTCCCGCCGCGAGGATCCTCCCGAAGCGGTGCGCCAGCGCGATGCCGGCCTCGCTGATCAGTGCACCGCGGAACCGGCCGCTGGAGGATAGCGTCATGGACGGATCGAGATTCGCCGAGCCGCTGTTCCTGATGCTGCCGATGGCGCTCTCGAGATGGCTCCGGTCGCGACTGGAGTAGTCGGCCCGGCCGCCGCCGGCCAGTCGGCTGTCGGCGAACAGGGCGCCGCCGAAGCCGTTGCCGGGCAGCCCGATGGTCACGGCGCCGGTCGCGTCGCCGGTGACCCGGTCGCCGTTGATCTGCACCAGGCTCTGCTGGAGTCGCTGCAGCGCGGCCACGGCCGCCTGGCGCGCGCCGCCGTTGCAGCGGTAGGGAGCGACACAGGCGGCGACGACTCTCCGGGCCCGGGCATAGTCGCTCTGGACCCGGTCGAGGTCGTGCAGGAAGTGCCGACGGCCCGATACACGCGCCGTGATCATCGGCCCGCCGAAGGAGAAATGCCCGTCGGGCCGGCGGGTGGCGAGCAGTGCAGGGTTGGCGAATGCCCCGTCGTCCGGGGCGGCGGAGGCGACCGCCGCCCCGCCCATGGCCTGGGCGCGGGGCGTGAAGGTGCCGAAGGGCACGGCACCGGCCGGAGACGCGACGAACAGCAACAGGGTGGTGGAGAACGCGATGGCGGCTCGCGCCCTTGAGGGGCTGGTGAAGAGACGAGTCATGACTTCCCCCGCAAGCGGATTTGTAAACTATTCGTATACGCAGGGGATGCTAGTCATGCGCGGGCGCAGATGTTCCGCCATTCCGGCATGTATCGTCGAAACGTGCAATATTCCCGACGAGCGGTGCGAAGGGTCAGGAATCCGCGCCCATATCGCGGGCGCGGCGAAGCCGGGCTGCGCGATCCGTGGCACTGCCGGAGTCGCCGGCTCCGTCCCAGCCGAGCATCTGCCGGACGGCAATCTGGCGCAGCGCATCGAGATGATCGTGGCGATCATTCAGGCATTCGATGTAACATAGCTCACTGCCACCGGCTTCGCGGAAGAATTCGGCGTTCTGCAGGCGGATCTCTTCCAGGGTCTCGAGGCAGTCGGCCGCGAAGCCGGGGCAGACAACGTCGAGGCGGTTGATGCCCTCGCGGCCGAGCCGGCGAACGGTTTCATCGGTATAGGGCTGCAGCCACTGGGCCGGACCGAAACGGGACTGGAAACCGACCAGCCAGTGGTCGTCGTCGAGCCCGAGGCGCGCCGCCACGAGGCGCGCGGTGCTCTGGCACTGGCAGTGGTAGGGGTCGCCCTGGACCAGGTACTGGCGGGGCAGCCCGTGGAACGAGAACAGCAGCCGGTCGCCCCGTCCGTGGGCGTCCCAGTAGTCGCGGACGCTCGCGGCAAGGGCCTCGATGTAGGCCGGGTGATCGTGGTAATGGGTTATCATGCGCAGTTCGGGGACCCACCGCCACGTGCGCAGCTCGGCGGTCACCGCGTCGAACGTGGAACCGACCGTGGACGCCGAATACTGGGGATAGAGGGGGAACACGAGCAGCCGTCTGACGCCGCCCTCGCGCAACCGCCGCAACGCGTCGGCGATCGCGGGACGACCGTAGCGCATGCCCAGCTCGACCAGCGGCGCGGCCGGGCTGTCGCCGCCCAGGCGTTCCGCCAGCCCGGCGCGCTGGCGGCGCGAGATGCTCAGCAGGGGCGAGCCGTCGTCGTCCCAGATGCGTCGGTAGGCGCGCGCGGAGCGCGTGGGCCGGGTACGCAGGATGATGCCGTGGAGGATCGGCAGCCAGATCCAGCGCGGCATCTCGACCACGCGCGGGTCGGCGAGAAACTCGCCCAGGTAGCGCCGCAGGGCCGGCGGCGTGGGTGCGTCGGGCGTGCCGAGGTTGGTGAGCAGCACGCCGGTACGGGGCGGTTCGTCGTGCGTGAAGGTGGACTTGGCTGTGTATCGGGTCATAGGCGGCTGGCCGAATCGAGAGGGGAAATTGTCCGGAGCCGCATGCTGCGGCACAGCGGATTCTCGCCTTTTGCGGGGCTGCTGGCCAGCCCGGTCCCGTCCGCGGACCGGCACCGCAAGGGGATGCGGGACGGGCGCCCGGGCCGGGGACGGCGCGACATGTCAATGGAGGAAGCCATGAGCGATGGCACGCAAACGGCACTGTTCGACCTGACGCTGACCGATGAGCAGCAACTCACGCGTGAGACCATGCAGCGTTTCGCGGCGAGCGAGATCGCGCCGCTCGCGCGCAGGGTCGACGAATCCGGCGCTGTTCCGGATGCATTCCTGGACGGCAGCGCCGGGCTCGGCGTCGCCAGCGTGGTCTTGCCCGAGGAGTACGGTGGTGCCGGCCTGGAGCGGTCACCGGTATCCAATGTCCTGATCGCCGAGGATCTCGCCCGCGGCGACATGGGATTGGCGCTGGCGGCGCTGGCTCCGCTGGGCGTGGCGAACCTGCTGCTGGACCAGGGGTCGGCCTCGCAGAAGGACGACTGGCTGCCGCGGTTCGCGGAGGAGAGCTTCCATGCGGCCACCGTCGCGCTGGCCGAGCCGCGGCCCGGCTTCGACGCCGGTTCCCTGGCCACCCGGGCGCGGCGGGACGGCGCGGGATTCGTGCTCGAGGGCACCAAGTCCCTGGTCCCCCTGGCACGGCGCGCGGAGCTGACCGTCGTGATCGCGGATCTCGAAGGCGAGGGGCCCCGCGGGTTCCTGGTGCCGGCGGGTAGCGAGGGCGTCAGCGTGGAGGCGGAACGCTACATGGGCCTGCGCGGACTGGAGCCGGGGCGCGTGGTGCTCGACGGCTGCCGGCTCCCGGCGTCCGCGCTGCTGGGCGAGGGCGAGCCCTTCGATTACGCGCGGCTGCTGGATCTCTGCCGCCTGGGTCTCTCCGCCGCCGCGGTCGGGACCTGCCAGGCGGTGCTGGAGTACACCCGCGATTACGCCAACGAACGCAAGGCCTTCGGCGAGCCGATCAGCCACAAGCAGGCGGTGGCGTTCATGATCGCCGACATCGCCATCGAGCTGGACGGCATGCGGCTGCTCACCTGGCGTGCGGCGAGCCGCGCGGAGCAGGGGCTGGACTTCCATCGCGAGGCCTTTCTTGCCTGGGTGCAGTGCACCCGAAAAGCCATGGAGATCGGCACCAACGGGGTGCAGCTGCTCGGTGGCCACGGCTTTACCCAGGAGCATCCGGTGGAACTCTGGTACCGCAACCTGCGCGGCGCAGCGATGCTGGAAGGCTGCTTCTGCGTCTGACCCGCCGAACGAGAGGTTTCCCGTCATGATCAACCTGGACCTACCCGAGAAGCTGCAGAACGTTCAGAGCACCATGCGCCAGGTGTCGGAGGCGCTGTTCCGGCCCATCTCGCGCAAGTACGATCGGGCCGAGCACGAATATCCCAAGGAACTGGACATGATGCGCGACGCCGCGGGCGACTCCGGCGTCATGGGCGGCGGCTCGAGCAACCCGTCGGAAGGCGTGCGCAACGGCAGCAACATGTCCTCCGTGGTTGCCATGACCGAGCTTTGCTGGGGCGACACCGGCCTGACCCTCACGATCCCGGGGCGCGGCCTGGGCAACGCCGCCATCGCCGCGGTCGCCACGCCCGAGCAGAAGCAGCGCTTCGGCGACAAGTGGGCCGCGATGGCGATCACGGAGCCAGGCGCGGGATCCGACTCGGCCGCGATCCAGACGACCGCGAAGCTCGATGGCGACGAGTGGGTGCTCAACGGCGAGAAGATCTTCGTCACGGCGGGAGACCGCTGCGAGGCCGTCGTCGTCTGGGCGACCGTCGACCGCTCCGCCGGCAAGGCCGGGATCAAGTCCTTCGTGGTCGAGAAGGGGACCCCGGGCATGGAGATGGTGCGCCTGGAGAAGAAGCTCGGCATCCGGGCTTCCGACACCGCCGCGATCAGCTTCACCGACTGCCGTATCCCGAAGGACAACATCCTTGGCAGCTCCGAGGTCAGCAAGAGCGGTTTCGGCGGCGTGATGCAGACCTTCGACAACACCCGGCCGGTGGTCGCGGCGATGGCGGTCGGGGTGGCGCGCGCGGCGCTGGAACGCACCCGCGAGCTGCTTCGGGACGAGGGCGTCAGCGCCGACTACAGCCGTGCACCGAACGCGTCCTCGGCCCTGGAGGCCGAGCTGTACCGCATGGAGGCGGACTGGGAGGCGGCGCGACTCCTGACCCTGCAGGCGGCCTGGATGGCGGACAACGGCAAGGCCAACTCGCTCCAGGCTTCCATCTCCAAGGCCAAGGCCGGGCGCATGGGCAACGCCATCGCGCTGCGCTGTGTCGAGCTGTGCGCCGGCGTGGGCTACGGCGAGCAGGAGCTGCTGGAGAAGTGGGCGCGGGATTCCAAGATCCTGGACATCTTCGAAGGCACGCAGCAGATCCAGCAGCTCATCGTCGCCCGCCAGGTGCTCGGCAAGAGCTCGCGCGAGCTGCGCTGAACCAGGTCCCCGCGCGGGGAAGCGGTGACCGGTGCCGACCGTGCCCGCCGGCGACGGCAGGGTCGTCGATGCGCACCTACCGTTCGTCGGTTTGCCAGCCGGCGCCCGTTCCGTCCGTCGCAAAATGAACCCGCACAGCCAGGGAAGCAGAACGGACAAGAACGAGAACCGACTCCGTCGATGGAATCCGGGCCCCCGGGCGGCGGCGGGAAATTGGCTGATGGCACATACCGAGTCAGGCGAAAATTCGATCGGGCGCAAGCGCCGTCTGGCGATCCGCACCGCGCTCACCGGCAGCGTGTTCTGGCTGGTGCTGGCCCTGCTGGTCGAGGTGACGCACCGGCTGGGCCTGTCCCGCACGACCCCGGCCGACCTCCGCTGGATGTTCGTCCTGGCCGCGGGCGTGATCGCGGTCAACTACCTGTATTTCCGCACGCCCCTGTACCGCCGCACCGGCTGGTCATTCCGGGCCGTGGGCCTGTTCTTCGCCGGTCTGCACGCGATGCTGCCACTGATGCTGTACTACCTCGACGGCTTCACGCTGCTGACCGTGTTCGTCATCACCATCGGGGCGCCGGCGGTAATCAGCTTCATGGGCCTGCAGCAGGCGGGCATGCGACCGCCCCTGGTGATGGGCGCGGCGATGACGGTGTTCATCGACGTGCTCTACGCGTTCGCACCGCAAAATCCGCACACGCTCACGCCGCCGGAGCTGGCGATGTTCCAGGTATGCTGGGGCGCGCTCATCGTGATCATGGCGCTGCTGAACGAAATCAACGTGCGCCAGAGGAAGGCGATCGTCCGGCTCTACCGCCAGCAGCAGTCGCAGAACGAGCTGATCCAGCAGCAGAATGAAGAGCTCGCCCGCAAGAGCCGGGCGCTGGACCGCGCGAACCGTTCGCTGCAGCAGCTCTCGCTGCTGGACGCCCTCACGGGCGTCGCCAATCGCCGCCACTTCGACGAGGCGCTGGAACGGGAGTGGCAGGCCGCGCGGGAGCGCCGGGCCATGCCGGGCGGCAGCTCGCCGGCGCCCGATGAAGGGCTCGCCCTGCTGATGGTCGACATCGACCACTTCAAGGCCTACAACGACTGCTACGGGCACGTGGCCGGCGATGAGTGTCTGCGCCGGGTGGCGTGGGCGATCCAGTCGGCGACCCGGCGCACCAGCGACCTGGCGGCCCGCTACGGCGGGGAGGAGTTCGCGGTGCTGCTGCCGGAAGCCGGTCGCCGGGGCGCCCTCGAGGTGGCCCGCCGGATCCTGCAGAACGTCCGTGCGCTGGAGCTGCCGCACGCGGATTCACCGGTCGCCGGCGAGGTCACCGTGAGCGTCGGCATGGCCTGCCTGGAAGGTGATGACGCCGTCGATCCGCTGGAGCTGGTGGTGCGCACCGATCAGGCGCTGTACCGTGCCAAGCACGGGGGCCGCCGGCGCATCGAGGAGTACGCCGCCTGACGGGCGGGGACGCCCCGTGACACGGGCTACAGCCCCTTCTCGACCAGCAGGCTCTCCAGCTTGATCGCGTCCGCGGCGAAGCGCCGGATTCCTTCGGCCAGCTTCTCCGTGGCCATCGGGTCCTCGTTGAGCTGCCAGCGGAACGCGGGCTCGTCCAGGCGCATGGGCTCGATATCGCTGTTCACCGCCGCCTCGGGGGTGAGCTTGCGGGTCACGTCGCCACTGCTGCCGCTCAGCTCTTCCAGCAGCTCCGGCGAGATCGTCAGCAGGTCGCAGCCGGCCAGCTCGAGGACCTGGTCGACGTTGCGGAAGCTGGCCCCCATGACCTGGGTGTCGTAGCCGAACTTCTTGCAATAGCCGTAGATCTGCTGAACCGAGCGTACGCCGGGATCCTCGGCGGCCGGGAAGTGCTCGACGCCGCGCGCCTTCTTGTGCCAGTCGGTGATGCGCCCGACGAACGGCGAGATCAGCGTCGCGCCCGCCTCGGCACTGGCGGCCGCCTGGCACAGGGTGAACATCAGGGTCATGTTGCAGTGGATTCCGTCGCGCTCCAGATCTCGCGCGGCCCGGATGCCCTCCCACGTCGAGGCGAGCTTGATCAGCACGCGCTCGCGGCTGATGCCTTCGGCCTCGTACAGCGCGATGAGCGCGCGCGCCTTGTCCACGCTGGCGCGGGCATCGAAGGAAAGCCGGGCATCGACCTCCGTGGATACGCGTCCCGGAATCAGCTCCAGGATCTCGCAGCCGAAGTTCACCGACAGCCGGGTCAGAGCGGCGTCGCGTCGCTCCGCGTCGGAGCTGCCGCGCGTGCGGCCCCATTCGATCGCGTCCGCGAGCAGGCGCTCGGTGCGCGTGTCGCCGGAAGCCTTGAGAATGAGCGAGGGATTGGTGGTCGCGTCGGTCGGTCGGTAGCCGCGGATCGACTCGATATCGCCCGTATCGGCGACGACCGTGGTGACCTCTCGCAGTTGCTGCAGCCTGTCGGTGGTCGCGGTCGCGTCCGGCATGGATGCTCTCTCCTCGACGGTTTCTACGAACCCGGGCAGTTGGCGCTGATCTCCTTGCGCAGCCGCTTGATGCGCGCCTGGCGCTGTTCCTCGGTCAGGCGCCGTGTGTTCCCGTTCTTCTCGTGCAGCAGGATCCGCGGATGGTTCTCCAGGGCGGTCAGCCGCTGGTGCAGCTGCCGGCACTGCTGCTGCTTGCGCTGCTGCTGCCGAGCGGCCTCATGGGCCTTCTGCTGCTGCCGGTCCTGCTGCCCGATCTGCTTCTGCAGGCGCTTCTCGGTCGCCTGCGGATTGCCCGTGTCGATGCTGTTGCTCTGCGGGGTGATGCGGGTGGCGTCGACCCCGGCAGGGGGGTTGTCGCCGAAGTGCAGCCCGCCGCTGGCGTCGTGCCAGCGGTAGATGTCAGCGAGGGCAGGAAGCGTCCATACGGCCGCGATCACGATCGCGGCCGCGACGAGCGCGGCGACGACTCGGGCGCGGGTCTCCGGCTGACCTTTCATGTTCTTCCCCCGAAAACGGGAACATCATACCCCGGCGCCGCCCGCCGGCCCAACCACCGTCACGGCGGGGGCAGCCGAAACAGGCGCCGCGCGGTGGCCGTCGTCGCCGCCGCGAGCGTCTCCGGGCGCTCTTCCCGGGCGGCGGCGACCGCTTCCAGGATATGCCGGAGATAGGCCGGCTCGTTGCGCCGCTCCTTCGGCCGCGGCCGAAGGTCCCGCGGCAGGAGATAGGGCGCGTCGGTCTCCAGCATCAGCCGGTCGGCCGGTATCCGGGACACCAGCTCGCGCAGGTGGCTCCCCCGCCGCTCGTCGCAGAACCAGCCGGTGATGCCCACGTGCAGCCCGCGCTCGAGATAGGCGTCGAGCTCGTAGGTGCCGGCGGTGAAGCAGTGCACCACCGCACCCGGAACGCGCCCGATGAACGGGTCGAGGATCTCGAGGAAGCGCGCATGGGCATCGCGCTGGTGCAGGAACAGCGGCTTGTCCAGATCCACGGCCATCTCCAGCTGGGCCGCGAAGACCCGCTCCTGGTCGGGATGCGGGGAGTAGTTGCGGTTGAAGTCCAGGCCCAGCTCGCCCACCGCGTGCACTTCGGTCGCGCGCGCTAGGTCGGCGATCGCGCTCAGCTCGGCCGCGCCATGCTCGCCCGCCTCGTGCGGATGCACCCCCGCCGTCGCGAACAGCCGGCCGGGGTGTGTTCGAGCCAGCCCGATCGCGGCGCGGCTCGCCGCCAGCCCCGAGCCGGTGACCAGGATCTGGCTCAGCCCCGCCTCCCGGGCACGCCCGAGGACCGCGTCCAGGTCCCGGGCAAAGGCCTTGTGCGTCAGGTTGGCGCCAATGTCGATCAGCTCGATCTCACTCTCGCTCATCGCGGTTCCCCGGTTCTGTGCCTGCCCGCCCGGCCAGTGCACGCCGGATGCGCGCAGCGGCTCCGCCGGAAAGCAGGACCACGTTGACGCTCGCCGCATAGATGCGGCCCTCCCGTCGCAGCCGCTCGATCAGCGGCGCGTCGCGGGCCGCGTCCAGCACCCGGAAGTCGCGGTTCTCGACCAGCTCATCCCGCAGCTTCCGGAATTCGCGGAATGCGCTGCTCTTGGGCAGCGCCAGGGCCCGGTCGATCTCGCGGAAGGTGTGGGCGCTGTCCGGCTCGGGTGTCATTCCCGCGCCGGGTGCCGGCGTACCACCACGCTGCCGGCGGAATAGCCGGCTCCGAAGGAGCAGATCACGCCGGTGTCGCCCGGCTGCAGATCGTCGTGATGCCGGTGAAAGGCGATGATCGAGCCGGCCGAGCTGGTATTGGCGTACTCATCCAGGATCACCGGTGCCTCGTCCTGCGAGGGCCCGTGCCCGAGCACCCGCTTGCCGATCATCAGGTTCATGTTGAGGTTGGCCTGGTGCAGCCACAGGCGGCGCAGGGTGCCCGCCTCTATGCCCAGCGTGTCCAGGTGCGCCAGGATCAGGGACTCCACCATCGGCACGACCTCGCGGAACACGCGGCGGCCGTTCTGGCGGAACAGGAGCTCGCCGGCTTCCCGGGGCGGCTGCTCGGCGGGATTGAGAAAGCCGAAGTCGTTGCGGATGTTGTTCGAGAATACCGTCCTGAGCCGGGTTCCCAGGATCTCGAAGGCGTCGGATCCCTCCGCCGGCGCGGATTCGACCAGGATCGCGGTACACGCATCGCCGAAGATGAAGTGGCTGTCGCGGTCGCGGAAGTTCAGGTGCCCGGAGCAGATCTCGGGGTTGACCACCAGCACCGCCCGGGCATGCCCGAGGGCGACGCTGTCGGCCGCGTTCTGGATGCCGAAGGTGGCGGACGAACAGGCCACGTTCATGTCGTAGGCGAAGCCGTCGATCCCCAGGGCCTGCTGCACCTCGATGGCAACCGCCGGATAGGGCCGCTGCAGGTTGGAGCAGGCGACCACCACGGCGTCGACCTCGGCGGGCGTGCGCCGCGCTCGCTGCAGCGCCTCCCGCGCCGCGGTCACCGACATCTCCGCCTGGATCGAGAGCTCGTCCTCGCCGCGTCGCGGCAGCCGCGGGCGCATCCTCTCCGGGTCCAGGATGCCGCCGGCGTCGAGCACGTGCCGGCTGCGGATGCCCGAGGCCTTCTCGATGAAGGCCGGACTGGACAGCTCCGCAGCCGCGCGGTCCCCGCGGGCAATGGCATCGGCGCCGGATTCGTTGAACAGGCGCGCGTAGTCGTTGTAGGCCGCCACCAGCTCCTCGTTGGAGATCGCCTGCGGCGGTGTGTAAAGACCGGTACCCGTAATGAAGAGTCTGCTCACGTCCGCTCCTCGGCCCCCCGTGAATGGATCGGGGCGGGGGGGTCGTGCGCATCGCGGCCATGTACGCGGATCCGGCGACCGGCAGCGCCCGGCCGCCCCGACGGCTGGACACTAGCCAGTTGCGTCGTCTCGCGCAAGCCCGGGTCAGGGGGTGGAGCCGTCTTCGCCGCCGGCCGCCGGGCCCCGGGCGGCGGCGCGTGGCCACACGGGCGGGTCCGCGGTGCGGGTGCAGTTGCGCCCGGCCGCCTTTGCTTCGTAGAGGGCGCGGTCGGCGCGGGCGAGCAGGGCGGCGAGCTCCTCCGGAGGCGCGTAGGCGGTAACGCCGATGGACACGGTGATGCGCTGTCGCACGCCGAGCTCCTCGAAGGATGCCCGGGCGATGCGCCGGTGGACCCGGTCGGCTGCCCGGCGCGCGCCGTCGAGGTCGGTATTGCTCAGCACCAGGACGAACTCCTCCCCGCCGTAGCGGGCCATGGCGTCCACGCTGCGGAGCGTGCCGTTGACCGCAGCGGCGACCCCCGCGAGAACGTCGTCGCCGGCCAGGTGGCCCAGGGTGTCGTTGACCTGCTTGAAGTGATCGAGATCGATCAGCGCCACGGCGAAGCGCCAGCCGCCGCGATCGGCCAGTTCCTTCTGCCGATCCAGGATCTCGAGCAGGTGGCGGCGATTGTATACCTGGGTCAGCTCGTCGTAGATCGCCAGCCGCCCGATGGTGTCCAGGGCTTCCTCGAGCCGGTTGTTGGCCCGGTTGAGCCGTTCCCGCAGGCGGCTGATGTAGCCGCCGACGAGTGCGAACCAGGGCAGCACCGTCGCCACCACCACGAGATCCACGAGCAGGCCCTCGACCTCCGCGGATGCCGGATGCCGCGGCAGCAGGGTGGCGATCATGACCCCGTAGCACAACAGGGTGAAGCCGGACAGCCAGAGGAAGTCGCGGGTCGTGAGGCGGAACAGGCCGAAGGTGAACGTCACCAGGTAGAGCATGCTCATGGCGCCGCGCGCGCTGCCGGCGAAGTACAGCATCCAGGTCACCAGGAGCACCGCGACCGTCATCTGGGGGATGGTCAGGGCCGGGTCGTGGAAGCGCTTGCTGAGGCCGCTGCGGATGAGGGTGAAGAACGCCAGGTTGGCCGTCACCACTGTGCCCAGCCACAGCGCGGCCCCGGATGGCCGCAACGGCGGCCCCCCGGTACCCCGCAACAGGGCGTATGCCATGCCGGCCGCGGGCAGGAGATAGGATCCGGCGCCCATGAGCAGGCGACGGACTCGCACCGCCTGCCGCGGGTCGCTCTCCGGGATCAGCCAGCCCATGCCGGGTCGGACCTTCCTCCGGTACCGCGCGGGCCATGCCGGTGTCCGGGGAGGGGCGGGGCGGCGTTCTCGCTCCCGGATGTCGACGATTCCATGCTCGTGTACGCCATGATCAAAGCTTGTACATCCCGTCCGGGGCGGGGTCAACTTCGGTTCGGTGCCGGGACGGACGCGGGCGTGAAATGCCGCACACGGTTGACTACACTCCCGGCACAAACAGGGACAGGCAGGCCCGCGGCGCCGCCGGCGGGGTTTCGGGACGAACATCACTGGAGGCAGTTTCCCGATGGCCAGGTTTCGACTCAACGGCAAGACCGTGAGCCCCGCGGTGAGCGACGATACGCCGCTGCTGTGGACCATTCGCGAGGCGCTGGGCCTGACCGGCACCAAGTTCGGCTGCGGCATCGGCGAGTGCGGCGCCTGCACCGTCCACCTCGACGGCGTCGCCGTCCGCTCCTGCGTGACGCCAACGCGGGTCGCGGACGGTCACGAGGTCACCACCATAGAGGGCCTGGCCGGACCGCACCGACTGCACCCCCTGCAACAGGCCTGGATCGACGAGCAGGTGCCGCAGTGCGGCTACTGCCAGTCCGGGCAGCTGATGAGCGCGGCGGCCCTGCTTGGCCGGACTCCGCGACCCACGGACGCGCAGATCGACGCCGCCATGGCCGCGAACCTCTGTCGTTGCGGGACCTACCAGCGGATCCGCCGGGCGATTCACCGTGCCGCGGCCGCCATGCAGCGGGAAGCCTGACATGGGCGCCCGGCCCGTCGATCGCTCCCGCCGGCATTTCCTCAAGGTGTCCGCCGTCGCCGGCGGGCTGATGCTGGTCGGTTTCAGCCTGGATGGCTGCGCCGGCGACAGCGCCTCCACCGCCACCGCCAACGGGGGGTTCGCACCCAATGCCTGGATCCGGATCGCGCCGGACGACGGCGTGACCATCATCGTGGCGCATTCCGAGATGGGACAGGGCGTGATGACCGCGCTGCCCATGCTGGTGGCCGAGGAGCTCGAGGTCGACCTGGACAAGGTCGATGTCGAGTTCGCTCCGGCGCAGCGCGCGTACGACAACCCGGCGCTGGGGCTGCAGGCGACCGGCGGCAGCACCTCGGTGCGCACCAGCTGGCTTCCGCTGCGGGAGGCGGGCGCAACCGCGCGGGCGATGCTGATCACCGCCGCCGCGCGGCACTGGAAGGTCGACGCGGACGGGTTGCGTGCGCGCAGCGGCCGCGTATTCAACCCGGCCACCGGGGACAGCCTGGCCTATCGTGACCTCGCCGCGGCTGCGGCGCGCCTGCCGGTGCCGGAGAAGGTGCGGCTGAAGGAGCCGGGCGATTTCCGCCTGATCGGGACGCCGTATCCGCGGGTGGACGTCCCGTCCAAGGTGGACGGCAGTGCGGTGTTCGGCCTGGACATCCACGTCCCCGGGTTGCTGATCGCGACCGTGGAGCGCGGACCGGGCTTCGGCGCTGCGGTGCGCAGCTTCAATGCCGATGCGGCGATGCAGGTCGCCGGCGTCCGGCATGTCGTGCAGATCACCACCGGCGTGGCGGTGGTGGCCGATTCGTTCTGGCAGGCACAGCAGGGGCGCCGCGCCCTCAGTATCCGGTGGGACCAGCCCAACGCCGGGCGGGACTCGGCCGGGATCGCGGCGCGTTACCGGCGTCTGGCGCAGCAGCAGGGAGCGCAGGTGCGTGACGTGGGCGACGCTCCGCACGTGCTCGACACCGCGGCACAGGTACTGGATGTGAGCTACCAGGTGCCGTTCCTGGCGCACGCGACCATGGAGCCCATGAACGCCACGGCGCACGTCCGCGCCGACGGCTGCGACGTCTGGGTGCCCACCCAGAACCAGGGCGGCAGCCAGGACGTCGCGGTGGCGATCACCGGCCTGCCCTACGCTCGGGTCCGCGTGCACACGACGCAGCTCGGCGGCGGTTTCGGACGGCGCTCGGAGCTCGATTTCGTGGCTGAGGCGGTGCAGCTGTCGCAGCGGGTCGGCGCGCCGGTAAAGGTCATCTGGACGCGCGAGGACGACACCCGGCACGACTTCTATCGCCCTGCCATGCGGCACCGGCTGCGGGCCGGCCTGGATGCCTCCGGCCGGGCGGTCGCCTGGATGCACCGGGTGGTCGGGCCGTCGATCAGCGCCCGCGCCATGCCGGCGTTCGTGCCTGCCGTGCTTCCGCACTGGGTGCCGCGCGTGATCAAGCGGATGGCCTCGGGCACTGCCGGCCTGGTGACCGAGCACCGGGTCGACAACGCGGCGGTCGAAGGCGCGCGCGACGTTCCCTATGCCTACCCGAACATCCGCGTCGAGTACGTCATGGACGAGGACGCATTCGTGCCGGTGGGGTTCTGGCGCTCGGTGGGACACTCCCACACCGCGTTCGCGGTGGAGAGTTTCGTGGACGAACTGGCCCACCGCGCCGGCGAGGATCCGGTCGCCTACCGCCGTCACCTCCTCCGCGGGCATCCACGGCGGCTGGGCGTGCTCGATCTGGCGGCGCGCAAGGCGGGCTGGGGCGCGTCGCTGGCTCCGCGGCATTACCAGGGTGTGGCCGTGCACGAGTGCTTCGGCAGCTACGTTGCCGAGGTGGCCGAGGTCTCCGTGAGCGGGAAAGGCAAGTTGACGGTCCACCGCGTGGTCTGTGCCGTGGACTGCGGCCACGTGGTCAACCCGGACACGATCCGGGCGCAGGTCGAGAGCGCAGTGGTCTACGGTCTGAGCGCGGCGATCCTGCCGGGCAGCGAGATCACCATCGAGGATGGCCGTGCGAAACAGGACAACTTTGACTCCTACCAGGTTCTGAGGATGGACCAGATGCCGCGGGTCGATACCTGGATCGTCCAGAGCAACGCGGCACCGGGGGGAGTGGGCGAGATTGCCACTCCGCCGATCGCCCCCGCCGTGGCCAATGCGGTTTTCGCCGCCACCGGCAAGAGGGTCCGCAGCCTGCCGATCCGGCCGGAGGCACTGACGGCCTGACGCGGGCGGCTCGGGGCAGGACCGACTCAGCCGCCGCCGCCGGCTCGTACACGAGCGTGTGTCCGCCCTGCACCTTCGAGCGCGGGCCCAGCCAGCGGCCGCGGACTCCGTACCACAGATCGATGTCGCGCCTGGGCGGTTCGCAGGCGATAGGCCATCGACACGCTGAAGGCACGCAGGTGGGCCTCCGCGTGCGGTCCGTCACTGGCCGGCAGCGTCCGCAGCCGCTGGGCCAGCAGCTGCCGGATGCCGGCCCGGACCAGCGCCTCGGGCACCAGGCCCCGCTCGGTGATGCCGATGACCGCGCGTGCAAATCCGTCCATCGCCCGCTCTCCGGATCCCGATGCATCCGGTGCGCCGCCGGTGACGGCTCGGACATCATCATCGCGGCTGTGCCGCTGTACGCATGAAACCGTGCACCGGATGAAGGATCGACCGCCGGACTTCGATGGCGCCCCCGACCGTTGCCGGGCAGGGGATCCCGGTGCGAGTGCGATTCGTCCGGCTCAGTCGCCCGGGCCCTGGTAGACCTCGAAGAACCGCGTCAGCATGTCGGCGGGGATCCCGAGATTCGCGTCCCGGCTGGTGTTCACGCACACCACGGCGGGTCCGCGGGCGGCGCGGGCGCGGGTGAGCGCCTCTTCCAGGTCCTCGATCCGGTCCACGCGGATGCCCTCGCAGCCCAGCCCCGCGGCGACCTCGTCCCAGCGCACCGTGCCCATGGCGGTGCCGAACGTGCGCTGGTAAAGCGCCCGCTCGTTCAGCTCCTCCATGGTCCACGAGCCGTCGGCGAATACCACCACGCGCACGTCGAGCCCCTCGCGCGCGGCGGACTGGAGCTCCATGAAGTAGAAGCCGGCCGCGCCGTCACCGGTCACGCACACCACCTCCCGATCGGGATTCCCCAGCTTCGCTCCCAGCGAGGCCGGCACGCCCAGGCCGAGCATGCCCAGCTCCAGGATGTTGACGTAGGAACGGGCTCGCGTCGGAGGCAGCGTGGCGTGCGCCCACAGCGAAGTGTTGCCACCGTCGGCGACGTAGATCGCCTCGGGCCCGAACAGCTCGCCGATCACCTGCATCGCGTGGGCCGGGTGGACGCCAGGTCCCTGCCAGCCTTCCACGGCCCCGCGCAGTTCCTGTTGCCAGGCGAGATCCGCCTCGCGGTATCTTCGCAGCGACGGCCCCGGGGCGTGCCGCACACCTGCTTGATCCAGGGCGGCCTCCAGCGCCTCCAGGGTCAGTCGGGCGTCGGCCACGATGGCGAGGTCCACCGGGCGCGTCACGCCGATATTGCGCGGGTCCACGTCGATCTGGATCAGCTTCTGCCGTTCCGGGTCTCCCCAGTACTTGTCGAATGGAAGGTCCAGGTTTCCCAGGCGGGAGCCGGCCACCAGCACTACGTCGGCCTCGCGCCGGACGCTGTCGCCGGCCGGGCCAAAGCCGAATACGTACTGGGGATGATCCCGTGGCACCGAGGAACGTCCGGCCATGGTCGACATGATCGGGCATCCCAGGCGCTCGGCTACACGCAAAAGGGCGTCGCCGGCTTCACCGCGATCGACGCCCGCACCCGCGATGATCGCGGGAGTACGTGCCGACGCGAGGAGTTCGACCGCGTCAGCGACCGCTTCCGGTGACGGTCCCTGCGGCCGCGCGCGGTAGCGGTGCGGCGGGAGCATCCGGATTGCGGACTCGTCGCCGGTTTCGTACAGCACCGGCGCCGGGATCTCGAGCTGAACCGGGCCGGGACGACCGCTCCACATTTCGCGGAAGGCTGCCCTGACCAGTTCCGGGATGCGCTCCCGGGCGAACACCGGCGCGCCCCACTTGACCGCGGCGCGGTAGACGTCGAGCTGATCCTGTCCCTGGAAGGTGGAGGGCGGCGACGGGTAAACGATGCCCATGCGATGCTGCGACGTGATCGCGAGCAGGGGGACGCCCTCGTGACGGGCATTGATGACGCCCGGGATGAGGTTTGCCGAGCCGGGCCCGGGGTTGCCCAGCACGACGGCGACATCGCCGCTGGTCTTGTACAGGCCCTCGGCCATGTGCGCCCCGGCCGACTCGTGACGCACCGGAACCTGGCGCATCCCGTGACCATCCAGCGCCGCCAGGAAGGGGTCGATCTCGGGACAGGGCAGCCCGAAGACCAGTCGCACGCCTTCCTGCGCCAGGCAGCGGGCGAGAAGCTCGCCGCCGGTGATCTCGCTCATGAGGTCTCCTATCCGCCGTGCGGAATGGTTGCCCCCCGTGTATGCGAGTGTAGAGTGTTCGGGACCGCTGCGCACGCGGACGCCGGGAGCGCCCTGTCAGCAGGGCCGGTCGCCCTTGACCGTGATGCGCCGCATGTGGCGACGGTGCCCCCTGTAGTCGTGCAGGGCATAGTGCTGCACGCAGCGGTTGTCCCACATCGCCAGCGAGCCCGGCTCCCAGCGGAGGCGGCAGGTGAAGGGCTCGCGCACGGCGTGGCGGAACAGGAAGGCCAGCAGTGCCTGCGACTCGTCCCGATGCATCCCCCGGATCCCGGTGGTGAAACCGGGGTTCACGTAAAGCCCCTTGCGCCCGGTCTCGGGATGCGTCCGGACCACCGGGTGCTCGACCACCTCGCCGGCCCGGTCGGAGTTCTTCGTGCGCATGGATTTCGACCGGGTCGAGTAGCCGGCCCCGCTGTACTGCATGCTTGCCGAGTGCAGGCCGACCAGGCCGTCGAGCATCTCCTTCATGGTCCCGGACAGCGCCTCCCAGGCCGCCTGCTGGTTGGCGAACAGCGTGTCGCCGCCGTACGGCGGGACTTCCACGGCGTACAGGATCGACCCCAGGTCGGGCTCCGGGAGGAACGTCACGTCGGTGTGCCAGCCGCCGCCGAAGTTGGCCCGGTCGTCGGGCTCGGTGACGATCTCGAGCACCTCCGGGTAATCCTCGCGTCCCTCCACGAACGGGTGCGTGTCCAGCTCGCCGAAGCGGCGCCCGAAGGCCATCTGCTGCTCCGGGGTGAGCCGCTGGTCGCGGAAGAGGATCACGTGGTGCTCGAGGAAGGCGGCGTGGATCTCGGCCATGGTCGCTTCGTCGGGCGGCGTCGAGAGGTCCACGCCGCGGATCTCGGCGCCCAGCGCACCGGTGAGCGGGGCGACCTGGATGTTGCGGTATCCGGGGCCGTTGTCGAACGGCATGTCATTTCTCCTCCGGGGCCCGGTGCCCCGATTGCCGTGCACCTGACTGCTGCGGTCTCATTGCGGATCATCATAACCGGGTTCGCCCGGCAGCAGCACCCGGATGCCGCCGCTGCCGCGGACCACGCGCGGCTGGATGGCGGGAACGTGGCTGCGGCTGCGCACCTCGTCCACCAGCTCCGCCGCCGAGCGGTAGCCGGAGAGCGACTCGAGCGTCTTGCGGGTGGGGAACATCAGCTCCATCTCGCCGGCCCGGCTGCGCTCGATCGCCGCCTCGGGGCTGACCCAGGTGTGCGCCACGGTCTCCTGCTGGCAGGCACGCGCCGCCTGGCCGGGCGGGGCCACCGCGATGAAGAAGCGCGTGTCGAAACGCTTGGGCACGGCCTCGGGAGTGATCCAGTGGCTCAGGTAGCAGAGCTCGGAAGCCGCCAGCGCGAGCTGCCGGCTCTCGCAGAACTCGGCGAACTCGTCCTCGCCGGCGATCAGGCGCTGGCGGGCTGCCTCCAGCTCGTCGTCGTGGGCCGTTCCGCTGCCCAGCAGCCTGCCCTGCGCGTCGCGCGCGAACAGCACCGCGGCCTCCTCGAAGCACTCCCGGATCCCCGCGATCCAGTACGCCAGTCCGCCGGAACCGAGGCCCAGCCGGCGACTGGCACGCGCCTCGTCACGGTCGTGCACCAGGCGTTGCAGCCGCGCCGAGCGGTCGGCGCGATCCACCGACCCGCCCGGGAACACGTGGGCCCCGCCGCCGAACGTGAGCGCGGGATCGCGCTGCAACATGAATACCTCGACGCCGTCGGCGCCGTCGCGGACCAGCACCACCGTCGCGGCGGGGCGCGGCGTGACCGGTCGGTCTCGTTCACTCATGATGATTCCCGGTTCGTGACTGAATCGTTCGCGGCCGTCATGCGCCGGAGGCGGACGGCACCAGCAGGATCTTTCCGTTGCGGCCCGGGCGGGCGGCATGCGCGACGGCCTCCCGGATGCGCTCCAGCGGATAGCGCGCCTCCACCGGAGCACCCAGGTCGCCGGCAGCGACGCCGCGCAGCAGCTCCCGGTAGAGCGACATCCGGCTCTGTCGCGGCGCGTGGCGGAACCAGTCGGCCAGCCAAAAGCCGCGCACCGTGAGGCCGCGGAAGATCAGGTGCTTCGGGTCGATGCGGCACGGCTCGCCGCTCATCAGGCCGTAGCTGACCAGGCTCCCGCGCGCGGCCAGGCAGGCGGCGAGGCGGTCCGTGGCGCCGCCCCCCACGGCGTCCAGGCCGAGCGCGGGCGGAGAAACCCCCTCCAGGGCATCCACCCGCGCCGGCAGGTCCTCGCCGTCGAGCACGACCGCGTCCGCCCCCAGCGCACGCAGCTCGTCGACCAGCGCTTCCCGGCGCACCAGGTTGATCGTGTGCAGGCCGACCCGCCGGGCCAGGCGGATCACGCAGCGGCCCACTCCCGAGTTGGCGGCATTCTGCATCACCCAGGCGCCGGGCGAGAGCGCGCTGACCGAATGCAGCAGGAGATAGGCGGTGGGCGGATTGACCGTCAGCATCGCCAGCTGCTCCGGGTCCGCATCCGCCGGCAGCGGGAACAGGTCCCGCGCGGGAGCCTTCATCAGGCTGCGCCAGGCTCCCTCCCCGCGCGGCAGCAGCACGCGGTCTCCGGCGTGAACCGTGTCCACGTCCGGGCCGGTCTCGCGCACCCGTCCCACGCCTTCCGCGCCCACGATCGCCGGCAGCGCCGGCAGGCGGCCGTAGTCACCGCTCAGGGTCAACAGGTCGGCCGGATTGATCGGGCAGGCCTCGACCTCGATCAGGGCCTCGCCCGGGCCGGGCGGGTCCGGATTCGGCAGGTCGACACACGCGACGGCCTCGGCGGGCGGGCCGAAGGACTGGAGCTGGATTGCCTGCATGGCGCTGGCCTCGGTAGGCGGACGGCTGACCCGATCATACTAAGCCGGTCCGAGGTAATGCCACGTCTCGCGGGGACGAGCGGCAGGTACCGGGGTGGCCCCGGTGCGGGAGCGTTGGCGTCGGGGAAATCGCTGCGGCGCGCCGCCCGGACGCACCGGCGGACCGGTGCGTCCAGCGGACGCGTCACGAATGCGCGATGTACTCGCGCAGGTTCTCGGCTTCCGTGGCTTTCTCTTCCAGGCGCGCCTTGACCAGGTCTCCCAGCGAAACCAGCCCGACCAGGCGCCCCTCCCCGTCGAGCACCGGCAGGTGGCGGAAACGGTGCTCGGTCATGGTCTGCATGGCGTCCTCGACCCGGGTATCGGGCGTGCCCGTGCGCGGGTTGCGGGACATCACCGAGCGTACGCCCATCTCGCCGAGCGCCGCACCCTTCTCGGCGAAGTGGCGCAGGATATCGCGCTCGGTCACGATGCCGGCGATGCCGCCGTCACGCGACATGATTACCGCGGCCCCGACACGGTTGTCGCACATGATCCGCACCGCGGTCTCCACGTTGATCGATTCTTCCGTGGTGACGGTGCCCCATCCCTTGCGATTGAGAATCTCGGCAAGCTTCATGTCGGCCTCCCCTGTGGCCCGCGGGGGCTGTCTCCGCCGGGCGTATGGTTCCCCCTGTGCTGATTTAAGCACCGGTCCGCGCGGGAGGCAAAACGGATCGAGGCCGCAGGTTCGGGAAGCTCCGGGAAGCGCCGGCCGCATCTTTCGGAGCCGCCGACCGCGGGACACCTCCGAAGTCGGTCTTCGGTGATCAGCCGCGTGCGCGCCGGGCCGGGCTTCCTTCAGATGTAGCGCTTCCAGCGAAACACGCCCAGCAGCACGACGGCCAGCACCAGCATGCCGCCGAGCGAGGCATAGTAGCCGTAGTGGGTGTGCAGCTCCGGCATGTTCTGGAAATTCATGCCGAAGATGCCGGCGATCAGGGTCAGCGGCAGGAAGATCGCCGACACGACGGTGAGCACCCGCACCACCTCGTTGGTGCGGTGGGCCACGGCGGAGAAGTGCAGCTGGATCACTGCCTCGGTGTCGTGGTGCAGCAGGGTCGCGTGGCTGGAGACCCGGCGGATGTGCTCCAGCAGATCGTTGAACCGGACCTCGAGGTGGTGACCGAGCTCGACCGCCGTGTTCTCCCGCCAGGACTCCACCGCGTCGGTTTGCTCCTCGCACAGCAGCAGCAGCCGGTTGGCGTTGCTGCGGAAGGCGACCAGGGCGGTCCAGTCCTGGAAGGGATTGGCCGGGTCCAGCAGCGCTTCCTGCTGCTCGTCGAGCGCCGCGCGCTGCGGCTCACGGATTTCCAGGAAGCGGTCGACCATGGCGCTGAGCATCATGTGCATCAGCTCTGCCGGTCGGCGCGGGGTGCGACCGACGGCGTCCAGCACCCGCTGGCGCACGATCTGGGCGGAGCGGCTGTCGGCGGCGTGAATCGTGACCAGCATGCGCTCGAGCAGGAAGAACGCCGTCGAGCGGGTGACCATGCGCTGGTCATCGGTCTCCGGCGACAGGCCCTGGAAGATCACCATCTCGTAGCCGGTGATGGAGTCGAAGAAGGACGGGTGCGTGGGGTGAAAGCTGTCCTGGACATGCTGCTCGTGGATGCGCACGCCCGTCAGCCGTTCCACCAGCGCGGCCCATTCGCGGGCCTCGTCGCGCACGAAGTCCAGCCAGACCATGCCCCCGGCCGGCAGCGCCTCGAGCCCGTCGAGCCGCCGCGGTGGTCCCTGCTCGCCGATGTGAATGCAGTCCATGTGGCTTCCCGTCCCGCGCGTTCGCCGTCAGCGTATACCGGCCCGCCGCACCGGGTCGAGAAGGGGGAGGGCCGGCGCCGCGGCGACCGCCCCCGTCGATCCCGCCGCTGCCGCGGGCCGCGGTGAATCCGGCGGTCGCTACAGCAGCCCGGCGACGGCCTCCCGCTCCTCGTGCAGCTCGGCGGCGGTGGCGTCCATCCGTTCGCGGCTGAAGTCGTCGATCGGGAGGTCCTGCACGATCTCGTACTGACCGTTGCGGCAGGTAACCGGATACGAGTAGATCACGCCTTCCGCGATGCCGTAGCTGCCGTCCGAGGGCACGGCCATGCTGACCCAGTCGCCCTCCGCGGTGCCCAGCATCCAGTCGTGCACGTGGTCGATCGCCGAGGAAGCCGCCGAGGCCGCCGAGGAGGCGCCGCGGGCCTTGATGATGGCGGCGCCGCGTTTCTGCACCGTGGGAATGAACTCGTCGCGCACCCAGCCCGTGTCGAGCTGATCCGCGGCGGACTTGCCCCCGATCAGGGCGTGGCTGACATCGGGGTACTGGGTCGACGAGTGGTTGCCCCAGATGGTCATGCGCCGGATGTCGGTGACGTGCGTGCCGCTCTTGAGTGCCAGCTGGGCCAGGGCGCGGTTGTGGTCCAGGCGCGTCATGGCGGTGATCTGCCGCCGATCCAGGCCGGAAGCGTTGGCACTGGTGATCAGGGCGTTCGTGTTGGCGGGATTGCCCACCACCAGGACCCGCACGTCGCGGCTGGCGTGCTGGTCCAGCGCCTTGCCCTGCACCGAAAAGATCTTGGCGTTCGCCTGCAGCAGGTCCGAGCGCTCCATCCCGGGACCGCGCGGCTTGGCGCCGACCAGCAGGGCCACCTCGGCGCCGTCGAAGGCCTCTTCGGCCCGGTCGGTCGCCCGGACCTCATGCACCAGGGGGAACGCGCAGTCGTTGAGCTCCATCACCACGCCCTTGAGCGCGTCCAGCGCCGGGGTGATCTCGAGCAGCTGCAGGCTGATCGGCTGGTCCGGTCCCAGCATGTCCCCGGCGGCGATGCGGAATGCCAGCTGATAGCCGATCTGACCGGCGGCACCGGTGATGGCGACGCGTACGGGTTTGCTCATGGTGAAGCTCCTTGTGATCGGATGTGAAATGCGGGCCCGGGGCAAGCGGACCCGTGGCCGGTCGGGTCCCGGCGCGACGGGTTCCGTCGCAGCAGGAAAATCCTTTCGCAATCGGCCAGATTAGCAAAAACGCGCCGGGCGCGGAATCGTGCAGGAGGGTCAGGACCACTGGAACAGGCCGATCACCGCTCCGCCGGGGATGCGGATCCGTGCATAGCGTCCGTAGTCCGGGATCACCCGGATCGGGCACTCCACTTCGGCTCCGGCCGGGGTCGCGCGTGCCAGGCAGCCCTCGAGGTCGTCGACCCGGACGTAGGCCTGGCAGGCTCCGGCAGGCGCCAGCTCGTCCACCTGGAGCAGCCCGATCCGGGGCCCGTCGGGCGGCACGTGCTCGGCGAAGCGGTGCCCGAGAGGACGGAAGCGCCAGCCGAAGAGCCTGGCCAGGAAGCGTGTCGCCGCGTCGAGATCCGTGCAGCGCCACTCCACATGGGAGACGTCGCTCAAAGCTCCTCCCGGGCCGTACCCTCGAATTCCAGGATGAAGTCGGCGCCGAATGCCCGGGACGGCGTGTGGAAGCCCGGACGGGCGCCGCCCTCGACCACCCGGCGGGCGATCTCGACCGCCGTCATTGCGGTGAGCGTGTAGCCGTTGGGGGTGCGCAGGCGCGCGCGAACGGCGTTCCCGGCATGGTCGGCCGCCTCGCCCCACAGGAAGGCGGGGCTGCGCTGACGTTGCGCGGCGTCCGGACCCGCGGGGCCGGCCCGCACCCGCCTGCGCAGCAGGGCCTGCACGGGAGCGGAGCCCAGCAGCCAGCCCAGGTGGCGGCTGAGCCTCAGAGCCCGGATCGCCGCCACCGGCAGCGCCGCGTACACCTCGATGTCCGGAATGCCCGTGCTGTACCAGGCAGTAGCGACGTCGCCCCAGGGTATGGTGGCCGCCGTCACGGCGCCGTCACCGAAGTCGATCCGGCGGGTGTGCCAGGCCGGTGGCACGGCCGTGATGCGTCCGTCGCGGCGGACGCTGCCCGGGCTCGACAGGCTCTCCAGGGTGGTGAGCGCGGTGCCGCGCGAGATCCGGTCCAGCCCCCGGAAGGCCAGGGCGAGCCGCGCGGCCCGGGGCAGGCGCTGCCCGAGATGGGCGGCGAGGCAGTCGCTGGGCACCACGTCGAAGCCGCAGCCCGGCAGCAGCATGATCCCGGCCTGCCGGGCGTCGGTGTCTCTCGCCGCCAGGGCCTCGAGAACCGCGAACTCCCCGGTGATATCCAGGTAGTGCACGCGGTTGCGCAGGCACGCCTGCAGCATGGGCCCGGAGGTTCGCGAGAACGGTCCCGCGCAGTGAATGACGGCGCTGATGCCGCGCAGGCCGCTGTCCAGGGCGTCCGGGTCGTCCAGCGCAAAGGTGCGGTGCTCGAGGTCGTGCTCGGTCGCCAGCGCAGCCAGCTGCTCCCGGTCGCGGCCGGCGAGCACCGGGGACAGGCGCTCGCGTACGGCCCGCCCCGTCACCAGGCGCCCGGTGTAGCCGTAAGCTCCGTAGATCAGGAAGTCGCGTAGCATGTCATCTGGATGGCTGTTTCCCTGTCCGGTAGAGTACCAGCAGCCCTGACCGGGTTGGTCGCCTGCACGGATCCGGCGGCCACGTCGAGCGAGGCATCCGCAGAGCATGAATGCACCCGGGCACGAGATCATTCTGCATCATTACGACGGCTCGCCGTACTCCGAGAAGATCCGGCTGCTGCTGGGCATGAAGGGCCTGGCATGGCGCTCGGTGCAGATACCGGTGATCATGCCCAAGCCGGATCTCATGCCGTTGACCGGCGGCTACCGCCGCACGCCCGTGATGCAGATCGGCGCCGACATCTACTGCGACACCCGCATCATCCTCCGGGAAATCCGGCGCCGCCATCCCGACGACGGCGCGGACACGGACCCCGGGCTCGAATGGATGATCGGTGCCTGGGCGGACCGGATCCTGTTTCCGCTGACCACGACCATGATCTTCGCCTGCCTCGCCGATGCCGTGCCGACCGCCTTCGTGCGCGATCGGGAGGCCCTGATGGGGCGCCGCTTCGACCCGGCGGCGATGCGGGAGAGCCTGCCTCGCACGCGCGAGCAATGGGCGGTGCAGCTCGGCTGGCTCGCCGAACAGCTGGCCGATGGCCGATCGTTCCTGCAGGGGGACGCACCCGGGATCGTCGACATCCACGCGAGCATGAATCTCTGGTTCGCCCGCAACAGCATCATGCTCGGGCGCCCCGACTCGCTGAAGGAGTCCTATCCCGCGGCGGATATCCTGGAGCCGCTGACCGCGGTGACCGCCTGGCTGGACCGCCTGTCCGGGATCGGTCACGGGCGGCGCCGCGAGCTGTCCTCGCTGGAGGCGCTGCGCGTGGCGCGGGAAGCGTCCCCCGAGCCGCCGTCGCAAGAGTTCTCCTGCGGCTTCCGCGCCGGAGAGCGCGTGAACGTGACGCCCGACGACTACGGCCGCGACCCGGTGAGCGGCGAGCTGGTGTGCTGTTCGTTCCACGAGGTCGCCATCCGCCGCGAGGACCCGCGGGTGGGCGAAGTGGTCGTGCACTTCCCGCGCGCGGGATTCGTCGTCAACCGGGAGTGACCCCTTGGAAGGCGTATTCCTGGACCTGGCCACGGTCGACCACGGCGACCTGGACCTGTCGCCGCTCCGCGAGGCGCTGCCCCGGTGGCGAATGTACGCCCGGCCGGAAGGGGGCCTGGTGGAGGCGATCGGCGACGCGGCCGTGGTCGTGACCAACAAGCAGCGCCTGGACGCCGGGGTGCTGCGTTCGGCGTCCCGGCTGCGCCTGATCTGCCTGGCGGCGACCGGCACGGACAACGTGGATCTCGCCACCGCCGCCGAGCAGGGCATCGCCGTGAGCAACATCCGCGACTACTGCACCGCCTCGGTGGTGGAGCAGGTGTTCGCGCTGCTACTGGCGCTGAGCCGGCGCCTGCCCGAGCACACGGCCGCGGTGCGCCGCGGCGACTGGGCGCGGGCGGGGCAGTTCAGCCTGCTCGACTACCCTTTTGCCGAGCTGCATGGCCGTTGCCTGGGCATCGTGGGCCACGGCACCCTGGGTGGCGCCGTGGGCGCGGCCGCACGGGCCTTCGGGATGGAAGTGCTGGTGGCACGCCGGCCCGGGGGTCGCGACGACCGGCCGGAACGGCTGCCCCTGGAGGCGCTGCTGCAACGCTGCGATGTGCTGTCCCTCCACTGTCCCCTGACGCCGGCCACCCGCGGCCTGATCGGCGAGCGCGAGCTTGCCCGGATGAAGCCCGGCGCGATCCTGATCAACACCGCGCGTGGCGCCCTTGTCGACGGCGCCGCGCTGCTGTGCTGGCTGCGCGACGGCCGGCTGGGTGGAGCCGGGATCGACGTTCTTCCCGAGGAGCCCCCGCCCGCGAGCGATCCCCTCGCTTCGGCACGGCTCGACAACCTGCTGGTGACGCCCCACGTGGCCTGGGCCTCGAGCCAGGCCCGCCAGCGGGCGGTGGACGCGGTGGCCGCGAACATCCGGGCCTGGCGCGACGGGCGGGCGCGCAACCGGGTCGAGGGCTGAGGCTTGGGGCCGGCGATCTGGTGGGTCCGGCGGGACCTGCGCCTGCACGACAACCCGGCGCTGGAGGACGCACTGCGCAGCACCGGCCTGGTGTTGCCGGTCTACGTTCACGCGCCGGACGAGGAAGGGGAATGGGCCGCCGGCGCCGCTTCCCGCTGGTGGCTGCATCACAGCCTCGAGGCGCTGCGGGCGGCCTGCCGGGCCCGCGGCGGTGAGCTGGTGATTCGCCGGGGTGCGACCGCCGAGGTGCTGGCACGGCTCGCACGCCGGACCGGTGCCGGCCTGGTCGTGCACAACCGCCTGCACGAGCCCGCCGCGCGCGGGCAGCAGGAACGCGTGGAGCGGCTGCTGGGCAACGCCGGCATCGAGGTGCGCGCGCACCGCGGGACCCTGCTGCATGAACCCGACGCCGTACGGACCACCGCCGGGAACGGCTACCGCGTGTTCACGCCGTTCGCCCGTCGGCTGGCCACGCAGGGCCCCGGCGTGCGGCCGCTGGGTGCGCCGCGACGGCTGCCGGCCCCCGAGCCGCTTCCCGAGGCCGGCCGTCTCGGGGCGCTCGACCTGCTGCCGCGCCCGGACCGGGCCGGGGGCCTGTGCGGGGCCTGGCTGCCCGGTGAGGCGGGCGCGCTGGCCCGGCTGCGGGCGTTCACCCGGGACGGTTTGCACGCCTACCGGGAGAGCCGCGACCCGCCGGGCTCCCCGGGCACGTCGCGCCTCTCGCCGCACCTGCATTTCGGGGAGCTTTCGCCGCGCCGCCTGTGGTGGCGGACCCGGGGAAACGGCGACGGCGCGTCCGCGTTCCGGCGCCAGCTCCTTTGGCGCGAATTCGCGCACCATGTCCTGCACCACTGGCCGCGCACGCCGGACGAGCCCCTGGATGCGGGATTCCGCGATTTCCCCTGGCGGGGCGGTCATGGTGCCCTGCTGGCCGCGTGGCGGCGGGCCGAGACCGGGTTTCCGCTGGTCGACGCGGGCATGCGCGAACTCTGGCAGTGCGGGTGGATGCACAACCGCGTGCGCATGGTCGCGGCATCGTTGCTGGTGAAGAACATCCGTGCGCCGTGGCAGGAAGGAGCACGCTGGTTCTGGGACACGCTGGTGGACGCGGACCTCGCGGACAACACCCTTGGCTGGCAGTGGGCCGGCGGCTGCGGCGCCGATGCCGCCCCGTACTTCCGGGTGTTCAACCCGGTGCGTCAGGGAGAACGCTTCGATCCGGCCGGCACCTACGTCCGGCGCTGGCTGCCCGAGCTGGCCGGGGTGCCGGCGCCCCGGCTGCACGCCCCGTGGACCCTGAGTGCGCGGGAGCAGCGGGCCTGCGGCGTGATCATCGGGCGCGACTATCCGGCGCCGGTGGTCGATCTGCGCGCCAGCCGGGAGGAGGCGCTGGCGGCGTTCGCCCGACTGCGTTCAGCCGTCCGTCACCGGCGCCGCTGACAACAGGTCACCGGCGAGCCGGGAAAGCCGCTCCCGTCCGCCGTCGTCGATCCAGGCCTGTGCCACCTGCAGCAGGCGCCGCATGGTGTCGCTGTCGACCCCGTCGGGATCCGCCAGGTCCGGCTCCAGCTCGACCTGCAGGCGGTGGTAGCGGGCGCGTCGAAGGCAGTCGCGCACGGCGGGCGCGAGCGGTCCGCCGGACAGGCGCGCCAGCGCCGGCTCCAGCCAGCGCAGGTCGCCCTCGCCGGACGGTGCCTCTGCGGCGCGTTCCCCCGCCGGGGCGTCCCGGCTGATGCCGGTGCCGAGCGAGCCCACCACCAGGCCGTCCCGGCAGCACTCGGGGTTCGCGACGAGCAGCACCAGCAGCGCCTGCGCCAGGGGGTTGTAATCGAACTCGCCGCCGTCCACCAGCTCCAGGGTGCTTCCGGCCGCGAGCTCCAGGGCGTACGGGGGGAACAGGCCGGGCAGGGCGGAGGAGGCCATGCAGGCGTCCCGCAGCCGGAGGTCGCGGCAGGCCCCGTCGTCGCTGTCCAGCACCACGGGGCGCCGGCGGGCCGGCTCGTAGCAGGTGATCAGGGTACGCCGGATCACCTCCCCCAGGCGGGCGTCGCCGAAGACCTCCTGCAGCACCCGTTGCAGGCCGCTGCTGTCGTAACGCGCCGGTGGCAGTCCCTCCGTGAACACGCGGCGCAGGCGTCCCAGCAGGCGCCCGGGCCCCCGGGGAAACACGTCCCGGCCGTGGCGCTGGTAATGGGCGATGACATCGTCGGTGGACCGGCCGGTTCCGAGCGCCGCCGCCAGGATGCTCCCGGTGGAGGTGCCGGCGACCACGTCGAAGCCGGCGGCGAGTGGTCGCCCGAGGATCTCGAGCAGCCGGTGCAGCCAGACCGCGGTGATCAGGCCGCGGATGCCGCCGCCGTCCAGTGTCAGCAGGCGGAGCGGCGTGCCGCCGCGTGACAGGTCGCCTCTCATGTCGATTGTCCGTGCTCCCGGAGCGTCGTAGCCGGCGGCTGGCGCAGCACGGAACGCGTGGCCAGCACGCCGGTCGCGCCGATGCCGAGCGCCCCGGCGACGACGCCGACCAGTGGCACGAGCGGGTCGGGGCGGTAGGCGAAATGGAACAGCTGGCTCGCCAGGACCTGGCCGGCGGCCACGGCCGCCAGCCCGCCGATCAGCCCGGCCAGCGCCCCGAGCACCAGGAATTCCGCCGCCACGCCCGCCAGCACGGTGCGGCGCGAGGCACCGAGCGTGCGCAGCATGGCGCTCTCGTACAACCGCTCGTGCCGGCTGGCCTGAACCGATGTCAGCAGCACCAGGACTCCGGCCGCCAGGGTAAATCCGAACACGTACTGCACTGCCATGCTGACCCGTCGCATCACCGTCCGCACCTGGTCCAGGATCGCGTTCACGTCTATGACACTGACGTCGGGGAAGCGTTTCATCAGGTCGCCGAGCAGCTGCCCGCGCCCGGGCGGCAGGTAGAAGCTGGTGATCCAGGTGGCCGGGAAGCCGTCCAGCATCCCCGGCGGCGTGACGGTGAAGAAGTTCACCCGGAAGGAATCCCATTCCACCTTGCGCAGGCTGGCGATGCGCAGGGTCAGGTACTGCCCCGCGACGTAGAAGCGCAGGCTATCGCCGACGTGGAGCCCGAGCCGCCGGGCAAGTCCCTGCTCGACCGAAAGCAGCGGCTTGCCCCGGTCGGCCGCGGTCCACCAGTGCCCGGCGACGATCCGGTTGCCGCGCTGCAGCCGCGCCGTCCAGGAGAGGTTGAATTCACGCTCGGCCAGGTGGCGCGCGCGGGGATCGCGGTAGGTGTCCGGCGTGATCTTCCCGCCGTTGTGTGCCACCAGTCGGGCCCTGACCATCGGGTGCAGCCGGGGCGGGCTGATGCCGCGGGCGCGCAGGAAGGATCGCAGGGGCCGGCGCTGGTTCTTCTGGATGTTGATCAGGAACTCGTTCGGCGCGTGCGACGGCACGCTCGAGCGCCATCCGGCCAGCAGGTCCGCCCGCACCAGGCTCAGGAGCAGCAGCACCATGATCCCCAGGCCGAACGCGACCAGCTGGATCACGCTTTCGCCGCGGCGCCGGGCGATGGCGGCGATGCCGAATCGCCAGCTGATGCCGACACGACGGCGCAGCCCTCCGAGCGCCGCGATCAGTGCCAGCCCGGCGACGCCCAGCACGGCCGCGGTACCGGCGATTCCACCGAACAGGCGCAGCGTCAGGGCCGCATCGGCCGTGTGCCACCAGAGCAGGGCACCCACCGCGAGCACGGCGGCCACCCAGGTCAACAGGCCCGGCGGTCCCGGATTGCCCAGCTCGCGGCGGAGCACGCGCGCCGGCGGTACGCGGGAAACGTGGAGCAGGGGCGGCAAGGCGAAGCCGAGCAGCAGCACGATCCCGGCACCGAGTCCCGGCAGCGCGGGGCTCCAGCCGGCGGCCGGAAGCCGGGTGCCGAGCAGGCTCGCGAGCAGGCGCGCCAGGCCGTACTGGCCCAGGTAACCGGCGCCGCAGCCGACCAGGCTCGCCAGCAGGCCCAGCACGCCGAGCTCGACCGCGTAGACCTGCGCCACCCGCCTTGCGGGCATGCCCAGGCAGCGCAGCACCGCCGCGCTGTCCAGCCGGCGCCGCATGTGCTGGCGCGAGGCTGCGGCGATGGCCACGCCGGAGAGGATTGCGCTGACCAGCGCCGCCAGTGCCAGGAACTGGCGCCCGCGGCGCAGCGCCGTCCCCAGCTGCGGCCGCACGTCGCTGGCGTCCTGCAACCGGGTCGCCGGATCCAGGCGCGGCTCGACGGCCCGGCGGAAGCTCCGTACCGCCGGCGGCGGGCCCGCCACCAGCAGGCGGTAGCGAACCCGGCTCGCCGGCCGCACCAGGCCGGTCTTCGCGAGATCGGCGAGGTTGATCATCAGGTGCGGGGCGAGGCTGACGAAGCTGGCGCTGCGGTCCGGCTCGTAGGCGAGCGCCCGCGTGACCATGAGCGTGGCATTTCCGACCGTGACGGAGTCACCGGGCTCCAGGCGCAGAAGGCTCATCAGCCGCGGATCGAGCCAGGCGTGGCCCGGTGCCGGACCGTGGCGGAGCCGGGTAACCGGGCCGAAGGGTCTGGCCGCGACGCCGACCGCCCCTTTCAGCGGCCAGCCGGCACCGACCGCACGGATCGTGGCGAGTGTATGCCGGTCGCCGTGCGCGGCCATGCTGGGGAAGCTGAGCGTGCGGGCAGTGCGCAGGCCGGCCCGGCGCGCCGCCCGTGCCAGCGCCGGATCGACCGGATGGCTGGAAAGCGCCACGAGATCGCCGCCGAGCACCTCCCCCGACTGCGACTCGAGGCCCAGGCGCACGCGCTGCGTGAAGAAACCCACTGCGGAGATGGCGGCGACCGCGAGCATCACCGCCAGCGCCAGCAGGCGCAGCTCGCCGGACCGCCAGTCCCGCGCCAGAAGGCGGGCGGCGAACCGCCCGGTCCCGCTCATCCCGGCGCCCCGGCGCCGGCGATGGACAAGCGCCCGCCGTCCAGGATCAGTTCGCGGTGACAGCGGCCGGCGAGATGCTCCTCGTGCGTCACCAGCACCAGCGTGGTGCGGCGCGAGGCATTGAGGGAGAACAGCAGCTCCACGACATGCTCCCCGGTCAGACGGTCGAGGTTGCCCGTGGGCTCGTCCGCGAACAGCACGTCGGGCTCGCGGGCGAATGCCCGCGCCAGCGCCACGCGCTGCTGCTCGCCCCCGGAAAGCTGGCGCGGGTAGTGCGCCCCCCGCCGCTCCAGGCCCACGCGCGTGAGCAGCTGCCGGGCACGGTCCCGGCTGTCTTCGATTCCCGCCAGCTCGAACGGCAGCATGACGTTCTCCAGCGCGGTCAGCGCGGGCAGCAGCTGGAAGTTCTGGAACACGAAGCCCACGTGGGCCGCGCGCGCCGCGGCGCGGCCGTCCTCGTCCAGCGCGGTCAGCTCGGTACCGGCCAGGAATACCCGGCCGCGGGTCGGAAGGTCCAGGCCCGCCAGCAGTCCGAGCAGGGTCGATTTCCCGGACCCGGACGGTCCCACGATCGCGACGGCCTCTCCGGAGGCGATCTCCAGGCTGACGTCGTCGAGAATGGTCAGCCGGCCTTCGGGGCTGCTAACCTCCTTGCTCAGCCTTTCCCCCCGGATCATGGGTGTCCCGCTCGTGTCGACCATGAAAGCGCTCCTGGTGTGCCTGGTCGTGTTGCTGCCGCTGCCGGCGTTCGCGGGCGGATCGCAGGCACCCGTCATCCTGGTCCTTGGGGACAGCCTGAGTGCGGCACACGGGATACCGCTGGACAGCGGCTGGGTCAGCCTGCTGCGGACCCGCCTGGAACGCGATGGATACCATTACCGCGTCGTGAACGCCAGCATCAGCGGCGACACCACCCGCGGCGCCCTGGAACGGCTGCCGCCCCTGCTGGGGCGGTACCGTCCGGCGATCGTGATCGTCGAGCTGGGCGGCAACGACGGCTTGCGGGGCCTGTCGCTCCAGGCCATGCGCTCCAACCTCGCGGCCATCATCCGTGCATCCAGGAAGGGGGGGGGCCGCGTACTCCTGTTGGGAATGCGGTTGCCGCCGAACTACGGGGGCGCCTACACGCATGGTTTCCACCAGGTCTACCCGGACCTGGCGCGACGCATGTCGGTGCCGCTGGTGCCGTTCCTGCTGGCCAGGCTGGAGAAGGGCGACGACCTGGACCCGGCGCTGATGCAGAGCGACGGCATCCACCCCAATGCCCGGGGGCAGCCGCTGATGCTGTCGGCGGTCTGGCCGCGGCTCGTGCCCCTGCTGGATCGGGGCCGGGCGAGCGGCGGGCGCCGCGCAACGACCGGGGGAGACGGCGGGTGAACGACCGCACCGGGTCCGACGAGAGACAGCTCGATGCCCTGCTGGCGGCGTGTGCGGGTGGCGACCGCGAGGCCTTCCGGAGTCTCTACCGGTTCGGGTCGCCGCGCCTGTTCGGCCTGCTGCTGCGCATGCTGGGCCGGCGCGACCTGGCCGAGGACGTGCTGCAGGAGGTGTTCGTCACGGTCTGGAACCGCGCGGGCGACTTCCGTTCCAGCCGCGGCTCCGCCACCACCTGGCTGACGAGCATCGCCCGCAACCGGGCGATCGACGCATTGCGCAAGAGCTCGCGGCGGCCGCTTTCGGCGGTCGAGCCGGACGAACTCCCGGGACGCGCCGACCCGTTCGGCGAGGTGGCCCTGGACCAGTCCAGCGCGCGCCTCGGGGAGTGTCTCGAGCTGCTCGGCGACGATTACCGGCACAGCCTGGCGCTGGCATTCTTCGAGGGGCTGAGCCACAGCGAGATCGCGGAGCGGCTCGGGCGCCCGCTCGGTACCGTCAAGAGCTGGATCCGGCGGGCGCTGGAGAGCCTCAGGGGGTGCCTGGAAGCATGAACTACACCGGGGAACGACTGGCCGACCGCCTGGCCGCGGAGTACGTGCTGGGAACCCTGCGGGGGCCCGCCCGCCGGCGCTTCGAACGCCTGCTCGAAGCGCACCCGGTGCTGCGCGCCCATGTCCGCGCCTGGGAGGAACGCCTTGGCCCGATGGCGGCGCGCGTGGCGCCGGTACGGCCGCCGCGCCGCGTCTGGCGGCGTATCCGGCGGGCCACCGGCACGTCCCGCGGTGTCGCCGGGGCATGGCGGGCCTGGGCGATGGCCGCCTCGCTCCTTGCCGCCGTGCTGCTCGGGTATTTCTCCGCGAGCCTGCTGCCGGGACCGCCGGCGGCGCCCTCCTATGCGGCGGTCGTGACCGGGGGGCACGGTCGCGCCCTGTGGCTGGTCACCGCGGACGTGCGGCGCGGGACCCTGTCGGTGCGCGCGGTGGGCAGGGTGCCGTCCCCGGGCAGGCATTCCTACCAGCTGTGGCTGCTGGCGAAGAATGCGCCGCCGCGATCGCTCGGCCTGCTGCCGTCCTCCGGAAGCAGCCGGCACCCGCTGCCGCGGTCATGGCTGGCCGGGCGACGGGGCGCGGTCGGCATCGCCGTGAGCCTCGAGCCGCCGGGCGGCTCCCCCACCGGACGCCCCACGGGACCGGTGCTGTACCAGGCGACCCTCGCTCGCGGCTGACCGCCCGCCAGCGGGCGCGGCCCTGCATCCAATCCTCTTCCACCGGCGTATTCCCGACAGCCTCGGTGCGGCGGCGGCAGCACTCGCGACGGCTGAACTGCCGCCCGCCTGCCGGCACGCTTCACAGCGCCGCCAGCGCGGTCTCCAGCTCGGACAGGGACCGGATCTCGAGGTCGGGGGGCGGGCCCCCGGGCCACGCCCGTCCTTTCCGGTTCACCCAGACCGTGCGCAGTCCGGCCGAGGCCGCGCCGGCGACGTCGGACTCGGGATCGTCCCCGACGTGCACCACCTCGGCGGGCGGACGACCCAGGGCGGCGCAGGCGGCTCGAAACGGCGCGGGATGGGGCTTGGCATGGCCGACGTCCGTGGCGGATATGGCGGCCGTGAAGTAGCTCTCCAGCCCGATCAGGCGCACGTCGGCATTGCCGTTGGTGATGCTGGCCATGGGGTAGCGGCGGCGCAGCCGGTCCAGCACCGGGCGTACGTCGTCATAGAGGACGACCTCGTTGCGTGCCCGCAGAAATATCCGGAACGCCTCGTCGGAGAGGTCCTCCTCCTCCCCCGCCAGGCGTGCCGCGCGGGAGAGCGCCGCCCGGCGCAGGTAGCTGAAGTCGTGAGCCCGTGCGGGGCGCTCCACGGCGATCGCCGCCATCATCGAGCGCAGTTCGGTCGGCGGGAAGCGCGAAGCCGCCCGGGGCTGGTTGCGCGCCAGCCAGGCGTGCAGCCGCGCGTCGGCCAGGCGCAACACGCCTTCCACCTCCCACAGGGTGTCGTCGAGGTCGAACGTGATCCCACGCGTGCTGGCAGTCGTCGCGGTGCTGTTCATCTCTCCGGGGACGCGCTCGGGGCCGTTTGGTCGATGGTTCCATCTTCCCGCCGGGCGGCTTGCGACGCAAGCGGCGAGGCGGGGGCTGCTGGCATTGGTGTACAGGAATTGTATAATTCAAAAATGTGTCACTTGCAGGTTCGATGACCCTCGGGGGAGGGCACTGACAGAACGATGGAACCGGAAACGAAAGCTTCCGACGGGGAACTGTACCCGATTCGGACGGTATCGGCGCTTACCGGAGTCAACGCGGTCACGCTGCGGGCGTGGGAGCGCCGTTACGGTCTTGTCCAGCCCCGGCGTACGCCCAAGGGCCATCGCCTGTACAGCCGCGCCGACATCGAGCGCATCCGGCGGGTGCTCCAGCTGCTCGAACGGGGGATCTCGATCAGCCAGGCGCGCCGGGTGCTGGAGGCCGAGGAGGCCGCCGCGGGCGACCCGGCCGGGCCCTGGCAGCAGTACCTGGGCGAAATGCTGGATGCGGTGATCGCTTTCGACGATGCCGCGCTCGAGGCCGTGTACAACCAGGTGCTGTCGCTCTACCCCGTGGACCTGGCGTTCAAGCGCCTCGTGGTGCCGCTGCTGGAACGGCTGGGCCGGCGCTGGGAAACGGGCGAGGGGACCGTGGCCGAGGAACACTTCTTCGGGGTCTACCTGCGCAACAAGCTCGGCGCGCGGCTGCATCATGTCGGAGCCGACCGGGAGCGCCCACGGCTGCTGGCCGCGTGCATGGAAGGCGAGCTGCACGAGGTCGGGCTGGTCCTGTTCACGCTGCGGGCGCTGGAGCAGGGTTTTCGCCCGGTGCTGCTGGGAGCGGACATGCCCCTGGACGAGCTGGCCGAGGCGGCACGCCGCTCGCGCAGCGCGGCCATCGTGCTCTCGGGTTCCGAGCGCCTGGACTGGGAGGAGCGGGGCGAACGCCTCGCCCGCCTGATCGGTGCCGCGGGACGTCCGGTGTTCGTCGGCGGCGGCTTCTCGGTGCGCCACGGGGCGGCGATCACGCAGGCCGGCGGTGTCGCGCTCGGGGACGATATCGATCACGGGCTGCGCCAGATCGGCGAACGCCTGTCCGCCGTCGCCTGAGTCGGGCACCGGGGCATCCCCGGCGGCCTGCGGTCACGTGCGCGCGCGGTGCCAGCCGGGGCTCAGCTCGCGCACCGCGTCGACCATGGCCGCGGCATGCTCCGGCGGAACGTCCGGCGTGATGCCGTGCCCGAGGTTGAAGACGTGGCCGTTGCCGGCCCCGTAGCTGCGCAGCAGACGCGCGACCTCGTCGCGGATCACGTCCGGACGGGCGCGCAGGACGGCCGGGTCCATGTTTCCCTGCAGGGCGACGCGATCCCCGATCCGGGCCCGGGCCGTGCCCAGCTCGATGCTCCAGTCCAGGCCCACCGCATCGCAGCCGGCAGCGGCAATCTCTTCAAGCCAGGCGCCCCCGCCCTTGGTGAACAGGATCACGGGGATGCGCCGGCCGTCGCGCTCGCGCGGCAGGCGATCCAGGATGCGTGCCATGTAGTCGAGCGAGAACGCGCGATAGGCCGGAGTGCTGAGCGTGCCGCCCCAGGTGTCGAAGATCTGCAATGCGTCGGCGCCGGCCTCGATCTGGGCGCCGAGATAGTCGACCAGGGAATCCGCCAGCAGCGCGAGCAGCCGGTGCAGCGCGTCGGGGTCGTCGTAGAGCATGCCCTTGATGCGCGCGAAGTCCCGGCTCGAGCGTCCTTCCACCATGTAGGTTGCAAGCGTCCACGGGCTGCCGGCGAAGCCGATCAGCGGCACCCTCCCGTCCAGCTCGCGGTGGATCGTGCGCACCGCCTCGGGCACGTATGCCAGCTCGCGCGCCGGGTCGGGGCGGTGCAGGGCGTCGACGTCCGCGCGGCTGCGCACCGGGCGCTCGAAGCGCGGCCCCTCCCCGGGCACGAAGTGCAGCCCCAGCCCCATGGCGTCCGGCACGGTCAGGATGTCGGAGAACAGGATCGCGGCGTCGAGATCGAACCGGCGCAGCGGCTGCAGCGTAACCTCGCAGGCCAGCTCGGGAGTGCGGCACAGGGTCATGAAGTCCGGCACCCGTTCACGCACTTCCCGGTATTCCGGCAGGTAGCGCCCCGCTTGCCGCATCATCCACACCGGAGTACGGTCGACGGGCTGGCGCAGCAGCGCGCGCAGCAGGCGGTCGTTGCGTGGTCCCGGAGCCTTCACGGGCGATCCTTCCCGGGGGCGAAGTGGCGGGCGATGGCGCCCTGGATGGCTTCGGCGGCCGCGCGCGGGTCCGGGGCGTTGCGGACCGGGCGCCCGACGACGATGTAGTCGGCCCCCGCAGCGAACGCCTGCCCGGGTGTCATGACCCGCTTCTGGTCGTCCACCGGGCGATTCTCCACCGGACGGATTCCCGGGGTGACCACCATCAGGCGCGGTCCCAGCTCGGCGCGCAGCCGGGCCGCCTCCAGGCCCGACGACACCACGCCTTCGCAGCCGGCGGCGAGCGCACGCCGGGCGCGCGAGAGAACCAGCGACTCGACATCGCAGGCGAAGCCAAGGTCGTCCAGGTCGCCCCGGTCGAGGCTGGTCAGGACAGTCACCGCGAGGATGCCGAGGCCGTCGCCGGCAGCCTGCGCCGCCGCCTCCATGATCGACTGGTTGCCGTGGACCGTGGCGAAGCGCGCGCCCCGCCCGCGCAGCGCACGCACCGCGGCGGCGACGGTGGCGGGCACGTCGAAGAACTTCAGGTCGACGAACACCTGCTTGCCCCGGCCGATCAGCCAGTCCAGCAGCTCGAAACAGCCCCCCGCCATGAACAGCTCCAGCCCCAGCTTGTAGAAGCGCACGCTGTCGCCCAGCGTCTTCACCAGGGCGCGGGCGCTGTCGGCGTCGGGCACGTCCAGCGCCAGGATCAGGCGCTCACGGGGATCGATCGCGGGCCGGGCGCCGGATGCAGCGGGCATTCCTAGACCTCGAGATAGCGCATGATGCCCTCGGCGGCCTGCCGCCCCTCGAACACCGCCGTGACCACCAGGTCGGAGCCGCGCACCATGTCGCCGCCCGCGAACACTTTCGGATTGTTGGTCTGGAAGCGGTACTGCGCCTGGCTGGCGACCACGCGGCCACCCTCGTCGCAGTAGATCTCGAAGTCGCGGAACCAGTCCGCGGGGCTGGGCCGGAAGCCGAAGGCGATGATCACGCGGTCGGCGGGGACTACTTCCTCCGAGCCGGGAACCGGCACCGGGCGACGGCGTCCGCGTTCGTCGGGATCGCCCAGCTTCGTGGTGACGAACTTGACGCCCTCGACCCGGCGGTCGCCCACGATCTCGACCGGCTGGCGGTTGAACAGGAACTGCACGCCTTCCTCCCGCGCGTTGAGCACCTCGCGGCGCGAGCCCGGCATGTTGTCCTCGTCGCGCCGGTAGGCGCAGACGACGCTGGAAGCGCCCTGGCGCAGGGCCGTGCGGTTGCAGTCCATGGCCGTGTCGCCGCCGCCCAGCACGATCACCCGCCGGCCCGACATGCTGATGTGCTCGGCCGGGCCGCCCGGGATCTCCATCACCTTGTGGATGTTGGACACCAGGTAGGGCAGCGCCTCGTGTACGCCCTGCAGGTCCTCTCCGGGGAAGCCGCCGCGCATCGCGGTATAGGCGCCCATGCCGAGGAACACCGCGTCGTAGTCGGCCACCAGGCGGTCGAAGGCGACGTCGCGGCCGACCTCGGTGTCCAGCACGAACTCCACGCCCATCTCCTCGAGCAGCCGCCGGCGCGTGCGCACGATCTCCTTCTCCAGCTTGAACGGCGGGATGCCGAAGGTCAGCAGGCCGCCGATCTCCGGGTAGCGGTCGTAGACCACCGCGCGGACACCGTTGCGTGCCAGCACGTCCGCGGCTGCCAGGCCGGCCGGGCCCGCCCCGATTACCGCCACGCGATGCCCGGTCTCCTCGACCGCGCTGAGGTCGGGCCGCCAGCCCTGCCGCACGGCCTCGTCGGTGATGTACTTCTCGACCGCGCCAATGGTGATCGCCCCGAAGCCGTCGTTCATGGTGCAGGCGCCTTCGCACAGGCGGTCCTGCGGGCACACGCGGCCGCACACCTCGGGCAGCGAGTTGGTCTTGTGCGACAGCTCCGCCGCCTCGAACAGGTTGCCCTCGGAGACCAGCTTGAGCCAGTTGGGGATGTAGTTGTGAACCGGGCACTTCCACTCGCAGTACGGGTTGCCGCAGGAGATGCAGCGGCCCGCCTGGGAGGCGGCGGTGTCGGGATCGAACTGCCCGTAGATCTCGTTCCAGCGCTTGATCCGGATCTCGGCGGGCTGCTTCTCCGGGTCCCGCCGGGGCATGTCGAGAAAGTGCAGTGGGTCGGTCATGGCTTCTTTGCGGCTGTGTTCCGGAACCGGCCGCCGGGCGCGCTCAGGCGGCCCGGCGCAGCGTATCGAGCAGGGAGGCGAGATCCGCGGCCTTGGGTTTGGCCAGCCAGAACTTGCCCACGTAGTCGGCGAAGTTGTCCAGGATGTGCTGTCCCCAGGCGCTTCCGGTCTCGGCCACGTGCCGGCGGATCAGCCCCTTGAGGTAGTTGCGCTGGGCCTCCATCGGCTCAGTGCTCACGCGGTGGATGTCGATCAGCTCGTGGTTGTAGCGGTCGACGAAGTTGCGCTCGATATCGAGCACGAAGGCGAAGCCGCCGGTCATGCCCGCGCCGAAGTTCACGCCGGTGCCGCCGAGCACCGTCACCACGCCCCCGGTCATGTACTCGCAGCCGTGGTCGCCGATCCCCTCGACCACCGCGATGGCCCCCGAGTTGCGCACGGCGAAGCGCTCCCCGGCCTGGCCGGCCGCGAACAGCTCGCCGCCGGTGGCGCCGTAGAGGCAGGTGTTGCCCATGATCACCGTGTCCTGGCTGGCGAAGCTGCTGCCGGCCGCGGGGTGGATCACGATCCGCCCGGCGCTCATGCCCTTGCCGACGTAGTCGTTGGCGTCGCCTTCCAGGTACAGGTGCAGGCCGCCGGCATTCCATACCCCGAAGCTCTGTCCGGCGGTGCCGGTCAGGCGCACTTCCAGGGGCGCGTCGCTCATGCCGTAGTTGCCGTGCCGGAGCGCGATCTCGCCGGAGACGCGCGCACCGATGGAGCGGTTGTTGTTCCGGACCTCGTAGTGAAACGTGCCGCCCCGGCGATGCTCGATGGCATCCAGCATGTCGGCCACCATCTGCTCGGCCAGCTCGCCCTTGTCGAAGGGCTTGTTGTGCGGCTCGACGCAGAACTGCGGCTTGCCGGCGAGCCGGTCCGCCGACAGGACCGGCGTCAGGTCCAGGCTGCGCATGCGCTCGGTGTCACCGGGCAGGATCTCCAGCAGGTCGGTGCGCCCGATCAGGTCGGTCATGCGGCGTACCCCGAGCCACGCCATCCACTCCCGGGTCTCGGCCGCGACGAAATGGAAGTAGTTCTCCACCATCTCGGGCAGGCCGATGAAGTGCTTGAAGCGCAGGATGTTGTTCTGGGTCGCGACCCCCGTGGGGCAGTTGTTGAGGTGGCACACGCGCAGGTACTTGCAGCCCAGCGCCACCATCGGCGCGGTGCCGAAGCCGAAGCTCTCGGCGCCCAGGATCGCCGCCTTGATCACGTCCAGCCCGGTCTTCAGCCCGCCGTCGGTCTGCAACCGGACCTTGTCGCGCAGGTCATTGGCGCGCAGCGTCTGGTGGGTCTCCGACAGGCCCAGCTCCCAGGGGCTGCCGGCGTATTTCACCGAGGTCAGCGGGCTCGCGCCGGTGCCACCGTCGTAGCCGGAGATGGTGATCAGGTCGGCATAGGCCTTGGCCACCCCGGCCGCCACCGTGCCCACGCCCGGCTCGGACACCAGCTTGACCGACACCAGCGCCTTCGGGTTGACCTGCTTGAGGTCGAAGATCAGCTGCGCCAGGTCCTCGATGGAGTAGATGTCGTGGTGCGGCGGCGGCGAGATCAGGGCCACGCCCGGCTTGGAGAAGCGCAGCCGCGCGATCATCTGGTTGACCTTGTGGCCGGGCAGCTGCCCGCCTTCGCCCGGCTTGGCGCCCTGGGCGATCTTGATCTGCAGCACTTCCGCGTTGACCAGGTAGTGCGGCGTCACGCCGAAGCGTCCCGAGGCCACCTGCTTGATCTTGGACATGCGCTCGGTGCCGAAGCGGGCGGAGTCCTCGCCGCCCTCGCCCGAGTTGGAGCGCCCGCCCATGCGGTTCATGGCGGTGGCGATCGCCTCGTGCGCGTCCGGCGAAAGCGCGCCCAGCGACATGCCGGCGCTGTCGAAGCGCGGCAGGATGCTTTCCTCCGGCTCGACCTCGTCGAGCGGGATCGGATCGGTGTCGGCGCGCAGCCGGAACAGGTCGCGCAGCACCGTCACCGGGCGATCGTCCACGAGCTGGGAGAAGCGCTTGTACGTCCCGTAATCGCCGGATTGCACCGCCGCGTGCAGGGTCGCGACCACGTCCGGGTTGAAGGCATGGTACTCGCCGCCGAACACGAACTTGAGCAGTCCGCCCTGGTCCAGCGGCACGCGGGGGTTCCAGGCGGCGTCGGCGAGGGACTCGATGTCCTGCTTGAGATCGGGGAAACGGGCCCCCTGGACCCGGCTGACGGTGCCGGTGAAGCAGCGCTTCACCACCTCGTCGTGCAGGCCGACGACCTCGAACAGCTGGGCCCCGCGGTAGCTCGCGATGGTCGATATCCCCATCTTGGAGATGATCTTGTACAGGCCCTTGTTGATGCCCTTGCGAAAGTTGCTGGCGAGCACCCCCGGCTCGATACCCTTGACCTCGCCGGTGTCGACCATGTCGTACAGGCACTGGTAGGCGAGGTAGGGGAAGATCGCCGTGGCGCCGTAGCCCAGCAGCACCGCGAAGTGATGCGGGTCGCGCGCGGTCGCGGTCTCGATCACCAGGTTGGCGTCGCCGCGCAGGCCGCGCGCCACCAGGTGGTGGTGCACGGCACCGGTCGCCAGCAGGGCGTGCAGCGGCAGCGTCGCGCGGTCGATGACCCGGTCGCTGAGCACCAGGATGACGCTGCCGTCCCGTACCGCCTGCTCGGCTTGCGTGCACAGCTCGTCGAGCGCCTCCTGCAGCGACATCTTCCGGGGGTAGTTGAGGTCGAATACCCGGTGGCGATAGCCGGGCTCGTCCAGCTCCAGCAACTGACGGAACTTGCCCTCCGAGAGCACCGGCGAATCGATGATCAGCCGCTCGGCGTGCTCCTCGGTCTCCTCGAACAGGTTCTGCTCGACGCCCAGGCAGGTTTCCAGCGACATCACGATCTGTTCGCGGATCGGGTCGATGGGCGGATTGGTGACCTGGGCGAACTGCTGGCGGAAGTTGTCGTACAGCGCACGCGGCTTCTTCGACAGCACCGGGAACGGGGTGTCGTCGCCCATCGACCCGATGCCTTCCTGCCCGGCCTCGGCGAGCACCCGCATGATCTGGTCACGCTCCTCGAAGCTCACGCCGAACAGCTTCTGGTACCGAAGCAGCGTCTCGCTGTCCATGTGCCGCGCCGCCTGGGCATCCTCGTCCAGCGTGGACTCGATGTGCTGCACATGCCGGCTCAGCCACTTCTTGTACGGCTGGCGTGCCTTGAGCCGCTCGTCGATGTCCTCCGAGTGCAGGACCTCGCCGGTGTGGGTGTCCACTGCCAGCATCTGGCCCGGCTTGAGCCGGCCCTTGGTCACCACGTCCCCGGGCGCGTAATCGTACACGCCGATCTCCGAGGCCAGCGTGATCACCCGGTCGCGGGTGACCACGTAGCGCGCCGGGCGCAGCCCGTTGCGGTCCATGCAGCAGGCGGCGTGGCGGCCGTCGGTGAGCACGATGCCGGCCGGCCCGTCCCACGGCTCCATGTGCATCGAGTTGTACTCGTAGAACGCCCGCAGGTCCGGGTCCATGGTGTCCACGTTCTGCCACGCCGGCGGAATCAGCAGACGCATCGCGCGGAAGATGTCCATGCCGCCGGCCAGCAGCACCTCGAGCATGTTGTCCAGGCTGCAGGAGTCCGAGCCCTCCAGCGAGACGATCGGATGGATCTCCGTCAGGTCCGGCAGCAGCGGCGTGGACAGCTTGCTGCTGCGCGCCATCGACCAGTTGCGGTTGCCGCGGATGGTGTTGATCTCGCCGTTGTGGGCCAGGTAGCGGAACGGCTGCGACAGGCTCCACTGCGGCATGGTGTTGGTGGAGAAGCGCTGGTGGAACACGCACAGCGAGGACTGCATGCGCTCGTCGCTCAGGTCCCGGTAGAACACCGGCAGGTACGAGGGCATCACCAGGCCCTTGTACGAGAACACGTCCACCGAGAGGCTGGGCACGTAGAACGCGGGATCGTCCGCCAGCGCGTTCTCCGCCTTGCGTCGCGCCAGGAAGAGGTGGCGCTGGAAGCGCTCGTCGTCCATCTCCCCGGTGGCGTTGACATAGATCTGCTCGATCTGCGGCAGGGTGCGCAGCGCCTGCTCCCCGCAGGCCGAGGGATCCGTGGGCACGGCGCGCCAGCCCGCGACCTCCAGGCCCTGGGCGCGGAGCCGGTCTTCCAGTTCGGCGCGAGCACGTGCGGCAGCGTCCTCGCCGGACGACAGGAATACCAGGCCCGACGCGTAACGCTCGGCGAGCGTAACGCCCGCCTCTTCGGCGGCGGCGCGCAGGAACGCGTCCGGCTTCTTGATCAGCAGTCCGCAGCCGTCGCCGGTCTTGCCGTCAGCGGCCACGGCGCCGCGGTGGGTCAGGCGCACCAGGGCCTTGATCGCCGTCTGGACCAGCCAGTGGCTGGGCTGGTCGTCCATCTGGGCGATCAGGCCGAAGCCGCAGTTGTCCTTCTCGAACTCCGGCCGGTACAGGGTGTTCTCAAGCTCTCTCATCAGGGTGACCCGTCGTATCTGGCGGTGGGCCGTTCGCCGGCACCCCCTGCCGGCTCGTGGTGCCCGCCTGGTGCGTCCGCGCGTGTCACGGCCGGATGGGGATCCTGTCCAGGGAGGTCTGTCCGCGCCGTCGCCGGTCGCGCCAGAAACGCGCTGCCGTGGGCTCCGTGGCTCATTCGCGAACGGCCTCGGCGGTCGCAAAGCGGCCGTCAAGTATAGCCATCCAGCCGGTTGCGATCAATCGGGCGAAGGGCGTGCGCGGACCCCTCAGGTCCGCGAGCGGGGCAGGAACAGTCGCTCGTGCTCGGCGATCGCGAAACGATCCGTCATGCCGGCGATGTAGTCGGCCACCGCCCGGGCCCGGCCGTCATCACCGTGGCGCTCCGCCAGTGCCAGGGCCTGCTCCCTCGCCTGGGGCGGGAGCAGGCGGGGGTCGTCGGCGAAAGCCGCGTACAGGTCCCGCACGATGCGCTGCGCCTTGCAGGTCATGCGGTGCACCCGGTAGTGCTGGTACAGCTCCCGGCGCAGGAACCGCTTCAGCTCCCGGTTGCGCCCGGCGACGGCGTCGCTGAAGCCGATCATGGCGCCGTCGGCCGCCCGCACCGCTTCGGGATCGGCGGGCGCGTGCTTGCGTATCCGCTCGTCGCTGTGCTCGATCAGGTCGACCACCAGGCCGTTGATCATGCGGCGAATGGTCTCGTGGATCAGCGGGCGTCCGGCCAGCCGCGGGTACCGCTCTCTGACCTCGGCATGGTGCGACTCGAACAGCGCGATGTCCCGCAGCTGCTCGATCGAGAGCAGGCCCGCGCGCAGCCCGTCGTCCACGTCGTGATTGTTGTAGGCGATCTCGTCCGCGACGTTGGCCAGCTGCGCCTCCAGCGACGGCTGCCGGCGTTCGAGAAAGCGTCGGCCAAGCTCGCCCAGCTCGCGGGCCTTGTCGCGGGAGCAGTGCTTGAGAATGCCCTCGCGGGCCTCGAACGTGAGGTTGAGCCCGCGGAAGTCGGCGTACTTGTGCTCGAGCTCGTCCACGACCCGCAGGGACTGCAGGTTGTGCTCGAAGCCGCCGTGCCCGCGCATGCACGCGTGCAGCGCTTCCTGGCCGGCGTGTCCGAAGGGGGTGTGGCCGAGATCGTGTGCCAGGCAGATCGCCTCGGTCAGGTCCTCGTTGAGCCGGAGCGCGCGCGCCACGGTGCGGGCGATCTGGGCGACCTCGAGCGAATGGGTCAGCCGCGTCCGGAACAGGTCGCCCTCGTGGTTGACGAACACCTGGGTCTTGTATTCCAGGCGGCGGAACGCCGCCGAATGGACGATCCGGTCGCGGTCGCGCTGGAACTCCGTGCGGTGCGCCGGCGGGTCCTCGGGGAAGCGCCGTCCACGACTGCCGCCGGCGTCCGTGGCCCAGGGCGCCAGGAACGGGTCGCGCCCGGTTGCCGTGTGCGCGCTCATTTGCGGCAGGCGGCTCGCGGAAAGGTTTCGAGGACGGCCCGCAGCTCGCCGGGATCGAAGTCGTCGCGGACCTCGGCCCGGCCCGGGGCGGCGAGCAGGACCAGCCGCAGGCGACCGCCGCGCACCTTCTTGTCGGAGGCCATCAGCGTGAGGAAGCGTTCGGCGTCGAGCTCCGCGGGCGCCGCGGTCGGGAGCCCGGCGCGCTCGATCAGGCGCCGGACGCGGCCGCAGTCGGCTCCGTCGATGTCGCCCAGGCGCCGCGACAGCTCGGCGGCCATCAGCATGCCGACGGCCACGGCCTCGCCGTGGAGGAGGGTGCCGTAACCGAGACCGGTCTCGATCGCGTGGCCGAAAGTGTGCCCGAAATTGAGCAGTGCCCGCAGGCCCTGCTCGCGCTCGTCGCGGGCCACGATCTCGGCCTTGATGCGGCAGGACGTTCGCACCGCCTCCGCCAGTGCTTCGGGCTCGCGCGCGAGCAACCCGTCGAGCCGGCCTTCCAGCCACTCCAGGAAGGCCGCGTCCGCGATCAGGCCGTACTTGATCACCTCGGCGAGGCCGGCCCGGAGCTCGCGATCGCCCAGCGTGTCCAGCGTGCCGATGTCGGCGACCACGCAGCGCGGCTGGTGAAAGGCGCCGATCATGTTCTTGCCGAGCGGATGATTGACCCCGGTCTTGCCGCCGACCGATGAGTCGACCTGGGCCAGCAGGGTGGTCGGCATTTGCAGGAAGTGCACGCCGCGCAGGTAGCAGGCGGCGGCGAAGCCGGTCAGGTCGCCGACGACGCCCCCGCCGAGCGCGATCAGGGTGCAGTCGCGGTCGTAGCGCAGCTCCATGAGCCTGTCGAACACCCGGCTCGCGGTCGCCAGCGTCTTGTGCTCCTCGCCGTCGGGGAGGATCAGCGTATCCACCGTGAACCCGGAAAGCGCCGCGGTCACCCGGTCGAGGTAGAGCGGCGCGACGGTTTCGTTGGTGATCACCAGCACCTGGCGCCCCGGAAGGTGTCGCGACCAGACGTCCGCGGCGCCGAGCAGGCCGGTGCCGATGTAGATGGGGTAGCTGCGCTGGCCGAGATCGACTTCCAGGACTTTCATGAATGTTCGCTCGGGAAGGACCGGCTGAAACGCCTAGTATGCCTGCCCCTCCGGGGGCTGGCCAGCCGCTTCCGGAAGCTCCTTCCGGGTCAGTCGGCGCCGGGCAGGCCGAGCTCGCGCTGGATCTGGCGGGCCACGGAGCGGGCGCGACGCCCGTCGGTGTGAATCGTCAGGTCGGCGACCGATTCGTACAGCGGCGCACGCTCGGACAGCAGGGCGGTCAGGCGGGCCCGGGGATCGGCGGTCTGCAGCAGGGGACGGCGCCGGTCGAAGCGGGTGCGCCGCATCTGCTCGTCGACCGTGGTCTCGAGGTAGACGACGATCCCGCGCTCATTGAGCATCGCCCGGTTGTCCGGATCGAGGATGGCGCCGCCGCCGGTCGACAGGACGATCCCGTCGAGCCGGCTCAGCTCGTCCAGCACCTTCCGCTCGCGCCGCCGGAAGCCCTCCTCGCCTTCCATGTCGAAGATGAACGAGATGTCCACCCCGGTGCGGCGTTCCACCTCCTGGTCGGTGTCGAGGAAGCGGTAGCCGGTCGCCTCCGCCAGGCGGCGCCCCACGGTCGTCTTGCCCGCGCCCATGGGCCCGACCAGGAATATGCGCTTGCCTCGCCCGTTCACGGTCTCTGGCATCGATCAGGGATGTATCCGGCGCCGGGGTGGCCAGCATAGCATGCGCGCCCCGCGCGGGGCCGCCGGGCCGGCGCCCGGCCCGGCCCCGGCAGCGCCGTTACTGGTTTTCGGCCGCGGTGGTGAGCCCGTTCTTCAGGATCTTGGGCGTGATGAACACCAGCAGCTCCTTCTTGTGGTTCTCGCGGCGGTCCTCCCGGAACAGGTGACCGAGCACCGGGATGTCGCCCAGCAGCGGCACCTTGTTCACCTGGTTGGTCCGGTTCTGCTCGTAGATGCCGCCGAGCACCACGGTGTCGCCGTTGTTGACCAGCACCTGCGTCTGCACCTCGCGCGTATCGATGCTGGGGATGAAGCCGCCGTTGCCGCTGGGCACCTGCTGCCCGACGGTGTCGTCCTTGACGTCGAGGTCCATCACGATGCGGTTGTCCGGGGTGATCTGGGGTGTCACGCCCAGGCTGAGCACGGCCTTCTTGAACGAGACCGAGGTCGCGCCGCTGGAGGACGCCTGCTGGTAGGGGATCTGCACGCCCTGGTTGATCACCGCCTTGTTCTGGTTGGCGGTGACCACCCGCGGGCTCGAGATCACCTCGCCCTTGCCCTCGGCCTGCAGGGCGGACAGCTCCAGGTCGAGCAGGTAATCCTTGCCCAGCACCGCCAGCGCCAGGGTGCCCGCCGGGTTGCTGGCGCCCAGGTTGACGTTGAGGCGGTCGGAGGAGTTGGCCGGGATCTGCACCTGGCTCACCCGCCCGGTGTTCTGGCGGCTGGTCAGCGCCGAGCTGACCGCGGTGTCCGTGCCGGTCAGGCTGCCGCTGGTGGCGACGATGCCCTGGGGACCGTTGCTGGTGATACCCGTGGCGCCGAACTTCACCCCGAGGTCGTGGGTGAAGTCGCTGGTCGCCACCACGATGCGCGACTCGATCAGGACCTGCTTGACCGGGATGTCCAGGCGGTTGACGAGCTTGCGGATCTGCTCCAGGTGGTCGGCGGTGTCGCGCACCAGCAGCGTGTTGGTGCGCTTATCCACGGTGACGGTACCGCGCGAGGACAGCAGCGAGTTCTGCTTGGACTTGATGATCTGCGCCAGGTCCGAGGCCTTGGCGTAGTTGATCTGGATGAAGCGGGACTCGAGCGGCTCGAGCTTGTCCAGCTGCTGCTGGTTCTGCAACTGCTGCTTCTCCCGCGCGGCGATCTGGTCCGCCGGTGCGACGAACATCACGTTTCCCTCACGCCGCTGGGCCAGGCCCTTGCTCTGCAGGATGATGTGCAGCGCCTGGTCCCAGGGCACGTTCTGCAGGCGCAGCGCCAGCGTGCCCTTGACGTTGTCGCTCACCACCATGTTGATGTTGGCGACGTCGGCCAGGATCTGGAGCACCGCGCGCACGTCGACGTTCTGGAAGTTGAGGGAGATGCGCTTGCCGCTGTACTTGGGCTTCTGCTGCGCCTGCTGCTGCGCCTTGCTGGGCGGCGAGAACTCGATCGTGTAGGTGTTGTTCGCCTGGTACGCGAGGCGCTCGTACTGCGACTTGGTGGGCGTGATCACCAGTTGTGCGTTGTCGCCTTTCGGTTGCGCGTCCACGGTCTTGACCGGGGTCGCGAAATCGGTCACGTCCATGCGCCGCACGTACTTCTTTGGCAGCCGCGTGTTCTGGAACGTGACCACCGTCTTGTTGCCCCGGTCGGTCACGTTCACCAGGGTGTTCGGATTGCTCAGATGCACGATCACACGGCCCTGGCCGTTGTCACCGCGCCGGAAGTCCACGTTGGTGATCGTCGACGACTCGCCGGAAGCCTGTGCCTGCTGCTGTCCGCTGCCCCCCTGGCCCGTCGCGCCGCTGCCTCCGCCGTTGCCCGTCGCCGGTGCGGCTGCGGCGGAGCCGGCGGTGGTGTTGAGCGCGAGGATCACCTGGTTGCCCTTGACCCGCGTCTGGTAGGGCACGAGCTCGGACAGGTTGACGACCACCCGGGTGCGTCCGCGCGCCTCGGCGGTGTTGACGCTCTCCGCCACGCCCGTGTTGATCTGCTGCGAGCGCTTGCTCAGTTCGTTGCGCGTGCCGGGAAGGTCCAGCGCGATGCGGGCCGGATTGTCGACCGCGAACGTGACCGGCTTGGGCGCGGGCTTGGCCAGCGTGAGCACGATCTGCAGCCGGTTGCCGGGCATCGGCACGAAATTGATGCTCTTGAGTGCGTTGGAGGGCGCGGCCTGGCCCTGCGCGAGAGACGGCGCCGCCCACAGCAGCGCGAGCATGGCCAGGAGCGCGATGCGGGCGGCGGACCACCGGCGCGTCCGCGCCCTGCCGGGACGCGGCAGCCGGGTGACAGAACTCTGGTAGCTGGCGGCTGGCATGCTTCTTCCCCTTTATTTCTGGCTGAGCGCGACCGACGCCTTGCGGTCCTTCCAGCCTCCGACGCCATCGGGCACCTTCTCGACGAGACTGATCTTGCTGCTCGTGATCGCGATGATCTTGCCGTAGTTCTGGCCCATGTAATCGCCCTTCCTGACCCTGTGCACCGTGCCGTTGCTGTCGCGGACCAGGGCCCATGTCACGCCCCCCACCTGGATCGTGCCGACCATGTGGAGGGCGTCCAGCGGGAACTTTTCGAGCGGCTGGGGCGGACGGTTGCGGTCCGGGGGCGGCACCGAAGAGGCGTTCTTCGACTTGCTGCCCGTCCGTCGGACCGGCGGCTCGAACGGCGACCGGCCCTTGGCCACGTAGGTGTATTGCTTGTACGGCTTCATCTTCGGGATCGGCTGCACGTGACCGGAGTGCCGCGACTTGACCCGCTTGATGTATGCCTTCAGGTCGGACATGTTGCGCGAGCAACCGGTCAGGCCGGCCAGCACCGGCAGCGCCAGCAGCGCGAGCAGCAGCAGCCGGAGCATCGTGCGGCGTGCGCGGGGGCGGCGGGAAGCATTCATTTGTGCTTGCCTCCCTTGTGGTTGCCGTTCTTGCCGATGTAGCGATAGGTCATCGCGGTCGCGTTCATCACCAGCTGGCCCGGCTGATCCTTCTTCTTCTTGGTCAGCGAGATCCCGTTGAGGGTGACGATGCGCGGCAGGCCGGCGATGCCGCTGGCGAACTTGGCCATCTCGTGGAAGGTGCCGGTCACGCGGATCTTGATCGGCACCTCCGCGTAGAACTCCTTCGGCTTCTCGGCGAGCGGCTTGAACAGCTCTTCCTGCAGGCCGGTCGCGACCCGGGTCCGGGAGATGTCCTGCAGCAGATCGGCGATCTCCGTCTGGCTGGGGAGCTGGCGCAGCATGCTGCCGAAGGAGGCGCGCATCTTCTTGATCTGCGTCTCGTACGCATCCAGGTTGGCGACGCGGCGCTGCTTCGCCTCGAAGGTCTGGCGCAGCTGCTGCTCCTTTGCCTGGGCCCGATGCAGGTCGTTCAGCTCGCCGCGGATGACCATGTAGTAGCCGAGGAACGCGATCACCAGGCAGCTGATCCCGATCACGAAGCCACGGGCGAAGCCGGACCAGCTGCCGATGTCGTTGAAGTCCAGGCTACGCAGGTCCTGGATCAGGTCGCCGACGTCGATGTTGTTGAGATCGCGCAGGTTCATGACTTGCTCGTCTTCTTCTTGGCGGATTCGGGCGAGGTCTGCTTGATGCGAAGGGTGAAGTCGCTTACCCGGTTGCCTTTCTCCGTCTTCGTCTCGATGACCGTGAGCTGCGGATCCGAGAACCAGGGGGAGGCGTCCAGCTGCTTCATGTACGTGGACACGCGGGCGTTGGACTCCGCGACGCCCTTGAGGGTGATCTCGTCATCGTTCTGATGCAGCGAGTTGAGATAGACCCCGTCCGGGATCGTCGCGACCAGCTGGTCGAACAGGTGCACCACGTCGGAACGCTTCTGCTGCAGCTGCTCGATGATCTTCATGCGCGCCAGCAGCTGCTGCTTGGTCTGCTGCAGGTTCCGGATCTTCGCGATCTGCTTGTCCATCATCGTGATCTGCTGGTGCAGCAGGTGATTGCGCTGGTTCTGATAGTTGATCGCGCCCTGTACCAGGGAATGGGCCCAGTAGATGATGCCGATGGTCAGGACCGCCGCCAGCCCCAGGGTCACCATGAAGTGCCGCTGGCGCTCCTGGCGGCGCGCTTCACGCCATGGCAGGAGGTTGATATGGGCCATCAGTCGAAACTCCTCATGGACAGACCGCAGGCTGCCATCAGCGCCGGCCCGTCCGCCTTGAGCTGCTTGGGCTTGGCCCGGGCGGCGATGTTCATGGCCGCGAACGGCGCCGCGATCTCCGCGGGGATCTCGAGCTCGTCCTGGACCGATCGCTCCAGGCCCTCGATGTTGGCGCAGCCGCCCGCGAGCAGGATCTGGTCGACGCGGTCGATGTCGCTGTTGGAGGAGAAGAAGAACTGCAGGGCACGATTGATCTGCTGGATCGTGTCCCCGGTGAACGGCTTGAGGATCTCGGATTCGTAGTTGTCGGGCAGCCCGCCCTGCTTCTTGGCCTTGCCCGCCTCCTCGAACGACAGGCCGTAGTGGTTCATGATGTCCTCGGTCAGCTGCTTGCCGCCGAAGGCCTGGTCACGCGTGTAGACGATCTTGCCGTCGTGCAGCACGTTCATGGTGGTCGTGGTCGCGCCGATGTCGATCACCGCCACCGTCTGGTCGCGGCCCTCGTTGATCATCTGGTGCGTGAGCAGCTGGCAGGCGTTCTCCAGGGCGAAGGCGTCGATGTCCATGATCCTGCATTCCAGCCCGCCGAGCTCGATCGCCGCGACCCGGCTCTCGATATCGTCTGCCCGGCATGCGGCCAGGAGCACGTCGACCATGGAGTCCTCGTCCTCGGTCGGGCCCAGCACCTCGAAATCCAGGCCCACGTCTTCCAGCGGGTAGGGAATGTGCTGGTCGGCCTCGACCCGGATCTGCTCCTCCATCTCCTGGTCCTTCAGGCCCGCCGGCATCGTGATCACCTTGGTGATGACCGACGCCCCGCCGACCGCTGCAACCGCCTGCTTGTTGCGCGTCCCGGCGAGCTTGACCGCACGGCGGATCGCATCGCCCACCGCCTCGGGTTCCGCCACCTGCTTCTCCACCACGCAGTTCGGCGGCAGACCCACGGCGGCATAGGCGTCGACACGCATCTTCTCGCGGGTCCCGGAAAGCTCCACGAGCTTGACCGCGGTCGAGCTGATGTCGAGTCCAATCAGGGGACGGTGTCTGCGGCGGAACAACACGTTATTTTTTCCTTTGTATCGCGGCACTTGGCCGCTAAACATGCTTTACGACCTTAAATACCACAGTCAAGCGTTCAACGACAAACGGTCGCAACGGCGTGACGGGTCGACGTTCCGGCCGCGGACGATCGGTTCCGGCGCCCGGAAGCGCCCGTCCGGACCCGTCGCTTTGCCGGACATGACTGTCACGGCGGGATTTCCCGGCCTCGCCCTGGCCGCCCGGCGTGTCGTGACCCCGGTCGCCGTGGCTGCATCCTGTGCCCAGTTTTATCCCCGCTCGTTACCGCCGTCCAGGGGCAAGGCGCGCAAGTCCGCCGCGGGAAAACCGGGCCCGTTCGCCGCTCGGCGTACGCTGGATCCGCGTGGAAGCGCTTGCAGCATTTCCGTGTGCTGGGTACGCTCCGGGGCCGACCGCGGAAGGCGGCCGGCGGGCACGACGGCTCTGGGACCGGACAATACCTTCCCGAAGATCGGTGACCTCGCGGCGGAGACCGGCAACGACATGAGCGCTCGAACCAGGAAGCCCAGCCGCCAGCGGGTGCTGCTCGCCCAGGCGGCGGCCCGGATCATGGCGGAGCAGGGAATCCGGGACTACCGGGTGGCCAAGAACAAGGCCGCCGAAGGTCTCGGGGTGAGTCGCAACTCGCCGCACATGCCGCGCAACACGGAAATCGAGGCGGCGCTGGACGAGTACCTCCGGCTGTTCCGGGCGGATACCCAGCCGCTCGAGCTCACCGCCCTGCGCCGGGCGGCATGCGAGGCGATGCGATTCTTCGAGCCGTTCCGCCCACGGCTGGTGGGCTCGGTGCTGAGCGGGAACGCGACGCGCGATTCCCGCGTTTCCCTGCACCTGTTCGCGGACACGCCGGAGCAGGTCGTGCTGCATCTGCTGGAAAACGACGTTCCCTTCGACACCGACGAACGCAGGCTGCGCGTGAAGGCCGACCGGTACCGGGACTACCCGGTCTACCGGTTCCATGCGGGCGGCGTCGGGATCGAGGCGGTCGTGTTTCCGGATGCCGAGCTTCGGCAGGCGCCGCTGAGCCCGGTGGACGGCAAGCCCATGCGGCGAGCGGCGCTCGCCCAGGTGGAGGCGTTGCTCGCGGAGGCGGGCTGAGCCGGCCCGGCCTCCGGCTCGGAGGACCGGGCGGCTGAGGCCCGGCTCATCCGCGCTTGTCGATCTCCACGTAGTCGCGCTGGGGAGCGCCGGTGTAGAGCTGGCGCGGGCGACCGATGCGCCGCTCGGGGTCGTTGGTCATTTCCTGCCAGTGCGCCACCCATCCCACGGTGCGGGCGATGGCGAACATGACCGTGAACATGTCCGGGTTGAGTCCCAGTGCCTTGTAGATCACCCCGGAATAGAAGTCGACGTTCGGATAGAGCTTCTTTTCCTTGAAGTAGTCGTCGTTGAGCGCGACCTGCTCCAGCTCCAGCGCCAGCTCGAACAGCCGGTCGTTCTCCTTGCCGAGGCGCTTGAGGATCTTGTGGCACATGCCCCGGATCACGGTGGCGCGCGGATCGTAGTTCTTGTATACGCGGTGGCCGAACCCCATCAGGCGGAACGGGTCGTCCTTGTCCTTGGCCTTCTCGATGAAGCGGGGGATCTGCTTGACGTCGCCGACCTCCTCCAGCATGTTCAGCACCGCCTCGTTGGCGCCGCCGTGCGCGGGTCCCCAAAGGCAGGCAATGCCCGCGGCGATCGCTGCATAGGGGTTGGTTCCGGAGCTGCCGGCCAGGCGGACCGTGGAAGTGCTGGCGTTCTGCTCATGATCGGCGTGCAGGATGAACAGCATGTCCAGTGCCTGCGCCGCGACCGGGTCGACCTCGTATTCCTCCGCGGGCACCGCGAACAGCATGTGCAGCAGGTTGGCGGCGTAGCCCAGGTCGTTGCGCGGGTACACGAACGGCTGCCCGATCGAGTGCTTGTGCGCGCACGCGGCGATGGTCGGCATCTTCGCGATCATGCGGTGGGCGAAGATCTCCTGCTGCTCCGGGTCGTGGATGTCGCTGGAGTCGTGGTAGAAGGCCGACAGCGAGCCCACCACGCCCGTCATCATCGCCATCGGGTGGGCATCGTAGTGGAAGCCCTGGAAGAAGGTCTTGAGGGCCTCGTGGATCATGGTGTGGGACCGGATGGACTCCTTGAAGCGGTCCAGCTGGTCCCGGGTGGGGAGGTCGCCGTAGAGGATCAGATACGCAACCTCCAGGAAGGTGCTCTTTTCCGCGAGCTGGCCGATGGGGTAGCCGCGGTAGAGCAGCACGCCCTCGCCGCCATCGATGAAGGTGACCGAGCTCTGACAGCTTGCGGTCGAGGCGAACCCGGGATCGTAGGTGAAGACCCCCTGCTCCTTGAACAGGCTGCCGATTTCCATGGTGGCGGGGCCAGCCGTGCCCTCGCGGACCGGCAGGTCCGAGCGGGCGTCGTTCTCCGGCTGCGTGAGAATGAACTTCTTGTCGCTCATGAGACTGCTCCTGAATGCGCTTGGCGTCACTGTTCCGGACTGATGTCGACGGGCACCTCCGGATAGTGCGAGGGGTATCCGGTCCGGGCGACGCCGGATTCGACCGCCGCCTTGGCGACTGCCGGGGGCACATAGTCGATCAGGCGGGGATCCAGAGGCGTCGGAATGATGTATCGGGGCCCGAAGCTCATCTTCTCCAGATGGTAGGCCTTGAGCACTTCCCCGGGGACGGGATCGCGCGCGAGCGCGCGCAGCGCCTGCACCGCGGCGACGTGCATCTCGCGGTTGATGCGCTTGGCGCGCACGTCCAGGGCGCCCCGGAAGATGTAGGGGAAACCGAGGACGTTGTTGATCTGGTTCGGGTAATCGCTGCGGCCGGTGGCCATGATGATGTCCTTGCGCGCCTGCAGGGCGACTTCCGGGCGTATCTCCGGGTCCGGGTTCGATAGTGCGAAGACGATGGGCTTCCGTGCCATGATCTTGATCATCTCCGACGTGATCAGGTTCGGTCCCGAAACCCCGATGAAGACGTCCGCATCCTCCATGGCATCCATCAGGCTGCGACGATCGCTCTCGATCGCGAACGGCAGCTTGGTGGCCGCGAGGTTGTCCCGCTTGCTGTGGATGACCCCCTGGCGATCGACCATCAGCATGTTCTCCTGCCGCGCGCCGAGCGCCATCAGCAGGTTCATGGAGGCGATGCCGGCGGCCCCGGCGCCCAGGCAGACGATGCGCACGTCCTCGATGCGCTTGTCCTGCAGCTCCAGCGCGTTGAGCAATCCGGCGGCGACGATGATCGCGGTGCCGTGCTGGTCGTCGTGGAAGACCGGGATGTCGAGGCGCTCCATCAGCGCACGCTCGATCTCGAAGCAGTGCGGGGCGGCGATGTCCTCGAGATTGATGCCGCCGAAGGTGCCGGCGATCCGGGCCACGGTGTCGATGAAGGCGTCCTTGTCCTCGGCGTCGACCTCGATGTCGAACACGTCGATGTCGGCGAACTTCTTGAACAGGACGGCCTTGCCCTCCATCACCGGCTTGCCGGCCAGCGCACCGGTGTTGCCCAGCCCGAGGACCGCGCTGCCATCGGTGATGACCGCCACCAGGTTGCCCTTGGAGGTGTAGCGGAACGCGTCGTCCCGGTTCTTGACGATGGCCCGTACCGGGGCCGCCACCCCGGGGGTGTAGGCCAGCGAGAGCTCCTCGAAGGTCGTGAACGGCTTGGTGATCGCGATGCTGAGCTTCCCGGGGCGCGGCTTTTCGTGATAGTCGAGCGCGTCTCTGGTGAGCTTGTCTTCCGTCATCACTGCATCCCGGCTGTGGAACCCGAAAGGGTTGGAGGTGAACGCCCTGCCGTGGCGAAGAGAGGACCGCGCCGCGCGCAATCGGAAAGTATATGTGCAGGCGCCGGCGGGCGGCAATTTGGCCCGGCCCCGGCGGTGCAACGAAAAAGGCGCCCGAGTATGGACGCCCCCTTTCCCTGTCGCAGTTTGCCCGGACCGGCCGTGTCTCAGGCCTGCTTGCCCTTGAGTCCGTACTTGCGGCGGAACTTGTCGACGCGGCCGCCCGTATCGACGATCTTCTGCTTGCCGGTGTAGAAAGGGTGACACATGGCGCAGACTTCGACCTGGAAGTCGTGCCCCATGGTAGAGCGGGTGACGAAGCTGTTGCCGCAGCTGCAAGTCACCGTCACTTCGGCGTATTCCGGGTGAATGTCCGGTTGCATTGGGCGACTACCTCTGGCTTTTGCCCGGGAACCGACCCGTGTGTCGTCCCGTGAAAGTGGGCGTGAATGATACGGGGAATCGGCTGGCCGGGCAAGCGCGGCGCGGGACCGGCTCCCTGCGCACCGGCACCCGCCGGGGTTTGTCCACAGTTGCTGTGGATAAGCCTGTGGAAAAAGTGGGAGCGTCCTGCCTAACCGCCCGAGCCGTCTGGCACTTTGCCGCATTGTCCAATCCTTGGTCGCTCCGGGGGATTGCCATCAAAAACAATCTCTTGTGTTTTTCGTGCGGGCATGCCCGCGGATCCGCCCGGATCGTCGCGAAAGATGCGGTTTCTTGTGCATAAGCCGCGCAACAGGGGCTTGTGCGGCGCACGGCAGGGTCATTCCGGCGCCACTTGCACCAGCACCGGCAGCGCCTGTTCGTCGAGGCGCACCCGCAACCTCAGTGGACGGCAGCACACCGGGCAGTCCTCGATGTAGTCCTGCTCCGCGATGCTGCAGTCGACCACGGTGTCGACCGGTGCGCCGCAACACGGGCAGGCGAAGGGCAGAGGCTCAAGCATCGGCCGTCTCCGGCACGAACAGCAGCAACAGGTCGTCGAGAAAGCGCCGCCCCGTTTCCGTCGGCCGCAGGAGCTCGCCCTCCCGCGTGACCAGTCCCCGCTGCGCGGCTGTCGCGATCGGGCCGGACAGGGTCGCCGCGGGGACGCCGGTACGGCGCTCCAGGGCGGCAAGGTCGGCCCCTTCCGCGAGGCGCAGCGCGTTCATCAGGTACTCCAGGGCGCGCCCGGACGACGCCACCGGTGTCTCGTCCGCGATGCGTCCGGGCCCTGCGGCGGCGCACATGTAGGCGTTCGGCCCGCGCAGCTTCCAGCGGCGGACAATGGCATTCCGTGCGGGGCTCGTCAGCTTGGCATGGGCCCCGGCACCGATGCCCAGGTAATCGCCGAAGCGCCAGTAGTTGAGGTTGTGGCGGCACGCCTGGCCGGGGCGTGCCCAGGCCGAGGTTTCGTAGTGCGCGAAGCCGGCATCCGCCAGTACCTCCCCGCACTCGTGCTGCATCCGCCAGGCGCTGTCGTCGCCCGGCAGGCGGGGCGGGCGATGGTGAAACGGCGTGCCCGGCTCCAGCGTAAGCTGGTAGTGGGACACGTGTCCCCCCGCCAGACCGCACGCGAGCCGGACGTCTGCCAGGGCCTGCGCGGGGGTCTGTCCGGGCAGGCCATACATCAGGTCGACGTTGATCCGCGAGAAGCCGGCCGCCGCCCCCGCCTCCAGGGCGAGCCGGGCCTGGCGGGCGTCGTGGATCCGGCCGATCGAACGCAGCAGGGCGTCGTCGAAGCTCTGCACGCCCACGGACAGCCGGTTCACGCCGGCGTCGCGGAAGCCCGCGAAGCGGCCGCGCTCGACCGTGCCGGGGTTGGCCTCCAGGGTGATCTCGGCGTCCGGCGCCAGCGGGATTCGCGCGGAGACGCCCTCCAGCAGCCGCGCGATGCTCCCGGGCCGGAACAGGCTCGGGGTGCCGCCGCCGATGAACACGGACACGATCTCCCGCCCGGCCGCCTCCGCGGCGTCCTGCTCGAGGTCCGCGAGCAGGGCTTCCACGTAGCCCCGTTCCGGCACCGCTGCGTCACCGGCCGGGTGCGAGTTGAAATCGCAGTAGGGACACTTGCGCACGCACCAGGGCAGGTGCACGTAGAGCGACAACGGCGGGAGCTCGAGCGGCCGGATCACCGTGCCCTCTCAGGCGGCCAGGCGCCGGAGCTGCGCCACCATGCAGTCCAGCGCCTGCCCGCGATGGCTGATACGGTTCTTCTCCTGCGGGGAAAGCTCGGCCGCGGTGCGCCCGAGCTCCGGCACCAGGAACACGGGGTCGTAGCCGAAGCCGCCGCGGCCCCGGGGCTGCTCCAGGATCCGGCCTTCCCAGGCACCGTCACAGATCGCCGGGACGGGATCGCCGGCGTGGCGCAGGAACAGCAGCAGGCAGTGAAAGCGCGCTGCGCGGCGGCTGCCGGAGAGTCCCCGCATGGCCGCGAGCAGGGCCTCGATATTGTCCCGGTCGCCGGCGTCCTCGCCCGCGTAGCGGGCCGAGCGCACGCCCGGTTCCCCGTGCAGGGCCGGGACCTCCAGCCCGGAGTCGTCGGCGAGAGCCGGCAGGCCCGTCTCCCGGGCCGCGTGGCGCGCCTTGAGCAGCGCATTCTCGACGAACGTTGCGGCGGGCTCGGCGGCGCCGCTCACGCCGAGCTCCGATTGCGGAATCACGTCCACGCCGAGATTCGCCAGGCGTGCCTGCACCTCGCGGACTTTGCCCGGATTACCGGTCGCCAGCACGATCCGGCGGGGCAGCATGCTCACCCCGGCTCCGCCCGGCATGCCTGCTGGGCCCCGATCAGTTCGTCGATGCCCTTGTGCGCCAGCGCCAGCATCTGCTGCAGCTCGTCGTCGCGGAACGCGTGCCCCTCGGCTGTCCCCTGGATCTCGACGAAGGCCCCGGCGTCGTTGGCGACCACGTTCATGTCGGTTTCCGCCTCGGAGTCCTCCGCGTAATCGAGGTCCAGCACCGGCTCGCCCCGGTAGATGCCCACGGATACGGCGGCGACCTGGCCGTGCAGCGGGCTGGCGCGCAGTATGCGCTGGTCCAGCAGGTGCGCGACGGCGTCGGCGAGCGCCACCCAGGCGCCGGTGATCGCCGCCGTGCGGGTGCCGCCGTCGGCCTGGATAACATCGCAGTCCAGGGTGATGGTGCGTTCGCCGAGTTCCTCCAGGTCGACCACCGCGCGCAGCGAACGCCCGATCAGGCGCTGGATCTCCTGCGTGCGTCCGCCCTGGCGTCCGCGCGCCGCCTCGCGGTCCATGCGGCGTCCGGTGGCCCGCGGCAGCATCCCGTATTCGGCCGTCACCCAGCCCTTGCCGCTGCCGCGCAGGAAGGGCGGCACCCGTTCCAGCACGCTCGCGTTGCACAGGACCCGGGTGTCGCCGAAGGCCGTCAGCACCGATCCCTCCGCGTGCTTGGTGTAGCCGCGGGTGAGGCGCACCGCGCGCATTTCGTCGCTGGCTCGTCGGCTGGGTCGCATGCAGGCTCCTTTCAGGGGCTCGTGTCGAATTGCAGGGTGTGATCGGCGGCCCGGCGCGCCGCTCGCTCGAAACAGGGATGTTACCAATCTTCCCGAAGCCGATGTCAGGTCTCGCAGCCGCCGGCGGACGCAGCGCACGGCGGTTCCGCGGGCGCCGCCACGGACGGTGTCGCACGGCGGCCATGCGGCGCCATTGCGCGCTCTCTCGCGCCTTGGCATGACGGCACAGGCAGCCGCCGGGGCATGACCGTGCCCCCGTGAAGCTTGCCACCGGTTCGGTGGATGCGCGCCGCCGACGGTCCGGGGACGGCCATGGTTCGCATTATCCCTGACCGGGTTAGTATGATACGGCGCTCGCGCCGGGATCGCCCGCAGCGCTCACCAGTCTCGACCGGAGTGGCCGATGATCTACAGCATGACCGGTTTTGCCCGTGAGACGTCCCGGACCCGGTGGGGCGAGCTCTGCTGGGAGCTGCGCTCGGTCAACCACCGCTATCTCGACGTGCATCAGCGCCTTCCCGAGGACTTCCGGGCACTCGAGCCGCAGGTCCGCGAGGCCGTCTCCACCCGGCTCGGGCGCGGGAAGGTGGAGTGCCAGCTGCGGTTCCAGCCGCTGGTGCGCGAGGACACCCCGCTCACCATCAACGATGCCCTGGTGGCCAAGCTGGGCCAGGCCTGCGAACGCGTATCGGGCGCGCTGCGCGACGCGGCTCCGGTGAGCCCGGTGGAGCTCCTGCGCTGGCCGGGCGTGGTCGAAGAGCCCGAGCGGGACGTGGAGCCCCTGATGGAGGAAGCGCTCCGCTTGCTGGGAGTGGCTCTCGAGAGCCTGGCAAAGGGACGGGCCGCCGAGGGCGAGCGCATCGCGGAGATGCTGTCGACCCGGCTGGACGGGATCGGTGAACACGCCCAGGCGATTCGCGACCGGCTGCCCGGGGTGCGCGAGGCCATCCGCGAACGGCTGGAGACCCGGCTCGCCGAGCTGGGCGTGGATGCCGACCCGGGCCGCCTGGAGCAGGAGATGGCGATGGTCGCGCAGAAGATGGACGTGGCGGAGGAGCTGGACCGCCTCGACAGCCATATCCAGGAAGTTCGCGCGGCTCTGGAGCGCAAGGAGCCGGTCGGTCGGCGGCTCGATTTCCTGATGCAGGAGTTCAACCGCGAAGCGAACACGCTCGCCTCCAAGTCCCAGGACGCCGAGACCACCCGGGTGGCGGTGGAGATCAAGGTTCTGGTCGAGCAGATGCGGGAGCAGGTGCAGAATGTCGAGTGAGCGTGGCGCCGTGGCTGCCACCGGAAGCCTGTTCGTGATGACCGCGCCCTCGGGCGCCGGCAAGACGAGCCTGGTGCGGGCCCTGCTGGAGTCGCTTCCCCACCTGCGCTTTTCCATCTCATGCACCACCCGGCCGCGGCGGCCGGGCGAGCGCGACGGCGAGGACTACCATTTTCTCGACCGCGTCGAGTTCGAGCGTCGCGTCGAGGCGGGTGATTTCCTGGAGCACGCCCGCGTGTTCGACCATTACTACGGTACCGGACGGCGACAGGTCGAGGCTCTCCTGCGCGCCGGTGACGACGTGATCCTCGAGATCGACTGGCAGGGGGCACGCCAGGTGCGCTCCGCCATGCCGGAGTGCCTGAGCATCTTCATCCTGCCGCCCTCGCGGGCGGAACTCGAGCGCCGTCTCCGTGACCGGGGGCAGGACAGCGAGGCGGTCATCGCCCGGCGCCTGTCGGATGCGGTCACCGACATGTCCCATTACGGCGAGTTCGACTACCTGGTGGTCAACGACGACTTCGCGACCGCGGCGGACCAGTTGCGGTCCATCTTCGTGGCCCGCCGCATGCGCGTCCCGGCGCAGCGTGCCCGGCATGCGGGGCTGATCACGGAGCTGCTCGGGCAGCCGGCGCCGGACGGCGCCGGCGGCTGAATCGCCGCGGCCGCGTGGCGGTACGCTTGCAAGTGAGCCGGAACTGGCGTAAACCTTTCTTTTTCCATACACTTGTAGCCATGATGGCGACAATTTCGATTCCGGAGTAACGCGATGGCGCGCATCACCGTCGAGGACTGCCTCGACAATGTTGAAAACCGCTTCCAGCTGGTGCTGGTGGCGACGCGTCGGGCGCGGCAGCTGACCTGGGGCGCGGAGCCCGATCTGCCGTGGGAGAACGACAAGCCGACCGTCATGGCCCTGCGGGAGATCGCCGAGGGACAGGTAACCCCCGCGATCCTGGACGAAAGCGACCGACCCCCGGAGCTCGGGGAGCAAGGCGAGGCCGAGGAATCGGCACCGCCGGATGCCGAAGCCGACACCGGGGAGCCGCCGCCGATGGCGCAGTGACGCCGGGAATCCGGTACGTGTATGGCGGCCACACTTTCCACTGAGACGCTCACGGGGGCCCTGGCCCCGTCCCGAAAGCCCGATGGTCCGGAAGAGCTGCTGGAGCTGTTGCGGACCTACATGAAGCCGGAGCAGGTCGCGCTCGTGGAGCGCGCCTACCACTTCGGCGCCCGGGCCCACAAGGGCCAGCGGCGCCTTTCGGGCGAGCCGTACATCTACCACCCCATCGCCGTGGCGCGCATCCTGGCCGAGGTGCGCATGGACTATCAGAGCGTTGCCGCGGCCATCCTGCATGACGTCATCGAGGATACCGGCGTCGCCAAGGAGCGCATCGCCGGTGAGTTCGGCGAGGAAATCGCCGAGCTGGTCGACGGCGTCAGCAAGCTTACCCAGATCAACTTCCGGTCGAAGGCGGAGGCCCAGGCGGAGAACTTCCGCAAGATGATGCTGGCGATGGTCCAGGACATCCGGGTCATCCTGATCAAGCTCGCTGACCGCCTCCACAACATGCGCACCCTTGGGGTGATGCCGCGGGAGAAACGCCGTCGCATCGCCCGCGAAACCCTGGACATCTACGCGCCCATCGCCAACCGTCTCGGCATGAACAGCATCCGGCTGGAGCTGGAGGACCTCGGCTTCGCCGCGCTGTATCCCATGCGCTACAACATCCTGATGCGGGCCCTGAAGCGGGCGCGGGGCAATCGCCGGGAGATCAAGGGCCAGATCGAGGAGCACCTGCGCGCCGCGATCCAGCGCGAGCACATCGACGCCGAGGTGATCGGGCGCGAGAAGCACCTCTACAGCCTTTACCGGAAGATGCGCAACAAGGAGCTTTCCTTCTCGGAAGTCCTCGACGTCTACGCCTTCCGGGTGATCGTCGACAAGGTGGACACCTGTTACCGGGCGCTGGGCGTGGTGCACAACGTGTACAAGCCGGTGCCGGGACGCTTCAAGGACTATGTCGCGATCCCCAAGACCAATGGCTACCAGTCCCTGCACACGGTCCTGGCCGGTCCGCACGGCGTACCGATCGAGGTGCAGATCCGCACCCGCGAGATGGACTACGTGGCCGAGGCGGGGGTCGCAGCGCACTGGATGTACAAGGAGGGCGACGGCAGCGCCGGGCCCACCACGCGGGCCCGGGAGTGGCTGCACAACATCCTCGAGATGCAGAAGCAGGCGGGCAATTCGCTGGAGTTCCTGGAGAACGTCAAGGTCGACCTGTTCCCGGACGAAATCTACGTGTTCACGCCCAAGGGACGCATCCTGCGGCTGCCGCGGGGGGCCACGCCCGTGGACTTCGCCTACGCCGTGCACACGGACGTGGGCAACTCGTGCGTGGCCGCCAAGGTCGATCGTCGCCTGGCGCCGCTGAGCAGCCACCTGCTCAGCGGGCAGACGGTCGAGGTCATCACCGCACCCTCCGCCCGGCCCAACCCCGCCTGGCTCAATTTCGTCGTGAGCGCCCGGGCACGGGCCAACATCCGGCACTACCTCAAGGACCTGCGCGAGAACGAGGCCGGCACGCTGGGGCGGCGCATGCTGGACCGCGCGCTTGCTCCGTTCGGCCTGACCTACGACGAGCTCTCCGCGCGTCACCTGCAGGAGGTGGCCCGCGAGCTCGGCCTGTCGGGGGTGCCGCACCTGCTTCAGGAAGTGGGGCTGGGACGGCGCATGGCCCCGCTGGTGGCGCGCAGGCTGGCGCAAGCCGCGGGCCTGGATACCGACGCGGACGGCGGGGCCTCGGCCGGGACCCGGGCGCCGCTGGCGATCAAGGGTACCGAGGGCATGGTGGTCAGCTTCGCCCGCTGCTGTCATCCCATTCCGGGAGACCGCATCCTCGGATACATGAGCGCGGGCCGCGGCATCGTCATCCATACCGAGACCTGCCGCAATTTGAGCGGATTCCGCAAGCATCCGGAAAAGTGGATCGAGGTGCAGTGGGAGCAGGATATCGACCGCGAGTTCCCGGCGGAGATCCGTCTCGACGTGGTCAACCAGCGCGGCGTGCTGGCAACGCTCGCGGCCGAGGTCTCCCGCATGGAATCCAACATCGAGCACGTCTCGGTCGACGACCGCGACGGCGTTACGGCCACACTGATGTTCGTGCTCTCGGTCCGTGGCCGCACCCACCTGGCGAAGATCATCAAGCGGCTGCGCGCAATGCAGCCGGTCATCAGGATCGTGCGCCCCAGGGCCTGATCCTTCCGCCTCGCCCGGGTCGGCGCGACGACGGTCCCGGCGTGCACCCACGACAGACTGGAAAGGTCAGCCAATGAGCCGCGAAATCATCCACACCGATCGCGCGCCGCGCGCCATCGGGCCGTATTCGCAGGCGGTGCGGGTGGGCGATGCCGTCTACCTGTCGGGCCAGATACCGCTGGACCCGGAATCGATGGAGCTGGTGGATGCCGACATGGAAGGGCAGGTCCGCCGGGTGCTGGACAACCTGGCGGCGGTCGCGGAGGCGGCCGGCGGCGGCCTGGGAGATGTCGTGCGCGTATCGGTTTATCTCACCGACCTGGGCAATTTCTCGCTGGTCAACCGGCTGATGCAGGAGTACTTCGACGAGCCCTATCCGGCGCGCGCGGCGATCGGTGTCGCCGCGCTGCCGAAGGGCGCGTGCGTGGAAATGGACGCCATCATGGCGCTCTAGATCCGGACGGGCGCGGGGTGAGCCGGGAAGCCGTGAAACCGTCCTCGCAGCGGATCGCAGCCACGGCGGCGCTCGATCGTCCGCTGAAGTCGCTGCGGGGGGTCGGCCCGGGGCTGGCCGGCCGGCTCGCGAAGCTGGGGCTGTTCCGGGTCGGGGACCTGCTGTTTCATCTTCCGTTGCGTTACGAGGACCGCACGCGGGTAACGCCGATCGGGCGACTGCGTCCCGGCGACCGCGCGGTGATCGACGCCCGGGTGGAGCTGGCGGAAACGGTGCAGCGCCGGCGGCGGGCGCTGGTGTGCCGGGTGGCCGACGGCAGCGGCATGCTGACGCTGCGGTTCTTCCACTTCTCCCGTGCCCAGGGGGCGCTGTGGCAGCGCGGCGCCCGGGTGGTCTGTTACGGCGAGGCACGCACGGGCATGACCGGGCTCGAGATGGTGCACCCGGAATACCGCATGGTGGCTGCGGATGCCCCGGCCCCGCTGGAGCAGCGGCTCACGCCGGTGTATCCGGCAACGGAGGGAGTGAGCCAGGCGCGGCTGCGCGCACTGGTACGCGAGGCGCTGGCGCTGGCGGAGGACGAGGAGGGCCTCGATGGCGTGCCGCCGGTGCTGCTGCCGGCGGGCGGGCGCATGCCGCTGCACCAGGCGCTGGAGGCCGTGCACCGTCCGCCCCGGAACACGGATACCGCCGTTCTCGAGGCCGGACGCCACCCGGCCCAGCGGCGGCTGGCGTTCGAGGAGCTGGTGGCGCACCAGGTGAGCCTGCGACAGCTGCGCCGGCGCGCGCGCAACCACAGTGCGCCGTGCCTTGCCCGGGGCGGCGCAGCGCGGGCAGCGCTGTCGGACCGCCTCGGGTTCCGGCTGACCGGCGCCCAGGCACGGGTGCTGGGCGAGGTGCTCGGTGACCTCGGTCATCCGCGGCCCATGATGCGACTGGTGCAGGGCGACGTCGGCTCGGGCAAGACGGTGGTCGCGGCGCTGGCGGCCGTGGAAGCGATCGCATCCGGCTGGCAGGCTGCGGTGATGGCGCCCACCGAGCTGCTCGCGGAGCAGCATTACCGCAACTTCCGTGGCTGGCTGGAGGCGTTGGGCTATGAGCTCGCCTGGCTCGGTGGACGACTCAAGGGCGCACGGCGGCGGGAGATGCTGGAGCGGATCGCCGACGGGCGGGCGCAGCTGGTGGTGGGCACGCATGCGCTGTTCCAGGAAGAGGTGAGCTTCGAGCGGCTCGGCCTCGTGGTGATCGACGAACAGCACCGTTTCGGCGTCCACCAGCGTCTCGCCTTGCGGGAAAAGGGCATCAGCGGCGGAACCCATCCTCACCAGTTGATCATGACCGCCACCCCGATACCCCGGACGCTGGCCATGGCCGCCTACGCCGACCTCGACCTGTCGGTGATCGACGAGCTGCCTCCGGGCCGTACCCCGGTGGTGACCGTGGCATTGCCCGATTCGCGCCGTGACGAGGTGATCGCGCGCGTACGGGATGCCTGCCGGGCCGGTGCGCAGGCCTACTGGGTCTGCACCCTGATCGAGGAATCCGAAGCGCTGCAGGCCCGGGCCGCGGAGGATACGGCGGCGGCGCTGATCGAGGCCCTCCCGGACCTGCGGGTGGGGCTGGTGCACGGGCGCATGAAGGCGGCCTCCAAGGAGGCCGAGATGCGGCGCTTCGCCGGTGGCGAGATGGATCTGCTGGTGGCCACCACCGTGATCGAGGTCGGCGTGGATGTCCCCAACGCGACCCTGATGATCGTGGAGAATCCCGAGCGCCTGGGGCTGTCGCAGCTGCATCAGCTCCGCGGCCGGGTAGGGCGTGGCAGCCGCCGGAGCAACTGCGTGCTGATGTACCATCCGCCGCTGGGCGCGAACGCGCGCGCCCGCCTGGCGGTCCTGCGGGACAGCCATGACGGCTTCGAGATCGCCCGCCGTGACCTGGAGCTGCGCGGGCCGGGGGAGCTTCTGGGAACGCGCCAGACCGGGGAGCTGCGCCTGCGTGTCGCGGACCTTGCGCGCGACGGCGACCTGATGGGCCCGGTGCAGAAGGCCGCGGACGAGATGCTGGCCCGCCACCGCGATCGCGTGGCGCCCCTGGTGCGTCGGTGGGTACGGGACGGCCGGCGCTACGCCGAGGCGTGAGCACGACACGGGGACGCGCGAGGCGATGCATGGCGAAACCGGTCCCGGCGGTGCTCGGGATGCTGCGTGATCGGTCCCCCGGAACCGGCCTGCTCCGGCGCGGCGGCGCCCGCCCCGGGCCGGTTCGGCCCGCCTGTCTGGCGCCGGCGCCGGCCCTGTATAATCGCGTGATCGACCAGCATGGCGCCGGCGGTGGAACGGGCGGGGGACGCGTTCCCTGACCGCTCTGCCCGCGGGACCGATTCTGGTGACCGAATTTTTCCTGGAAGAGGGGTGACATGAACGAGAGGACCCGTCAGCAGGCGCCGGGACGCCGCGCGCAGCAGACCGTGGGCCGGATCTGGCAGCGCTATCAGCCGATCGTGGCGGACCGCGCCCGGGAATATGCCCTGCTGATGCGGTGGCACCGGCCGATCGGTGCTCAGCTGCTGCTGTGGCCCGCGATGTGGGCCCTGTGGATCGCCGGCAGGGGGGCACCCGATGCGGGCATTGTCGTGATCTTCGTGCTGGGCGTCTGGGTGATGCGCTCGGCCGGCTGCGTGTTCAACGACTTCGCTGACCGGCACTTCGACCTCTACGTCAAGCGCACCCACGACCGGCCGCTGACCACCGGGCGAGTGAGCACGCGGGAAGCGCTGGCGGTGTTCTTCGCGATGTGCCTGATCGCGCTCGGACTGGTGCTGATGCTCAACCGCCTGACCATCCTGCTCTCCCTCGTCGGGCTGGCGCTGGCGGCCACCTACCCGTTCATGAAGCGTTACACCTATCTGCCCCAGCCCTACCTGGGAATGGCATTCGGCTGGGCGATCCCGATGGCGTTCTCCGCCCAGACCGGCCACGTTCCCCCGGTCGCCTGGCTGATCTTCATCTGCAACATCCTGTGGTCGACCATCTACGACACCATGTACGCCATGGTCGACCGGGACGACGATCTCAAGCTGGGGCTCAAGTCGGCCGCGATCCTGTTCGGTGATCTCGATCGCCACATTATCGGCATCCTGCAGGTGACCATGCTCGGCGCGCTCTACCTGGTGGGACGCCGGGTGGGCCTGGGAGCCTGGTACGACGCGGGGCTGGCCGGGGGCGCGGCCCTGTTCGCCTACCAGCAGGTGCTCATCTTCCACCGCCGGCGCGACCGCTGTTTCCGGGCGTTCATGAACAACAACTGGTTCGGCGCCGTGATCTTCGCCGGGATCCTGCTGGATTACCTGCTGCACTGAGTGGCGACCCGTCCGGAGGAGATCCCCGCAGGGCGGGGGGATCCTGCACGGCGGCGGACTCCATCGACCGGCGGGGATCGTGCGCAACGGAAAAAGGCCCCGGCACTGCCGGGGCCTTTTTCGGCGCCTCGCTTGGGCGGACCGGGCCCGATTCAGAAGCTTACGCGGAATCCGCCGGTCCAGGCGAAGTCGGCGTTGTCCAGGTTCTGGTACTCCACCATCACCGCGACGTTCCTGGTGAAGGAGTACATGGCCCGTCCGATCACCGCCATGTAGTCGCCACGGAAGAGTTGGTGCTGATAGGCGGTGTTGCCACGCTTGACCCAGTTGTAGCGCAACAGCGTATCCAGCTCGAAGTGGCTGCGGGCGCTCGGGTGGATCCGGAAGCCCGCGGTCACGCGCTCGCCGGTGTTGTTCTTGTTGGTACCCGCGTTGTCATTCACCTTCTCGTACAGGGCTGACACCGAGGCTACCGCGTCCAGCGTCCTCGCCAGCCCGTAACGGGCCCCAATGCCGAGGTCGGCGTAGGTATGCTTGAACGCGCTGGTGTTGGGCGGCGTTCCGACCCCGTGGTCCCACTTTGCCGTCTGGTAGCCGATCTTCACGAAGTAATTCGGCAGAAACAGCCAGGACGCGCGAACCGTGTAGCCGCTGTTCGAAAAGGCGCCGGGATTGGTGTAGCGCGGGGTCGTGAAGCGGGCCCGCGTGTAGCCGAGGTCAACGTAGTTGTAGCTGAAACCGTTGGAGGCGCTGTTCATTCCCTGCGCCTGGGCGGCGAATGGCATCACCAGCGCAGCGGCGCAGATCAGGTACCGAAGTTTCATTCCGTCTCTCCCTTCCACGTAGGCTTTGTTCTTTTATGGACGCCCGGTGCGCCCACGACAGGCAGGTTAGCACAGAATCGCTGCCTTGCAGTGCCAACCGTTAACGCATAGGCATATCACAGGTCCAATCGCGTGAAAAGCCTTGCGGCAACGGCGAAGGCTTCATCCGCCGCTTCCCTTTTCCCGCTCATCCGGACGCCCTGGCGCAGACCCATACCTCGACCCGTCGGGCACCGCCCCGCCGCAGGACCGCGGCCAGCGCCGCCACGGTGCTGGCGGAGGTCATCACGTCGTCGACGATCGCCACGCGGGGCGGCGACGCCGCGGCAATGGCGAAGGCCCGGCGCACGTTGCGGCGCCGGTACGAGCCGTCCAGCTGCGACTGGGGCGCGGTGTTGCGCACCCGGCGGCAGAGTGACGGTGCCAGCGGTATGCCGAGCCGGACCGAAACGGGGCGCGCCAGCTCGACGGCCTGATTGAACCCGCGGCGGCGCTGTCTTGCCGGATGCAGGGGCACCGGCACGATGAGGTCCGGCGGCGGCGCGGCAGACGCGGCAAGGGCTCCGGCCATGAGGTCTCCCAGCAACCGCGCGTTGGCCAGGCGGCCGCGGAACTTCAGCTCGCGAATCAGGTGGCTCACGGGGGCCTCGTACGAGAAGGCCGCCCGGGTGCGATCGAAGGGCGGCGGTCGCCGGTGGCAGCGTCCACAGAGCGACGCCCCGCTTCCGCCCGCTGCCGGCAGGGGCGCGCCGCAACGCTCGCAGGCCCGTTCGCTCCAGGGCAGGTCTTCCCGGCAACCCCGGCAGATTTCCGCGCGGGGCATGCCCCGGGCCGCGCACAGCATGCAGCGCGACGGGAAAGCCGCCCAGTGCAGTGACTCGAGCCACCCGTAAACCGTTTGTGCCGCTCCATGGTTGACAGGCATCGCGTCCCTTCGGATGATTGCCCCACCGAATCCGGCGACCGGGAGCAGCGAAACGATGAACATCCAGAGCCTGCTGGACCAGGGGCCACGCCACGACTGGAGTACAGACGAAGCGCGGGAGCTGCTGGGCCTCCCCTTCAACGACCTGGTTTTCGCGGCACAGGCGGTGCATCGCCGCCACTTCGATCCCAACGAAGTCCAGCTCAGCACCCTGCTCAGCGTCAAGACCGGGGCGTGTCCGGAGGATTGCGCCTACTGCCCCCAGAGTGTCCGGTACCACACCGGGGTGGAGGCGGAGCAGTTGATGGACACGGAGGCGGTGCTCGCCAGTGCGCGCCGCGCTCGTGACCAGGGCGCGACGCGCTTCTGCATGGGAGCCGCGTGGCGGCGCCCGAAGGACCGCGACCTGGAGAAGGTGATCGAGATGGTTCGCGGAGTGCGGGAGCTGGGCATGGAGACCTGCGTGACCGCCGGCATGCTCAGCGCCGATCAGGCCCGGCGCCTGTCCGACGCGGGCCTGGACTACTACAACCACAACATCGACACTTCGGAGTCGTTCTACGGCGAGGTCATCACGACGCGCACCTTCGCGGACCGGCTGGAGACGCTCGAGCACGTGCGCGACGCGGGCCTGCACGTCTGCTGCGGCGGCATTATCGGCATGGGCGAGGGCGTCGTCGACCGGGTCGACATGCTGGTGACGCTGGCGAACCTGCCCAAACACCCGGAGAGCGTTCCCGTCAACCGGCTGGTGCAGGTCGAGGGCACGCCGCTGTACGGGGCCGAGGACGTCGATCCGTTCGAGTTCGTGCGCGTGATCGCCGCGGCCCGCATCATGATGCCCGCGTCCCACGTGCGGCTGTCGGCGGGTCGCATGCAGATGAGCGACGAGATGCAGGCGCTGTGCTTTCTGGCCGGGGCAAACTCGATCTTCTGCGGGGATCGCCTGCTGACCACGGACAATCCCGAGGAAGATCACGACGCGACCCTGTTCGCCCGTCTGGGCATCCGTCCGGAAGAATCGCCGGAGCCGGCCCGCGGCAATGACGCGGCCTCCGCCGGGGCATGACCGGGGCCGACCGCCTCGATCGGGATCTCGAGCCGCTGCTGCGGCGGCGCCGCGAGCAGGGTCTCTACCGTCGGCGGCGCGTCGTGAGCGGGCCCCAGGGGCCGCGCCTGCATGTCGACGGACGCGACTGCCTGTGCTTCTGCAGCAACGACTACCTCGGGCTGGCGGGGCACCCGGGTCCGGCGGCGGCGATGCGCGAGGCAGCGGGACGCTACGGCGCCGGCAGCGGGGCCGCGCACCTGATCGTCGGGCACACCGCCGAGCACCAGGCGCTGGAGGAGGAGCTCGCGGCGTGGACCGGGCGTCCGCGGGCGCTGCTGTTCTCCACCGGCTACATGGCCAACATGGGCGTGATCAACGCGCTGGTGGGCGAGGGCGACCGGGTGCTCGAGGATCGCCTCAACCATGCCTCGCTGCTCGACGGGGGCTGGCTCTCCCGGGCGCGCATGCGGCGCTACCCGCACGCCGACCTGGCGGCCCTGGAGCGCGAGCTCGCCGCGCCGGACGACGGCCGCGCGCTGATCGTGAGCGACGCGGTGTTCAGCATGGACGGGGACCTCGCGCCGCTGGGCGCGCTGGCCGACCTCACGGACCGCTACGGCGCCCGGCTGATGATCGATGACGCCCACGGGCTCGGGGTGCTGGGTCCGGAGGGCGCGGGCACGCCGGCAGCACTGGGCATCAGCTGGCAGCGACTGCCGGTGTACGTGGGGACGCTGGGGAAGGCGCTCGGCACCTTCGGGGCCTTCGTCGCCGGCAGCGAGACACTGATCGAGGCCCTGATCCAGCGCGCCCGGACCTACGTGTTCACCACCGCACCGCCGGCGCCCGTGGCCGCGGCCACGCGCTGCGCGCTGCGCCTGGCGCGGGAAGAGTCGTGGCGCCGCGAGCGGCTCTCGGAGCTGGTGAACCGGTTCCGGCGCGAGGCGGATCCGGCGGGCCTGCCGCTGGCCCCCTCGCAGGCCCCGATCCAGCCGCTGCTGATCGGCGATCCGCACGAGACCGTCCGGCTGAGCGAGGCGCTCCTGGCGGAGGGCATCCTGGTCAGCGCGATCCGCCCCCCCACGGTTCCCCCGGGTACCGCGCGCCTGCGCATCACGCTTTCCGCCGCGCACCGGTCCGAGGATGTCGACCGGCTCGTGGAGACACTGGCGCGACACTACCGCCGGTCCGCTGCCTGAGCCGCGGCCCGGCTGGTGCCGCGGCGGGCGGAGGTGGGACAATGGGACGGATTTCGGACATGCCCGTTTTCCCGCCGAGTACGGCACCGGAGCCCCATGAACGACCAGGCCGGCGACATGACCCCGCGCACGCGGACGCTGCGGCGTTCCTTCGACGCCGCGGCCCCGGACTATGATTCGGTCTGCGCGGTACAGGATGAAGTCCGCCGGCGCATGATCGAGCGCCTGGAGCTGCTGCGGATCGACCCGCGTACGGTGCTCGATCTCGGCAGCGGCACCGGCCGCGGGGCGCTCGACCTGGACCGGCGCTACCGGCGCGCCCGGGTGCTGGCACTGGACGTATCGCCGGCCATGCTCGCGCGGGTCCGCGCGCCCGGCCTGCTGCGCCGGGGCGTCGACCGCCTGGCCGCGGACGCGCGCCGGCTGCCGCTGGCCGATGACAGCGTCGACATGGTGTTCTCCAACCTGATGCTGCAGTGGGCGGGCGACCCGGAGGCGGTGTTTCGCGAGTGTCACCGGGTGATGACCTCGCAGGCGGTACTGATGTTCACCAGCCTGGGGCCGTCCTCGCTGGGTGAGCTGCGCGCCGCGTGGGGGGAAGCCGACGAGGCCCCTCACGTGAACACCTTCCTGGACATGCACGACGTAGGCGATGCGCTGGTGCGGGCGGGCCTGGCCGAGCCCGTGATGGACGTGGAGACACTGACGGTGACCTACCCGGACCTCGACAGCCTGACGCGGGAGCTGCGCATGGGCGGCAGCCTCAACCTGGAGCCCGGTCGGCGCGCCGGACTCACCGGACGGCGGCGCTACGCGGCGATGCGCCGGGCCTACGAGGCGAAGCGGACGGAAGGACGCCTGCCGGTCACCCTGGAAATCGTCCACGGCCACGCGTGGCGGCCGGCGAGGCTGCCGGCGGCGGGCGTGGAGGGGCCGCCCGGAGCGAGCCGATGATGCCCCGCGGCCTGTTCGTGACCGGTACCGACACCGAGGTGGGCAAGACCGTCGCGTCGGTGGCTCTGCTGCACGCCCTGGCCGGGGCGGGCATCCGCGCGGCGGCGATGAAGCCGGTTGCCTCGGGCAGCGAGCGGACGGCGGCGGGGCTGCGCAACGCCGACGCCCTCGCGCTGCAGTCCGCGGCCGGCCTCCGCGTGCCCTACGAAGCGGTCAACCCGTACCCGTTCGGGCCGGCGATCGCGCCGCACATCGCGGCCCGGGAGGCGGGGGTGCGAATCGGGTTCGATCGCATCCTGGACGGGTTCGAGGCGCTTTCCCGGGGCGCGGACCTGGTGCTGGTCGAGGGCGTGGGCGGCTGGCGGGTGCCCCTGGGTCCCGATGGCGACGTGGCCCGGCTGGCCCGGCTGCTGGATCTGCCCGTGGTACTGGTGGTGGCGGTGGGGCTCGGCTGCATCAGCCACGCGCGGCTGACTGCCGAGAGCATCCAGGCGTGCGGCGCCCGTCTGGCCGGCTGGATCGCCAATTTCCCGCGGGCCGGGGGTGCGCGGCTGGAGGACCAGCTTCAGACGCTGGAATCCTGCCTCCCGGCACCCTGCCTGGGCCGGCTTCCCTGGTCGCGCGAGCCGCTGGACGCGTCGCTTGGACGGGCCATCGACGTCGGCGCACTGACTGGCGAGAGTGGCCGGGAAGAGCGCGCATGAGACGCCGCGGACGGAATTCGGCCGCCTTGCGCGGGCCCGCACCATGCAGTAGCATTGCCGGGCCTCTCAAGGCCGGCGATCCAGTCAGGCACGAGACACGCATGGACCGGGGTGAGAGAGACTATCACGGCTATCTGTTTCGCTGTGTCATCATGCCCAACGGCTCAATGTCGCCGCGCCTGGGTGTCTGGGTCTTTGCCAGCCTGGCAATGCTGACGGGGGCACTGGCGGCCGGCTTCTGGCTGGTGGGCGCGTGGCTGATCGCCCCGTTTTCGGGGCTCGAGCTGGCGGCTCTCGGTGCTGCCTTGATATATATCGAAAAACAGAATCAGTACCGGGAGGTCATCTCGGTAACGGAGGAGCTGATTCGCGTGGAATCGGGCATCGGGGCGCCGACCCGGGTGCGGGAGTTTCCACGTTATTGGGCGCGCGTCCGCCTGGAATCGTCCAGCATACCGACGCATCCTGCACGGTTGCTGATCGTGTCGCACGGAAAGGCTTACGAGCTCGGTGCCTGCCTGACAGAGGACGAGCGCCGCAGCCTCGCGTCGCGCCTCGGCGCGGCGATCGGGCCGCTGGCCGCGTAGGCGGGCCGGAACCGGTGACCCGGGGCCGGGCGGAATGCCTCGCCGACCCGGACTTCGGCACGGGCCGGCGCCGACCCCGACGGGTCGCGTCCGGTGCCGCCTCCCGGCGGGGCGATGACGTGGTCCGGGTCGCCAGGAAAATTCGAAAACGCTGAGGAGTACACAAGGCATGTCCACGATCAGACTGGGAGGGGTCGGCCGGGCCGTGGCCGGAATGATGATGCTGGTCACCGGGTCCGCCTTCGCTGCCCCGCAGTTCAACATGCCCTATGGCGTGACCAACGTGAGTCACGACATCTACGACCTCCACATGATGATGCTGTGGATCTGCGTCGCGATCGGCGTCGTCGTCTACGGCGTGATGGCCTGGTCGATCATCCGTCACCGCAAGTCCAAGGGGGCCGTCCCGGCGCAGTTCCACGAGAGCACCACGGTCGAGATCATCTGGACCATCATCCCGTTCCTGATCCTGCTGGGAGCGGCGATTCCGTCCTCGATCGTCCTGATCAAGACCTACCACACGGGCAACCCGAAGATGGTGGTGAAGATCACCGGTTACCAGTGGATGTGGCACTACTCCTATCCGGACCAGAAGATCGCTTTCTACAGCAAGCTGGCCCAGAGCAGCGAGGACGCCCGGGAGCTCGGGTCGAAGGTCAACGTGTTCAAGGTGCCGCACTACCTGCGCAACGTGGATCATCCGCTGGTTCTGCCGATCCACACCCGCGTCAAGTTCCTGATCACCTCCAAGGACGTCATCCACTCCTGGTGGGTGCCCGACCTGGGGATCAAGAAGGACGCGATACCGGGCTACATCAACACCGACTGGACCAACATCAACAAGCCGGGCGTGTACCGCGGCCAGTGCGCGGAGCTGTGCGGCCGCGGCCACGCGTACATGCCGATCGTGGTGCGGGCGGTGACCAGGGCGAAGTTCAAGCAGTGGGTCGCGAAGGAACAGCAGAAGCCCCAGCAGCACATGCTCAAGCGGACCGAGGACTGAGTGCGCGCACGGGCGGAGAGCCCCTTGATCGGGGATGGCATGCAGGCTAGAACTGGGGACATTTTACGACTCGGGAGACACGCTGCGGGCGCCGGCGAGGCGGCCGCGACGGAGGTCGGGAGAGGCGCCACCCGAGGCAGGAATCTGCCGCCCCGGGGCGGGGCCGGGCCAGTCACGGCCGGCCCGGGCGGTCAGGATATCGGCGTTCGGAGGAACTCATGAGTGCAGAAGCGGTAGCGCACGAGCATCACGAAGGGCCCGCCCGCGGGCTGATGCGTTGGATCACCACGACCAACCACAAGGACATCGGCACGCTGTACCTGTGGACCAGCTTCATCATGTTCCTGGTGGGCGGTGTGCTGGCGCTGCTGATCCGCTCGGAGTTGTTCCATCCGGGCCTGCAGATCATGGAGCCGGAGTTCTTCAACCAGCTCACCACCATGCACGGGCTGATCATGATCTTCGGCGCGATCATGCCGGCGTTCGTCGGTCTCGGGAACTGGATGATCCCGATGATGGTCGGCGCGCCCGATATGGCCCTGCCCCGGCTGAACAACTGGAGCTTCTGGATCCTGCCGTTCGCCTTCCTGATCCTGCTCAGCACGCTGTTCATGCCCGGCGGTGCGCCCGCCATGGGCTGGACCATGTACGCGCCCCAGGTGCTGCAGACCGGTGACGCGTTCCCCTTCATGGTCTTCGCCATTCACCTGATGGGCATCTCGTCGATCCTGGGCGCGATCAACATCATCGCGACCATCCTCAATCTCCGGGCGCCGGGGATGACGCTGATGAAGATGCCCCTGTTCGTGTGGGCCTGGCTGATCACCGCCTACCTGCTGATCGCGGTCATGCCGGTACTGGCCGGCGCCGTGACCATGCTGCTGACCGACAAGTTCTTCGGCACCAGCTTCTTCAACGCCGCCGGCGGCGGGGACCCGGTGATGTACCAGCACATCTTCTGGTTCTTCGGGCACCCCGAGGTCTACATCATGATCCTGCCGGCGTTCGGGATCATCTCGCACATCATCCCGACGTTCTCGCGCAAGCCCCTGTTCGGCCGCGCCTCGATGATCTATGCGCTGTCGGCGATCGCGTTCCTGTCGTTCATCGTCTGGGCGCATCACATGTTCACGGTGGGCATGCCCCTGACGGCCGAGATGTTCTTCATGTTCTCGACCATGCTGATCGCGGTGCCCACGGGGGTGAAGATCTTCAACTGGGTGGCCACCATGTGGCGCGGCTCGCTCAGCTTCGAGACACCGATGCTGTTCGCCGTGGCCTTCGTGGTACTGTTCACCATCGGCGGGTTCTCCGGGCTGATGCTGGCGGTGACCCCGGCGGACTTCCAGTACCAGGACAGCTATTTCGTGGTGGCGCACTTCCACTACGTGCTGGTCACCGGCGCGGCGTTCGCGATCATGGCCGGGGTCTATTTCTGGCTGCCCAAGTGGACCGGCCACATGTACGACGAGCGCCTGGGCAAGTGGCACTTCTGGCTGTCGGTGATCTTCGTGAACGTGCTGTTTTTCCCGATGCACTTCGTGGGTCTGGCCGGCATGCCGCGCCGCATCCCGGACTACGCGGTGCAGTTCACGCTGTTCAACGAGATCTCGACCATCGGGGCGTTCGGCTTCGGCATGTCCCAGCTGATCTTCCTGTACACCGTGGTCAAGTGCGTGCGCGGCGGTGCCAAGGCGCCGGCGAAGACCTGGGACGGCGCCGACGGGCTCGAGTGGGAGCTGCCGTCACCGCCTCCCTACCACAGCTTCACCACCCCGCCGGAGGTGAGCTGACGCGGGCCCCGATCGACCATGCCGGGCGCCGGATGCGGCGCCCGGCGGCGGATCAGATGAGCGACGACGACGACAGACGGGAAAACGAGAGGCTCAGGCGCGCACGGGCGGCGAGCGTCCGCACCGCCCTGATTCTCGCGGCCATCGCGCTGGGACTGTATCTGGCCTTTTTCTGGGCGCACCTGGCCCACTGAAGAACGTGATGCGGCGCCGCGGGGCGGATCAACCCCCGGGCCGGAGCAGGGGGGCGGTTGCCGGTCGCAGCCGGGAGCCGTCGAGACAGCAAACCGAGGGGATGAACATGGCCTCAGCAGCCACCACCAAGCAGAACGAAGGATACTACGTCCCGCACGGAAGCCGCTGGCCCTTCACGGCGGCGATCGGCCTGTTCCTGTTCATGGTCGGCTTCGGCACGCTGCTCAACGGGGTCAGCGCCGGTCCGTGGCTGATGGCCGCCGGCGGCGCCGTGATCATCTTCATGCTGTTCGGCTGGTTCGGCACCGTGGTCGCCGAGAACCTCTCGGGCCTGTACAACGCCCAGGTCGACAAGAGCTTCCGCTGGGGGATGACCTGGTTCATCTTCTCCGAGGTCATGTTCTTCGGCGCCTTCTTCGGCGCGCTGTTCTATACGCGCGGCGGCGCGGTCCCCGCTCTCGGGGGCGCGACCCTGACACACACGTACCTGTGGCCCCACTTCGCCGCTACCTGGCCCACCAACGGCCCGGGCAATATCGGCGGCGACTTCGAGGGCATGACTGCCTGGGGGGTGGCGGCGATCAACACCGCGATCCTGCTGACCAGCAGCTGGACGGTGACGGTGGCCCATCACGCCATCAAGGACGCGAAGCGCGGCCGTACCGTGGTCTGGCTGGGACTGACGGTCCTGCTGGGGCTGTCATTCCTGTGCCTGCAGGGTCGCGAGTACCACGATGCCTACACGCATCTGAACATGACCCTGCACAGCGGGATCTACGGCTCGACGTTCTTCATGCTCACGGGTTTCCACGGCCTGCACGTGACGCTCGGGACCATCATGCTGATCACGATGCTCGTGCGTGCGGCCCGCGGGCACTTCACCCCGGACAACCATTTCGCGTTCGAGGCGGTGTCCTGGTACTGGCACTTCGTGGACGTGGTCTGGCTGTGCCTGTTCATCTTCGTCTACATCATGTAGCCCTTGCCGGGGCGGAGCGGTGCGCGGCGCCGCCGCTCCGCGAAATCGGTCAGTGGCCGCCGTAGATTCCGTGCGGGTGGATGACGCCGGTGGCGATGCCGAGCATCAGCAACAGGAACAGTGACGTCGCCAGACCGACGCGCCAGAAGAGGGCCTTCACCGTGCGACGGGAGCGACCACCGTCGCGAGTAAGGAAGACCAGGCCGGCGCCGAGGCTGGCGAGGACTCCGCCGAGGGCGAGATAGATCAGTATCCGCACGACGATGGGCATGACAGGACTCTCCGCAGATCGTCGGGTGTGTATGGTGCGCGCGGGACGCCCGGCAGACAGACTGGCGACCCCGGCAGGAAGCCCGGGCTGGAGCCGTTTCCCGGCCTCGCCCCGCAGGTGGAGCGCGCCCTGACCGGCAAGCGCATGCCGGCCGGCGCTGTGCATGGCGGCGGATTCCGCGTGTCCGCCACCTCCATTCCGCGGATCCAGTATATCTGATATGTCCCGGGCGGAGCACGTGCCCGCCCGGCGGAGGCCGCAGGGGGCATGACGAAGCGCAAGTTCCGGCCCGGATGGCTGACCACGCTGATCGGTGCCGTGGTACTGGCCGTGCTGGTCAGCCTGGGATTCTGGCAGATCCGGCGCGGTCACGGCGCGGAACGCGTCTACCAGGCGTTCGCGCGCGGGCAGAAGGGCCCGGCGCAACGGGTGAGCAGCATCCGGTCGATCGCCAGGATCGCCCGCAAGCAGGGCAAAGGTCCGACGTACCGGCACGTCAGGGTGCGCGGACATTACGATGCCTCCCGCCAGATGCTGCTGGACAACCGGGTGAACGACGACCGGCTCGGCTACGAGGTCTACACGCCGCTGGAACTGCCCGGGGGAGGCTACGTCATCGTGGACCGCGGCTGGGTTCCGGGCTACGCGCGGCGCAGCATGCTCCCGGACGTGTCGGTATCGTCCAGGGCCCGTACGCTAACGGGCATGCTGACGCACTTCCGCCAGGGGGGGCTGAAGGTCGCCCCCCAGGGAAGCAGCCAGGGCTGGCCGCGCGTTGTGGTCTACCCGGACGCGAAGCAGGTGGCCCAGATCCTGCACGCCCGGGTGGCGCCGTTGCTTCTGCTGCTGGACCCTGACCAGCCGGACGGTTACGTGCGGCACTGGAAACCGCACATCATGAAGCCGATGCGCCACTATGGCTATGCTTTCCAGTGGTTCGCGATGGCCGCGGCACTGATCGTGATCTGGGTGTGGGTGAACCTCAGGGTGGTGGATGACGCCGAATCGGGCGGGGACGGGAACGATGGCGAGTGACGTGAATGGTGGCCCCGGCGGGAACAGCCTCGCGGTCTCGCGGGCCAAGCTGTTGCTGGTGTTCGCGCTGTTCGCGGCGCCGCTGGTGGTGGCCTGGATCTTCCATGCCAATCCGCAATGGGTGCCGAAGGCGGTCACCAATCACGGGGTGCTGGTGCGCCCCGCACGGCCCCTCGACACCTCCGGCCTGCTGCGGCCGGGCGGCACGTCGCTGCCGGCCTCCTACCTGCGGGGGAAGTGGACCCTGCTCTACATCGGTGGTGCGCACTGTCGGCAGGTGTGTCGCAGGAAGCTGTACGACACCCGGCAGATCCGCACCGCCACCGGCAACAACCGGCAGCGCGTGCAGCGCCTGTACGTGCGTACCGGCCGGCCGGGTCCGGATGCGCTGCGCCGGCTCGCGCGCGACCATCCCGACCTGACCGTTGCGGTAACCCGCCACGGGAGCCCGTTCCTGGCCCAGTTCCGCTTCGGCAGGGACGACGATCCGTCCTCGGCGCATCGCCTCTATATCGTCGATCCGCACGGCAACCTGATGATGCGCTATCCGAAGGCTGCCGGGCCGGGCGGCATGCTCAAGGATCTGCAGCATCTGCTGCGCGTCTCGCAGATCGGGTGACCGCGGTGGAGACCGACTGGCGCCGGGACACCGCGCCGTCCGCCCGGGTCCCCGCGGTCGTCCGGGCCGGGGCTCCGGGGGCGGCGCCGGCGCCTGCCGCCCGACCGCGACGGGTCCGGGCCGCCGTGGTGCTGACGGATGCCCCGCGGCTGGTGCAGATCGGCATCGGGATCGGTATCGTATGGTTGCGCCCACAGCCGTGGCTCACCGATCCACACGCCGCCGGCGCCGCGCTGCTGCTCAGCGTCGTGAGTGTAAACACGTTCTGTGCACGAGCCGGGAACCCGTATGCACCAGCAGGTACATAGCGCGGGTCGATCCATGACCCTGACCGCCAACCTTCGCGCGTACTACGCGCTGACCAAGCCGAAGGTGGTCGCCCTGATCGTGTTCACGGCGATCGTGGGCATGTTCCTGTCCACGCCGGGCGCGGTTCCCCTGACGGCGCTGTGCTTCGGTACCCTGGGGATCGGTTTCGCCGCGGCGTCCGCCGCCGCCGTCAACCACGTACTCGACCGGCGCGCCGATGCGGCCATGGCCCGCACCAGCGGGCGGCCCCTGCCCACCGGCACCCTCAGCACGCGCCAGAGCCTGGTCTTCGCGATCCTCCTCGCCGCCGTCTCGATGGCCATCCTGGCCGGTCTGGTCAACCTGCTGACCGCGATCCTGACCCTGCTGACCATCATCGGCTACGCTGTGGTGTATACGGCCTATCTCAAGCGGGCCACGCCCCAGAACATCGTGATCGGCGGTGCCGCCGGGGCCGCGCCCCCGGTACTGGGATGGAGCGCAGTCACCGGCCAGGTCGACCCGCACGCGCTGCTGCTGTTTTTGATCGTGTTCGTGTGGACCCCGCCGCACTTCTGGGCCCTGGCGATCCACCGGGAGCGGGAATACGCCAATGTGGACATTCCCATGCTGCCCGTGACCCACGGCATCGAGTTCACGCGCGTGCAGATCCTGCTGTACACCATCCTGCTGATCCCCGTGAGCGTGCTGCCGTTCGTGGCGCGCATGAGCGGCTGGCTGTACCTGGTCGGCGCGTTGGTCTTCGGCGGGATTTTTCTCTGCTACGCCGTCGCCCTGAAGTTCTTCCCCCGTCCCGGGCTGGCGATGAAGACCTTCGGCTATTCCATCGTCTACCTCATGGCGATCTTCACGCTGCTTCTGCTGGACCACTACCTTCCGCCGCTGACCGGCCTGCTCTCGGGCGCCGCCTGAGGGGCGACCGCCCCGCCCTCGCGGGGCTCCCCTCCGGTGGGCCGGGTCGCGTTCCGTGGCCCGGCGCGTTCCCGGTCCAGGCCACGGCATGCCCCCGGACGGGGGGGCTGCGGCGCTGGCAAAGGGCGGGGATTTTTTACATAATCGGGCGTACGGGATTCGCCGGACCTCTCCGGCGCGACACGGGGAACGGGGCATGCTCCGACCGGACAGGCGCGAGCTTCACGCAACGCGACGCCATGTGCTGGTGGTTGACGACCAGGAGGACAACCGCCTGCTGCTGCAGCACTACCTGGAGGCTGCCGGCCATCCCACGCGGGTGGCGTCGAGCGGTGAGGAGGCGCTGCGCCTGGTCGCCGGGGAGCCGCCGGCCCTGGTGCTGCTCGACGTGGTCATGCCCGGGCTCGACGGCTTTCACATCTGCACCGAGCTGAAAGCCCACCCGGACACGGCGCTCATCCCGGTGGTGCTGGTGACCGCCCTGGACGGCCGCAGCGACCGCATCGCGGGCATCGAGGCCGGCGCCGACGAGTTCCTCTCCAAGCCCGTCAACCGGGAGGAGTTGCTGGCACGGGTCCGGTCACTGCTGCGCCTGCAGGCGACACGTGAACAGCTCGAGCGGGCGCGACTGGATGCCGAGGCGGTCAAGCGCCAGCGGCTGCGCGGGACCTTCGAACGCTACATGTCGCCGAAGCTGGTCGACGAGATCCTGCGCGAGCCCGAGCGGACCGGCGACCTCCTGACCGACCGCCGTCAGCGGGTGAACGCGACGATCCTGTTCGCGGACCTGCGCGGCTTCACCCGGCTCTCCGAGCAGTGTCGTCCGGAGACCGTCGTGACGCTGCTGAACGAGTACTTCACCGAGCTCACGCGGGTCGCTTTCCGCTACGACGGCACCATATTCAACATGGCCGGGGACAGCCTGCTGGTCGGGTTCGGAGTACCCCTGGCGCAGTCCGACGCCGTGATCCGGGCGCTGTGCACGGCGCGCGCCATGCAGGAAGAGTTCGTGCGCCTGCGCGGGAGCTGGCAGCGGCGCCACGCGGTGCAGGCATCCCTCGGCATCGGTATCAACAGCGGCGACGTGATCGCTGGCAACGTCGGATCACCCACTTACATGAGCTACACGGTGATCGGCGATACCGTGAACACGGCATCGCGCATTACCGCGCTGGCGCGCGCCGGCGAGGTCAAGGTCTCCGCCGGCGTGCGGGCGGCCGCGCGCGAGCGTTGTCCGGAGCTCGAGTTCCGCCCCGAGTCGGAGATTCCGCTGCTGAAGGGAAAGTCGGCCTGCCAGATGGTCTACAGGCTGGCCCTGCCGGAGGATCCGGAGCCACTGCATCGGGCCCTGTCGGACGGCAACGTCAGTCCGTTGCGACGGCGCCGCGGAGCTTCTTGAGCGCGCCATTCTCGATCTGGCGAATCCGCTCGGCGGAGACGCCGTACTCGTCCGCAAGCTCCTGAAGCGTGGCCTTGGGCTCGTGGATCCAGCGCCGCTGGATGATGTCGCGGCTGCGCGCGTCCAGTCCTTCCAGGGCCCGGCCGAGGCGGCGCTGCCCTGCCGACTCCCAGTCGCTCGCTTCCCACTGTTCCGCGGGGTCTGCCTGCGGGTCGGGCAGGTACTGGGCCGGGGCGAAACCGGCCCCGTCCTCGGAATCATCGCTGGCGTCGGGATCGAAGGCCACGTCCTGGCCGCTCAGGCGGCTTTCCATTTCCACCACGGTCTCGGGCTCCACGCCGAGGTCGTCGGCAACCGCCCGCACTTCCTCCTGGCTGAACCAGCCCAGGCGCTTCTTGGCGCTGCGGACGTGGAAGAACAGCTTGCGCTGCGCCTTGGTCGTGGCGACCTTCACGATGCGCCAGTTACGCAGGATGTACTCGTGGATCTCGGCCTTGATCCAGTGCACCGCGAAGGAGATCAGCCGCACTCCGTAGTCCGGGTCGAAGCGCTTGACCGCCTTCATCAGCCCGATGTTGCCCTCCTGCACGAGGTCACCCATGGGCAGCCCGTAGCCCCGATAGCCCCGGGCGATGTGCACCACGAAACGCAGGTTGGACAGGATCAGGCGCTGCGCCGCGCCCAGGTCGCCGCCGTCGCGCAGGTCGCGCGCGAGCCCCTGCTCTTCCTCGGCGCTCAGCACGGGGATCTGGCTCACCCGGGCCATGTAGGCATCGAGGCTGCTTACCGGGCTTGGCAGATTCACCCCGGTGGACCGGCTTGCGGACAGGCTGACAAGCTCTTTCATACGCTCTTCGAAAACCCCTTTCGGTCCGGCATGGACGCTACGCTCAATAGTTTAGCACTCGCGACATTAGAGTGCTAACCGCCATGGTAGTTCCCGGACGACTCCCGTCAAGCAGGCTCGATTCGGCGCAAATGCCGGCCCACGGCGAGGAAGGATCCGCCCCAGGCCAACAGGGCGCCACCGGCGATGACGCTTCCGGCGGTGCCCGGGTCCAGCCCGGGCATCAGGGACTGCGAGTGATACAGCACGGCGAGCTGCGAAGCCGGACCGCGCAGCGCCAGCAGCCCGATCCCGAGCAGCGCGCAGGCGGCGATCCCTCCCAGCGCGCCGTACCAGAGGCCGGTATACAGGAACGGCCGCCGGATGAAGGCGTCGGTGGCGCCGATCAGCTTCTGCACCTCGATCTCCTGGCGGCGGTTCTGGATGTCCAGGCGGATGGTATTGCCCACCACGATGATCACCGCGATTCCCAGCAGCACCGAGAGCACCGTCACGCCGCGCTCGACCAGGTGGACGATGGCGAAGTAGCGCCGCAGCCACTGGCGATCCATCTGCACCCGGTCGATCTCGGGGATCGGCCGCAACTGGCGCACCAGGTGTTCGACCGCGGCCGCGCTGGTGCTGGCAGGGTGGATCACGATCACCGCCGGAAGCGGGTTCTCGTTGAGCACATCCAGCGCCTGGGAGAATCCGGACTGCCTGCGGAACTGCGCGAGGGCCTGCTCACGGCTGATGGCGCGCGCGGAGGCCACGTCGCTGCGGCGGGCCAGGGCCCTTGCCAGGGTGCGTGCGGCATCGTCGGTCACGTTGCGTTCGAGGAACAGGGAAACCTGCGTGGCGCCCTCCCACCCCTGTCCGAGGTGCGCCGCGTTACGGACCAGCAGATGCAGCGCCGCCGGCAAGGCCAGGGCGATGCCGATCACCGCGATGGTGAGCAGGGACGGGGCCGGTGCGCGCGCCAGGCGGCCAAGGCTGGACAGCGCGGCCTGGGCGTGCCGGAGCCCCCAGGTCCGCAGCGACCGGAGGGGGTGGAAACCGCCGCGGGCCGCGGACCGCCGGCGGCCGCTGCGCTGCCGCTCAGGCACCGGCCGGCTCCCCGGCGTGGTCGAGGCCCTGAACCAGCCGCCCCTGGTCCAGCACCATCCGGGGGTACCCCGTCCCGCGGATCAGCTCCAGGTCGTGGCTGGCCACCAGGACGGTGGTCCCGACGCGGTTGAAGCGCTCGAACAGGGCCATGATCTCGCGCGACAGGTCCGGGTCGAGATTGCCCGTGGGCTCGTCGGCCAGCAGCAGTGGCGGCTTGCCGACGATGGCGCGGGCGATGCCGACACGCTGCTGCTCGCCGCTGGACAGCGCGACCGGGTAGGCGCGTTCGCGGGAGAGCAGGCCGACCTGGTCCAGCGCGGCCCGTACCCGTCGGCCAAGCTCCGGTCCGTCCAGGCCCGTGATGACCAGCGGCAGGGCTACGTTGTCGAACACCGGCCGGTCGTAGAGCAGGCGGTGATCCTGGAAGATCAGGCCGACGTTGCGGCGGTGGTAGGGCACGCGGCGGCGCCCGATGCGGCGCAGGTTCTGGCCGGCCACCAGCACCTGCCCGCGGGTGGTGCGCTCCAGCAGGGCGATCAGGCGCAGCAGCGTGCTCTTGCCGGCGCCCGAGTGGCCGGTGACGAAGGCCATCGTGCCGCGCGGGATCTCGAAGGTGACTTCCGAGAGTGCCTCGAGCCCGCCCGGGTAGCGCTTGCTCACGGAGTCGAACCGGATCATCGCCTCGCTGGATCTCGTCTTCGGGGTCCCGCCGGTGGCGCTCATCGGTCGCGGTCCTGCTCCGGGGCCGCATCGGCCGACTCCGTCTCGTGGGCCAGCAACGCCTCGACGAACTCGTTCGCGTCGAACGGGCGCAGGTCTTCGGCGCTTTCGCCGACGCCGACGAAGCGGATCGGAATCCCCATACGCTCGGCCAGCGCGAAGATGATCCCGCCGCGGGCGGTGCCGTCGAGCTTGGTCAGCGTGATGCCGGTCAGTCCCACCGCTTCGTTGAACTGCCCGGCCTGGGACAGCGCGTTCTGGCCGGTGCCGGCATCGACGACCAGCATCACCTCGTGCGGCGCTTCGGCATCGAGCTTGCCCATCACCCGCTTGATCTTGCGCAGCTCCTCCATCAGGTGTCCCTGGGTGTGGAGGCGTCCCGCCGTGTCCGCGATCAGCACGTCGGCACCGCGGGCCTGCGCCGCCTGCAGCGCGTCGTAGATGACCGATGCCGGGTCCGCGCCGGTGTGCTGTGCCACCACCGGGACGTGGTTGCGCTCGCCCCAGATCTGCAGCTGCTCGACCGCGGCGGCACGGAACGTGTCGCCGGCAGCCAGCATCACGGACAGGCCCTGGCCGCGGAAACGCGCGGCGAGCTTGGCGATGGTGGTGGTCTTGCCGACGCCGTTCACGCCCACCATCAGGATCACGAACGGATGCCGGCCGGCCGGTACCTCGAGCGGCTTCACGCAGGGCGCCAGGATTTCGCCCATGGCATCCCCGAGCACCCGCCGCACCGCCGCGACGTCCTCGGCCTCGCGGCGGCGGATGCTGCGGTTCAGGCGCCCGATGATCCGGTCGGTGGCCTCCATCCCCACGTCGGCCATCAGCAGGTGGTCCTCGAGGTCCTGCACCAGCGCCTCGTCGACCTCCTTGCGGCCGAGCAGGGCGTTGGCGAGGTTCTCGGTGAGGTTCTCGCGGGTGCGGCCGAGCCCCTTCCACAGGCGTCGGACGCTGCCGCGACGGCTGTCGTCGCCGGCCGGGTCGCCGGATCTGGACTTTCGGAAGCCGAGCATGAACGGTCCCTGACGTCGGGCGGAAACGCCGCTTATGCTACCATCGGCCTGCCCGCCGGGACAGGCACAGGGACAGGCACAGGCCGGTCCCGTGCGGGTGCCGTTCCCCCTCCGCGGAGCCCCTCCGGCATGCCACCTGCGCGGCGCCCTTCCAACCAGTTCCGCATCATCGCCGGCCGGTGGCGCGGGCGGCGCCTGGGATTCCCGCCGCTCATGGACATCCGGCCCTCGCCGGACCGGGTGCGCGAGACCCTGTTCAACTGGCTGCGCGACCGGGTTGCCGGCGCTCGCTGCCTGGATCTGTTCGCCGGCAGCGGCGCGCTGGGGCTGGAGGCCCTGTCGCGGGAGGCGGCCCACGTGGTGTTCGTGGACCGCGAGGCGCGGGCCCTGCGGGCGATCGGCGAGCACCTGGCCAGCCTGGGGGCCGCGCCCGATGCAGCCGGGCGGGTGTGTGCGGAGGCGCTCGACTACCTGGGCGGCCCGCCGGGTCCGTTCGACATCGTTTTCCTTGACCCGCCGTACCGCACGGGGCTGCTGCAACCCTGCCTGACGGCGCTCTTGCGGGGCTGGCTGGCCCCCGGCTGGCGCGTGTATGCGGAAGCGCCGCAGCGCCCCGGATCCCTGCCGAAGGGGATCACGGTCCTGCGCGAGACCCGTGCCGGCCAGGTCTGGGCCGGGCTGCTCGGGGCGGTTCCGCCGGAAGCTCCCTGAGCTCCGGCCGGCGGCCGTTCGATTTCCCGGGGCGCCCTGCGGATACGCCGGGGCGTGCAATTCCTCTTGCCGGATTAGTACTATGAATGCCTCGCGAGAGGAGCTGTCCGTGCACCGGCCCACCGACCAAGGACCAGAGACCCATGGCTAAAGCGCTGTATCCCGGCACGTTCGACCCCATCACGCTGGGGCATGTCGACCTGGTGGAGAGGGCGAGTCACCTGTTCGAACAGGTGCTGATCGCGATCGCGCACAACCCCGGCAAGAATCCCCTGTTCAGCCTCGACGACCGCGTCAGGCTCGCGCGCGAGGCGCTGTCCGGGATCGGCAACGCCGAGGTGGTCGGCTTCGACGGCCTCACCGTGGAGTACGCCCGCAAGCACGGGGTCGACGTGATCCTGCGCGGCCTGCGCGCGGTATCGGACTTCGAGTACGAGTTCCAGCTGGCCGGGATGAACCGCCACCTCGCCCCCGGCGTGGAGACCATGTTCCTTACCCCGTCCGAGAAGTACATGTTCGTCTCGTCGACGCTGGTGCGCGAGATCGCCGCCTACCGCGGCGACGTGTCGAGCTTCGTGCCGGCGAACGTGGATGCCGAGCTCAAGCAGCGCCATACCGCCGACTGATCGCCTGCCAGGGGGATTCCGGGTGACCCGCTCCGTTCCGTTTGCACGTTCGTGCCGATTCGTCGCCGGCGCCGTCCTGGCGCTGATACTCAGTTCACCCGCCGCGCTCGCCCGCGGCCCCGGCCGGATTGCCGTGGCATCGGCCCACCCGCTGGCGACGCAGGCCGGGCTGCAGGTCCTGCGCGAGGGAGGCAACGCCTTCGACGCCGCCGTGGCCGTGAGCGCCGCGCTCGGCGTGGTCGAGCCCGAGAGCTCCGGCCTCGGGGGAGGCGGCTTCTGGCTGCTGCACTTCGCGGACAGCGGTCGCAACGTGATGGTGGACGGCCGGGAACGGGCGCCGCTCAAGGCCAGCCGCACCATGTACCAGAACAGCCAGGGCCACCTGATCAAGGGCAAGTCCCTCAACGGGCCGCTGGCGGCGGGCATCCCCGGCGAGCCGGCGGCACTGGTGCATCTGGCCCGGCGCTACGGGAAGCTGTCGCTGGCGAAGGACCTGGCACCGGCGATCCACCTGGCGCGCGATGGCTTCAAGGTCAGCGCCTACTTCGTCAAGCGCCTGAAGTACCGCGCGAAACTGCTGGACAAGTACCCGTCGAGCAAGGCCATCTTCCTGCCCGGCGGAAAGCCGCTGGCGCCCGGGGACGTGCTCAAGCAGCCGGATCTCGCCCACACCCTGGAGCGGATCGCCCGCCACGGCGATGCCGGCTTCTACCACGGGGAGGTGGCCAGGAAGCTGGTCGACGGCGTGCGCAAGGCCGGCGGAATCTGGACCCTCAAGGACCTGCATGCCTATCATGTGGTCGAACGCAGCCCCGTTGTGGGCCACTACCACGGCATCCGGGTGATCTCCGCCTCGCCCCCGTCCTCCGGCGGGGTGACGCTGGTGGAGATGCTGAACATCCTGTCGGGCTACCACCTGCAGCAGATGTCCAGGGTCGAGCGCGACCACCTGATCATCGAGGCGATGCGGCACGCCTACCGCGACCGCAACGAGTACCTGGGTGACCCGGGCTTCGTGAACATGCCCCTGGAGCGCCTGCTCAGCCCCGACTACGCGGCCGGCATCCGCGCCAACATCAGCATGAAGTACGCGCTGCCCAGCAAGTACCTGCCCGGCGTGGTCGAGCATCACGGGCATCACCCCGTGCATCACACCACGCACTTCTCGGTGATCGACGCACAGGGCAACCGGGTGGCGGCGACCATGTCGGTCAACTACCTGTTCGGCTGCGGCTACGTGGCACGGGGGACCGGCGTGGTCCTCAATGACGAGATGGACGACTTCGCCTCCAAGCCGGGCAAGCCCAACGTCTACGGGCTGGTGCAGGGCGACGCCAACGCCATCGCTCCGGGTAAGCGGCCGCTGTCCAGCATGACCCCGACCTTCCTGGTCGGTCCCCGCCGGACCGCGATCCTCGGCACCCCCGGCGGGAGTCGCATCATCAGCATGGTGTTGCTGTCCACCCTGACGTTCGCCAACGGTGGCAGCGCCCACGCGATGGTCAGCCGGCCCCGCTTCCACAACCAGTACCTGCCCGACTACACGGAGTACGAGCCCGGGGCGCTGAGCGAGAAGGTGATGGACGCGCTCAGGAAGATGGGGCACCACTTCCATAACGTGGGCCGCCATTACGGCAACATGCAGGTGGTGGTGTGGGACCGGAAGGCGCACCGGGTCGAGGCCGCGTCCGACCCGCGGGGGATCGGCGAGGCGAAGGTGGAGGCACCCGGCAAGCCGCACTAGGGCGCGGGCCCGGGAGTCGCCGGGACCGCCGCCTAGTGCTGGCAGCGGGGGCAGTAGTACGTCGAGCGCTGCCCGATCACCTTCTGGGTCACCGGCCCGTCGCAGCGGCGGCAGGCCTCGCGGGCCCGGCCGTAGACCTGCAGTGCCTGGCGGAAGTAGCCGGGGCGCCCGTCGCCGCCGGTAAAGTCGCGCAGGGTCGTGCCGCCGACCGCCAGCGCCTCTTCCAGCACCGCCTTGATCGCGGCGGCCAGCACCTGGTAGCGCCGGCGGCTGATGCGTCCGGCGGCGCGACCCGGATGGATTCCGGACCGGTACAGGCTCTCGCTGGCGTAGATGTTGCCCACGCCGACCACGATCCGCCCGTCCATGATGAACTGCTTGACCGCCGCCCGGCGCCCGCGCGAGCGCCGGTAGAGGTAACCGCCGTCCACCGCGTCGCTGAGCGGCTCGGGGCCCAGCCCCCGCAGGAGGGGGTGCTGCATGGGATCCCGCGTGGTCCACAGCAGGCAGCCGAAACGGCGCGGATCGGTCAACCGCAGCACGTCGCCGGAATCGAGGCACAGGTCGACATGGTCGTGGGGGCCGGGCGGTGTATCCGGACCGACCAGCCGCAGCGATCCGGACATGCCCAGGTGCAGGATCACGTGTCCGGCGCGCGTTTCCAGCAGGAGGTACTTGGCCCGGCGGGCGACGCGCTCGATGCGCTGCCCCGGCAGCCCGGCATCCAGTGCCTCGGGGACCGGCCAGCGCAGGCGCCGCTGGCGCACCGCCACGGCCTGCACCGTGCGGCCGGTAAGGTGTGGCGCGATGCCGCGCCGGGTCGTTTCCACCTCGGGTAGCTCGGGCATGTGACAGGTTTCTGAAGGGGGCCGGGGACGGCTCGCGGGCCGCACGAGAACGGCCTCATTGTGCCACCGGTGCAGGCCGCTGTCGCGGGCGTCAGCGGCGCCGCCGCAGCCACAGGAAGCCGCCGACCAGCATCCCCAGCGGAATCAGGACCGCGAACAGCAGCGGCAGGCCGATGGCCAGGCGCGGGCCCAGGGTCAGGTCATGGTCGGGCAGCCGGCGCGGCGCGATGTCGAGCTGCCGGTCGGCGCCGGCCAGCCAGTTCACCGCGTTCAGCCCCAGCTGCAGGTTGTCCCCGCGCTCGAGGTAGCGGTTGCTCAGGAAGTCGCCGTCGCCGAAAACCACTGCGCGCTGCTGCCGCCCGTGCGTCTGCCGGGTCAGCGCGAGGCCCAGCGTCAGCGGACCGGCGACGTCCCCCTGGTCCGGGTTGTAGCGGATGGTGCCATTCATCGGGCCCGTTTCCGCCCAGCTGCGCGCCAGGCTCCTGAGCAGCGGCGTGGCATGCCAGCCCCCTTGCTTGCGCACATCGATCGGGCGCGCCCCGGCGAGCACCGCGATCCCCGAGAGCTTGTTCGTGATCGGGCTGTTGCCGAAGTTCGTCACCGGCACCACCGTCGCCGAGGGCATGCCCAGGAGCCGGTACTCGGGATACACGACGACCCCCTTGCCGAGGCGCACCCCCAGCGCCCGCGCCACGGGTCCGAGACCGAGCGCGGGGCCGGGCTCGGTCAGCCACAGCACGTCGCCACCACGGCGGATGTAGCCGCGGATCAGGGTGACCTCGCCGGAAAGGTAGTCCACCTGCGGGCTGGCGATCACCAGCACCGTGGTGTTGTCGGGGATCGTGGGATCGGCCGCTAGGTTCAGCGAGCGCACGTGCATCCCGCTCTTGCGTAGCCGGTCGGCGAAGTGACCGATCCCGTCCTCGCTGCTGTCGTCCAGCGGGCGCTCCCCGTGCCCGGACAGGAATGCGACCCACTGCCCCGGTCCGCGGGCCAGCCGCTGCAGAGCCTCGCTGGCACAGGTTTCGCTCAGGTGCGAGCAGATCTCGGTGCGTGAGCCGTAGGTGAAGGCGATGGTCCAGCGCCCCGTGGCCCCGAGCCGTCTCAGCACCTCGGGGGCCGCCTGCGGGTTGACGAAAGCGACCGTCATGTCGGGCTTGTAGCGTCGGTAACGGTCCAGCAGGTGCCGGATCCGGTCGCGCAGGTCGTCGTTCGGCGGGGCGTAAGCGACCACGTGCAGCTCGCGTGGAAGCTGGTGCAGCAGCCGCACGCTTGCCGGGGCGAGGCTGTTGCGGCCGTTGGCGCTGAGGTCCCAGGACTGGCCGTCACGAACCGCGACGGCGGCCAGCACCGCGACAGCCGCAAGGGCGGCGAGACCGCAGGCCAGCGTGCCGGGGCGCGCCAGCCGCCGCACCGCGGAGCGCGGCGTGGCCCCGGCAACCGCCAGCCGAAGCGCGGCCAGCGTCAGGGCCGCGACCACCACCAGCGGGAAGTACAGCAGCATCCGCAGGTCCAGCAGCCCGCGGAACGCGTCCTGCAGGTGCCCGGCGGGCGAAAGGAAGCGATACACCGCGGCCAGCGGAACGTGGCGGGTGCCGACCCAGTAGAGCAGCCACAGCAGCAGCAGGATGCCGAACGCGGTGACGGCCGCCGCCGCCGGCTGCCGGGTGGCGCTGGAGCAGGCCAGGGCCACTGCCCCGTAGGCGCAGGTGAGCAGGAACATGCCCAGGGTCGCCACCCCCAGCAGGCCCCACTCCAGCCGGGTGCCACTGGCGAGGCTGGCGGTCATGGCGGCGGCCAGTGCGATCATTACGCCGAACAGCACCAGCAGCGCCAGGTACTTGCCCAGCACCACCTGCCAGGGTCGCGCCCCCGAGTTCCGCAGCAGCCGCACCGTGCCGCTGCGGAACTCGTCCGCCAGCAGCCGCATCCCCAGCAACGGCACGGCGAGCAGGAACCACACCACGGCGAAGCCGTAGATGGTGCTGGCGATGTGGGCCGTGACGCCGATGTGGTGGGCCAGGGCGGGCTGCTCCTGCAGCTCTCCCAGCCCCAGCGTGAACGCGATCCCCAGCACCAGCTGGGTCGTTGCCAGCATCACCCATGCCAGCGGCGTCGCCAGCAGCCGGCACAGCTCGTATCGCAGGATCGTCAGGGTCACGGGGCCGCGGCTCCCGGCTCACGTTCCTCGGTCAGCTCCAGGAACCGCTGCTCCAGGGTCCGGCTGACCGGATGGATCTCGAACAGGTCCCAGCCGCGGTCCAGGCTGGCGCGGATCAGGCCTTCCGAAGGGTCCTCCACGCAATCCAGCTCGTAGCGGCTCTCGCCCAGGTCGACCACCGAACGCACTCCGGGCAGGCGCTCGATCTCGGCGGGGTCCGCCGGGGGCCGGCGCAGGCCGACCCGCCAGCGCCGGCCGCTGTCTTCCGCGCGTACCGGACCGGTGTAGACCAGCCGTCCCCGGAACAGGATCGCGACGTCGCTGCAGCTGGCCTCCACCTCGGGCAGGATGTGGCTGGAAAGGATCACGCCGCGGCCGGACGCGAGCCGTCCGATCAACTCCCGGACCTCGCGGATCTGGCGCGGATCCAGGCCGATCGTGGGCTCGTCCAGGATGACCACGGGGGGATCGTGGATGAGCGCCTGGGCGATGCCCAGGCGTTGCTGGTAGCCGCGTGACAGGCGGCCCGAACGGCGTCCGCCGACGTCCACGAGCTGACAGTCGCGCTTGACCCGCTCGACCGCGGCGCGCCGCCCGCGGCGGGGGATGGCGCGCAGCCCGGCGCAGTAGTCCAGGAACTCGTCGACCGTGAGCTCGGGATACAGGGGCGGGTGTTCGGGCATGTAGCCGATCAGGGCGCTGGCGCGCACGCTGTCCCGGAACGGATCCAGTCCGCCGACGCGGACCTCGCCGGCATGCGGGCTCAGCAGCCCGGTCAGCATCTCGAGCGTGGTGGTCTTGCCGGCCCCGTTGGGTCCGAGCAGCCCCAGCACCTGCCCGGCACGCAGCTCGATATCGAGCCCGGTGACCGCGATCCGTCCGCCGTAGCGCCGTTCCAGGCCCCGGGCAGCGAGCAGGGGCTTCGTATCCGGCACGGCGGCGGTGTTTGCGGATTCTTCGGGCACCTTGGTCTCCGTCCCGGGGGAACTGCCGCGGGCGGCGCGCCGGCATCCCCGCGAGCCGCAACGGCTGGTAGGATGCCGTGATCGCGGCATGATACTACCCCCGAGCGGGTCAGGGGCCAAGGGAAACTGCACATGAGCGCGAATGCCGACGGGGCGGAAGCACTGCTGCTGGGGGTGGACACCGGCGGCACCTTCACCGATTTCGTGCTGTTGGCCGGCGGCCGGCTGCGCGTGCACAAGCGGCTGTCGACTCCGGACGCGCCGGAGCGGGCGATTCTCCAGGGGCTCGCGGACCTGGGTCTGGACGCCGGGCGGCGGACGGCGGCCCGCGTCTATCACGGCTCCACCGTAGCCACCAACGCCGTGCTGGAGGCGCGGGGAGTACCGACCGCCTACATCACGAACCGTGGTCTGGGCGACGTGCTCAGCATCGGCCGCCAGGCGCGGCGGGCCCTGTACGACCTCCAGCCCCCGCGGCCGACCCCGCCGGTGCCGCGGGAATGGTGCCTGGAGACCGGCGGCCGCATTGCCGCTGACGGCAGCACGGTGGAGCCGCTCACCGACGCCGACCTGACCCGGCTGACCCGGACGCTGGAGCGGCTCCGGCCGGGAGCGGTCGCCATCAACCTGCTGTTCTCCTGGCTCGACGATTCCGCCGAGCGTGCCATCGAGGCCGCGGTTCCGGAGGGCATCCTGGTGTCCCGCTCGTCCGCCGTGCTGCCGGAGTACGGCGAGTACGAGCGCGGCATCACCACCTGGCTCAACGCCTACGTCGGCCCGCTCGTGGCCGGCTATCTGCGCCGGCTCAGCCGGGGCGTGGCGCCCGCGCCGGTGGCGGTGATGCAGAGCTCCGGCGAGACCATCGATGCCGCGCAGGCCGCGGACCGGGCCGTGCACATGCTGTTGTCCGGGCCCGCCGGAGGCCTGGCGGGCGCACGCTTCGTCGGCGCGCTGGCCGGCCACGAACGCCTCATGACCTTCGACATGGGCGGTACCTCCACGGACGTGGCGCTGATCGACGGCGACCTGCGGCTGACCAGCGAGGGCAGCATCGGCCCCTATCCCCTGTGCGTGCCGACCGTCGACATGCACACCATCGGGGCCGGCGGCGGTTCGATCGCGCGGGTCGACCAGGGCGGTCTGCTGCAGGTGGGACCGCGTTCCGCGGGGGCGGACCCCGGGCCGGCCTGCTACGGCCGCGGCGGCGCCGGGCCCACCGTCACCGACGCCAACCTGGTGCTGGGCCGGCTGCTGCCCGATGCCTTCCTCGGCGGCGCCATGCGGCTGGACGCGGATGCAGCGCGGGCCGCGCTCGCGCGTGTTGCCACGCCGCTCGGGCTGTCGGTCGAGGAGGCCGCGGCCGGAGTGATCCGGCTGGCCAACGACCACATGGGCCGCGCCCTGCGGGTGATCTCGGTGGAGCGCGGGGAAGACCCGCGCGAGTTCGTGCTGACCAGTTTCGGCGGTGCCGGCGGGCTGCACGTCTGCGCCGTCGCGGAGAGCCTCGGGACGAGCCGCGCCATGGTGCCGATTCGTGCGGGGGTGCTCTCGGCCCTGGGCATGCTGGCGGCGCCCCGCGGACGCCAGCTCTCCCGCACCGTGAACGGCCTGCTCCGCGACATGTCCGCGCGGCGTCTCGCGGACGCCTTCGCGGAGCTGGAAGCGGATGGACGGTCGCGGCTGGAATGCGAGGGTGTGAGCGACATCGCGGTCCACCGCTCCATGGATCTGCGCTATCGCGGCCAGAGCTACACGCTCAACGTCGCGGCGGACGAGGCGGCCGCGGCCCGGCAGGCTTTCCACCGGGCGCACGCCGTGCGCTACGGTCACGCCATGGACCTGCCGGTGGAACTGGTCAACGTGCGCGTCAACGTGCGCGGCCCGGTTCCGGATATCCCGCTGGAGACCCTGCCGTCCGCGCGGCCCGGCGAGGAAGCGCCGTCACGCGCCCCCCTGCACGGCATCGGGGAGCCGGTACCGGTCTGGTCCAGGGACGCCCTGGGCGCCGGCGCGCAGCTTCGGGGCCCGGCGCTGGTAACGGAGACGGTGTCGACCACCTTCGTCGCGCCCGGCTGGGAGGCGCGCGTGGACCCCTGGGGAAACCTGCTGCTTTACTGGCGAGAAGAAGCTAATCTATAGTGGCCTGGATTCTCCACCACCGCTGTATCGATATCCCATGCTTAACGGTTTCCTGAATTTTCCGCTCTGGGGCGATCTCCTCGCGGCGCTCGTGTTCACGCACGTCACCGTCGTATCGGTCACCGTCTACCTGCATCGCCACCAGGCCCACCGGGCGCTCGACCTGCACCCGGCACTGGCGCACTTCTTCCGCTTCTGGCTGTGGCTGACCACCGGCATGGTCACGCGGGAGTGGGTGGCCGTGCACCGCAAGCATCACGCTCACTGCGAAACCGAAGACGACCCTCACAGTCCCCAAGTCCTGGGCCTGCGCAAGGTCCTGTGGCAGGGCGCCGAGCTTTACCGCTCGGCGGCCGGCGACCGCGCGATGATCGACAAGTTCAGCCGCGGCACGCCGGACGACTGGATGGAGCGCAACGTCTACCTCCGTCACCCGATGCTGGGCATCACCCTGATGGCCCTGGTCGACGTGGCGCTGTTCGGCGTGGCCGGGATCAGCATCTGGGCCGTCCAGATGGTATGGATCCCGTTCTGGGCCGCCGGCGTGGTCAACGGCATCGGCCACTACTTCGGCTACCGCAACTTCGAGTGCAAGGACGCCGCGACCAACTTCTCGCCGGTGGGCGTGCTGGTCGGCGGCGAGGAGCTGCACAACAATCATCACGCTTTCCCCGGCTCGGCGAAGTTCTCCCAGCGGCGCTGGGAGTGGGACGTCGGCTGGGGCTACATCCGCCTGTTCCAGGCGCTGCGCCTGGCGCGGGTCCGCCGGGTGGCGCCGGTGCCGCACATCGAGCGCGGCCGCAGCCAGCTCGATGCCGAGACCGTGCGGGCGGTGCTGACCAACCGGCTGCACGTGCTGCGCGACTATAGCAGCCGGGTGATTCGCCCGGTGCTCAGCCGCGAGCGGGACAACCTGGGCGTGTCGCGGCTCGGCCGGGTGCGCCGGCTGCTGGTGCGGGACACCCGGCTGCTGGACGAGGACTCGCGCACGCGGCTGCAGCGGCTGCTGTACAGCAATTCCCGCCTGCGCACGGTGTACCAGCACCGCGAGCGTCTCAAGCAGATCTGGGAGTCACGCGCGACCAGCTACGAACATCTGGTCGAGAGCCTGCGGGAGTGGTGCGCCCACGCCGAGGCCACCGGGATCGAAGCGCTGGAGGACTTCTCCCGCCGCCTGCGGGCCTACGTGCCGAGCGCGACCCCCGCGACCGTCTGAGCGGCACCCGGCGAGCCGCGACGAAGACGCCCCCCGTGCCGGGGGCGTCCTTGTCTTGCGGATGCTTGAGCTGGCTCAAGGCGCGCGCCCCCCGGCCGGTGCATGCTGCGGAAATCGGCATCGCCGCACGGGGACTCGGGCATGGGCGCCACAGGGCCGGCAACGGGCACCGACGCGCGCCGCCTGCTGAAGGTCGTCGAGGATTTCAGCGGGGAGCTGGCCGGGGGCCGGAAGCTGCCGGCCGTCACCGCGGACAGCCGCCTGGATCGGGACCTGGGTCTGGACAGCCTGGCGCTGGCCGGGCTGTTGCTGCGCGTCGAGCGGGAGTTCGACGTGAGCCTGCCCGAGGATGCGCTGAATGCCGGCACTCCGGCGGCACTGCTGCGCTTCCTGCGCGCCTCCCGCAGGCGCAGTTCCCCGGTCCCCGATGAGCGACCATTCACGGAGCCGGCCCCGGTCGGTGGTCTGCCGGACACCGCGGCCACTCTCCCCGGGATGCTCGACTGGCATGCCGCCCGCCACCCGGACCGCGTGCATGCCTACCTCTACACCGAGGACGGCCATGCGCGCCCGCTCAGCTATGCAGAGCTGCAGCACGGGTCCGATTCGGTGGCGGCGGGCCTCGCGGCCCTGGGCGTACGGCGGGACGACAGGGTCGCCCTGATGCTGCCGACGGGGCGGGACTACTTCTGCGCATTCCTCGGCATCCTCTGCGCCGGTGCCGTCCCGGTGCCGATCTACCCCCCGGGGCGCGCCTCGCAGATCGCCGAGCACATGCGTCGGCACGGGCGCATCCTGGCCAACGCGGGCGCGAGGCTGCTGCTGACGGTGGCGACGGGCGAGCGGATTGCGCGGCTGCTGCGCGCGGAGGCGCCGGGGCTGGAACGGATCCTGACCGTGGACGCGGTGCGCGCGGCGGCGGCCGGGCCCGCGGAACGGGCCGCCGCGGCAAGCGGGGACCTCGCGCTGCTGCAGTACACCTCCGGCAGCACCGGCGATCCCAAGGGCGTGATGCTCACCCACGCCAACCTGCTGGCCAACATCCGGGCCATGGGTCAGCGTCTCGAGGTGTGCCCGGACGACGTGTTCGTGAGCTGGCTGCCCCTGTACCACGACATGGGGCTGATCGGCGCCTGGCTGGGCAGCCTGTACTACGCTGTGCCGCTCGCGGCCATGTCGCCGCTGCGCTTTCTGGCGCGGCCGCTGGAGTGGTTGCGCGCGATCCATCGGCACCGGGCCACGATCTCGGGCGGGCCCAATTTCGGCTACGAGCTGTGCCTGCGGGCACTGGAGGCGGGCGTGCCGTCCGGCCTGGATCTGTCCTGCTGGCGCGTGGCTTTCAACGGCGCCGAGCCGGTCAACCCGGCCACGCTGGAGAGCTTCGCCTCGGCACTGGCGCCCGCGGGTTTCCGGCGCAGCGCCCTGATGCCGGTGTACGGCCTGGCAGAGGCCTCGGTCGGCCTGACGCTGCCCGCTCCGGGCGCAGGGCCGGAGATCGACCGCGTCGACCGCGACCGCTTTCTGCGACGGCGGTTCGCACGCCCGGCTGCCCCCGGGGATCCGTCGCCGCTGCTGGTCGCGGGCTGCGGACCCCCCCTGCCCGGCAGCGAGGTGCGCGCGCTGGGCCCGGACGGACGCGAATGCCCGGAACGGCAGGAGGGTGAGCTGGAGTTCCGGAGCCCGTCTGCGACGCCGGGCTACTACCGCAACCCGGAAGCCACGCAGGCGCTGTTCCACGATGGCTGGCTGGTCACCGGCGACCGCGGCTACGTCGCCGGCGGCACCGTGTTCGTGACGGGCCGGAGCAAGGACGTAATCGTGCGCGGCGGGCGCAACATCTACCCCTACGAGCTCGAGGAGGCGGTCGGCCGCCTCCCGGGAGTGCGCCGGGGATGCGTGGCGGTCTTCGGCACCGGCGGCGGCGAGCCGGGGGTGGAGCGGCTGGTGATCGCGGCGGAAATCCGCGCCAACCGCGACGACGTGCGTGACGCGCTGCGGGCGAGGATCCGCGACGTGTCGGCGGCGGTGGCCGGCATTCCGGCGGACGCCGTCTGCCTGCTGCCGCCGCACGCGGTGCTCAAGACCTCCAGCGGGAAGATCCGGCGGGGTGCCATGGCGGAGCTCTACCGGCGCGGACGGCTGGGACGCCGGGATGCCGCGCTTTGGTGGCAGATCCTGCGGCTCGTGCTCGGCGGCGCTTACCGCCGGGCAGGGCTGGCTGCGTCGCGGCTGGCGTCAGCCGCCTATGCCGGCTGGGCCTGGATGGTCCTCGGGATCGCCGCGGCGCTGGCGTGGCCGGCCGTCATGCTTCTGCCCGAGCCGGGCTGGCGCTGGGCGTCGGTGCGCGTTGCCGCCGCCCTGGCCGGGCGGCTGACCGGTGTCGCGGTGGAGGTGCGCGGACGCGGGCATCTGCCGCCGGGCGGCGACTGGGTCCTGGTGTCGAACCACGCCAGCTACGTGGATGCGCTGGTGCTGGCGCGGGCAATCCCGCGGCGCATGCGCTACCTGGCCAAACGGGAGCTGGCCGGACGGCCGCTGGTGGGCGCCCTGCTGCGGCGCCTGGACGTGCTGTTCGTGGAGCGCTTCGAGCGGGGCGCTGCGGCGGCTGATGCGGCGCGCATCGCCGAAGCAGTGGCCGCGGGCGACCCGGTGGCCTGTTTCGCGGAGGGCACGTTCGAGCGGGACCCGGGCCTGCGTCCCTTCCACATGGGGGCGTTTGTCGCTGCGGCGCGGGCCGGGGTGCCGGTGGTTCCGGTCGCGCTGCAGGGGACACGCTCGCTGATGCGCGGCAGCGAGTGGTACCCGCGCCGCGGCCGGGCCCGGGTGATCATCGGCGAGCCGATCGCGCCGGACGGCCGGGACTGGCGGGCCGCGGTCCGCCTGCGGGAGCGCGCCCGGGCCGTCGTTCTGGCAAGCTGCGGGGAAGGGGATGCCGCGGGTCCGGCCCGCGGCGCCGGGCCTACTTGAGCTTGGCTTCCCGGTAGATCACGTGTTTCCGGGCCACCGGGTCGTACTTCTTGATCTCCATCTTGTCCGGCGTGTTCCGCTTGTTCTTGCTGGTGGTGTAGAAGTGGCCGGTGCCGGCGGAGGATACGAGCTTGATCTTTTCGCGCATGGTCGGGGCCTCCTTCAGATCTTCTCGCCGCGCGCGCGCAGGTCCGCCAGGACCGCGTCGATGCCGCGCTTGTCGATGATCCGCAGCCCCTTGGAGGAGATCCGCAGACGGACCCAGCGGTTCTCACTCTCGACCCAGAAGCGCTGGTAGCGCAGGTTCGGCAGGAACCGGCGCCGCGTCTTGTTGTTCGCGTGGGAAACGTTGTTCCCCGTGACCGGCCGCTTGCCGGTGACCTGGCACACTCTGGACATGGTCGATCCCCTGAGACTGCGGTTCGCGGGCGGATCCGCCGCCGCGGAAAGGCCGCAATTTATACCAGCCGGGGCACGAACTTGCAAGCCGGCGGAGGCGTCACAACAGGCCCCGCTCGGCGAACGAGACGCTGGTGCCGTCGCCGATCACGATGTGGTCGAGCACCCGGATGTCGATCAGTGCCAGTGCGTCGGCGAGGCGGCGGGTGATCTGCTCGTCGGCCCGGCTGGGCTCGGCCACGCCCGAGGGATGGTTGTGGCACAGGATGGCCGCCGCGGCGTTGTGCGCCAGGGCCGCCCGCACCACCTCCCGCGGATGCACCGAGGCGCCGTTGACCGTTCCGCGGAACAGCTCGCAGAACTCGATCACCCGGTGCCGGTTGTCCAGGAACAGGCAGGCGAACACCTCGTACGGACGGTCGCGCAGGCGGCTCGCCAGGAAGCGCCGGGTGAGATCCGGGCTGGTCAGCGGCGCGCCGCGCCGCAGCGTCTCGTCGAGGTGGCGCCGGCCCATCTCCAGCACTGCATGCAGCTGGGCGTACTTGGCCGGTCCCAGTCCGCGCACGGCGCAGAAGTCGCCCCGGGCGGCGGTGAGCAGCGGGCGCAGCCCGCCGAACCGTCCCAGCAGGTCCCGGGCGAGGTCGACGGCGGTGCGGCCGGTCACGCCGGTGCGCAGGAAGATCGCGAGCAGCTCGGCGTCGGAGAGCGCCTGCGCCCCGCGCTGCAACAGCTTCTCGCGGGGACGTTCGGCACTGGGCCAGTCCTTGATTCGCATGGCATGCATCCCTGCAGGTCGGTAACACCGTCGTCCTTGCGGTGCTACCGGAATTCTGACCGGCAAAGGGCGTCCCCGCAAGCCCGTTGCCGTGTCCCTCAGCGGGCAGCGCCGGCGCCCGACATGGCCCGCGACCGGGTCGAATCGCGGCGGCATTACCTCGGATCGGGTTAGGAAGTACAATCACAGTCCGGCAGAGCCCTGATATGAACGCGACAAGCATGAATGCCAACGCCGATCTGCGCGATCGCCACATCCTGCTGGGGGTCACCGGCGGCATCGCCGCCTACAAGAGCCCGGACCTCGTGCGCCGCCTGCGCGACGCCGGTGCCGAGGTGCAGGTGGTGATGACGCCGGCGGCGCACGCCTTCATCACGGCGCTGACGCTGCAGGCGGTTTCCGGGCGCACGGTGCGGGATTCGCTCACCGATCCGGCGGCCGAGGCGGCGATGGGCCACATCGAGCTGGCCCGCTGGGCGGACGACGTCGTGGTGGCGCCGGCCAGCGCGGACTTCATGGCGCGCCTGGCGCACGGCATGGCCGACGACCTGCTGTCGACCCTGTGCCTGGCCACCGAAGCACCGATCTGGCTGGCTCCCGCGATGAACCGCATGATGTGGGCCAACCCGGCCACGCGGGACAACTGCGCCGTGCTGCGCCGGCGCGGCGTGACCCTGCTGGGGCCGGGGGAGGGCGACCAGGCCTGCGGCGAGGTCGGCTCCGGGCGCATGCTGGAGCCGCTGGATATCGTCGGGGCCCTGCGCGCCGGCTCGCGGGACGCCGGCGACGAGGCGGTGCACGCGAGCCTGCAGGGGCTGTCGGTCATGGTCACCGCCGGGCCGACGCGGGAGCCGATCGACCCGGTGCGCTACGTCAGCAACCGCAGCTCCGGCAAGATGGGCTACGCGGTGGCCGCGGCGGCCGCACGCGCCGGCGCCCGCGTCACGCTGGTCAGCGGTCCGGTGATACTGGATACCCCGCCGGGCGTGGAGCGCGTCGACGTCGCGACGGCCGAGCAGATGCGCGAGGCGGTATTGGCGCGGGTGCAGTCCTGCGACGTGTTCATCGCCGCCGCCGCGGTGGCCGACTACCGGCCGGCGCGACCGGCGGAGCACAAGGTCAAGAAGGAGCAGCCGGCGATGCGCCTGGACATGGAGCGTACCCGCGACATCCTGGGCGAGGTGGCGGCGCTGCCGGGCGGCCCGTTCAGCGTGGGTTTCGCCGCCGAAACCCGGCGCGTGGCGGAGTACGCCCGTGCCAAGCTGGAGAAGAAGGGACTGGACATGATCGCGGCCAACCTGGTGGACGACCGCGGCCGCGGCTTCGACAGCGACGACAACGCCCTGCACCTGTTCTGGGCCGGTGGCGAGCGGGAACTGCCGTCGCAGCCCAAGAGCAGGCTCGCGGCCGCGCTGGTCGACGTGATCGCCGAACGCTATCGCGCACGTCAGGCGGCATGACGCCGGCACCCGTCCCGATCGACCGTCCCTGGAGAGGCACCGGATGAATCATCGCGCCATACAGCTACGCGTTCTCGACCCGCGGCTCGGCCGAGAATTCCCGCTGCCCGAGTACGCCACCGACGGTGCTGCGGGCGTGGACCTGCGCGCCTGTCTCGACGGCACGCTCACCCTGGAGCCCGGTACCACGGAGCTGATCCCGACCGGCATGGCGATTCACCTCGCGGACCCGGAGCTGGCCGCCGTGATCCTGCCGCGCTCCGGACTGGGCCACAAGCATGGCATCGTGCTGGGCAACCTGGTGGGGCTGATCGACTCCGATTACCAGGGCCAGGTGATGGTGTCCTGCTGGAACCGCGCTGGCGACGCCTTCGCCATCGAACCCGGCGAGCGCATCGCCCAGCTGGTCATCGTCCCGGTCGTGCGGGCGCGCTTCGAGATCGTGGACGATTTCGAGCACAGCGCGCGCGGCGCGGGCGGCTTCGGGCACACGGGACGGCATTGACGGGAGCGATCCAGGCATGGCGCTGACTTCCGAAGGGGCGATGAACGTCGCGCGGGTCCTGACCGAGGCCCTGCCCTACATCCGCCGGTTCGCGGGCAAGACCGTCGTGATCAAGTATGGCGGCAACGCGATGACCGACGCCGAGCTCAAGAGCGGCTTCGCGCGCGACATCGTGCTGATGAAGCTGGTGGGCATCAATCCGGTCATCGTGCACGGCGGCGGCCCGCAGATCGGCAGGGTGCTCGAGCGCGTGGGCATCGAGTCGCGTTTCGTCGAGGGGATGCGGGTGACCGATCGCGACACCATGGACGTGGTCGAGATGGTGCTGGGAGGGCTGGTCAACAAGGACATCGTCAGCCTGATCAACAGCCACGGCGGCAACGCCGTGGGCCTCACCGGCAAGGACGGCAACCTGATCCGGGCGCGCAAGATGACCCTGGCCGGGACCGACGGCAGCGACACGCCGCGGGACATCGGCTACGTGGGCGAGGTCGAGTCGATCGACCCGGCCGTGGTCTCCCTGCTGGAGGAGGGAGATTTCATCCCGGTGATCGCCCCGGTGGGTTTCGGCGCCGACGGCGTCGCCTACAACATCAACGCGGACCTGGTCGCCGGCCGGGTGGCGGAGGTGATGAAGGCCGAGAAGCTGATGCTGCTGACCAACACCCGCGGGGTGCTGGACGGCGAGGGCAGGCTGCTTACCGGGCTTTCACGCAAGCAGGTGGCGGCGCTGATCGAGGACGGCACGATCCGCGGCGGCATGCTGCCCAAGGTGCGCTGTGCCCTGGAGGCCGTGGAGGGCGGCGTGCGCGCGGCCCACATCGTGGACGGGCGCGTCGAGCACGCGGTGATGCTGGAGCTGTTCACGGACGAGGGCGTGGGCACCCTGATCAATCGCTGACGCCGTGGCGGTCGCGGTAGTCGCGCACCGCCGCCAGGGTCTCGCGCGATTGCTCCGGTGCCTGCGCGGCGAGGTGCGTGACCAGGTCGTCCAGGGCGGCGATGCTGGCGACCTCCATGCCGTAGCGCCGCCGCACCTCCTGCACCGCGGAAAGCTCGCCCTGTCCCCGCTCCTGCCGGTCCAGCGCGATTACCACGCCGGCAGGCGTCGCTCCGGCCCGCGTGATGAGCTCCACCGACTCGCCCACGGCGGTGCCGGCCGTGATTACGTCGTCCACGATCAGGACCCGGCCGGCGGGCGGTGCGCCGATCAGGCTGCCGCCCTCGCCGTGATCCTTGGCTTCCTTGCGGTTGAAGCATACCGGCACGTCGCGGCCGTGATGGTCGGCCAGCGCGATGGCGGCGGCCGTGGCCAGGGGGATGCCCTTGTAGGCGGGGCCGAAGAGCATATCGAAAGCGATCCCGGAGGCGATGATGGCGTCCGCGTAGAACCGGCCCAGGCGGGCCAGCGCGCGGCCACCGTGGAACAGGCCGGCATTGAAGAAATAGGGACTGACGCGGCCGGATTTGAGGGTGAACTCGCCGAAGCGCAGCACGTCCTGCTCGATCGCGAAACGGATGAATTCTTCCCGGAAGTCGGCCATCAACGGCTCTCCTGTTCGTCGCTCCGGACAGGTCCGCTATCATACATGAGCCTTGAACCCGGAACGGGGAACGCATGCGCATCATCACGCTCAACGCCAACGGCATCCGGGCCGCGGCCCGCAAGGGATTCTTCGACTGGATGGCGCGCCAGGACGCCGACGTGGTCTGCATCCAGGAGACCAAGGCCCAGGCGCACCAGCTGACCGCGGACGTGTTTCACCCGGATGGCTATCAGGTCTGGTTCCACGACGCCGAGAAGAAGGGCTACAGCGGGGTGGCGATCTACTCCCGGCTCGATCCCGAGGAGGTGGTGTCCGGCCTGGGCTGGCCCGAGTTCGACGCCGAGGGACGCTACCTGGAGCTGCGCCTGCCGGGTCTGAGCGTGGTGTCGCTGTACATGCCGTCCGGCTCGTCGGGCGAGGTCCGCCAGGACGTGAAGTACGCCTTCATGGACCGTTTCCTGCCGCACCTGGAGGAGCTGCGGGAGAGGTCGCGGGAGTATGTCATCTGCGGTGACTGGAACATCGCCCACCGCAGGATCGACATCCGCAACTGGCGCTCCAACCAGAAGAACTCCGGCTTTCTCCCCGAGGAGCGGGCCTGGCTGGACCGCCTGTTCGACGAGGTGGGCTTCGTCGACGCCTTCCGCGTGCGCAACCCGGACCCCGACGAGTACACCTGGTGGTCGAACCGCGGGCGCGCCTGGGAGAAGAACGTGGGCTGGCGCATCGACTACCAGATCGTCACGCCGGGCCTCGCCGGGCGCGTGCGCGCGGTGGACATCTACCGCGACGAGCGCTTCTCGGACCACGCGCCCCTGATCGTCGACTACGACCTGTGAGCGGGGCCCGAACCGCTCCGGACCGGGGTCAGACGTAGAAGTCCAGCTCCTCCTGGTGCTTGAGCAGGTCGCGCATGCGGTAGGGATCGTCGCCGAAGAAGTAGACCAGGCCCCAGTGGGTGCCGAAGGCGGTGCGCTTGGTCACCTTCTCCTCCAGCGGCGAGCTGAGCTCGTGGTACTCGAAGTACGGATCCTGCTCGGTCTCCTCGGGCATCTCCAGCTGGCTCACCACGCGCCGGCGCGGGTATACGCCGAAGCAGCCGGCGTGGCCCTTCGCGTCCACCACCTCGCGCGGGAAGAAGGCCTCGATCTCTTCCTCCGTGGTCTTCGGATCGAACATCAGCACCAGACCCTGGTAGGCGTTGAAGCCATAGGCCCGCTCGAGCAGCTCGAACACCTTGAAGCCCGGGGGTCGGTAGGCGACCTCGCCGAAGTACATGGTGCCGTCGCTGGTGACGAAGTACTCGGGGTGGATGAAGCCGAAGTCGATGTCGAAGGTCTTGATCAGCTTCTCGATCTCGCGCGTGATCTGCGGACGCCAGGACTCCAGCTCGGGGGTGGCCGGCACGAACACCGAGTAGCCGAGCGTGACGTACTCGGAGATGTTCAGGAAGCGGATCTTGCCGTTGTGGATCCAGGCCTCGACGGCGAACTCCCAGCCGTCCAGGTGGCTCTCCATCAGCG